>Ga0209053_1000009_pt1 | contig 532177 bp, 487 predicted proteins | sample EBPBio152010_DNA_FD_185864 | JGI IMG/M metagenome (GOLD analysis project Ga0209053, IMG submission 185864) | Wastewater treatment Type I Accumulibacter community from EBPR Bioreactor in Madison, WI, USA - Reactor 1_7/15/2010_ DNA (SPAdes)... | ecosystem: Engineered > Bioreactor > EBPR >... | reverse complement strand
TCCGGCGGCAGCAACCTCGCCACCACTCGATCCTTCATCGCTTGTCCGTATCGTGCCATTTCGCTACCTCGCTATCGCCCCCAAGTTTCAGATTCTATCGAGGCGGCAACTACTCTGACACAGGGGGCCCAGCAGGAAGCGTGCAGCATGGCGTCCAGTTCGTGCATCCGTGAACCCGCGATCAGAAAAGATGGAGAATTGTCGCACGGACGACAATTCTCCTTGCCCACGGCGAATAGACTGCCGCCAAGCACTGTCCTGCCGCCTCCACGCAGTCGATCGTGGTTCTGCTTCCGATACTGCGTTGCACAATGGCTGGCAGAAGAAAAAGAATAGAATCGCGCAACACAACATAAATAAGAGCCTGCCGTCACGATAACGGCGCTTAATGCACCGGAGGAGACGAGATGCCGGAAACTGCGTCGTCGCAAGCGCTGGATACCTTTCCACGCCTGCTCTTGAACCACGCTCGGGTTCGCGGTGACAAGCCGGCAATGCGCGAAAAGGACCTGGGGATCTGGCAGTGCTGGACCTGGCAGGATGTTGCCGACGAGGTGCGCGCACTGGCCTGCGGCCTTGCCGAGATGGGTTTCAAGCGCGGCGAGAACGTGGCCATCGTCGGCGACAATCGTCCGCGCATGTACATGATGATGAGCGCCGTACAGTGTCTCGGCGGGGTGCCCGTGCCGCTGTACCAGGATGCGGTGGCCAACGAGATGCTTTTCGTTCTGGTCGACGCCGAAATCCGCTTCCTGTTCGTCGAGGATCAGGAGCAGGTCGACAAGGTGCTCGAACTGCAGGCGCAGTTGCCGCAGCTGCGGCACCTCTTCTACGACGATCCACACGGCATGCGCCACTACACGCAGCCGTTCATTCACGATGTTCGCGAGCTGATGGAAATGGGGCGGATTCACAACCGCAACCATCCCGATCTGCTCATCCGCAAGGTCGCCGCGGGCAACGCCGACGACGTCAGCGTCATGCTTTATACCTCGGGGACGACGGGCAAGCCCAAAGGGGTGTGCCTGACGCACAACGCCTTCATCAGCGCCGCCCGCGGCGGCGTCGATTTCGATCGTCTGACTGCCGACGAAAACATCCTCTCGTATTTGCCGATGGCCTGGGTGGGCGACCATCTCTTCTCCTTTGCGCAGGCGATGATGACCGGGTTTACGATCAACTGCCCCGAGTCGGCCGAGACGGTGATGAACGATTTGCGCGAAATCGGGCCGACCTATTATTTCGCGCCACCGCGTGTTTTCGAGAACCTGCTGACGCAGGTGATGATTCGCATGGAGGACGCCAGCGCCATCAAGCAGAAGATGTTTCACTTCTTCATGGCTGTGGCCCGCCGCTGCGGCGCCGAGATTCTCGATGGCAAGGCCGTTGCGCTCGCTGATCGCCTGCTCTATGCCCTGGGTAATTTCTTTGTTTTCGGGCCGCTGAAGAATGTCCTCGGCCTGAGCCGGGTGCGCGTCGCCTACACCGCCGGCGCGGCGATCGGTCCCGATCTCTTCCGTTTCTACCGCTCTATCGGCATCAATCTGAAGCAGCTCTACGGTCAGACCGAAACCTGTGCCTATGTCTGCCTGCAGCCCGATGGTGAAATCAAGTTCGACAGCGTCGGCAAGCCGGCGCCGGGCGTCGAGGTGAAGATCGCCGACAACGGCGAAATTCTGGTCAAGGGGCCGATGTTGCTCAGGGAGTATTACAAGCGACCCGACGCCACCGCCGAAGCGATCAACGCCGACGGCTATTTCATGACCGGCGACGCGGGCCTGTTCGACGACGAGGGGCATCTCAAGATCATCGATCGCGCCAAGGACGTCGGCAAGCTGGTCAATGGTGCGATGTTTGCGCCCAATTTCATCGAGAACAAGCTCAAGTTTTTCCCCTTCGTCAAGGAGGCAGTGGCTTTCGGCGATGGTCGCGAGATGGTCTGCGCGTTCATCAACATCGACATCGGTGCGGTTGGCAACTGGGCCGAGCGGCGCGGCATCGCCTATTCGGGCTATACCGATCTGGCGGCCAAGGCGGAGGTCTACGGTTTGATCCAGGAGTCGATCGAACAGGTGAATTCCGAACTCCTTGGCGAAGGCGTGCTGGCCGATTCGCAGATTCATCGTTTCCTGATCCTGCACAAGGAACTCGATCCCGACGACGACGAGCTGACGCGCACCCGCAAGGTGCGTCGCGGCTTCGTCGCCGAGAAATACGCGGTATTGATCGACGCGCTCTACAGCGGCAGGGACAGCCAGTTCATCGAGACGGCGGTGAAGTTCGAGGACGGACGGCAAGGCAAGGTGGCGGCCGATCTGGCCATCCGGAACCTGAAGGTCTTCGGCGCCGCCGGGAGGGAGGCGTCATGAGTCGGAAGATTGGCGAGGTCATCCTCGACTTGAAGAAGGTTTCCCTGTCCTTCGGCGGCGTCAAGGCTCTGACCGACATCTCGTTCGACGTTCGCGAGCACGAGATTCGGGCGATCATAGGCCCCAACGGTGCCGGCAAGAGTTCGATGCTCAACGTCATCAACGGCGTCTATCGGCCGCAGGAGGGAGAGATCATTCTGCGCGGTCAGCACTTCACGAAGATGAGCCCCTACAAGGCCGCGCGGGCCGGAATCTCGCGGACTTTCCAGAACATTGCTCTGTTCAAGGGGATGAACGTGATCGACAACCTGATGACCGGGCGCAACATGAAAATCAGAAGCAACCTGATTCAGCAGGCCTTCTGGTGGGGGCCGGCACGACGCGAGGAACTCGGACATCGCGCCAAGGTTGAGGAGGTGATCGACTTTCTCGAAATCCAGCACATTCGCAAGACACCGGTCGGGCGCCTGCCTTACGGTTTGCAGAAGCGCGTAGACCTCGGCCGGGCGCTGGCCATGGAGCCGAGCATCCTGCTGCTCGACGAGCCGATGGCCGGGATGAACGTCGAGGAAAAGCAGGACATGTGCCGCTTCATTCTCGACGTCAATGATCAGTTCGGGACGACCATCGTCCTGATCGAGCACGACATGGCGGTGGTCATGGACATCTCCGACCGTGTCGTCGTTCTCGATTATGGCAAGAAGATCGGCGACGGCGACCCGGACGCGGTGCGCGCCAATCCGGACGTCATCAGCGCCTATCTTGGCGCCAGTCACTGAGGAGTGAGGCGATGGGTTTCTTCCTGGAAACGTTGATCGGCGGGCTGATGGCCGGCATGCTCTATTCGCTGGTGGCGCTGGGTTTCGTGCTGATCTTCAAGGCCTCCGGCGTATTCAACTTCGCACAGGGAGCGATGGTGCTTTTCGCCGCTCTGGCGATGGCCCGTTTCGCCGAGTGGATTCCGGGCTGGTTCGGCCTCGAGGGTTCCTATCTCGGGACCGCTGCTGCCTTCGTCGTGGCGGGCGCGCTGATGTTCGTCGTCGCCTGGCTGATCGAGCGCTTGGTCCTGCGCCACCTCGTCAACCAGGAGGGCGCGACGCTCTTGATGGCCACGCTGGGCATTGCCTATGTCCTCGAAGGCATCGGTTCAACCCTTTTCGGCAATGACATCTACAAGATCGACGTGGGTATGCCCAAGGACCCGGTGTTTCTCTTCGAGGAGGTGTTTCCGGGCGGGCTGCTGATCAACAAGGAAGACTTCATCGCCGCCCTGATCGCGGCCGTGCTGGTCGGCCTGTTGACTCTTTTCTTCCAGAAGACGACCACCGGGCGGGCGCTGCGGGCAGTCGCCGACGATCATCAGGCGGCGCAGTCGATCGGCATCCCGCTGAATCGTATCTGGGTGATCGTCTGGTGCGTCGCCGGCCTCGTCGCGCTGGTCGCCGGTGTGATCTGGGGCTCCAAGCTTGGCGTCCAGTTTTCCTTGTCGACGGTGGCGCTGCGCGCACTGCCGGTCGTCATCCTTGGCGGGCTGACTTCGGTTCCTGGTGCCATCCTCGGCGGCCTGATCATCGGCGTCGGCGAGAAGCTGTCGGAGGTCTATCTCGGGCCGATGGTCGGCGGCGGCATCGAGATCTGGTTTGCCTACGTACTGGCGCTGGTCGTTCTCCTGTTCAGGCCGCAAGGCCTGTTCGGCGAGAAGATCATCGACCGCGTCTGATCGGGGAGAGGGCAAATGCTCTATAGAGAAAACGGTCAATTCAAGACTTCCTACGCGGCCGATCAGCAGGTCTTTCCGATTGCCCAGGACCGATGGGCGGTTGTCGGCATCGTGGTGTTTGCTTTCGTCGCTGTCCCTCTGCTGGTCGACGAATACATGTTCCGCGCCATCCTCATCCCCTTTTTGATCCTCTCGCTGGCCGCTCTCGGGGTCAATATCCTGGTCGGCTACTGCGGGCAGATCACGCTTGGCGCCGGCGCTTTCATGGCGGTCGGGGCGTACGCGGCGTACAACTTTCACATCCGTGTCGAGGGTATGCCGCTACTGCTCTCCTTGCTGCTTGGCGGCTTCACTTCGGCCCTTGTCGGGATCGTTTTCGGAATACCGAGCTTGCGCGTGCGCGGCCTCTATCTGGCGGTTGCAACCCTGGCCGCGCAGTTCTTCACCGACTGGGTGTTCCTGCGCATTCCCTGGTTTACCGACAACTCCCTGTCGGGCAACGTTTCGGTCTCCAACCTGCAGGTGATGGGCTGGCAGCTTAACAACCCGCTCAACAAGTATCTGTTCTGCCTGGCGTTCCTGACGGTCTTCGCTTTGCTGGCGAAGAACATGACGCGTAGCGCCATCGGCCGGCAGTGGATGGCGATCCGTGACATGGACGTGGCTGCCGAGGTGATCGGAATCCGGCCGCTGTTTGCCAAGCTCTCGGCGTTTGCCGTCAGTTCGTTTTTCGTCGGGACGGCGGGCGCCTTGTGGGCGTTCGTCCATCTGGCGTCGTGGGAGCCGGCGGCTTTCTCGGTCGACCGTTCGTTCCAGCTCCTGTTCATGGTCATCATTGGCGGCCTCGGTTCGGTCATGGGCAGTTTCTTCGGTGCGGCCTTCATCGTCATCCTGCCGATCGTACTGAATCGCCTGCTGCCGGAAATTGGAGACCTGGTCGGCGTCGAGATATCGACGGCCGGGATCTCGCACGCCGAGTTGATCATTTTCGGGGGGCTGATCATCTTCTTCCTGATCAAGGAGCCGCACGGCCTTGCCCGCCTGTGGTCGACCGGCAAGGAGAAACTTCGGCTCTGGCCATTCCCGCACTGACTCGGGTGGTGGGGGTCGTTTCACGCTCGTAGCGGGGTTGTCCTGAGTCGAAGTTGTCGTTGCAGTGGTGTTGCCATTTTAATAAGAGGAGACATTAATGAACTTACGCAAGCTTGCATTAACTGCTTCACTCGGCGCCTTCATGCTGTCGGCGATAGCGTCGACGTCGGCGGTCGCAGCGACTGCCAAGGAGCAGTTCTTTCCGGTCCTGGTGACTCGTACCGGTCCCATTGCGCCGAATGCCACACCTTGGGCGAACGGCTTTATCGATTATCTGAAACTGGTGAACACCAAGGGGGGGATCAACGGCGTCAAGACCGTTTTCGAGGAATGCGAGACGGGTTACGCCACCGACCGGATCGTCGAATGCTACGAGCGCCTGAAAGGCATGCATGGTGGTGCGACAGCGTTCCAGCCTCTGTCGACTGGCGGGACCTTTGCCCTCACGGAAAAAGCGCCGATCGACAAGATTCCCTTGATTACAGCTGGTTATGGTCGTAGCGAATCGCAGAACGGTGCCGTCTTCACCTGGAACTTCCCCCTGCTCGGAACCTACTGGGTTGGCTCCGATGTGGCCATCCAGTACATCGCCAAGAAACTGGGGGGTGTCGCCAACCTGAAGGGCAAGAAGATCGCGCTGGTGTACCACGACAGCCCGTACGGGAAAGAGGCCATCCCGGTGCTCGAGGAGTTGAGCAAGAAATACGGTTACAGCGTGCAGCTCCTGCCTGTCGCCGCGCCAGGCGTTGAACAGAAAGCGACCTGGTTGCAGATCCGCCAGAACAGGCCGGACTTCGTTCTGCTCTCCGGTTGGGGGGTGATGAACCTGACCGCGCTGCGCGAGGCGCAGGCCACCGGCTACCCGCGCGACAAGATGCTGGGCAACTGGTGGTCAGGCGCCGAACCCGATGTCGCCGATGTCGGTGAAGGGGCAAAGGGCTACAGCGCGCTGACCTTGCAACATGGCGCCGAGCGCAATTCGAAGGTGGTCAAGGACATTCTCGCTGCGCTGTATGCCAAGGGTCAGGGCACCGGGCCGAAAGAGGACGTTGGTAGCGTGCTCTACATGCGCGGCGTGCTCTCGGCGATGCTCGGCGTCGAGGGCGTTCGCAAGGCACAGGAGCGCTATGGCAAGGGCAAGGTGATGACCGGCGAGCAGGTGCGCTGGGGGCTGGAGAACCTTGATCTCGACCAGAAGACGCTCGACGCGATGGGCTTTGCTGGCGTGATGCGTCCGGTGCAGACTTCCTGCCTGGACCATATGGGCTCGTCGTGGGTTCGCGTTCACACCTGGAACGGCAAGAACTGGGAGTTTCCGTCCCAAGACTGGTACCAGGCCGATGCCAACACCTTGCGTCCGATGGTCATGCTCGCCTCCGGCAAGTACGCGGAAGAAAAGAAGCTGAAGCCGCGCACGCCTGAGGAGTGCAACAAGTAAGGTCCCGCGGACTCGTCACCGCGAGTCCTTTGTCAGCCCTCCCGCTTGCGGGAGGGCGGCCCGCTTAGCGAAGAGACGCCATGAGCACTGCCAACATCCTTCTCCGAGTCAATAGCATCGAGGTGATCTACAACCACGTGATCCTGGTGCTCAAGGGCGTTTCCTTCAGCGTTCCTGAAGGAGGCGTCGTGGCGCTTCTTGGCGGCAACGGCGCTGGCAAGACGACGACCCTGCGCGCGGTCAGTAATCTGCTGCACGGTGAACGCGGTGAAGTCACCAAGGGCACCATCGAGTTGCGCGACGAGCGCATCGAGGCGCTGACACCGGCCGAACTGGTCAAACGTGGCGTCATTCAGGTGATGGAGGGGCGACACTGCTTTGCTCACCTGAGTATCGAAGAAAACCTGCTCACCGGTGCGTACACGCGCAGCGACGGAAAAGCCGCGATCAACGAGACGCTGGAGAAGGTCTATGCGTATTTCCCAAGGTTGAAAACCCGCCGCAGCAGCCAGGCGGCGTACACCTCGGGCGGCGAGCAACAGATGTGCGCCGTCGGGCGGGCGCTGATGGCCAGTCCGCGCATGGTGCTGCTCGACGAACCGTCGATGGGCCTCGCTCCACAGATCGTCGACGAGGTATTCGGCATCGTCAAGGATCTCAATCAGAAGGAAGGCGTCACCTTCCTGCTCGCCGAACAGAACACCAATATGGCTCTGCGCTATGCAGACTTCGGCTACATCCTCGAAAACGGTCGTGTGGTGATGGAGGGTGCGGCCAAGGATCTGGCGGCCAACGAAGACGTCAAGGAGTTCTATCTCGGGCTGTCTTCCGCCGGGCGCAAGAGCTTCAAGGACGTCAAGCACTATCGTCGTCGCAAGCGCTGGCTGTCGTGAGCCGGTCCGGGGCTGCCCGCGCCCTGCCGGCTGTCGTCGGCGCCCGGCTGCCGGAGCGGCCATTTCTTCTCTCGCACTGGCGGGGCGTCTTCGCTGTCTGGTGCGAACCGCCTTACCGTGTGAGTGAGCACCCATGACCTACTACGATTCTCTGGAAACGCGTTCGCCGGTCGAGCGCGAAGCCTGGCTGATGGCGCACTTGCCGCAGCAGCTCGCCCTGGCCAGGAGGAAGTCGGCGTACTGGCGCCAGCGGCTGGCCGACGTGGCGGTCAACAGCATCGGCTCGCGCGCAGCACTGGCGACGTTGCCACTGCTGCGCAAGAGCAAGCTTGGCGAACTGCAATGCGCTGCGCCGCCTTTCGGGGGGCTGACGGCGACGCCGATGACCGGCCTCTCGCGTGTCTTTGCATCGCCTGGCCCGATCTACGATCCCGAAGGGCAGGGGCAGGACTGGTGGCGCTTTGCGCGTGCCCTGTTCGCCGCCGGTTTCCGCGCCGGCGACCTGGTGCACAACACTTTCTCGTACCATTTCACGCCGGCCGGCTTCATGCTTGAAGGCGCGGCACACAAGCTCGGTTGTCCGGTGTTTCCGGCCGGCGTCGGGCAGACCGACATGCAGGTGCAGGCGATAGCCGACCTCAAGCCGGCCGCCTACGTCGGCACGCCGTCGTTTCTGCGCACGATCCTCGAGAAAGCGGACGAATTGGGTGCCGACGTCAGCTCGCTGCGCAAGGCCGTCGTTTCGGGAGAGGCCCTGCCGGCGACGCTGCGCAAGCTGCTCAACGACCGCGGCGTCGTCGTTCGCCAGGCGTATGCGTCTGCCGACCTGGGCTTGATCGCCTATGAAACGCCGAGCGAGGAGGGCCTGGTCGTCGAGGAAGACGTGCTGCTCGAGATCGTTCGCCCGGGGACCGGTGATCCGGTTGCCGAAGGCGAGGTTGGCGAAGTGGTGGTGACCAGTTTCAATGCCGATTACCCGCTGATTCGCTTTGCCACCGGCGACCTGTCGGCTCTGCTGCCGGGGATCAGCCCCTGCGGGCGGACCAACGTCCGTATCAGGGGCTGGCTGGGACGTGCGGATCAGGCGACCAAGGTCAAGGGGATGTTCGTACACCCCTCGCAGGTCGCTGCGCTCGTTGCACGGCACGGCGAAATCGGCCGCGCCCGCCTGGTGGTCGACAATCCCAGTGGCCACGATCGGATGACCTTGCACTGCGAGGTCGCTGATCCGTCGGCCGCGCTGCAGGCGGCCGTGGTGGCCAGCATTCGCGAGCTCACCAAGCTGCGCGGCGAGGTGGCTTTCCTGCCTGCCGGGACCTTGGCCAACGACGGCACGGTGATCGAAGACCGGCGCAGCTACGCGTGAGGCGCGCGCTTGCCGCGATCGTCGCCTCCCTGCTGGCGGCTTCGCTTTGCGCCGACGACGACGCGCCGGACACGGCGAGTTCGGCTGCCGCTTCCGGGCCGCAGGTCGGCGACTGCGTGATCTTTCGTGAGGGCGGCGCGGGCCGGCTCCTGACGGCGCCGACCTATTGGCTTAAAGGCTCGATCGCCGCGCTCTCCCGGCAGCGGCGGCAGCTTGATCGCTGTCCGCACATCGGCAAACCCGCATCCGCCTTTACGCCAGCCGACCAGGCGCGGCTGGCGGCGGCGATGCCTTGCGTGGAGCAGACTTCGGCAAGCGCTTTGGCCACTCCACCTCGCGAGGTGGAGGTGATGCGTGTACAGGTGGCGGTCGCTGATTGGGAAACGCCATGGTCGCACCAGCACGGCACGACAGGATGGCTGTTCCGCGGTCGCTTCCTCGAGCAGCCCCTGGCGAAGGGCGCGCTGATCGACATGGATGCGACCTGGCTCGAGCGCTGCGAGGCCGGGCGGTGAGCGGCGCGCCGCTGCACGGGGTTCGCGTTCTCGACCTCAGCCGGTTGCTTCCCGGTCCGGTCGCTACCCTGCATCTGGCCGATCTGGGCGCCGATGTGATCAAGATCGAAGATCGGGGTGCTGGCGACTACGCGCGCCTGCTCGGCGATGGCCCGGGCGGCGTCAGCGCTTTCTATCGCAGTGTCAATCGCAACAAGCGTGGCTTGCGCCTCGACCTCAAGCAGCCGCAAGGGCGGGCGGCGTTCCTGCGCCTGGTGGCCACTGCCGACGTGTTGGTCGAGAGCTTCCGGCCCGGTGTCAGCGACCGGCTCGGCATCGGCTATCAGGCGCTGCGCGCCATCAACGCAAAGCTCGTCTACTGCGCGATCACCGGTTACGGACAGAATGGTCCGCTGGCGATGGCCGCAGGACACGATCTCAACTACATTGGCCTGGCCGGAGTCCTCGACCAGATCGGCGTCAAGGGTGGGCCACCGGCAATTCCGAATCTGCAGATCGGCGACTTGCTCGGCGGCGCAATGAGTGCGGTGATGGGAATCCTTGCTGCCTTGTTCGATGCGCAACGCACCGGCCAGGGCCGCCTGGTCGACGTGGCCATGAGCGACGCGGTTCTGGCGCACAATCTTTTTCCACTGTTTGCGCTGCACGGTTCCGCCGGCGTTGCAGAGCGCGGGTGCGACGTGCTCACCGGCGGCGACCCTGGCTATGGCGTCTATGCCACCGCGGATGGACGCTACATGGCCGTCGCGCCGCTCGAGAAGAAGTTCTGGGACGTCTTCTGCGCTGCCCTGCAGCGCCCCGACTGGAAGCCACTGCATGGTGCGCGCGGGGCGGCTGCGGTCGCCTTGCGTCGGGAAATCGAAAGCCTCTTTCTCAGCCGCACGCAGGCCGACTGGTGTGCTTTCTTTGCCGCTATCGATTGTTGCGTTACGCCTGTGCTCGGTGTCGCAGAGGCGCTTGAACACGCGCAGTTCGTTGCTCGCGAGATGGTCGTGCACGCCGACGGGGTCACCCAGTACGCGCCGCCGGTGAAACTCTCGGGCTGGGTTTTTGCCGTCGAGCGCGCCGCGCCCGCCGCCGGCGAGCACGGTGAGGAGGTTCTGCTTGAGGCGGGATTCTCAGCCGACGAGATCGCCACCCTGCGCGCGGCGTCGGTCACCTGACGCCGCCGCTCCGAGCACGCTGGCGGGTTTGGCCGGCGTGACCCGGCTCAGGGCTTCTTCTTGGTCTCGTCGTCGCTCTGAGCGGCCTGTTGCGCTGCGGCTGCGGCCTGCTTCATCTGTTCCTGCATCTGCTGCATCATCGTCCACGGCCACATCGTCGCCTGCTTGAGCGCATCGGCGCCGCCGGGAATACCAAGCGCGTTGGTCTGCGTGTCGTCGTCGTTGCCGCCGCTGGCAGCCGTCGTGAGATTGCTGCCCATGTGTCCCATCGCGCGCACGGCGTTGAGTGTCACGCATTGCATTTCCAGGCCCTGGATGGTCATCTGCAGCATCGACAGGTTCATTTTCAGCCAGCTCTCGACCGCTTTGAGATCCCTGACCTTCTTCTCGATCTCTTCGACGTCCAGCGTAGGGGTGACCATGCCCGGCAACGAAAAGCCCATGTTGCCCCACATTTTCTTCGCAAAGCTCATTGGATCGGTTAGAGAATCGTTACTGGACATTTTGCAGCTCCGGTGGTGGTGGAATCGGCCATGTTAGCAAAGTTTGGCGCTCTTCGGGGCAGGGTGCCGATTATTGGAATCACTTGCCGCTGGCGGGCGCGGTGGTGAGGCAGGGCGGGCGCATGAGGCGCGTTCACCAATCACAGGCGGTAGCAGAACAGGCGCGTCTGGCGCGCGTCGTTGACTTCGACGATCTGCTCGGCAGCGACGTCGGGCACGGCGAAACTGTTGCTGATGAACAGGGCTCCCGGTCGCATCTCGCGCTGCGCCTTTTCCCAGAGTGCAGCCATCGGGGCCGGCGACAGGAAGGCATAGACGACGTCGTAAGCGCTCAGTTCGGTATGCCAGATGTCACCCCAGCGCCAGTCGCAGTTGGTCAGGCCAAGCGTGCGCAGGCGTCCAACGGCCCAGGTCGCCGGGGCGTTTTCGACGCCGGTGAAACACGCCTCCGGCCGCTGCCTGGCGAGCGGAGCGAGCACGCTGCCGACGCCGGCGCCAAGGTCGAGAAAGCGCATTGCGGGGAGGTCGCCGGTCAGTTCGGCGAGAGCTGCGGCGCTGGCTCTGTTGGACAGGTAGAGCGGTACCTGTCCACCAAGTGCGCCGCGATAGACGAGCAGCAGCAGGATGAACAGCAGCAGGTACCAGCCCGGGTCAATGGCGAGCGTCGAAGCAGCCCATGCCAGCGGTACGAAGAGCGCGTGAATCAGGCGCCACCACCAGGCCTGTCGCGTGATGCTGGCGAAGAGCAGCGCGACGGCGCCAATCGCCAGGGCCGTCTGCGGCCATGGCAGCTGTTCATTACGCAGGCCGTAGTACGGCCAGGCGAGCGACAGTACGGCGAGCGTCGCGGCGAGCTGCAGGGCGAGCTGACGACGCTGCGACCCGAGCACCGTTGCCACGGCGTCAGCGCTTTCGGGCGGGGGTGAAGGCAAGGCCTTGCTCCAGAGGATCGAGTGCCGGGTTGAAAGGGCAGGGGTGTCGGGCTGCTGGCCGTTCAGTGCGCTGCTGGCTGTTTTGCCGGCTCAGGTGGCTGCGCCCCGTGGGAGAAGCTTGCCTGGTTTGAGCGGCAGGCAGGCAGAACACGCGTCGTGGCGCGTTTGCCGGAGGCGCGAGCGGTCCTCGTTGCGTGTCGCCCAGGGAACCTCCCGGCCGCCGAAAAGTGGCAGCCATTCCCTTGCGCGATGTGGGCTTGCGCCCTGCCCGCCGCGGGGCAGCCGGCGAATTCGCGAGACGCGCGCCAAAGCGGTTCTTCAGGGTGGCAACGCGATCGTTCGCCAGCGGCGGATGGTTCGGGTAGAAGCGACTCGTCGGGGTGCTCATGGGGTGGCTCATCGGGGGGCTCGTCGCGCCGAAAGGACCCCTTCGCTAGCGCCAGGGGACGTGACGCAGCGATTTTACGTCCTCCAGCACGCAAAAGTGCCGAAAGAAGCGTGCGAAGGCCTGTCTGATGGTATATACTCTCGCGCTGCTCGAAAAACAATTTGACAGTGTATTGCTCAGGTGTCAAAATCCTGGGTTCTGAGCTGGAGGGATACCCAAGTGGCCAACGGGATCAGACTGTAAATCTGACGGCTCTGCCTTCGAAGGTTCGAATCCTTCTCCCTCCACCAAAATGCCGCTGTTGGTGGCCTAGCTTTGGCGTGCTTCGGGTAATGGTTTTGCGGGTGTAGCTCAATGGTAGAGCTGAAGCCTTCCAAGCTTATGACGAGGGTTCGATTCCCTTCACCCGCTCCACGTTGCGGTCGCAGAACAGCTTCAGGCATCGCGCACGCCGCCCATGTAGCTCAGCGGTAGAGCACTCCCTTGGTAAGGGAGAGGTCGACAGTTCAATTCTGTCCATGGGCACCACTGTTTGGTGCCATAGATTCACTAATTTTTAACGTCTTGAGGTACCGGTAATGGCCAAGGGAAAATTTGAACGTACGAAGCCGCACGTCAACGTTGGCACGATTGGGCACGTTGACCACGGCAAGACAACGCTGACGGCGGCGATCACGACCATTCTGTCGAAGAAGTTTGGCGGTACCGCCAAGGCCTACGACCAGATTGACGCAGCGCCGGAAGAAAAGGCGCGCGGGATCACGATCAATACCGCGCACGTCGAGTACGAGACGTCCAAGCGCCACTACGCGCACGTCGACTGCCCGGGTCACGCCGACTACGTGAAGAACATGATTACCGGTGCGGCGCAGATGGACGGCGCCATTCTGGTGGTTTCCGCCGCCGACGGCCCGATGCCGCAGACGCGCGAGCACATCCTGCTCGCCCGCCAGGTAGGTGTTCCGTACATCATTGTCTATCTGAACAAGTGCGACATGGTTGACGACGCCGAACTGCTCGAGCTGGTGGATATGGAAGTGCGCGAGCTGCTGTCCAAGTACGACTTTCCTGGCGACGACGTTCCGATCATCCAGGGTTCTGCCCTGAAGGCGCTCGAGGGTGACCTGGGCGAGCAGGGTGAGGCTTCGGTGATGGCGCTGGCGGAAGCGCTGGACTCCTACATTCCGACGCCGGAGCGTGCCATTGACAAGCCCTTCCTGCTGCCGATCGAGGATGTTTTCTCGATTTCAGGCCGCGGTACGGTGGTTACCGGTCGCGTCGAGCGCGGCATTGTCAAGGTGGGCGAGGAGGTCGAGATTGTCGGTATCAAGCCGACCGTGAAGACCATCTGCACCGGTGTCGAGATGTTCCGCAAGCTGCTCGACCAGGGTCAGGCGGGTGACAACGTCGGCGTTCTGCTGCGCGGCGTCAAGCGTGAAGACGTCGAGCGTGGTCAGGTGCTGGCCAAGCCGGGTTCGATCAAGCCGCACACCCACTTTTCCGGTGAGGTGTATGTGCTGTCGAAAGAAGAGGGCGGTCGTCACACGCCGTTCTTCAACAACTACCGGCCGCAGTTCTACTTCCGCACGACGGACGTTACCGGCGCCATCTCGATGCCTGAAGGCGTTGAAATGGTCATGCCGGGTGACAACATCCAGATGACGGTCAAGCTGATCGCGCCGATCGCCATGGAGGAAGGTCTGCGCTTCGCCATTCGCGAAGGCGGCCGTACCGTCGGCGCCGGCGTCGTGGCGAAGATCATCGAGTAGGTTCAGTAAAGACAAGGGGTTGCTCCATCGCGGGGCGCCCCCGGTCTCTGCCGCAGGGGCATAGCTCAACTGGCAGAGCGTCGGTCTCCAAAACCGAAGGTTGGGGGTTCGATTCCCTCTGCCCCTGCCAACCAGTAATCAAAGAAGTAAACAAAGCGGACCACATGGCCGATAAGTTAAAGTTTGCGTTGGCGGTATTGCTGCTCGTCGCCGGCATCGCTGGCTTCTACCTGCTCGTCGAGCAGGCGATGATCCTGCGTGTCCTTGCCGTCTTGGCCGGGGCGGCGCTGGCTGTCGTCGTCGCCTGGCAGACCGAGCCCGGGCGTCAGTTTTTTGGTTTTGCCAAGGATGCCACCACCGAGGCGAAAAAGGTGGTCTGGCCGTCGCGCAAAGAAACCATCCAGACCACTGGTCTGGTGTTCGCGTTTGTGGTGGTGATGGCGGTCTTTCTCTGGTTGACCGACAAGGGCCTCGAGTGGGTTCTCTACGACCTGGTTCTTGGCTGGAGGCAATCATGAGCATGCGCTGGTACGTTGTACACGCCTATTCCGGCTTCGAGAAGAGTGTGCAGCGCGCACTCCTCGAACGCATCCAGCGACAGGCGATGGAGCATTCCTTTGGCCGGATTCTGGTGCCGGTCGAGGAGGTGGTTGAGCTCAAGATGGGTCAGAAGAGCATTTCCGAGCGAAAGTTCTTCCCCGGCTACGTGCTGGTGGAAATGGAAATGAACGACGATTCCTGGCACCTCGTCAAGAGCACGCCAAAGGTCACCGGTTTCGTCGGTGGAACGGCCAACAAGCCGACGCCGATCTCCGAAAAGGAGGTCGACAAGATCATGCAGCAAATCCAGGAAGGCGTTGAAAAGCCGCGCCCCAAAGTGCTTTTCGAGCCAGGCGAAGTTGTCCGCGTCAAGGACGGTCCTTTTACCGATTTTCACGGCGCGGTCGAGCAGGTGAATTACGAGAAGAACCGTCTTCGCGTCTCGGTGACCATCTTCGGCCGTCCGACGCCGGTCGAACTCGAGTTCGCTCAAGTCGAGAAAGCCTGATCCTGCAGTTGAGTCGCGGTGCGTGAGTTTCCTGGCGCGCCGCAGTAGTGCGGCTCCCGGGCCGCCTTTGTCGTTTGGGGAGCGCTGTCACGAGCGCGTTTGAACCCGTCTAAAGGAGATTCCTACCGTGGCAAAAAAAATCACTGGCTACATCAAACTGCAGGTGCCTGCGGGTAAGGCGAATCCATCGCCTCCCATTGGACCGGCGCTTGGACAACGCGGCCTGAATATCATGGAGTTCTGCAAGGCGTTCAATGCCCAGACGCAGGGCGTGGAGCCGGGCCTGCCGATTCCGGTGGTGATCACCGCCTTCGCCGACAAGAGCTTCACCTTCATCATGAAGACGCCGCCGGCAACCATCCTGATCAAGAAGGCCATTGGCCTGCAGAAGGGTAGTCCAAAGCCATTGACCAACAAGGTTGGCACGCTGACCCGCGCACAATGCGAGGCCATTGCCACGCAGAAAATGCCCGACCTGACGGCGGCCGACATGGATGCAGCAGTTCGCACGATCGCCGGCAGTGCCCGAGCGATGGGCGTCACGGTGGAGGGTGTTTGAGATGGCGAAGTTGAGCAAGCGTCAAAAAGCGGTCAAGGGCAAGGTCGATCGCACGGCCAGCCTGGCGGTTGGCGAAGCGCTGAAGCTGGCCAAGGAGTTTGCCACAGCCAAATTCGACGAATCGATCGATGTTGCCGTAGGTCTTGGGGTCGATCCTCGCAAGTCTGACCAGATCGTCCGCGGCTCGGTCGTTTTGCCCGCCGGTACCGGCAAGACGATCCGGGTTGCCGTCTTCGCGCAGGGTGACAAGGCGGCGGCGGCCCTCGAAGCCGGTGCCGACATCGTCGGTTTTGAAGACCTGGCCGCAGAGATCAAGTCCGGAGTGATGAACTTCGACCGCGTGATTGCCACGCCCGACGCGATGCGCGTCGTTGGCCAACTGGGTCAGATCCTGGGGCCGCGCGGGCTGATGCCAAACCCCAAGGTCGGCACGGTGACCATGGACGTGGCGACGGCGGTCAGGAACGCCAAGGCCGGGCAGGTTCAGTATCGCACCGACAAGGCCGGCATCATCCACAGCACGATCGGGCGCGCGTCGTTTGACGCGGACAAATTGCTGCTCAACCTCAAGGCGCTGGTCGATGCGCTGATCAAGGCCAAGCCGGCAACCTCCAAGGGGCAGTATCTGCTGCGCATTGCCGTCTCCAGCACCATGGGACCGGGTATTCGCGTCGATGCTACGACGCTGTAGAGAATCGAAACAAGCGATATAGAGAGCCGGCGTACGTCGTTTCGTGACGTGCTCCGGCCAGGAACTTTGTTGGGCCGTTTGCGGTGCCGTGCTGGCGCCGTCGATGGATCGTCAAAGACCGCAGGTGCCGAGGGCTTTTCGCCGGAAGCTTAAGTGTGCAAGCAGCCTGCAGAGATGGTGTGCCCAGAAAAGGAATTCGCAGCGACCCGCCAAGGCCGTCGTTGCCACCCCTGATCCAAGGTCGCCGTGGGTGCGGCGCAGGCTGATTGAGGCGCCGTTTGTTGACTTGAAGGGAGGAAGGGCCTGTGGGTCTTAATCTTGATGAAAAGAAAGCCGTCGTGGCCGAGGTGTCGGCCAAGGTGGCTGGTGCACAGACGATAGTCGTCGCCGAGTACAGCGGTTTGCAGGTGGCTCACCTGACGCGCTTGCGGGCGCAGGCGCGTGCTGCCGGTGTTTATCTGCGCGTACTGAAAAACACCTTGGTGCGTCGGGCGGTGCAGGGTAGTGCTTTTGCCGAGTTGTCCGGGCAATTGACCGGGCCGCTGATTTACAGCATCTCGGAGGATCCGGTAGCGGCGGCCAAAGTGCTGCATGACTTCGCGAAGACTAACGACAAACTGGTCGTGAAGGCTGGCAGCTACGCGGGTGAGCTTCTCGACGTCGCTGGCGTACAGAGGCTAGCCGCGATTCCGAGTCGCGAGGAACTGCTCGCCCAGTTGCTGGGCATGATGCAGGCGCCGGTGACCGGGTTTGCCTGTGCGCTCGCTGCCTTGGCTAAACAACGTGAAGATGCGGTTGCCTGACCGCGCTGGCAGCTTTTACAAGTATTCAGATTTAGGAGTTTATTGATTATGGCGATTAGCAAAGAAGACATCCTCGAAGCCGTTGGCACGATGACGGTGATGGACCTGAACGATCTGGTCAAGGCGTTCGAAGAGAAGTTTGGCGTCTCGGCCGCTTCCATGGCGGTTGCTGCGCCTGGGGCAGCCGCAGCGGTGGTTGAAGAGCAGACCGAGTTTACGGTCATGCTGATGGCCAGCGGCGAGAAGAAGGTCGAGACGATCAAGGTCGTTCGTGCAGCGACCGGCCTGGGCCTGAAAGAGGCCAAGGACCTCGTTGATGGCGCGCCGAAGGCGATCAAGGAAGGCGTTTCCAAAGCCGACGCCGACGCTCTCAGGAAGCTTCTTGAGGATGCGGGGGCCAAGGTCGAGGTCAAGTAATTTCGACCCGGTGCCTGGGCTGGCAGCTTTTCGGCTGTCAGCCCTTTTGTGCTTTTCTGGAAACGGCTTTGCGCCGCGGGCGCAGGGCTGTGCAGCGTGCAAACGCAATGCCGAGTAGCGACAGAGAAATGAGTGCCCGAGTACTCGTTGTGCTGCTAGTCGTATTGCTTTTGTCCGTTGCGGACTGGCGGGTCTTGCGACTCTCGCCGGTGCGCGCTAGAGGTTTTGCCGTCTGAGTTCGGAGCGACCATGAACTACTCCTACACCGAGAAAAAGCGTATCCGCAAGAGCTTCGCCAAGCGCGCCAGCGTGCTTGAAGTGCCGTACTTGCTGGCTACCCAGTTGGAGTCATTTTCTGCTTTCCTGCAGAAGACGACGCCCGTAGCGCAACGCAAGAATCAGGGTTTGCAGGCTGCGTTTTCCTCTATTTTTCCAATCGTCAGCCATAGTGGCAATGCGCGCCTGGAGTTCGTCAGCTTTGCGCTTTCGGAGCCGGCTTTCGACGTCAAGGAATGCCACCAGCGCGGTCTGACCTTTGCCTCGGCCCTGCGCGCAAAGGTGCGCCTGGTCATCCTCGATCGCGAGACTCCCGATACGATCAAGGAAGTGAAGGAGCAGGAAGTCTACATGGGCGAAATACCCTTGATGACAACCACCGGCTCCTTCGTCATCAACGGTACCGAGCGGGTCATCGTCTCGCAGCTTCACCGCTCGCCCGGGGTGTTCTTCGAGCATGACCGCGGCAAGACCCATAGTTCCGGGAAACTGCTCTTTTCGGCGCGGGTGATTCCCTACCGCGGCTCATGGCTGGACTTCGAGTTCGATCCCAAGGATCTGCTCTTCTTCCGCGTCGACCGACGTCGCAAGATGCCGGTTACGACCTTGCTGAAGGCCATCGGACTGACGCCGCAGATGATACTGCGCGAGTTCTTCGACTTTGACACCTTCATTCTCGGCAAGAGCGTGATTGAATTCGCGCTGGTTCCCGAGCGCTTGCGCGGCGAAGTGGCACGCTTCGACTTCAACGATTCCTCCGGGGCGCTGATCATCGCCAAGGACAAGCGCATCACGGCCAAGCACATCCGCGAACTCGACGCCGCCGGAATCAAGCAGGTCGCCGTTCCGGACGACTTCCTCATCGGACGGGTTGTCGCCGAGGACGTCATCGACCAGAGCAGTGGCGAGATTCTCGCCACTGCCAACGACGAGATTACCGAGTCGCTGCTGGCGAAGCTCGTCGAATCCGGTATCGAGTCGCTGCACACCCTGTATATCAACGACCTCGACCGCGGTGGTTTCATCTCGCAGACCCTGCGCGCAGACGATACGATATCCAGGCAGGCAGCACGCGTCGCCATCTACCGCATGATGCGCCCTGGCGAGCCGCCCACGGAAGAAGCGGTTGAGATTCTGTTCAACGGTCTGTTCTACTCGGACGACCGTTACGATCTTTCCGCCGTTGGGCGCATGAAGTTCAACCGGCGTGTGGCCCGCAAGGACGTCGTCGAATACAAGATCATGCTCAAGCATGTGCCTTCCAAGCGTGAAGCTATCGTCAATCTGCTCACTGAGGCCCTGGGTGCAGCGGCGCCAGGGATCGAGCTTCTCGGCGAGTTGAACCACGGGGCGCGGGCGATCGCCGAAAACATGACCGAAACGGCGGCGCTGGCCTTGTTCGAGCAGCTCAAAGCTGCCGGTGCCAGCGGTGAAGTGCGCGAGCAATTGACCTTGTCGCCGCGCGATATCGTCGAAGTGATCAAGTTGCTGGTCGAGTTGCGCAATGGTCGTGGCGAAGTCGACGACATCGACCATCTGGGTAATCGCCGTGTTCGCTCGGTCGGCGAGTTGGCCGAGAACCAATTCCGGGCCGGCCTGGTACGCGTCGAGCGTGCCGTCAAGGAACGCCTGTCGCAGGCTGAGTCGGACAACCTGATGCCACACGATCTGATCAACGCCAAGCCGATCAGCGCCGCGGTCAGGGAGTTCTTCGGTTCCAGCCAACTGTCGCAGTTCATGGATCAGACCAACCCGCTCTCCGAGATCACCCACAAGCGCCGCGTTTCGGCCCTTGGCCCGGGTGGCCTGACGCGCGAGCGTGCGGGCTTCGAAGTGCGCGACGTGCATCCCACGCACTACGGTCGGGTCTGTCCGATCGAAACACCGGAAGGCCCGAACATCGGTCTGATCAACTCGCTGGCGCTCTATGCCCGGACCAACGAGTACGGCTTTCTTGAGACGCCGTACCGCACGGTGGTCGACGGCAAGGTGACCAATCAGATCGAGTACCTCTCGGCGATCGAAGAGGGCGCGTACATCATTGCCCAGGCCAACTCCGAGCTTGGCGAGGCTGGCGTGCTTACCGACGAACTGGTGACTTGTCGCGAGAAAGGCGAAACGATTCTCGCCGAGCCGGCGCGTGTGCAGTACATGGACGTCGCGCCGAGCCAGATCGTTTCGGTCGCTGCTTCGCTGATTCCCTTCCTTGAACACGACGACGCCAACCGCGCGTTGATGGGCGCCAACATGCAACGGCAGGCGGTTCCCTGCCTGCGACCGGAAAAGCCGCTGGTCGGTACCGGCATCGAGCGCACGGTGGCGGTGGACTCGGGAACCGCAGTGCAGGCCCTGCGCGGTGGGGTGGTCGACTACGTCGACGCCTCGCGGGTCGTGGTGCGCGTCAACGACAACGAGACCGGGCCCGGCGAAGTGGGCGTCGATATCTACAACCTGGTGAAATACATCCGTTCCAACCAGAACACCAACATCAACCAGCGGCCGCTGGTGCGCGTCGGAGATGTGATCGCCAGGGGTGACGTGGTCGCCGATGGGGCGTCGACCGACAAGGGCGAGCTGGCGCTTGGCCAGAACATGCTGGTCGCGTTCATGCCGTGGAACGGCTATAACTTCGAGGATTCGATCCTGATCTCGGAGCGGGTGGTTGCCGAGGACCGTTTCACTTCGATCCACATCGAGGAGCTGACGGTCGTTGCGCGCGACACCAAGCTGGGTCCCGAGGAAATCACCCGCGATATTGCGTCGCTCGGCGAGTCGCAACTGGCGCGCCTCGACGAATCGGGGATTGTCTACATCGGTGCCGAGGTCGAAGCCGGCGACGTGCTGGTCGGCAAGGTGACGCCGAAAGGCGAGACCCAGCTGACCCCGGAAGAGAAGCTGCTGCGCGCGATCTTTGGTGAAAAAGCGTCCGACGTGAAAGACACGTCGCTGCGCGTGCAGTCGGGAATTGCCGGCACGGTCATCGATGTGCAGGTGTTTACCCGCGAGGGAATCGAGCGTGACCGGCGTGCGCAGTCGATCATTGACGACCATCTGCGCAGCTACAAGCTGGACCTTGCCGACCAGCTGCGCATTGTCGAACGCGACGCATTTGCCCGGGTCGAGCGGATGATCGTTGGCAAGCCTGCCAATGGCGGTCCGAAGCGGCTGGCCAAGGGATCGGCGGTGACTCAGGAGTACCTGGACGGTATCGAGCCCCATCACTGGTTCGACATCCGCATGGCTGACGACGAAGTCGCACATCAGCTGGAGTCGCTCCGTGATGGCCTCGAGCAGACGCGCAAGGGCTTCGACGTCGCCTTCGAAGAAAAGCGCAAGAAGCTCACCCAGGGCGACGAATTGCCGCCGGGTGTGCAGAAAATGGTCAAGGTGTACGTCGCCGTCAAGCGTCGCCTGCAGGCGGGCGACAAGATGGCCGGCCGGCACGGCAACAAGGGCGTCGTTTCCCGCATCGTTCCCGTCGAAGACATGCCCTACATGGCCGACGGTCACCCGGTCGATATCGTCCTCAACCCGCTTGGCGTTCCGTCGCGGATGAACGTTGGACAGATTCTCGAGGTCCACCTCGGGCTGGCCGCCAAAGGCCTGGGTTTCCGAATTGGCGAAATGCTGCGTCGCCAGGCGACGGCAACGGAGGTGCGCGGCTTCCTTGATCAGATCTACAACAGTACCGGCAAATCAGAGGACATCGATCAGCTGAGCGACGGTGAGGTTCTGGAAATGGCCGGCAACCTCGAGGCGGGCGTGCCGTTTGCGACGCCGGTTTTCGACGGCGCCAAGGAATCCGAGATCAAGGGCATGCTGGCGTTGGCCGGGATGCCGGAGTCCGGGCAAATGACCTTGTACGATGGTCGCACTGGCGAGCGCTTCGAGCGTCAGGTGACGGTCGGCTACATGCACGTATTGAAGCTGCACCACCTGGTTGATGACAAGATGCACGCGCGTTCGACGGGCCCGTACTCGCTGGTTACCCAGCAACCACTGGGCGGAAAGGCCCAGTTCGGTGGCCAGCGCTTCGGAGAAATGGAAGTGTGGGCCCTTGAAGCCTACGGTGCCTCGTACGTGCTGCAGGAAATGCTGACCGTCAAGTCCGACGATGTGAATGGCCGGACCAAGGTGTACGAGAACATCGTCAAGGGTGACCACAAGATCGAGGCCGGGATGCCCGAATCCTTCAACGTCCTGGTCAAGGAAATCCGTTCGTTGGCGATTGACATCGATCTCGAACGTTTCTGATTGTTTGCCGAGGGGTGAGCGTCGCGGTCGGTTTGCCGACCGTTGCGCTCCCGGCCCCTGACACCCCACTCCTCACTGGAGCAAAAGATGAAAGCACTGCTTGATTTGTTTAGGCAGGTGACGCAGGAAGAGCAGTTCGATGCGATCACCATTGGTCTCGCCTCGCCGGACAAGATCCGCTCCTGGTCCTACGGCGAAGTGAAGAAACCAGAGACGATCAACTATCGTACCTTCAAGCCGGAGCGTGATGGCCTGTTCTGCGCCAAGATCTTCGGCCCGATCAAGGACTACGAGTGCCTTTGCGGCAAGTACAAGCGGCTCAAGCATCGTGGCGTGATCTGCGAGAAGTGCGGTGTCGAGGTCACGCTGGCCAAGGTTCGCCGTGAGCGCATGGCACACATCGACCTGGCCAGCCCGGTTGCCCATATCTGGTTCCTGAAGAGCCTGCCCAGCCGTCTGGGCATGGTTCTTGACATGACCCTGCGTGACATCGAGCGCGTGCTCTACTTCGAGGCCTTCGTGGTCTACGATCCGGGCATGACGCCGCTGGCACGTGCGCAGCTGTTGACCGAGGACGACTACCTGGCGAAGGTCGAAGAGTATGGCGACGACTTCTACGCGGCGATGGGTGCCGAAGGCATCCGCGAACTGCTCCGTTCCATCGATCTCGCCCGCGAAGTCGAGACGCTGCGCTCCGAACTCGAGACCACCACTTCGGAGACCAAGAGCAAGAAGTTCTCCAAGCGCCTGAAGATTCTCGAGGGCTTCCAGAAGTCGGGCATCAAGCCCGAGTGGATGGTGCTCGAAGTCCTGCCGGTCCTGCCGCCCGATCTGCGTCCGCTGGTGCCGCTGGACGGTGGCCGCTTCGCCACCTCGGACCTCAACGATCTCTATCGTCGAGTCATCAACCGTAACAACCGCCTGAAGCGGCTGCTCGAATTGAAGGCGCCGGAGATCATCGTGCGCAACGAAAAGCGCATGCTCCAGGAAGCTGTTGACTCGCTGCTCGACAACGGTCGCCGTGGCAAGGCAATGACCGGCGCCAACAAGCGTCCGCTGAAGTCGCTGGCCGACATGATCAAGGGCAAGGGCGGTCGTTTTCGCCAGAACCTGCTCGGCAAACGCGTCGACTACTCGGGTCGTTCGGTCATCGTCGTCGGTCCGCAGCTCAAGCTGCATCAGTGCGGTCTGCCGAAGCTGATGGCTCTCGAGTTGTTTAAACCCTTCATCTTCAACCGCCTCGAAGGCATGGGCCTGGCGACGACCATCAAGCAGGCGAAGAAAATGGTCGAGACCCAGGAAGCCGTCGTCTGGGACATCCTGGAAGAGGTGATCCGCGAGCATCCGATCATGCTCAACCGGGCGCCAACGCTGCACCGTCTGGGTATTCAGGCTTTCGAGCCGACGCTGATCGAAGGCAAGGCGATCCAGCTGCACCCGCTGGTCTGTGCGGCCTTCAACGCCGACTTCGACGGCGACCAGATGGCCGTTCACGTGCCTCTGTCGCTGGAAGCGCAGATGGAAGCGCGGACCTTGATGCTGGCCTCGAACAACGTCCTGTCGCCGGCCAACGGCGAGCCGATCATCGTTCCCTCGCAGGATATCGTTCTCGGTCTCTACTATGCCACCCGCGAGGATATCAACGCCAAGGGCGAGGGAATGATCTTCCCCGATCTCGCCGAAGTGACGCGCGCCATGCAGGCCGGCGAACTCGATCTGCACGCACGTGTCTCGGTGCGCATCACCGAATACGAGAGTGATGGCGAGAACGGCTGGCAGGAAAAGGTCACGCGCTACAAGACCACCGCCGGTCGCGCGCTGCTCTCCGAGATCCTGCCGAAAGGACTGCCCTTCAGCTTGATCGACAAGACGCTCAAGAAGAAGGAAATCTCGAAGCTGATCAACGCGGCGTTCCGTCGCTGTGGTCTCAAGGAAACCGTCGTCTTTGCCGACAAGCTGATGCAGAATGGCTATCGACTGGCGACCCGTGCGGGCATTTCGATCTGCTCCGACGACATGTTGGTGCCGTCACAGAAGCGCGAGATCATCGCCGCGGCCGAAGACGAGGTCAAGGAAATCGAAAACCAGTACACCAATGGACTGGTTACCAACGGCGAGCGCTACAACAAGGTTGTCGATATCTGGGGACGCACCGGCGATCAGGTGGCGAAGGTGATGATGGATCAACTCGGTCACGAGGAAGTCGTCAACCGCCAGGGCGTTACGGAACGGCAGGAGTCGTTCAACTCGATCTTCATGATGGCCGATTCCGGCGCGCGCGGTTCTGCCGCCCAGATTCGCCAGCTGGCCGGCATGCGTGGTCTGATGGCCAAGCCGGATGGCTCGATCATCGAAACGCCGATCACGACGAACTTCCGCGAGGGTCTGAACGTTCTCCAGTACTTCATCTCGACGCACGGTGCCCGCAAGGGTCTTGCCGATACGGCGCTGAAGACAGCCAACTCGGGCTACCTGACGCGGCGACTGGTCGACGTGACGCAGGATCTGGTGGTAATCGAGGATGATTGCGGGACGAGCAACGGCGTGACCAGGAAAGCGCTGATCGAAGGCGGTGAGGTGATCGAAGCGATTCGTGAGCGCGTTCTTGGCCGCGTGACCGCTGCCGACGTGATCGACCCTGATTCGGACGAAACCATCATCGAGCAGGGAACGCTGATCTGCGAGGATCACTGCGATCTGATCGACCGTCTGGGAATCGACGAAGTCAAGGTGCGTACGCCGCTGACCTGCGATACGCGCTATGGTCTGTGTGCCATGTGCTACGGCCGAGACCTTGGTCGCGGTTCACCGGTCAACGTCGGCGAAGCGGTTGGGGTCATGGCCGCACAGTCGATTGGCGAGCCGGGAACGCAGCTGACCATGCGTACATTTCACGTCGGCGGCGCCGCCTCGCGTGCGGCCGTCGCCAGCCACGTGGAGACGCACAGCATCGGCGTCGTGCGCTTCACGTCGACCATGCGCTACGTGACCAGCGCCAAAGGCGAGAAAATCGTCATCACGCGTTCCGGTGAGATTCTGATTACCGATGACAGCGGGCGCGAACGCGAAAAGCACAAGGTCCCCTACGGGGCGACGCTACGTGTCGTCGACGGCGAGGCGGTCAAGGCCGGTACCCGCCTGGCGGCGTGGGATCCCCATACACGGCCGATCATCGCCGAGTACTCCGGCCTGGTGAAGTTCGAGAACGTCGACGAAGGCGTCACCGTTGCCAAGCAGATCGACGAAGTCACCGGCCTGTCTACGCTGGTGGTCATCGATCCGAAACGGGGTGGCAAGGTGCCGAGCAAAGGGCTGCGCCCGCAGGTCAGGCTGTTCGAGCCGAGCGGCGAGGAAGTGAAGATGCACGGCAGCGATCAGGCGGTGACGATCACCTTCCAGGTGGGGGCGATCATCAATGTTTTCGACGGACAAACGATTTCGGTTGGCGACGTGCTCGCGCGCCTTCCGCAGGAGTCGGCGAAGACAAGGGACATTACCGGCGGCTTGCCGCGCGTAGCGGAACTTTTCGAGGCGCGCACGCCGAAGGATGCCGGCATGCTGGCCGAGTTTACCGGCACCATGTCCTTTGGCAAGGACACCAAGGGCAAGCAGCGCCTGGTGATTACCGATCTTGACGGTGACACCCACGAGTACCTGATTCTGAAAGACAAGCACGTTCTGGTTCATGATGGACAGGTGGTGAATAAAGGGGAGTCGATCGTCGATGGTGCGCCCGACCCGCACGACATTCTGCGTTTGCTCGGCGTTGAGGCGCTGGCGGTCTACATCACGGACGAGGTTCAGGACGTGTACCGCCTGCAGGGCGTCAAGATCAACGACAAGCACATCGAGGTGATCGTTCGCCAGATGCTGCGTCGGGTAAATGTCCTGGACCCCGGAGACACCAAGTTCATCAAGGGCGAGCAGGTTGAACGCGCACATCTCCTCGACGAGAACGACGCCATCGTCGCCGAGGGCAAGCTTCCGGCGACCTACGAGCACGTCCTGTTGGGGATTACCAAGGCCTCCCTGTCTACCGATTCGTTCATTTCGGCGGCCTCCTTCCAGGAGACGACGCGGGTGCTGACCGAGGCGGCGATCATGGGCAAGCGTGACGAGCTGCGTGGCCTCAAGGAGAACGTCATCGTCGGCCGCCTGATACCCGCCGGGACCGGACTCGCCTATCACAACACGCGCAAGAAGAATGCCGCTGGCGAGGATGTCGCTGTCCGCAGCGTATTGCTCGACGATGACCTTTCAGCGACCGAAGAGAGCTCCGAGGACCAACCGATTGCTTGACTTGGAGCGTGATAGACCCTAGAATCCCCGGTCTTTGTCGCCGACGGCGTGTATCGCGTCGGCCGATCACTGAAATCGCCAAGGCGGCCAATCTGGTCCGCCTTGGTTTTTTGCTGACCTCGCGAGCGTCTCGCGAGCGTCTCTGCACTGAATATAAGGGTGGAAACATGCCAACCATTAACCAGTTGGTGCGCAAGCCTCGCGAGGCAATCCGCACCAAGAGCAAGGTCCCTGCGCTGGGAAATTGCCCGCAAAAACGGGGCGTTTGCACGCGTGTGTACACCACCACGCCGAAGAAGCCGAACTCGGCCTTGCGCAAGGTCTGCAAAGTGCGTCTGACGAATGGTTTCGAGGTGATTTCGTACATCGGCGGTGAAGGGCACAACCTGCAGGAGCACTCGGTCGTGCTGATCCGTGGCGGTCGTGTCAAGGACTTGCCGGGTGTGCGTTATCACACCGTTCGCGGTTCGCTGGATACCCAGGGTGTCAAGAAGCGCAAGCAGGGTCGTTCCAAGTACGGTACCAAGCGCCAAAAGGCCGCTTGATTTCCGTCCGAGTAAGGGCCGTTCCCCATGGGCGGCCGGGAGGGTCGGGCGCTTTGCCTGCTCCTTCGACTGAATTGTGACTATGAGAGGTTGCTATGCCCCGTCGTCGTGAAGTGCCGAAGCGCGATATTCTGCCGGATCCAAAATTTGGTAACGTCGATGTCTCGAAGTTCGTGAATACGCTTATGAAAAGCGGCAAGAAGTCGGTTGCCGAACGCATCGTCTACGGTGCTTTCGACCAGATCGTGACCAAGACCGGCAAGGACCCGCTGGAAACCTTCGCTCTGGCCCTGGGTAACATCAGGCCGCTGGTCGAGGTGAAGAGCCGCCGTGTCGGCGGTGCCAACTACCAGGTGCCGGTCGAAGTTCGCCCGAGCCGGCGCATGGCGCTGGCCATGCGCTGGTTGCGTGAGTCGGCCCGCAAGCGTTCCGAGAAGTCGATGGGTCAGCGTCTGGCGGCCGAAATACTCGAGGCCTCCGAAAGCCGCGGCGGTGCGGTCAAGAAGCGTGACGAGATTCACCGTATGGCCGAGGCAAACAAGGCTTTCGCGCACTTCCGCTTCTAGGTCACACCAAAAGCGTCGCCGCCCTGCGGCGACGGTCGCTCTTTATTAGTGAAGGTCCATTACTGTGGCACGTAAAACCCCTATCGAGCGCTACCGGAACATCGGTATCAGCGCTCACATTGACGCCGGCAAGACGACGGCGACCGAGCGTATCCTGTTCTACACGGGTATCAACCACAAGATTGGTGAAGTCCATGACGGTGCTGCGACCATGGACTGGATGGCGCAGGAGCAGGAGCGCGGTATCACCATTACTTCGGCTGCGACGACCTGTTTCTGGAAGGGCATGCAGCTTGACCGCCCCGAGCACCGGATCAACATCATCGATACGCCCGGGCACGTCGACTTCACGATTGAAGTCGAGCGCTCGATGCGCGTTCTCGACGGTGCGTGCATGATCTACTGCGCGGTCGGGGGTGTACAGCCACAGTCGGAGACCGTTTGGCGTCAGGCGACCAAGTACAAGGTGCCGCGCTTGGCCTTCGTGAACAAGATGGATCGGCAGGGCGCCGATTTCTTCAAGGTCATGGAGCAAATGAGAACCCGCCTGAAGGCCAATCCGGTGCCGATCGTCATTCCGATTGGCAAAGAGGATTACTTCGAGGGCGTTGTCGACCTGATCAAGATGAAGGCCATCATCTGGGATGAGGCCTCGTTGGGGATGAAGTTCGACTATCGTGACATTCCTGCCGGGCTGCAAGCCGAGGCCGACGAATGGCGTGGCAAGATGATCGAAGCGGCGGCCGAGTCGTCGGAAGAATTGATGGACCGCTATCTCGAGCACGGTGACCTCGACGAAGCCGATATCATCAAGGGTCTGCGCGCGCGCACTCTGGCCTGCGAGATTCAGCCGGGTTTGTGCGGAACCGCTTTTAAGAACAAGGGCGTGCAGCGCATGCTCGACGCGGTGATCGATTTGCTGCCGTCGCCGATCGATATCCCGCCGGTGACCGGCGAGCTGGAGAATGGCGAGATTGGTAGCCGCGAGGCGTCAGATGGCGCCAAGTTCTCGGCGCTCGCCTTCAAGCTGATGACAGACCCCTACGTCGGGCAGTTGACCTTTATTCGCGTCTACTCCGGAGTGCTCAAGTCCGGCGACTTCATCTACAACCCGACCAAGGGTCGTCGCGAGCGTATCGGGCGCGTCCTGCAGATGCACGCTAACAACCGCGAGGAGTTGAAAGAGGTGCTCGCCGGCGACATCGCGGCCTGTGTAGGCCTCAAGGACGTGACCACGGGCGAGACGCTTTGCGATCCGACCGCCGTGATCACCCTCGAGCGGATGATTTTCCCGGAGCCCGTGATCCACGTCGCAGTCGAGCCGAAAACCAAGCCCGACCAGGAAAAGATGGGTATCGCACTTGGCCGTCTGGCGCAGGAGGATCCGTCTTTCCGTGTGCGTACGGATGAGGAGTCCGGGCAAACCATCATCTCGGGTATGGGCGAGTTGCACCTGGAGATCATTGTCGATCGTCTGCGTCGCGAGTTCGGGGTCGATGCCAACGTGGGTGCGCCACAGGTGGCCTACCGTGAATGCATCAAGAAGACGGTCGAACAGGAAGGCAAGTTCGTCAAGCAGTCCGGTGGGCGTGGTCAGTACGGTCACGTGTGGCTCAAGATCGAACCGAACGAGACCGGCAAAGGCTACGAGTTCGTCGACGCTATCAAGGGTGGTACGGTGCCGCGCGAGTACATTCCGGCGGTCGACAAGGGCTTGCAGGATGCGATTACCAGCGGTGTGCTGGCCGGCTTCCCGGTGGTCGATATCAAGTTCACCCTGTTTGAAGGCTCGTACCACGACGTTGACTCCAACGAGAACGCCTTTCGTATGGCGGCATCGTTTGCCTTTAAGGAAGGGATGCGTCGCGCCCAGCCAACCCTGCTTGAGCCGATGATGGCCGTCGAAGTCGAGACGCCGGAAGACTATATGGGCAACGTCATGGGCGACCTGTCGAGTCGTCGCGGCATGGTTCAGGGAATGGAAGATGCGCCAGGCAACATCAAGCTGATTCGTGCCGAGGTGCCGCTGGCGGAGATGTTCGGTTATTCGACGACCCTGCGCTCGCTGTCTCAGGGTCGTGCGACCTACTCCATGGAATTCAAGCACTACGCCGAAGCGCCGAAGAACGTCGCTGAGGCCATCATCAACAAGAAATGACGTTGTTTTTGAGGATAAGGTAATGGCAAAGGGAAAATTCGAGCGCAACAAACCGCACGTCAACGTTGGCACGATTGGGCACGTTGACCACGGCAAGACAACGCTGACGGCGGCGATCACGACCATTCTGTCGAAGAAGTTTGGCGGTACCGCCAAGGCCTACGACCAGATTGACGCAGCGCCGGAAGAAAAGGCGCGCGGGATCACGATCAATACCGCGCACGTCGAGTACGAGACGTCCAAGCGCCACTACGCGCACGTCGACTGCCCGGGTCACGCCGACTACGTGAAGAACATGATTACCGGTGCGGCGCAGATGGACGGCGCCATTCTGGTGGTTTCCGCCGCCGACGGCCCGATGCCGCAGACGCGCGAGCACATCCTGCTCGCCCGCCAGGTAGGTGTTCCGTACATCATTGTCTATCTGAACAAGTGCGACATGGTTGACGACGCCGAACTGCTCGAGCTGGTGGATATGGAAGTGCGCGAGCTGCTGTCCAAGTACGACTTTCCTGGCGACGACGTTCCGATCATCCAGGGTTCTGCCCTGAAGGCGCTCGAGGGTGACCTGGGCGAGCAGGGTGAGGCTTCGGTGATGGCGCTGGCGGAAGCGCTGGACTCCTACATTCCGACGCCGGAGCGTGCCATTGACAAGCCCTTCCTGCTGCCGATCGAGGATGTTTTCTCGATTTCAGGCCGCGGTACGGTGGTTACCGGTCGCGTCGAGCGCGGCATTGTCAAGGTGGGCGAGGAGGTCGAGATTGTCGGTATCAAGCCGACCGTGAAGACCATCTGCACCGGTGTCGAGATGTTCCGCAAGCTGCTCGACCAGGGTCAGGCGGGTGACAACGTCGGCGTTCTGCTGCGCGGCGTCAAGCGTGAAGACGTCGAGCGTGGTCAGGTGCTGGCCAAGCCGGGTTCGATCAAGCCGCACACCCACTTTTCCGGTGAGGTGTATGTGCTGTCGAAAGAAGAGGGCGGTCGTCACACGCCGTTCTTCAACAACTACCGGCCGCAGTTCTACTTCCGCACGACGGACGTTACCGGCGCCATCTCGATGCCTGAAGGCGTTGAAATGGTCATGCCGGGTGACAACATCCAGATGACGGTCAAGCTGATCGCGCCGATCGCCATGGAGGAAGGTCTGCGCTTCGCCATTCGCGAAGGCGGCCGTACCGTCGGCGCCGGCGTCGTCGCAAAAATCATCGAGTAGTTCGGAACAACACTTCGGGCGGCGCCAAAGGTGCCGCCCATCGCTCTTTGGAATATGACATGCAAAGCCAAAAAATCCGGATTCGTCTGAAAGCCTTCGACTATCGTTTGATCGATCAGTCGGCCCAGGAGATCGTCGAAACCGCCAAGCGTACCGGCGCCGTCGTTCGTGGCCCGGTTCCGCTACCGACCCGCATCCAGCGTTTTGACGTACTTCGTTCGCCGCACGTCGACAAGACCTCACGCGATCAGTTCGAGATGCGTACCCACCTGCGCTTGATGGATATCATCGATCCGACCGACAAAACGGTCGATGCCTTGATGAAGCTGGACCTTCCGGCAGGTGTTGACGTCGAAATTAAGTTGCAGTAACGGCTTCCTTAAGGCTATAATCGCCGGCTTTGGTCGGGCAGCTGCGTTCTCTCACGCTGCCCGTTTTGTTTGCAACGCTCGCCGGCCAATCGTAGCCGGTCAGAGGAGAATAAACATGAGTCTAGGCCTTGTTGGGCGCAAGGTCGGCATGACGCGCATCTTTACCGAGGCTGGCGCAAGCGTCCCGGTAACCGTGCTCGACGTGTCGAACAATCGCGTCGCTCAGATCAAGACGCAGCAAAGCGACGGTTACTCCGTCGTTCAGCTGGCTTTTGGCAAGCGGCGTCCATCCCGTGTGAGCAAGCCGCTGGCCGGGCATTTGGCCAAGGCTGGCGTCGAAGCCGGCCACGTATTGAAAGAGTTCGCCGTCTCCGCTGACGAACTCGCCAGCCTGAAGGCGGGCGATCAGATCAGTGTCACCATCTTCGCGGTCGGTCAGAAGGTTGACGTTACCGGCCAGACCATCGGCAAGGGCTTCTCGGGCGCCATCAAGCGGCACCACTTCTTATCGCAGAATGCCTCGCACGGCAACTCGGTGTCACATAAGGCGCTTGGCTCAACCGGCATGGCCCAGGATCCGGGACGTGTCTTTCCGGGCAAGAAGATGGCCGGTCAGCTCGGTGCTGCCAAGCGCACCCAGCAGAACCTCGAGATCGTCCGCGTAGACGTCGAGCGTCAGTTACTGTTGCTCAAGGGCGCGGTTCCCGGCTCAAAGGGGTCGGACGTGATCGTGCGTCCTGCAGTCAAGGCGGGGGCATAAATGGAACTCAGGCTTATCAATGAGCAGGGCCAGGAGGCGAATCGCCTGCAGGCTTCTGACGTTCTCTTCGATCGCGAGTACAACGAAGCTCTCGTGCACCAGGTTCTGGTCGCCTACCAGGCCAATGCACGCAGCGGCAATCGGGCGCAGAAGGACCGCGGTGACGTTCGTCACACGACGAAAAAACCCTGGCGGCAAAAAGGCACCGGTCGTGCTCGTGCGGGCATGTCGTCGTCGCCAATCTGGCGAGGCGGTGGCCGGGTGTTTCCGAACTCGTCGGACGAGAACTTCAGCCAGAAGCTGAACCGCAAGATGTACCGTGCCGGAATGGCGGCCATTCTTTCCCAGTTGGCTCGCGAGGATCGTCTGGCGGTCGTCGAGGACTTTTCGATCGACGCGCCGAAGACAAAGTTGTTTGCCGCGAAGATCAAGGGAATGGGCTATGAGTCGGTGCTGGTGATTACCGAGGAACTCGGCGAGAACGTATTCCTGGCTTCGCGCAACCTTCCCAATGTATTGGTGGTGGAGGTGCAGCAGGCCGATCCGGTGTCGCTGGTCCGCTTCCCGAAGGTGTTGATCACCAAGGGCGCGCTGGCCAAGTTTGAGGAGGTCCTGGGATGAACCAAGAACGTCTGATGCAAGTATTGCTCGCCCCGCAGATCTCCGAGAAGGCGACGTTTATTGCCGACAAGAACGAGCAGGTGATCTTTCGCGTGGCGCCGGATGCGACCAAGCCTGAGGTAAAAGGCGCGGTTGAGTTGCTGTTCAAGGTTGCGGTGAAATCGGTCCAGATTGCCAATGTCAAGGGCAAGCACAAGAAGTTTGGCCGCGTCATGGGCCGGCGGAAGACCTGGAAGAAGGCCTACGTGTGCCTGCAGCCGGGGCAGGAGATTAACTTCGTCGATGGAGGGGGCGTCTGATGGCACTCGTCAAAGTCAAGCCGACCTCGCCAGGCCGCCGCGCGGTCATCAAGGTCGTCAATCCGAAGCTGCACAAAGGGGCGCCGGTCGCGGCGCTGGTCGAATCACAATCCCAGCACGCCGGACGTAACAGTAATGGGCATATCACCACCCGTCATCGCGGTGGTGGCCACAAGCAACATTATCGTCTGGTGGACTTCAAGCGCACCAAGGACGGTATTCCGGCCAAGGTTGAGCGTCTTGAGTATGATCCAAACCGCACGGCGAGTATCGCTTTGCTTTGTTATGCCGATGGCGAGCGGCGCTATATCATTTCGCCGCGGGGTCTGGTTGTTGGTCAGCAAGTCATCAGTGGCTCCGAGGCTCCGATCAAGGTTGGCAATACGCTGCCGATTCGCAATATCCCGGTGGGTACGACGATTCACTGCGTCGAGATGATCCCTGGCAAGGGTGCGCAGCTGGCGCGCTCCGCGGGTACCTCGGTGCAACTGCTCGCTCGTGAGAGTATGCACGCCCAGCTGCGGCTGCGCTCGGGCGAGATCCGCCGGGTGCACGTCGATTGTCGCGCGACGATCGGCGAAGTGGGTAACGAAGAGCACAGTCTGCGCTCGATCGGCAAGGCTGGTGCAAATCGCTGGCGTGGCATCCGTCCGACCGTCCGTGGCGTGGCCATGAACCCGGTCGATCACCCGCACGGTGGTGGTGAAGGCAAGACGGCCGCAGGTATGCACCCGGTTAGCCCGTGGGGTACCAAGACCAAAGGTTATCGTACGCGTCGCAACAAGCGCACGACCTCGATGATCGTGCAGCGCCGTAGTAATAAACGCTAAGGGATAGAGAACCATGGGACGTTCCGTTAAAAAGGGCCCGTTCGCCGACGCCCATCTGATCAAGAAAGTGGACGCAGTGCGCGCGACGGGCGACAAGCGCCCGATCAAGACTTGGTCGCGCCGGTCGACCGTGTTGCCGGATTTTGTTGGCCTGACGATTGCTGTGCATAACGGCAAGCAGCACGTACCGGTGTATGTCACCGAGAACATGGTCGGGCACAAGCTCGGCGAGTTTTCGCTGACGCGCACCTTCAAAGGCCATACTGCCGGCAAAAAGGCAAAGAGGTAGAACAATGAATATGGAAACTCGTGCTGTTTTGCGCGGCGTTCGCCTGTCGAGCCAGAAAGGCCGACTGGTTGCCGATCAGATCCGCGGTCTGCCGGTGGATAAGGCCCTCAGTATTCTGACGTTCAGTCCGAAGAAGGGAGCGGCAATCATCAAGAAAGTGCTCGAGTCGGCGATCGCCAACGCCGAGCACAATGATGGCGCGGACATCGACGAGCTGAAAGTCACCACCATCTGCGTCGAGAAGGGCATGGTGCTCAAGCGCTTCACGGCACGGGCGAAGGGGCGCGGCAACCGGATCGTCAAGCCGACTTGTCACGTTTTTCTGACCGTCGGCAACTGAGGAATAAGTATGGGACAAAAGATTCATCCTACTGGGTTTCGGCTGGCTGTCACTCGTGATTGGTCGTCACGCTGGTATGCAAACAAAAAAAACTTCGCCGGCATGCTCAACGAAGATGTGCAGGTGCGCGAGTTCCTGAAAAAGAAACTCAAGCACGCGTCCGTTGGCCGGGTTCTCATCGAGCGTCCTGCCAAGAACGCCCGCGTGACGATCTTTTCGGCTCGCCCCGGCGTGGTTATCGGCAAGAAAGGCGAAGAGATCGATAATCTTCGCGTTGCCCTGCAGAAGATCATGGGCGTCCCGGTGCATGTCAGTATCGAAGAGATTCGCAAGCCGGAAATTGACGCGCAGCTCATCGCCGACTCGATCACCCAGCAGCTCGAAAAGCGAATCATGTTCCGCAGAGCCATGAAGCGGGCGATGCAGAACGCCATGCGGCTTGGTGCGCAAGGGATCAAGATCATGAGCTCCGGCCGCCTGAACGGTGCCGAGATTGCCCGTCGTGAGTGGTATCGCGAGGGTCGGGTGCCGCTGCATACGCTGCGTGCCGATATCGACTACGCCACCTCGAAAGCACTCACGACCTACGGTCTGATCGGCGTCAAGGTCTGGGTTTACAAGGGCGAAGTCGCCAATCGCCAAGATCAGGCGGTGGTGGCTCCGGAAAGCGCCACCGACGAGCAGGCGCGCAAGCCGCGCCGTGCTGCCCGCCCAGGTGATGCCGAACGGCCGCGCGTGGCGGTGAGGACAAAGCCAGAGGGCCAGGAAGACGCTGCTGCAGGCGTCGAGGGGGCCGCTCCGGACGCGAAGGCGCCGGTGAAACGTGTAAGAAAGGCAGGAACCACAGATGCTTCAGCCAACTAGAAGAAAGTACCGCAAAGAGCAGAAAGGCCGTAACACTGGCCTGGCAACGCGCGGAGCCAAAGTAAGTTTCGGGGAGTTCGGGCTCAAGGCGATTGGTCGTGGTCGGCTGACGGCTCGTCAGATCGAAGCCGCTCGCCGGGCCATGACGCGCCATATCAAGCGCGGTGGCAGGATCTGGATCCGGATCTTTCCCGACAAGCCGATTTCGAAGAAACCTGCCGAAGTGCGCATGGGAAGCGGCAAGGGAAACCCGGAATACTGGGTCGCGGAAATCAAGCCCGGCAAGGTTCTCTACGAGATGGATGGTGTGAACGAAGGCCTGGCGCGTGAAGCGTTCTCGCTGGCTGCTGCGAAGCTGCCGATTCCGACGGTTTTCGTAACGCGTATGGTAGGTTGATCATGAAAGTCAGTGAACTCAGAGCAAAAACCGTCGACGAACTGAACAAGGAATTGCTGGACTTGCTGAAGGCACAGTTTGGTCTGCGGATGCAGCTGGCCACGCAGCAGTTGTCCAACAACAGTCAGATCGGTAAAGTGCGTCGCCAGATTGCGCGCGTACGCACGCTTCTTCGTGAAAAGGCAGTTCAACAATGAGCGAGACCACCAGCAACAAGCGCACCCTGGTCGGGCGCGTCGTCAGCGATCGCATGGACAAGACGGTGACCGTCGTCGTCGAACGCCGCGTCAAGCACGCGATTTACGACAAAATCATGATGCGCTCGAGCAAATACCATGCGCATGATGACGGCAATGATGCCAAGTCTGGCGACCTGGTCGAAATCCAGGAGTGCCGCCCGCTATCAAAGAGCAAGGCGTGGGTTGTCACCAAGCTTCTTGAACGCGCGGTTGCCATTTAAAGCTTGCTTTGTTCTCAAGAGCGGCTATAATGCCGCCTTCCCCGCGCTCGGCTGACTTTCGCCTTTGAGCGTTTCTACCCTTACGGGTTCCAAGACTGACCGCAGCTGCGGGCCAAGTTGGAGTGACAGATGATTCAAGTACAAACAGTTCTCGACGTCGCCGATAACACCGGTGCGCGCTCGGTGATGTGCATTAAAGTGCTGGGTGGCTCCAAGCGCCGCTACGCGGGTGTCGGCGACATTATCAAGGTCACCGTCAAGGATTCGGCGCCGCGTGGACGGGTCAAGAAGGGTGACGTCTACAGCGCTGTGGTCGTGCGCACGGCCAAGGGCGTACGCCGCATGGATGGCTCCTTGGTCAAGTTCGACCACAACGCCGCTGTCCTCCTGAATAACAAGATGGAGCCGATTGGTACGCGTATCTTCGGGCCGGTGACGCGCGAGTTGCGCGGCGATCGGTTCATGAAGATCGTCTCCCTGGCACCGGAAGTGCTGTAAGGAAGGTCATGGAAAAAATTCGTAAGGGCGATGACGTCGTCGTCATTGCTGGAAAAGACAAGGGAAAGCGCGGGGCTGTGCTGCAGCGTACCGATGCCGAGCACGTCCTGGTGGCTGGGGTCAATCGCGTCAAGAAGCATGTCAAGCCGAATCCGGTGAAGGGTGTCGTCAGCGGCATCGTTGAAAAAGAGATGCCGCTTCACGTATCGAATGTATCGCTCTACAACCCGGCGACCAAGAAAGCGGATCGTGTCGGCTTCAGGAAGCTTGAAGACGGTACGAAAGTGCGCTTTTTCAAGTCGAACGGCGAAGTGTTGGCGGGCTAAGGAGTAGTCATGGCACGTTTATTGGATTACTACAAGACCACCGTGGTGGCGGAGCTTACCGAGAAGTTCGGCTACAAGTCGAGCATGGAAGTGCCGCGGATCACCAAGGTGACCCTGAACATGGGTGTTGGTGAGGCGGTTGCAGACAAGAAGGTGCTCGAGAGCGCGATTGGCGACATGACCAAGATTGCCGGCCAGAAACCGGTTACGACCAAGGCTCGCAAGTCGATCGCCGGCTTCAAGATTCGCACCGGCTACCCGATTGGCTGCATGGTGACTCTGCGGGGTCCGCGTATGTTCGAATTCATCGATCGTCTGGTAACTGTGGCGTTGCCTCGGGTGCGTGACTTTCGTGGCATATCGGGCAAGGGTTTCGATGGCCGCGGAAACTACAGCATGGGCCTCAAAGAGCAGATCATCTTTCCGGAAATCGAGTACGACAAGATCGACGCGCTGCGCGGCATGAATGTCAGCGTGACGACTACTGCGAAGACCGATGACGAAGCGCGTGCCTTGCTTGGCGCGTTTAAATTTCCCTTCAGGAACTGAGACGAAATGGCAAAACTCTCTGTGATCAACCGCGGTGAGAAGCGGCGCAAGACAGTCGAAAAGTATGCCAAGAAGCGTGCCGATCTGGTGGCGGTCATTAATGACCAGAGCCTCTCCGTTGAGGATCGCTTCGAGGCGCGGCTGAAAATGCAGGCGCTGCCACGCAACTCAAGCCCGGTTCGGCTACGTAACCGGTGCGCACTGACCGGTCGTCCGCGCGGTGTTTTTCGCAAGTTCGGTCTGGGTCGTGGCAAGCTTCGCGACTTCGTCATGCAAGGTGAAGTCCCCGGAATGATCAAGGCTAGCTGGTAGGCAGGAGAGAACAGAATGAGTATGAGCGATCCGATCAGCGACATGCTGACACGCATCCGAAATGCCCAGATGGCAAACAAGGCCTCCGTCGCCATGCCGTCTTCAAAAGTAAAGATTGCCATCGCCCAGGTGTTGAAGGACGAAGGTTATGTCGAGGATTTCAGCGTCAAGCCGAACGACGGCAAGCCGATTCTGGAGATTGGCCTGAAGTATTACGCCGGTCGTCCGGTGATCGAGCGGATCGATCGCGTTTCCCGGCCCGGCCTGCGTATTTATCGAGGCGCCGACAACATTCCTCCGGTCATGAACGGTCTTGGTGTGGCGATCGTGTCGACACCGAAGGGTGTCATGACTGACCGCAAGGCACGTGCCAGCCATATCGGCGGCGAAGTGCTCTGCGTCGTCGCGTAAGGGGTAGCTATGTCCCGCGTTGCAAAAAAACCAATCGTTCTGCCGCAGGGTGTCGCGGTAGATATTTCCTCCGACCAGATTTCAGTGACCGGCCCTCTGGGGGCTTTAAAGTTTGCCGTCAATCCGGCGGTCTCGGTGGCTCTTGAGGATGGCAGTCTATTGTGCAAGCCGGTGGCTGGAGTGGCAGAGGCTGTTGCCATGTCGGGCACGATGCGTGCCGTTCTGGCCAATATGGTGACCGGAGTGAGTGCAGGGTTCGAGCGCAAGTTGAGTCTCGTTGGCGTTGGCTATCGAGCTCAGGCGCAAGGCGACACGCTCAATCTGACGCTGGGATTCTCGCATCCGGTTGCGTACAAGTTGCCAAGCGGCATTACGGCTACGACCCCCATTCAGACTGAAATCGTCATCAAGGGAGTGGATCGGCAGCTCGTGGGCCAGGTGGCTGCAGAGGTTCGCGCCTATCGTCCGCCCGAGCCCTACAAGGGCAAGGGTGTGCGCTATGTCGACGAAGTGGTCGTGATCAAAGAAACGAAGAAGAAGAAGTAAGGGTGCTGAGATGATTGACAAGAAACTGGCGCGTTTGCGCAGGGCTCGCAAAACCCGGGCCAAGATTGCCGAGCTGAAGTCGGTGCGTCTTTCGGTTCACCGCAGCAACTGCCATATCTACGCGCAGGTGATTTCGGCTTGCGGGACCAAAGTCCTGGCGGCCGCCTCATCGCTCGAGCCGGAAGTGCGCAAGAGCCTGCCGAACGGTGGCGACATCGGCGCCGCCAAGGCGATTGGTCAGCTGGTTGCCGAGCGCGCCAGGAAAGCGGGGGTCGAGCAGGTGGCGTTCGATCGTTCCGGGTTTCAGTATCACGGACGGATCAAGGCGCTTGCCGAGGCTGCTCGTGAAGCCGGCCTCAAGTTCTGATCGCCGCACCCTGCAAAGAATTGGAGTAATCAATGGCTAGACCTCAAGGCAGAAAACCTCAGCAGTCGGACAGGCCCGATGATGGCATGCGCGAGAAGATGATCTCGATCAACCGCGTAACCAAGGTCGTCAAGGGTGGTCGGATTCTCGGCTTCGCGGCGCTGACCGTCGTCGGCGACGGTGATGGGCGCGTTGGTATGGGCAAGGGCAAGTCTCGTGAAGTGCCGGTGGCCGTTCAGAAAGCCATGGAAGAAGCGCGGCGCAACCTGATCAAGGTGAGCCTCAAGAACGGCACCCTGCAGCACACCGTCTTCGGACGTCACGGCGCGTCGACAGTGATGATGCAGCCAGCGCCGGAGGGTACGGGTATCATCGCCGGGGGCGCCATGAGGGCGGTATTCGATGTGATCGGAATGACCAACGTGGTCGCCAAGGCGCACGGGTCTACCAATCCTTATAACGTTGTCCGCGCGACGATCAACGGGCTGCGCTCGATGACTACGCCTGCCGAGGTTGCGGCCAAGCGGGGCAAGACCGTGGCAGAGATTCAGGGGTAAGAGATGGCTGAGAAAAAAGTGAAGGTGACGCTTGTCAGAAGCCTGATCGGCACCAAGGAATCGCATCGTGCGACGGTGCGTGGCCTGGGCCTGCGGCGTATGCACAGCAGTGCAATACTCGAAGATACTCCAGCGGTTCGCGGGATGATCAACAAGGTTGGCTATCTCTTGAAGTGTGAGGGCTGAGATGGAACTGAATACTGTTCGAGCCGGCGACGGCGCGCGCGCAGACAAGAAGCGCGTTGGCCGAGGCGTTGGTTCCGGTTGGGGAAAGACCTGCGGGCGCGGTCACAAAGGTCAAAAGTCCCGTGCCGGGGGTTTCCACAAGGTCGGCTTCGAGGGCGGTCAAATGCCGTTGCAGCGCCGGCTACCGAAGCGCGGCTTCAAGTCAATGACCGGCGCCCGTAACGTCGAAGTAAGGCTGTCCGAAATCGAGCGCCTGCCGGTGGATGAGATTGATCTGGCAACGCTTCGGCAAGCGAATCTGGTGCCGCAACAGGTGTTGTCGGCAAAGGTTGTTCTATCGGGTGCGATCACGCGGAAAGTCTTGCTCAAGGGTGTTGGCGCGACTGCCGGCGCTCGGGCGGCGATCGAAGCCGCGGGCGGCAGCATCTCCGAATAACGCGTTGGCAGGGGTGATATTTTTTGGCAACTAGTCCTAACACGGTCAGCAAAGGCGGGAAGTTCGGCGATCTGAAGCGCCGTCTATGGTTCCTGCTTGGCGCTCTGGTTGTGTACCGGATCGGTTCGCACATCCCGGTGCCCGGAATCGATTCGCACGTCCTGGGCGAGCTCTTCAGTCGGCAACAGGGCGGCATCCTGGGCATGTTCAACATGTTCTCCGGTGGGGCCTTGTCGCGGTTCACGATTTTTGCGCTGGGGATCATGCCGTACATTTCGGCGTCGATCATCATGCAATTGATGACCCATGCCAGTCCGCAGCTTGAAGCCCTCAAAAAAGAGGGTGAGGCCGGGCGCCGGAAAATCACGCAATACACGCGCTACGGTACGGTTGCTCTTGCCCTCTTTCAGGGTATCGGTATCGCCGTGGCGGTCGAGTCGCAGCCGGGATTGGTGCTTGACCCGGGGATGATGTTTCGCTTCGTGACGGTAGCCACACTGGTCACCGGGACGATGTTCTTGATGTGGCTTGGCGAGCAGATTACCGAGCGGGGCTTGGGCAACGGCATTTCGCTGATCATCTTTGCCGGTATTGCCGCGGGCTTGCCGAGTGCCATCGGAGGGCTCCTCGAACTGGTGCGTACCGGCGCGATGCATCCGCTGACGGCGCTGGTGATCTGTGTTCTGGTGGTCCTGGTCACCGCCTTTGTGGTGTTTGTCGAGCGTGGGCAGCGCAAGATTCTGGTGAACTATGCAAAGCGGCAGGTGGGCAACAAGGTCTATGGTGGTCAAAGCTCTCATCTGCCGTTGAAATTGAACATGGCGGGAGTGATTCCGCCGATTTTTGCCTCCTCTATCATCCTCTTTCCGGCAACCATTGCCGGCTGGTTTGGCGCCGGCGAGTCCGGGCGTTGGCTGAAGGATATTGCGGGCGCGCTGTCACCAGGGCAACCGATTTACGTGATGCTCTACGCCGCAGCGATTATCTTCTTCTGTTTCTTCTATACGGCGCTTGTCTTCAACTCCAGAGAAACAGCGGACAACCTGAAGAGGAGCGGTGCTTTCGTCCCTGGGATTCGTCCAGGCGATCAGACGGCGCGCTACATTGACAGGATACTGATGCGCCTGACCTTGGTTGGCGCCTGCTACATCACGATTGTTTGCTTGCTGCCGGAGTTCATGATTCTGAAGTGGAACGTACCTTTCTACTTCGGCGGTACTTCGCTGTTGATCATCGTTGTTGTGACGATGGATTTCATGACCCAGGTGCAGGCGTACACGATGTCGCACCAGTACGAGAGCCTGCTCAAGAAGGCTAACTTCAAAGGCTCCGGGTTACCGGCGAAATAGGATGGCAAAGGAAGACTTGATTGAAATGCAGGGTGAGGTCGTCGAGAACCTGCCCAACGCAACGTTCAGGGTGAAGCTCGAGAACGGCCATGTGGTTCTTGGTTTTATCTCCGGGAAAATGCGCATGCACTACATCCGCATACTGCCAGGGGACAAGGTGACCGTTCAACTGACACCCTATGACTTGAGCAGAGCGCGAATCGTCTTCCGCGCCAAGTGAAGAATCTCTACGCAACAATTCGGTTTCAGGCTGGCTGCGCCTGCTGCCGGAGAATCAGGAGTTAACAATGAAAGTGCTGGCCTCTGTGAAGCGCATCTGCCGGAAGTGCAAAATCATTCGGCGTCACGGCATTGTGCGTGTGATCTGTACGGATCCGCGTCACAAACAGCGTCAAGGTTGATCGCTGCGGCCCGAGTCATGGGTCGTCAGTCGGTTGAAGGTATAACTGTAAGTTTCGATTACTTGGGGTGAATCAATGGCCCGCATCGCAGGCGTAAACCTACCGAACCACCAGCACGCCGAGATTGCGCTTACCGCGATCTACGGTATTGGGCGTCCGCGCGCACAGAAGATTTGTGATGCTGCTGGTGTTTCACGTTCCACAAAGATGAAGGACATGACGGAAGCCGAACTGGAGCGTTTACGCGATCAGATCGGCAGATTTGCCGTCGAGGGCGATTTGCGCCGCGAAGTCACGATGAGCATCAAGCGCTTGATGGACCTCGGTTGCTACCGTGGCCTTCGTCATCGCAAGGGCCTGCCGTCTCGCGGTCAGCGTACGAAGACCAACGCCCGTACCCGCAAAGGTCCGCGTAAGCCGATCGCCGGCAAGAAGTGATTAGGAAATAGGATCTGACTATGGCCAAGACCGCTGGAAAAGTTCGCAAGAAAGTCAAGGTAAAGAAGAACGTAGCTGAGGGCGTTGCCCATATTCATGCGTCGTTCAACAATACCATCATTACCATCACCGACCGTCAGGGTAACGCCCTGTCCTGGGCTACCTCCGGCGGTGCCGGGTTCAAGGGCTCACGCAAGAGCACCCCGTTTGCGGCGCAGGTGGCTGCTGAAGCGGCGGGCAAGGTGGCTGTCGAATGTGGCGTCAAGAACCTCGAGGTGCGCATCAAGGGCCCCGGCCCCGGGCGTGAGTCGTCGGTGCGCGCGCTCAATGCACTTGGCATGAAGATCACGGCGATTACCGATGTCACGCCGATCCCGCACAACGGCTGCCGTCCGCCGAAGAAGCGTCGGATTTAAGGAGAAGATAGAGTGGCTCGCAACCTAGATCCGAAGTGCCGTCAGTGTCGCCGCGAAGGCGAGAAGCTGTTTCTGAAGGGTGAGAAGTGCTTTACCGACAAGTGTGCCATTGAGCGTCGCTCGTATGCGCCAGGCCAACACGGCCAGAAGTCGGGGCAGCGTCTGTCCGATTACGGTGTCCACCTGCGCGAGAAGCAGAAGATTCGCCGCATCTACGGGGTTCTCGAGGGACAGTTTCGCAAGGTTTACAAGGAAGCAGACCGGCGCAAGGGCGTGACCGGCGAGGTGCTCCTGCAGCTCCTGGAGGCTCGCCTGGACAGCGTCGTCCATCGCATGGGGTTCGCAGCATCGCGTTCAGAATCACGTCAGCTGGTCAGGCACAATGGCATGCTGGTGAACGGACGTCGGGTGAACATCCCTTCCTACCAGGTTCGTCCAGGCGACGTCGTCGAAGTCTGCGAGAAGGCGAAGGCCCAATTGCGTGTCAAGGCGGCGCTTGCAGCAGCCGAATCGCGGGGTTTTCCGGAGTGGGTTGAAGTGGACGCTAAGGCGCTGAAAGGCACCTACAAGGCGCATCCGGAGCGCAGCGAACTGCCGCCGACGATCAACGAGAGTCTGGTCATCGAACTTTACTCGAAGTAGTAGTGGCTAGGCTTGACGGCATCAGGCAAAGGACAGTACATGCAAAGCAGTGGACTATTTAAACCGCGCATCATCGATGTGCAGAGCTTGTCGCCAGTGCATGCGCGGGTGGTCATGGAGCCGTTTGAACGCGGTTATGGGCACACTCTGGGCAATGCGCTGCGGCGGATTCTGCTCTCTTCGATGCCGGGCTACGCACTGACCGAGGTGAGTATTGATGGGGTTCTCCACGAGTACTCGTCGATCGACGGCGTTCAGGAGGATGTTGTCGATATCCTGCTCAACCTCAAGGGCGTGGTCTTCAAGTTGCACAATCGTGAAGAGGTGGTTCTTCGTCTGGGCAAGGAAGGCAAAGGCGTCGTTCGGGCGGCGGATATCGAGGTTTCTCATGACGTCGAGATCATCAATCCGGAACACGTGATTGCGCACCTTTCAGCCGGTGGCAAGTTGTCCATGGAAATGAAAGTGGAAAGGTCGCTGGGCTACCTGGCGGGCAATCTTCGCGACCTTGGCGAGAGCGGAAAGAGCATCGGAAAGCTGGTTCTCGACGCCTCGTTCAGCCCGGTCCGTCGGGTCAGCTACACCGTCGAGAGCGCTCGTGTCGAGCAACGGACCGATCTCGACAAGCTGATCATGGAGATCGAGACTAACGGAGCAATTGAACCGGAAGAGGCGATCCGCACCGCGGCCCGCATTCTGATGGAACAACTGTCGGTGTTCGCCGATCTTGCTGGAACGGCGTTGCCCGTTGAGTATCAGAAAACGGTGCAGGTCGATCCGCTGCTGCTGCGCCCGGTGGACGATCTTGAGCTGACTGTGCGTTCGGCGAATTGTCTGAAAGCGGAAAACATCTACTACATTGGCGATCTGATTCAGCGGACCGAGAACGAACTGCTGAAAACGCCGAATCTCGGGCGCAAGTCGCTTAACGAAATCAAGGAAGTATTGGCCGCACGCGGCCTGACACTGGGCATGAAGCTTGAGAACTGGCCGCCGGCCGGGCTCGAGAAATAAGTCGCCGGACAAGAACAGGAAGGAATTGATATGCGTCATCGTTTGGGTCTTCGCAAACTGAATCGTACCAGCGCCCATCGTCTGGCGATGTTGCGCAACATTACCGTATCGCTGCTGCGTGAAGAGGTGATCAAGACGACGCTGCCCAAGGCGAAGGAACTTCGCCGGGTGGTCGAGCCGATCATCACTCTGGGCAAGAAGCCAAGCCTTGCCAACCGGCGTCTGGCGTTCGATCGCCTGCGTGACCGCGACATGGTGGTCAAGGTGTTCGACGAGTTCGGACCGCGTTTCGCGGCGCGCAATGGCGGCTATCTACGGATCCTGAAGTGTGGGTTCCGTGTCGGCGACAACGCACCGATGGCTCTGGTCGAATTGCTCGACCGGCCGGAAACCGAGGCGGCTGCGGTGGTTGCCGAGTAGAGTTTGGGACACGCGGGCCGGCGGCATGCCAGCCGCAGGCAAAAAAAGCCAGGCCTTGCGGCCTGGTTTTTTTTGCCTGCTTGAGCGCGATGCGAAACGTGTGTGGTCGTCGGCCGATCGCCGTGCGGGGGCCCGCCCGGCCACTACGGCTGAGCTACGCCGCTGTTGGCGCCGTCTCCTCCTGCTGCTGCAGTTCCCACATCTGCGCGTAGAGGCCTCCCGCCTGTAGCAGTTGCGGGTGTGATCCACGCTCGACGATACGTCCAGCGTCCATTACCAGGATCTGGTCAGCATTCATGATGGTGGACAGGCGGTGCGCGATGACCAGGGTGGTTCGCCCGCGGGCCGCGTTGTCGAGGCTGGCCTGTATCGCTTTCTCGGTTTTCGAGTCGAGAGCCGAGGTGGCTTCATCGAAAATCAACACGGGCGGGTTCTTGAGCAGCGCGCGGGCGATCGCCACGCGCTGTTTCTCGCCCCCGGAGAGTTTGAGGCCCCGTTCGCCGACGCGCGTTGAATAGCCCTCGGGGAGCTGTTCGACGAAACGCGCGAGTTGCGCGGCTGCAGCTGCGGCCAACACCTCATCGTGGCTGGCGTCCGGGCGGCCATACTGAATGTTGTAGTAGATGGTGTCGTTGAAGAGCACGGTGTCCTGCGGAACAATGCCGATCGCAGCGCGCAGACTGGCCTGCGTAAGCTGCCGCAAGTCGCTGCCGTTGATCCGGATGTGACCGCCACTGACGTCGTAGAAGCGGTACAGGAGGCGCGCCAGGGTGGATTTTCCGGAGCCGGACTCGCCGACCACGGCAAGCGTTCCGCCGGCAGGAATATTGAAATCGACGCCATGCAGGATCTGGCGGTTCGCCTCATAGAAGAAGTCTACTGCGCCGAAATCGACCTGCACAGGACCGGGCGGCAGGACCCTGGCAGCAGGTGCGTCGGCGATTTCGCGGTTGACTTCGAGCAGACCGAACATGCGCTCGATGTCGGTCAGCGATTGTCGGATTTCCCGGTACACGACACCAAGAAAGTTGAGCGGCATGTAGAGCTGAATCAGGAAGGCGTTGACCAGAACCAGGTCGCCGATGGTCATCGTGCCGTCGACGACGCCGGCGGCGGCTCGCCACATCATCGCCGTCACCCCTAGGGCGATACTGACCTGCTGACCAAGGTTCAGCCAGGACAGGGAGATGCGGCTTTTCGTCGCGGCGTCTTCCCAGTTGCGCAGCTGCTGGTCGTAGCGCCGCGCTTCAAATTCCTCGTTGTTGAAATACTTGACCGTCTCGTAGTTGATCAGGCTATCGATGGCGCGCGTATTGGCGGCCGAGTCGGTTTCATTGACTTTGCGGCGGATGGCGATGCGCCAGTTGCTTACCTTTACCGTGAACAACACGTAGGCGCTCAGTGAAGCGAGGGTGATGAGGACGAAGACGCTGTCGTAGCGGGCAAACAGGATGGCCAGGACAAGGCCGATTTCGACCAGCGTCGGGAGGATCGAATAGAGCGTGTAGCTGATCAGATTGGAGATCGAGCGGCTACCGCGCTCGATATCGCGCGACACCCCGCCGGTTTCGCGATGCAGGTGGAAGCGCAGCGACAGCTCATGCAGGTGGCGAAAGACTTCCAGCGCAATGCGCCGAACGGCGCGTTGGGTGACGCGCGCGAAGAGAATCTCGCGCAATTCCGTAAACAGGGTGCTGGAAAAACGCAGCGCGCCGTACAGGGCGAGGAGCAGGGCGGGCAGAACCAGAGCCTGCTGCTCGTTGCTCAGCGCGTCGATCATGTCCTTGAAAACGAGGGGTACGGCGACGTTGGCCACTTTGGCGCCGAACAGGCAGGAAAGCGCCAGGAGGACACGCCATTTGTACTGCCACAGATACGGAACGAGCTTGTTCAGTGTCAGCCATAAATGCGTGTCGGCAGGCGGTAGCCGATCGAGGGCGGCATTGGAAGTGGCGGAACGGCGCATGTGAGTGATGACCTATGGTGGTTGGCCAGCGCTGCAGTATGCCTGCTGTTGCCGCCAAGGGTCTCGAGGCCGGCAGAGAAAGATGGAAAAAAGCCTTGCATTCGCCAGCCGCTCACCCTACCATTAAAACGAACGTTTGAGCGAGGCTGTGGGCCTCAAGCGCTGTCGGCAATCTTGCTACTTCCGTTACTCCCGCTATTTCCGCTACTCCCGGTTCGTCGAAGCACTCAAGCCTTAACACTTTGGGGCCTGCGATCTCATGTCCGACCAGAAGACCAACCACGATACTCGCGAACGCATCCTGGATGTGGCCGAGCGGCTGTTCATGGAGCATGGCTACGAAGGGACGTCGATGCGCGTGATCACCACCCGCGCTGACGTCAACCTGGCGGCCGTCAACTACCATTTCGGCTCCAAGGAGGCGCTGCTGCGCGAGGTTTTCCGCCGCCGGCTCAGCTGGCTGAATCGGGAGCGTCTGTGCGCGCTCGACGCGCTCGAGGCAGAAGCCGCTGGCGCACCGCTGAAGCCTTCGCAGATCCTCGAAGCCTTTTTTGGCACGCTGTTGCGCATCGGTGAGCACCCGTCGCTTGGCGGAATGACTTTCCTGCGCCTGCTTGGTCGCACCCTGACCGAACCGGCGGAGTTCATTCGCACCTTCTTTGCCAGCGAATACGCGGAAGTGATCGACCGCTACAAACAGGCTTTGTACAACGCCTTGCCCGACGTCCCGAAAGCCGAGATCGTCTGGCGGCTGCATTTCATGCTCGGTGCCATGTCCTACGCGATCGCCGGTACGGATGTGCTGCGGGTGGTCACCGGCTGCGAGCTGGGCGACCTGGCCGGCGAGGGGGCGGCTGACAGCGTCGACGACGCTACGCTGGCCAGACGTCTCGCCCAGCGCTTGATGCCTTTTCTGCTCGGTGGCCTGCGCGCCCCACTGCCGCCGGGCCCGGATTTGTCGACAGCTTCAACCGTGCCGCCCAGCGAAGGTGACCGGGATCCTCGGACCGCAAATCATTTACAGGAGAAATAGCCATGATCATCACGATCATTCTGCTGCTCATCGGCGTCACTCTGGTGAGCATTGCCGTACTGGTCAGCGTTCGCCCCTGGCGACAAGCCTTGATCAGCCGTCGAGTCTTCGCCACCTACAAGCGCATTCTGCCGCAAATGTCGGACACCGAGCGCGAAGCGCTGGAGGCCGGAACGGTGTGGTGGGACGGGGAACTGTTCCGTGGCGACTCCGACTGGAACAAGCTGCTGGCTTATCCAGTGCCGAAACTCAGCCCTGCCGAGCAGTCCTTCATGGACAATGAAGTCGAGCACGCCTGTGCGCTGGTCGACGACTGGAAAGTGACCAGCGAGGACTTCGACATGTCACCGGAAGCATGGCAATACATCAAGGACAAGGGCTTTCTCGGGATGATCATCCCGAAGCAATACGGTGGCCTGGAATTCTCTGCCTTCGCGCATTCGCAGGTGGTCACCAAGCTGTCGACGCGTTGCTCGGCCTTGTCGGTGTCGGTGATGGTGCCCAACTCACTTGGCCCCGCCGAACTGCTGCTGCATTACGGTACCGATGTGCAGAAGAATCATTACCTGCCGCGGCTGGCCAAGGGCGTCGAAGTACCGGCTTTCGCCTTGACCAGCCCGTGGGCCGGCTCCGACGCCGGCTCGATCCCCGACGTCGGCATCGTCTGCAAGGGTGTCTGGAAAGGCCAGGAAGTGATCGGGATGCGCGTCACCTGGGACAAGCGCTACATCACTCTGGGCCCGGTATGCACCCTCCTTGGTCTGGCCTTCCGCCTCTATGACCCCGACGCCCTGCTCGGCGACAAGAAGCACATCGGTATCACCTGCGCACTGGTGCCGCGCGATACGCCGGGTGCCGACATCGGTCGCCGCCACGTGCCGTTGAACGCCATGTTCATGAACGGTCCGACGCGCGGCAAGGACGTGTTCATGCCTCTCGACTACGTGATCGGTGGCCCGGCGATGGTCGGCCACGGCTGGCGGATGCTCATGGAGTGTCTGGCCGCAGGGCGCTCGATCTCGCTGCCGTCGTCGAATGCCGGCATGGCGCAACTGACCGCCCGTACGGTTGGCGGGTACGCGCGCGTCCGCAGCCAGTTCAAGATGGCCATCGGACGCTTCGAGGGCGTCGAAGAGCCGCTCACCCGTATCGGTGCCTATACCTACATGATGGACGCGGTGCGCAAGATGACCGCCGGCGCCATCGATCTCGGCGAGAGGCCGTCGGTCGTTTCGGCGATCGCCAAATACCATGTCACCGAGCGCGCGCGCCAGGTGGTCAATGACGGCATGGATATCGTTGGCGGCAAGGGGATCTGTCTCGGCCCCTCGAACTTCATCGGCCGCGCCTATCAGCAGCTGCCGATCGGCATCACCGTCGAAGGCGCCAACATTCTCACGCGCAGCATGATCCTCTTCGGTCAGGGCGCCATCCGTTGCCATCCCTACGTGCTGAAGGAGATGAAGGCGGCGTATAACCCGGATACGGAGCAGGGCCTGCTCGACTTCGACGAGGCATTTTTTGGTCACGCCGGGTTCACGCTCAAACACGCTTTCGGTGCCCTGGCGAAGGGCTTGACCGGCTCGCGTTTCGTCCCGGTACCGGCCAATGTGGCGCCGGAGACAAGGCGCTACTACCAGCAGCTGACGCGCTTCTCGTCAGCTTTCGCTTTCCTCGCCGACATCTCGATGCTCGTCCTCGGTGGCGAACTGAAGCGGCGCGAAAAGCTTTCGGCGCGGCTGGGTGACATCCTGTCGATGCTCTATCTGTGCTCCGCAACGCTCAAGCGTTACGAGTCGGAAGGGCGTCAGCAGGCCGACGCTCCGCTGATGCACTGGGCGATGTGGGACACCATGTACAAGGCGCAGATGGCTTTCGACGGCGTGATCGCCAATTTCCCCGTACGCTGGATCGGCAGCATGCTCTATCGCATCGTTTTCCCGCTCGGCCATCCCTACGACGTTCCGTCGGACCGCATCGGCCACCAGGTGGCCAAGCTGATGATCGAGCCGTCCGCTGCGCGTGACCGGCTGACCGCGGAAACCTATCTGCCGAAGGTCGCTAGCGAACCCGTCGGGGCAGTCGAACTGGCGCTGCTGGCAACCATCGAGGCGGAGCCGATCGAGGCCAGGATTCGGGCCGCGGAAAAAACCGGTGCGCTCGCCGACAACCCGGACGCCAACGTCCGCGATCTGGCGCACGCGGCTTTCGCCGCCGGCATCGTCACTGCCGCCGAATACGCGGTGCTCAAGCGGCGCAACGAGCTGCGCGACATCGTCATCCGGGTCGACGATTTTCCGCACCATCTCGGCCAGTCGCGGCAGGAGGCGGTTGTCCACAAAGCCGCCGCATAGGGTCGATCGAGGGCGCCTGTCGCCTAGCGGTGACGAGCGTCAGTAAAGGAGAGGAAATGGAATTCCAGCCGGTGTATGTCGTCGATGGTTCGCGGACGCCGTTTCTCAAGGGGCGCAATGCGCCGGGGCCGTTCTCGGCCAGCGACCTGGCGGTGCAGGCCGGGCGAGGGCTACTGATCCGTCAGCGCTTTGCGCCGACAGACCTCGACGAAGTGATCCTCGGCTGCGCCAGCCCTTCCCCGGACGAGGTAAATATCGGCCGTGTCGTTGCTCTGCGCCTGGGTTGCGGCCACAAGGTGCCGGGCTGGACGGTGATGCGCAACTGCGCCAGCGGCATGCAGGCGCTCGATTCGGCGATCGGCAATATCCAGAACGGACGCTCGCAGCTGGTACTCGCCGGTGGCGTCGATGCCCTGTCGCATGCGCCGCTGCTGTATTCGGACGCGATGGTGCGCTGGTTTGCGCAGATGATGCAGGCAAAGACGGTCGGCCAGAAGGCTGGCGTCCTGGCCAGGCTGCGCCCGGGACAACTTCTCTCGCCGGTGATTGGTCTGCTGAAAGGCCTGACCGATCCGAACATCGGCTTGCTGATGGGGCAGACGGCGGAGAACCTCGCCTGGCGTTTTGCCATTTCGCGCCAGCAGATGGATCAGTTCAGCGTTGGCAGTCACCAGCGTGCCGTCGCCGCACGTGCCGGTGGACGTCTCGGCGAGATCGTCCCGCTGGTCGATGCCCAAGGCCGGGTCTATGCCGACGACGACGGTGTGCGTGCCGATTCGAACGTCGCCGGTCTGAGCAGGCTCAAGCCATTCTTCGATCGGCGCTATGGGCGCGTCACGCCGGGCAACAGCTCGCAGATTTCCGATGGTGCGGCCTGGCTGATCCTCGCTTCACAGGCTGCCGTCGAGCGGTGGCAGCTCGAGCCGCTCGGGCGCATCACCGACAGTCAATGGGCGGGTCTCGATCCGGCGCAGATGGGTCTGGGTCCGGTGCATGCGGCAACGCCGATCCTGCAGCGGCACGGACTGGGGCTCGACGACATCGACCTCTGGGAAATCAACGAAGCGTTCGCCGCGCAGGTGCTGGCCTGTCTCGCTGCCTGGGAGTCGGACGATTACTGCGGTGAACAGCTCGGCCTGGCGCAAGCCCTTGGCGCTCTGCCGCGGGGTCGCCTCAACGTCGATGGCGGCGCGGTGGCCGTCGGTCATCCGGTTGGCGCTTCCGGCGCGCGCATCGTCCTGCACCTGCTGCATGCCTTGCGCCAGGCCAGGGTCAGGCGCGGCATCGCGGCGATCTGTATTGGCGGTGGGCAGGGCGGGGCAATGCTGGTCGACACCGTTGCCTGACGGTGACCAGCGGCAAAGAGGAGAAGAATGCATGAACGGGAATGACAACAGCGATCGGAACTGGCTGTTCGAGGTGGACGCCGATGGCCTGGCCTGGGCGACGCTGGACAAGGCGGGCGAGTCGACCAATTCACTGTCCAGCGCGGTCATGGACGAACTGGCGCTGCTACTCGATCGACTCGACAGCAGTCCGCCAAGGGGGCTCATTTTCCGCTCCGGGAAGGCGGCCGGTTTCATCGCCGGTGCCGACATCCAGGAGTTCACGCAGCTCGACACGCCGGCAAAAGGCATTGCGCTGGTCGAGCGCGGCTGGCAGTTGTTCAATCGTCTGGCGACGGTCGGCTATCCGACGCTGGCGCTGGTGCGCGGTCATTGCCTGGGCGGCGGCCTCGAACTGGCGCTGGCCTGCCGCTACCTGCTGGTGGTCGACGAACCGGCGACACGACTTGGCCTGCCGGAGGTGATGCTGGGCATCGTTCCGGGCTGGGGTGGAATGTTGCGCCTGCCCGAACGAATCGGTCCGCAGGCCGCTCTGGACATGATGCTCACCGGCAAGTCTCTCGACGCCAGGCGCGCCAAGCGCCTTGGTCTCGCCGACGAGTGCGTGCCGGCGCGCGTGATGGAGAACGCCGCGGCGCTGCTGGTGCTCTCTGATCAGCCCCGCCGCCGTCCACCCTTGTTGCAACGGCTGCTCAACGGACCCTTGCGCCCGCTGGTCGCCCGCGGGGCAAGAAAGCAGGTGGGCAAACGCGCGCGTATCGAGCATTACCCGGCGCCGTACGCGATCATCGACATCTGGGAAAAGCACCACGGCAATGCGCTGGCCGCTCCGCAACTGATCGACAGCATCGTCCGTTCGCCGACCGCCCGCAATCTGGTGCGCGTCTTCTTCCTGCAGGAGCGGCTCAAGGGTTTCGGAAAAGCGAGTGCGCACCAGGCTAGACGGGTGCACGTCGTCGGTGCCGGCGTGATGGGCGGCGACATCGCCGCCTGGTGCGCGCTGCGCGGGCTGACGGTGACCCTGGAGGATCAGGGAATGGAGCGCATTGCTCCAGCCCTGCAACGCGCCTACGCCGCTTACGCGAAGAGGATCAGGGATCCGCACGAGCTGCGCAACGCCATGGATCGCCTCATTCCCGACCCCGAAGGGCATGGCGCACGGAGCGCCGACGTGGTGATCGAAGCCATCTTCGAAAACCTCGACGCCAAGCGCGCCCTGCTCGAACGGCTGGACGCGGTGATCAGGCCCGACGCGGTGCTGGCGACCAACACCTCCAGCCTGAGGATCGAGGACCTGAGCAGCGGCCTGAGCCAGCCGGGACGCCTGATTGGAATTCACTTCTTCAATCCGGTGGCCAGGATGCCGCTGGTCGAGGTCGTTGCCGCCGCCGGGGCCGACGGCGAAATGCTGGCGCGTGGCAGCGCTTTCGTGCGGCAGATCGATCGCTTGCCGTTGCCGGTCAGGAGCGCACCAGGGTTTCTGGTCAATGCCGTTCTTGGACCCTATATGCTCGAGGCGATGCGCGCCGTCGACGAGGGGCTGGCGCCGGAGACCGTCGACGAGGCGATGCTCGCCTTCGGCATGCCGATGGGGCCGATCGAGCTGGTCGATATGGTCGGCCTCGACGTCGCCATGGCAGCCGGCAAGAGCCTGGCTGGCGGTGCCGCCGAAGCGCCGCGCTGCCTGCGCGAGCGCTTCGACGCCGGTCAGCTGGGCAAGAAGACTGGCCGCGGTTTCTATGATTACGCGCAAGGAAAAGCGGCCAAGGGCGCGGCCGGTACGGCGCCTGCGGGTCTTGCCGAGCGGCTCGTCGCACCCTTGATTGCACGGACGCAGACGCTGGTCAGCGACGGCATCGTCGCCGACGCCGATCTGGCCGACGCCGGCGTCATCTTCGGTACCGGTTTCGCGCCGTTTACCGGTGGGCCGCTGAACTACTGGAAAAGCGCGAAGGGCTAACAACATCGCCCTCCTGGCGGACAGGCGGGCGATTCTGCGGAGGATGCCGATAGCTGCCGATAGGGGAGGGGCGATTCCCGCACTGCTCAAGGCGCGCCGCCGGCCGGCGACGGTCGCCGTGAATTCCTTCCCTTTGCCACAACGGCGGCCGTCGGTCGGCGACTGGGTGAGCGTCTTTTCCGAAATCGTCGAAACCGATGCAGTCTTACCGAAGCACCGCTCGTCTGTGTTGCAATTAGGCAACAGAGAGGTGGGCGAACGCCGTCAAACATCGCGTAGTTCGAGATTTTTCTGGCCGTAGGTCTTAGCATGTGCTTGTACATGGGCATTTTTCTGTGGCAAAAAAGCGACGCTTAGATCACATTCAAGGGGGAAGACAAAATGGCACGGCAGATTTCGATGAAGGTGCTTCCGGCACTGCTTCTGGTGGCTTTTTCGGGTGCCGCGAGCGCCTCTGGTTTTCAGTTGCTCGAGGCGGGCAGTGGCCTTGGCAACGCCTACGCGGGCTCTGCGGCCAAGTCCAGCGACGCCAGCACGATTTTCTGGAATCCGGCGGGTATGACGCAGCTGCAGGCGCGCGAAGTTTCCGGCGGTTTGACGGCCGTGCGGCCGAGCTTCAAGTTCAACGACAAGGGTTCCACGGTTGGCGTATTCAGCGCGGGTGGGGCGGCAGGTGCCGGCGATGGCGGCGATGCGGGCAGCTGGGCCTTCATTCCCAACGGCTACCTTTCGTGGGCGCTGAACAAGGACCTCTATATAGGGGTGGGCCTGAGCGGGCCTTTCGGCAATGCCACCAAGTACGACAAGTTCTGGCGCGGTAGCGCCCAGTCCGACGAGTTCGACATCAAGACGATCAACATCAACCCGTCGATCGCCTATCGGGTCAACGAAAAGGTGTCGCTGGGTGCCGGCTTCAGCTGGCAGAAGATAGAAGCCGAATACTATCGGCAGGTAGCGGTTACACCGGGTCGGGCGGGGGTGGAAAGCCACATGAGCCTCAGTGACGACGCCTGGGGCTGGAACATCGGCGTTTTGTTCACCCTCTCACCGTCGACCAAGGTCGGGCTCTCGTATCGTTCGGCGATTCAGTACCATACCGACGGGAAGGTCAAGCTGAGTGGTGACGGCACGACGCTGGGCAATACGACGGCAAACCTCCTGACCGCCGCTGGCGGGGCGAGCGACGTTGAAGCGGACCTCAAGGTGCCGGATACCTTCATTCTGAGCGTGTCGCAGCAGCTAAGCGACCGCTGGGAGATGTTGGGCGATGTGTCCTGGACCGGATGGAGTTCGATTCAGGACGTCGACATCATGCGCACCTCGGGAGTTCTCTCGGGCAGCGCGGCGCAGATTCTGCAAGCCGATTTCCAGAACACTTATCGGGTAGCACTGGGCGCCAACTACAAGTACACGGACGCGATCAAGTTCATGTTCGGAATTGCCTACGACCAGACTCCGGTCAAGAGTGCGAGCACGCGCCTGACGTCGCTGCCCGACAACGATCGCACCTGGTTCACGGTCGGAACGCAATGGAAGCCCGCCAAGGAGCAGACTCTCGAAGTGGGTGCGGCCTACCTGTACATCCCGAATACGAAGATCAACCAGAACGAGACGGCGCAAGGCCGTGGCACAGTTCTCGGCAACTACGATTCCAGCGTCTGGATTCTCGGTGCGCAGTACTCCATGGCGTTCTGATCAGGCGGCACGGCGCACACGAAAACCCCGGTCTCCGGGGTTTTTTTTCGCATGCTCGCCACGCTCAATGCGGGTGGCGTGAAGGCTTGGCGCCCGTGTTCCTGTTGACGAAGGCCATTGGAAATGTATAATTCAAACGTTCGTTTGATAGTTTTTTTGTGCACAAGCGCGGCGGGGCTTTCCCGGCGGGCGTCGATAAACAGACAGGAACAGGAGGACAGCTTGAGCAACTTCATCGTACGCAAGGCCGCCGTACTCGGGGCGGGGGTGATGGGCGCGCAGATCGCCGCGCATCTGGCCAACGCCGAAGTGCCGGTGCTGCTTTTCGACCTGCCCGCCAGGGAAGGCGACACCAACGGAATCGTCAACCGCGCCATCGACGCACTGCGCAAGCTCGAGCCGTCGCCGCTGGCCAGCAAGGACCGCGTTGCCTACATCGACGCCGCCAACTACGCGCAGCACCTTGAACAACTGCGCGACTGCGACCTGATCATCGAAGCGATCGCCGAGAAGAGCGAGTGGAAAGACGATCTCTATCGCCAGATCGCGCCCTTTGTGTCTCCGGACGCGATCATTGCCTCGAACACCTCCGGGCTGTCGATCAACCGCCTGTCCGAAGCGCTGCCCGAGCCCTTGCGTTCACGTTTCTGCGGCATCCATTTCTTCAATCCGCCGCGCTACATGCATCTGGTCGAACTGATCGCCACTGAGACCACCGACCCGGCGCTGCTCGACAACCTCGAATCGTGGCTGGTCTCGCGTCTCGGCAAGGGAATCGTGCGCGCGCGCGATACGCCGAACTTCGTCGCCAATCGTGTCGGCGTCTTCTCGATCCTGGCGGTGATGCATCACACCGAGCGCCTGGGGCTCGGTTTCGACGTCGTCGATGCGCTCACCGGTCCGCTCATTGGCCGTCCGAAGAGCGCCACCTACCGCACCGCCGACGTCGTCGGACTCGACACGCTGGCACACGTCATCAAGACCATGCAGGACACCTTGCCCGACGACCCCTGGCACGGCCATTACGCGGTACCGGCATGGCTGGCAGCACTGATCGGCAAGGGTGCGCTTGGCCAGAAGACGCGTTGCGGAATCTTCCGCAAGGACGGGCGGGCGATCAAGGTGCTCGATCTTGCGGCGCAGGATTATCGAGAAAGCGGCGCCGAAATCGACCCGCAGGTTCTGGCGATCCTCAAGAATCGCGATCCGGCCGCGAAATTCGCGCAACTGCGCGCCAGCACGCATCCGCAGGCCCGCTTCCTGTGGGCCATTTTTCGCGACATCTTTCATTACGCCGCTTTCCACCTCGCCGAAATTGCCGATAACGCCCGCGATCTCGATTTAGCGATGCGTTGGGGCTTTGGCTGGGCGCAGGGACCCTTCGAAAGCTGGCAGGCAGCCGGCTGGAAGGCGATTGCCGAAGCGGTCAAGGCCGACGTCGACGCCGGCCAGGCGATGAGTTCGGCAGCGCTGCCGGCGTGGGTCTTTGGCCAGGTCGCCGAAAAGGGCGTGCACACGCCACAGGGCTCTTACTCGGCGAGTGCCGACGCCTATCACGCGCGTTCGCCGCTGCCCGTCTATCAGCGGCAGATTTTTCCCGAGCGGATCTTGAGCGAAGAGGCGGTGAGCGGCGCGACGGTCTGGGAGAACGACGGTGTTCGTTTGTGGACGCTGCCGCAGGTCGACGACGGCATCGCCATCGTCAGCGTCAAGACCAGGAACCACACGCTCGGACGCGAGGTGATCGTTGGCTTGCAGGAAGCCGTGGCTCGTGCCGAAGCCGATTATAGTGCCCTGGTGCTCTGGCACGAGGCGCCGTTTGCCTTCGGTGCCAACCTCAAGGAGGTCGCCGAAGCGATCGCCGCGGGTCAGTTCGATCTGCTCGAAAAATACGTCGCCGAGTTTCAGAACACGTCGATGGCCCTGAAGTACGCCAAGGTGCCGGTGATTGCCGCGGTCCAGGGCATGGCGCTCGGTGGTGGCTGCGAATTTCTGATGCACGCCGCGAAGCGGGTGATTGCGCTGGAAAGCTACATCGGTCTGGTCGAAGCCGGCGTCGGACTGATCCCGGCCGGCGGTGGCTGCAAGGAGTTCGCCATTCGCGCCGCGCAGCACGCGGCGAGAACCGCCGGTAACGACCCCTTCGAGTTCCTCCAGCCGGTCTTCATGACCATCGCCATGGCGACGGTGTCGAAGAGCGGCGTGCAGGCCAGGGAACTCGGTTTCGCCGTCGATGCGGACAAGATCGTCTTCAACGCCAACGAACTGCTTTACGTCGCGCTGCGCGAGGCGCGCGGCTACGCCGAGGGCGGCTATTACCCGCGTCTGTCGCCGCGTCAGATCAAGGTTGCCGGGCGCACCGGAATTGCCAACTGCGAAATGATGCTGGTCAACATGAAGGAAGGCGGCATGATCTCGGCACACGACTACGCCGTCGCCAAAGCAGCAGCCACGGCGCTCTGCGGTGGCGACGTCGAGACCGGATCTCTGGTCGACGAGCAATGGCTGCTGAGTGTCGAGCGCCAGCTCTTCGTCGCGCTGCTGAAGAACGAGAAGACGCAGCAGCGCATCCAGCACATGCTGGCCACCGGCAAAGCGCTACGCAACTGACCCACCGAGCAAGCAAGGAGAACAGATCATGAGCAAACAGATTCAGGACGCTTACATCGTCGCCGCCACGCGTTTGCCGGTCGGCCGACGCAAGGGCATGCTCGGGCACGTTCGGCCCGACGACATGCTGGCGCACGCCATCGCCTCGGTGCTGGCGCAGGCGCCGGAAATCGACCCGGTGCTGGTCGAAGACGTGATCGTCGGCTGTGCGATGCCCGAGGCCGAACAGGGGATGAACGTCGCCCGTATCGGCCTGTTGCTGGCCGGCATGCCGAATACCGTTCCCGGGGTGACCGTGAACCGCTTCTGCGCTTCCGGCGTGCAGGCGGTGGCCATGGCTGCCGATCGCATTCGTCTCGGCGAAGCCGAGGTGATGGTCGCTGCGGGGACCGAAACGATGTCGCTGATGAACCAGATGATGGGCAACAAGGTTGCCCTCAACCCGGCGATCTTCGCCAAGGACGAGAACTACTCGATCGCCTTCGGGATGGGGCTGACCGCCGAAAAAGTCGCTGCGCAGTGGCAGGTTTCGCGTGAGGACCAGGACGCCTTCGCCGTCGCCTCGCACCGGAAAGCCTGCGCGGCAATCGCTGCCGGGCATTTCAAGGCCGAGATTTCTCCGTACGCGGTCACTGCCCGGCAGCCCAATCTGCACACCGGCGAAGTGCAGATCAAGGAGTATCTGGCCGAGAACGACGAAGGCCCGCGTTCGGACAGCAGCATCGAGCGGCTCGCCCGCTTGCGGCCGGTGTTTGCCGCGCACGGCTCGGTCACCGCCGGCAACAGTTCGCAGATGTCCGATGGCGCGGCGGCCGTCCTCATCGTCTCGGAAAAAATCCTCAAAGAGTTCAATCTGCAGCCGATGGCGCGTTTTGCCGGTTTTGCCGTGGCTGGCGTGGCCCCCGAGATCATGGGCATCGGTCCGGTCGATGCGATTCCGCGCGTGCTCAAACAGGCCGGAATCCGCCAGGACGCGGTGGACTGGTTCGAGCTCAACGAAGCCTTCGCCGCCCAGGCGCTGGCCGTGATACGTACGCTCGACCTCGATCCGGCGAAAGTCAACCCGCTCGGCGGGGCGATCGCACTTGGCCACCCGCTGGGAGCGACGGGTGCCGTCAGAACCGCAACGCTACTGCATGGACTGCGACGCACCCGGCAGCGTTACGGCATGGTGACCATGTGTATCGGCACCGGAATGGGCGCCGCCGGGCTGTTCGAGTCCATCCAGTAGATCTCCGGTAGAACCTGCTGCAAGTGGGTTGGCAGTCCTCGCCCGTTGGGCGAGGGTTTTTTTCCGGGCGCTCGCAGCGCGGGTCGCGGGCGCCCTCGTCGTCCCTACGCTTCACCGGTTGCTTGCTTCAGTTCTCATCAGGCACGTCAAGGGGCAAGAAGGCGATTGGCGCCACGCAGGTGTCTGGCATAATCGTCGCAGGGCAGGGGGCGGCACAGGGGGCGACGCGGCGAAGCGAGCGATGACCGGCCGTTTCCGGGATAATGTCTGACAAACACAGTCACTAGGGCGGGCCATGGATTTCGAGCTACTGGGCAGTCTGGGCTGGCGCGAAGGCTTGATTCTGGTCATCGTCCTCCTCCTGTCTTACATCGTCGTCATCTTTCTGCGCATGCGCCGACTGCAGAAGGAACTCAAGGTTTCTCTGCCGTCACCGTCGCTCGCCCAGTCGGCCGTAGCTGCGTACACCGGCATTCAGGAAGTGGATGCGGCCGCGGCAGTGACGCCAGAGCCAGGCCCGGCAGAGGTCGAGGCCAAAGCCACCGATTCCGGCGTTGGCGCAGAATCGCCCGGCGCACAGGAGCCGGCAGCGCCTGTTGCCGCCGACGAGCTTGACTTCGCGTGGAACGAGCCTCCGGCGGAGATTCCCGGGCAGGCCCAGATCGACTCGCTGCAGGAAGACCTCTACCAGCTGCGCTGCGAGGTCGATGACCTGCGCCAGGACCTGTTGGCCGCCCGTGAAGACTTCCGGCGCCAGTTGGCGCAGGTCTCGCACTTCGCGGAGTCGGCAGGGCACGACGCCTCGCCGCTGTACAATGATGCCATGCAGATGGCGGCTCAGGGGCAGGACGCGGCGACGATCGCCCAGCAATGCGGCATTGCTCGTGCCGAGGCGGATCTGGTGGTGGCCTTGGTGCGCAATCGCCACGATGGAAGCTGAGAGAGGAGAAGGGGGGCAGATGGCGGCTCGACACGAGACTAAGGCCACGGCCGGGGGCCGCGGTGAAGTTGCGCCGGCCGCCAGCACGGCTCAGCCGGCTGGCGAGGGGCGCGCCGATCTCAAGCGTCAACTGCTCTGGCGAATGGGGCTCGCCGGTCTGATGATTCTGGCGCTCCTCGGCGTGCTGGCGTTGTTCGATTATGCCAACGCGCCGGATGATTCGCTGGCTACGGGACAGCAGTTCACCGAACCGGTACCGGTGCGGAAGAAAGACCCGGTGTTGCCGCTGACGCCGGCTGAAACACCGGACGACGCGCCGCCTGTATCCACCGAGTCAGCGGCCACAGAAGTGAGCAGCGAAGTCGCCAGCGAAGCCGGTGGCGAAAGCGCTGCCAGGAAAACGGCTGGCGCCAGCGTGCAGACGCGACCGCTGTCGAAGGCAGGTGCCACCGCTGGCGAAAAACCCGGCGCCCTTTCCGCGCCCCCTCCACCGCCACCTCCACCTCCACGTGTCGCCGCAACGCCGGCCCTGCCGCCCGCTGTCAAGAAGCCGGGCGATGGCCCTGCAAGCGCTGCCACGCCGCCGCCTCCGGTAGTCGAAGCGCCTGCTCCTGTTGCCGTGCGGCTGGTGTCGGGCTACATCGTCCAGTCCGGGCTATTCTCCGATCTGGCTCTCGCCGAAGAGTGGCAGGGCCGGCTGGCGCAGGAAGGAATTCCCTCGACGGTCGAGGCACGCTTGCAGATTGGCCCTTTCAAGAATCGTGCCGAAGCCGAGGCGGCGCGCCGGAAACTCGGCAAGCTGGGCATCGATGTGCCGAGTACCGTGCATCGGATCGGCAAACCCTAGGCCGCTTCAGTCGCTCGTCGCCGACAGTTGTTGCTGCACGCGGCGGGAAAAAACGCGCATCTCCCGGGCCGCCTGGACGTCGCCTTTTTCTTCGGCAACGACAATTCCCTGTGCATAGGCGGCGAGGGCTTCCTGAGGGTGAGCGCCTGCGCTGAGTGCCTTGCCGAGCAGCTTCCAGGCGGCGGAGTAGGTCGCGTCACGTTCGACCGCCTCACGCAAGCGCCGGGCGGCCTGTTCGAAATCGCCGGCCTTGAGGTGCTCGTTGCCCAGCGAATAGCGGAGCAGGGCGCCGTCGCGCGGACCGTCGAGCAGTTTTTCGAGATTGGCGATGATTGCAGTGCTCATTTACACTCTCCTGTTTCAACCGGATCCATTGTAGAGGACACCACCATGGCAAGAACGATCATCTCGACCAGCGCCGCGCCAGCGGCGATTGGCACCTACTCGCAAGCGGTAAGAGTGGGCGATACGGTCTACCTCTCCGGTCAGATCGGACTCGACCCGGTAAGCATGGACGTCGTCGACGGGATTGACGCGCAGATCGTGCGCGTTTTCGACAACCTCAAGGCGCTTGCCGAGGCGTCGGGCGGTTCACTGGCCGACGTCGTGAAGGTGAATGTCTATCTCACCGATCTTGCCCACTTCGCGAAGGTCAATGAGGTGATGAAAGGCTACTTCGCGGAGCCGTTTCCGGCACGCGCTGCGGTCGGCGTCGCGGCCTTGCCACGCAACGGGCTGGTCGAGGCCGACGCGGTGCTGGTCCTCGGCGGCTGATGCCGGCGGCGGACGAGATCGACGCGCCGCCCGCGATCAGGAGCCGCCTGCACAAGCTGGGCCTCGAGCGGCGCGAAGACCTCGTTCTGCACCTGCCTTTGCGCTACGAGGACGAGACGTCCGTCGTCGCTGTTGCCGTGGCGCCGCTGGGCGTTCCATTGCAGGTCGAGGTGCTGGTTGTCGATGTCGTGGTCAGCGTCGCGTCGCGCCGCCAACTGCTGGTCACAGTCAGTGACGTCAGCGCTGAGCACGGTGACGAAAGAAGCCTGCTTCGCCTGCGCTTTCTGAGCTTCTACGGCAGCCAGCAAAGGGCGTTCGAGAACGCGCGCCAAAAGAGGCTGCCGCTGCGCGCCTTCGGCGAGATTCGCGACGGTTTTCTCGGTCTCGAAATGGTCCATCCACGCTATCGCATCCTGCGCACAGCGAGCACCGACGAAGCGCTGCCGAAGTCACTGACCCCGGTTTATCCGAGCACCGCCGGCCTCGCGCAAGGGACGCTGCGCCAGCTTGTCGCGCGTGCCTTGCGCGACGTCGACCTTGGCGAGTTGCTTGACGCCGGCTGGTGCGCGGCGCACCGCCTGCCTGCCCTGTCGGCGGCGGTGCACTTGCTGCACTCGCCGCCGCCCGAGCTCGCCGCTGCCCTGCTGCAGGGCCGCAGCCATCCGGCCTGGCGACGGATCAAATTCGACGAGCTGCTCGCCCAGCAGCTGTCGCTGCGCCGCGCCTACCTGGCTCGTCGACGCAAGGGGGCGCCGCTGCTGATCGCCACCGGCGGGCTGGCCAAGGCCCTCGTTTCGGCGCTGCCCTTTGCGCTGACCGGCGCGCAACGGCGCGTTGCCGGCGAGATCGGCGCCGACCTCGAACAGCCGTTCCCGATGCAGCGCCTGCTGCAGGGCGACGTTGGCTGCGGCAAGACGATTGTCGCCGCGCTGGCGATTTGCCAGACCATCGAGGCCGGTTATCAGGCTGCGTTCATGGCCCCGACCGAAATCCTTGCCGAACAGCACAGCCTCAAGCTGCGTGCCTGGCTGGAACCTCTTGGCGTCGAGGTCGTGTGCCTGTCGGGTCGTCTCGGGGCGAAGACCCGGCGAGCGCTGCGGCAGCAGGCGGCGACGAGCGCGCAACTGGTCGTCGGGACGCACGCGCTGATTCAGGAAGGCCTGGATTTTGCCCGTCTGGGTCTGGCGATCATCGATGAACAACATCGTTTCGGCGTCGTGCAGCGACTCGACCTGCGGCGCAAAGGGGGCAACCCGCACCAGTTGATGATGTCGGCGACGCCGATTCCGCGCACGCTGGCGATGAGCTATTACGCCGATCTCGATGTGTCGCTGATCGACGAAACACCGGCTGGCCGCTCACCGGTGCGTACGCGGCTGTTCTCGGACGCGCGCCGCGCGGAAGTCACTGCCGCTGTACGGGCAGTCGTCGCCGACGGGCGCCAGGCTTACTGGGTCTGCCCCCTGATCGAGGAGTCGGCGAAGCTGCAACTGCAGGCGGCACTCGACACGTATACGGCTTTGGTCGGCGAGCTGGCCGGTCTGCGCATCGGTCTGGTGCACGGTCGCCTTGGCGGCGCCGAGAAAGCGGCCGTGATGGCGGCATTCGTCGCCGGCGAGATCGACGTGCTGGTGGCGACGACGGTCATCGAAGTTGGCGTCGACGTTGCCAACGCCAGTTTGATGGTCATCGAGCACGCCGAGCGCTTCGGGCTTGCGCAGCTGCATCAGTTGCGCGGACGTGTCGGGCGCGGCGCGCATGCGTCGGTTTGCGTGCTGCTCTATCAGCAGCCATTGTCGGCAGCCGCGCGCGCACGCTTGAAGATCATCTTCGAGCACAGCGACGGTTTCGAGATTGCCCGTCAGGACCTTTGTTTGCGCGGCCCCGGGGAGTTCATCGGCAGCCGCCAGTCGGGTGTGCCACTGCTCCGCTATGCCGACCTCGAAGTCGACGCCGACCTCGTCGAACTGGCGCAGGAGATGGCGGCGCAACTGCTGCGCGACGATCCCGAGCGCGCCGCGCAGCAGCTGCGGCGCTGGCTGGGAAATCGCGAGGAATTGCTGAAAGCCTGACGCTGACAGCGGGCGTCCGCGGCCTGCGTGTCTCCCTGGCGCCGGCCGTGCTCATATCGTCAGGCGACACGAAAATAGGCCACTGTCTCGCGCAATTGGTTGGCCATGCCATTGAGTGCGTTGGCCGCTTCGGCATTGCTGAGCATCGTGGCGTTGGTCTCCTCGGTCATCGAAGCGATGTTCTGCACGTGCCCGGCGATGTCGTTGGCCACCGTCGCCTGTTCACGGGTCGCGGCCGCCACCTGCTGTACTCGTTCGCTCGACTCGTGCGCCTGGCTGTGGATCGATTCGAGCATATCGCTGGCTTCGCGTGCCTTGTCGAGGCTTCTCTTGACCTGCGGGGCGGCTTCACCCATGGCGCCGACTGCCAGGTCGGTGTCGGCCTGCACGCTGACGACCATGGTGCTGATCTGATTGGTTGCCTTGCTGGTTCGTTCGGCGAGCTTGCGCACCTCGTCGGCGACGACGGCGAAGCCGCGCCCCTGCTCGCCGGCGCGGGCGGCTTCGATGGCCGCATTCAGTGCCAGCAGGTTGGTCTGCTCGGCGATCTCCCTGATCACCTCGGCAATACCGCCAATATCCCGTGAACGCGTCGCCAGCAGGCGGATCTGCTCGGACGAGCGGGCGACGATTTCGGCGACTTTCTCGATTTCGGCGGCCGAGCTGCTGACCAGTGCACGCCCCTGTTCAGCGCAGCTCGCAGCGGCTTGAGAGTTCTCTCCGGTCAGCTGAGCGTTCTGGGCCACCTCGTTGATGCTCACCGTCAGTTCCTCGATCGAAGCAGCCGTTGCCGACGTCGAGTTGGCCTGCGCCTCGGCCGCGTGGCGCGTTTCGTCGGTCGCTACCGAAATTTCGCTGGCGCTGCTGGCCAGAGAACTGGACAACTGGCCGATCTCGGCGATGATGCCACGCAGGCGGTTCTGCATCTGCGCGATCGAATGCATCAGGCTGCCAACGAGCAGTCTCCCGGCGTTTATTTCCTGGCCGAGGTCGCCGCCGGCGATGCGCAGCGCGATCGCCGACGCGTCGGCAGGTTCGCCGCCCAGCTGGCGCAGCACGCTGCGCCCGATCCAGATCGATACGCCGGCGAGGACGGTAATGACCAGCGCGATGATGATCAGGGCGTTGATCGCTTCGCGCTGGAACGTCTGGTCAACGTCCTCGAGATAGATGCCGGTGCCGATTACCCAGCCCCACGGCTTGAAGTGGGCGGAATAGCTGAGTTTGGGGACCGCTTTGTCGCTGCCCGGTTTGGCGAAGGAGTAGTTGACGATGCCGCCTTGCTCCTTGCCCAGTGCGACGCTCACCAGCTCCTGGATGAACAGTTTGCCGCTCGGGTCGCGCAAGTCGGCGGCGCTCTTGCCTTCCAGCGCCGCCTTCGCCGCGTGCATCACAAAGTGGTGCTCGCTGTCCAGGACGAAGAAATACTCGCCGTTCCCGTAGCGCATCTGGCGCACCGTTTCGAGCGCCTGCCTTTTTGCCTCGTCCTCGCTCAGCGCGCCGCTCTTGGCCAGATCGTGAAAGCGGGTGACGACCCCGATGGCCACCTCGACGAGGGCGTGGATCTGGTCCTTGCGATCGTCGAGCATGCTCCGGCGCAGCTCGTTGAGCGAGTACAGGCCGAGCGCGGCAAGGCCGAGCACGGCCGCGACCAATACGACGACAAAGCGCGTCCTGATGCTCCATCCGCCCACTTCCATTTTCGTTCTCCCGGGGAAATCGCCGTCAATGCGGCTGGTATGTAGTGGATGCCTGCCAGCAGCCGGTCGGCCGTTTCAGCCTCTTCCAGGCTCTCGTGCAGGCCTGCGTCCCGTTCCTGGAGGTCACTCGCTGCGCAAAAACGCGGGCGGTGGGCATGTGCTGAAGTCGTTGCCGCAGCCATCGGCGGTCGATGGGATCACGAGACTACGACACGATAACGGCTAGCGGCCAGGAAACTTTAGCGCAGCAGGCGTCGGCCTTACTATCGCTGATTGCCGCGGCGGCGCCAGAATTTCCGGCAGAACGCCGTCCAGCGCGGCGACTTGCCGACGGGAAGCTCGCGCACGACCTCCAGAACGTCGTCGCCCTGGTCGCTTTCCCGAACGGCGAAGTGTAACGCACGTGCCAGCGCGAGCATTGGCCGGTTATCGGCGAGAACGTGTCCGTGCATGCGTCGCATGCCGCGCCGTGACGCTTCGCGAATCAGCGCCTTGATGATCCGGCGCCCGATTCCCTGCCCTTGCCAGGGATCGCCGATGAGCAGGGAGAAAGCGCATTCCGGGCGCTGATCCTCGAGAACGAAGCGGCCGCCAGCAATCGGGATTTCGCCGTTGTCGTCGCGGCGCAAGACGACCAGCAGGTACTCCCGGGCGGGATCGATATCGATCAGTCGGTGCACTGCGTCGTCGGAGAACTCGGCAATCGAGGCGAAGAAGCGGCTGCGCCTGGCATCGGCCGACAGCTTGTTCAGCGACACCTTGACCTGAGGTCCATCGCTTGGCCGCATCGGACGCATTTCAAGCAACGTTCCATCGAGTGCGTGCCAGGTTTCGACGATGTCGTTCACGGTGGCACCGTTTGCGGGCCGAGGAGAGCTCTGAGCATGGTCCGCAGTATGCCTGCAGTTTTTGGGTGGTGTCGAGCCGCCGACCGGCTGCCGGCCCTTGGCAGTTAAGCGAGCGGTCACTGACTTTTCGCCAGGCGGTTGCGTTTGCTTGGCGGACGAGGCAAGATTCGCCCTCCTCGGCAGGTCACAGCCTGCGTCCAGAAGCCTCGCCTCGTATCGCACATGTCTCGTCCTGCAAGCCCTAGCGCATCGGCAAGCGCCAAGAACCCCAACCCGGTGCTCTGCGCCAGTGCTCTTGCGCGTCTGCTCTGGGCAGCCGGTGCACTGCTGTTGCTGTGGATGACGGTGTTCTGGGCGCTGCACTGAACGCCGCGTCAGCGATGGCCAATAACAACTCATCCAGCGTCCAGCCGATCCTGCGTTTCGACAATCTGACGCTGGGCTACAATCGGCATCCGGCGGTTCACCACCTGCACGGGGAAATTGCTGCCGGCAGCCTGCTGGCCATCGTCGGTCCGAATGGTGCCGGCAAATCGACGCTGCTCAAGGGCATCACCGGCGAACTGAGACCACTGCAAGGGCGCGTCGAAGTGCATGGCGTGCAGCGCCAGCAGATCGCTTACCTGACCCAATTGACGACGCTCGACAGCAGTTTTCCGATGGTCGTGCACGACTTCGTGGCGATGGGTCTGTGGCGTGAAATCGGCGCCTTTGGCGGTGTCGACCGCGCCCGGCACAGGCGCATAGCCGCGGCGATCGACCTGGTCGGTTTGAACGGCCTGGAGAGCCGTCCGATCGGCGCGCTCTCGGGCGGACAGTTGCAGCGTGCGCACTTCGCCCGAGTGCTGCTGCAGGACGCCCCGCTGGTCCTCCTCGACGAGCCCTACGGCGCAATCGACGCGGCCAGCGTTCGTGACCTGGCAGCGCTGGTGCGGCATTGGCACGGCGAAGGGCGGACGGTGATCGCCGTCCTGCACGACCTCGATCATGTCCGCCGCGAGTACCCGGAAACCTTGTTGCTGGCGCGCGAGATCGTCGCGCGCGGGGACACCGCGACGGTGCTCAGCGAGGCCAATCTGCTGCGCGCCCGGAAGCTTGCCGAAGGGCGCGGTGGCGATGCGCACGCGCCGGTCTGTCACGCCGACGAAGGCGCGCAATGAGCGAAACCCTGGCCAGCATTCCGCTGCTCTCGCCGTTTGTCGAGTTCGCTTTCATGCGCCGCGCGCTGGCCGGTTGTCTCGCGCTGTCGCTCGGAGCGACGCCGGTCGGCGTCTTCCTGATGTTGCGGCGGATGAGTCTGGCCGGCGATGCGATGTCGCACGCGATCCTGCCGGGTGCCGCTGTCGGCTACCTGATCGCCGGGCTGTCGTTGCCGGCGATGACCATCGGCGGGCTGCTCGCGGGCCTGGCGGTGGCCGTGCTCTCCGGTGGCGTGGCGCGCAACTCGGTGATCAAGGAAGACACCAGTCTGGCGACCTTCTACCTGATTTCGCTTTCCGCAGGGGTCTTGATCATCTCGCTGCGCGGCAGCAGCGTCGACCTGCTGCACGTCCTTTTCGGCAGCGTGCTGGCGCTCGACGACGCGGCGCTGCTCCTGCTCGCAGGCTTTGCCTCGCTGTCCGTGCTGGTGCTCGCACTCGGTCTGCGCCTGTTCGTCCTCGAAGGCTGCGATCCGGCGTTCCTGGCGCGCATCAGCCGTCTCGGACCCCTTGCCCACTATGGTTTCATGGTCCTGCTGGTGGTCAATCTGGTCGCCGGCTTTCACGCCCTGGGAACCTTGATGGCGGTCGGGATCATGATCCTGCCGGCGGCTGCGGCGCGCCTGTGGGTGTGCAACGTCGGACCGCTACTGCTCATCGCCGTGTCGGTCGCGCTGCTCGGGTCCTTTGTCGGCCTGCTGCTTTCGTATCACGCGAATCTGCCGGCAGGCCCGGCGATCGTCCTGACGCTGGGGGGTCTCTACCTGCTTTCCCTGCTCGTCGCTCCGCTCGGACCACTGGCCGGCTTCTGGCGCTCGGGCTGGCACTTTGAACGCTGACCCAGCTTTCGGGAAGACAATGAGAGAAAAGATCCTCAACACGCTTCGGCTCTCGCTGCTGAGCGCTTCGCCAGCATCTTCCTTTTTGGTGACGGCTGTCCTGGTAGTTTTCCTTGGCGCTCAGCCGGGCCGCGCCGCGGCAGCCGAGTCCTTGCCGGTGGTCGCCAGTTTCAGCATTCTCGGCGACCTTGTGCAGCGCATTGGCGGCGAGCACGTGCAGGTGTACACCCTGGTCGGGCCGCTCGCCGACGCGCACGTGTACCAGCCGACTCCGGCTGACGTGAAGACGCTCGCACGGGCGCGGCTGGTGGTCGTCAATGGCCTCGGCTTCGAAGGCTGGATCGATCGCCTGATGCAGTCGTCCGGCTACCGGGGGCCGATCGTGGTGGCCAGCAACGGTGTCACGCTCCTGGCCAAGGAAGTGGCGATTGCCGGCAGGCGTGCTGCGCACGATCACGCCGCCGGCGTCGACCCGCACGCCTGGCAGGATCTGGCTCAGGCGCGCCACTACGTCGACAACATCGCCGTCGCGCTGGCACAGGTGGACCCGGCGAACAAGAACGCCTATCAGGCCAACGCTGCCCGCTTGAAGGCGCAGATCGACCTTCTCGACAGCGAAATCCGTGCCAGCCTGGGCAGGCTTCCCGTGGCCCGGCGTGTTGTCGTGAGTTCGCACGATGCCTTTGCCTACTTCGCTCGCGCCTATGGGATTCGCTTCATTGCACCCGTCGGTGTGAGCACCGATGCACAGCCTTCGGCCGCTGCCGTTGGCGCGATCATCCGGCAGATTCGCCAGGAGAAGATCCCGGCAATGTTCATCGAGAGCATCAGCGATCCGCGCCTGCTCGAACGCATCAGCGCGGAATCGGGCGCCAGTATCGGCGGCATCCTGTACTCCGATTCGCTGTCCCCCCCGGGGACGGCAGCAGACAGCTATCTCGGCATGATGCGCACGAACGCGAAGACGCTCGCCGCGGCGCTCGCCGACTGAGCACCGTCGCAGCCGCCGGTCGCTGTCGGCGGCTGCGGCCGGCCGACGACGCACCGTCATCAATCTGTCACACAAGCAGGGCATCCTCTCCCCGTCGTTACAAACTGCAGCAGCCGGCCGGCCGCAGCGCCAAGCTTGATCGAGCTGCGTGTCTGCACGGTGGCGGTTGCGCTATTCGCCAGGGGGAGCTTCGATGTCGTCAGCAGTCAGCCTTTCCAGCGCCGAAGCGATTCTCGCTGCGGCCACAGAACTCAAACTCAGAAGACTTGCCGCGATGCCGCCGGCGCTCGTCCCGCCACGAAAGACGAAGAAAGTGCACAAGACCGCGCGCCGCTTTCGCTGCAGTCTGCGGATTCCGGAAAGCGAATACCGGCAACTGATCAAACTCAAGAAGCGTCTGGCAAGGCGCGGCGTGTCGAGCAAGAAGGGGCAGCTCGTTCGTGCCGGCCTGCTGCTGCTTGGCCATATCGATCTGATCGATCTCAAGGTGGCGATACGCAATGTAATTGCGCCCGAGCCCGCGCTCTACAAGGTCAAGTAGGCGGCGGTGCCGCTGCTTTCTCGTACCGGGCTGAGCGCGCTGCTCGCGCCCCTTTGAAGTATTCTTTCCAGGGTTAATAAAATGAAAAAAGAAGCCGTTGTAGGGTCTTCAACATTCAGCAAGGAACGCAGGCGAGTGGCCCGTGTTGCGAAAGCGGCACTCGTGAAGGGTCCTGGCGGTGTGGGCGATGCCAATCACCCCGTAGCAATCGCTCCCGGTGTGGCCAACAAGGCAAAGGTTCGCCAGCCTGGTCGGCGCGGGCCGCAGAAGCTGCCGACCAAGGTGGCGGTGACGGTGCGCTATAGCCCGGAAGTTCTCGACTACTTCAAAGCGACCGGCGACGGTTGGCAGACGCGCATGAACGATGTCTTGCGGCGCCACGTCGAAGAGCAGCTACACGACCAGCAGCATCGCGCAGCGTAGGGTCGACGACGAAGCGCTTGCGCGCTGGGAGCCGCGCTTTTCGGCCGTGCTGATGGTTTGGCCGCGTCCTGAGCGATAATCGCTTCTTTCCGTCAAACCCGGACCGACGCGAGCAATGGACAGGGATCTGATCAGCAACGACAGCGCGAACGCGCACTTCGCGGCGTTCCTCACGCGGCTGTCACCTTCGGCGATTACGCGTCGGCGGCTGCTGCAGGTGGGTCTGGGCAGCGCTGCGCTGTCCTTCTTCGGCTTACCGGCGCTGGCCGGGCCGACCGGCCGGGCAGCCATCGGCTTCACGCCGATCGGTGTATCCAGCGACGACGCCGTGCACGTCCCCGACGGCTACACGGTTCAACTCCTCTACGCCTGGGGCGACCCGATCTCGAACGGGCCCGCGTTCCGCGCCGACGCTGGCAACAGCGCCGCCGAACAGGCCGAGCAGGCCGGAATGCATCATGACGGGATGCATTTCTTTCCCAGGGTCGTGAACGGCCAGCCGTCGTCGACGCACGGCCTGCTGTGCATCAATCACGAGTACACCGACGATGGGATCCTCCATCCCGACGGGATGGCGGAGTGGAGCCACGACAAGACGCGCAAGTCACAAAATGCGCACGGCGTTTCGGTGGTCGAAGTGGAACTCGGGGAACTCGGTGGCGCGTTTCGCTGGCAGCTCGTGCGGCCGTCGGCGTACGCGCGGCGGATCACCGCGCGTACGCCGATACGCATCGCCGGTCCGGCTGCCGGTGCGCCAGGCATGCGTACCCGTGACGACCGGCGTGGCAACGTCGTTTTCGGGACGCTGGCCAATTGCGCGATGGGCCATACGCCGTGGGGCAGCTACCTCACCTGTGAAGAGAACTTCAACGCCTATTTCAACGGCCTTGGCGAGCCCACGGCCGATCAGAAGCGGTATGGCATCCGCGCGAACGGCGCCGGCTTCCGTTGGCACGAGTACGACAGCCGTTTCGACGTGGCCACCGAGGCCAACGAGGCCAATCGTTTCGGCTGGGTCGTCGAGATCGATCCCTGGCAGCCTGCGCAGGCGCCTGTCAAGCGTACCGCTTTGGGTCGCTTCAAGCACGAATGTGCGACTGTCGTGCTGGCCGGCGACGGCCGCGTGGTGGTCTACATGAGCGACGACGAAGCCTTCGAATATCTCTACAAGTTCGTTTCGCGCGATCGCTTCGACGCCAGAGAGCCCGCTGCTGGCGGCCGCCTGCTCGACGTTGGAACGCTGTACGTGGCGCGTTTCGATGCCGACGGGAAAGGTCGCTGGCTGGCCCTGCAACATGGGCAGCACGGTCTCGACGAGGGCAGCGGTTTCGCCGATCAGGCGGACATCCTGATGCGCACCCGGCAGGCCGCCGATGTCGCTGGCGCGACGAAGATGGACCGCCCGGAGTGGCTGGCCGTCGATCCGCAGAGCGGCGACGTCTACTGCACCCTGACCAACAACCGCCAGCGCCTGACCCCGGAGCCGGGCAATCCGCGCGCAGAGAACATCTTTGGACACATTGTTCGCTGGCGCGAGGCGCAGGGTGACGCGGCGGCCGACACTCTCGACTGGGACGTCTTCGTCCTTGCCGGCGACCCGGAAAACCCCGACCCGGCCAGGCGCGGGAACAGCAAAGGTGACGCTTTCGCCAGCCCGGACGGGCTGTGGTTCGACCGCGCAGGTCGCCTGTGGATCCAGACCGATGTCTCCGGCAGCGTCCTCAACCGTGGCGATCACCAGCGCTTCGGCAACAATCAGATGCTGGTTGCCGACGTCGCCAGCGGTGAGATTCGGCGCTTCCTGACAGGACCCAAGGGTTGCGAGATCACCGGCATCAGCGCCACGCCGGATGCACGCAACCTGTTCATCAACGTTCAGCATCCCGGCGAGGTGGCCGGTGGGCGGTCGTCACCAGCGGCGCCACTGGCAGGGTCGGGATGGCCGGCGAACCAGTTCGCCGGGGTGACCGGTGGCCGCCCGCGTTCGGCGACGCTGGTGATCAGGCGTGCGGACGGCGGCGTCGTCGGGAGCTGAAGCGCAGACCGCTTCCTGGCGAGTTCATGGGCGGGCACGTTCGCCGGCGCTGAACCACTTCTGTTCGAGGCACAGGCGCAGCGCCATGCGTGCCCGATGCAGGATCACCCAGCAGTTGCTGCTGCTCATCGACAACTCCTGGCAGATTTCGCTGGTTTCCAGGCCGAGGATCTCGCGCATCATGAAAACCCGCGCGGTGGCTGGCGGCAGGCGCTCCAGGCAGGCGTCGAAGACGGCCCAGAAGCTGCGGTTTTCGAAGCTCTTTTCCGGATTTCCCCAGTCCGAAGGCCGCGCGTCGCGTTGCCAGTGGCCATTGCCCTTGAACAGCGCGTCGAAGTCGCTGTCGTCGACTTCCTGTTCGACCGCTTCGTGGATGGGTTCGCGAACTCGCCGCCGGATGATGTCGACGATCTTGTTGCGCAGAATCGAGAATACCCAGGTCTTCAACTTGGCGCGCTCGGCAAAGCGATCGGCGCCTTGCAGCGCGGCGAGCATGGTTTCCTGCACGGCATCCTCGCCGCTCGCCTGGTCGCGCAATTGCAGGACGGCGAAACGCAGCATCTCGCGGCGAAAACCGTCCAGCTCCGCGGCGATCGTCCCGGCAGCGGGGGGGAGCGCAGGGCCGCCAGCGTCTGCCGTAGGCGTGCCGTCGATGCTCTGATGATGGTTGCTGGTCATTGGCTGCGGCAATCGTTGGGAGGCTGGTCGCGCCGGGTTCGAGAAGGGCAGTTTATACGCAAGCGTGCGGCGGCGATAGGCGTGCAGCGGCTTGCACATGCCTTGCTGCCGTCGTCGCCGGTGGCGTGCATCGGGATCAGTTGCAGGGAAGTTGCTGCCCGGGCAAGCCCCGCACGACGATGCCGGACCGCCAGGTTCAGGAGCCGGAAAAAACCCGTTCGCCATTCGGAAATGACCTAAGATAAGCGGCCCCGATACCACCATGAGGAGACAGAAATGCACATCGGCGTACCCAAGGAGATAAAAAACCACGAATACCGCGTTGGGCTGACCCCGTCATCGGTTCGCGAGATGGTCGCCCACGGTCACCCGGTAAGTGTTGAGACTGGCGCTGGCGCGGGCATCGGTGCCGCTGACGAGGTCTACGAGAAGGCCGGAGCGACGATTGCCGCGACCGCCGCGGAGATCTTTGCCAGCGCCGAGATGATCATCAAGGTCAAGGAGCCGCAGGCCGGCGAGCGCGCGATGTTGCGCGAAGGACAGATTCTGTACACCTACCTGCACCTAGCGCCCGATCCCGCGCAGTGTGCCGACCTGGTGAGTAGCGGCGCGGTATGCATCGCCTATGAAACGGTCACCCAGCCGGGCGGCGGCCTGCCGTTGCTGGCGCCGATGTCGGAAGTCGCCGGGCGCCTGTCGATCCAGGCCGGTGCCTATTGCCTCGAGAAGGCGCACGGCGGCATGGGTATCCTGCTCGGCGGCGTCGCCGGCGTGCCATCGGCGAAGATCGTCATTCTCGGCGGTGGTGTCGTTGGCTCGAACGCCGCGCAGATCGCCGTCGGCACCGGTGCGCAGGTGGTGGTCATCGATCGCAATCTCGATGTCCTGCGGCGCATGGACAGGCTGCTCGGCGCGCGCGTGATCACCGTCTTTTCGAACCGCGACAACGTCGAGCATCACGTGCTGCGCGCCGATCTTGTGATCGGCGGCGTGCTCATCCCGGGTGCGGCGGCGCCGAAGCTGATCACCCGTCAGCTGGTCGATGACATGAAGCCGGGGTCGGTGATCGTCGACGTCGCTATCGACCAGGGCGGCTGCTGCGAGACGGCCCGCGCGACGACGCACGCCGACCCGACCTACATGGTCGGCAACGTCGTGCACTACTGCGTCGCCAATATGCCCGGCGGCGTGCCGCGTACCTCGACCTACGCGCTCAACAATGCCACGCTGCCTTTCGCACTGCAGATTGCCGACAAGGGCTGGCGGCAGGCGCTGAAGGATAACGAGCACCTGCGCAACGGCTTGAACGTCGCTTTCGGCAAGGTCACCTGCCGTGAGGTCGCCGACGACCTCAAGTACGACTACCACGATGCGCTGTCGGTGATCGCCGCCTGACCCGGACGCGTTCTCGCCAGTACCACGCAAGCGGCCGGGGGCCAGCCGAGGGATTCTCTGAGGGAGCCTCGCGGTCTCCGACCGATTTCCACGGCGGAGACTCTTACGGAGCGGTCGAGGGACTCAGGAAGCGTGTCTCAGAGGGCCTCGCGCACGGATTTCAGGCTTCCAGCCCCGGTGTGCGATGGCTGTCGATGACCTGCAGCAGCTGCGCGAAGACTTTCGGCGTGCCGGCGACGAGGTTGCCGGACTGGAGGTAGGTTTCGTTGCCGGCGAGGTCGCTGACCAGGCCGCCGGCTTCGGAGATGAGCAGCGCGCCGCCGGCCATGTCCCAGGGCGACAGGCCGAACTCCCAGAAGCCGTCGAAGCGTCCGCAGGCGACGTAGGCGAGGTCGAGCGCGGCGGCGCCCGGGCGGCGCATGCCGGCGGTTTTCTGCGCCAGTTCCTTGAAGATGCGCAGGTAGGCGTCGATGTGGTCGTACATGCGGTAGGGGAAGCCGGTGCCAAGCAGGGCCTGTTCCAGCTTCAGGCACTTGCTGACGCGGATGCGGCGGTCGTTGAGGAAGGCGCCGCCGCCCTTGCTGGCGGTGAACATCTCGTTGCGCACCGGATCGTAGACCACCGCTTGCGTGACCTGCCCGCGGTAGGCGAGGGCAATCGAGATGGCGTACTGGGGAAAGCCGTGGATGAAATTGGTCGTCCCGTCGAGTGGGTCGATGATCCACTGATACTCGCTGCCGCCGCCCTGGCCGGCTGTCAGGCCGGACTCTTCTGCTAAAATGCCGTATTCGGGATAGGCCTCGCGCAGGATGTCGATGATCGCCGCCTCGGCCGCCTTGTCCACTTCGGTGACGAAGTCGCTCTGGCGTTTGGTGGTGATCTGCAGGTGCTCGAGATCGAGTGCGGCACGGTTGATGATCTGGCTGGCGCGACGCGCCGCCTTGATGATGATGTTCAGAGCTGGATGCATGATTTTGAAGACGCGACGGGCGGTTGATGCCGCCCGATTGGTGTAGAGGACCCCGATTCTAATATGAACAGACCCCCAGGGTCGCATTCTTCCGGCTCGCCGCTGTCGCGGATTCGCGTCGTCCTCTCGCATACCAGTCACCCGGGCAATATCGGCGCTGCCGCGCGCGCGATGAAGACCATGGGTCTGTCGCGTCTGCTGCTGGTCAATCCGAAGCACTTCCCGGACCCGCAGGCAGTGGCGCGCGCGGCCGACGCCGACGACATTCTCGAGCAGGCGCAGGTGTGCAGCAGCCTCGACGAGGCGCTGGTCGGGACGGTGCAGGTGTACGCGCTCTCGGCGCGGCAGCGCAACCTCGGGCCACCTGCGATGCCGGCGCGTGAGGCGGCCAACGACATTCTCGCCTGGGCCGGCGAGGGCGAGGTGGCGCTGCTCTTCGGTAACGAGACCGCTGGCCTGTCGAATAGCGAGGTGCAGCGCTGCCAGCGGACGGTGTTCATCCCCGCGAATCCCGACTACAGCTCGCTGAATCTGGCTTCTGCGGTGCAGCTGCTGTGCTATGAGCTGCGCCTGGCCGCCTTCGACGGTCGCCCGCCGGTGCTTGCCCGCGCCGTGCCCTTCGCCTCGCCGCCGGCGCCGCACGAGGACGTCGAGCGCTTCTATCGGCACCTCGAACGGGTAATGGTGAGCAGTGGTTTTCTCGATCCGCAGCGACCGCGACGGCTGCTGCCCAAGCTGCGCCGACTGTTCGGGCGCGCCGAGCTCGAGCGCGACGAGATAAACATCCTGCGTGGGCTGCTCGACGCGGTTGAACGCACGGCGGGAGCGGGGCCGGCGCCGGGCGGAAGTGTCGGAACCAGTGCCGGAAGTAGTGTACTAAAATAGTGCGGTATTGTATAATCGCGCTCATCGTTCAAGGACTTTCTTTCCATGTTCAGCCGTCTTCGCGAAGACATCCAGTCAGTTTTCAATCGTGATCCCGCCGCGCGCACCTTCTGGGAGGTGCTGACCTGTTATCCCGGCGTGCATGCCATCGCCCTGCATCGTCTTGCGCACTGGCTGTGGACGCGCGGTCTGCGCTGGCCGGGCCGCCTGGTCTCGCATCTCGGACGCTTCTTCACCGGTATTGAAATCCATCCTGGCGCGACCATCGGTCGGCGCCTGTTCATCGATCACGGGATGGGAGTGGTGATCGGCGAAACGGCGGTCATCGGCAACGATGTGACGCTCTACCATGGCGTCACCCTGGGGGGCACCTCGTGGAACAAGGGCAAGCGCCATCCAACGCTGGCGGATGGTGTGGTGATCGGCGCCGGGGCACAGGTGCTCGGGCCGATTACCGTCGGCGCGTCGGCCAAGGTCGGTTCCAATGCGGTAGTTGTCAAGAACGTCCCGAGCGGGGCGACGGCGGTCGGCAATCCGGCGCGGATCATCGACAACGAGCAGGATCAGAAGCGCGAGCAGATGGCCGGGCAGCTCGGTTTCTCGGCGTATGCGCTGGCCACCAATCAGGATGACCCGCTGGCCAAGGCGATTCACGGTTTGCTCGATCACGCGGCAGACGCCGATCGGCGCTTTGAACTGTTGCTCAAGAAACTCGAAGACGCCGGCGTGCACGTCAATGGCGACCTGGCAACGGCGGATCGGTTCGATCCGCAATACTTGAGTAAAATAGTTGACTAATAAGCGAGCGGTCACTAGAGTGGATAGTGTAGTAATTTAATCAACAATTATTAGTAATCGTGGCATTGGAGGAGGAAGCATGAGACTGACGACCAAAGGACGTTTCGCAGTGACGGCGATGATCGACCTGGCCCTGCGCTGCAGTGAAGGGCCGGTATCTCTGGCTGGCATCAGCGAGCGTCAAAAGATTTCGCTGTCTTACCTGGAGCAGTTGTTCGGCAAGTTGCGTCGCCATCAGCTGGTCGGCAGCGTGCGTGGCCCGGGTGGGGGCTATTGCCTGGCGCGACCCACCAGCGCGATGACCGTCGCCGACATCATTCGCGCCGTCGACGAGCCGCTGGACGCCACCCAGTGCGGTGGTCGCGAGAACTGCCACGACGAAGAGCGCTGCATGACCCACGACCTGTGGGCGACGCTGAACGTCAAGATGTTCGACTACCTGACTTCGGTGACCTTGGCCGACCTCGTCGCACAGCAGGTGAGCAAGGGTGGCGGCGACGTCGCTGTCCTGCATGACGAGCGGCGAACGAGTGCTCGGCAGCGCGCCAAAGTCGTCGCTTTCGGCCGCTAGATCCGGAACTGGAAGACTTCGCCCGCCGCCGTGTTCGCTCCCGTCTATCTCGATCACAACGCAACGACTCCCGCCGATCCGGCGGTGGTCGAAGCGATGCTGCCCTATCTTGCCGGCCTCTGCGGCAATGCCTCGAGTCGCCATGAGTATGGTCGGGGGGCGCGGCGAGCGATCGACGAGGCGCGTAGCAAGGTGGCGGCGGCGGTCGGTGCGCATGCCAGCGAGGTGGTGTTCACCAGTGGCGGTTCGGAAGCCAACAACCTGCTGATCAAGGGCGCGGCCGCGTGTCTGAAACCCGGCGTGCTGGTGGTCAGCGCGATCGAGCACCCTTGCGTGATCAGGCCTGCCGAGCAGCTGCGCAAGCGTGGCTGGACGCTGCACAAGCTGGCGGTGGACGCCGCCGGACGCATCGATGGGGCGAAATTCCAGACGCTGATGGCGGAGCGGCCGAGCATCGTCTCGGTGATGCTGGCCAACAACGAGACCGGCGTCGTGCAGGACATCGAATCGCTGGCCACGCAGGCGCGAGCGGCGGGGGCCTGGTTTCATAGCGACGCAGTGCAGGCGGTGGGCAAGATGGCCGTCGATTTTCGCCGCCTCAACGCCGCCGGCGTCAATGCCCTCAGCGTGTCGGCGCACAAGATCGGCGGCCCCAAGGGTGCGGCCGCGCTGATCCTCGACAAGCGACTCGACATCGAGCCGCTGATCGCGGGTGGCGGTCATGAGCGTGGCTTGCGTTCGGGTACCGAGAATGTGGCGGCAATCGTCGGTTTTGGCGTTGCCTGTGAATTGGCGGCAGCACGTCTCGCCGACCTGGCGCCGCGCCTGCGGGTGCTCCGCGAGCAACTCGAGCGTGGCCTTGTCGCCCTCGGCGCGACGCTTTTTGGCCGGGCCGCCGAGCGCTTGCCGAACACCGTCTACTTCGCCTTTCGCGACATCGACGGCGAGACCCTGGTCGGCCAGCTCGACCGCGCCGGTTATGCGCTGGCCAGCGGTGCCGCCTGTTCGAGTGCCAACCCGGAGCCGTCGCATGTATTGCGGGCGATGGGTGTCGAAGCAGAGCTGGCACGCGGTGCCGTGCGGGTCAGCCTGGGGGTTGGCAATAGCGCCGCACACGTCGATGGATTTCTGGCGGCGTTGCAGGCCACGATGCTCAGATTGCAGCAACTGACCGCAATGGTCGTCTGAACAGTCAGCGTAAATGGGTCTGGAAAGCGGGACAAAGAAGTGGAACAAACCAGCAGGATAACGAGTCAAGAGTCACGCGTAGCACGCAACCTGTACACACCGGAGCAAGAGCAATGCTGAAACTGCCCATCTATCTCGATTATTCGGCGACCACGCCGGTCGATCCGCGCGTCGCCGAAAAGATGATTCCCTATCTGGTCGAGAAATTCGGCAATCCGGCCTCGCGGTCGCATGCCTTCGGCTGGGAAACCGAGGCGGCGGTCGAAGAAGCGCGCGAGGAAGTGGCCAGGCTGGTCAACGCCGACAGCAAGGAAATCGTCTGGACTTCCGGCGCCACCGAGTCGAACAATCTGGCCCTCAAGGGAGCCGCACAGTTCTATGCTGGAAAGGGCAAGCACCTGGTGACGGTGAAGACCGAGCACAAGGCGGTGCTCGATACCTGTCGCGAACTCGAACGTCTCGGTTTCGAAGTGAGCTACCTCGACGTCCAGGACAACGGCCTGCTTGACCTCGAGGTCTTCAAGGCAGCCTTGCGTCCGGACACCATTCTGGTGTCGGTGATGATGGTCAACAACGAGATCGGTGTCATCCAGCCGATCGCCGAGATCGGCGAAATCTGCCGTGCCAGGGGAATCATCTTTCACGTTGATGCGGCACAGGCGACCGGCAAGGTGGTCATCGATCTGGCGACGCTGAAAGTCGATCTGATGAGTTTTTCGGCACACAAGACCTATGGCCCGAAAGGCATTGGCGCGCTCTACGTGCGCCGCAAGCCGCGCATTCGCCTGACCGCACAGATGCATGGCGGCGGTCACGAACGTGGCTTCCGTTCCGGCACGCTGGCGACGCATCAGATCGTCGGCATGGGTGAGGCTTTCCGTCTCGCACGTCTGGAGATGGGCGCCGAGAACGAGCGTATCCGCATGCTCCGCGACCGCCTGTACAAGGGGCTGTCGGACATCGAAGAGGTCTATGTCAACGGTGACATGGAGCAGCGTGTTCCCCACAATCTGAACATCAGTTTTGCCTACGTCGAAGGCGAGTCGCTGCTGATGGCGGTCAAGGACCTGGCAGTGTCGTCGGGATCGGCGTGCACCTCGGCATCGCTCGAACCTTCGTACGTGCTGCGCGCCCTCGGCCGCGAGGACGAACTGGCGCACAGCTCGATCCGTTTCACCCTCGGTCGTTTCACCAGCGAGGAAGAGGTCGACTACGCGATCAAGCTGCTGCACGAGAAGATCAGCCGGCTGCGCGAGCTTTCGCCGCTGTGGGAAATGGTCCAGGACGGCGTCGATTTGAGTACGGTCCAGTGGGCCGCTCATTGACAAGACATACAAGGAATCAAGGAGAATCATCATGGCATACAGCGTAAAAGTTCTGGATCACTATGAGAATCCACGCAACGTCGGCTCGTTTGGCAAGGAAGACGAGGGCGTCGCCACCGGCATGGTCGGTGCGCCGGCGTGTGGCGACGTCATGAAGCTGCAGATCAAGGTCGGCAAGGGCGGCGTCATCGAAGACGCCAAGTTCAAGACCTACGGCTGCGGTTCGGCGATCGCCTCGTCGTCGCTGGTCACCGAGTGGGTCAAGGGCAAGACCGTGGATCAGGCTCTGGATATCAAGAACACCCAGATCGCCGAAGAACTGGCTTTGCCGCCCGTGAAAATCCACTGCTCGATTCTCGCCGAGGACGCGATCAAGGCGGCGGTCGCCGACTACAAGAAAAAGCACGTTGATCAGGCTGCCGGCTGAGCGGGCGGCAGCAATCACAGAACCGCAAACGCAATTTCAGCAGGAGGTTTCCATGGCAGTGACGCTTTCCGAAAGGGCCGCCAGCCACGTCGCCAATTACATGGTCAAGCGCGGCAAAGGCATCGGCCTGCGCCTTGGTGTACGCACCAGTGGCTGCTCGGGCATGGCCTACAAGCTCGAGTTCGCCGATAGCGCGCAACCGGACGATGTCGAGTTCGAATCGCACGGCGTCAGGGTACTCGTCGATCCGAAAAGCATGCCTTATCTCGACGGCACCGAGCTTGACTACGCGCGCGAGGGTCTCAACGAAGGCTTCAAGTTCAACAACCCGAACGTCAAGGACGCCTGTGGCTGCGGCGAAAGCTTCAACGTTTGACCTTGCCCGGGGCTGAGTAGGCGGTGGTTGACGGTGGTGGCCTAGCCGTCGACCGCTCGCTGCCTGCCCCGACGCGCACCGCGATCGAAAAGCATGGATTTCAACACCGATCACTTCTCGCTGTTCGAGCTTCCGGCCAGATTCCGGCTAGACGCGCCACTGCTCGATGGCCGCTATCTGGAGATGCAGTCGAGGGTCCACCCCGATCGCTTCACCGGCGCTGGCGACGCCGAGCGCCGCCTTTCGCTGCAGTGGGCGACGCGGGTCAATGAAGCCTATCAGACGCTCAAGAAGCCGCTTTCGCGTGCCCGATACCTGCTGCATTTGGCCGATCACGACGTCGGCAGCGAAAACAACGTCTTGATGCCGAACGATTTTCTCGTCGAACAGATGGAATGGCGCGAGGCAGTGGCCGAAGCGCGGACGGCGGGCGAGCACCACGAGCTCGAGCATCTGCACCATCGCCTGCAGCACGACATCGGCAAACGTTATGAAGAACTTGCCGCGTTGCTCGACGATGCTCACGACCTCGAGCAGGCGGCGGATCGCGTCCGGCGCCTGATGTTCATCGAGAAGCTGCTCGTCGAACTCGACGAGGCAATGATCGCCTGCGAAGAGTGAATCGCTGCCCCTGAACGGCAGGCAGCAAGTGCAAGGCAGTCGCGTCACCTGGTGTTAACTTGCGTCGCGTCGTAAAACCTATCCTCACACCGGCAACAAATCTCAGGACCACAATTTCCTCATGGCGCTACTACAGATTGCGGAACCCGGCGAGTCAGCTGCGCCGCACGAGCATCGGCTGGCGGTCGGCATCGACCTGGGGACGACCAATTCACTGGTGGCGACCGTGCGCAGCGGCCTGGCGGTCGTTCTTCGCGACGAACTCGGCCGTCCCTTGCTGCCCTCGGTCGTTCGTTATCGCAGCGACGGTCACAGCGAAGTCGGCTACGAGGCGCAGGCGCAGCAAGCGCTCGACCCGCGCAACACCATTGCCTCGGTCAAGCGCTTCATGGGCCGTGGGATCGCCGACATCGCCAATCGTGAAGCCATGCCTTACGTTTTCGAAGACAGTCCAGGGATGCTGCGCCTGCATACCGCAGCCGGGCTGAAGAGTCCGGTGGAAGTCTCCGCCGACATTCTCCGCGTGCTGCGCCTGCGTGCCGAGGCCGCGCTGGGCGGCGCGCTGGTTGGCGCGGTGATCACCGTTCCGGCGTACTTCGACGAGGCGCAGCGGCAAGCGACCAAGGACGCGGCGAAACTCGCCGGCCTCCCGGTTCTGCGCCTGCTCAACGAGCCGACCGCGGCAGCCATTGCCTACGGTCTGGACAATGCCGCCGAGGGTGTCTACGCCGTTTACGACCTCGGTGGGGGTACCTTCGATATCTCGATTCTCCGACTGTCGCGGGGAATCTTCGAGGTCCTGGCGACGGGCGGCGACTCGGCGCTGGGTGGCGACGATTTCGACCATCGCATATTTTGCTGGATTATCGAAGCGGCCGACCTCAAGCCGCTCTCGGTCGAGGACGCCAGCATGTTGCTGGCGCGGGCACGCGAAGCCAAGGAATACCTGACCGTACACGGTGCGGCGCCCATCGCTGCGCGCTTGACCAGCGGCGAGCGGGTGGACCTGCAACTGACCACCGAAATCTTTGCCGCGATCAGCCAGACGCTGGTGGCCAAGACCATCCAGCCGGTCAAGAAGGCGCTGCGCGACGCCGGCCTGTCGGTCAGCGACGTCAAGGGCGTGGTCATGGTCGGTGGCGCGACGCGCATGCCGCAGGTACAGCGTGCGGTTGGCGAGTTCTTCCGGCAGGACCCGCTCAACAATCTCGACCCCGACAAGGTCGTGGCCATCGGTGCCGCGACGCAGGCCAATCTCCTGGCCGGCAACCGTGCGGCCGGTGACGACTGGCTGCTGCTCGACGTGATTCCGCTATCGCTCGGCCTGGAAACGATGGGGGGCCTGGTGGAGAAGATCATTCCGCGCAATTCGACGATTCCGACGGCGCGCGCGCAGGAGTTCACGACCTTCCGCGACGGTCAGACGGCGCTGGCCATTCATGTCGTCCAGGGTGAGCGCGAGCTGGTCAGCGATTGCCGTTCGCTGGCGCGTTTCGAGTTGCGTGGCATCCCGCCGATGGTCGCCGGTTCGGCACGCATCCGCGTCGCTTTCCAGGTCGACGCCGACGGTCTGCTCGCGGTGACCGCCCGCGAACAGGCTTCCGGAGTCGAAGCGAGCATCGTCGTCAAACCCTCGTACGGCCTTTCCGACGACGAAATCGCGGGCATGCTCAAGGACTCGATGGCCCACGTCAAGGGCGACGCACAGCTGCGGGCGCTCAAGGAATCGCAGGTCGACGCACAGCGCTTGCTGGAAGCGGTGCGCGCGGCGCTCGCCGTCGACCGCGAACTGCTCGCCAGCGACGAACTGGCACGCGTCGAGGACGACATCGTCAAGCTCGAGAACGCAGCGCTGGCCGACAATCGCCGCCAGATCATGCTGGCGATGGACGATCTCGAAGCCGACACCAAGGATTTTGCGGCACGGCGAATGGACAAGTCGATCCGGCGGGCGTTTGCCGGCCGCAATATCAACGATCTCGACGTCGAGTCCACGACCAGCAAGACGGGAGAAACCGCATGACCCAGATCATCGTTCTGCCCCACCTCGAACTGTGCCCGGACGGCGCCGTGTTCGATGCCAGGCCTGGTGAGTCGCTGTGCCAGAACCTGCTCGAAAACAGCATTGCCATCGAACACGCCTGCGAGATGTCCTGCGCCTGTACCACCTGTCACGTCGTCGTCCGTGAAGGTTTCGACGCCCTCGAGCCATCCGACGAAGTCGAAGACGACCTGCTCGACAAGGCCTGGGGTCTGGAGCCGAATTCCCGCCTGTCGTGTCAGGCGATCGTTAATGAAACACCGCTGACCATCGAGATCCCGCGTTACTCGATCAACATGACCAAGGAAGGCAAGCGATGAAGTGGACCGATATCAACGAACTGGCCATCGAGCTCGTCGAAGCCCATCCGGAGGTCGACCCCTTGAAGATCAATTTCGTTGACCTGATGAACTGGGTCGTCGCCTTACCGGGCTTCGAGGACGATAGCCGCCACTGTGGCGAGAAAATTCTCGAGGCCATCCAGCAGGCCTGGATCGACGAGCTGGCATGAAGCCTGACGATAGCGGTGGCCAGCAGCGCAATGCCCTCGGCGGCATCCTTGGCGCATGCAGCGAAACGCCGATGACCGGTTTCTTTCGCGACGGCTGCTGCAATACCAGCGACGAGGATTTCGGCAGTCATACCATTTGCGTCGTCGCGACCGCCGGATTTCTGGCTTTTTCCAAGACCAGCGGCAACGATCTGTCGACGCCGCGACCGGAGTTCGGATTTTCCGGCCTGCAGCCCGGGGATCGCTGGTGCCTCTGTGCCGCGCGCTGGCGCGAAGCCCTGCTTGCTGGCAAGGCGCCACAGGTGGTCCTCAACGCGACCAACGAAGCCGCCCTGTTGGTCGTCAGCCTCGACGACCTCAAGGCGCACGCCATCGACCTGAACTGAAGCCGGGCAGACTCCGCCAACGTCAATGACCCGTGTCGCGACCAGCGCAGCGCGGCACGAGCCTGTCCGCTGTGGACAAATGGCTACCGCCAGCACCGGCCGGATGCGACAATGCACTCGCCGCGCAACGCACTCTATCGGGCGTCAGGATGCGGACGACCTGCCACTCATCGATCGCTATTTCGAGCGCCTGCCTTGACGACCTTGCCAATCGGCATCTGCCGTGCCCAGTCATGAATATCAGAGTGGCCACCTACAACATCCATAAAGGCGTTACCGGCATTCGCGGTCGACCGCGCATCCACGACGTGCGCCAGGCCTTGCAGGCGATCGACGCGGACATCGTTTTCCTGCAGGAAGTCCAGGACTGTAACGAGCGCCTCGCGCATCACCCCGACCAGCCGCTGGGAACCCAGCTCGAGTTCCTGTCATTCGGTGCCTACGCGCATCGCGCCTACGGCATGAACGCCGTCTACCCGCACGGGCATCACGGCAACGCCATTCTTTCGCGCCACCGCATCGTCAACTTCGTCAACCACGACATCTCTGACCACGTGCTCGAAAAGCGCGGCCTGCTGCACGCAGTCATGCGCGTGGGCCGTGGCCAGGGCACCGAAGTGCACCTCATCTGCCTGCACCTCGGGCTGATCAAGCGCAGCCGTGTTCGCCAGGCGACTTTTCTGGCTGATCTGGTGCAGCGCGAAGTCCCGCCCGATGCGCCGCTGATCATTGCCGGCGATTTCAACGACTGGCAGCAGCGTGTCGATGGTCTGCTGCGCGCCCGCCTCGGCGTCGAGGAAGTCGCCGTCGCGGCCCGGGCCGCATCACCTGCCAAGACCGTCCTCAACTGGCTGCTCACCTGGCGCAGCGGCAAGCATCCGAGCGCCGGCGTCTCGCGCACCTTCCCCAGTTTCGCTCCCTGGCTGACGCTCGACCGGATCTACGTGCGCGGTTTCGAGGTGCTCGACATGCACGTCCCCAACGGTCTGGCGTGGGCGCGCTGCTCGGATCATGCGCCGCTGATCGCCGAACTGAAACTCTGATCAGGCGGCTGGCGCGTGCTTCCCGGTGAACGCCGCTGCGCTGGCCGGCGACGTCTCCGTGCAGGAGTAGTGAACGGTCCTTGACGGGAAATCGGCGCCTTCGAGAAGCGGCGGGCTGCGAGATTGTGCACCGCAGCAAAAATAGTGCTATAGTGGAATCTATTGATGACCTGACCACGGCTTCCCAGAAGCTCCATGTATATCGTAGATGATCCCACCCTGGCGTTGATCGCTCGTTTTCTGGGCGACGTTGCGCCTGAAGGCCGTGCGGATGAAGAGTTCTTCCGTCGCCAGTTCAGTGCCATCGAAGCCTACGTCGAGCGTTTTCCCGAGGACCAGCGCGACGCGCGAGCCCTGGAGTGGATCGAGACCAACGCCATGCACTATCGCCAGCAGTGGCAGAAGCAGACGGCGATCAGCACGCTGGCCCGTAGACGCTGTCCCGATTGCCCGCTGGCCGGCGGGAGCCAGGAAAAGCCTTGCGCCATCCATCGCCGCTGGCTGAAGCTCCTTGAGCGCTACGCCGCCGACGAGCTCTCCTCGCCTGAGTATGTGGAAATGAGCCTGGCGCTGTTGAATACGCACAAGAGCTGGCTGAAAGTGACTCGCTGCCACGAGTTCTCGGAATCCGGGTCGGCGACCGCCTTGTTCGCCGGCTGACGGTAACCTGCCGCGCGGTCGAGCCAGAAACTCCGTCCTGTTTCCTTGTTCGGAAACCAGTGCAGCGCAGCATTCTTGACGAGACTTTCAGCAAGCTGGACAGCCGCTTGAAACCATGTCGCGGCTGGAATTCCAAGCTCCACACTGTGTGCAACCCTACGCTAGACCGCGGCTGCCGCCTCGCCACCGAAGGCGGCGAGCAGATCGTCGAGCAGTTGCGCGACTTCACCGCTCATCAGGGTGAAGTCGATGTCGAAGCGTTCGTCTTCGTTGTCCGCCTGGCCGTCGGCCTGCTCCTTGAGGATGTCGAGGAAGGCCAGCCGCTTGATCTGCAGGTTGTCGTCGAGAACGAAGGAGATGCGGTCATTCCAGGTCATGGCCAGACGAGTGACGACCTTGCCGGCTTCGATGTGCTGGCGGATTTCCTCACCTTCCAGGCTGTGCTTGACGTAACGGACGGTCGCTTTTTCGGCCGAGCGCAGTTCGAGATCCTGGTCGAGGGTGAAGCCCGTCGGTGCCTCGCCGCCAGCCACCCAGCCGGTCATTGCCGCCGATGGCGACTGGATGACCTTGAGACTCTTGGCCGGCACGCCGTCGACCGACTTGCGCAGATGTTCGAGGAACTCCTCGGCTTTTGCCGGCGACGCCGAGTCGACCACCAGCCAGCCGTTGCCGCGGTCGATCCAGGCGAAGGTGCTGCGCCGGCGCACGAAGGCACGCGGCAGCAGTTCGAGGGTCATCTCTTCCTGGATTTCGCGCATTTCCTTGCGCCCGATGCGGCGCCCTTCAGTCTCCTCGATGGCTTTCGCCTTGTCGCTGGCAAAACGCTTGACGATCGACGCCGGCAGCAGCTTCTCCTCGACGCCGAGGGAAAGCAGCCATTGCTGGTTGACCGAGTGGATCAGAGCGCCGCCTTCACGTGGCGCCACCCAGCCGATGCTGCGTGGATCGGTCGCGCTGCACCCTTGCAGGGTCAGTCGGGCGAGCTGTTCCTCCAACGCGGCAGGATCAACGGCCCACTGCTTGGGGAGGCGGTACAGATAAAGGTTCTTGAACCACATGGACGGACTCGCAATTGGAAAAAGGCGGCAATTATAGGCCGGAATCGGCGCCCAATCTCCGGCACGCCTGCGGCTTTCCGGCCGGTCGGCCGGTCATCACCGTGGCGACGTGCGCTGACGATGGGCGAGGGGACGAGGAGAAGGCAAGGACGCAGCGGGCGTCGCCTGGCGGTCGCTGCGGCGCGGAGATGCTGACAGCGCCGGCGTGTCGCGGTTAGAATGCCGCACTGGCGTCGGCGCGGTTGGGCCGGCGTGCTTGCCGGGTCGCCATATGGGTGCTTCGTGTTCGGGCACGTGCTTGACTTGGCGGCTGGCTGTGCCCAGGTGGCGAAATTGGTAGACGCAGCAGGTTTAGGTCCTGCCGCCGCAAGGTGTGGGGGTTCGATTCCCTTCCTGGGCACCACAAGAATTCAATACCGTCGCCAATTGCGACCCACGGTGGATCGTCATGAGCAAGCTCGCCGGCATCAAACCCACTCCCAGGCAGGCCATGGAGTGGGTCAAGGAAGTCGGTAACGGCCAGCGCCGCCTGGTGTTCAGCGAGCAGGCAGAAGCGCGCATGAAGAATCGCTACATCGGCCGCCGGCAGGTGCTGGAAACCTTGAAGAATGGCCTGGTCAGCGAGCCGCTGCACAAGGATGCGGGGGACGATTGGCGGTGTAATCTGAGCTGGTTTTACGCCGGCGCTCGTTTGACGGTTGGCGTGATCTTCAAGCTTGGCGACGCCCAGGAAGGTGGCGCGGGCGGCGAGCTGGCCGTCGTGGCCACGGTTGTCGAGGGCTGAGATGGGCGACATGCTGAAGTATGAAGACTGCGGGCTGAAGAACATCTGGCTGGCGAGCGGTTTCCGCTACGAGGACGTCGACGGGCTCGGTCCGTGCCTCGAGATTTACGATATCGACGGCTTGCACCGGACCATCGGTCGCCATCTGGTCGATTACAAGCGGCGCCTGACCGGCGTCGAGATCCGTTTCCTGCGCGTCGAAATGGGCATGTCGCAGAAGCGACTCGGCGACTGCCTCGGCGTCGACGAGCAGAGTGCGTCGCTCTGGGAGCGCGGCAAGCGCCGGCCAACCATTGCTGCCGAGCGCATGCTGCGGCTGATGTACCTCGAGCATATCCACGGCACCACCCGCGTGACCGAGCTGATTGCCCAGTGGAACGAGACCGATCGTCAGAAGGACGAAGTGCGTCAGATCTTCGAAGAAACCGAAGTCGGCTGGCGGCTTGCGGCCTAGGCGCCTGGCCGGGCGTGCTCCCGGCTTTGCCCGCAGCCTTGGCGATGTCATTCCGGCGGCTGTCGTTTCTTCGGTGGCCGCCGGACGGCGCCGCGGATCACCGCAAAAGCCCGTACGGCGAGCAATGCCAGGCTGCCGCCAACGACGCCGACGAGCATTTCCAGCGCCAGCGAACTCAAGGCCTCGAGCACTCCACCGACCTTGCCCATGGCGTTGGCGATATCAGCCGCGTTTTCGATGAAGTGATGGACGGGCGGAATGCCGTGGCTGAGGATGCTGCCCCCGACCATGAACATTGCCGCCGTACCGATCACGGTCAGCGCCTTCATCAGGCGCGGCGCGGCGAGCACGAGGCCCTGGCCGACGGCTTTCGCCAGTGCATCGCTCCTCTTCAGCAGGTACAGCCCGAGGTCGTCCAGCTTGACGATGCCGGCGACGATGCCGTAGACGCCGACCGTCATCAGGACGCCGATTCCCGAAAGAACGGCCACCTGCGTCGCGAACGACGCGCCGGCGACGGTGCCCAGCGCTATGACCACGATTTCTGCGGAGAGCACGAAGTCGGTGCGGATCGCGCCCTTGATCTTGGCGGCTTCCATGGTTGCCAGATCGACGCTTTCGCCTTCCACTACCGCCAGCCCTTCACCGTGGTGCGCGCCATCCTCGCCGTCGCTCTTGCCGTGCAGCCACCTGTGCGCAATCTTCTCGACACCTTCGAGGCAGAGATAGAGGCCGCCCATCATCAGTAGCGGCGTCACCGCCCACGGCGCGAAGCGGCTGATCGCCAACGCCGCGGGTACGAGGATCAGCTTGTTCTTGAACGAGCCGACGGCGACCGCCCAGACCACCGGCAGTTCGCGTTCGGCGCGTACGCCGGACACCTGCTGCGCGTTCAGTGCCAGGTCGTCGCCGAGCACGCCGGCGGTTTTCTTGGCCGCCACCTTGGTCATCAGCGCGACGTCGTCGAGGACCGTGGCAATGTCATCGATCAGGGCAAGCAGGCTGGCTCCGGCCATTGGGGGTCTCCAGTGTCTGGTGAGAGCTGGCACGCCTCTGGCAGCCAGCCGTGCCGTGCATCATGCCCGGCCCGCGCGACGCGGCCTTCTGCTCAAGGGGTGGAAGTGTAACGGCTGTCCAGCGTCTTGCGCGACAGGGCGCGGTCGCCCGAGCCGCGGAACCCTGGCCGACGGTGGCCAGCGGTTGTCCGTTTCGACACGCCGCCGGCAAGCACGGCAGAGCCAGGTGCTGCGCCCGCCCCGACTAGCGCAGCGTCCGGACTTGGCGTTATCCTGCACGCCTTGTGCCGCACGGACTTCCCGTGCACCCGCTGAACTCGGCTCGCCGAATCACCCAATGGAGACAATCGTGCCCGCACTCCTTCCTCAACCCGATCCCGATGGTCTGCTCGAGTACTCGGTGGTGTATACCGACCGCGCCCTCAACCACATGTCGCGGCGCTTCCAGGGTGTGATGAAAGACATCTCGAGGATCGTCAAGACCGTGTACAACGCCAAGGCCGCGATCGTCGTTCCGGGAAGCGGCACCTTCGGCATGGAGGCGGTCGCCCGTCAGTTTGCCACCGACAGGAAGTGCCTGATCATCCGCAACGGCTGGTTCAGCTTCCGCTGGACGCAAATCCTCGACATGGGGCGGATCGCCTCGGAGAGCGTGGCCATGGTCGCCCGCCCGGTTGACGAGCAGCCGCAGGCGGCATTTGTCCCGCCGCCGCTCGCAGACGTCGTCGCCAGCATCCACGCCGAAAGGCCGGAGATCGTCTTCGCGCCGCACGTCGAAACCGCCTCGGGCCTGATTCTCCCCGACGACTACCTGCGCGCGGTCGGCGCCGCCGTCCGCGCCGTCGATGGACTCTTCGTCCTCGATTGCGTGGCGTCCGGGACCGTCTGGGTCGACATGGTCGCCAACGACGTCGACGTGCTGATCAGCGCACCACAGAAAGGCTGGAGCGGCTCGCCGTGCTGCGCGCTGGTCGCCCTTGGCGAGCGCGCGCGTGCGCGCATCGACGAAACCAGCAGCAGCAGCTTTGCCTGCGACCTCAAGAAATGGCTGCAGATCATGGAGGCCTACGAGAAAGGCGCTCATGCCTACCACGCGACGATGCCCACCGACGCCCTGGCGGTCTTGCGTGACGTGATGCTGGAAACCGAAAGCTACGGCTTCGAGCTTGTCCGCAAGGAGCAGCAGGAACTCGGCCGCCGGGTTCGCGAGCTGCTCACCAGCAAGGGCTTCAAGAGTGTCGCCGGCGAAGGATTCCAGGCGCCAGGCGTCGTCGTCAGCTACACCGATGACGCGGATATCCAGTCCGGCAAGAAGTTCGTCGCCATCGGCGTGCAGGCCGCCGCCGGTGTGCCCATGCAATGCGACGAGCCGGCCGATTTCCGCAGTTTTCGCATTGGCCTGTTCGGCCTCGATAAATTGCATGACCCGGAGCGCACCGTGAACAGCCTGGCCGCCGCGCTTGATGCGCTGAGTCGCTGAGCGCAGGGTCGGACAAGATTTAAGCCCTTTTCCCCCGTCGCCGCTGGCCAGGCGGGGAACTGCGGCAGGCGATGGCCCAGCCAGTGGTTTGAAATCGAAGGATCGGAGGAAGCGGACATGGAAAGAAACGCGGTCGCGGCGGTCGAGAAAGCCGCTGCGCAAGTCATTGATTACAGCAACGTCGACCAGCTGATTGTCCTGGTGACCGAGCAGGGGACGTCGATCGGCCTGAAAGTGATCGCCTCGATTCTGATCTTTATCGTCGGCCGATGGCTGGCCAAGGCGGTGACCAACTTCGCGCGCAAGGCTTTCCAGAAGACGGGCATGGAGGATACGCTCGAGAAGTTTCTCTGCAACATGCTTGGCGCCGTTTTGCTGGTGGTGGTGATCATCGCCGCCATTGGCGCTCTTGGCGTGCAGACGACGTCGCTGCTCGCCGTTCTCGGCGCGGCTGGCCTGGCGGTTGGCCTCGCGCTGCAAGGCTCGCTGTCCAACTTCGCATCCGGTGTCCTGATCGTCGCCTTCCGCCCCTACAAGGTCGGCGACTTCATCGAAGCTGCCGGGGTCGCCGGGACGGTCAAGGAAGTGCAGATTCTGACGACCATCATTCACTCGCCCGACAACAAGAAAATCCTCGTTCCCAACAGCCAGATCATGGCCGGAACGATCATCAACTACTCGGCCAACGATACCCGGCGGCTGGACATGATCGTCGGTTGCAGCTATGGCGACGATCTCGACCAGGTCCGCAGGGTGCTCAACGAGCTGGTCGCCAGCGACGAGCGCATCCTCAAGGAGCCCGCGCCGACCATCGAAGTCGTCGCGCTCGGCGACAGCAGCGTCAATTTCGTGGTTCGCCCGTGGGTCAATTCAGGCGACTACTGGGCGGTTCATTTTCATCTGCACGAACAGGTCAAGAAACGCTTTGACGCCGCCGGGCTGAACATCCCCTTTCCGCAGCGGGATGTGCACATTCATCAGCACGGCGCGGCCAACTGAGCGTTGTTGGCGGCTGGTCGCGGCACCGCACTGCTGACGACGCCAGCGTGCCGGCGGGCCGAAAACCGTCACGGCAGGTAGCGTGCAGCGCTTATCGAGGGCAACGCGATGGCCGATTTCAAGAGAATCCGCATCATGATTTCCAGCCGGTGCTCCTCGCTGGTCGCCGACGGCGAGCAGCAAGTAAGCATGACCGTCGTGCGCAAGCGCCTGCACGACAGGCTGCGCGACGAGCCGCTGCTCGGTGAAGCGCTGTTCGAGGTCTGGATATCGGACAACGCGCCCGATCAGTCGCAGGGCGACCTCGATACCGCCTGGAACCGCTCGCTCGAAGAAGTGCGCAAGGCCGACATCGTCCTGGCCCTATATACGGGCGAAGCCGGCTGGGCACCGAAAAGTGGCGAGATCGGTATCTGCCATGCCGAGTTTCAGGAAGTCTGGAACAACGGCCCGGCCAGGCTGAAGGTCGTTCGCGTGCTCGAGGTGACGTTCCCGGCCAGAAAATCGGCCGCCGAGACGAAGGCCGACAGGACTTTCCAGGACTACTTCCAGACACTCAACCCGACCTCGCCGGAGGCGCGCAACGCCGACGATGTCGTCGCGCGCAGTCTCGAAGCCCTGCGCGAGGCCGTCGCCAGCCTGGTCAAGCTGGGCGGCCGCGAAGCGCGCAAGGGGCGTTTTGCCTACGGCACCGCCCTCGACTGGAGCCGGCTCGATTTCGGCACCCGCAAGCAGGCCATGGAAGAAGCGCTGGGCGAAGCACTGCGCGACCTGGGCGCGAGCCCTCTGTCGTCCGTTGCCGGCGGCTGGGACTGGCCGCTGGCGGACGAATCCCTGCTCACCATCGTGCACGGCCTGCCCGCCGCCTTTGGTGTCGCCGCCGCGCGCGAACTGGTCGGCCAACCCTTTCTCAGGGATCACGGCTACGACGCCAGCGGCGAGGCACCGTCGCTGGCCGGCCCCGTGCATCTGGTCGCCTGTTTGAAGACGGTCAGCGAGTCGCAGGCCATGCGGCAACTGGGCTTTCCCGATGCGACCATCGTCGCCGCGCCCTTTGGCGTCTACGTGGCCGACAAGGTGCAGAAGATCCAGATGGTCTTCCTGGCCAACTGCCGCGACGCAACGACGACGCGTCATGCGCTGACGCGCCTGGTCGAATGGCTGGATTCCACCGGCGAGGAGGCCAATCTCGTCAGCCGCGCGCGCGGCCGGCGGCGTATTGTCGCCGCGGTCAGGCTCGCGCTGGATGAAGGCGCGTAGCAGGGCGGCGCGCTGAGGGTGGCGGTCGGGAGTCGGGGGTGGAAAGCGATGCCGCCGGCGAACCCCCGCTCACGTATACTTCTTCCGCTGGTGTGACGACGCGCAGCCGCATGGCGAGCAGTCACGCGATCTGCAATCGACTTCTGGAGCGGCGATGAGTTCTACAGTAGCAGCACTGCCAATCACCCTCGGCAAGGAACTGGATTTCAACCTTGACGAAGCGAGCGCGTTCGGTCGCCAACTGACCGCCACGTATACCGCGGCCGGGCCATTTCCCCATGTGGTGATCGATAATTTCTTGCCGGCCGACGTGATCGACAGCATTCACGCCAATTTCCCGGCTGAACGGACCAATGACGAAAAGCTCTATGAGCGGGGCTACAAGGGATTACACAAGCGGCAGATCAACCCGAATCGGTGCAATCCCACTCTCAGAAACATATTTTCCGCTTTCAACTCGGCGGCCATGCTGCAGTTCCTCGAAAACCTGACCACCATAGACGGTCTCATCCCTGACCCCTATTTCGATGGTGGTGGGCTGCACGAGACCAAGACCGGCGGCTTGCTGGGCGTACACGCCGACTTCAGGATCAACAAGAAGCTGCACTTGGTGCGCCGAATCAACGTCATCATCTATCTGAACAAGAACTGGCAGGAGGAGTACGGCGGCAATCTGGAACTCTGGGACCAGAAGATGACGGCCTGCCTGAAGAGAGTCTCGCCTGTTTACAATCGCTGCGTCATCTTCAACACCGACGAGGACAGCAATCACGGGCATCCGGAGCCGTTGCGCACGCCAGAACACATCACCAGGAGGTCGGTCGCTCTCTACTACTACACCTCGTCGCGCAATATCTACGATGAAATCGAGCGGGACAAGACGCATTACAAGCCACGCCCAAGGGATCGTCTGAGCGTCAGGTACTATCTCGACAAGTGGACAAGGAAGAAGGGCTGATCATCCAACGCCGTATCCCGCCTCCTCGCAATGACGGTGGCTGGGGAGTGGTGGCCCGGATTTGGCGACGAAGCGATCGAGCGCGACTGGAGTTTACCGGCCTGCGTTCCCGGCCTTAGCCGAACTCGTAGAAAGCGATCTTGTTGCCGTCCGGGTCGCGAATATAGGCGCCGTAGAAGACATCGGGAACGCGCTGGCCGGGCTCGCCTTCGGAGCTGGCACCCAGCGCGATCGCCTTGAGGTACAACGCGTCCACTTTTTCCTTGGAGCCGGGGTTGATGGCGATCATGTTGCCGTTGCCCGGGCTGGGGTCGTTTTCATCGTAGGGGATGCAGACGCTCAGCATCGGGGCGTCCATCGTGCTGCCGATGAAGGCGATGCGGCCCATGTCCATCAACACCTTGGCGCCCAGGTCGGCGAGCAGCTCGCTGTAGAACGCCTTCGCCTTGTCCATGTTGCTTACACCGACGGTCACGTATCCGATCATGTTGGTAACTCCTTGCTGGGGTTGGTTTTACGAGCGGGATACAGTAGCGGAAAATGCCCGGTGATGATAGCGACCAGCGCGCTGCCGGCGCGCCCGCTTACGCGCTGCTCCATCCGGTCTACAATGGGCCCATCGCCCTGCTCATCAGCCTCCCGTTCCGCCAGTGCGCTGGCCATCTCCATCATGATCCTCCCCTCGAAAATCGAGCAGCACAGCGGCCCGCTGGAAATGCTGCTGCAGCTCACCGAATTGTTGCCGGCGAACTACGCGCAGTATCGGCCACTGGTCGCGGACGGCTTGTCGTTCTTCCTGCAACGCCTTTCCCCGCTGCGTCAGCAAGCCATCCTTGCAGCACAGCTTGCGCTGCCGACTGCCGCCAGCCGCGAGCGGCGCGTGCTCAGCCTGTTCCGTCTCTGCCCGACCCTGCACAAGCTGGGGCAGGTGGTGGCCCACGACCGGCGCCTGTCGGCCGATTTGCGCGCGCGTTTGCAGGAACTCGAAACACTGGCGCCGACCGATTCGCTGGCTGCGCTGCGTTCGCTGCTCGATCGCGAGGTGGGCACTGTCGCCGGTCTGCAGCTCGGGCAGGAGACGATCGCCGAGGGCAGTGTCGCCGTCGTCGTGCCTTTCGTCTGGCGCCAGGCGAAAGGCGAAGCGCCGCAGCGGGGCGTCTTCAAGCTTCTGCGCCCGGGGGTGCAGGACAGGCTGGAGGAAGAACTGGCCATCTGGCCGCTGCTCGGGACGTTTCTGGAAGAACGCTGCGCTCACCACGGACTGCCGGTGCTCGACTACGGCAATACGCTGGAAATGGTCGCCCGTCTGCTGGCCAACGAAGTCCGCCTGGACCAGGAACAGGAGCACCTGCGGCAGGCTGCCGATCTCTACGCAGGCGCAGCGGATATCCTCATCCCGCGGCTGTTTCCTTTCTGTACGCCGCTGGTCACGGCGATGGAAAGGGTCGATGGCTGCAAGGTGACCCACCAGGACCTGCCCGCCGGGGAAATGTGCCAGCGTGCCGAGCGGGTCACCAGGGCCTTGCTGGCCCAGCCCTTCTGGGGCAGTGGCGAGGCGGGGGCGATGTTTCATGCCGACCCGCACGCCGGCAACCTGTTGGCCACCGCAGATGGACGCCTGGCGATCATCGACTGGGCACTCACCACACGGCTGACCAAGGCGCAGTGCGAGGCGGTCGTGCAACTCGTCCTGGGCGCCGTGACGCTCAACGAGACGCGCGTGTGCACGGCAATCGCCGCGCTGGGCCAGCCTGGCGACGAAACCCGTGTGCAGGTCGCGGTCAGCGCAGCGATTGCGCAGGTGCGTTGTGGCCGCTTTCCCGGCTTCGACTGGATGACGTCGCTTATGGATAGTCTGGCAGCGACCTCGGCCGTTCGTTTTCCGGAAGAGATCGCGCTCTTTCGCAAGGCCCTGTTGACGCTGTCGGGTGTGGTCGCCGATGTTTCCGGGCAGACGGAGATGGATGGCGTGCTCGTCCGCCACGGCGCTGCCCAGTTTCTGCGGGGCCTCATGTGGCGTCCCTGGGCCTGGGCCGACTCTCGTGCCGTCGGTGCCCACCTGTCGACGGCCGACCTGGTCGGTCTCTGGGCCGACCTGCCGGCGACCACGCTGCGTTTCCTGGCGGGCGATCGCGGCGGGCGTCGTGGCGCAGTGCGGCAGTGATCGAAATCGTTTCCTTCGCGCCGCGAGCGGGCGCGCAAAGGCCGCGAGACGTGCACGGTGGAGCAAGCCGGCGCGCTGCTGTTTCCCGCCGTCCTGGCGCAGGCTGAATTCGCCCGCAGCCGGAGATCGCCGCCTGCCTGTGACTTTCGACACCAAGTCAATATCTGCGCCGTGCAAAGATTGTCGCATTGGGCGGACACGGACGAGGGAGTTGGCGATGAAATTGCAGAGCATGCTTGTGGTTCTTCTCGGTTTGCAGATCTGCCAGCCGGCTGTCGCCGGTTCGCTGTTCAGGTGCGAGGTCGATGGCCGGGTTGAGTTCTCCGATCGGCGCTGCCAACCGGTGAAACAGAAAGCGGTTTGCCCGCAAAGGAACGACAAAACGCCCGCCAGTGAGTCGCTGCAGGGACCGTGTGCGACGCCGGTATCGGACGCGGGCAGCGTGCAGGTCGTTTCATCCGCCACGCGGCCGGATTCCCGCGCTGGCGTCGAACCGCCCGGCCGCCTGGCTCTCAACGACATCGGGAATGGTGCACGGAGAAAATCTGCTGCGGCGGGTGCCAGGTAGGCCTGACGGCACACTTGTTCGCAGCGTCGAGGGACAGTAGCCCGCACGTCATTGCGAGGAGGCGTCGCCGACGTGGCAATCCCGAGGTCTTGTTTTTCGCCGGGCTGACGTGGCGCACCCGTAGTCAGAGAATGGAACTGGATTGCCGCGTCGGCTACGCCTCCTCGCAATGACGGTATGTGGTGGGGCTTGAGCGCCAGGGGTGGCGACGAGAGCCGCCCCTGCATGGACCCTGCGGAATTCGGCCAGCACAGGGCTTTCGCCCTGCTTTCAGCAGTCGCCAAAAGCCTCCTCAAAAATGCAGCACAGCGCTAGACTGGGCAATCGATCGAACTCAAGAACCCCGTTCAATGCAAAAACTCCGGAAGTGGGCGGCTCGCCTGGCGTTGCTCTCGGTATTGCTGGCGGGAGTGTTGCTGTCCTGGGCGTACTGGCAACTGCGCGCCAGCCTGCCGGTCCTCGATGGCGTAGTGGCGATTGCCGGGTTGGACGAGGAGGTCAGCGTCACGCGGGACGAGGTCGGCATGGTCGCCATTTCGGCGAACAGTCGCACGGCCGTGGCCAGGGCGATGGGTTTCGTGCATGCGCAGGAGCGCTTCTTCCAGATGGATTTGATGCGCCGTCAGGCGGCCGGCGAGTTGTCGGCCCTGCTCGGCGGCGCGGCGCTGGAGTCCGACCAGCTCGTTCGGATTCACCAGTTGCGCGCGCGTGCCCGCGTCATTGCTGGCCAGCTTGCCGAAGACCAGTCGGCGATTCTGCACGCCTATGTGGACGGCGTAAACGCGGGCTTGCACGGTCTCGCTGCCAAGCCCTTCGAATACTGGCTGCTGCACGCCGAACCCGTCGCCTGGACGGCCGAGGACAGCATCCTGGCGGCGTACTCGATGTACCTGGTGCTGCAGCCGTCGACGCCGGAAAAGAAGTTGACCCGGATGAACGTGAAAGAACGCGTTCCCGAATCGCTCTACGCCTTCCTGCGAGCCAAGGGCTCGGAATGGGACGCACCACTATGGGGCAAGCCGCTGTTGCCGCCTTCGATTCCCGAGGAATCAAGCCTGGCGAACTGGTCGGCAAGGCTGGAACTGCCGCTGAAAAACAACGACCGTCTGGAGCCGGTATTCCCGGGGAGTAATAGCTGGGCCGTCTCGGGTGAGCTGAGCGACAACGGATCGGCGATTCTGCACAATGACATGCACTTGAAGCTGCGCGTGCCGAACATCTGGTTTCGGATGCAGATTCGCTATGGTGAAGACGAGCCATCGGGCGGTCGCTACCGGCACCAGGTCACCGGCGTGTCCTTGCCCGGAGCACCACTTGTCGTCGTCGGCAGCAACGGCAAGGTCGCCTGGGGTTATACCAACAGCTATGGCGACTTCAGTGACGTGATCATTCTCGAGCAGGCGCGCCCGGGAAGCTACCTGACGCCGAACGGCGAATACCCGCTGGAAACGGTCGTCGAGACGATCGACGTCAAAGGTGCGCCAGCGCGGCGTCTGGCCATTGAAAAGACGATTTGGGGACCGGTCGCCGAGACGGGTGCTGATGGCCGGAAGTTCGTTTTCAAATGGCTGGCCCATGACGTCACGCAGGCGATCGACTTCGGAATTCTTGCCCTGGAGACGACGGAGAACGTCGCCGACGCGATACGCGTTGCCAACAAGGCGCGCCTGCCGTCGCAAAACGTCCTGCTCGTCGACAGTGGCGGCAATCTGGCCTGGACGATCATCGGCGCCATTCCCAGGCGTGTCGGATGTGACGGCGAAGAACCGGTCAGCTTCGCCGACGGATCGTGTTCGTGGCAAGGCTACCTCGCCGAGGATGAATATCCGCTGCTCCTGAACCCGCCTGACGGCCGCTTATGGACGGCGAACAACCGCGTCGCCTCGGGCGAGATGCTCAGGCGAATCGGTGATGGCGGCTATGATCTGGGAGCGCGCGCCGGACAGATTCGCGACGACTTGTTCGCCCGCGAATCCTTTGCCGAGCACGATCTGCTGGCCATTGCGCTTGACGACCGCGGCTTGTTTCTGGCGCGCTGGAAGGAACATCTGGAACGTTTGCTGGCCGACGAAAGCGTTCTGCAGGACGACGTGGGGAAGGCCTTGCTGGTTCGATTGAAATCCGAAGAAGCCTTGCGTGCGCGTCGTGACTCGGTGGCCTATCGCGTCGTCAGGGCCTATCGCTACATGCTGCGTGACACGCTGTTCACGGCCTGGCTGTCTGCCGCCTATGCCGCACAGCCCGACCTCAAGATCGGCTCGCTCTCGAACCAGTGGGAGGGCGTGCTCTGGGAGGTGATCGAGAAAAAGCCCGCGCATCTCCTGCCGGCACCGTTTGCTTCGTGGGGCGACTTCGAGCGCGAGGTCTTGAAGGCGACGTTGCTTTCCCTGGGGGCGGACAACAAGGAACGGCTGGCGGAACTCACCTGGGGTGCGCGCAACACGGCGGCGATCGAGCACCCGCTGAGTCGCTTCATTCCGTTGGTCGGCAGCTTCCTGAACGCGCCGGTCGAAGCTGTCGATGGCGATGCCAACATGCCGCGAGTTGCGGCGCCTTCGTTCGGCTCCTCGCAACGCATGGTCGTTTCTCCCGGCCATGAAGAGCGCGCGATCTTTCATATGCCCGGGGGGCAGAGCGGGCACCCGCTTTCTCCCTACTACCTGGCCGGGCACGAAGCGTGGGTGAAAGGCGAAGCGACGCCATTTTTGCCGCAAGCGACGCAGCATGAGTTGACACTCGTGCCGCAGGTCAGCCCGTGATTTGCGCTCGCGGGGCTTGCCGGTGGGCTAGTTGACGGTCGTGCGCGACGGGAAGGCGCTGCCGGTCAGGAAGGCTTCGAATTCGGCGGCCGGCAGCGGCTGGCTGAACAGGTAGCCCTGCATGTCGTCACACGCCAGGCCGCTGAGCAACTGCCGCTGCGCTTCGGTTTCGACGCCTTCGGCGAGGATGCGCAAGCCGAAGCTGCGGGCGATGCAGGAAATCGCGTGAATGATCGACGTCGAGTTGCTGTTGCCGGCGTTCAGGTCACGGACGAACGACTGGTCGATCTTGATGCTGTTGATCGGGAAGCGGCGCAGGTAGTTGAGTGACGAATAGCGGGTGCCGAAGTCGTCGATCGAAATTCGCAGGCCACTGTTGCGCAGTTGCTTGACCATGTCGATGTTCTTCTCGGCGTCCTTCATCAACAGATTCTCGGTAATCTCGACGTCGAGCGCATCAGGAGGGATGGCGTAGGCTTCGAGACGGCGCAGCAGTCGTTCGGGCAGGTCGGCGCGGTCGAATTCCTTGGGCGACAGGTTGATGGCCAGCTGCAGACCGGTAAAGCCCTTGTCGCGCCAGTCGGCGAGCTGGCTCAGCGCGCGTTCGAGTACCCATTCGCCGAGGGCCACGATCATGCCGGTTTCCTCGGCCAGGGGAATGAAGGTGTCCGGCGTCATCAGGCCGAGTCGCGGGTGGTGCCAGCGGATCAGCGCTTCCATGCCGACGGTGCGCGCGTCGCGATGGCTGACCTGTGGCTGATAGTGAAGTTCGAACTGATCGCCGCCGCTTTCCAGCGCCAGGCGCAGGTCACTCTCGAGCGTGATGCGCAGGCTGTGGCCACTGTGCATTTCCGGCGTGAACTGGAGGTAGCCGTTCTTGCCGCGGCCCTTGATCTGGTACATCGCGATATCGGCGTTGCGGATCAGCAGTTCGGCACTTTCGCCGTCGTCCGGGTAAAGCGAGATGCCGACGCTGACCGTGGCAAAGAAATCCAGTCCGGCGATCTTGAAGGGAAGTTTCAGCTCGGCGAGCAGCTTCTCGGCGATCACCGCCGCGTCCTCCGCGCTGCTCAGATCGGGCAACAGGACGGTGAATTCATCGCCCCCCTGGCGGGCCAGGGTGTCGCCCGAGCGCAGGCAGCTGCGCGCCCGCTCGGCAAAGCGCTTGAGCAGCTCGTCGCCTTCGTGATGACCGTAGCTGTCGTTGATCAGCTTGAAACGGTCGATGTCGATGAACATCACGCCAAGCCGTTTGCCTTTTCTTTTCGCCTGCGTCAGGGCGACTCCCAGCCGGTCCTTGAACAGGATCCGGTTGGGCAGCCCGGTGAGCAGATCGTGAAAGGCCTGGAAGGCGATCGTTTCCTCGGCTTTCTTGCGGTCGGTGATGTCGCGGGCAACGCCCGAGGTACCCATGAAGTGCTGCGTGGCTGGCCCGTCGGTGGTGTCGTAGAGGCCTTGCGCGCTGAGAATGGTGACGATGGTCCGATTCTCGAAGTGGCGGACGCCCTGGGTCTTGGTTTGCAGCCGGATTTCGACATTGGTGCTCGCGCGATCGCCGATGCGACGCTCGTTGAACGCGAAACGGGCGTGCTCCAGGTCGTCGGGATGAACGATCAGCGAGTAGTGCTTGCCGAGCAGTTCACCGCGCGAGTAACCGAGCAGTGCTTCGACGCGGCCATTGATGAAGATGAAACGGCCGTCGCGGTCGAGGGTGTAGATGATGTCCGGCGACTGCTCGACGAGAAAGCGGTGCAGGCGCTCGGAGTTTTCGAGCTGGACGGTCATCATCGCGTGTTCGCGTTCGATCCGGCGGCGGCTCTGCAGGCGCTCGACGGCGTCGATGAGCTCCTGCGCGTTGCCGTGCTTGCGGATGAATTCGAAAGCGCCGTGGCGCAGCGCGCGGATTGCCGAATCGATCGATTCGTCACCACTGAAGACCAGCACCGCCGTCGGAACGTGCTTTTGAACCATCCATTCCATGATTTCCAGTCCATGGACGTCGGGCAGATTGAGGTCCAGGATCAGGATGTCGACGTCGCGGCGGTCGAGGCGGTCAATCGCTTCCCCCCCCGTGGCACATTCCTCGATGCTCCGCCCTGGTGCCGCGAGCAGTTGTCGATAAGCCGCGCGGATTCGCTCCTCATCGTCGACGATCAGGATGCAGCTGGTTTCCGGCTGGTCCGGAACCTGCGGCGAAAAATCGACGTTTGCTATGGCCTTCATCGTTCCTCCTGACGGGTGTTCGGCGACGCGCTCTTCTCGTTTAGTTGGGTTTGGCTTCGCCGTCGCTCCGGCACTCTACGCGGCCCGGTGTTGGCAACAGCAGTGAAATCATGGTCCCCTGGCCGGCCTTGCTGCGGCACGAGACGGGAATTCCAAGGCGGTGGGCAAGCGCGCCAACGATCGACAGACCGATGCCACGCGTCGCCCCGAGCCGACCTTCGGCGGCGCGGTGCAGCGCGCTCATCGCCATTGCGCTCATGCCGGGACCGTTGTCCTCGATTCGCAATTCGCAAACCGGCTGTCCCTGGTGAAGGATGTCTTCACTCAGCGAAAGCTTGACCCGCTGCCCGGGTGAGAGCGCTTCGGAAGCATTCTTCCAGAGGTTGACCAGGATTTGCTTGATGCTGCCACGATCGGCGGCGATGCGCACCGGGCGCAGGGGCAGGGAGGTTTCGATACCGATTCCGCGCGCATCGAAAAGTGTTTCGCGGTAGAGCTGCAGCAGCTCGCGCACCAGCTCGCAGACATCGACTGCCTTGTCGGTGCTGCCGCCTGCGGGAACTTCGCTCATCCGCCGCACGATGCTGGCCACACGGTCGATCTCTTCGCTGAGCACCTTGAGTTCGTGGTGCACGCCTGCTCCCGCCGGCAGCTTGCCGTCGAGTATGCGCAGGTAGCCCTTGATGATCGTCAGCGGGTTGCCCGCTTCGTGAACCACGCGTCGGGCGTGGCGAGTGAAGCGCGCCGACACCGCTTCGTCGGCTTCCTGGCGAAGGTCCTGTGCGTTGCGCCAGCTTTCCAGGGTGACGCCGGCGATGCGTCCGAAATTCGCCACGCAGGGCAGGCGGCGCGTCAGGCGGGTGTGCTGACCGGCGCTCAGCCCGGCGACGATCACCCCGATCGTCCGCCCGCGGCCGATCATCGGAATGCACACCAGGCCGGCGCTTGACAGCGCTCGGGCAAACTGGATGTCGATCAGCGAATTCGCGGGCGGCGCACCGCGGTCGTAGGTCGAGCAGATCAGGCCGCTGATCGCGGCCGCGGCGGCGAGGCTGCGATGCGCCTCGGCGAGGATGTTGACCTGGCCAAAGATCGCCGGCTGTGCGGCAACGCCTTTGCCCGTGAGCTGGCCGCCCTGCGGCTCGCAGAGCAGGAAGGCGAGGTGGTTGAGGTCAAACAGGATGCGTGCCGATTCGCGTAGCGAGAGGAGGACTTCGGCGTCGCTCTCGAGGCTGCAGAGATCCTCCTGCAAGGGAGCCATCAGTGCCCGCTCACCGATGATCGCGGCGATCTGCTCGTGGGCGTCGTGTTCGCAGCAGCGACGAGCGCCAAGCACCCGCGGCATGCCGTTCGAACTGCCGCCGGCAGCTGCTCTTTCCGGGGGGGCGATGCCGATGGCGTCGGCGATGATGCACATCCGCTGTTCGGCTTGGTCGCGCAGGCCGGTCAGGCGAGCGCTGCTACCGTTGCCCAGCATCTGCTCGGCGAGGGCTGCCAGTCCGTGCGGAATCTCGTCGCAGGAGACCAGCGCGTGCGCCAGCCACACCAGCTGCGGGAGCCCGGCGGCGGTGACGATCTGCTCGGCGGGCAGATGGTGGAAGAGGATGCCGTCGGCGAATGGCGAATCGAGATGCCACTGGTCGGCCAGCCAGGTGCCAATTTCGCCGTGATGAACGCCGAACTGCGCGCTTTCCCGAGCGGAAAGTTCGGCTTCGCTGGGGCAGGTGGCAAGCAGCTGCAAATAAGGGTCGCCAAGTGCCGAGAGCAGAATGAGCTCGCCGACGTCGTGCAGGAGTCCCGCCAGGTAGGCCTCGTCCGGTCGCTGGTAGCCGCTGGCCGCAGCCAGGCTTCGCGACAGTTCGGCGACGAGCAGCGAGTGCGTCCAGAAGGCGGAGAGGTCGACCGACCGGGTGCCGGCGCGTTCGTCGAACAGGTTCTGCACCGACAGGCAGGTGGCGATCGAACGCACCAGCCTGGTTCCGAGCGCGATCAGGCAGTTTTCGATACTGCGCAGCTGCGTGCCGCGGCGAATGGCGGGTGAATTGGCGGCCGTCAGCACGCGCGTACACAAACCGGGATCCTGTTCGACGAGGCCCGCCAGCTTGGCCATCGTCGTGCTGTCGTCGTCGACCATCTGCAGCAGGCGCAGCAGGACCTGTGGCGGCGAAGGGGCGCGTCCCGACTCGATGGCGTGGCGGACGGGCTCCGGCAAGCTATACATCGTCGTGAGCGAGGATGCGAAACGGTGTCCTTGCGGCAGAAGAGTGGCGGGAAAGCGCGCGCATTGTCCTGGGGGCTAGGAAAACGGGTTGTGCCCGGCGCGAACAGCGTTCTCGCCGGCAGCGTCGATACCTTCCTGGACCTCGCGTGAAACGACTTCGAAGAGCGCACGGACGACGAAGTTCATGCCGTCGATGATTTCATCGACCGACAGCATCGAGGGAGCGCGGGTGCCGCGGTGTTCTATCGCGCCGCCAATCTGTTCGACATTGACGCCCAGGCGCGTCAGGTTCGACGCCAGACGCGGCTCGGTGAGGACGAACAGGGTGGTGATTCCGTAGCTGCGAGCCAGCGAAATCAGGCAAAGATAGACCGCCAGAGCGAGGTAGGGTTGGCGCGGCTGCTTGGCAGTGCCGAAGTCCTCCTCCGAGATCGAGATGGGTCTTTCCTTCTCGCCCGGCCGGCGGCGGTAGCTGCCGATCACCGCCAGGCGAGAGATTTCCGCAATGCGTGATCGGTCCAGCGCCAGCGGATCGACGATCGAGCGGTCCAGCGTTTCCGCGCAGCTGATCTCCAGCGGTAGCCTGGCCTCCTGGGCAAGTTCCGGATCGATCAGCACGAGGCGAGCGCAGCCGACGAAGTCCCCCGTCGAAACCGATTGCACCAGGCAGTGCAGCGACTGCTTGTCGTAGGCGTCGGCTTCGAGACCCTCGGGGCGCAGCGGCTCGTAACCCAGCTCCTGGCAATAAACCTGGTGCCGGATGCGGTAGTTTTCGGCGCGCAGCTCGTCGGTCAGCGCCGGCACGACCCTGAAGAACCGCCGGTAGCCCTGGCTCATGGTCAGTTCTGTCAAGTTGGAAAGAAACATCCGCCGCCCTTGTGGTGTTGTCTGTCTGGCCGGCGAGCTGCCGGCACGACCTGCGCATACTACTACGAAGTGCGGGGCTCGCACCCTTGGCGGGCGCCACGTCAGTCGAGTTTCTTGAGGTAATCCTTGGTGAAGATCTTGTCCGGAAGATCGCGCAGCTTCATGCTGCCGTATTCCAGGACCGACTGCTCGCCGCCGCGCAGCGCATCTTCCATGACCAGTCGAGTCGGGCGCTTCCTGCCTTCCATGGTCTGGTAGTTCTCGTACTTGCAGGTTTTCAGCAGGCGGTTGGAGAGCGAATAGAACTCCGCGCGGTACGGCCAGGAGTCCTTTTCCCGGACCCAGTAAAGCACCCGCTGGTAAGTGACGCCGCGGTCGACCCCGATCAGTTCAAGCACGAAATAGCTGTCGTCGCCGATCTTCTCGCTGCGCAGAAGCTTCGGGTTGTAGTCGGCGGCGAAATTGGCCCGTGCCAGGTCGCCGTTGGCCACCTGTCCGGTCAGCCGTTGCGAGAGGGCGAGGCGAATTGGCTGCGAGACTTCAGGCATGAAGATCCACAGGTCGCGGCCTTTCATCAGGATGATCTGACCGCGCTCGGATGCCGGTTCGGTGACCATCACCACGCTGTTGGTGTTGCCCTTGGACAGCACCCGATACTTATGCACGTCGGGGTTGTCGCCGTTGGTGGTCGTGGTGATTGCGACGTCGACCTGAAAGCTGTCGGCGGGGAAGCGAACCTCGTCGGCTTTCTGGACGATCATCCGGGCCATGGCCTCGTTGCCGGGATCTTCCTGCGCGGGCGTTGCCGCCGGCGCTGCCGCGCTCCAGGCGGAGAAAGTCAGCAGGAGAAGCGCCAAGGCAGTCTTGACACCAGAATGGCGGATCGTCATGCTTTCCATCGTTTTCACCTCATTGTGCTGGCCGTTCAGTCGGTTGGCAGGAAGTGCCACCGCATGAAAGTTGTCCGCATCGACCACGTTTACAAGGATTATCAACTCGGCGAGCAGAAAGTCCAAGCGCTCAAGGACATCACGCTGGCCTTCGACCCGGGAGTGTTTCTGGCAATTGCGGGTCCGTCGGGCAGCGGCAAGACAACTTTGCTCAACCTGATCGGCTGCATCGACACCCCAAGCAGCGGCAAGATCTACATCAACGAGAAGGACGTCAGCGGCCGGACGCCGAACCAGCTCGCCGATCTTCGCGCGCGGACCATCGGTTTCATTTTTCAGACGTTCAATTTGCTGCCCGTGCTGTCGGCGGCTGAAAACGTCGAGTATCCGCTGCTTCACCGCCGCGATATGTCGGTTGCCGAACGGCGCGAGCGGGTGGCGTACTTTCTCGATATCGTTGGCCTGGCGAAGTTTGCCAGTCACCGTCCGAACCAGCTGAGCGGCGGTCAGCGGCAGCGCGTGGCCATCGCCCGGGCCCTGGTGATCAAGCCGGCCATCGTCCTCGCCGACGAACCGACCGCCAACCTCGATCACAAGACCGGTGAGGAAATCCTTCTTCTGATGAAGAGGATCAATCGCAAGCTCAAGACGACTTTCATCTTCTCTACCCACGACAGGCGGGTGATCGCCAAGGCCGACCGTCTGGTCCGCGTCGAGGATGGCGAGATCGCCCTGCTCGGGAAGCGTTCGAGTGGCAAGTGGTCGCTGGCGCGTCACCGTCCGACGGAAGCCGTTGTCGACGAGCCGGCGAGTGCGCTGGCTAACGAGGAGCCGGCAGTCAATGACGACGAGAAGCAGGACAGCGCGCCGATCGAGGCGCCGGATAGCAACGGGGAAAACCGCAATGCAGATCAGAAATAAGCAGCCTCTGACCGTTCTCGCCCTGCTTCTGGCGAGCTTGCCGCTGTCGCTTCTGGCCCAGCCGGCGGATCACGCCGGGCGCGCTGCTGGCGATGCCCTCCTCGCCGCCACGCCAGAGCGGGTGCCGTTTCAGCTCGCCGCCAAGTCGGACGATCTGCCGCTGAGCCGGGATTCGCTGTTCGGCACCGACGAGCCGGCTGCGAAGCCCGCCGCAAAGCCGGTCGCCGCTCCAGCCGCCGCCCCGGCAAGCGAACCGCCGCTCAGTCGCGACGCCCTGTTTGGGACCGATACGCCAGCCGTCGCTGCGCCCGCCGACGAACTGCCGCTTAGCCGCGATGCCCTGTTCGGCGACGGCGACGATGCCCTGCCGAAAGGAAAGGCGGCGCAGGCTGTTGCCCAGTCGGCGTCGCGCCCGGTTCGCTACCGCGGCTTCATCCAGAACGTCATGGCCTACACCACGCCCGGGCCGGCGCACTGGTCGGAGGCGATGACACGTGCCGATGTCAGTGCGCAGGGCGATTTCGGCAGTGGCGTCAAGTGGCATCTGGGCGCGCGCGTGGACTTCGACGCCGTTTATCCGATGAGTGATTTTTACCCGCAGGCGGTGAACGACAATCAAACCCTGAATGCGATGTTGCGCGAGAACTACATCGATATCGGCGCCGGCGACTGGGATTTCCGTCTCGGTCGGCAGCACATCATCTGGGGCGAGATGGTCGGTCTGTTGTTCGGCGATGTCGTTTCGGCCAAGGATATGCGGCATTTCGTGCTCCCCGAGTTCGACATCCTGCGCATTCCGCAGTGGGCTGCACGGGCCGAGTACTTCAAGGGCGACTTTCACGCCGAGGCGATCTGGATCCCGGTGGCCAGCTACGACAACATCGGCAAGCCGGGGGCGCAGTTCTACGACTACACGCTGATACCCTATGGCCAGGCCACTTTTCGCAACGAGAAGATTCCGACGCAAAACCTCGAGAACACCAACTATGGCCTGCGCCTTTCCGTTCTCCAGAACGGCTGGGATGTGGCGGCATTTGCCTACAGCAGCATGAGCGTCGCGCCGACCTTCTACCGGCAGATCATTGCCGGAGCGCAGCCGACGGTGGAGTATCAGGCGCGGCACGAGCGCATCGACCAGTACGGAACGACCTTTGCCAAAGACCTTGGTTCGACGGTTCTCAAGGGCGAAGCGGTCTACACCAGCGGCCAGAAGTATCAGTCAACAAATCTGACGACCCCCGATGGACTGGTCGCGCAGAACACGCTCACTTGGGTGCTCGGCCTGGACTTTTCCCAGATTACCGACACCCGGGTCAACGTCCAGGTCTTCCAGAGTCATTTCTTCGACCACAGCCCGGATATCATCGAGTCGGCCAACGAGAACGGCTACAGCCTGCTGGTGAACCGCAAGTTCGGCGACAGGTTCGAGGCGCAGGCGCTATGGATTTCCAGCCTCAACCGCAACGACTGGATGTTGCGCCCGCGGGTCAGCTGGAACTTCGAGAAGAACTGGGACCTGGCGGTCGGCGTCGATATCTTCAACGGCCCGCCGCTGGGATTCTTCGGCCGCTATGACGACAGCGACCGGGTCTATTCGGAGCTGCGCTACAGCTTCTAAAGCGTCGGGTTCCGGCCGGAAATCGATACCGCGGCAGCGAAACCATGGAGCCCGAGACGCGGGGCGTCGCCGGCAGCGAGCGTGCGTGCACGCTACTGTTCGGTGACCACCACGACGCCGCCACGCCGGCGGTCACCCGCGCCATAGAGGTGCCCATGACCGCTGGCGACGCAGTTGACGCCACCGAAGAACAGGCTCGCCTCGTCGAAGCGGGTCGCTGCCGGCCATGCCGCCTGCAGGGCGTCGGCGGCCCCGGCACCGAGGCCGTGACTTTCAAACCACAATCTGGCCCCTTCGACGTGCAGGCGCGGCGCGTTCACCGCCTCCTTGAGCGGGCGGCGATAGGCCAGCAGGTTGAGCAGCGATTGCAGGATGGCGCTACGAATCCGATTTGAGCCGCCGCTGCCGAGCGCGAAGCATGGCCGTTCGCCGGCGACGACGATCGTCGGGGACATCATCGTGCTCATCCAGGTTCCCGCTGCCCGGTGATGGAAACCGCTGGGGTTGATGTCGTCCTCGCCGAGGAAGTTGTTGACGTGGATACCGAGTCCGGGCAGGGCTTCGCCACAACCCTCACCATTGCTGGTGGTCATCGCCGCGGCCATGCGGTCGGCGTCGATGACCGAGATGTGGGTCGTCGCGCCGAGTTGGTTCTCGGCAATCAGCGTTTGTGTTCGCGCACCCCAGGCGGGAATGCCGTCGCCGGCGGCGAGATCGAGAATCGATCCCGGGTCGGCGTAGAGGCGGTGGTCATAACCCGCCTGGCGGATTTCCGATACCGTCGCCAGCAGCGCCGCCATCTTCAGCTGCTGCTCGCGCGACAGGAATTCCTCTTCGCCGAGACCGAGTCGCTCGGCGATACGCAGGCCGGCGCCGATCAGGCCGCCTCCGGCCGCCGGCGGCGGGTTGGTGAGCACCGTGTACGGGCCAAAGCCGACGCGCAGCGGTGCACGGATCACCGGCGCGTACGCCGCCACGTCCTCGGCGGTGATCAGTCCGCCTTGCGCCGGGCCGAAGTTGGCGACCAGCGCCGCCCAGTAGCGGGCGACGTGGGTGTCCGTGTCGCCCTCGCCAAGCGCGTAGAGGAAGTCGCCGAGATCCGGGTTGCTCAGGCGATCGCCTGCTTGCGGCAGGACTCCGCGCGGGAAGAACAGGTTGGCCACGGTCGGCGAGCGGCGGGCGATCGGCGCGACGAGTGAAATGATCATCGCTATCTGCGGGCTGACCGTGAAGCCGTCACGCGCCCAGGCGACCGCCGGCGCGACGACTTCGCGCAGCGGTACGCGGCCGGCGCGACGGTGCAGCTCGAGCAGTCCGACCAGTTCCCCGGGGACAGCCGCTGCCGCCCTGCCGACATGGAAAACCTGCGTCGTGCGTCCGAAATCGACCGTCACCGGCGCGAAGTCGAGGCGCGGCGGGCTGGCGAGGCCGCGCCCCGGTGTTGCTGCGAAGAAGTCGAGGACCTTGTAGCCATCGTCGGCGTCGCCCCAGATGCACGCGCCGCCGCCTCCCAGCGAGGTCAGCGGCAGTTCGGTGACGGTCGCCGCGAGCTTGGCGGCGACGATGGCATCGACCGCGTTGCCGCCCCGGCGCAGAAGGCAGGCGCCGGCTTCGGCGGTATGCGGCTCCGACGCCGCGATGACTCCAAGAATCCCCATTGGCGGAGGATACGCGATGGCCGCGTGCGAGTGAACACGATGTGCAGCCGACGACACCTCACCCTCGCCACTCGCTGCGCAACACGCCGGCTGCCATACCCCGGCCTTTCGCCGGCGGTAGCCCGCGTGGCGAAGCGGCTGCCGCCAGGCGCCTTTCAGGAAACGCCGAGCAGCGTGCTGTTGCGGCCGAAGGCGAGCAGGGCGCCGGGGATCCGTTCGAGAGCCATGACCTGCTCGGCACCACCGTGCCTGACGGCTTCCTTGGGCATTCCGAAGACGACGCAACTCGCTTCGTCCTGGGCGATCGTCCGGGCGCCCGCGTCGCGCATTTCCTTGAGGCTGCGAGCGCCATCGTCTCCCATGCCGGTCATGATGATGCCCAGCGCGTTGCCACCGGCGAACCTGGCCACCGAGCGGAAAAGCACGTCGACCGATGGCTTGTGGCGGTTGACCAGCGGTCCGTCGACGACGTCGACCAGATAATGGGTGCCGCTGCGTCTGAGCATCATGTGCCTGTTGCCGGGCGCAATCAGCGCCCGGCCGGCGACGACTCGGTCGCCGTGGCCTGCCTCGCGCACTTCGATCTGGCACATCTCGTTGAGGCGCTGGGCGAGCATCGCGGTGAAGCGCTCCGGCATATGCTGGACGATGACCATTCCCGGGCAGCTTGTCGGCAGTCGGCCCAGAACGAACTCCAGCGCCTGCGTGCCGCCGGTCGACGCGCCGATGGCCACGATGCGCTCGGTACTCCCGGCGCTGGCGGTCGCCGCACCGGCGGCAAGCATGACGTCGGCCGAGTTCTTCGGGCGCAGCAGATCGTTGGTTAGTGCTGGTGTCGGGCGCTTTTGCAGTGGCAGGCAGGTTTGCGCAGCGGCGCGCACCGCGCGCACGATGGCCTCGGCGTAATGTCCGGCGGCGGGCTGCACGCCGATCGCCGGCGTGCAGAAGCTGCCGACGGCGCCGGCTGCCAGCGCTGCCCGCGTCGCTGGCCCCTGCCGCTTGGCCAGCGACGAGCAGATGACGATGGCCGTCGCTCGCTCGGCGAGCACCTTGCGCATGAACGAGAGGCTGTCCAGGCGTGGCGTCTCGACGTCCAGCACCAGCACTTCCGGCCATTGCCGGCGCATTTTCTCCAGGGCAAGCAGCGGATCGGCGGCGCTGCCGATGACCTGGATCCCCGCTTCGCCGGCGAGCGCCTGGGCGACGAACTGGCGCACCAGCACCGAGTCGGCGACGATGATGACCTTGGTGGGGGATGTGCCCATGGGGCGAGGGACCTTCACCGGTGCATGATTCCACTCTTCGTCGCCGTCGGCAAGCACGGCTGTGCTCGCTGCACGCGGCGTTGACCCTGCGGCTGCCGCTATTCCTGCTGGCTGCCGGCGAACCTGTTGTCCACCGGTGGCGCCAGTTCTCGCCGCTTGGCCCGCACTCGTCGGTGGGCAGAAAATCCGGCGATTCGCGCGACCGCCGCCTTCGCCGCCTGATAGTCCGGGCGTGCGCAAAGCGCGGCCTGTAGCGCGCCGAGCGCCTGCCGGTCGCGTCCCAGGCGGAAGAGCAGCAGGCCGAGGTCGTACCAGGCGCCCGCCAGTGCCGAGCCGTGGCCGCTCGCTGCGCGCAGGCACTGCGCCGAGGCCAGCAGATCCGGCCCGCCGGCGACCGGCGGAGCCGCTGGCGCGTCCGGATCGGCGGCGCTGAACGCCTGCAGCGCCTGGCTGCGACGGTCGGTCCGATAATAGACGAGACCAAGAAACTGCAGCGACACGATATCGTCCGGGATCGCCTGCAAAATGCTGCGTGCGATCCATTCGGCCTGCGCGAAGTCGCCGCTTTGATAGAAGGTGCCGAGAAGGTCGAACAGGGCGTCGATCATTGGCGGGCTTCCTGGCGAGAAATGGCGGGCGCTGCAGACGGCGCGATCACCCCACCTGCAGCCTGACGGCGCCGAGACGGGCTCAACCGATGTCGACCGGAACGAAAATCTTCGCGTCGTCGCGTTCGATGAGCAGGGCGACCTTCCTGCCGGACCTGTCGAGCAGCGCACGCAGCTGGGCGACGTCGCGCACCTCCTGGCCGTTGAGCGACAGGACGATGTCGCCCCGCCGGATGCCGGCCTTGGCGGCTGGGCCGCTGACGTTCTCGACGAGCAGACCGCCGGCCATGCCGCTTGCCTGCTGCTCCTGCGGGCTCAACGGACGCAGTGCCAGACCAAGGCGAGGATTGTCGGCTTCGCCGCCGCTTGCCGCCGCTTGCGCCTGCGTGGGGATTTCGCCGACCGACAGCGCAATATCGCGCGTGCCACCCTTGCGCCAGACCTGCAGCGCGATCTGCGTTCCCGGTTTGATCGCCGCCACCAGGGGTGGCAGCTCGGCCGAGCTGCCGATTTCCGTGGCGTCCAGTTTGAGAATGATATCGCCCGCTTCGAGACCGGCGGCCGCCGCCGGGCTGCCTTTCTCGACCGAACTGATCAGCGCGCCGGCGGTGTTCTTCAAGCCGAAGGACTCGGCCAGCGACTGCGAGACTTCCTGGATGGTGACGCCGAGGCGCCCGTGACTGACCTTGCCGTTCTTCAGCAACTGCTCCTGAATGTTCATCGCCACATCGATGGGGATGGCGAACGACACGCCCTGATAACCGCCGTTGCGACTGTAGATCTGCGAGTTGATACCGATCACTTCGCCGTTCAGGTTGATCAGGGGTCCGCCCGAGTTGCCCGGGTTGACCGCCACGTCGGTCTGGATGAACGGCACGTAGCTGTCGCTGGCCAGCGAGCGGCCCTTGGCCGAGACGATGCCGGCGGTGACGCTGTTCTCGAAGCCGAACGGTGAGCCGATGGCGACGACCCATTCGCCGACCTGGGCGCTGCCCGGACTGCCGAGGCGAACGACCGGCAGGTTCTTGGCGGCGATACGCAGCACGGCGATGTCGGTGAGCTTGTCGAGGCCGACGACCCTGGCCTTGAATTCGCGCTTGTCGGTCAGCTTGACGGTGACCTCGTCGGCATCGCTGACGACGTGGGCGTTGGTCAGAATCAGCCCGTCGGCGCTGACGATGAAGCCCGAGCCCATGCCGCGCGAGGGGGCTCCGCCGTCGGGCATCGGAATGCCGAAGTGGCGGAAAAGCTCGGGGACGCGTTCATCCCGGTCGCCGCCTGAGTACGCCGTTTTCGACGCTCCGACGGCGCTGATATTGACCACCGCCGGGCCACTGTGCTCGACGATTGCCCGGAAATCGGGCAGCCCGACGGCAGGATTGGCCAGCGGCGCTGCGCTCGGCGCCGCAAGAGCGGCAACGGCGTCGGCCGGGCGGATGACGTCGCCGCCCAGCTTGGCGTAGCCGACGCCGACGGCGGCGATCAGTGCCGCAGCCAGCAGACTGCGTTTGAAGGTCGTTGCTTGCATGGTGATCTCCTCTTTCGTTTCATCGAGGAAGCGCATCGCTTCCGGTGCAACGTACGATAGACGGCCATGACTTAAGACTGACTTAAAACGAAGTGCGGGTCGGAGTGGTGGACGAATTGGTGGCGGAGGCTGAGCGGTCGAATTGAACGCGTGCGCACAAGCCGCCGAGCCGGGCTTCGCCGAGGTGCACCGTCGCCTGGTGCCGTTCAGCGATGGTCTTGACGATGGCCAGCCCCAGGCCGCTGCCCGCTTCTTCGCTTTGTGCGCGGCGATAGAAGCGGTCGAAGACGCGTTGCCGGTCGGCGGCGGGAATGCCAGGGCCGGAGTCACTGACTTCGATGAACACGCCGTCATCGTCACCGACGGTAACGTCGACGCGACCGCCGGCCGGGGTATAGCGAATGGCGTTGCCGACCAGGTTGGTGATCAGGATGCGCAGCGCTTCCTGGTCGCCGCGAATAACATCATTGTCGGTGCCGGGCGCGGCGCCGAGATCGATTCCCTTCGCTTCGGCCAGCGCCAGCTGCGCGGCGATCACCGTCGCCACGAGATCGCCAAGGTGTACCGCGCTGGTCGCACGTTCTCCGCTGCCCGGTTCCTGGCGGGCCAGGGTCAGCAGTTGTTGCACCGAATGCGTCGCGCGCTGCAAACCGCCCTTCAATTCGCCGAAGGCCTCGGCGCGGGCGGCAGCATCCGGTGCGCGCTCGGCAAGCTGTACCTGCAGACTCAGTGCCGCCAGCGGCGTGCGCAGTTCGTGCGCGGCGTCGGCAGTGAACTCGCGCTGCGCCTGCAGCGCGTGCTGGAGCCGGTCGAGCAGCTCGTTCAGCGCGCGTACCAGTGGCACGACTTCGCTCGGCACCCGATTTTCCGGGAGCGGGTCGAGGGCGACCGCGGTGCGCGTGCTGACCGCGCGTGCGACGGCGTCGAGCGGGCGCAGTCCGCGGCCGACGACGACCCAGATCAGCACTCCGAGAACCGGCAGCATGAGCAGGAATGGGGCGACGGTACGCAAGGCGGCGGCCAACGCCAGTTCGTCGCGCGAATGCATCGGCTGCGCGACCTGAATCGTCTGGCCGTGCTGCTGCATGCCGAAGACACGCCACTTGCCATGGCCGGTATCGATGGTCGCGAAGCCCAGCGGCGTCCGGTCCGGCAGTTCGTTGCGCGGGTGCGACAGGTAGAGGCGGGTGCCGTCCGGGCGCCAGACCTGGATCGAGAAGTCCTGCGCGTCGCCGTCGATCGTGAAATCGTGCGGCCGCCCGCCCTGGAACACCTGGTCGCGGAACGACAGGGCCAGCTGGCGCAGCTGGTAATCGAACATCGCGTTCGCCTCGTCGCGCGCCGTGCGGTAGGTGGCCAGCGCGCCGAGCAGCGTGGTCAGCGTAATCACCGACAGGAGCGCCAGCAGCAACTGGCGGCGGATCGACGTCATCGGCCAGCCGGCACCAGGTAGCCGACACCGCGGATGTTCTTGATCCGCTCGCTTCCGAGCTTACGCCGCAGCGAGTGGATATAGACCTCGACGGCGTTGCTTTCGATCTCTTCTCCCCAGCCGTACAGCCGCTCTTCGAGTTTCGCCCGCGACAGCGGCACTCCCGGTTGTTCGAGCAGCGCCTGCAGGAGGGCGAATTCCCGTGCCGAAAGCGCTACCGGCTTGCCGTCCTGAGTGAGCTCGTGAGTTGCCGGATTCATGCGCAGATCGCCGTGTTCGATGACCGGGCTGGCGCGACCGGAACGGCGGCGCAGCAGCGCGCGCATGCGCGCCGACAGCTCGTCGAGGTCGAAGGGTTTCACCAGGTAGTCGTCGGCACCGCTGTCGAGCCCCTTGATGCGCTCGGTGACGGCGTCGCGGGCGGTGATGATCAGCACCGGAATGCCGTTGTCCGAACGCCGCAGCCTGGCGAGAACCTCCAGCCCGGACCTGCCGGGCAGGCCGAGGTCGAGGAGCAGCAGCTCGTAGGGAATCGTCGTCAGCGCCAGTTCGGCCGCCTGCCCGTCGCGCACCCAGTCCACGCTGGTGCCCTCCTGGCGCAGGCCCTGCTGGACGCTCTTGCCGATCATCGGGTCGTCTTCGACCAATAGCACGCGCATCGTTTTCTGCGGAGAGGAAAAGGATCGTCGAACGGCCCGCAACTACGCGAGATAGGGCATGGCGCTTACGGCGCCAGCACCACTTCGTAATACACGCCGCTCGACCCGAAGTAGGGCTTGTACCAGTTCGGCCCACTCTGGTAGTACTGGGCACCGTTCACCGTCATGTGTCGGGCGTTGGGAGGCAGTGCCGCGTACTGGCTGCCGATCGGCAAATTGTTCGGGGTCACGTAGGTCGGCTGTGGGGCCACATAAACCGGCTGTGGGGCCACGTAGACGGGTTGTTGGACCACCACCGGTTGCGCCGCGCTGGCGATCGCTGCCCCGGTCATCGCTCCAACCGCCAGGCCGGCAACGGCACCCGCGGCCGCGCCGCACCCGTAGCAACCGCGATGGTAGTAGCCGCCGCCGTGGTAGTAGCCGCCATGGTAGGGGTGGCCGGCGGCAACGAAGCCTCGTCCGCCCCATCCGCGTCCAGCCGCGACCCAGGCGTTGGCGTCGGCAAGGGGAGCCAGGACGCTCGCGGTCACCGCGACGCCGAGAATGAGTTTTTTCACCGGTTTCATCGTTTTGCTCCTCATGTCACTCATTTGGACTGCGCAAGGCCGATCGGCTTGAACTCGAGCTTCACCGCGTCCTTGGGAATGGCGACCTCGAAGCTCTGGGTCGGCATTGGCGCATTGAGCTTCCAGTCCGAGAACTCGACCGTGAACGTGGGCTGCCGCTCACCACTGCGGTACGACGCGATTACCAGGCGCGGCAGCCTGTCCCGCGTGCCGATCCAGAGCTCCCAGTCAACGCCGGGGGCGGTAAACGCCAGGTGATCGGTGTTGACCCCGTCGATTGTCGATTGCCCTACCAGAAGGGCGCTCGAGAGATCCTTGGTGAGGCGGGCGTAGGGGTCGGAGACCAGTAGGTCAACGAAGGGCGCCAAGGTGTCCGCGCCCGGCTGTTCCTGGGCGAGGACGGAGTCGAGGGTGCTGCCGCTGGCGTCGTGTTGCGCGTAGAACTTCTTGGCCGGGCCGATCGCCGTCACCGTCTTGCCGTTGTAGTAAAGGTCGGTTGGCACGAGGTCGCCGCGCGACTCGACGAACAGGCGGTCGGGCCGCTGCAGCCGTACGCGTGTCGCAGCGAAGAGGCTGACGTACTGCCCGCTCGGCGCCTCCAGGGGCAGCAGGCTGCGGGCCTTGAAGGCGAGTGTCCGCGCCGCGGCCAGAGTGTCACTCATATCCTTCAGCAGCTTGAGAGCTCGCTGATCCGTGATCTCCTTCGCGGGCGTGACCGGCTGCTCAGCCTTGTCGTCGGCCAGGGCCGTGCCGAGGCCCCCGAGAAGCACCGTGGCGGCCAGAAAAGTGCCGCCGACAAGATGTGCCATCATGTTTCGTCCCATCATTTTCTCTCCCGTTGTTCCAGTATCGTCCAGATGGACTGTTTGCGCAGACCCACGCCGCGCAGTGTAACGAATCCCTGATCACCATTGGTGAGTCGCGTGAAGGCGACAAGCTCGAGGCCTTCTCGCCCGGGCACGATAACGGCCGCGGCAGTTGTTTCTTGACGCTGCCGGCGACAGCGGCGGCAAGCATGCGTCTGTGTGAACGCGTCACGGACAAGGAAACGACCACGCGCCGCCGGGCGGGCGCGTGGTCGTCGGGAGCCCTGCTACTTGCTACCTGTGGTCGTGCGTGCTGCTGACCACCTGCGCCATTTCGCGCTCGACCTCCTCGTCGAGATGCACGTCGGCGGTGTTGAAGGCGCCGGCGTCGGGGTCGTTATAGACGTCCAGGTTCAGCTGCCCTTCGCTCTTGGCGACGATCACCGAAACCACCGCGTCGCCCGAGACGTTGACCGCGGTGCGGATCATGTCCAGCAAGCGGTCGACACCGAGAATCAGTCCGATGCCTTCGATCGGCAGGCCGACCTGGGTGAACACCATCGAGAGCATGATCAGGCCGACACCGGGCACGCCCGCCGTGCCGATCGACGCCAGCACCGACATCAGGATGACCGTCAGATAGCCGCCCATGCCGAGATCGACGTTGTAGACGTTGGCAATGAATACCGTGGCCACGCCCTGCATGATCGCCGTTCCGTCCATGTTGATGGTGGCGCCGAACGGGACCGTAAACGAGGCGACGGAGTTCTTGACGCCCAGGCGTTCGGTGACCGTGCGCAGCGTCACCGGGATGGTGGCATTGGAACTCGAGGTGCTGAAGGCGAACACCTGTGCATTGCGCATCTTCGCCAGGAAGATTTTCGAACCGAGTCCAGAGAAGACCTTGAGCACCACCTGCAGGGTGACGAAGAGGTGGAAGAGCAGGACACCGATGAGCACCAGCACATAGCCAAGCAGTTGCGCCAGCAGATCCAGTCCCAGGCTGGCAATCGCCTTGGCGATCAGGCAGAACACGGCGTAAGGCGCCAGCGCCATGATGATGCTGACCATCTTCATCATCACTTCGTTGAGCAGTTCGACGAACTCGACGACCGTCTTGGCCTTCTTGCCAACCAGCAGCAGGCCGACGCCGCAGAGAATGGCGAAGAAGATGATCGACAGCATCTCGCCCTGCGCCATGGCATTGACCGGGTTGGACGGGATGACGTTGATCAGGACCTCGGACAAGGGCGGCGACTCCTTGCCGGTGAACTTCGCCGTGGTTTCGGCGTTCATGCCTTCGCCGATGCCCAGGCTGGCGGCCAGCAGGATGCCGGTGGCGATGGCGATCGCGGTGGTGACCATATACAGGACGAAAGCCTTCGAACCGATACGCCCCAGCAGTTTGATGTCGCCGATGCCGCAGACACCACAGATCAGCGAAAAGAGCACCAGGGGAACGACCATCATCTTCAATGCGTTGACGAACATCTTGCCGACGACGTGGAACAGGCCGTTGACCAGGTATTCGTTGATTAGCGAGCCTGCGGCATTCATGCCGCCCAGGTTGATCACCAGGCCAACCACTATGCCTAGCGCCATCCCCAGCAATACTTTGACTGTCAGATTCATGACCACCTCCTAATATGGGTAATGCTGTCTCTTGGAGTCGCGACGAGCCTCCATCGCGCGTCAGCTGCGCCTACGCTTACCCTCGCAGCTGCACGGTACGCCCTTGTTTTTCTCCTTTGGCCGCGAAGCAGATCGCCTGATTTCTGGTCAAGGTGGGGTCTTTCCGTAGTACAAACTAACACCAATCGAAGATCGGAATGCAAGGACGTTCTTCGTCGGCATTACGCGCCCAATCGCACCAGCCGATTATCCACATCCGCGACATAAGATTTGTGGCGAGCAAAGCGCCAGAAAGCAACAATATTTAAAACAAAGACATGCAGAGGTTCTGTGGTATTTCTGCGGGTCTGGCGAGCGCTCGATGGTGGCCGCGCTGCGGGGTGACAAGGAAGCCTGAGGCCATTATTGGTGCCAGGCATTCTGACGGTATTGGTGCCAACCCGTTGCCGACTTCCGGCGCGATTCCGGGCGAGTGGCGAACGTAGTGCTGCATTCCCGATGCGACTTTCAGCGACCCTGACCGCAGGGTGGAACCCCTGCGGTGGCGGGATTTCACCAGTCACATGGGGCACCCCGCGTTGCCCACTCCCGGCAAACATTCCCCACCTGCCGTCATTGCGAGGAGGCGCAGTCGACGCGGCAATCCAGACATTTGCCGCTGCGCACGATCATAAACGGCATCGAACCCGAGCACGGCACTCAGCGGCTCGGGAATTAGTGTTCCTGCAACCCCTGGAAAAGGAATCTTGTCGGAATTCTTTACAGTCCGAATTCGGCGTACACACAACGCCCTGATTCCATGACAAAGTATTTTCCGGCATGCTTTGTGCTTGCAGTTTGCATATTCGCTTGCGTCCCGCCCGCCGCACAGTTCTTGCGGCGTTCCCGTTTCGCCTGCGACGCAGCAGGCCCCTTCGGTCAGGGGAGTAGTGGAACGTGTGGGGGACACACCGTTGCCGCAGCTTGCCTGCGACTGGATTCCCGCGCACCTTGCTGTTTCCAGGAGAAATTTCTCCGATTGCGGCTTTTTTTGGGGTCCAACGATGAAACCACTTCACGATCTATTCGCGTTCAGTCTCGTTGCCATCAGCTTGCTCGGTTCGCTACCAACGCACGCATCACCCATTGTGGGAGGCTGGTATGGCACCCACCTCGGACAGGCTGACAGCACTGCGGTCATCACGTTCCTTGCAGACGGAAGCTACTGGATGGCCGAAGACGGCAGTTCGGTCCTCGACCCCAGTGGGCAGGACGGCATGGAAAGAGGCACCTACACCTGGAATCCGCTCACCAGTGCTTTCTCGTCCACGACGCTCGTGGACACGTCGGGGCAGTGGGGGTTGTCTCACTCGGGCCTGACCTCGATCGGCATTTCCGGTGACACGATGACGATCGATGTCGGTGTCACGCTGAATCGCGTAACCAGCCCAACCAGCGCCATTGTCGGCTCCTGGTATGCCACCCCTGGCGGACAAGCTGCCAGCACGGTGCTTATCACTTTCCTGTCTGACGGAAGCTACATGATGGCCGAAGACGGAAGTTCGATCCTCGATCCCAGCGGACAGGATGGCATGGAACAGGGCAGCTTCACATGGAATGCGCTCACGAATGCTTTTTCGTCCACGACGCTCGTGGATACGTCGGGGGAATGGGGCCTGTCGCACAGTAATATCGCTTCCGCCGCCGTAAGTTGTAACACTCTGCAGTTAAGTGACGGCGGGGATACTTTTACGCTGGTTCGGGTCGTTTCCGACCCGCAGGTCTGCGCCATTCCCGAGCCGCAAACCTGGGCCAATCTGCTGCTTGGACTCGGTCTGATGGCGGCATTCGTGCGCCGTCGTTCGATTTCGCGCGAGGGCGCGCGCTAGTGGTGTTCTGCATTCTCAATGAGACTTTTGGCGACTGCTGAAAGCAGGGCGAAAACCCTGTGGTGGCTGAAATTCGCATCGTCCATGCCGGGGCGGCTCTCGTCGCCTCCTCGCAATGACCAGCGTGCTGGCGTGTTGCCGCCTACCCGACGAGACTTTCAGCAAGCCCGACAGCCGCACGCAACCCCTGTGGTGGCTGGGATGTATGCGTTTCATGCTGCGCGCAACACTACACCAGCGAGCACGACGCCGGCGCCCGTTCCACACCAAACGCCATAGAGCTCCGCCACTTGGCAGGGGCAATGGTTGTGCTGAAAGGGGAGGACGGCGAACGGCAATGGACGTTGGCGGCGATGGATAAAGAGATGTGACTTTGCTAGGGCCTACGATTTGTCCGAGCGGACAGGTCAGCGCGTCAGCAGCATCCACAACACCAGATTGAGCAGCAGCGAAACGCCAGCGATGACCCGCCAGGTGAGCAGGGGGTTGCGCAGCGCCAGCGGCGTGACAGGTGGTCGGCCGACCGGGCGGTGGGCGCCGCGTTCGAGCGCCAGCAGGAATTCCTCGGCGGTTTCGAAGCGCTGCGCGGGATCCCGGGCGACCGCCTTGAGGAGGACGTTTTCCAGCCAGCCGGGGATGTCCGGGCGGTAGCGCGTCGGTGCTGCCGGGTCGCCGAATTTCGGATGCTGGAAAGGCTCGACCTCGCCGTAGGGGTATTTGCGGGTGAGCAGGTGGTAGAGCGTGACCCCGGCCGCGTAGAGGTCGTGCGCGGGGCCGGCGCGCTCGCCGGCAAGCAGTTCGGGCGCCATGTAGCTGGGGGTGCCCGGGCTGCCGGTGTTGGGGTCGTCCTCGGAGAGGCTGAGCGCGACGCCGAGGTCGAGGATGCGCAGGCGGCCGTCGCGACCGATGTGGATGTTGTCGGGCTTGATGTCCCGGTGCGCGACGTCGAGGCGGTGCAGTGCCGACAGCCCCTTCATCAGGCGGACGCCGTGCTGGACGGCGTCGGCAACGGTGAAGTGCAGGCCGGCGTCGAGCATTTTCTGCAGCGTCGCTCCCTCGTGCCAGGTCTGCAGATAGTAGAGGCAGCTGCGTCCTTCGGCGGGCAGCAGCTGGGCGAAGAAGGGCGAGGTGATGCGCCGGCCGCGCCACTCCTCCATGATCAGCGCGCGGATTTCCTCGCCGTCGTCGGCCCGCTCCGGGCGCAGCGTCTTGAGCACCAGTGGCTGGCGTGAGCAAAGATCGGTGACGCGGTAGAGCAGGGTGGCGCGCGAGTCGTGCAGCACTTCGTCGATCTGCAGCCCGTCGATTTCCTGGCCCGGCTTGAACTGTGGCGGCAGCGGCAGGCGCGCCGTTCCTTCCAGCGAGTCGCGCAGGTTCTCTGCCGGCAGTTCTTCGATGCGCGCAACGACGGCGCTGGCGTTGTCCTGGCCGCCGGCCGCCAGTGCCAGGCTGGTCAGCGACGCGGCTGCCTGCTGCGCGTCGGGATGGGCGAGCAATGCGGAGCGGACGCGAGCGTCACCGATCGCCGCCCAGACGCCGTCGCTGCAGAGCAGGAAGCAATCGCCGACCTTCAGTTCGCCGTCGGCAAAGTCGAGCTGGAAGTGGCGGTCGAGGCCGACCGCGCGCGAGAGCACGTTCTTGAGTTCCGGATGTTCCCAGACGTGGTCGCTGCTCAGACGTGTGCACACGCCGTCACGCAGCAGATAGAGACGCGAATCACCGACGTGGGCGCTGACGTAACGGCGGCCGCGCAGGACGAGAACGGTCAGTGTCGTCGCCATGCCGGTGAGCTCCGCTTGGCGGCTCCCCTCGGCCATCACCCAGCGGTTGAGCGCGTCGATGACTTTCTCCAGCGCGTGCGGGATGCTCCAGGTGTCGGGCGTCGCGTAGTAGTCGGAAAGCAGGCCGCGCACCGTGTACTCGGCGGCTTCGCGACCGCCCTGGTGGCCGCCGACCCCGTCGGCGACGGCGGCGATCAGGCCCTTGTTGTCGAGTTCGGCCCCGGCGGGCGTGACCATGCCGCAGAAATCCTCGTTGCGCTCGCGCGGTCCGGTGAGCGACGAGTGACCGATATCGACTCTGAGCGGCATTTCTCGGCTAGCCTTCTGATTTCATGGTCTGCTGTGCCGCCTGTGTCTGGCGCTTACGAGCCTCGCCCGGCGCCCTTTATCGTGCACCGAGCACGAGGCTCGCGCTGGATGAAATCAGCGATTCGCCAGGTTTTTCCTGACGACGTTTTGATATTTGCGGATTTTTCCGCGTTTCAGCCTGATCCCGTCCTTGGCCGACGCCGTTCCCTTGTCGATGTGGTCCAGGTATCTGAACATCTCGCGAGGCGCGATCTTGACGAATCTGTAACCCAGCCTGGGCAGCGCGTCCTGCATCTCGTAACCGGGAATTTTCTCTCCCATCGAGAAGCTCATGCCGTGGCTCTTGATGATGTTCACGTTCCACAGGGCGCAGAAACTCTTGAAGTAAACCTCGTAATACAGGGTCGGTGGCCTGGTTTTCAAGCCAAGCGCCATCTTCAGCCGCCTGAAGTAATACTTCGTTCCTCGCGTCGCAGTCCGCCAGACGGTGTGTGGCAGCTTGCGCAACACCGGTTCCATGCAGCCAACGGCGGCGACCCTGTCGTCGGCAGAGAATTTCTCCAGCATGATGTCGATAATGGTCGGGTCATAGATGAAAGTGTCGGTATGCAATAGCAGGAGATACTCGGTGCTCACCTTTTCGAGGATCATGTCCAGTGCGCGGCCGTGCGCCAGAAAGCCGACTTCCTCGCCGGGTGGTTTTCTTTCAATCAGCTTGATCCAGTCGATCGACCTCAGGTAATCCAGGCTGGCGTCGTTGGAATCGTTATCGACGACCCACACCGGGATCTCGGAAACGTCGACCGCTTTCTGCAGCAAATCCAGGCAGATCGACGTCATTTCCAAGGACTTGTAATTGACCAGCGCGATACTGAATCGCGGTGGGCGATCGACCTGCCCGCTGATTTCTTCCTGGCTGTGGGTGCGTGTACTCATGGCAATGGGTTTCTACGGCTTGATGAAGGCGTTGTTCAAGTCGCCAGCGCCGGACGTTCGACGCGCGGACGGGCCTGCCGGCCGTCGACGCTGGCCGGCTTGAAAGCAGGGCGGCGGGAGCGGGAACGGCGCGGCAAGGTCGCAATATACCTTGCCGCGCCGGGTTGCTGAAAGGAGCAAGGCGTTCGCAGGTCGCCCCGATGCGGTCAGCGATTGCCGCCGCGAGTCCTTCCCTTACCGCCTGCAGACCGAGCCAGGCCGTGCGGTCATCGTTGCCGCCCTCAGATCTTCGCTGCCGTCAGGTGCGCCGCACCCCAGGTCGTGCGCCAGCGGTTCTTGACGGCGCTCAGCCCGGCCAGCGCCAGCAGGGCCAGTGCGGCGAAGATCAGGAAGCCGATCTGATAGCTGCCGGTGAGCTGCTTGGCGTAGCCGAGCGACGATGCCAGGTAGAAGCCACCGACGCCGCCGGCCATGCCGACCAGCCCGGTCATCACACCGATTTCCTTGCGGAAGCGCTGCGGCACCAGCTGGAAGACTGCGCCGTTGCCCATGCCCAGTGCCAGCATGGCGCCGACGAAGGCGAGCAACGCCATCCACGCTTCAGGCAGGCCGATACTGACGATGGCCAGGAAGATCGCGGCGAAGACGTACATCACCGACAGGCTCTTGATGCCGCCGATGCGGTCGGCGACGTTGCCGCCGATGGGTCGTACCAGCGAACCGGCGAAGACACAGGCGGCGGTGAAGAAGCCGGCGGTCTTGGCGTCGAGTCCGTACTGGATGTTGAAGTAGATGGTCAGCGACGAGGCGAGGCCGACGAAACCGCCGAAGGTGACCGAGTAGAAGAACATGAACCACCAGGCGTCGCTGTCCTTGAGGACTTTCAGGTACTCGGCCAGCGACTTCGGCGGCGGGCACTCGGGCGAATCCTTGGCGGCGACCATGTAGAAGGCGAAGACCACGAGCAGGGGAATCAGCGCCAGGCCGAAGACGTTGGTCCAGCCGTAGGCGATGGCCAGGCTCGGCGCGATCAGCGCCGCCAGTGCCGTGCCCGAGTTGCCGGCTCCGGCGATACCCAGCGCCGTTCCCTGATGTTCGGGCGGATACCAGCGCGAGGCGAGCGGCAGGGCGACGGCGAACGACGCGCCGGCGACACCGAGGAAGATGCCGAGGATCAGCGTCTGTTCGTAGGTCTGCACGCCCACGTACCAGGCGACGAACAGGGAGACCATCACCACCAGCTGGCCGATGGCGCCGGTGAGTTTCGGCTTCAGGTGGTCGACCATCAGGCCCATGACGATACGCAGCAGGGCGCCGGCGAGCACCGGCGTGGCGACCATCATTCCTTTCTGGGCGTGTGTCAGGCCTAGGTCGCCGGCGATCTGCACGCCGAGCGGGCCGAGCATGACCCAGACCATGAAGGCCAGGTCGAAGTAGAGGAAGGAGGCGATGAGCGTTGGCCGGTGGCCGGCTTTCCAGAACGAGTTGTCCATGGTCGTAGTCCGTCGGTGGGGGTGAGAGTTCAGGTTGCCGCTATTTCAGATATCGAGAAACACCGTACCGCTTTCGATGCGGATCGGGTAACGGCGGGAGCATCCCTGGTCGGGGGCGACGGCCTCTCCGGAATCAAGGCGCAACCTCCAGCCATGCAGCGGGCAGGTCACCTGGTTGCCGTGCACCAGCCCCTGCGACAGTGGCCCGCCCTTGTGCGGGCAGCGGTCACGCAGCGCGAAGACCTCGTCCGACGACGTGCGAAAGAGCGCGATGTCGCCATTCATTGACCTGACGATGCGACTGCCGAGGCGCGGTATGTCGTCGAGCTTGCAAATCGATTTCCATTCAGCCATTGCTGTTCTCCAGTTCTTCCGGCTCTATACCGAAAGCGTTTCGTATTCGTTCTTCTCGACGCCGGCGATGCGCTCGGCCCAGGGGTCCTTGGCGTCCTTGAGTTCGGCGAGCAGGCGGCCGTGCAGCGCCTTGCGGTTTTCCTCGTCGTCGACGACCCGGCTCTTGGCGTGGTCGAGGCCGACGCGTTCGAGGTAATGGCAGGTGCGCTCGAGATAGAAGGCCTCTTCGCGGTAGAGCTGCAGGAAGGCGCCGGCGTACTCCATCACCTCTTCGTCGTTGCTGACCTTGACGAAGAACTGCGCAACTTCGGTCTTGATGCCGCCGTTGCCGCCGACGTACAGCTCGTAGCCCGAATCGACGCCGATCACGCCGACGTCCTTGATGCCGGCTTCGGCACAGTTGCGCGGGCAGCCGGAAACGGCGAGCTTGACCTTGTGCGGCGAGTACATGTCGAAGAGCATCTTTTCGAGCTTGACGCCCATGTCCATCGCCAGCTGGGTGCCGAAGCGGCAGTGCTCGGCGCCGACGCAGGTCTTGACGGTACGGATCGACTTGCCGTAGGCGTGCCCGGAGGGCATGTCGAGGTCTTTCCAGACGCCGAGCAGGTCGTCCTTCCTGATTCCGAGCAGGTCGATGCGCTGGCCGCCGGTGACCTTGATCGTCGGCACCTGGTACTTGTCGGCGACGTCGGCGATGCGGCGCAGTTCGGCGGCAGTGGTCAGTCCGCCCCACATGCGCGGTACCACCGAGTAGGTGCCGTCCTTCTGGATATTGGCGTGCGCGCGTTCGTTGATCAGCCGCGAGCGCGGATCGTCCTTCGCCTGCTTCGGCCAGGTCGAGATCAGGTAGTAGTTGAGCGCCGGGCGGCACTTGTCGCAGCCGTCGGGCGTCGTCCATTCGAGGAAGCGCATCGTTTCGCCGATGCTCAGCAGCGGCTGCTGGCGAATCGCGTCACGCACCTCCTGATGCGAGAAGTCGGTGCAGCCGCAGACCGGCTTGCGGTTCGACGCTGCCGGCGTGTAGGCGCCACCGATCGTCGCCGAGAGAATCTGCTCGCAGAGGCCGGCACACGAGCCGCAAGACGACGCAGCCTTGGTGTGCTTCTTGATGTCGTCGAGCGTGAACAGGCCGTTTTCCTTGATCGACTTGACGATCGTCCCCTTGCTGACGCCGTTGCAGCCGCAGACCTCGGCGCTGTCGCTCATCGCCGCCGCCTTGCTGTGGCCCTGGTGGCCGACGTCGCCGACGTGCGACTGGCCGAAGAGCAGATGGTCGCGGATCTCGTGAATGTCCTGGCCGTCGCGCAGCAGCTGGTAGTACCAGGGCCCGTCGGCGGTGTCGCCGTAGAGCACGCCGCCGACCAGCTTGTTGTCCTGGATCACCAGTTTCTTGTACACGCCGCCGGCGGCGTCGTTGAGGATGATTTCCTCGCTGTCCTTGCCGCCGAAGAAGTCGCCGGCCGAGAAGAGATCGATGCCGGTCACCTTGAGCTTGGTCGAGGTCACCGAGCCGGTGTAGCGGCTGATGCCGTAGTCGCCAAGATGGTTGGCGGCGACCTTGCCCTGCTCGAAGAGCGGCGCGACGAGTCCGTAGGCGATGCCGCGGTGGGCGACGCATTCGCCGACCGCGTACACCTTGGGATCGTAGGTCTGCATGGTGTCATTGACGACGATGCCGCGATTGCAATAAATCCCTGCCGCCTCGGCAAGGGCAATGTTCGGGCGGATGCCGACCGCCATGACAACCAGATCGGCCGGCAGCTGCAGGCCGTCCTTGAGGCGGATGGCGGCGACGCGGCCGCTCTCGCCGGCGACCAGTGCCTCGGTCTGCTTCCCGAGCAGGAATTTCAGGCCGCGCTCTTCGAGCGACTTCTGCAGCATCCTGCCGGCGGTCTCGTCGAGCTGGCGTTCGAGCAGCCAGTCGGCAAGATGCACCACGGTCACGTCCATGCCGCGCAGCTTCAGCCCGTTCGCCGCTTCCAGGCCGAGCAGGCCGCCGCCGATCACCACCGCGTGGCTGTAGCGTTTGGCGGCGTCGATCATGGCGTCGGTGTCGGCGATGTCGCGGTACGAGATCACCCCGGGCAGGTCGTTGCCGGGAACCGGCAGCATGAACGGGTTGGAGCCGGTTGCCAGCAGCAGGCGGTCGTAGCCTTCCTCGCTGCCGTCGTCGGCGATCACCCGGCGCTTGACGCGGTCGATGCGCTTCACCGTCTTGCCCAGATGCAGCCGGATGCCGTTCTCGGCGTACCACTGGTGATCGTTGAGGATGATGTCCTGGATGGTCATCTCGCCGGCGAGCACCGGCGAGAGCAGGATGCGGTTGTAGTTCGGGTGCGGCTCGCTGCCGAAAACGGTGATCTCGTAGTGATCGGGGGCGATCTTCAGCAGCTCCTCGAGCGTGCGCACGCCCGCCATGCCGTTGCCGACCATCACCAGCTTCTTCTTGCTCATTTTCGCAACTCCATTCGAAACGTCTCTATGGAGGCATTAAAGCAATTGGCGTGCCATAGGCGGCGACGGTTGATTTTCCTGAAGTTTATTCTGGCGTCGCCGGGCGCAAAATGATGCGGCGCACAAGTTCGGGGCACGCCGGCGCGTGCTGGTGCGAGTTATGGTGCAGGGAGGGGCGCTTGCCAAGGTGTTCGCGCGAAGGCAGGCGAGCCTGCGCCTCCTCGCAATGACTGGTGGGCGGGCAGTGGTTGCTTCCACCCTGCCTGCCGCACCACCCTAGCGCATGACGAACGCCTCCTGATGGAAGCGCAGGCGGCTCTGCCACAGCTCGTGCAGGCGGTCGCGCAGGCTGTCGGCGAGTCCCTGCGGGCCGCAAAACCAGACCTCGGCCGGGCGCGCGCGATCGTGTCTCGCGGCCAGTTCGTCGGCGCCGAGTTGCTGACCCTGCCTGGCGTCATGGACATGGAGGCGGATCGAGGGCAGTCGATCGGCGAGCGCCTCCAGTCGGGCGACGAAAGGATCACCGTCGCGATCGCGCGTGCAGTAGTGCAGATCGGCGGTCGGCACGTCGGCGGCCCTGCCTTGCAGCGCTTCCAGCCAGGCCAGGAAAGGCGTGATGCCGATGCCGCCGGCGACCCAGATCTGCTGCGCGCCACGCTGCTGGCGGGCGATGTCGAAGCGTCCGTACGGTCCTTCGACGCGCAGCGGCTGGCCGACGGCCAGGCGTCGCGCGAGCTGGCGCGTGTAGTCGCCAAGAGCCTTGATCTGGAAAGTGATCTCGCGGTCGCCACGGTCGGCGCTGGCGATCGTGAACGGGTGCTGCCCTTCGCCGTCGTCGAAGCCGACGAAGGCGAACTGGCCGGGCCGATGCCCCGGCCAGCCGGCGTCCAGGCGGCAGCGAACGGCGAGCAGGTCACCTGCCGGGTGGTCGAGCGCAACGACGCTTCCGCACACCTGTCGCGAACGACCGATGCGCCCGGCCAGCGCGAGCACGCTGCCGTAGACGCCGCCGGCGATGAGCAGCGCGAGGAGCGTACCGACCGGCTGCGTCCAGTAGTCTGTCGGTGCCAGCAACAGCGCATGGAAGGCGAGCATCAGGTAGAGCAAGGGCATCGCCCGGTGCAGGAATCGCCACATCCGGTACGGGAAACGCTGCCACAGCGTGATCGCCAGCATCGCCAGAAGCGCGTAGATCGCCCATTCGCCGAGGTCTTCGGCGAGATCGCGCAGCACTTCCAGAAAGCCGCCGTAGTTCTCCTTCGGCACGCGTCCCTCACGGCCGACGAGTGCCTTCAGGATGTCGCTCGACATCTCGATCAGCCAGTGCGCGGCGGCGAAAGCGCAGGCCAGGATCCCTGCCCATTTGTGCGTGCGATAGACGCGGTCCATGCCGCCCAGCGGGGCTTCGAGCCATGTCGGGCGGGTGGCGAGAAACATCGCCACCGACATCAAGGCGATCGCGAGCAGGCCGGTGAGGTAGAGCGCTTCCTGGCGCAGGACCCACAGCGGGGCGCCGCCGGACGGCGTGCCGGTGACGAGTACATCCCAGCCCCAGGCCGCGGTGACGAGGGTGATGATCAGAGTGAGAGCGGTTTTCATGGTTGGCGCATCATTCCGTCAGTGGATCAGGCAGGGGAGTCTTCGACAGCGGGCGAGGTGGCCGGCGAATGAAAACTCGAGGTCATTTGCCGGCAGGCGGGAGCGCGCCGACGGCGGCCTGCGGCAGGTCGTCGCGGCAACGCCTTTCGTTGCAGTCGGCCGAGCCGCTCCTGCGTTCGCCACGTTCGTCGCTCGCGCGCTGGCGCTCACCCTGGCGAGAGTCCATGACTTCGCCGGTCTGCGGATGAACGTACAGCTTGCTGCGCGTGCCATCGCGGCGGGTGGCGCGCACTTCGTACTTGCCGTGCTCGCGTTCGATCTCCTCGATGTTGCGGTAGCCGGCCGCCTCGAGTTTGTCGACGATTTGCGGAATCGACAGCCACTGCCGGTCGGCAGTGGAAGCGGCGGCCGGTGGACGCTTGTCGTCGCTGAAGGCAGGTGTGATGAAAGCGCTGGCGGCGCCGAGAACGACGCCTATGATCAGCGCGGGAAGGAAGTTTTTCAAGCTCATGGTGGCGATCTCCTGTTGAGCGGTCGGGGGTTCAAGGAAATGACCGCGGGGCAAGTGTGCAAGGTGTTTTCTGAACGTCCGCTGAGTCGGCTGTTCATCTGCTGTTGCCGAAGAGCAAGGCCCAGCGCCCAACGTTCAGTGCCTAGTCGTCGTAGTAGCCGCGTTCCGCGCCGGCGTGGCAGGCAAGGCAGTTGGCCTTGCTGCGCACCTCCTTGTGTTGCCACTCCCAGGCGGGAACTTCGCGGTGTTCCTTGACCCAACGCTTGAGCTCGGTGATGCGTAGCGGCGCCTTGTTCGTCGAGGCCCCGCGCAGCAGCTTGTCGCCGTAGCGCCGGCCGCCGGTATCGCCGGCGTTGCTCACCAGGTAGTGGGTGATCTGTGCGGCGGTCACGGGATCGACGCTGGCGTCGTCGCCGAAATGGTCCTTGAGTTCGCCCATCATTCGCTGCCACGAACTGGCCGGAAGCATCGACGGCGGAAAGGCGAGGTGGCAGCTGCCGCATTCTTCCTTGACCACCGGGTCGCTGACCGGCGGGAAGTAGTGGCTGCCACCGGCCTGCGCGCGCTGGAAGACGAGCGCTGAAAAGGCGATCGCCAGCAGGCCGAGCGCGATGGGGCGATAGGGCAGATTCATCGGTTTCTCCTTGGGATGGCTGGTGCGGTGCATGCATTGGTGCAAGTGTCGGCGGGTGCGTGCTTACTGACTGATCATGAAGCTCAGCCAGTCGCCTTTTTCCTGCGCCGTACACTGACGGCCAAGCACGTCGTTGCAGTTGCGCTTGAACCATTTCTCGACCTTGGCCGGGTCGGCATAGCGGCCGGGGCTGGCCGACAGCGCTACCGGGTCGATCGCTTTTCCGGCCGGAGTCTGGCCGGATTTGCGCGGGTCGTTTGCGTGGCAGCTGGTGCACGCCGGGGTATCGGCCTTGCCGCCGGCAAACGACTGGCGATGGAAGGCTTCGCCGCGAGCTGCCGAGAAACCGGCAAAATGCGGGTCGCCGCTCTTCGCTGCCGCGGCATAGCCGGCAAGCAGATCGTCGCGTGCCGCGGCGAACGCGGTTGTGCTGACCAGGAGTGCCAGCGTCGCTGCCAGTAGCTGCGTTCCCGGGTGCCTCTGTGTGTGCTGTTTTTTCATGCTCGTTCCCTCTCGCTTCGGTTTGACATGGCGCCACTTTGCCTGGCGCCCTCTGAACGGAGGCTGAAGCGCGTGTTCATCCTGCGTTCAGCTGCAACGGCGTAGAAAGAAGGTACTCAGCAGGCCGCCGTGGCGAGCGAGGGTCAGCCCGGAAAGTCCTTGCTCCCGTTACACTCTGGAGATGAGCCGCTTGAAGAACGCTTTGCTTGCCCTTGCCCTTGCCACGGCGCTGATGGCCAGTGCCAGTCCCGGTAGTGCCGGCGGTTCCGGCGACGGCCACGGTGCTGACCACGACCGCGCGCGCCAGGCGCTCGAAGCCGGTGAGGTGCTGCCGCTACGAGCGATCCTCGAACGCGTCGAGCGCGCTTATCCGGGGCAGATCGTCGAGGTCGAACTCGAACGCGAGGACGGGCGCTGGGAGTACGAAATCAAGCTGCTGCGCAGCGGCGGAGCGCTGGTCAAGCTCAGGGTCGACGCTCGTGACGGCAGCATTATCGGCGTCAAGGGGCGCAAGGATCACAGGCAGGGCGAGCGCCGTGGCGAGGCGGGCGGGGAGCAACGCGGGGAGCAGCACTGATGCGCATCCTGATCGTCGAAGACGAACCTCTGCTGCAGACGCAACTGTCCGACGCGCTGCGCGCGGCCGGCTACGCGGTCGATTCCGCAAGCAACGGCGTCGACGCCCACCACCTCGGCGACAGCGGCTCGTACGACGCCGTCGTTCTCGACCTCGGCCTGCCGCAGCTCGACGGTATCAGCGTGCTCCGGAAATGGCGTTCCGCCGGCCGCGCCATGCCGGTGCTGATCCTGACCGCGCGCGACGGCTGGCACGAAAAGGTCGCCGGCATCGACGCCGGTGCCGACGACTACCTGACCAAGCCGTTCCACATGGAAGAGCTGCTCGCCCGCCTGCGCGCGCTGATCCGCCGTGCCGGCGGACACGCCAGCGCCGAACTGGTCTGCGGTCCGCTGACGCTCGATACGCGTAACGCCCGGGCGACCGTCAATGGCCAGGCCCTGACGCTGACCAGCCACGAGTACCGCGTCCTGGCCTATCTGATCCACCATCGCGACGCGGTGGTCTCGCGCAGCGACCTGGTCGAGCACATCTACGCGCAGGACTTCGATCGCGACTCGAATACCGTCGAGGTCTTCATCGCCCGCCTGCGCAAGAAATTGCCGCCAGGGCTGATCGAAACGGTACGCGGCCTCGGCTATCGCCTGAGTGCCGGTGCATGAGCTTGCCCGCCGCGCCGCGCTTCGCTCTTTTCGCCCGCGGCTCGCTGCGCATCCGCCTCCTCGCCGGGACGCTTTTCTGGATCGCCGCGTCGATCGCCGTCGCCGCCTGGGGATTGAGCAGCCTTTTTCGCGAACACGTGGCGACGCAGTTTCACGCCGAGCTGAAAACGCATCTCGACCAGTTGACCGCCCAGCTGGCGGTCGACGGCAAGGGGCAGGCGACGCTGGCGATGCCCTTGAGCGATCCGCGCCTGAGCCTGCCGTACAGCGGACTCTACTGGCAGGTCGACGAGCTGCCGGCCGAGGTCGACTCTGCGTCGGCGCGCACTACGCTTGCCGGCCGGCTGCGTTCGCGCTCGCTTTGGGACAGCGTTCTTGCCGTGCCGCCCGATGCGCCGGCAGACGGCGAGATTCATCAGCACCGCCTGAGCGGTCCGGGCGGCAGCATGCTCGGCATGGTCGAACGCGTTATCCGCGTCGAAGAAGGGAGCGGCGGAACGGAGGGAAGCGATGCCGGCAGGCGCACTGCACGCGCCTTTCGCCTGATCGTCGCTGCCGACGAGCAACTGATGCGCGAACCGGTGAGCAGATTCGATGGCGCGCTGTGGCTGGCACTCGGCATTCTCGCGGCGGGTCTGGTCGTCGCTGCCCTGGTCCAGGTGATCGTCGGGCTGGCGCCGTTGCGCACGCTGCGCGCCGCCCTCGGTCGCGTTCGCGATGGCGACGCGCAGCGTCTCGAAGGTCGATTTCCGGCCGAGATCGCTCCCCTGGTCGACGAGTTCAATACCGTTCTGGCACAGAACGCCGAGGTCGTCGAGCGCGCCCGCACGCAGGCGGGAAATCTCGCGCATGCGCTGAAAACGCCGCTGAGCGTCCTCGCCAACGCCGCCAGTGGCAAGCACGACGAACTTGCCCGCCTGATCGTCGGCCAGGTCGACACGGCCAAGCGCCAGGTCGACTATCACCTGGCGCGGGCGCAGGTGGCGGCCAAACGCTGCCTTCCCGGCGCCCGCACGCCGCTGCGAGCGAGCCTCGAAGCACTGCTGCGCACGATGCGCCGGATACACGCGGAGCGCCAGCTCGAACTGCTTCTGCGTCCCTTTGCCGATAGCCTGGCATTTCGCGGCGAAGAGCAGGATCTGCAGGAAATCCTTGGCAACCTGCTCGACAACGCCTGCAAGTGGGCGCGCAGCCGTGTCGAGGTCGCTGCCTGTGCGACCGGCGACCGCCTGCGGATCACCATCGACGACGACGGCCAGGGAATCGCCACCAGCGATCGCGATGCGGTATTCCGCCGCGGTGTGCGCGCCGACCAGCAGGTGCCGGGTTCTGGCCTGGGCCTGTCGATCGCCGACGACCTGGCGCAACTCTACGCGGGCGAACTGAGCCTGGCCGATTCGCCGCTGGGCGGGTTGCGGGTGGTGCTGAGCCTGCCGGCGGCGGGCAGCAGCAGCGGTCGATCGGCAGGCGGTCGTCCCGACCCGGCCTGATCGCGCGGGCTCGATCCGCGCTCGAGCGGAGCGCTGCCCGCGTCACTCCGAAAGATCTCGCCGGCACGGCTGCTGGAGGGCGGGGGTCTGTCGGAATTCTTTACACTCTCGTCCGCCGGCCACCTTCTGCGTTTTCTAGCGGGCTGATTTAATGTGTATAGCATATCGTGGTGTGAAACTTGCTTTCAAGACAGAAGTGCGTCGGTGACTCACCAATCGTCCTTCCTGGCGTGTGCAGGAAGGTTCTGGCAGGGAGGCGGTGAATTCAGGGGGCTGCTCCGTTCCCGCCGGACTCTTCCGGTAGTACTTTTGTCCGCTTGCTTGACACTCTGGAGACCGAAGATGAGCACTCTAAGATCCTTTCTGGCCATCGTCATCGTGGCTTTTTTCCCGTCGTGGGTGTGGGCCGGACAGATCGTCGTTTTTGGCGACAGCCTTTCCGACGTTGGCAACGTCTATGCCGACAGTATTGCCCTGGGACTGACTCCCGATCCACCCACGCCGCCCTATTACGCGGGCAGAATGTCCAACGGTCCAATCTGGGTGGACTACCTGGCCGATGCGATGAACGTTCCGCGCGCCGAGGCAAGTCAGCAGGGCACGGGTGGAACAGGCTATGCGTATGCGGGTTCAGCGATCGGTCCGGGAACGCGGCTACGGAATTCGATCGCCATTCCGGGGCAGGTACAACCGGTTTCGAATACCGGCAAGCAGATCGACGACTTCCTGGCGGCAAGCGCCGGCAATCGCTTTTCGCCTGACCAGATGGTCCTTTTCTGGGGCGGCGCGCAGAACCTCCTGCAGGCAACCCTGACGGGTAGCGTTGCCAGCGGCCTGGCTGCCGTGGCGGCCACCCTCTCCGAATTCGAACTCGAGCTGCGCAAGCTTGACGCCAACGGCGCGCAGCGCGTGGTCGTGCCGAATCAGATCGACGCCAGCACTGCGCCGTTCTTCAACGGCTACGGGCCAACGCTTCCAGCGGGCACCCAGCCGCTCCTGGCGTTCCTCACCGTCGCGTTCAATACGCAGCTCGACGCACTGCTCACCGGCTTGATGGCCGATCCCACCCTGCAGATGCAGCTCTTTCCGGTTGATATGTTCGGCTTGCTCAAATCGGTAGAGGCGAATCCGTCGGCATTCGGGTTCACCAACGCCACGACGCCAGCCTTCATTCCCGGATTCGGGCAGGTTGCCAATCCGGCGGGCTATGTCTTCTGGGATCCGATCCATCCGACCACCGAGGTTCACCAACTGATGGCGGCGGCAACCTACCACGCCGCAGTGCCGCTCCCGGGAACTCTCCCGTTGCTGGTACTGGCCATTGGACTGCTCGCTGCCGGGCGCGGTGGCGCGCGGCGGCCAAGGGCTAAGGGCGTTCCTGCGGGGGCGTGACAGACGACGTGGTGTGCGGGTGAATGAACGGGCAGCCTATGCTGCCCGTTCATTCGTTCCGGCGCTCGTCGCAAACGAGAAGCCGGGATCGGTCTGGCAGGGGCTCAGGTGCCCTGGCGCAAGGCGTCGACGATCAGTACCCGCGACGCCCGCCGCGCTGGGAGCAAGGCGGCCAGACAGGTGGCCACGAAGCCCACGGCGCCGGCCGTGACGACATCGACCGGAAGCAGGCGAATCAACGCCGTGTAGCCGATGTTGGCGTTCGGTGGGGGGGGCATCGGGATGCCGATCGCCGAAATCAGCCAGGCGCAAACACAGCCGAAACCGATCCCGAGGAGTGCGCCGATCAGGCCGATCAAGGCGCTTTCGGCAAGGATCAGGCGGAACACCTGTCCCGGGCGATCGCCCAGCGCCAGCATGGTGCCGAACTCCCGTGTACGTTCGAAGATGGTCATGTTGACGCTGTTGACCACGCTGAGCAGGACCATCAGCAGGATGATCAGGCGCAGCACGCCGAACTGCCGATCGTAGAGTTCCAGCGTCTTGTCGTAGAAGTCGGACAGTTCGTGCCACGACGCGATTTCGTAGCCGTGCGGGCCCAGTTTCTCCCGCAGCGAAGCCTGGGCGCGCTCGGTGTCTTCGGTCCGGCTCAGCAGGACCACCATCAGGTGTGCCGATTGCGTATCCATGAGGCTGCGCGCCGCCGCCAGCGGAATGCGCACGGCGCGTGCGTCGAACTCCTTGGAGAAGCTCTGAAAGATGCCGACGACTTCGAAGTCGAGCGTGTTGACGGCGCCCTGTGGCAGGCTGATGATCAGATTTGCGCGGTCGCCTGCCTTCAGCCCGAGGCTTCGCGCGACACCCTGCCCGAGGACGATCCCGTCCAGGTCGCTGTCGGCGAGTGGCCGACCCTCGATATAGCGCAGGAAGCTGCCGAGGACTGCCTCCGCCGACGGCTCGACGCCTTCGCCGATGATGCCGAGATCCCGTTTGCCGTTGTTGATCATGCCGGCGAATGCCAGCCGGGCGAGGACCATTTCGGCTCCCGGTTGGGCGAGGATTTCCTGCTGCAGTTGTTCGGGCCGTTCGATGAGATAGCGTTCGGGAGCGCGGATGCCGCCCTCGCGATAGCCCTGACGGGAAATCTGCAGGTGCCCCGTCTGCGAGTGAATCAGCGCTTCGCCCAGTTGCACGAAGATGTCCTGCACGAAGCCGCCGGCGAGAATCAGCCCGGCGACGCCCAGGGTGATCGCCGCCAGCGTTGCCGCCGAGCGCAGGCGCTGGCGAAAGATGTTGCGCAGGACAAAGGTCCATCCGTCGGGCAGGCGCAGCTTCATTGGTTATGCCGCAGCGCGTCTACGATGTTCATTCGGCTGGCCTTCCAGGCGGGCATGATGCTGGCCAGCAGGGTGGCGATCAAGGCCAGCAGGAACGCGTCCCGAGCCAGATTGCCGCTGACCAGAATTCGCCCTATATACCCTCGCGCCATCCCCGGTGGCGGCGGCATGGGGATGCCGATGGCCGAGATCAGCTGTGCCAGACCATAGCCCAGGGCGACGCCGAGGACGCCGCCGAGGAGGCCGACGAGGATGCCTTCGAAGATGAACATCCCCATGATGTGGCGGGCGCGCTGGCCGATGGCCAGGCTGGTGCCGATTTCGGTGGTGCGCTCGAGAACGCCCATGGTCTGGGTATTCGAGATGGTGAGCACAATGAGCAGGCCGATGATGTACTTGACGACGCTCACCTGCTTGGAGAAGAGGACCACGGTCTTGTTGTAGAAATCGGCCAGCTCTGTCCACGGCACGATCTGGAAGTCGTCGCGCTTGAGGGTGTCGTTCAGGTGGCTGGCGGCCGCGGCGGTCTGCTCGGTCCTGTCGAGCAGCACGACCCACGACGTCGCGCCGTCGACACGCATCAGCTTTCTGGCGACCGCTAGCGGCAGGCGCAGGGCCCGGTCGTCGTAATCCTTGTACATGGTGGCAAAGGTTCCGGCGACGCTGACCTCGACGGCATTGGCGCCGCCGTTGGCCGCGGTGGCCAGCAGCACGACGACATCGCCTGGTTGCAGGCCCATACTGCGTGCCAGGCCTTCGCCGAGAACGACGGCGGATTCCGTGGCCGATGCCAGGTCGCGGCCACTGACGATGGCGATACCGCTGCTCAGCCGTTTTTCATGTTCGGGGTCGACGCCATCGCCAATGAAGGCGATGGTCGCGTCGCCGTGGCTGAGCAGTCCACTCAGGGCAAGGCGCGGGGCCAGGCTGGCAAAGCCGGGTGTCTTCTCGACCACTTGCTGCGCCGGCGAGTGCCCGGGGAGCAGGAAGGCGTAGGGATCGGCGATTCCCTTTTCGAAATAGTCCGGGCGGACGACCTGCAGGTGACCGAGTTGCGAATGAATCGTCGCCTCGCGCATCTCCTGGAAAATGTACTCGATGAATCCGCCAGCGAGCAGAAAAGCCATGATGCCAAAGGCAACCGTGCACACGGCGACTGCCGTCCGCCGGGTATTGCGTTGCAGGTTGCGAATGGCGAGGCGCACATCCGCAATCAGGCTGGCTATTGGCACCGAGAGTTCTTTGCCTGTAATGTTCAAAAAACGAGTTGGAGGGGAGTGCCGCCCGACTTGCTGCAGTGCGCCGCCACCTGGGCCACGGGCTATTGCCGAGAAGTTGCATTTGATCAAGTGCTTAGGCGGTCATGTTGCACCGTTTTGGCAAGGCCGGCAGATACCGTTTAGGCGCTGATACTAATTGGAGAGGGTTCATCGTGCAAGCTTTCGACTACGACCAGGCGTTTTCGCGCAACCTTGGCTGGGTTCGCGATGCGGAACAGTCACGCCTACGCCAGGCGCGCGTCGCCATTGCCGGCCTGGGCGGAGTCGGGGGCTTTCATCTTCTCACCCTGGCGCGGCTGGGCATTGGCCACTTCACCATCGCCGATCTCGACGTTTTCGAAGTCGCCAACTTCAATCGTCAGGCCGGAGCGAGCCAGGCAACCGTGGGCCGGGCAAAGGTTGAGGTTCTCGCCGAGATGGCCAGGGACATCAACCCGGAATGCCAGCTGGCACTCTTCCCTGACGGAGTGAGCAAGGACAACCTGGACGAGTTTTTCCAGGGCGTCGATCTTTATGTCGACGGCCTCGATTTCTTTGCCTTTGAAGCACGTGAGCGCGTTTTTGCCTATTGCGCCGAACACAGGATTCCTGCGATCACCGTCGCGCCACTCGGGATGAGTGCGGCGCTGCTCAATTTCCTGCCCGGCGGCATGACTTTTGAAGATTATTTTCAGGTTGCCGGCCTCCCCGATCTGGAGAAGGCAGTACGTTTTCTCGTCGGTCTTGCACCGGCCTTGCTGCATCGCCATTACCTGGTCGATCAGACACGTGTCGACCTGAAGTCTCGCCGCGGTCCGTCGACGCCAATGGCGTGCATGCTGTGTGCCGGGGTTGCCGGCAGCGAAGCCTTGAAGCTTCTGCTCGACCGGGGCAGGGTACTGGCCGCTCCGCATGGCGTACAGTTCGACGGTTATCGCAACAAGCTGGCCCGTACCTGGCGACCGGGCGGCAACCGTAATCCGATCAATCGCCTGGCGATCGCCATCGCTCGCCACCAACTCAAACTGGATTGACATGGACAAGCTGAGTCAGGAGCGGCTGCGCTTCGTTCTCCAGAGCGCGCTCCTCGCGCCGTCGGCGGACAACCACCACCGTTTCCGTATTCAGGTTCGTGACCAGGTGATCGCGATCCGTGGCATCGAGACTCGCCTGCCGCCCGTGGGCAGCTACAAGCGAGTTCTCGCGCTGGTCTCGCTCGGCGCCGTGGCCGAGAATCTGAACCTTGCGCTGAGCCGATTTGGCCTGGCTGGCGACGCGCTCCTGTTGCCGGACCCCGCGCAAGCCAATCTTCTCCTGCGCGTTGTCGTCAACGCGCGCGGCGTGGCGCCGGATCCGCTTTGGAAAAGCATTCCCGAGCGCCATACCAACCGGCAGGTCCGCTTCAGTGGTCCGGCAATGAACGCTGCCGAACACGCCGACCTCGATTCGGCTGTCGCCGCTTACCCGACCAGCAAGCTGATGTGGCTCGACGAAGCGGCGCTGCGCAAGCGCGTGCTCGGCCTGATGCGCCGTGCGGAAAGCGAACGTTTCCGCAACCCGGTGTTGCACGAGGAGCTTTTTTCGGCGATCCGCTTTGACGTCGGCTGGCGCAATAACTGCCTGGAAGGATTGCCACCAGGCAGCCTGGGTGTCGAGGCACCGCTGCAGCCCTTCTTCGCTCTCCTGCGCCATTGGTCGCTGGCCCGTGTGCTGAACCTCTTCGGGGCGCATCAGATGCTTGGCTTCCGCTCCTGCTACCTCCCCTGTCGTATGGCACCGCATCTGGGCCTTCTGGCGGTCAGTGATGCGGACGACAGTCAGTCGATTTTCGACAGCGGACGATCGTTCCAGCGGCTGTGGTTGGCGGCGACCGGACACGGGCGAGTCCTGCAACCGATGCCGGCGGCAGCCCTTTACACCTGCCGCGGAGCGCGGGCCGAGGGAATTCCCGCGACCTTGCAGCGAGACCTGGCCGACGCCTGGAAGGAGCTGCTCGGTGGCGCCGCTCCGGTGATGCTGTTTCGCATGGGTCTTGCCCGGCGGTCGGCGATCGTTTCGGGTCGGCGGCCAGTCGACGATTACCTGGAGCTGCGGCAATGAGCTGTCGACAACGCTTCGCGCATTGAACCCGGGCGCGCTGCGCTGTCCTCGCCCCGACCGTCGCGGCGGTGACTCTGCCGACTTAGCGCCTGCCTGCTACAAGCCTTGCAGTTCGCCCTGGTAGCGCTGCCAGTTGGCAACATAGTGCTCGGCGCTGTGGCTGATCCGTTCCACCTGTTCGGCGCTCAGCTGGCGAACCACCTTGCCCGGCGAGCCGACGATCAGGGAGTGGTCCGGAAAGACCTTGCCTTCGGGAATCAGCGTTTTGGCGCCGACAATGCAGCCCTTGCCGATCACCGAATGGTTGAGCAGCACCGAGCCGATGCCGATCAGCGAGCCGTCGCCGATGGTGCAGCCGTGCAGCATGACCAGATGGCCGACGGTGACGTTGCGGCCAATGTCGAGCGGCACGCCTTCGTCGGTGTGCAGCACCGAGTTGTCTTGAATGTTGCTGTTTTCGCCGATGCTGATCGGGTCGTTGTCGCCGCGCAGCGTGGCGTTCCACCAGATCGAGGCGTTCCTGGCCAGACGGACGTCACCGATGATGATCGCCGTTGGGGCGACCCAGCATTGTGGGTCGAGCTGCGGGCGACGGGTGCCGAGTGTGTAAATGGGCATGGCATGGGTCTCGCGGTCGTTGCGGATTGCAGATTGTAGCCTGTAAGCCACGGCCAGGCCTATTGATGGCGCAGCGCTTCGATCGGGTCGAGTGCGGCCGCCCGGCGCGCCGGGTAGAAACCGAAGAAGATGCCGATCCCTGCGGCAACGGCAAAAGCAACCAGCACCGAGCCGCCGGAGATGACGATCACCATATCGGTGATGGCGTTGACCAGCAGTGCTCCGCCGATCCCGAGGAGCAGGCCGATCAGGCAGCCGGCGACGGAAATGATCAGCGCTTCGAGCAGGAACTGGCTGAGGATGTCCTTCTGGCGGGCGCCAATGGCCATGCGGATGCCAATCTCGCGCGTCCGCTCGGTCACCGAGACGAGCATGATATTCATGATCCCGATGCCGCCGACGAGCAGCGATACCGAGGCGATGGCGCCGAGCAGCAGCGACATCACGCGCGTCGTTTCGGCGGCCGAGTCGGCGGCAGCGGTCAGGTTGCGGATGTAGAAGTCGTTGTCCTGTCCTTCGCGCAGGCGATGGCGCTGGCGAAGCAGGGCGATCATGCTCGTTTCCACGCCAGGCATGGCTTCCGCCGACGCGGCCTGGACCATCATGACCCGCACCGATCCCGGAAAGGGGGTACCGAAGACCTTGCGCTGGGCGGTCGTCAGCGGCACGATCACCGTGTCGTCCTGGTCGCGCCCGTCGAGGTTCTGGCCCTTCTTGCCGAGAACGCCGATGACCAGGAAGGGACTCTGCTGGATGCGGATGGTCTTGCCGACGGGATCGTCGCTGCCGAACAGGTTGTCGGCGATGGTCTGGCCGATCAGCGCCACACGGGTCGCCGAACGCACGTCCGAGTCTCCGAACGGGTAACCGTTGCTGACCGCCCAGGCGCGTGCGTCGAAATAGGCGGGCGTCGTGCCGACCACCGTGGCACTCCAGTTGTTCGCGCCATGCACCAGTTGCTGCCGTCCCTGATGCACCGGTGCCACCCGGCTGACGCCTTCGAGCTGAGCGATCGCCTCGGCGTCGGCAACGTTCAGCGATGGGCCACCGCCGCCGCCGCTGCGCAGACCGCCGGCGCTGGTCGATCCCGAGATGACGATATACAGATTGCTGCCCATGGTGCTGATGGTTTGCGCCACCGCGTACTGAGCACCCTGGCCAATGGCCATCATCAACACCACCGAGCCGACGCCGATGACCATCCCGAGCATGGTCAACGCGGTGCGCATGCGGTTGGCCCCCATCGCCCTCCAGGCTTCGCCGAGCATCGCTTTCAGCATTGGCCGGGCACCCTTGCCGGCGTCGCAACGTCGCTGACGATCAGCCCGTCGAGAAAGCGCACCTGGCGCTGCGCCCAGGCGGCGATATCGGCTTCGTGGGTAACCAGGACGATGGTGATCCCGGCAGCGTTGAGCGTTGCCAGCAGGTGCATGATCTCTGCGCTGGTATGGCTGTCGAGGTTGCCGGTCGGCTCGTCGGCAAGGATCAGCGGCGGCGAGGTGACCAGTGCGCGGGCGATCGCCACGCGCTGTTGCTGACCGCCGGAAATGCGGCTGGGTAGCGAGTCGGCGTAGGCGGCGAGGCCGACGCGGGCCAATTCCTGCTGCGCCCGCTGCTGACGCTGCGCGCGCTCGACACCGGCGTAGACCAGCGGCAGGGCGACGTTGTCGGCGAGCGTCATCCGTGGCAGGAGATTGAAACCCTGAAAGACGAAGCCGATGGTCCGGTTGCGCAGTGACGCCAGTTCGTTCCTGCCGAGATGCGCGACATTGCGATCAAGGAGAAAATAGTCGCCGCTGGTCGGTGTGTCGAGGCAGCCGAGCAGGTTCATGAAGGTGGACTTGCCGGATCCGGACTGACCCATGATGGCGACGAACTCGCCGGCTGCGATGCTCAGATCGACACCCCTGAGCGCCGGGAACGGCCCGGCGGCCGTGCTGTACGACTTGCCGAGTCCGGCGACGCGAATGAGTGCCGACGACATCAGAACAGGCGCATGCCGACGCTGCTCGGCTTGCCGCCCGAAGTGACCGCGTTCTCGCCGACGACCACCCGTTCCCCGACCTTCAGCTCGCCGCCGAGCACTTCGCTGTTGCGGTTGTCGGTGATGCCGAGCTGCACGTTCACCGCCTTCAGCTGGCCCTGATCGACGACGTGCACGGTGCCGCTGCTGCCGCTGTCCTTATCCCTGTCGTGCTTGCCGCCCTTGCCGCCCTTGCCCCTGACGTCGCCAGCGACCGGTTTGCTGCCCGGATCCTCTTCGGGCGGCTTGAAACGCAGCGCCGCGTTGGGGACGAGCAGGGCGTCTTCGCGCCGGGCGACGACGATGCTGACGTAGGCGGTCATTCCGGGAAGAAGAATATGGTCGGGATTGGAGAGCGAAACGCGGACGTTGTAGGTGACGACATTCTGCTGCGTCGTCGGGTTGAGGCGAATCTGCTGCACCTGGCCGGCGAAACTTCGCTCCGGGAAGGCGTCGACGGTAAACCGTACCTGCTGCCCGTCCCTGATCTTGCCGATGTCGGCTTCGGCAAAGCTGGAATCGATGCGCATTTCGGACAGATCCTGGGCGATCTTGATCAGCGTCGGCGTTTGCAGACTGGCGGCGACCGTCTGTCCCAGATCGACGACGCGGTCGACGACGACGCCAGAGACCGGCGAGCGGATCGTCGTGTAGCGCAGATTGACCTGGTCCTTGTCGGCCGCTGCCCTGGCTTGCGCCAGCTGCGCCTCGGACGAGCGGCGCGTCTGGATCGATTGCTCGAGTTCCTGGCGGGAAACGTACTCCTGCTCGAAGAGCGCCCGCATGCGTGCTTCGTTGGCGCGTGCCAGATCGAGCGCTGCCGAGACGTTGCGCACATTGGCCGCCGATTGCCGGGCCTGGGCGGCGAGCAGGGAGTCGTCGAGTTCGAGCAAGGCCTGGCCCTTCTCGACCTTGTCGTTGAAATCGACATACAGGCGGGTGACCGTCCCCGAAACCTGCGTCCCGACATTGACCAGCACCACCGGGTTGAGGGTGCCGTTGGCCGACACCGTCTGGGTGATCTCGCCACGCTCGATGGCCTGCAGCTTGTAGCGCTGCTCCGGCGACAGGGCAGACTTTTGCTGTTGCCAGTACAGGCCGCCGGCGGCGAGGGCGACGGCGAGCACGCCAATGGTCGATCTTGTGCGCGAGATTTTCATGGATTGCGGGCTTTCGGCTCGCCACCGACGGCGAGCAGCAGGCTGCTGTCGAGGACGCCTATGGATCGGGCCAGGGCGGCGCGCGAGACCTGCCAGTCCAGCATCGCCTGGATGCGCTGCAGGCGCGCAGCGGCGAGCGCGCTCTGGGCGTTGAGGACGTCGAGGATGTTGCCGACGCCGGCCTTGTAGCGGCCCAGGGCGACACGTTCCGACTGTTCGGCACTGCTCAGCAGGTCGGCGCTGGTGCGGATCGTCTGGGTGGCGGTGTTCAGGCTCTGGTAGTTCTCCCAGACTTCCAGAGCAACCTCCTGGCGGGTGTTTTCCAGGCGCGCGGCCTGGACCTCGCTGCGCGCCTCGGCGGCGCGTATCTGGTAGGTGGTGTTGAAACCGGAAAAGATCGGCAGCTGCACGCTCAGCCCGATGGCATTGCCCTGGCCCGAGAGGCCGTCGAGGTTTTCCCACTGCGGACCGGCGCTCAGCGAGATCGTCGGCCGGCCGGAGGCGCGCGCGTAGTCGATCCCCGATTGCGCCGCTTTCAGTTCGGCTTCGGCGGCCTTCATCTCGGGTCGACGCTGGCGTGCTTCGGCGATCAGTGCGGCGATGTCGCGGTCGAAGCCGCTGTCGGGCGTGGTCGTCGGAATGTCGTCGAGACGTAGCCGGTGGTTGGCGTCCAGGCCCATCACCTTGGCCAGTCTGCCGAGCATGTTGCGCAGTACACCCTCGCTCCTGATCCGGTTGAGCGTTGCCTGCGACCAGGCGGTCTGCGCCTGCAGGCGGTCGGCCGGGGTGCCGCTGCCGACGCGGTAGCGGACTTCGGCGGCGGTCAGGCTCTCGCGGCTGGCTTTCTCCGATTCCAGCGCCGCGCTCACGGCCGCCCGTGCCGCCTGGGCGTTGAAGTAGGACTGCAGGGCGCCGAGAAAGACGCTCTGCACGGTCGCGTCCAGTGTCGCCGCCGCAGCGCTGAGCAGTTGCCGCGCGACTTCGAGGTTGGCCGAGCGGGCGCCGAAATCGATCAGCAGCCACGACAGGGTCAGCGACGCACTGCGCTGGGTCGCGCTGCGCGCCTCGCCACGCAGGCGATTAACCGCCAGTCGACCATCGAGCGCCGGCAGGAAGTCCGACTTCGCGACGCCGACCTGAGCCGCCTGCAGGCGGGCGATGGCCCATACTTCACGCGTCGTCGGGTTCTTGCACAACGCCAGATCGACGACTTCGAGAACGCCGTAAGGGGTGTCGTCGGGCAGTGCCTGGCACGGCAGATAGGCATTCTGCGCGGCAGAAAGATCAAGGGCCGGGTGTGGCGGGGTGATGGCGTCGGTGGCAAAGGGGTCACTCACTTCCCCGGCCGACAGCTGGCCGGGAAGCGCTGCAAGCACGATGACGATTGCGGTGAGGAAGCGAGCAGCGCGCGCAAGCAGCGAACCCGGTCGGGATGTGGTGTTGGTCATTTTTCGCTAGTATAGCCAAGCTCGCAGCGATCGCAGCCGGGCGATGCGCTCGGCGCAGTCCGCTGCGGCCACTTTTCCCCTGCAACAATGTTGCCCGGCGCCGGTGGCCATCGGAGCGTGCGACGACGCACCACAACGAGGGTTGCCGCAATGACATTCAAGTGTTCAGCTTTTGGCGCTCGCCGGCGCAGGGCAGGTCGTCCCGCCAGCGGGACCTGCGGTGGCACCCCCGCCAGAAGAGGCGCTGATGCCCTGGGCTGAAGTGCTCAGCCTGCTGGCGATGCTGGCTGCTGGCGCCCTGTGGTGGGACAGCTTCAAGTCGCGTGAGGCGGGCATGCGCGCGGTTCGCGCGGCTTGTGCTGCCGAGGATCTCCTCTTGCTCGACGATACCGTTGCCCTCGCCTCCCTGCGCCCGGGACGCGACGATGAGGGTCGCTTTCGCCTGCGTCGCGTCTATCGTTTCGAGTTCAGCGACACCGGCGACAATCGCCGCGATGGTCAGGTGACGCTGCTCGGCAGCGAACTGGTGACGCTGCACCTGCCGCACTCGAATCGCTCGCCACTGCGTTCGGTGGGCACGCCCGACGAGGAGCAGAATCGACCGTTTCCGCGCCTGCCGTCTTGAACTACCTGGCGCACGCGCTGCTCTCCGGTGCCGACGACGAGTGCCGGCTGGGTGGCTTGCTCGGCGACTTCGTCAAAGGGCCTTTGGCGCCACCGCCAGCGCAGTTCAGCGCGGCCGTCGTGCACGGCCTGCTGCTGCACCGGCGGATCGACAGCTTCGCCGACGCGCACCAGGCTTTCGCACGCAGCCGGAGACGGGTGAGCAGCGAGCGTCGCCGCTACAGCGGCATCATCGTCGATATGTTCTACGATCACTTTCTTGCCGTGCACTGGGCGCGCTATTCGCCGCAGCCGCTGGCGACGTTTTCCGCCGCTGTCTATGCGCTTCTCGCTTCCCGGGCGCTACCCGACCGTCTGGCCCGGATTTTGCCCACCATGCGCGACGAGGACTGGCTGACCAGCTACCGTGAGCCGGCTGCCGTCGGTCGGGCGCTCGACCGGATCGCTGTGCACCGGTTGCGGCGCAGCAACAGCTTGCGCGGCGCGGGCAGCGAGCTGGTCGCCGGCTACGCCGGCTTCGAAGGCGACTTTCTCGAGTTCTTTCCGGCAGCCATGGTCTTTGCCGCGCACTTCCGCGAACAGCGCCCGGCGTAGAGCCTCTGCGCGGCGCCCGACCGGCCGGCGTGCCTGCCTTTTCCGGCGATCAGCCTTCGCGCGACGCGCGTCGGCGCTCGTTGTCGGTGAGCAGGCGCTTGCGGATGCGAATGTTCTTGGGCGTGATTTCGACGAGTTCGTCGTCGGCGATGAATTCCACGGCCGATTCAAGGGTCAGCGCCACCGGTGGCACCAGGCGTACGGCTTCGTCGGTGCCCGAGGCGCGAACGTTGGTCAGTTGTTTGCCCTTGATCGGATTGACCACCAGGTCGTTCTCGCGGCTGTGGATGCCGATCACCATGCCCTCGTAGAGTTTGTCGCCAGGGCTGCTGAACATTCGCCCGCGGTCCTGCAGTTTCCACAGCGAGTAGGCGACCGCTTCGCCGCGCTCGGCCGAGATCAGCACGCCGTTGCGGCGTCCGGGGATGTCGCCCTTGACCGGCGCGTACTCGTCGAAAACGTGGCTGATCAGCCCGGTGCCACGCGTCAGGTTGAGGAACTCGCCCTGGAAACCGATCAGGCCACGCGCCGGGATGCGGTATTCGAGGCGAACACGGCCGCGACCGTCCGAAGACATGTCCTGCAGGTCGCCACGGCGATAACCGAGCGCTTCCATGACGCCGCCCTGATGCGCTTCCTCGACGTCCAGAGTAAGCATTTCATAGGGCTCGCACGGCTCGCCGTCGACCTCCTTGACGATGACCCGCGGGCGCCCGACGGCCAGCTCGTAGCCTTCGCGGCGCATGGTCTCGAGCAGGATCGTCAGATGCAGTTCGCCGCGCCCGGAAACCAGAAAGCTGTCGGTGTCGGTCGTTTCCTCGACGCGCAACGCCATGTTGGTCAGCAACTCCTTGCGCAGGCGTTCGCCGATCTGGCGGCTGGTGACGAACTTGCCTTCGGTGCCGGCGTACGGTGAGTTGTTGACCATGAAGGTCATGTTCAGCGTTGGCTCGTCGATGTGCAGCATCGGCAGCGCTTCCGGCTGCTCGGTGGAGGTGATGGTACAGCCGATCGAGAGATCTTCGATACCAGTCACCAGCACGATGTCGCCGGCCACTGCCTCGTCCATCGGCACCCGCTCCATGCCCTGAAAACCGAACACCTGATTGACCTTGGCCGTCTTCGGCGCGCCGTGCTCGAACTTGCCGTCGGCATCGGCCTGGCCGTACATGATGGTCACCTGCTGGGCCGGCTTCAGGCGGCCACGCTGCAGGCGGCCGATGCCGATGCGTCCGACATAGCTCGAGTAATCGAGTGCCGAAATCTGCAGTTGCAGCGGCCCGTCGATCTCGTCGGCGTGCGGTGGCGGGACGTGCTTGAGAACGGTCTCGAACATCGCTCGCATGTCGGTCGAGGGCTGTGCCAGATCGAGCGTCGCATAGCCGTTGATCGCCGAAGCATAAACGACCGGGAAGTCGAGCTGCTCGTCGTTGGCGCCGAGTTTGTCGAAGAGGTCGAAGGTGTGATCGACGACCCAGTCCGGGCGCGCGCCGTCGCGGTCGATCTTGTTGACCACCACGATCGGCTTCAGACCGAGCGCCAGCGCCTTCTTGGTCACGAAGCGTGTCTGCGGCATCGGACCCTCGACGGCATCGACCAGCAGCAGGACGCCATCGACCATCGACAGCACACGTTCCACTTCGCCCCCGAAATCGGCGTGTCCCGGCGTGTCGACGATGTTGATATGCACGTCGCCATAGTCCACGGCCAGATTCTTGGCCAGAATGGTGATTCCCCGTTCCTTCTCGAGGTCGTTCGAGTCCATCATCCGCTCGGTGATGTGCTGGTGGGCGGAGAAGGTGCCCGCCTGAACCAGCAGCTTGTCGACCAGCGTGGTCTTGCCGTGGTCGACGTGGGCAATGATGGCGATGTTACGGATGGCGCGGGTCATAAGGGGTCAAGCCTCTGAACAGGGGCGGTTATTCTATCACAGGCTGGAAGTCCGTGCTGCGCTGCAAAAACTCGCCCCCTCTAGCCGGGCTGGTTGCGCATGAAGTCGGCCGTACTGAAAAAGGATGCCAGCAGTTTCTGGCGCAGGGCTTCCTCGATCCCGACCCCTTCCATGGCCAGCACCATGCACGCCACCCACTGGTCACGCTCGGCCTCGCCGATGGCAAACGGCAAGTGCCGACGGCGCAGCATCGGATGTCCGATGTTTTGCACGTAGAGGTCGGGTCCGCCCAGCCACCCGGACAGAAACATGAACAGCTTGTCGCGCGACGACTGCAAATCAGCCGGGTGCAGCGCCCGAATCGTCGCGAACTGCGGCACCGTTTCCATCAGTTCGTAGAAGCGTTGGCAGAGGCGGGCGACGGTGGTTTCGCCACCGATGAGGGTGTAGGGCGTTGCTTCGGGCATGGTGCTCACTCAAGGTCGGGTTCGCGCAAGCCTTGCTGGTCGCCGGTCGGATCGCCAGCCGCCAGCGGCGGCGCGCAACACGTGGCCTGACGCCTTGCTGGGGCGATAGGGAGGCGAAAGTGTGTTTGTGGCAAGGCGGCTTTCGGCGCTCATTGGCTCGCTGTTTTTCTCTTGTTGCAACGCAGCAAAAACGCTTGACAATCCCTGCTCGAAGGCTAGAATAGGTCATCCGCTGCATTGCAGCAAACAGCTTCAGGCGGGAAGCCTGGGCGGTGTTCGGGTTCGCAATTTCAAGGAGAGTATCGTGTACAACGTAGCTGAGCAATTCACCAGCCGCAGCAAAGCCGGTCTGGACGTGTGGAAGTCGGTGGTCAATGCTTCCCTTGACGGGATGGGCAAGCTTGCTGCGTTGAATCTCCACACTGCACGCGCTGTTGCCAAGCAAGGCGCCGAGAACTTCAAGGCCTTGTCCGACGTTCGCGATATGGCAGGCCTGAAGGCCCTGCAACAGCCGATGGCAGTCGCCGCCGTCTCGCAATCGGTCGCCTTTTCGCGTCGTGCCTACCATATTTCCAACGAAACCTCGTCAGCCGTCGTGCAGGTCTTGGGCGGCCAGCTTTCGCAGGCCGGCAGGGGCGCGGTCGGAGCGCTTCAGGAAGCCAAGAAGAACACCCCGCCGGGTGTGGACTTTGCGGTGTCATCGGGCAAGCAGATGGTGACGACGGTCACCTCGATGCTGGCCAACCTCGCTCAGTTCACCAAGCCGGCAACCGAAGTCGGCGCCAAGCCGGCTGCAAAGATGATCGCCAAGACGGCCTGAGCCAGCCGATCGGTAGCCGCTGCTTGCTGGCGGCTGCGTTCGCGCAAGTCCGAGCCCGGTGTTACGGCACCGGGCTTTTTCGTGCTTGGCAGGCAGGGGCGTTTCGCGCTGCCTTGCTGCCGGAAAATGCTTGCGGCGATAAGCGCCGCAGCGCCGACAGAAGCGGGTTGTGGTTGGGTGCGATTTGCCAGAACGGCGTCCGCGGCGCACACTGAGACACTTTGCCGACTGGCAATGGCATTTATTTGGGGGTTCAGATGACCGATTCGATCCTTGGGTTCCTGAGAGCCAACGGCGAGCAGCTCGATGTCGACATGGCCGCATCGCTCGATATTCCGATCGCCGAACTGCGCGACGAAGTCGCGCGGCTCGCTTCGTCGGGAGACCTGATCTGTTGCCGGGTGACCCGTTTCGTCGACGGCCGGAAGATTGAGGGTACCAGCTGCCGGTTGTCGTGCGATCCGCCGACCCCGGCGCGTGGACGCAAGCCGGGTGTGAAGAAGGCTGACGACAGTAGCGAAACGAGCAATTATTGAGCTGGCCTGTCGTGCCCGGTGTCGACCGGGGCACGGAGGCGCCGGCCTGCCACCGTCATCGCAGCCGACGGCAACGGTCGGCATCGGGCGGCGCGCTCAAAGCACGCCCGATTTCTACCTGAGAAGATTCAGGTTGAAGTGGGCCTTGGTGAATTCCTGAAATTTCTCGACCCCCTTCAGGGCGAGTTGCAGGCGGCCGAGCTCCATCATGTTCAGGCGTTTGAGGGGAATGTAGTTGTCCGGTATGCGCCCTTCCCGCACGGCTTCCACCTGACCGCGGAGGCGCATCAGAACCAGAAAGTCGAAGGTCTCGGCGACGTTGTCGGCCATTTTCTGATCGATCACCTTTTCCTTGACCAGCGCTTCCAGGCGCTGGTGGGTGCTTCCTTCGAGCTTGCCGGCGAGGATGGCCAAGGCCTTGACGCCCTCTGAAATGGCAAAGATACCGGCCTTCTTTATTTCCAGCATTCCCGAATGCTCGCCGCCGCTCTCGCCCTTGATCTTGCCAAACCAGCCCAGGGGGGGCGCAAAACGCAAGGTGCTCTCGACCATGCGCATCAGGAACAGTTTGTCGCGCTGGACGTGCTCGTAGAGTTGCTTCTTGAGTTCCTGTTCGAAGGACGGGTCGCCGTAGATCGTGCGGATGTCGACAAAGGTGCCACAGCTGAGCACGTGTTTCGGCGTTGGCGTGCGTAGCCAGCGGTCGAGTTGTTCGCGCCACTTGCCGATGCTGCGTCGCCACTCCTTGTTCTTGGCCATGATCCCGCCGGGGCAAGGCGGGATGCCGATGGCGATCAGCGAAGCGACCAGTTCTTCCGAAAAGTCCTCGATCCGCGCAATCTCCTCGGGGCCCAGTTCGTCGCCGTAGACAATTGCGTTGTCCTGGTCGGTGAGCAGCGTCTGCTCGCCACGCCCCTCGCTGCCGAGGACGACGAAGGCAAAGCGCGCAGGCAAGTCGGCAAAGCGGTCGGCGCGCATCAGCGCGATCAGCCGCAAGAGAATCTGGTCGTTGAGGTGGGCAATCAGTCGCACCATATCGCGAGTGCTGGTGCCGCTGCCGCTGAGGTGCAGAACCAGGCTCTGGATCCTGCCGTACACCGCTTTCACTTCGTCGAGGTCCTTGGTCGCTTCGATGTCCAGGACCAGTTGATGCGGCGAGTGTGACTGCAGGCGGATGATGTCGCTGTCGGTGATGATTCCCGAGAGTCGGCCCTTGCCATCGACGACCGCCAGCCGATGGATCTTCCTGCGCGACATCCGGTAGAGCGCCTCGTAGAGCAGGTCATTCTCGCCGATCACCGCCAGCGGACTGTTCATGATCGTACTGACGGTGAGCGTCGACGGGTCGATACCCGAGGCGACCACCTTGTTTCGCAGGTCGCGGTCGGTGATGATTCCACTCGGCAGTTTCTGGTCGCAGACCACGACGCTGGAGATGTTCTTGTCGCGCATGATGCGGACCACGTCTACCAGTGCGTCATCCGGTCTGCAGGTGACCACCGCACGCTGGCAGAAGTCCTTTACCGGGCGAAAAAACTGACCTTCCTCAGCCATCGTGTGCTGTTCCTTGTTGTCGGCTTTTTGTTTGGCCCGGCGGCGTGCGACGTGCGTGAGCGAAGCGAACACCGGACGGGAAAGTGCGAGGCGCGATTCTACCACTGGCGACGGGCGCGAGTCTGCTAACGCCCGGTCGTGCACTCGTTTCCCGCGCTGCCCAGCCGACACGCTGCGGCCATCAGCGGCGTGCTGGCGTCAGCGCAGCAGTCGGCTCGTGCCGGCGCATCGCGGAGCCGTGCCATGTGCTCGCTCAGGATCGCCGCAGCCGCCGACGCTTGTGCCTGACGTACCAGTACCAGCCGATGCTGGTCAGCAGGTAACTGGCGAGGCCGATCAGGCTGGCGGTGATCGCCAGGCCGACGACAAGCGGTGTGCCGAGGGCGGTGATGCGCTGCCAGATGCCCGCATCTTTTGCTGGCGGGGCGGTGCCCGCGCTTGGTGTCGGCGGGTCGAGTTTTTCGCCCGTGACCCAGGCGCCGATCCGGTAGGCGGCGAAGTAGACCGGTGCAAAGGTGATCGGGTTGGTGACCAGCGTACTCGCCGCGGCAGCCGGCAGGTTGGCGCGCATTATCACGGCGGCGGCGGCGGCGAACGGGATCTGTGCAATCGGGATCAGCAGGCCGAAAAAGACGCCGATCCCGACCCCCAGCGCCACCCCGCGGCGGGACCAGTGCCAGAGCTTGGGGTGGCCGAGGTAAGGCGACAGCCAGCGCAGCCAACGATTGTTGCCAATCTGCTCGCGGGTCGGAATCAGGGCGCGCCAGCGTTCAAGCATCGCTGTCCGGATCCTGGGGCGCTCGGACATCGCTGATCACCAGAACATCGCATTGCGATTCGGCCAGCACGTGTTTGATGACGCTCCCCAGCAACAGCTCGTCGGCCGTGAACCGGCCGTGCTTGCCGACAATGACCAGGTCGCAGGCCTGCTCCTGTTCCACGGCAGCGATCAATTGCGCGGGGTCGCCATGGCGGACCAGTGGTGCATAGTCGCCGGATGCCAGCCCCGCGCTGGCGGCCAGTTGATGGAGTTGTCGCCGCCGCTCCCGGCGCGCAGTCTCTATGTAGCCGTGGATGACGCCATCCTCGACGCCGGCAAAGCGCAGCTTGCCCTCGTAAGGCAGCTCGAAGGCATGCAGCAGCACGATCTCGGCCGTCGGCGCCAGTTGCCGGCCGAGGCGGATGGCCTGTGCGGACGCCGGCGAGAAGTCCACCGGGATCAGCAGGCAGCGGTAGGATTCGTGCGGCGCCTGCTTGACGATCAGCACCGGTCGTCGGAGCGACTTGCGCAGCAGGCGCGAGGCGGTGGACCCGAGCAGGGCATGGCGCAGGAAAGACTCGCCGCGTGCACCGACGACCAGCAGCTCGGCATCGAGCGCATCGGCCTCGTCGGCGATGACCTTCAGGGGCGCTCCGGAAACGATCCGCGCATCGGCCGCGACGCCGCGGTTGTGCGCCGGGTTCGACAGCATTCGTTGCAGCGTTTCCCGGGCATCGTCGGCCAGCCGCTGCTTGATCCTGCCGGTGTCGGCGCCGAGCAGATCCGACAGGCTGTCGAGAGCGTCGAGTTCCGTCGCATGCATTACCGTATAGCGCGCGTTGCTGTCGGCGGCGATAAAAAAGCCACGATCGACCGCATGGCGGGCGGGTGCTGACAGGTCGGTGGCGGCGAGTATTCGGGTGATGGGGTTCATGGTGCATTCTCCTTTGTGCCGATAAACTTGGCAGTGCTGGCGTCGGCGCAATAGAGCGCCTGGGTCAGTGAGCGCTCATGGTTTGGGGTCCGTTCACATGCTGCGCACCTGCAAGCGCCGCAACACCGCTTTCTCCGCTTCGACGGCGAGGAACTTGCCTGCGCCGAGAGCGACGATGACCAGCCAGGACAGCACATCCAGCGCAGCGGTGTGGAACACCTGTTGCAGAGGCGGGGCGTAGGTGAACAGCAGCTGGAAAACGATCAGGATTACGCTGACCCAGAGGGCAACCGGATTGCCGGTGAGGATCTCGCGGTTGAGAGCCGGGGCGGTAAAGTGGCGGACGTTGAAAAGGTACACCAACTCGCCGATGACCAGCATGTTCACTGCCGCCGTACGCGCCACCTCGACGCTGCTGCCGCGTGCCAGTTCCCATTCGAAGACGGTGAAGGTGACCGCGATCATCAGCACGCTCACGTAGGCGATGCGCGCCGCCAGGACGCCGGTAATCAGCGGCTCGCCGGGGCGTCGCGGTGGCCGGAGCATGACGCCAGGCTCGGCTGGTTCGAAGGCCAGGGCCAGCGCCAGGGTGACCGCGGTGATCATGTTCACCCACAGAATCTGGCCGGCGGTGACCGGCAGCGCCAGCCCGAGAAAGACTGCCAGCAGGATCACGCCGGCTTCGCCGCCGTTGGTCGGCAGGATGAACAACAGCGATTTCTTGACGTTGTCGAAGACCACGCGGCCTTCGCGCACGGCGCGCGCGATGGTCGCGAAATTGTCGTCGGTGAGTACCAGGTCGGCCGCTTCGCGGGCGGCATCGGTCCCCTTGAAGCCCATCGCCACGCCGATGTCGGCGGCTTTCAGCGCCGGTGCGTCGTTGACCCCGTCACCAGTCATTGCCACCAGTTCGCCCTGGGCCTGCAGCGCGCCTACCAGGCGCAGCTTGTGCTCCGGGCTGGCACGGGCAAAGACGTCGGTGTCGAGGGCGTGGCGCCGCAGCGCCTCGTCGTCGAGCGCGCCGATCATGTCACCGGTCAGGGCATGATCCGCATTCAACCCCAGTTGCCGGCCGATGGCCGCTGCGGTGACCGCGTGGTCACCGGTAATCATCTTGACGCGCAGGCCGGCGCGCTGGCATTCGGCGACGGCGGCGATCGCTTCCTCGCGCGGGGGGTCGATCAGGCCGATCAGTCCGAGCAAGGTGAAGCGCGGAGCGATGTCGTCCATCGCCAGCGCCGTCGTGTCGGCCGGCATTTGGCGGCGCGCCAGCGCGAGCACTCGCTGTCCCGCACCGGCCGCACGATGCATGCGCGTTTGCCAGGCGTCACGGTCAAGCGGCTGACCGCTGCCATCATCGGTGCACAGGTCGAGCACCCGCTCCGGTGCGCCCTTGAGCAACACGGCGGTGTGTCCGGTGTGGTCATGGTGCAGCGTGGCCATGAAGCGATGTTCCGACTCGAACGGGATCTCGTCGACCCGAGGGTGCGTTTTAGCGAGCTGGGCGGGGTCTAGCCCGGCCTTGCGCGCGAGCGTCAGCAATGCGCCTTCGGTGGGGTCGCCAACGAGTTGCCAGCCGCTATCGGCGCTGCGCTTGAGTTGGGCGTCGTTGCACAACAAGGCGCAGCGGGCCAGTTCCTGCAGGGCCTCGTCGCGCTGCGCGTCTACGGTCGCGCCGTCGCGGCTGAAACCTCCCTCGGGCGCGTAGCCGGCGCCGCTCACTTCCAGGGAATGTGCGGGCAGCATGACGCACACGGCGGTCATCTCGTTCCTGGTCAGCGTGCCGGTCTTGTCCGAGCAGATGACGGTGACCGAACCGAGGGTCTCGACCGCCGGCAGGCGCCGGACGATGGCGTGCTGGCGGGCCATGACGCGGGTGCCGATGGCCAGGACGATGGTGACGATCGCCGGCAGACCTTCGGGGATCGCCGCCACCGCCAGACCGACGACGGCGAGAAAGATCTCCAGCACGGGCATGTCCTGGACCAGATGGCCGTACAGGAAAGTGAGCAGTCCGACGACCAGGATGAACAAGGTGATCTGGCGGGCGAACTGATCGAGCCGGCGGGTGAGCGGCGTCGCCAGGGTGCGCGTAGCCCCGACGAGGAGCCCGATGCGTCCGATCTCGGTCGCCTGTCCGGTGCCGACGACAAGGCCCTGTCCCTGGCCAAAACTGACCACGGTTCCGGAAAACGCCAGGCACAGGCGATCACCGATCGCGGCGTCGGCTGTCACCGCTTGCGTGCGCTTCTCCGCGGGTACCGATTCACCGGTCAAGGCCGCCTCATTGACACGCAGGTTCTTCACCCGCAGCAGGCGCAGGTCGGCCGGAACGCGTGCCCCCGATTCGAGAAAGACGATATCCCCGGGAACCAGCAGCGAGGCGTCGATTTCGTGCCGCTCGCCCTCGCGCAGGACGGTGGCGCGACTGGCCAGCATCGCGCTCACCGCTTCCAGCGCTTTCTCCGCCTTGCCTTCCTGAACGAAACCGATAACGGCGTTGATCAGCACCACGCCGACGATTACTCCGGCGTCGATATAGTCTCCGAGTGCGAAGGTGACGGTGCCGGCAGCCAGCAGCACATAGATCAAAGGGTTGTGGAACTGCAGAGCAAAGCGCAGGCAGGGCCCGCGCCGCTTGGGCGGTGGCAGACGGTTGCGCCCATGTTGTTCGAGACGCTCGGCGGCGCCTTGCTGGCTGAGACCCGTGGCAGCAGCGACCGCCAGCCTGTGCAAGGCATCGGCGACAGGCAGCGAGTGCCAGGCTGGAGAGTTGTCGGATGCTGCACGCGGTATGGACATAGGTCACCTCAAGCGAAAAGCGTCGGATTCCCAACAGGCTTCGGATTTCAAGCTCGACTCACGCGATGAGTTTCCTCCGGAAATTTGTCTTCCGGGCGCCAGGGTACAAGCACAACGGAAACGAAGGAAGTACGGTGTTCACGAGTGGCTTCATGCGTGCCCCGCACTGCTGCGCAGCGCCGCGATGCGTTCGGCCAGCGGCGGGTGGGTCATGAAGAGGCGCTTGATGCCGCCGCCGCCACCGCCGCTGATGCCGAAGGCCGCCATTTTCTCCGGCAGGGGCGCGGGATGCAGCGAATTCAGCCGCTCCAGCGCGGCGATCATGTGCTGCCGCCCGGCGAGCGCGGCGCCGCCCCGGTCGGCGTGGAATTCGCGCTGGCGCGAGAACCACATGACGATGATAGAAGCGAGAACGCCGAGCACCAGTTCGGCGACGATCATGGTGACGAAGAAGGCCGGCCCGTGGCCGCGCTCGGTCTTGAACACGACGCGATCGACCAGGTGGCCGATGACGCGCGAGAGGAACATGACGAAGGTGTTCACCACGCCCTGGATCAGCGCCAGCGTGACCATGTCGCCGTTGGCGACGTGGGCGATTTCATGACCGATGACGGCTTCGGCTTCTCGCTTCGACATCTGCTGCAAGAGGCCGCTGGAAACGGCGACCAGGGAACTGTTCCTGCTCATGCCGGTGGCGAAGGCGTTGACCTCGGGGGTGTCGAAAATGCCCACCTCGGGCATCTTGATGCCGGCTTTGGCCGAGTACGTGCGCACCGTTTCCAGCAGCCACGATTCGGTCGAGTTGGTCGGCGTTTCGATCACCTGCACCCCCATCGCCCGCTTCGCCGACCACTTGGAGATGGCGAGCGAGATGAAGGAACCGCCGAAACCCATGACGGCAGCGAAGATCAGCAGCGAAGTGAGATTCAGGCCATTGGCGTTGAGATAGGGCTCGACGCCCAGGAGGCGCATGCTGACCGACAACACCAGCACGATGGCCATGTTGGTGGCGAGGAAGAGAAAGACGCGTTTCATGGGTTCTCCTTTGCGGTGGGGTCTGACGACGGGGTTTGGAGAAAGCCGGACGGAGCGGTTGCGCCGACCGAGAGCATGGATTGGAGGGCGCGGATTTCATCGCGCAGGCTGCGCATCTCGGCGTGCAGGTCGGCCTCGATGTGCTCGCGGGCCGCTTTCACGGCCAGTCGCGTGTCGTGCTGCTCGGCGTCGGTGTAGCTTTGCATGGCGTTGACGATGATAGCGATGAACAGGTTGAGCATGGTGAAGGTGGCCACCAGGATGAAGGTGACGAAGAAAGCCCAGGCGTAGGGGAAGTTCTCCATCACCGGGCGGGCGATGCCCATCGACCAACTCTCCAGGGTCATGATCTGGAACAGGGTATACAGCGAGCGGCCGAGGTCGCCGAACCATTCCGGGTGGGTCGCGGCGAACAGCTTGGTGGCAATTACCGCGAACACGTAATAGACGATGAGCAGCACCAGGGCGATCGAGCCCAGGCCCGGAATCGCCGCCAGCAAGGCGCCGACCACGCGGCGCATCGACGGCACCATGGTCAAAAGGCGCAACACCCGCAGCACCCGCAGCGCCCGCAGTACGGCCAGCGGCCCGGTCGCCGGGACCAGCGCGATGGTGACCACGGCGAAATCGAATACGCTCCACGGGTCGCGCCAGAAGGCCGCGCGGTGGGCGTAAAGGCGCAAGGCGATTTCGACGACGAACACCCCCAGGATGGTGCTGTCCAGCAGGACGATCAGCCCGCCGGCTGCCGCCATCGCGCTGGCCGAGGTTTCCAGCCCCAGCAAGGCGGCATTGAGCAGGATCAGGGCGATGATGAAGTTCTGCACCCGCGGCCGCTCGACCCAGGCGCGTATGCGCTCGCGTGAGTCGCGTGCCCGAGGGTCATTGAGGTTCGTGCTCATGGTCGTTTCAGCGAACCACCAGATAGGCCAGCGCCAGCAGCGCCACCGTTGCCCAGCCCAGGCGGTCCATATGGCGGTGCAGGGCGGCCTCCATGCGCTCACCGCCCCAGGCCATCAGCCCGGCGACGAGGAAAAAACGCGCACCGCGCCCGATCAGCGAAGCGGCGACGAAAGGCAACAGGGCCAGCGACAGGGCGCCGGCGGCGATAGTGAACACCTTGTAGGGAATCGGCGAGAAGCCGGCGATGAACACCGCCCAGAAGCCCCAGCGTTCGAACCAAGCGACCGCCGTCTGATAGGCTGGCCAGTAACGGCCGTCCTGCAACCAAGGCAGTACGGCGTCGATGGCGAAGTGGCCGATGGCGTAGCCGAAGAGCCCGCCGGCCACCGAGGCCAGCGTGGTCAGGAGGGCAAGACGCCAGGCCTGCCGCGGTTGTGCGAGGCACATCGGCGCGAGCATCACGTCCGGCGGGATCGGGAAGAACGAGGACTCGGCGAAACTCATGCCACCCAGATACCAGGGGGCGTGCGGATGCCGCGACCAGATCATGGCCCGGCGATAGAGTGATGAAAACAGTTTCATTGGCGGTGCCCGTGGGGTTGGAAAGTCCGGCAGGGTGCGAGTGCGGTCGCCACGACGGCGGCATCCTGTACCGCGTGCCGGCTGCCGATCAGCGACGTTCCGGAAAACGCCGTCGTGCGGGCGCCGCGCCCTGGTGGGTAAGGCCGGCGACAGCGCCGGAATCGCGAGGAAGATCGCGGCCAGGCTGGTGGGGCGGCGAGCGTCAACGCACCACCATCACGGGGTGCGGACTCAGATGCATGAGCGTGTGGGCCACCGAACCGAGCAGCAGGCTCTTGGTTACGCCCAGGCCGCGGCTGCCGATGACGATTCCCGAACAGCCGACGTGCCCGGCCAGGGCAATGATTTGATCGACGGCCTCGCCCATCGCCACGTGCAGTCGCCACGGCTGGCCTTTCGCGTCGAGCAGCGCGCGCGCCGACCCGGTCGCCAGCCACGCCCGGCTCGCCAACGCCTCTTCTGCCGCTTCCTTGCCGAGCCAGGGTTGCACATTGACGAGATGCAAGGCACAGGCGGTCATCTCGCCGGCCCGCTGGGCGGCTGCGGCGACGGCGCGCAACGCCTGTTCCGAACCGTCGACGGCGACCAGCCAGGGATTCGTTGCCGGCGCCGGAAGCGGCGGCGAACTGTCGAACACCAGGCCGACCAGACGGCCATCGCTGTCGCGCTGGCAACTCGCGGGAGCGGGAAGATCGATCAAATGGCTCATGTTTCTTCTCCTGTGGCGAGGGCTTTGGGCTTCGACAGGGCCAGGCTGGCCACGACCGACACCAGAATGGTGCCGGAGACGATCGCCAGCGACCACGCGATCGGCATATGAAACCACGGCATGGCGAGGAGCTTTCCGCCAATGAAGAGCAGCACGATGGCCAGGCCGTACTTGAGCAGATGGAATCGATCCGCCATGTCGGCGAGCAGGAAGTACAGGGCACGCAGTCCCATGATGGCGAAGATGTTCGAGGTAAACACGATGAAGGGATCGGTGGTCACAGCGAAGATGGCCGGGATGCTGTCAACCGCGAAGAGAACGTCGCTGGCCTCGATCAGTAGTAGCACGAGGAACATCGGTGTCGCCCACAGGACGCCGTTCTGGCGGACGAAGAAGAATTCGCCGTGGAAGCGCGGCGTGATGCGCAGGTGCCCGCGCAGCCAGCGCAGCAGTCGGTTCTTCTCCAGATCGGGCTCGTGGCCGGTGAAAACCAGCATCTTGATGCCGGTGATCACCAGGAAGCCGCCGAAGACATACAACACCCAGGCGAACTCCGATACCAGCCAGACCCCGGCCAGGATCATGCCAGCGCGCATGACTATGGCGCCGAGCACGCCATAGAGCAGCACGCGGCGCTGCAGTTCCGGTGGCACCGCAAAGGCGCCGAAGATCATGACGAAGACGAACATGTTGTCCACCGACAGCGACTGTTCGATCAGATAGCCGGCAAGGAATTCAAGGGTCTTGCGCTGGGCCACCTCGGCACCCTGCGTACCATTCAGATACCACCACAGCAGGCCGGCAAAGGCCAGTGCCAGGCAGGCCCAGGCGATCACCCAGGCCAGCGCCTCCCTGACCGGGACGCGGTGCGCCTTGCGCCCACCGAAGACGAATAGGTCGAGTGCAAGCATGCCCAGCACAAAGGCAATGAAGCCGACCCACATCGGGCCGGTGGCGAAACTGTCGATGTTGGCGGTCAAGAAAGGTTCCCCGTTTTGCCGCAGGTCAGCGCCATGACCTGGCCGGCGTCCCGTGTTGCGGCCTTCTGCCGCTCCGCAGCAGAACCCGAGCCCATGACGATGGCTGTCAGCGGTCGGTAGGCAGGGCGCTGCACGGCGTTTCCTCGGTGAGCGGTTGTTGCCGAGTGGCTGAGATCATGGGGAAATCGCGTCGCCGCGCCAGGTGGCGATCGAGTGCACGGCCGATGCGTGCGCTGGCGCGGTCGATGGCCAGGTAAAGATCGCTCTGGATATCCTCGACGATCAGGGCAGGAGCGCCCTTGAGGCGCACTTCGATGCCGCAACATCTGTCCTTGCCGCCGCGCGGGCCATCGACCTCGGAAAGGCGGACGACGATGCGCGTGAAGACGTCCCGGCCATGGTTCAGGGCGTGGGCGAGGCGCGCGGCGAGGTGTTGGCGCAGCGCGTCGGTAAGAGGGAGGTCTTGAGCTTGGATTTTCAGGTTCATGGCATTCCGCTGGCTGGACGGGACGACGACAGCTGGATTATGGGCATTGGGCAGGTTCGACACAAATAGATATAACTATGGGTTATGATCGAAAAATACGAACATATGGAGGGCGGCATGCTCAACTACAAGCATTTGCATTACTTCGTCAGTGTCGCCCGCTCGGGTGGTGTCACCCGCGCGGCGGAGCGCCTGCATCTGACGCCGCAGACGCTTTCCGGGCAAATTTCCCAGTTCGAGGAACGGCTCGGCGTGGCGCTGTTCCGGCGCGTCGGGCGCCGACTGGAACTCACCGAAACGGGAAAACTTGCGCTCTCCTACGCCGAGGAGATCTTCCAGACCGGGGCCGAGCTGGAAGACCTGCTGAAGAATGGCGCCGAGGAGCGGTTCATCACCTTCCGCGTCGGCATCGCCGACGTCGTGCCGAAATTCATCGCCCATCGTCTGCTTGCGCCGGTACTGGGACTTCCCACGGCCGTGCGCCTGATCTGTCAGGAGGACCGGCTGGAACGTCTGCTGGCGGATCTGGCGATCCATCGTCTCGACATGGTGCTGGCCGCCCGCCCGATGCCGCCGGGTACGGAGATCAAGGGCTACAGCCATCCGCTAGGCGAATCGGGCGTCGCTTTCATGGCTGCGCCCGCGTTGGCGGCGCGACTGACGGGCGACTTCCCGGACTGCCTGGATGGCGCGCCCTTGCTCCTGCCCGGGCGTGATAGTGCCCTTCACGGCGCCCTGCCGCGCTGGCTGGAGCGCGAGGGGATGCGTGTGCGCATCGTCGGCGAGTTCGACGACAGCGCCTTGATGAAGGCTTTCGGCGAAGCCGGTGCCGGGGTCTTCCCGACGCCAGCGGCCAGCGTCCCGGACGTGACGGCGCATTACCAGGTCGTCAAGCTGGGCGAAACGGAGGAGCTTCGCGAGCGATTTTTCCTCATTTCGGCCGAGCGGCGGTTGACCCATCCCGCAGCGCGGGCGGTCAGCGAGAACGCGCGCAGCGGAGTGTTCACGCCGCCGCAAGGCCCGGCGAACACGACGTCGCAGCAGGATACGCAGCGAGGTTGAAAGGTCGGCCCGGGCGGGGTTTCCTCTCAGTGCGGCCCCGGCTCCTGCTCGCCTGTCTGCGCTGGCTGCCCGGAATTGCGCCCGCTCGATTGCCGATGGAGCGCCGCTTTGGCCAGCAGGTGTGCCGTCACCGGCGCGGTGATGAAGAGGAAGAACAAGGGGGCCAGCTCGTGCAGGCTGATTCCTTCGCTGTCCTGTAGCGAAAAGAAAATCGCCGAAGCGAGCAAGGTTGCGCCGACGCCCATGGTCGTGGCTTTGGTCGGGCCGTGCAGACGCATGAGAAAGTCCGGGAGACGGGCGAGACCGACGGAGCCGAGCAGCGCGAACAGCGCGCCGACAATGATCAGCGCGGCGATGATGGCTTCGGTGGCCGCGCTCATTCGCTGATATCTCCACGCAAGAGGAACTTGCACAGCGCGATGGTGCCCACGAAGCCAAGCAGCGCGAGCAGCAGTGCGACCTCGAAGTAGGCGGTGCTGTTGGTGCTGATTCCGTAGAGTACGAGCAGGGCGATGCTGTTGATTCCCAGGGTGTCGAAAGCCAGGATGCGATCGGTCGTGTCCGGGCCGACGAGCAGGCGGTAGACGTTCAGCGCCAGTGCGCTGGCAATCATGACGAAAGCGATTTCGACGGCGGCATTCAGCATGCAAACATCTCCTTGAGGGCCTGTTCGTAGCGCTCCTTGATCTCGCTGATCAGCGCCTCCGGATTGGGCGCGTCGAGGGCGTGTACCAGCAGCACCCAGCGCTGCTGGTCGACGTCGATCGATACCGTTCCCGGGGTCAAGGACACGATACTCCCCAGTAGCGTGGCGATAAACGGGTCGCGCAGATCGAGGGGTACCTCGACGAAAGCCGGTGACAGCCGGTGTAGCGGCCCGATGATCTGGCGCGCAACGCGCCAGTTGGCGGTGACGATGTCGAGTCCGAAGAGACCCATGAAGCGCAATGCCCGCCAGGGACGGACGAGCGGCGGGGGGTCGGGCCAGAAGTCATGGGTCAGCAAGGGGATGACGATTGCCAACACGGCGCCGAGGACGAGCACGCCCAACGATGCGGCGTTGGTGATCACCGCCCAGAGCAGGAACACCATCAGCGACAGGCGCGGGTGTGGCAGGATGGCGCGCATCATGGTCTTGTCCCGTGGCCGGTGGTCGTTGCGCCTGCTCCGAGAACGCCCGTCACGTAGGCGCCAGGTGCATGCAGTTGAGCGGATGCGCGCGCGGCGTAGTCGGCTAGCGGGCGCGCACCGACCGCCAGCAGCGGCCCGGCAGCGACCAGCAGCAGGGTCGCCGTCGCCCGTTGCCAGCCGACGGGCTCGCCCGGCAGCGATCTCGCCGCCGCCTTGTGTTTCCAGATCAGATAGCAGCCGTCACGGGCCAGCGCGGCCATGACGATGAAACCCGAGATCAGTATCACTACCCAGATAGCGCTTCCCGCTTCGACGTCGCGCGTGCTGGTCAACAGCATCAGCTTGCCGACGAAGCCGGAAAACGGGGGCAGGGCGGCGGCCGTGGTGGCCACGATCAGGAAGGCGATTTTCAGCCAGGTGGCGCGCAGTGGCGGGCCGGCCAGGAACTGGTCGGCGACCTTGCCGCGCTGCTCGGCGATCAGGCCTGCGAGCAGGAAGAAAGCGGCGCCGGCAAGGGTCGATTGCAGCAGGTAGTAGAGCGCTGCGGCGCTGACTTCGGTACTTGCCTGCGCGGGCGTCACCAGCAGGGTGCCGGCCGACAGCAGGACCAGCCACGCGATAAGCGCCTGCAGGCGGGCGGCAGCCAGCGCGCCGAGGGCGGCGAAGGCGACGGTGGCCAGCGCCAGGGTGGTCAACCAGTTGTCGAGAAGGTCGGGCATCACCGGTTCGAGGGCGATCGCCTGTACGCGCAGGATGGCGACGATGCCGACCTTGGTCATGATCGCAAAGAGCGCGGCCACCGGTGCGCCGGCAGCGCTATAGGTGTGTGGCAGCCAGAACGATAGCGGCAACAGACCGGCCTTCAGTGCGAAGACCGCGATCAGCAGTGCGAAGGCCAGTCTGGCGAGTGCACGATCATGGCCGGGCAGGGTCAGAACGCGCGCTACATCGGCCAGGTTCAGCGTGCCCAGCGTGCCGTAGATCAAGCCCAGCGCGATCAGGAAAAGCGCCGAGCCGACCAGATTGAGCACCACGTAGGTGATCCCGGCGCGCGTGCGGGCCAGGCCGCCGCCGTGCGCGAGCAGCACGTAGGAGGCGAGCAGCATGATTTCGAAGAAGACGAAGAGGTTGAACAGGTCGCCGGTGAGAAACGCGCCGAGCAGGCCGAGCAGTTGAAACTGGAACAAGGGGTGGAAGTGAATCCCCTCGTCGTCGAAGCCGGCGCTGGCATAGAGCAGGACCACGAAGCCGAGCACGGCGGTGAGCAGGGTCATTGCGGCGGCCAGGCGGTCGACGACGAGGACAATGCCAAAGGGCGCCGGCCAGTCGCCAAGGGCATAGACGCGCAGCACGCCGTCGTCGGCGAGCAGCGTCAGCCAGCTGGCGACGAGCACGAGGAGCGCCGTGGCCAGCAGTCCGACCGCGCGCTGGAACGAGAGGCGGCCGGACGCCATCTGCAGCAGCGCTGCAGCCAGGGGGATCAGAAGCGGCAGAATGGGCGCGTTGGCGTTCATGGTCCCTTGTGGGCGTCGACGTGGTCGGCTCCCGATTCGGATAAGGCGCGCAAGGCAAGGATCGCCAGATAGGCGGTCATCCCGAAACCGATAACGATGGCGGTGAGCACCAGTGCCTGCGGCAAGGGGTCGGCATAGCTTGCGCCGGCGCGAATCAGCGGCGGGGCATCGATGCGCAGGCGGCCGCTGGCAAAGAGAAAGAGGTTCACCGCGTAGGACAGCAGGGTCAGGCCGAGCAGGACGGGGAAAGTGCGCGAGCGCAGGATGAGGAACACGCCGCAAGCGGTGAGCACGCCGATGGCAATCGACAGCAAGACTTCCATCAGTTCCCCGCCTCCTGGTTGTGTGCGCGTGCCGATAGTCGGCCCAGGCCGGAAAGTACCGTCACCACGACGGTGACCACCACTACATATACACCGAGATCGAAGATCATCGCCGAAGCCAGTTCGAACTCGCCGATCAGCGGCAGCGAGACATGGCCGTGGGCAGTGGTCAGAAAAGGCCGCTCGAAGAGCCAGCTCGCCATTCCCACTCCGCTTGCCAGCAGCAGCCCCAGCGAGAGCAGCCCGGCCGAATTGCGTGGCATGCGTCGCTGCGCAAAGACGTTGCCATTGGCCAGGTATTGCACGACCAGCGCGACGCTGGTGATCAGGCCGGCGACGAAACCACCGCCGGGCACGTTGTGTCCGCGCAGGAAGATGTAGACCGAAATGGTCAGCGACAAGGGCAGCAAGGGGCGCATCATCATCGCTAGAAATAGCGGGTGGGCTTCGCTCGACCAGGGGCGTCCATCGCTATCGAGTCGTGGTGCGGTCAGGATCAGCCGGTCGAGGAGCGCGTGGGAAGCCAGGGCGACCAGGGCCAGGACGGTGATTTCGCCGAGAGTATCGAAACCTCGGAAGTCCACCAGGATCACATTGACGACGTTCGTACCGCCGCCGCCGGGAACCGCTTCGCGAAGATAGAAACCGGAAATCGTCGCGAACGGTGCGGCGAGCATCTGCAGGGTAATCAGCGCCATGCCGCCGCCGGCAAACATGGCCAGCAGCAGGTCGCGTGTCAGGCGACTGGCACTGCTTCTCGGCGCTTCGCGTACAGGAAGAAAGTAGAGTACCAGCAGCATCAGAATGATGGTTCCTGTCTCGACCGCCAACTGGGTCAGCGCCAGGTCGGGTGCCGACAGGCGGACGAAGATCAGCGCCACGATCAGGCCGACGATGCCGACGAGAATCACGGCCAGCAAGCGTTTCCGATACAGCAGCGTGCCACCCATGCTGCCCACCAGCAGCGCGAACAGGGCGAGGTAGGCTGCTTCGCCAGCGGGCTGGCTGGGTAGCCGGACAGTCGCGGCAGGCCCCGAGAAGAACGCCCAGCTGCCGAGCACCAGGATGAAACTGAATAACAGCGCGTTGTAGCGCTGCAGAGAGCCGTTGTCGAGCAGCGCGACGAGGCGTCGCGCAGCGCCGGCGAGCAGCCGGTAGCCGCGTTCGAAGGCCGTGCGCGGGCGTAGTGGCGGCAGCTGTTCCTGCCACGCAAAGAGCGGACCGCGCATTGCGTAGATGAAAACGCCACCGGCCAGCGCCAGCAGGCTCATCATCAAGGGCCGATTGAAGCCGTGCCACAGCGCCAGTTCGAATTCCGGCAATGGCGCCTGCAACGCGGCGGCGGCGGCGACGTCAAGCAGCGGCGCGACGGTCCATCCGGGAAAGACGCCGACGAGCAGACAAAGGAGCACCAGCAGTTCGATCGGCGCACGCATCCAGCGGGGTGGCTCGTGCGGCTGGCGCGGCAGGTCGATCGGCTCGCCATTGAAGAAGACGTCGTGCACGAAGCGCAGGGAGTAGGCGACGGCAAGCATGCCGGCGATCGTGGCGACCAGCGGCAGCAGCCAGGAGACGGCTTCGAACTGCGGGTGACCGACCGTTTCGGCGAAGAACATCTCCTTGCTCAGGAAGCCGTTCAGCAGCGGTACGCCGGCCATCGAGCCGGCGGCAATGATGGCCAGGGCGGCAGTGATCGGCATGCGCTTGAACATGCCATTGACGCGGCGCATGTCGCGTGTGCCGCATTCGTGGTCGATGACCCCGGCGGCCATGAACAGCGAGGCCTTGAAAATCGCGTGGTTGATGATGTGGAAGACGCCAGCGACGATGGACAGCGGCGTGTCGAGGCCGAACAGCAGGGTGATCAGACCCAGGTGACTGATCGTCGAGTAGGCGAGCAGGCCCTTGATATCGTGTCGAAAGAGCGCCGTCGCCGCGGAATAGACCAGGGTCACCGCGCCGGTGCCGCTGACCAGCCAGAACCAGGCGTCGGTACCGCCGAGTGCCGGATGCAGGCGGGCGAGCAGGAAGACGCCCGCCTTGACCATGGTCGCCGAATGCAGGTAGGCCGATACCGGCGTCGGCGCCGACATCGCGTTCGGCAACCAGAAGTGGAAGGGGAACTGCGCCGACTTGGTAAACGCGCCGAGCAGGATGAGGATCAGCGTCGGTATGTAGAGTGCGTGTGCGCGAATCTGATCGCCGGCCGCGAGAATCACCGAAAGCTCGTAGCTGCCGGCGATATGGCCAAGGAGGAGGATGCCGGCGAGCAGTGCTAGGCCGCCGCCGCCGGTGACCGCCAGGGCCATGCGGGCACCAATCCGCGACTCGTACTTGTCGTGGCTGTAGGCGACGAGCAGGAACGACGAGAGACTGGTGATCTCCCAGAAAACGAGGAGCAGGAGCAGGTTTTCGGAAAGCACGACGCCGAGCATCGCGGCCATGAAGAGGAGCAGAATCGAATAGAAGCGCCCCATGCGGTCGCTGCCCGGCAGATAGTAGAACGCATAGAGCACGACGAGCAGGCCGATGCCGCAAATCAGCAGGCTGAAGAGCAGCCCGAGACCATCCATGCGCAGGCCGAGGTCCAGTCCGTAGGTGGGAAGCCAGTGCACGCGTGCGACCTGCGTTTCGCCGGCGAAGACGGCGGGCGCCAGCCGCAGCACCAGCGCGAGGCAGGTGCCGATCACCGCTGCCGCGGCCACGGTGGCGGCGACGCGTCCGAAGCGCTGCAGCAGCAGCGGCAGCAGGAAAGTGGCAAAGGCCATGCCGGGAATGGCCAGGAGCAGCAGGTTCGAATTCACAAAGGCCGATCCAGGAGTGAATTGTCCGGGGGTGACTCGGAGGTGCCGAAGATGCGACTATTACAGAAACTGGAGTTGTCCGCTGGCTTCATCGCAGGGAGTGTTCTGCTCGCCAGCATCGCAGGTCCTGGCGGAGCACAACAGCGGTGTCGCTGGGCCGGATTATAGCCGTCTGCTGAATCTGGTGGCCGACGCGAAGTCAGTGGCCGCTCCGGGCAGGCGGGCTGCGTCATCGCGCCGAAACATTGGCGGCGTAGTCTGCCGGCTGTCCTTCTCACTGCCCACACGAGCCCAAGCCAATGAGCGACCACCTCAGCAAACAGTTCGATCTGGAACTTGAACACATTCGCACGCGCCTCCTGCAGATGGGTGGCCTGGTCGAAAATCAGGTGCAGGCGGCGATCGATGCCTTCAGCAGCGGCAATCTGGAGGCGATGCAGCAGGTGATCGACAGGGACTGCGAAGTGGACGCCAACGAGGTTGGCATCGACGAGGACTGTACGCTGTTGATCGCTCGCCGGCAGCCGACGGCACGCGATCTGCGCCTGGTGATGGCCGTCTCACGAATTGTCACCGACCTCGAGCGTGTCGGCGACAAGGCGGCGAAAATCGCCAATATGTCACGCAAGCTGCACCAGGGCGGTAACCAGCGCATCCCGCGCCTGTCCGATATCCGGCATTGCGGCCGCCTGGCCACCGACATGTTGCAGAGCGCCCTCGATTCGCTGGCGCGGATGGATGTCGCCGCGGCACGGCAGGTCATCGGTGCGGACAAGGCGATCGATGCCGCGTTCAACGCGATCCTGAGGCAGTTGATCACTTACATGATGGAGGACCCGCGGACGATCAGCGAGGCACTGGACATCATCTGGATTGCCAAGGCCATCGAACGGGTCGGCGATCACGCGGCGAACATTGCCGAAAACGTGATCTACATCGTCAGCGGCGTAGACGTTCGGCATAGCGGGGCGGCGCGCAAGGTGGCGAGCGAGTGATGACGCGCACGAAGGCCAGTTTGCCGCAGGTTCTTGTCGTCGAGGACGACAAGGGAATTCAGGAATTGCTGCGCTTTACGCTGCTGCGCGGTGGCTATGAGCCGCTCTGCGCAGACAGCGCCGAGCAAGCCGAGACCTTGTTGCGCGAGACGCTGCCGGAGCTCGCGCTGGTTGACTGGATGCTGCCCGGGAAGTCGGGTCTGGCGCTGATTGGCCGGCTGCGCGGCGAGGCTCGCACGCGCGGCCTGCCGGTCATCCTGCTCACCGCGCGTGGTGAGGAACCGGACCGCGTCGCCGGGCTCGAAGGTGGTGCCGACGATTACATCGTCAAGCCCTTCAGTCCGAAAGAGCTTCTCGCCCGCGTGCAGGCAGTGCTGCGGCGTTGCGCTCCGGAGTTCGTCAAGGGGACGCTGCAAGCCGGGCCGATTGAGCTCGATACGGTCAGTCACGCGGCAAGTGTCGATGGCCAGCGAATCAGCCTGACGCCGACCGAGTTCCGGCTGCTGCGCTTTCTGATGGCCAACCCTGGCCGCGTCTACACGCGGCAGCAGTTGCTCGACAACGTCTGGGGCGATCACGTCTATATCGAAGACCGTACGGTGGATATTCACATTCGCCGCCTGCGCGTTGCGCTCGGCGCTGCGGCCGAGTCGATGGTGGAAACCGTTCGCGGTGCCGGTTATAAACTCGCATCTCGGTCCGGGTCGAACCCGCTGGACTCATGAGCCGGCGTGGGTCGTGGTTTGCAAGGTTTCTGCTCACCCGTCTGCTGCCGATTCTTGGCCTCGCCCTGCTGGCCTGGATCAGCCAGGGTGCAGCGTGGGGCTGGGCGGTTGCAGCGCTCGGCTTCGCCGTGCTGGCTTGCGTGCACGCCAGGCAGTTGGTGGCACTGCTCGCGTGGCTGGACGCTCCCGAGAAGCGCGCGTTTCCGCACGCCGGTGGCGCCTGGGGCGAAGTCCTGGGCAAGCTCTCGGGAAGGCTGCGTGACGATACGCGCGGTCGCCAGGAAGTCGAGGCGACGCTGCACTCATTCCGCGGTGCCATGGACGCCGTCCCCGATGGCCTGGTGATTGTCGACGCCAGCCATCGCATCCACTGGAGCAATCGCGCCGCCGGCGCGCATCTGGGAATTCATTTGCCGCGCGATAGCGGCGTGATCATCGAGCACCTGGTCCGTACGCCGGGCTTCGCCGAGTACCTGGCCAGTCCGGATGTGCACAGCCCCTTTGTCCTGCAGGCGCCGGCGGCGCGGACGCGCATCTACACCATCCGGGTCGTTCCCCTCGGTGATGCCAACAAGCTGCTGGTCAGCCTGGACGTGACCGATGCCCGGCGCGTGGAATCGATGCGCAGTACCTTCGTGGCCAACGTTTCTCACGAATTGCGCACGCCATTGACCGTGGTCCGTGGTTTTCTCGAGTATTTCACCGACGACGGGGTGGTCGACGGCGAGCAGCGCCAGCAGTTCGCGCGCCTGATGAGTGATCAGACCGCACGCATGTTGACGCTGGTCGACGACCTGCTGACCCTCTCGCGGCTGGAAGCGGAGGACGCGCCGGCGAGCGAAGAGGATGTCGATATGGCGAATCTTCTCGCGCAACTGCAAGCCGAAGGGAAAAGCCTCAGTGACGGTCGCCATCGTCTGGACGTGAATTGCCTGGGACCGGCCTTGCGCGGCAACCGCAAGGAGCTGCACAGCGCTTTCGGCAACCTGGTTTCCAATGCCATTCGCTATACGCCCGCGGGTGGCGAGATCGCTATCGAATGGGCCATGCACGAGGGGGTGGGCGTGTTTTCGGTTCGCGATTCCGGTGTCGGTGTGGCTGCCGAACACCTGCCACGGCTGACCGAGCGCTTTTACCGCGTCGATCGCGGTCGCTCGCGCGACACCGGCGGCACGGGTCTGGGCCTGGCGATCGTCAAGCATATCCTCCTGCGCCATCAGGCGAGCTTGAGCATCGACTCGGAAGTCGGGGCCGGCAGCACCTTTCGCGCCGCATTTCCGGACTGGCGCTTACCAGCGGCGAAGTGAGGCCGGGCTCGAGGCGACGCCTTGCTCCCGTCCAGGCGTCGTCGCGGTGTGCCTCGATCAGCCACCGCCTGGAAAATCGGCGGGCAATCGTCGCGTCGGGTCGTGGTGGTGGTGGCGGTTGAAAGGTTCCTCGTCAGGGAATTCGGGCGCCAGAACTGCCGGCTCGAATGCTTGCGGCTCGGCCGTCGCTGCGCCGAGACCGAGCTCGATCTGATCAGCGATATGCTTGATGCCGGCTAGCACTCCGGTGTCCGGATCGTCAACCAGCTGCCGCCACATCGCCGTCTGTGCCGAATCCAGGGTCGCGCGCAGCTGTGCTTCGAGCGCCGGCTTCTCCTGCGCGTGGGCGATGGCGCCAACGCCGGCGGCGCCCAGCGAGAGGACCATCCCGGCGACACCGCCGACGGCCGCCGCGGCAGCGCTGGCGCCGCCGCTGATCGCCATCTGGTCGATGAGTTTTCTTGCCGCGCGTTCGGCGATTGGCGATATCCGCGCCGCCACGGGCCCGGCGACGACGCGCGAACGCCCCTCGTGCAGGCGCGCCAGCAAGCTTGCATAGGCCGGCAGCCGGCCAACTGGCTGGCTATGCACAAGGTCATAGAGCGAGGCGTCTGGCGCGGCGGGTGTCGCGGCAGCAATGGCCGAAAGGGCCTTCAGTCTGCGCTCGAATTGGGCTCTTGGTACGCCATGGCGCCGCGGCATACCCTGCAGCTGCTCGGCGAGGAGCTTGACGTACAGGTTGGTCGCCTGTTCGGTGACCACGTCGGGGTCGATCTCCTCGGACGCCGGTTCGAGGACCCGCTCGGCGTATTCCTCCTGCAGATACGCGGCCAGGCGTCGTACACTTGCATCGTTGCCATCGCCATCGCCATCGCCATCGCTGCCCCCGTCCCCCATTTTGTACCAGGCAACTTTGATCGACAGCCATTGCTGGGTCCAATAGCCGGTATACCAGGGGATGAAGTCTTCTTCGCCAAGCTCGCGCACGCGGCGCATCCATCCGTCCATCAAGCCGCGCGCAAAGTTCTCGGCCGACTCCCAGGCCACCCGCGACGCGGCGGCAATGTCGTCATCGACCTGCTGCCAGGTGCTTGCGGATACATGGGGCGCGGGAGCCCGCTCGGGCGGCGGTTCGGGAGTTGCGCAGCCGAGCACGGAGAGCAGCAATGCGACGACCAGTGAATGGGCCGTCAGGAGCAGGGTTCTGTAGTATGAAATCGACACGTTTTGCCTGACCACCTATGTGCATGTCAGAACGGGTGCTTCCACACCGGCTGTCACTGATGCAATTATAGTGGGCGAGCAAAGTGCGCCTGGCTCCGAATTCCCGAGCGGCGGGAACGAGCGGCGGCCGGCCCTGCCGCGAGGCTGCGTTACCACAAGGAGAGACTATGAACACGCTTCGTCTGCTGGTTGCTCTGTGCTGCCTGTTTGCTTTGCCAGCGCTTCAGGCAGCCGACGACCTGAAGGCGTTTCCCGCCGCGGAGCAGGGGATGGTTCGCCATGTCCTGCGGCTGCCGCCGCAGGGGGAGGAAGACGAGGCCGATCTGAAGATCGAACTGGTTGTCGGCAGGACGCTCGAGGTCGATGCGCACAATCGCTACTTCTTCGCTGGCCAGATCGCCAAGGAAACCATCAGCGGCTGGGGATTTCCGCGCTTCATCGTCAGTCCGTTGGGGCCATTGGCGGGCACCTTGATGGCCGTCGATGCGGATACGCCGAAAGTCAGGCGCTTCGTCGCTCTCGGTGGCGAACCGTATCTCATGCGCTACAACAGTCGCCTGCCGATCGTCGTTTACGCGCCCGAAGGCGTCGAAGTCCGTTATCGATTGTGGCGCGCCAGCCCCGGGACGACCGTGATCGACAGGGGGTGAGCAGGCGCGGCAGGCCGACGATCATCCAACGGGCGGGCAGCTTCGTTGCGCGAGTGCGAACCTTCCCGTTTCCGTTGCCCTCGAGCGTATCGAAGGCATTCTGCTTGCCGGTCGGCGTGGGTCAGGCGGTCATTGCCTCGGCGCCGTGCCGGCTGCTTAGCCAGGCAGAGAAGTCAGCGCCAAGTTCGGGGTGTGTCTCGCCGAGCACGACGCTGGCCTGCATCAGGCCGAGCTTGCTGCCGCAGTCGTAGCGCGTGCCGTGGTAGCGGTAAGCGAGGACCTGCTCGGTGTTGAGCAGCGCGGCGATGCCATCGGTGAGCTGAATTTCGCCGCCAGCGCCGCGCGGCTGCTGGCGAATCAGGTCAAAGACCGCCGGCGTCAGGACGTAGCGCCCGGCTACCGCCAGGTTCGAGGGGGCGACGTTCGGCTGGGGCTTCTCGACCAGGCCACTGATTTCCACCAGATCTGCCCCCATTGCCTGCCCCTTGACGATCCCGTAGCGGTGCGTCTGGTTTCTCGGTACCTCCTGCACGGCGAGGATACTGCACTGGTGTGCGGCGAACAGTTCGGTCATCTGTTGCATGATCGGGGGCTCGCCGATCATCAGGTCGTCGGCGAGCAGGACGGCAAAGGGTTCGCCGCGAACCAGACGCTCGGCGCACAACACCGCATGGCCGAGACCCAGCGCCCGCGGCTGGCGCACGTAGACGCAGTCCATGTCGTCGGGCTTGATCGAGTGCACCAGCGCCATCAGCGCGTCCTTGCCGCCGCTGGCGAGTTCCGCCTCCAACTCGTAGGCGGTGTCGAAGTGGTCTTCGATGGCCCGCTTGTTGCGGCCAGTGACGAAGATCATCTCGCGGATTCCAGCGGCGTAGGCTTCTTCGACCGCGTACTGGATCAGCGGTTTGTCCACCACCGCGAGCATTTCCTTGGGGCTGGCCTTGGTCGCTGGCAGAAAGCGCGTACCCAGCCCGGCGACCGGGAAGACTGCTTTCTGAACCAGCAAGTTGTTGTTCTTGGGAGTCATCAGGGTCTCCAGATTGAGTGGTTTGGCGGGGTCGTGGCGTCGTCCTGCCCTGCAGCGCTCGGCTCGTCGACGATCCGCCAATTGTGCCAATCATGGCTTCGGTCAGGTGTGATTTTATCCTCGGCGAGGAGCAACAGGCCCCCGGCTGGATCGACAAAGCCCTCGCGACCTGGGTCAGCTTGCGAAAACGGCGGCCCGATCGGCGGTCCACGCCATGCCGCCGATGACGGCCATTGCCGAGACAATGACGAGCAGCACGCAGCTCGCGAAGTATAGCCTCGGGTGCGCTTCGCGGTCGGCGATCGCCAGGATGTGCAGGGCTCCCCAGGTGACCGCCATGCCAATGAGCAGCGGGATGCCAAGAACCTGCCACTCGACGCTGTTCAGCGACAGCATGCGGCTCTCGCCCCACGGTACGGCGAGAAAGACGCCGAAGGTCCAGAACAGCGCGACGCTGCCTGTGGCGCAGAGTAGCGCGACGCTGCGGGTGATCCACTTTTCCATTCGGTTTCCTTGCCGTTCATTGGTTGCGCTGGCGGTGTCGCGGTTCGCGAAAACAGGGTCGTCGCAGCGCCGGATCACGGTTTCATCAGGATGACGCATCGGCTCGACGGTCAATAGATGAAGCGCTCGCGCAGGTCGTCGAGATTCAGCGCGTGCAGGATCTGTTCCAGTCGCGTGCCGGCGTTGCCGCGTGCCTGGCCGGTATGCCTGGCGATGATCAACTCGTTTTTCAGCGAGTGTTCCCAGCCGACGAGTTCGGTGACCGTCAGCTGATAGCCGCGCGCTTCGAGTTGCAGGCAGCGCAGGGCGTTGGTCAGCTGGCTGCCGAACTCTCGCGTGTGTATCGGATGACGCCAGATTTCCGACAGCGGTGTCTTGGCGAAGGACTCGTTTTTCTTGCTGCGCAGCTGTGCGGCGACTTCCGCCTGACAGCAGGGGACAAGAACAATGAACCGCGCCTGTTTCTCGAAGGCGAAGCGAATGGCGTCGTCGGTGGCGGTGTCGCAGGCGTGTAGCGCGGTGACGATGTCGATTCTCTCGGGCAGGGCTGGGGAATCGATGGCGTTTTCGACGCACAGGTTGAGGAAAGACATGCGCGTGAAGCCGAGTCGCTGGGCCAGCTGGCGCGAACGATCGACCAGTTCCGGTCGCGCTTCGACGCCGTAGATATGGCCGTCGTGCCGGGCCTTGAAGAACAGGTCGTAGAGGATGAAGCCGAGGTACGACTTGCCGGCGCCGTGGTCGGCAAGGGTCAGGCTGCTGTCGGAGGCGACGAGTTCGGCGAGCAGGGGCTCGATGAAGTGGAACAGGTGGTGGACCTGTTTGAGCTTGCGGCGGCTGTCCTGGTTCAGCTTGCCGTCGCGGGTCAGCAGGTGCAGTTCCTTGAGCAGTTCGATCGACTGTCCGGGCCTGATTTCGGGGGGCGGCGGCAAGTTTGTCCTGAGCTGGGTTGACGAGAAACCAGCATTCTAGCGCCCTTGGCTGCTCGCGGGGCGGCAGCACAGGTGGCAGGAGGGCGGCAGGACGGTGGCCGAAGCGCGGCAGGAACGGTCAAGCGGTGGGATAATGGCCGCTCTTTCAGTCAGTCTTTGGATCGTGCATGGCCATCCAGTGGTTTCCCGGACACATGAACTCGGCGCGCAAGAAGGCGGCGGAGACGATGGCGTCGATCGACGTGGTCATCGAGCTGCTTGATGCACGTATGCCAGAGGCGAGCACCAATCCGCTGGTCCGCGAACTTCGCGTGCACCGTCAGCGTCCCTGTCTGAAGGTGCTCAACAAGGCCGACCTCGCTGATCCGGCGGTGACCGCGGCGTGGATCGATCACTACAACCGGCAGGATGGCGTGCGCGCGGTCGCGCTGTCGTGCCGCAAGCCCGGAGACGCAACGCGCCTGCCGACGCTGTGCCAGACGCTGGCGCCGCATCGCAACGACAACGTCAAGCCGCTGCGGATGTTGATCATGGGCGTTCCCAACGTCGGCAAGTCGACGCTGATGAACGTTCTCTTCAAGCGCAAGATTGCCAAGGTCGGTGACGAACCGGCGGTCACTCGCCAGCAACAGACCTCGCAGCTGGACGTTCGTCACTCGATTACCGATATGCCGGGGCTGATGTGGGCGAAGATCGACTATCCGAGCGATGGTCTGATGCTCGCTGCCGGCAATGCGATCGGTCGCAATGCAATGATCGATGAAGAAGTGGCGAGCTTCCTCGCCGGCGTGCTGCTGGCGCGCTACCCGGCGCTGCTGGCCAGCCGTTACGGTTTGCCGAGCGCTGAACTCGCCAGGCTCGACGCGGCGGACGTGATCGAGCGGATTGCCGTGCGGCGCGGCCTGCGCCTGCGCGGCGGTGACGCCGATCTCGAAAAAGCGGCGAAGGTGTTGCTGCAGGACTATCGCGACGGCATACTCGGGCGGGTGAGCCTGGAGACGCCGGCAACGCGGCGGCTGATGCTGGCCAGTCAAGCGCCGCTGGATGCTTCCCGACCGGCGGCCGCGGCGGAGCGGGTGTCCGATCCCCGGCGCCAGGAAAATTCGCCGGCGAGCCCGCCTGGCGACACTGCGCCGTAGGCCTCGCGCGACGGCATCTTCAGCGCGATCGTCGCCGTCGGCGCTCACCATCCATGTTCCATTTCCTTCCCGCCCCACTGCTTGGCCTGATCGCTTCCTTGCTACTCGGGCTCAACACCCTCGTCTGGGTGCCGATCCTGGTCTCCTTGGCGGTCGTCAAATTGCTCCTGCCATTCAAAGCGCTGCGTCTGCGTCTGGACCCGCTTCTGGTGCACATTGCCGAGGCGTGGATCGCCGGCAACAGCGGCTGGATGCGCCTCACGCAGAAAACGGTCTGGGACATCGAGGGGGGTGACGGACTCGACCGGCACGGCTGGTATCTGGTCAATTGCAATCATCAGTCGTGGGTCGATATTCTCGTCTTGCAACACTTGCTGACCGGGCGTATTCCTCTGCTCAAGTTCTTTCTCAAGCGGCAGTTGCTATGGGTGCCGGTGATCGGTCTGGCGTGGTGGGCTCTCGATTTTCCGTTCATGCGCCGGCACAGTGAGCAGTCATTGGAGAAGAATCCGGAGTTGCGTGGCCGCGACCAGGAGGCGACGCGCAGGGCGTGCGCGAGGTTTGCGCTGATTCCGACCAGTGTCATGAATTTCTGCGAGGGGACGCGCTTTACCCCCGCCAAGCAGCGGCGGCAGCAGTCGCCGTACCGTCACCTGCTGCGACCGAAGGCCGGTGGCATCGCGCTGGCCCTGAACGCGATGGGCGACAAGTTCCAGGCCATCCTCGACGTGACCATCGTTTATCCTGACGGGGTGCCGAATTTCTGGGCGTTTCTGTGCGGGCGCGTGGCCTGCGTGCGTGTGCGTGTGCGTCGCCTGCCGGTGCCAACGCATCTGGTGAAAGCCGATTACGCCAGTGACCCGGCGGTGCGTGAGGCGTTCCAGCAGTGGCTGCAGCAAATCTGGCAGGAGAAGGATCGGCAGATCGACGCGCTGCTGGCGCAGCGATCGTGTTGAGCAGTTACCGAGCACTTGCCTGTTGCCAGCGAGCGGGGCGGGCGGTCAAGGTACTGCGAAACAAGTGCCCTGGTAGCAGGCGTCGTCAGGCAGCGCAGGCACCAGCAGGAAATAGTTCGTTTGGTCGCCACTTGCGGGTGCTTTGTGCCTTGCCTGTCAGGCCAGTGATGGCATAATTGCCGGGCAATGCCCATTCCTCTCATCAAGCTGTTTAGAAGGCAGGTTTTATGTCCATGTCACTAGGCCGGGTAATCGCCGTTGTTTCGCAGAAAGGCGGGGCCGGGAAGACGACGGTTGCCATGCAACTGGGCGGCGGCTTCCATGCACTCGGCGCTTCAGTGTTGCTGGTTGACCTCGATCCTCAGGAGAGTGCGTTTCGCTGGGCGGAATCGGCCCCTTTGCTCGACTCTGATCTGCAACTCGATGTGCGCAAGATGTCCGGGCTCGAGCTGATAAAGCACGTCGGCGAGTTGCAGCGGGAGGCCGACTACGTGATCCTCGACACGCCGCCGTCGATCTACCATCCCTCGACGCTGGCGGCGCTGGCGGTGGCGCATCTGGCGGTGATCCCGGCGGTGCCCAGCCCGACCGATCTATGGTCTACGCTGGCCGTCGAGCGACTGATCCTGACACGCATGGAGCAGAGCCATCGTCTGCACGGATGCATCGTGCCGAACCGCGTGCAGAACACCGCGCTGGCGACGGATGTGCTTGAACTGTTGCACGAATTTACCTTGCCGATTCTCGATGCTATGCTCTGCCAGCGTAATGCCTATGCGCAAAGTGCGGTGATCGGTGCATCCGTTTTTCAGCTGGGATCAGGAGCTGACGCCGCACAGGAAGAAGTGCGCAAGCTGATTGCCGCCGTTCTTAAACAATTGGGAGAAAATTGATGACAACATCCTCACGTACCAGCAGCAACAAAAGCGCCTTGCGCGCCAGCCTGAAGAAGGAAGACGATTCGCTGGCCGGTCGCCTGGCGGGGACTGACGCTCCCCTGGAGGCCACGATTCAGGCCACTGCGGCCGAGTCTGAACCGGCCACGGGCGCTGCTGCCGTTACTGCTCCCAGCGCACCGGCGCGGCGGGCAGCGGCACGGCCGGCGGCGGCGAAAGCGCCTGCTGCCCGGACGGCTGCGACGGCCAGAAAAGCGCCTGCCCAGGCGCCGGCGGTCGATCCAGCAGCAGCACCGAAGGCAAGACCGGCGAGCAGGAAAGTCGCCGCTACTGGCGCCGAGCCACGAACGAGGGCTCCCAAGCCGGTAACGGGGACCGTCGAGATGCTCGAGAAGGTGGCCAAGCAGAAGCGCGACAAGCTGGTCAGCTACTCGGTCAAGCTATTGCAGAGTGAGGAAGCCGCGATCGAAGCCCTGCGCGACGAGTTGTCCAGGGTTGCCGGTTGGGCGGCGACCAAGTCTGATATTCTGCGTGCAGGCATTCAGGTCTTTGCCGAGCAGAAGCTGGAGCAAATGCAGGCCTTGCTCGGGTCGCTGGCTGCACCGGTGAAAGCTGGCAAGAAGGATAAGAAGGATAAGAAGGATACGAAGAAAAGGAAGCGCTGAAAGAGACGCGCTGACTTGCAAGAATAAGCGGTGAGTGCTCACCGCTTTTTTTTTGTCGAGGTCAGGCGCGCAGCCGTCGTAGAGCGGCGACGGTTTGACAATTCATGAGCGAGTGGCAGGACGATGATGGAACGTTTCGTAGTCGGTAAAGATGAAAAGCGTCGGCGTTGGACCAATGCCGGGTGGGGTGCGTTGTTCAGTGCTGCCATGGTCGTGGCGGTCTCTTTCGGTCACCAGCAAGACCCCGAACGTTACAGCAGTTTTCTCTTCTGGTCGGTTGCCTCAATCGTGACGACGCTGAATCTGGTCAACCTGATCTTCCTCTTGCGTTATCTGCGCGCGATCGGCGATCACTGCCTGGAAGTGCTGCCTGGCAAGCTTAGATTTCTGACCGCAGGGAAATGCTCCGAGCTGGAGTTCGAGCAAGTGACGGCACTGCGCTTGTTCCGGCGCCGAGGTGAGCTGCGGCACATTCAGCTGCTTCTCAGGAACAATCGCGGGATCCGCCTTGAGGGCTACCAGGATCTGGAACGTCTGGCTCAGTGTTTGCAGGATGCGCTTCCTGGCAAACAGATGTCCTGAAGAAGTCGGCGCGGCGGCTGGCTCAGGACGCTCGCCAACGGTCGGCAAGGCATTCCTCCTGCGACCTTGCCAAACGGCCATTCACGTGCGCTCGACACGCGTGCTGCGGGCGGCCGCGAACGAGCCGGCAGAGGCGCTTAACTCTCCCGTGATTGTCGCCTGAGCGCCAAAATGCTGCGTTCGGTGGCTGTCTGCTGGCTGGTCGACATGGCCTTCCGTCAAGCCGCCGCGCTGCGCTACGCATCGAAAAAAATTTCGCAATTGCAGGCGTTTGCGTCCAAAAAATCTCTTGACACCCTCCCTTTGTGATGCCTTTAGGACTACAATTTAACCCGGATCGAGATGCGTAGAAAGGCGCTTCACGGGCAGCTTGAAGGCCTGTGCGCGCGGCAAAAAATAACAGAGGTTTGTAGTTTTTCTTGTTTTTTACCAACCATACCGGAGGACAAATGTTATCCACCAATCCGATTGCGGCTTTGTTCGGCAAGTCGCCTTTCAAGCCCATGCAACAACACATGCGCATCGTCTGCGAGTGCGTGGCGGAAGTACCGGGAATGTTCAACGCCGTAATTGCACAGGACGCGGCGCAGGTCGAAGCGCAGAAGGACAAGATCTTCGTCAAGGAGGGTGAGGCAGACGCGCTGAAGAACGACCTTCGCGACCATCTGCCGAAGAGCATGCTGTTGGCGGTTGACCGGCGCGACCTTCTGGAACTGCTGGCAATGCAGGATTCGATTGCCGACACCGCTCAGGATATCGCCGGCCTGCTGGTCGAACGCAATATGGAAGTTCCGCCGGACATGGCCGAGCCGCTGATGCGATTCGTGAACCGTTGCGTCGAGACCTGCGAGCAGGCGCACAAGGTCATCGAGGAGCTTGACGAACTCCTGGAAACGGGTTTTCGCGGCCGTGACGTCGACCGGGTCAACGCGATGGTTCTCGAACTGGGCCAGATGGAAAGCGATACCGATCTGATGGGCATTGCGCTCAGCGGTGTTCTTTTCGCCCAGGAAGATAATATCAAACCGGTGTCGGTGATGTTCTGGTACCAGCTGATCCAGTGGGTTGGCAATCTCGCCGACAACGCCGAGAAGGTCGGTGATCGCCTCCGTCTGCTGATCGCTCGCTGATCATCGAACGCCGAGCGCGTGCGCAAGCCGTTCAGTCAGACCACCCTTCCCGATGCGGGAAGTCGATTCGCGTGGTCAACTAGCAAACTCTACAGTTAAGGTTATTCAATGGAAATTATTGAGCAGCATCAGACTATCTTCTTAATCATGGCCTTCGGTTTCGGTCTCTACATGACCTGGGGTATCGGCGCCAACGACGTCGCCAACGCCATGGGCACCTCGGTCGGTTCCGGCGCCCTGACCGTCAAGCAGGCAATCATCGTCGCCGCAATCATGGAGTTCGCTGGCGCCTATCTGGCCGGGGGCGGGGTCGCGTCGACGATTTCGAAGGGAATCATCGACGGTACGGCCTTCGAGCCGGTGCCGGAATTGCTGGTCATGGGCATGTTGTCGGCCCTGCTGGCCGCCGGCATCTGGCTGATGGTGGCCACGATGCGTGGTTGGCCGGTGTCCACCACGCATACGATCATCGGCGCCGTCGTCGGCGTTGGCGTCGCGGCAATTGGCATGGACGCCGTGCACTGGGACAAGATGGGCGAGATCGTCGCCAGCTGGTTCGTTTCCCCGGTGCTTGGTGGCTTTTTCGCCCTGCTGCTGACGCTCAGCATCCGCAAGCTGATTCTCAACACCGACGACCCGATCAGCCAGGCTCGCAAGTGGGGGCCGTTCTATGCATTCCTGGTTGGCTGGCTGGTGTCGCTGGTGACCATCACCAAAGGCCTCAAGCACATCAAGATCCATCTCACTGACGTCGAGGGGCAGATCCTCGCGCTGGTCATCGGTGTTGCCCTGGCCATCATCGCCAAGTTGATGATGAACCGCATCAAGACCGACGAACGTGCGGACAAGGACTTCCACTACGCGAGCGTCGAGAAACTGTTCATCCCGCTGATGGTGTTTACCGGTGCGGCAATGGCCTTCGCCCATGGTTCGAACGACGTCGCCAACGGTATCGGCCCGATGGCCGCCGTGATTCAGCTGATCGAGACCAAAGCCGTATCGGCGAAGTCGGCGGTGACGCCGTTCATGCTGTTCATCGGTGGTGTCGGCATCGTCATCGGTCTGGCGACTTACGGCTACAAGGTAATGGCCACCATCGGCAACAAGATCACCGAACTGACGCCAACGCGCGGTTACTGCGCGACTATCGCCGCTTCATTCGTCGTCGTGCTGGCTTCGGGTCTTGGCCTGCCGGTGTCGACCACCCATATCGCGGTGGGTGCCGTGATGGGGGTGGGCCTGGCGCGTGGAATCGGCGCCCTCGACCTGCGCGTCATCGGCGGCATCATTCTCTCTTGGTTCATCACCGTGCCGGTCGGGGCGATCCTGGCGGCGATCATTTTCTACGTCATGCGAGCCGTCTTCAGCTAGGCTAACGACGCAACCCTCCAGGCGGCGCTTCCTTTCCTTTGGGGCGCCGCCTGTTCGTTTGTCCACCTGAAAGCTTGTCTCCTTCCACTCCCGACCCTAGCCTTTCGAGATCTGATTGATGCCGGATCTGTCTACCCAGCCCGTAGAGTCGTTGCAGCGCTTGAAAGGAATCGAATTTCCAGGCGATGTGCGCTTTCGCCAGATTCTGGTGACCGGTCCGCCCGGCGCTGGCAAGAGCACGATGATTCGACGTCTCGGTGGCTGGTCCGAAGAGGGCTATCTGGACATCAGTCGAAAGTACTGGTGGCGATCGGAAATGCTTTCCGTGCGCCCGCGCGAGATCCATCTGGGGCTGCCGATGCTCGGCATGGTCGACGCGGTGTCGGTATACGATCCGGCGTTTCTCGACTGCGATCCCTTGCCATCGGTCGACCTTGCCCGTATAGCGCTGCCGCCCCGGCAGCTGTTCTTCCTGTCCGTCGATTGGTATCGACGCTATGTCTTCGATTTTCTGCTACCACCGCCAGAACTGGTGTTCGAGAGACGCAGCGCGCGCGCGCGCCACCACACGCATCCGGTGGACGCTCAGCTGAGCCTGGCGATCTGCACAGCGCAAGTTGAGGTCTTTCGCCAGGTTGCCGAGCATCTTCATCGGAAGGGCTTCAATGTCTACGTGCGCGAGGGGATCGACAGCACGCCGCAGCGCTTTGTCGACCCTTCCGGGATCGCTGCAGCGGCGATTCCGCGCCGTCGCCGATTCACTTTTGCCAATGTCCTTGCTCGTCTGAAAGCCTTCTCGGCGCGACTGGGCTTTGGCGTCGGTCGTCACCTCCGCTTGCACGGCGCCTATCGCCTGGGGGATAGCAAAGTCCGCGTGACGCTCGGCGGTTTGCCGATCGAAATTACCCTTGGTCTCGACGACAAGCGCCTTCGACTCTATCCCGAGACACGCATCAACCAATTGGGAGAGGCAGTCAAGGTCGGCAGTTTCGTCGTCGTCGACCCCGCCACCCATCTCCGCCAGATTGGTGGGTTTCTGCGGTTGAGCCCCAAGAACTGGCTGGTCCTGGGTTCCGACGACCGCATCCAGCAGGCGATATTCGACTATCCAGAGGCTGTCGACGGGCATCATCTGGCCTTGATCCATGGCCGTGACGGCCTGGTGTTCCGCAACCTCAGTGACGCCGGTACGACCATTGCGCCGATCGTCGAAGAGCCCAAGGTGATCCGCCTGAAGCGCTTGCGGCGGCTGCGCAAGCGTAGCAGGCTGGTAGACCAGGGCATCCCCATAGCGCCCATGCTCGACAAGGCCAGGGCGCTGCGGATGAACAGATTGCAGCGGCTGCGCAAGATCTTCGGCGGGCCGATAAGGCTCGTGCCCAGGGACCAAGCGCTAGCCCTTATCGAAAAGGTCAATCGGCTGATGCACAACGAGGTCTATCGGCCCAGGGACGATCGAGGCCTGCCCGGCGGATTGCTCGTGCTGCCGCGCGAGTTGATCCCGATTGTGCTTGCAGACATGCATGCGCAGGTCGATAACCTGCTCACCGTGCTGACCCAGAACGCCTTCCTCGAAGCGCTGGAGGATGGAACCGCTGCCCTGATAATTCTCGGCGACGCTGTTCATTGCGAGGTTGATGGGCAACTGCGGGCGATGGAAAGCTCGATGATCCTGATGGACCTCATCTTTCGCCTCAAGCTGCATTTTCCGGAGCAGGTATTTTATATCCGCGGTAACCATGATTCGTTCTCGGAGGACCTGGCCAAGGAGGGCGTTCCGCAGGGTCTGCTGTGGGCGAGGGAACTCAGCGAGCTGCGCGGAGCGGTCTATCAAAGGGCCATGGGTGACTTTTACCGTCTGCTGCCCTATGTGGTCATGTCGCCCGATTTCCTCGCCTGCCACGCCGCCGCGCCAAAGACCAAGGTCAGCAAGAAAATGCTCGTGCAGCTCTACCAGCGACCCGAACTCGTTCTCGAATTGATCAACAACCGCCTGCAACGGGCCAATCGACCGCAAGGCTACACCCGACGCGACGTCAAGCGCTTCCGCAAGAACCTGAGCCTTGACCGGGAGACTCCGTTCATCGTTGGCCATACGCCAATCGACCGCGAGGAAACGCTGTGGCTGAACGTCGATGGCATTGACAATCACCATGTTCTGTTCAGTGCCAATCCCAGTCAGGTCGGCGTATTCACCCGCGTCGGTGAGACGATGGTGCCATTGACCTACCCGGTAGACGAGTTGACGCCAATTCTGAACGCCATGGTATTCAGGAGGACCGCCGACGCTACCGAGGCCACCGCCGGTCCTGGCGGGCCGGAGGACGAAGCGGCAGCGAAGGAGCCAGCTGCCAGAAGATTGCGGCAAGGTGGGTAGCCCAACCAGCCTGCTGCTTTGGGCGGCCTTTCGTGCCCTGAACGGGCAACTGTCTATTGCGCATCCGGGCCTATGGAAACAAGGGAGCCACGCTTGGAACATCGCCTAGCCGAACTGGAAGTGCGGCTGAGCCTCACCGAAGATCTGGTCGAGGCGCTGAACCTGACGGTCTATCGACAGCAGCAACAGATTGATCTATTGCAGCAGCAGCTGCGCCACCTTTACCGCTACCTGCAGGAACCTTCTCCGGCTGGCGAAAAGCGCAGTCCGCACGACGAAATCCCACCACACTACTGAACGGCGGGAGGCTCTACAGGCTGCCGTCAGGAGTCAGGGGCGCTCGCCTGTCTCCTCCGTTTTCCCGCCAGCTAGGCTCTCGTGCGCAGTGGCTGCGGCCGTCCTGGCCGTTGCCCAAAGCTCCCTCTGCCTGCCGTGACCGCTTTCTTGTTGATTCGTGTCAACCGCTACCCCAGGCGAGCGTTATGCGCTGCATGGGCGGGAAGCAAGAACAAACCTTCGACACAGGAGAGAAAAAAATGGGTAGCGTGAGCAACGAGTCTTTTGACCAGTTCCTGGATTCACTGAAAGAGGCTGGGGTTGAAATCAGCAACGAGCGCGAACTGCGGGAGCGCTTGGCAGAAGCTCAGCGCTGGCGTTTTGCTTTCGCCACACTGGCCGCCAACGGCCGTCAGCTGGGGATTCGTTTTCAGGACGCCAGGAGCGGCGTCAGCGATGCCGACATCCACCGGGCGTTCGCCCGCTTCGAATTCCCGGCAAAGCTGGAGAGTTCCTTTGCTGCCAGCCTTCGGGCCGACCACTAGGCGCCACGAGCTCGCCTCGGCCAAAGCCGTTAGGGCTGCCCAACGATCTCCGGGCAAGCCGTATGCGATGATGGAAAAGACCCGCCTCCTGGCGGGTTTTCTTCGCCTCCTGTTCGCCCTGCCGATGTCGCGCTGCTGTACAGGTTGGTTGGTGTTGGACGATCGCCGCAGTGTGAGTCATAATGCGGCAATGAACGAATCACCTCCCCAGGATCCGCGTCGCCGGCTCCGTGAGCTACTCTCCATCCCCGAGCGCGATCGCAGCGACCCGCAATGGGATGAAATCATCGAGCTCGAAATTACTCTGGCTCCGGGAAACCGTGAGTCCGATCGGAATTCGGACCGTCTTCCAGGGCAACCGGAGAAGCGTCAGAACACCTCCGGGCCCGGTCGTCGACCGGATCAACGCAAGACCGGCCCACGTCCGGCCGGGCCTCCTCGCCAGCAGGATCAGCGGCAGCCTGCCGCGAGGGCTGAAACTGCCTCCCCGGAGGGAGGGGCGGCTGACGGGCGCTCTCCCGACTCCAGGCCGCCCGCCAAGCGACATGGCCGGCGGCCCAGGCGGCCGCCCGAGGCGCCCAGCGACGGCTGATACCTCTCGCGACCCCGTTTGCGTGGCCGCGGAGGCGCCGAGGCGGGTGCTACGTGTGCCGCCCGCAGTGCGAAAAATGTCGGCTGGGAAGCGACACGGGAAGCGCTGTCAGTCGACCGACGGCAGGGTTCGCGCCCACACCCGCAGGCCGAGCCGGCAAGGGCAGACGCCGCAGCCGGCGAATCAGCTGCCGACCTGCCCGCGCAGCCACAGGCATTTGCCTTTACTTGCTTCGTCAAGGTCGGCCAGTGCCTGCTGGTGTTCAGCGACTTCTTCTTCGCTGGCGCGCCTGACGATCTGGGCTTTACGCCGACCCGAGGCGGGCATCGGGCGGGCAGCCTCTAAGCGTTCGGCGCTGTCATCGCCGAGATCCATGATCAGGCTTTCCTGGCCCCGGGTCATCGCCAGATAGACCTCGGCGAGAATCTCGGCGTCGAGAAGGGCACCGTGCAGCGTACGGTGCGAGTTGTCGACGCCGTAGCGGTCGCAGAGCGCGTTGAGGTTGTTCTTCTTGCCGGGGTGCAGATCCTTGGCCATTCGCAGGGTGTCGCAGACGGCGTGACAGACCGTGTCCAGTGGCGCCATGTCCAGTCGGGCCAGTTCGGCGTTCAGAAAGCCAAGGTCGAAAGCGGCATTGTGGATGACCAGTTCGGCACCGCGCACGAAATCGAGAAACTCATCGGCAACGTCGGCAAAATGCGGCTTGTCGAGCAGGAACTCACGGCTGATACCGTGCACTGCCAGCGCGCCAGCGTCGATTTCCCGCTCGGGATTCAAGTAGCGGTGGAAATGGTGATGGGTCAGGCGTCGATGGTACATCTCGACGCCAGCGATTTCGATGATGCGGTGGCCAAGCCTGTGTTCCAGGCCGGTGGTTTCGGTGTCGAGAAAAATTTGGCGCATGGGTGTTGTCCAATGACGGCGAAAGCTGGCGTTGTCGCGGATTCTTCGGTAGCGGGGGCCCGCGTGGGCAGTGCCGGTGGCTCAGGAGTCCCTGGCGCGTAGCTCGTCCATGCCGCGATTGGCGAGCGCGTCGGCGCGTTCGTTGCCGATATGCCCGGCATGTCCCTTGATCCAGAACCACTTGATGTCGTGCTGGCTGGCGAGTTGGTCGAGACGTTGCCAGAGGTCGGCGTTTTTCACCGGTTTCTTGTCCGACGTGCGCCAGCCATTGCGCTTCCAGTTGTGAATCCAGGCACTGATTCCTTTTTGCACGTACTGCGAATCCGTATGTAGATGCACCGTTGCGGGTCTGGTAAGCGCCTCAAGGGCGCAAATGGCGGCCGTCAGTTCCATGCGGTTGTTGGTCGTATTGCTCTCGCCGCCCCACAGTTCCTTCTCTCGGTCGCCGGTCTGCAGCACGGCGCCCCAGCCGCCCGGCCCGGGATTGCCACGGCAGCCGCCGTCGGCGTGGATGATAACCACCTGCTGATCAATCATGTCTTGCTGCTTCCTTCTTGGTGACCGCCGACAGGGCCTTGCGCGGAGTGGCCTGTTGCTTCCAGTTGGGCATGATCAGGCGCATGCTATGCACCCGTTTGACCGCGCGCAGTACGTAGACGCCGCCGGCGAAGCTCCACCAGCGCTGGCCGCTGGCTTCCAGGAAGTGCCAGCGTTTGAGCCAGCGCTCATTGCGGAAGGGCGGCGCGTAGCAACCGAAACGGCTGCTCTCGGCCTCGAAGCCGAGCAGTTGCAGCCAGTCCTTGAGGCGCGCCAGCGACAGGTAGCGACCATTCCAGGGAAAATGCTGCGGGCAGTTGGGGAGCCGGCGACGCAGGCCCCAGATCGAGATCGGATTGAAACCGGCAATGATCACTTCGCCCTCGGGAATCAGAACCCGTTCCACCTCGCGCAGAATTCCGTGCGGGTCGTCGTGGAACTCAAGGACATGCGTCATGACCACCAGGTCGATGCTGTGCGCAGCAAAGGGCAGTTGGCGCAGGTCGCAGAGGACGTCGACCTTGCCCGAGTCGTGCGCCAGCTGGCGGAGGGGAATGCGGTTTTGCGCGAGGAGGTCGAATTGCGGCAGTCCCAGCTGAAGCGCATGGTAGCCGAAGACATCGGCCACCATTTTGTCGAGGGTGGCCTGCTCCCAGGCCATGACGTACTTCCCCTGCGGCGTTTGAAGCCAGGCGTCGAGGCCAGCAATTGACATTTTCCGCAATTCTTCCAAAATTGAACGATGTTCGACGTCATCCGCATTCCAGCCTTCAAGGATAACTACATCTGGTTGTTGCGCAAAGGCGCATCGGCCGCCGTGGTTGATCCCGGTGATGCGCGCCCGGTGCTCGAGGCGCTTGAGCGCGAGGGTCTGTCGCTGACGAGCATTCTGGTTACCCATCACCACGCCGACCATCAGGGTGGGGTGGCGAGTCTCCTGGCGCACTACCCGGCCGAGGTCTTCGCGCCGGCAGCGGAATCGATTGCCGGCGCAAGCAGGCCCTTGCACGGCGGAGAAACGATTCACCCGACCTTCTGCGACGACGAGTTTCAGGTCATCGCCGTTCCCGGGCATACCCTTGGGCACATCGCCTATTATGCGGCAGGCTGCCTGTTCTGTGGCGATACCCTGTTTGCGGGCGGTTGCGGGCGTTTGTTCGAGGGCAGCGCAGGGCAAATGTTCGCCTCGCTGTTACGGCTGGCCAGCTTGCCCGAGCAGACGGCAGTCTACTGCGCACATGAATACACCGAGGCGAATCTGCGTTTCGCGCTGGCGGTAGAGCCAGGCAATCGCCGTCTGCAAAGCCGGGTCAATGAAGTCGCCGTGGCGCGGGCCAAGGGCTGGGCGACGGTGCCGTCGACGATTGGGCTGGAAAAGGCAAGCAATCCGTTTCTGCGCTGTGGCGAGCCGGAAGTAGCGGCATCGGCGCGGCGCCGCGTTCCCGGTGCGGTCGATGAGGTCGCCGTGTTTGCCGCGCTGCGCGAGTGGAAGAACGGCTTCTGAGGTTTTCTTCAGGTGGTTTCCAGGTCGCTGTTGTGTCTGTCTGGCAGGGTTTTTCCCGCTGCCGGCCAGGCCAGCCTGAGCGTATCGAGGACCTTGCCAACCTTGTACGGCTTGATGATGAAGCCGCTGGCGCCGCCCTGTATCGAATCGCGAACATTGGCGACACTCGGTGTTCCGCTGACCATGATGACGACGATCTGCGGATGCAGGGCCTTGATCGCCTGCAAGGCTTCGAGGCCGCCCATTTCGGGCATGACGACATCCATGCAGATAATGTCGGGTCGCAGTCGCTCGGCGAGTTCGAGCGCGCCGATGCCGTCTCGGGCCTCACCAACGACCTCGTAGTCGTTGCTGCGCAGAATGCTGCGCAGCAAGGCTCGCGTCAGCTCGTGGTCGTCGACGATCAGTACTTTCGCTCCTGCTGACGCCACTGCGTTACTCGCGCTCACGTCCTTGTCCCAGGGTTTGCCCAGGCGTCGTTCAGCGAAGATGTCGCCGTCGCTCTGGCGCTGGCCGCGTGGCGAGTGCGGGAAGCCCGCCTTCGTGCTAAATTCGCCCTTCCCCCAGCCAGCTTGCGGCCTGCTGCCATGCCTGAAAACACCGATCCTGCGACGGCGAATGCCTCCACCGCCCTGAGAAAATACGGGCTGCGCGCTGCCCTTGCGTTGCTGGTTTTCAGCGTGCTCGGATTTCTCGTTCTGCCGCTGGTCGTCAAAGCGGTCCTCGTGGAGCAACTTGCGCAGGTCTTGCAGCGGCCGGTGGCCGTCGACGGAGTGAGAATAAACCCCTATACGCTGTCGCTGCAAGTGAGCGGATTGGCGATTCAGGAAAAGGGCGGTGGCGAGATCGTAGCGGGCTTCGAAAGCCTGGATCTGAATGCCGAGTGGAGTTCGCTATGGCACGGTGGACCGGTGATCAGCGAGCTGAATCTGGTCGCTCCGGCGTTCAGGGTCGTGCGCCAGCCCGACGGGCGATTCAATTTCTCCGATCTGGTCGACGAGTTTGCGGCGAAGCCGGAATCAGACGATCCGCTACCGCGTTTCTCGCTGAACAACATTCGTATCTCTGGCGGAAGATTAGAATTCGACGACCAGATGCTGGCCGAAAAGCATCTGGTCAGCGACCTCGATGTCGGCCTGCCTTTCATCTCCAGCCTGCCACAGGCGATCGAGATATTTGTCGAGCCCACTTTTTCGGCTTCGCTTGATGGTTCGCCGCTGCTTTTCGAGGGCAAGAGCAAGCCCTTCGACCCGTCGCTGGAAAGCCAGCTGATGCTCGACCTCAGCGAAGTGCCGTTGGCCAGGTACGTCAATTACCTGCCGCTGCACCTGCCGATCGAAGTTGTTTCCGGCACCCTTGACAGCGCGTTGACGCTGGCCTTCCAGCGCCAGGACGCGGACCAGTCGATCTTGGCCATCTCGGGCAGGGTCGCGCTCAAGGACGTCGTCGTGAAAGACAAGGGCGGTTCGCCATTGCTTTCTCTGCGCCGCCTGGAGGTGGTGCTCGATGCGCTTGATCCGCTTAACGGCAAGTTCGCCATCGAACGCGTATCGCTCGAGCAGCCGGAACTCCATGCACGGGTCAGCCCGCAGGGCACGATCAACTGGGTCGACTTCTTCAGCAAGGAACTGGCGGCCCGCGGTACGCCTGCGGCGGAAGAAAAAGACGCCGGCGGATCAGTGCCTGTCGAGTGGTCGCTCGCCGAGGCGAGCATCACTGGCGGTGCGCTCCGCTGGCTCGACGAGTCGCACGGCAAGCCGTTCAATGCCCGCGTCGACGGGCTGACGGTCGAGCTGAAGAAACTCGCCAGCAGGAGCCGCGTGCCGGCAGAGTTCGACCTGGCGTTTCGCCTCGACGCCGATCAGTGGGTGAAGGTCGACGCCTTCGCGGTCAAGGGCGGCAGGCTCGATCTGGCCAAGCGTGCAGTGCTCATCAATGAGGTGGCGGTGCGTGATGCCAGGCTGCTGATTCGGCGCGCCAAAGATGGTCGCGTCGAGTTCGTCGAGCCGCCTTCACTGCGCGCCGTCGAGGCGGCGCAGGAGGATTCGTCGGCGCCGTGGGCGCTGACGGTCGCCAGATACCGTGGTGAGAACCTTGGCCTGCGCTTCGAAGACCACGGGGTCTCGCCAGCGGTGACGCACACGGTCGAGGAGATGAGCGTCGAGGCCGAGAATCTGTCGACCGAGCCGGGCGCGGCGGTCAAGCTGGCGACGCGCTTCAAGCTCAACGGCAAGGGCGCGGTCGAGGTCGGCGCCGGTGGCACGCTACTCCCTCTCGACACTGACCTCAAGCTGCTGGTCAGGAATCTCGAGCTCCTGCCGCTGCAACCCTATTTTACCGAGCAGCTGAATGTCGAGCTGAAGCGGGGCCACGTCGCCCTGGACGGCAATCTGCGTCTGCGCCAGGAGGCCGGCGGTGGCGCGGCTGTCGGCAAGTTGGGCGGGGGATTCTCCGGGAAGCTGGCGGTCGCCGACTTTTCGGCAGTCGACAAGACCAACGCGGCCGATTTTCTGAAGTGGGGGTCGCTCTCCTTCGGCCGTCTCGACTTGACCCTGAATCCGGATTCGCTGTCCATCGGCGAGGTGGCGCTGGCCGACTTCTTCGCACGGATAATCATCAATCCGGAGGGCAAGCTGAATCTGCTGCAGATTGTCCGGCGGCCTGCCTCGCCGCCCGAGGCCGTGGTGCCCAAGACTGGCGAGCAGACGTCCGGCGATGCCGCCGCGGAAGGCAAGGCGGTGGCGCCGGTGGCCAGTGGCGAGCAGCCACGGTTTCCGGTGAAGGTGGGAAAAATCACCTTGCAGGGTGGGGACATCAAGTTCAGTGACCACTTCATAAAGCCGAACTACTCGGCCGACCTGAAAAAGATCGGCGGTGCGATCAGCGGGCTTTCGTCGGCTGCCGACAGCGTTGCGACGCTCGACCTGCGCGGGAACTACGACGACATCGCCCCGCTCAAGATCGCCGGTCAGCTCAATCCCTTGATCGCCACGCCCTATCTGGATATCCAGGCGGACGTCAAAGGTATCGAGATGACTGCGCTGTCGCCATACTCCGGCAAGTATGCTGGCTATGCCATCGACAAGGGAAAGATGTCGCTCTTCGTCAAGTACAAGATCGAGAAGAACCAACTCACTGCCGAGAACCGCATATTTCTCGATCAGCTGACTTTCGGCGAAGCGGTCGACAGCGCCGAGGCGACCAAATTGCCGGTGACCCTCGCCGTCGCTCTGCTCAAGAACCGCAAGGGCGAGATCGACATCAATCTCCCGGTCGCGGGATCGCTTGACGACCCGCAGTTCAATATTGGCGGCCTGCTCGGCGAGTTGATCGGCAGCCTCCTGGTCAAGGCCGTCACTTCGCCGTTTGCGCTGCTGGGTTCGATATTTGGCGGCGGTGAGGAGTTGTCGAACGTCGAGTTCGCTACCGGAATGGCGGCGATCAGCCCGTCGGCGCAGCAGCGTCTCGACGCCCTGGCCAAGGCCTTGCTCGATCGGCCGGCGCTCAAGCTCGACGTTGAGGGACATGCCGATCCGGAAGGAGATTCCGAGGGCTTGAAGCGCTATCGCCTGCAAGAGAAGTTGCAGGCCCTGAAAGCCGGAGGGCGCAGCGGCGACGACAGTGCCGCGCCGGCGACAGTCGGCGTCGACAGCAAGGAGTATTCCGAGTTGCTCGAGCGCGTCTACCGCGCCGAGGACTTCGAGAAGCCGCGCAACATGGTCGGGATGGTGAAGGGGTTGCCGGTCGACGAAATGGAGAAGCTGATTCTCGCCAACACGGTGATCGATGAGCAGGACCTGCGCGATCTGGCAGATCGCCGGGCAGTAGCCGTGCGCGACGCGCTGCTCGCGCAGAAAGTACCGGCGGACCGGTTGTTCCTGCGCCCCGTGCAAGTCGCCAAGCGGAGCGGCAAGGCGGCGGAGGGCAAGTCCGATGGAAAGCCGGATTTGCCCGGGCAGGGCGAGGGAAACCGGGTTGTCTTTTCCCTGCGCTAGCGGCGGTCGCGTCTCGCCGGCCGATCTCGCCGGGCTTTCGCCTGGGGCGCTTAGATGAGCGAAGCCTGGCTGTTGTATGCTTCGGCGTCGCTGGGCCTTCTGGTGATCGTTCTGCAGGTCGCGCTGCTCTTGCGGGCGGCCACCGCGCGCGAGCTGATGGGCGTGCGTTTTCGCGACCTGCAAGGCGGCCTGGAGCGACTCGAACGTGAGTTGCGCCAGGAGATGTCGCTGGGGCGACAGGAGGCGGCCAGTACCGCGCGCGGCGATCGCGAGGAGCAGTCTCAATCGCTGAACCGCGTCGCACAAATGCTTGTCGGGCAGTTGGCCCAACACGGCCGGCTGCAGGCGCAGCAGCTCGAATCCTTTGCCCAGCAGCTGGCGCGTCTGACGAACAGTAACGAGCAGCGTTTCGAGCAGCTACGCCTGGCGCTGGAAGCCCGTCTCGGGGCAATGCAGGCCGACAACGCCAGCAAGCTCGAAGAGATGCGCCGTACGGTCGATGAAAAACTGCACGCGACCCTTGAGCAACGGCTTGGCGAGTCGTTCAAGCTGGTCAGCGATCGCCTCGAGCAGGTGCACAAAGGGCTCGGCGAAATGCAGACCCTGGCGGCCGGTGTCGGCGATCTGAAGAAGGTGCTGACCAACGTCAAGACCCGCGGCAGCTGGGGTGAGGTCCAGCTGGAGGCCCTCCTGGACCAGTTGCTGAGCAGCGAGCAATACGCCAAGAATGTGGCGACGCGGCCGGAATCGTCGGAACGCGTCGAGTTTGCCATTCGTTTGCCGGGTCGCGCGATCGGTGATGACGAGCAACGGCCGGTGTGGTTGCCGATCGACGCAAAATTCCCGCTCGAGGATTATCAGCGCTTGCTGGAGGCACAGGAACGGGCCGATCCGGTGGCGTCGGAAACGGCGACCCGGGCGCTCGAACTTCGTCTGCGTGACGAAGCGCGAAAAATTCACGACAAGTACGTCGAGCCCCCGTACACCACCGACTTCGCCATCCTCTATCTGCCGACCGAAGGCCTCTACGCCGAAGCCTTGCGGCGACCGGGCCTGGTTGACAGCCTGCAGCGCGATCTGCGCATCTGCATCGCCGGGCCGACGACGCTGGCGGCATTGCTCAACAGCCTGCAGATGGGTTTCCGAACGCTGGCCATAGAGCGCCGGTCATCGGAGGTCTGGGCCGTCCTCGGCGCCATCAAGACCGAGTTCGGCAAGTTCGGCGAGATCCTCGAGGCGACGCACAGGAAGCTCGAACAGGCCAGCCGGAGTATCGAAGCGGCCGGCGTGCGGACCCGGCAGATCGAACGTAAGCTGCGCGGCGTCGAAGCACTGCCGGCGAGCGACGTGCGCTTGCGGCTGGGCGACCTTGAAGACCTCGGCGGAGAAGGCGAAGACCGATGAGCAGGGCCGCGATGGAGGCTGCATTCCTGGCGACGACCTATCGGGTGGAGACCCCCGAGCGCAGCTTCGATTTGCGCATCGGGGTGGCGAGCGCCGGCTTCGATGAATTTCTGTGCCGTCAGGCGGTGTCGCTGGGAAAACCTGCCGCCGCCGGGCCCGCGGGCGCGGCGATCGGTTGGGGCATCGTTACCGCCTACAACCCCGGCGAGCGGCTCTCGGAGCATCAGAACGAGATTCGTCAGCGCCGCTTGCGCGAGCGAATCGCCGCTTCGGCTGGCGCTTGCTTCGCGGCCAGCAACCTTCCAGATGCCGATGCACACTGGCCGGTGGAACCGAGCTATCTCGTACTGCCCGTCGATGAACAGCGGCTTGCCGCGCTTGGCCGCGAATTCTGCCAACTCGCTGTCGTCTATGGAGAAACGGGATTGGCGCCGCGCTTGCTGTGGCTTTGAGCAGAAACTTCTGTGCCGGCTGTGACTTTTGCGGCACTGGTCGCCAAAGAGCGACGCCTAGAATGATTCATTTGGCAAGCGAGAGAAGCCGGTGAGCAAGCAGGTTGGACGTTTCGAGCTGATTCGCGAGCTGGGTCGAGGCGCGCAAAGCGTCGTTTACCTGGCGCGCGATCCACAGCTGCAGCGGCAGGTGGCAATCAAGACGCTGCACTTCGCCCCTTCCGACCCGCAGCAGAAGCAGCAATTGCTAGCCGAGGCGCGCATCGTCAGCCAGTTGCGCCACCCGAGTATCGTGCCGATCTTCGAGGCCGCCGAGGAACAGGGCGATCTCTATCTCGTCTTCCAGCACGTTCCCGGTCGAAATCTTGCCGAACACCTGCAGCTCAGTGGTCGTCTGCCGGCGGAAAAGGCGATCGCCATCATGCAGGCGATTCTCGATGCCGTGGCACACGCCCATGCGGCGGGGATCATTCATCGTGATCTCAAGCCAAGCAACATCCTGATCGACGACGATGGGGTGCCGCGGGTCATGGACTTTGGCATTGCCAGCCGCGCCGAGGGCCTGGCCAGCGACGGGGCACCGCTGTCGGGCACGCCAGCGTACATGGCGCCCGAGTACATCGCGCAGCGGACGAGCAATGAAAGGACCGACGTCTTCTCGGCCGGGTTGGTGTTCTATGAATTGCTCAGCGGCCAGCGCGCGGTACCGGGCAGCAACATCGACGAGGTGATGAAGCGGATCACGAGCACGGACATCACGCTGCCAGCGGAGCTGAACAGCGCACTCGACGAACGGCTGGTGGCGCTGCTCTACCGCGCGCTGGCTCGCGACCCGGAGGGCCGCTATGCGACGGCGGCGCAGATGCGTGCGGCCCTTGACGACTATCTCGCACCGGAAACGCCGGTGGCTGGGGTGGAGGCACGGCAGAGCACGATCGAATTCCTGCTCCGGCGGATGCGCCACAAGAGCGATTTTCCGGCGCTTTCGGAGTCGGTCGGGGCGATCAACCGGATCACCTCTTCGGAAAATCAGAACCTCGCCGAGCTGTCGAACACCATCCTCAAGGATTTCTCCCTGACCAACAAGATCCTGCGCATGGTTAACTCGGTGCACTACCGCCAGGCGGGTGGCGGCAACATCAGCACCGTGTCACGTGCGATCGTCGTTCTCGGTCTCGACGCGGTACGCAGCATTGCCATTACGGTGATGCTCTTCGAGCACCTGCAGAACAAGGACAACAGCAATCAACTCAAGGAAGAATTCCTGCGCGCCCATCTGGCCGGCGTTCTCGCCCGGGACATCGGTGGCAAGAGCATGGCGCGCGGCGACATCGAACAGGCCTTTATCTGCTCGCTGTTTCACAACCTGGGTCGCCTGTTGAGCCAGTACTACTTTCCCGACGAAAGCGCCGAGATTCGGCGCCTGGCGCAGCAGAAAGACTGCAGCGACGATCTGGCGGCACAGCAGGTCCTCGGTCTGTCGTTCGAAGACCTCGGCGTGGGCATTGCGCAGAGCTGGGGTTTCCCGCGGCTGATCATCAACAGCATGCGCAAACTGCCGCCGGGGAGTGTTCGCCGCCCGGCGAACATGGACGATCGCCTGCGCGTGCTGGCGGCATTGTCCAACGACCTGTGCAGTCTGGTCGCCGACGCCGGAGTCGAGCAGCAGGCCAAGGAACTGCGTCGGATCGTCGCCCGCTTCGGCGAGGTGATCGACGTCGACGAGCAGGATCTGCAGAGAACTCTGCGCAAATCATTCGAGCAGGTGTCGCAGTTTGCCGGCGTCTTGCGCCTTAATCTGCAGCAGACAAATTTCGGCAAGCAGAGCCGGGCCTGGGGCGGCGCAGCGGGTGGGCGAGCCCTTGCCGCCGACCTTCCGACTCAGGAGGACGGTCTCGCGGGTACGGTGCTTTCCGATGTCGCCGCGGACGGTCTGGCTGGCGATGAGGCGGCGGCAGACGGCGCCAGGTCAACGGCCGCAGCCGCGCCGTTGAGCAGCGAAGTCATCCTGATGGCCGGGATTCAGGACGTCAGCAACGCCCTGATCAGTGATTTCAAGCTCAATGACGTGCTGCGCATCATCCTGGAAACGATCTACCGGGCGAAGGGCTTCAAGAACGTCATCCTGTGCGTCCGCGACGGGCGCAGCAACGCCATGCTCGGTCGTTTCGGTTTTGGTCCGGAGGCTCCGGAGATTGCCAAACGGTTCAGGTTTTCGCTGGTGTTCAGCGCCGACATATTCCATGCGGCCCTGGCCAACGGGGCCGATATCCTGATCAGCGACACGCGTGATGCGAAGATAGCGCCACGTATCCCGGCGTGGTTTCGCCGGGCGGTGACTGCCGAAACCTTCGTCGTCTTCCCGCTCTGCGTGCGCGGCAACGCGGTGGCCATGATCTACGCTGATCGCCAGCGGGCCGGGGAGATTGTCATCGCCAAGGCGGAGTTGTCCTTGCTGCGAACGCTGCGCAATCAGGCCGTACTGGCCATCAAGCAGTCAATCTGAAGAGGGGGCGGCGTGCGGGTGGCCATGGCTTACCAGAGCTTCCACCACGGTTCCGGGCGATTAAGGCCGCGCACGTAGTATTCGCTGTTTGGGTAGTTCTTGCGCATTACGCGCTCGGCATCGTCGCGCAGATCGTTGAGGCCGAGGGCGTCGTAGGCCTTGACCATGATGAACAGCGCTTCTTCGCTCGACGGCGTGTCGGGATAGTTGATTATCGCGAACTGCGCTCGATTCGCGGCTGCCAGATAGGCGCCACGTTTCATGTAATAGCGTGCCACGTGGAGTTCTAGCTGTGCCAGAGCGTTGACCAGGTACTTCATGCGCAGCAGGGCATCGGGCGTGTATTTGCTATCCGGAAAGCGGGTGACCAGTTCCTTGAAGGAATCGAAGGACTCGCGTGCCCCCTTGGGGTCGCGCTCGGTCATGTCCTGATTGCTGATCGAACCGAGCAGACCCAGGTCTTCGTTGAAGTTGATCAGGCCGCGCAGGTAATACACGTAGTCGACATTCGGGTTGTTCGGATGCAGCTTAATGAAGCGATCGCAGGCCGCGATCGCCGACGCTGGTTCGAGGTCCTTCCAGTAGGCGTAGGCAATGTCGATCTGCGCCTGCTGGGCATAGCGGCCGTAGGGGTAACGTGCCTCGAGCTTCTCGAAGTACTTGATGGCCTTGGTGTAGGAGCCATCGTTGAGCGCATCCTTCGCTTCGGCGTAGAGCTTGTTGGCCGACCAGCCGACGGTCTCATCCTTGGTATCGGGAAGGAGCCCGCAGCCAGCGACCAGAGAGGCGACGAAAAGCGCTGCGATAACCGCTAAACTACGCATGATGAAGAACCCACAGAAGAAAGAAGCACTGGCAGAGGCGTCAACGCCGAAAAGCGAGCTTGCGGATTATAGCGCAAACCCTAGAATTGGCCTGAGCGTACCCGGGGATTGCAGCGGCCAGCGTGTCGACCAGATTCTTGCACGGCTGCTCGCGCAGCACTCGCGCAGTCGCCTGCAGAGCTGGATACGTGAGGGCAGGGTGACGGTTGGCGGTATGCGCGTCGTCGAGCCTCGGCAAAAACTGTGGGCTGGCGAAATCGTCGAAGTTGCCGAAGCACCCGACGAGCGAGCCGAATCGTCGGCCCCGGAGGATATCCCCTTGCAGGTAGTGTACGAGGACGAGTGCCTGATCGTCCTCGACAAACCGGTCGGATTGGTGGTTCATCCGGGTAACGGCAACTGGAGCGGCACTCTGCTCAATGGCCTGTTGCACCACGCTCCACAGCTCGACAAGGTGCCGCGGGCGGGTATCGTGCATCGGCTGGACAAGGATACCAGCGGCCTGATGGTGGTCGCCAAGACGCTCGAGGCGCAGACCGATCTGGTCAGGCAGCTGCAGGCAAGGTCGGTAAAGCGCTGCTACCAGGCGCTGGTGCGGGGCATCGTCGAGCGTGCGGGCAGTGTCGACGCGCCGATCGGCCGGCATCCAACGCTGCGCACGAGCATGGCGGTCGTGCGCACCGGCAAACCGGCACGGACGCACTACCGCGTTCTCGAGCAGTTTCTCGCCTGCACGCTGGTCGAGTGCGCGTTGGAAACCGGCCGAACGCACCAGATTCGCGTGCATATGACGTCAATTGGACATCCGCTGGTCGGCGACCCGACCTACGGCGGGGGAGCCAGCCGTGTGCCGCGCGCCGCAGAATTTCCGCGCCAGGCGCTGCACGCCTGTCGTTTGTCGCTACGTCATCCGGGGACCGGCAAGGCGATGCTCTGGCGCTCTGCTTTGCCTGACGACATGGCGACCCTGATCGAAAACCTGCGGCTGGAGGCAGTCGCTGCACGCGCGGGCGAAGGCGACGACGACGAGGAACTCGAAGACGACTGGGATGATGACGGCGATGGTCCGGAAGTCATCGTCATCGGCGGTGACAATGAAGACGATTTTGACGACGAGGAGTTGGGTGAGCAGTAGGGGCTGGCAGCGTCCCGATTGGCCGGCGCCGACGCGGGTACGCAGCCTGATCACCGAGCGCGAGGGTGGAGTGAGCGTTGCGCCGTACGACAGTCTCAACCTTGCTGCCCACGTGGGTGACGATCCGCTCGCCGTTGCCGAGAACCGTCGTCGCCTCGCCGGCCATCTGCCGGCGTCGCCTTGCTGGCTGGAGCAGGTGCACGGCACGACGCTGGTGGACGCTGCCGGCGTTGGGCGAGCGGAGGTGCCGGTGGCCGACGGGGCGTTCGCGCGCGTTCCCGGCGTCGTCTGTGCCGTAATGACCGCCGACTGTCTACCGGTCTTGCTCTGCGATCAGTCGGGCAGCGTGGTGGCTGCGGTGCATGCGGGTTGGCGCGGCCTGCAGGCGGGCATACTGGAACGTGCGGTGGCGGCCATGGCGGTGCCCGGAGAGCGGCTTCTGGCCTATCTCGGGCCGGCCATCGGCGCGCAGGCCTTCGAGGTCGGCAACGAGGTGCGCAGTGCGTTCGTCGCCGTACACCAGGAGGCGGCTGCGGCATTCCTGCCGGCGCCTCAGTCGCCGTCGCTGGACGAAGGTGTTGCCGCAGCGAGGGAGCGAGGGGGGGAGCAGCTGGTGGGAAAATGGCTGGCCGACATCTACCTGTTGGCCCGGCAAGGTCTGCGGCGCGCGGGCGTCAATGCCGTCTTCGGCGGCAGCGGCTGTACGCTGCAGGAAGCGAAGCGCTACTTTTCCTATCGCCGAGACGGTGTGACCGGGCGGATGGCGTCACTGATCTGGCTGGCCGACGATTAGTCAGCGATCGGGCGGCTGCGGCTGGTCTTTGCCGCTGGCCTCGCTGTTCTCACTGGCGATTCGAGCGGCACGGCGACGACGCGTTGGACCGCCGAAAAGCCATACCAGAAGTGCCGTCGGCAGGATGCCGTAGAAAGTCAGGCTCAGTAGCCCGGCGACGATGCTGCTTTCGGTCAGTGCCATGAGCACGGTGACGTAGAGCCAGCCGATCACGATGATGTACATGGCGGCATTATAGGGGGCCTGCGAGGCAAAGACGACGGCGAAGGGTCGAGCAATTGACAGCGTCGATGCTGCAATGCAGAATCGACGACGGTCGCGAGGCTGGCGTTGGCATCGCGACCATCTTCCTGATTTCGGTGCCGGGCCGGCGACGCACGAGAGTCGCAGCGTTGGCGTCGAGGGCCGCTTATCGGCGCCAGGCGCTGGTCTGTGCGTGCGTCGTCCGTACGTTCCAGTCAGGCATTGAGCGCGAATTGACCAACTTCAACGCCCTGGGCCTCGTCAACGAGGGGGCGTCGTGGGAGAATGCCGGCTGACGTTTGCGTCGGCGGCTCGGGAAGGTCTGGAAAATGGCCGCTCGCGAGCTGTTGGCGGCCCCGGATCGAAGGGCTCTCGGCCAACCGCGGTGGGATCCCCGCCTGGGTCGGTCAGCAGATGTTGTAATCGTGGTGGTGGATTGCCGCCAGTTGTTTCATTCGTCAACAGGAAAGGAAGAGTTATGACGCAACGTGTTGCTTTGGTTACAGGGGCCATGGGTGGACTTGGTACCGCTATCTGCCAGGAGTTGGCCAAGGCCGGTCACAAGGTGGTTGCTGCCTACCATCCGGAGTTCGACAAGCCGGACGAGTGGAACAAGGCCATGGCCGAGGCCGGTTTCACCGACTTCATCTGTGTTGCCGGTGACGTCTCGGACTTCGAGTCCTGCGTAGCCATGGTCGCCGAGGCGGAAGCCAAGGCAGGGCCGGTCGACATTCTGGTCAACAACGCCGGCATTACCCGTGACAAGATGTTTGCCCGGATGGAAGTGGCGCAGTGGAATGCGGTCATTGCCACCAACCTGAATAGCCTGTTCAACATGACCAAACAGGTTTCGGCCAAGATGGCCGAGCGGGGCTGGGGGCGGATCATCAACATCTCGTCGGTCAACGGGCTGCGCGGTCAGGCTGGCCAGACCAACTACTCGGCTGCAAAAGCGGGTGTGATCGGCTTCAGCAAGGCACTTGCCGCCGAACTGGCCGCCAAGAACGTGACCGTGAACGCCATCTGCCCGGGTTACGTGGCGACGCAGATGGTCATGGCCATCAAGCCGGAGATCCTGCAGACCATCGTCGATGGGGTGCCCATGAAACGTCTGTGCAAGCCGGAAGAGATTGGCGGCGCCTGCGTCTATCTGGCATCGGAACTTGCTGGCTTCATGACCGGCTCCACGCTGAACATCAGCGGTGGCCTGTACTACCAGTAAGCACATTTCCCGGTTTCATGCCATCACGACAGGCCCCGTTAGGGGCCTGTTTTTTTTTGCTGGGGTATAATTGTGTTGCACCGCACCACAGAGCGCTGGATTGCGCTTGTCGAGCCATCTGCACATGGAGGAAGCGTCGTCATGCCCGAGCAGCTGCGACTGATCAAGAAATACCCGAACCGTCGCCTTTACGACACCAAGACCAGCGCCTACATCACCTTGACTGATGTAAAGGATCTTGTCCTGGCTCGCGAAATCTTCAACGTTGTGGACGCCAAGACCGGCGAAGACATCACCCGCGCGATCCTGCTGCAGATCATTCTTGAAGAGGAGGCGTCAGGTGTGCCGCTGTTTACAGCCGATCTGCTGGCGCAAATGATCCGCTTTTACGGTCACGCGATGCAGGGCATGCTCGGCAAGTACCTGGAGACGAACATCAAGTCCTTCGTCGATTTCCAGAAGAAGTTGCAGGAGCAGTCGCAATCACTCTATGGGGAAAGCAATAGCCAGATGCAGAGCGACATGTGGTCGCAGTTCATGAATTTTCAGGGGCCGGCGATGCAGACGATGATGAGCACCTATATGGAGCAAAGCAGAAAGATGCTCCATCAGATGCAGGATCAGCTGAAAACGCAGACCCGGACGCTGTTCAACGGCATCCCTCTGCCCGGTTTTCCTGTCGATTCCTCCAAGCAGCCGCACGACTCCGAGAAGTAAAGGGGACGTTTCGCCTCGCGGAAGGGCTCACCGCGCAACCGGCTGCAAAAAAACGCGCCTGGCTACTTTACCCCGTAGCCGGGCGCGATTTCGTGAGCAGGGTGCCGCTTTTCGGCTAGCGCAAGATCGAGATAAAGACCGCGGCGATGATCGCCGAGGTGATCACGCCGCTGATACTGGCTCCCAGTGCCTGCGGCATGACGATTGCTCCCGGGTTCGCTGCGGTAGCAACCTTCTGGACGATCTTGGCGGTGGTTGGCACGCAACTCACGCCGGCAATTCCGACGATCGGGTTGAACTTGCCGCCGGTCCAGAAGTACAGGATGTAACCGCCCAGCAGGCCACCCAGCGCAGAGACCCCGAGAGCCAGCATGCCCAGAAGCAGGAGCTTCAAGACCGTTGGGTCGAGCAGCGTGTTGGCCTCGCAAAGAACGCCGAGGGTCAGGCCGAGGAAGAAGGTGGCCCCGTAGAGGAAGGTTTCGCCGAGCAGTTTGGCGAAGTTCTCGAGGCCGCTTTCGCGAATGGCAACGCCAACGAAGAGAGAGAAGAACAAAGGCGCAGCCACCGGGAAGAGCAGGCACAGAAGGGTACACGCGACGACCGCAAAGATCAGCTTCTGCGACCGGGTGATCCTCGGTCCCTGGTCGCTGATCATGCTGATGCCGCGGATGTGCTTCGGCACCAGCCACTTGATCATGTACGGATAGACACCGTAGGTCAGGCCGAGGTAGAGATAGCCAACGACGGTGATCGACACGAACAGATGCTTGGCAAGAACCAGCGAGGTGAACAGCACCATCGGTCCGTCGGCGCCGCCGATGGTGGCGACGGAGGCCGCTTCGGGTTCGGTGAGGCCGAGGGCAATGGCGAACGGGAAGACAACGAAGGTTCCGAGTTCAGCGAACAGGGCTATGAACATGCTCTGGAACGGGCGTGCCATGACGTAACCGACGTCGAGAAGAACGCCGATACCCATGAAGACCAGACAGGCGATCAAACCGTTGCTGAAGGTGAGCGTGTAGATCGGCTGCAGCCAGTCGATTTGCAGAATGTTGATCAGCTGCAGTGGGTCGGTGATCAAGGGATCGACGAAGAGCGTTCCCGGTTTGCCCCCTTCGAGGAACATGACCGCCGCGTTGACCGACGACATGCCCATGCCCATCGGGATCATCAGCAGTGGTTCCAGGACGTTCCTTGAGCCCAGATAGATGAGCAGGAAGCCCAGCAACATCAGGAAGATGCGTCCCATCATGATCTGCGGCTCGGCGGCCACCAGGGTGGCGACACCCTGGAACAGATCGAGAAAATTTATGCTTTCCATGCGCTTCAGTCCTCGCACCTGGCCGCAGCACCCATCCATCGGCGCATCGGCTTGAAAACCGACTCGCGGACTGGTTGATGGGTGCCGGGTTTCGGCTGATATCCGCTCACGCGATTGTCAACAGGGGCTGTCCGCCCTCGACGGGATCGCCGGCGGCGACCAGAACTCGGGTAACCTGGCCGGCGCGGGTAGCGATCACCGGCGTTTTCATCTTCATCGCCTCCATGACGATCAGGCGGTCGCCAACGGCCACGGCCTGACCGACCTTGACGTTAACTTCGACGACGGTGCCACCCATTCCGGCAACGACATCACCGTCGCCGGCAGGAGCGCCTGCGGCTGCGGCGGGCGCGGCGGCAGCCGCAGAAGGTGCGCTACCCCCGGCCTGCGGCGCGGCGGCCGCTACCGCAGGGGCTGCCGATGGTGCCGGTTGGCCGGCAGTGAGTTCCAGTACGCTGACGTCGTATTCGCGTCCGTTGACCGTGACCTTGAATTGTCTGGGCATTTTGTGCTCCTGTTAGCGGTTGCTTCGGCCGGGAGCATGCCCCGGCGTATGAGATGAATGTTGGGCGGCGCGACCGCCGACTGCCCAGCCGTGACTGGGTTGCGAAATGCGCAGTATGCGGTGCGGGCCGATGGCCGCGAAGATCGCCGCCGACAAGGCGGCGACATCCTCTTCCGGAACGCCGAGGAGCACTGGGCAAACGCTTCCGGTCGGAACTTCGACCGCTGGGCGTTTTTCCATCCTGGCGGTCACGAGTACCAGCACCTTGATCAACACGGCCACGACCAACGACACCACAATGGCGATGCCGTAGACCTGTAGCGATTTGATGATGGCGGCTGTGATCATGGGGTCTTTTCCTTCCGTCGCCGGTTACATGGGGATGTTGCCGTGTTTCTTGGTCGGCCTGAGTTCACGCTTGTCGAGTACCTTGCGCAGGGCCAGGGCAACCATCCAGCGCGTATCCTGGGGCTCGATGACGTCGGTGATATAGAAGTTGCTGGCCGACACGTACGGTGAGGCAAACTTCTCACGGTACTCCTGCGCCATTTCGGCGGCTTTCGCCGATTGATCCTCGGCCGCCGAGATTTCCTTGCGATAGAGAATCTTGACCGCCGCTTCCGCGCCCATGACCGCGATCTCGGCCGTTGGCCAGGCGAAGACCATGTCCGCGCCCATTTCCTGGCTGCACATGGCGAGATACGAGCCACCGTAGGCCTTGCGCAGGATGACCGTAATTTTCGGCGTGGTGCACGAGCCGTAGGCAAAAAGCATTTTCGCGCCGTGGCGAATGATGCCGCCGCGCTCCTGTTCGACGCCGGGCAGGAAGCCGGGAACGTCGACCAGCGTGACGACCGGCACGTTGAACACGTTGCAGGTGCGAACGAAGCGCGCCACCTTGTCGGCGGCATTGAGGTCGAGGGCGCCGGCCATGACCATTGGCTGGTTGGCGATCAGCCCGACGACCACGCCGCTGATGCGCGCAAAGCCGACGATGATGTTGCGGGCGAAGCCGGCGTGGACTTCGAGCAGCTCGCCGTTGTCGACCAGTCGACGAATGACGGCGTACATGTCGAGTGGCTCCGACGGGCTGTCCGGGATGCAGTCGTTGATGCCCGGGTCTTCCATCTCCTCGATCGGCACCGTCAGGTCGTGCGGTGGGTCCTCGGTGTTGTTCGACGGCAGGTACGAGAGCAACTGCTTGACCACGCCGATGGCGTGCTGGTCGTCTTCGGCAATGAAGTGAGCGTTGCCACTGATCGTGGCGTGCATTTCGGCGCCGCCGACCTCGGCCATCGTCGTCGCGCGTCCGGTCACCGCTTTGATCACCTGCGGACCGGTCAGGAACATGTGCGCGTTCTCGCGCGTCATGATCACGAAGTCCATCAGCGCCGGCGAGTACGCCGCACCGCCGGCGCAGGGGCCACAGATCACCGCGATCTGCGGCACGACGCCGGAAAGCAGGACGTTGGAGTAGAAGACGTCACCGTAGCCGGAAAGCGCGTCGACGCCTTCCTGAATACGTGCGCCGCCCGAATCCTTGAAGGCCACGACCGGCACGCCATTTCTCAGCGCGTGGCGCATGGTGCGGTTGATTTTTCTCGCCTGCATCTTGCCAAGCGTCCCGGCGACGACGCTGAAATCCTGGCTGAAAGCGGCGACCTGCATCGCGCCGACGTAGCCGGTACCGCAGACGACGCCGTCGGCGGGCAGCGTCTTCGTCGCCATGCCGAAGTTGGTTGCACTGTGCGAGGCATGCAGACCGAGTTCCTGGAACGTCCCCTCGACAAAGAGGGTGCCGAGGCGTTCGCGAGCCGACAGCAAACCCTTGGCGTGCAGCTCTTCCAACTTCTCGGGGCTGACATTCTCAGTCAGCTGTGTGCGCTTGGTGCGCAGCTTATCGATTAATTCCGGTCGTATCGTCATCTGGAATCCTAACGGGTGGCTAAGTTTGAACTAACTCGCAGCAGCGGGGCTGGCGACTTTCCGGCAGCGTAGTATCCACACTTTCGTGAGCGCTGGCTAGTGTTTTGAAAATCATTCGCAAGCAGATCGGCCGCGGAAAATTTGCCTGCGCGGAGGCGGAGGATCGTCGGTTTGGGAGCGTGTGAGGTGACTGGCAGGGAGCGTCGATCGGCGTCATCTTCCGGCGCCATGGCGGATCGTCGGCGGAGAACGACGCCGCGATGATCGCTCGCGGTGCGGCGCAAGCGGGGGCGCAGTGGGCGTACAATGCGCCGTGGCTGGCTTCGCGTTACAGAGCGGGTGCGCAACCGGGCCGACGAGCAAGGGAATGGCGCGGCGCAGAAACAGGGAATGGCGCGGCGCAGAAACAAAAAAAGCCCTGACTAATCAGAGCTTTCGTTGTTTTCGTCTGGTGCCCAAGAGAGGAATCGAACCTCCACGGTGTTGCCACCACTAGGACCTGAACCTAGCGCGTCTACCAATTTCGCCACCTGGGCATTTCCAGAGAGGCCGAATTCTATAGGAACAAGAGCAAATGTCAATAAGCAAACTGTCGGCGATTCGCCGTGCCGACCCCTTTCTTGAGCGCGAGCTGAAGACCTATGAACAACCCTTGCCGTCGCGCGAATACATCCTGCAGATTCTCGAGGAGCAGGGCAAGCCCGTCAGCTTCGACGCGCTGTGCGCGCTGCTCGACATCCGCGCCCACGAACTGGAACTCCTGCAGCGCCGCTTGCGGGCAATGGAGCGCGAGGCGCAGCTGCTGCGTAACCGCAAGGGCTCGTTCATTCTGCCCGAACGCGCCAGTCTGATTGCCGGGCGTATCGAGGGCCACCCGGATGGCTATGGCTTTCTGGTTCCCGACGATGCCGGCGAGGACCTGTTTCTCGAAGCCAGGCAGATGTCGAAAGTGCTGCACGGCGACCGTGCCCTGGTGCGCGTCGTCGGCGTCGATCGTCGCGGGCGTCGCGAAGGCGTGATCGTCGAAGTTCTTGAGCGGGCAAACAGCAGAGTCGTCGGCCGCGTGCTGGTCGAGCATGGCATCACGCTGGTCGTTCCGGAGAATCGGCGCATCAACCAGGACATACTGGTGACGCCGGATAGCCGGAGCGCTGTGCGTTCGGGCGAAGTGGTGACCGTCGAAATCATCGAACAACCCGATCGCCATTCGAAGCCGATCGGACGCATTGTCGAAGTGCTCGGCAACTACGCCGATCCGGGCATGGAGATAGAAATCGCCTTGCGCAAGCACGAGTTGCCATTCGAGTTCTCCAGCAGCGCCCTGGCAGAGGCGGCGCAGCTACCCGAGGGGCTCCGGCCGTCGGACGCGGAAGGAAGGAAGGATCTGCGCGCGCTGCCCCTGCTGACCATCGATGGTGAGACGGCGAGGGACTTCGACGACGCCGTTTTCGCCGAGCGGAAAGGCGCTGGTTGGCGCCTGGTGGTGGCCATCGCCGACGTCAGCCACTATGTTCGGCCGGGAACGGCCCTCGATAAGGAGGCGAGCGAGCGTGGCAATTCGGTCTATTTTCCGCGCCGGGTGATTCCGATGTTGCCGGAAAAACTCTCCAATGGCCTGTGTTCGCTGAACCCCGACGTCGATCGTCTGGCGATGGTCTGCGACATGCAAATCGACGGCAGCGGCGCGGTCACCGACTACACCTTCCATGAGGCCATTTTCCGCTCGCACGCGCGTTTGACCTATGACCAGGTCTGGAGCTGGCTGGCAGGGACCGCGCAGCCTGAAAGCGAAGTTCATCGCCGCCTGCAGCCACAGCTGCAGGCGCTCTACGCCCTGTTCAAGGTCTTGAGTGAAGCGCGCGGCAAACGCGGCGCCATCGATTTCGAGACCATCGAGACGATGATGCTGTTCAACGAGCAGGGCAAGATCGACCGCATCGTTCCCGTTCACCGCAACGACGCGCACCGCGTCATCGAGGAGTGCATGCTGGCGGCGAACGTCTGCGCCTCTGGATTTCTGCAGGCCAAGCGGCAGCCGTGCCTGTACCGCATTCACGAAGGGCCGACGCCGGAGAAACTCGGCGCCTTGCGCAATTTCCTCAAGGAATTCGCCATCGGTCTTGGTGGCGGTGACGACCCGAGCGCCAGCGACTATGCCGAACTGCTGGAGAGCATCAAGGATCGCCCGGATGCACAGCTGCTGCAGACGGTGATGCTGCGCTCACTGCGTCAGGCCCAGTACAGCCCGGACAATGTCGGCCACTTCGGGCTTTCCTACGAGCATTACACGCATTTCACCTCACCGATACGGCGCTATCCGGACCTCCTGGTCCATCGTTCGATCAAGGCCGCGCTCGCCGGCACGACTTACGCACCCGGCAAGTGGGCCGAGATCGGCATGCACTGTTCGCAGACCGAGCGGCGCGCCGACGAGGCGACACGCGATGTCACCAACTGGCTCAAGTGTTACTACATGCGCGACCGCATCGGCGAGACCTTTGCCGGAACGATTGCCGCAGTCGTGCCTTTCGGCGCGTTTGTCGCCCTTGACGAGGTCTATGTCGAGGGACTGGTGCATGTTTCGGAGCTTGGCGAAGACTACTTTCAGTACGACAGCGTCAGGCATCAGATGCTTGGCGAGCGCAGCGGGAAACGTTATCGCCTCGGTGACCGCCTGCAGGTGAAACTGGTCAAGGCCGATCTCGAAACCGGGCGCATCGACTTCGTCCTGGCCGACGGCTAGCTGGCTGGCATTGCGCAGGCTGGCCGTAGCACGCGGTTTATGATGCTGTTTCCGGCAAGCGGGTTTAACGGAAATGTGAACCGCAGCCTGCGCGGCTGGGTGAACTGCTTCCAGTCTCCAAACTCAAGTCAGGCAACGGACAACTCAGATGCTATGCGGAGGATCGGTTGCGCAAGCACTTGATGAAGCGCCACAAGGTGACGGAGCGAGGAAGCGGCTGCCGCCGTTTCCCGACTGCTCATGTCGTTACCGGCACTCCGGGCTGTACAAGGTTCCGATGAGGGCGGGCTGGAGCTCGGCGCATGCCTCGGCGTGAAGAACATCGGAAAGCCGTGTGCGGGAAAACGGCATGCACGGTTTGACGAGGAAGGGCAGGCGAATGCCTGTCCTCTACTCGATCAGCGGGCGACGGGTCACCGGTCCGGTAGGCGCTGGCGAGAGTCGCTGCCGCGCTCGGGGCAGGAAATGAGTCGCCAACGTCGCCGCTTCGTAGTCGGCGGACTTGCGGCCGGCGGCTTGGTCGGGCTGTCGGTCTTCGTCGCGCTGCGCGTGCCAGCCTTGTTCAACGCCTGCCATGCGCAGCTGCCGCCAGCGACCGCCAGGCACGAGTTGATCGAAGCGGCCTGGGCGGGAATCGACCCGGCGCGCTTTCTCGATGCTCACGTGCACCTGGTGGGTACCGGCGATTCGGGCAGCGGCATCGAGGTCAACCCGCAGATGGACAGCCTCTTTCACCCGCTGCAGTACGCGCAGCGCCTGTTCTACCTCAATGCGGGTTGTGTGCATGACGCGCCGGGACGGATCGACGACAGCTACGTCGAGCGCATGCAGAACCTGGTCGACGGCCTGCGGCCGGGAGCGCGGCTGCTGCTTTTCGCTTTTGATCGCTTTCACGACGAGCAGGGACGTGCCGACCCGGCGCGCAGCTCGTTCTACACGCCGAACGCCTACGCGCAGGTGGTTGCCGAACGCCATCCGGGAAGCTTCGCGTGGGCGGCGTCGATTCATCCCTATCGTGTCGACTGCGTCGACGCGTTGGCGGCCGTCGTGAAGGGCGGCGCGCTGGCCGTGAAATGGCTGCCACCGGCGATGGGTATCGATCCCTCGTCGCCACGCTGCGACCGCTTCTACGCCGCGCTCGCCGCGCACGACCTGCCGCTGATCAGCCACGCCGGGGAGGAGAAGGCCGTGCACGGCGGTGGTCAGCAGGCCTTCGGCAACCCGCTGCTGCTGCGGCGGGCGATGGACCACGGCGTGCGGGTGGTGGTTGCCCATTGCGCTTCGATCGGGGACGCCGTCGACCTCGATCAGGGCGCGAACGGACCGCTGCGCTCGTGCTTCGCGCTCTTTGCCCGCCTGATGGCCGAAGCGCGCTACGAAAAACTGCTCTTCGCCGACATCTCGGCGCTGACCCTGCGCAACCGCGGCGCCGAGATCGTACGCGCGGTGATCGAGCGCAGCGAATGGCATCCGCGCCTGCTGAACGGTTCCGACTACCCCTTGCCCGGGATCGTGCCGCTGGTTGCGCCGGGCGAGTTCGCCGAGCGCGGCATGTTGCCGCTGTCGGCAGTGGCGGTGCTGGAGGCGATTAGGCAGCATAATCCGCTGCTCTTTGATTTTGTTCTCAAGCGACAGTTGTCGGCGGCTGGGCGGCGTTTGCCAGCGTCAATCTTCGAGACGCGCACCTTCTTTGAAAGGAAGACTGCATGAGTTCCCAGTTCGGTCTGCTCAAGACCCGTCGCTTCGCGCCTTTTTTCGGCACCCAGTTTCTCGGCGCCTTCAATGACAACCTGTACAAGAACGCGCTGGTCGTCCTGCTTACTTTCCAGGCTGCCAGCTGGACGACGCTGACCCCGGAGGTGCTGGCCAACCTGGCCGCCGGCCTCTTCATCCTGCCCTTCTTCCTGTTCTCGGCGACCGCCGGGCAGTTGGCCGACAAGTACGACAAGGCTCGCCTGGCACGGCTGACCAAGCTGCTCGAAATCGTCATCATGGCTTTCGCCCTGCTGGGCTTCATGATGCACAGCCTGGAAGTCCTGCTCCTGGCGCTCTTCCTGCTCGGTCTTCAGTCGGCCCTGTTCGGCCCGGTCAAGTACGCCATCCTGCCGCAACACCTGCACGAGAACGAACTGGTCGGCGGCAACGCACTCGTCGAGTCCGGGACTTTCGTCGCCATTCTCATCGGCACCATCGCCGGCGGGCTGCTCGCCGGAGCGGCGGGCCAGCCGACCTGGGTCGCCTACGCCGGGTTGTTGGTCGCCGTGGTCGGCTACCTGTGCAGCTGGGGAATTCCGGCGGCGCCGGCGCCGGCGCCGGACCTGGTGGTCGGCCTCAATCCCTTCTCCGAAACCTGGCGCAACATCGGTTTCGCCCGCGAAAACCGCACTGTCTTTCTGTCGATTCTCGGCATCTCGTGGTTCTGGCTGTACGGTGCGCTGTTCCTGGCGCAGTTTCCGGTTTATTCGAAGAGTGTCCTTGGTGGTGACGAGACGACAGTGACCCTTTTGCTGTCCGTGTTCACCGTCGGCATTGGTCTTGGCTCGCTGCTCTGCGATCGGCTCTCGGCCGGGCACGTCGAGATTGGCCTGGTGCCTTTCGGTTCCATCGGCCTGACCCTCTTCGGCATCGACCTGGCGTTCGCCTCGCCCGCCGCGCCGCCGGCTGGCGCGCCGCTGGCGCTCGCCGCCATCCTCGCCATGCACGAGACCTGGCGAGTGCTCTTCGACCTTTTTGCACTCGGGGTGTTCGGCGGATTCTTCATCGTCCCGCTGTATGCGCTGATCCAGTTGCGCAGCGCGCCGGAACAGCGGGCACGAATCATCGCCGCCAACAACATTCTCAACGCGCTGTTCATGGTCTGCGGCGCGCTGGTGGCTGCCGGCCTGCTCGCCAACGGTATCTCGATCCCGGTCCTGTTCGCCATTGCGGCACTGTGCAATGCGGCAGTGGCGGTCTACATCTACAGCCTGGTGCCCGAGTTCATGTTGCGTTTCATCGCCTGGCTGTTGATCCACTCGGTGTACCGCCTGGAGCAGAAAGGGCTGCAGAACATCCCCCAGGAAGGGCCGGCGGTGCTGGTCTGCAACCACGTCAGCTTCGTCGATCCAATCGTCATCGCCGCCGCCAGCCGCCGGCCGATCCGCTTCGTGATGGACCACCGCATCTATCGTCTGCCGGTGATCAGCCTTGTCTTTCGCCACATGAACACCATCCCGATCGCTCCCGCGCGCGAAGATCCGCTGATGATGGAGGCGGCGTTCGAGGAGGTGGCGCGGGCGCTCGAGGAGGGCGAGCTGGTGGCCATCTTTCCGGAAGGGCGGATCACCGACAACGGCGACCTCTCTCCCTTCCGTCCGGGCGTGCAGCGGATCGTCGAACGGACGCCGGTGGCGGTGATTCCGATGGCCCTGCAAGGTCTGTGGGGCAGCTTCTTCAGTCGCCAGGGCGGCCCGGCGATGAGCAGGCCGCGGCGCCTGCTCGGCCTGTTCTCCAGAATCGCGCTGAGCGTCGGCGCCGCGGTCGAGCCCGCTGCGGCGACGCCCGAGCATTTGCAGGAGGTTGTCGCCGGCCTGCGCGGTGACTGGCAGTGAGTGCGGGCCTTTCAACGGCGCGAGGAGAGCCGAGGCCGGCGGCTGGAGAGGGTGGGCAGACGAGTTAGAATGAACGCTATGCGATTTTCCGGCCCAGCGCTGCGCGAGCGGCTCGATCTCTACGAACGGCTGATGCGCCTCGACAAGCCGATCGGCATCCTGCTGCTCCTCTGGCCGACGCTGTGGGGATTGTGGCTGTCCGCCCTGGGCCGGCCGGACTGGCGGGTGGTGTGGATCTTCGTCCTCGGCACCGTGCTCATGCGTTCGGCAGGGTGCGTGATCAACGACCTCGCCGATCGCGATTTCGACCCGCATGTGGCACGCACCAGCCAGCGCCCGCTGGCCGCCGGCCAGGTGTCGGTCAGGGAAGCCTTGCTGCTGTTCACCGCACTGGTCGCCTGTGCGGTCGTCGTCGTTCTGCCGCTGCGCAGCTGGCTGCTTGGCGCGCTCTGCGTCGCGGCGCTGTTTCTCGCCGCAAGCTACCCCTTCACCAAGCGCTTCCTGGCCATTCCACAGGCCTACCTCGGCGTCGCCTTCGGTTTCGGCATCCCGATGGCCTATGCGGCGCAGCTCGGGGCCGTCCCTGCGGAAGCCTGGTGGCTGTTGCTGGCCAATGTCCTCTGGGCGATCGCCTACGACACCGAGTATGCGATGGTCGATCGTGTCGACGACCTGAAGATCGGCATCCGTACTTCGGCGATCACCTTCGGCCGCTTCGATGTGGCGGCGGTGATGCTGTGCTACGCGCTGGCGCTGGCGCTCATCGGCGCGGTCGGTTACGGTCTTGGCCTCGGTGTGTTCTTCTACGCCGGACTGGTAGTGGCGGCGGCGATTGCCGGCTACCATTACACGCTGATCCGGGAACGCAGCCCGGCGCGTTGCTTCAAGGCTTTCCTGCACAACAACTGGCTCGGAGCCAGTGTTTTTGCCGGCATTGCCGTCGATTTTCTGGCCGCGAAAGGGATTTCCGGATGAAAGCTCCTCTGTTTTGTTCGCTCGCGCTGCTCACGGCAACGGTGCACGCGGCCGACGGCGACGATACGCGGCAGCTGGCGTCGTTGCCGGCGGCTGCGGAATCGACTCTGCGTGCCGAGATGCGCGCCAACCTGCTGGCGCTGAACGAGATCCTTGGCCTGGTCTCGACCGGCAAGTTCAAGGAGGCGGGCCAGATCGCCGAGCAGGAGCTTGGCGTCTCGGCGATGGGCAAGCATCGCAGCCTGCCCTTCGAAGCCCGCCCCGGACCGCACATGCCGCCGGCGATGCACAGTATCGGCATGGACGGGCATCGCGCGGCGAGTGAATTTGCCCGCATCGCCGCCAGCGGCGATCGCGACAAGACCATCGCCGCGCTACCGTCGCTGACCAGCGGTTGCGTTGCCTGTCACTACGTGTATCGACTGCGCTAAGTTTGGCCGCCACCGCGGCGGGCGCATGACGCCGTCTCCTGGGCGACGCGCCGCAGCGTCGGTGTCGTGGTACACGCGGTATGGAACATGATAAGTCCGGCGACGACATGCATTCGCGCCGCTGTCCGGCTGGCCGAAGGTGGCGTCGGAAATGCGGCGCGACCGCAGCCCGCACGTAAAGTCTCATCAAGAATGCCGCGCTGCACCAGCGGGCAGCGGGGAAGAAGACGATGATCTTGCGCTTGACCAGGTTTGCCCGGCGAATACTTGTCGCCGTGGCCTACAGCTTTGGCGGGGCCGTTGTGACGCTGGTGATCGTTGGCGTGGTCTACCTGGAGGCCCGACCGGAGCTCGACGTCTGGCACCTGGCGGACCTCGACGAGGAGTTCACCGAAACCTCCGGAGTGGATAGCTTCTCCGACTACCTGGCGCTCGAAGACCGGCTCTTCGCGCAGCTGCACGCGCAGGTCTATGCCAAGGTGCCGGCGAGCGGGCAACGCTCGATCAACCGCTACGACGGCAACAGCCTGTCCGATCCGGAAAGCTGGTCGCCGAACTGGAACCGCAGTTTCGAACTGACCGCGGCGACGCCGAAGGCCGGCGTCCTGCTGCTGCACGGCATGTCGGACTCGCCTTACAGCCTGCGTGCGCTCGGCGAGGCGCTCAACGCGGCTGGCGCCACGGTCGTCGGGATGCGCCTGCCGGGACACGGAACGGCGCCGTCCGGTCTCGTCGAAGTCACCTGGCAGGACATGGCGGCCGCAGTGCGCCTGGCGATGCGTCATCTCGCCACGCAGGTTGCCGAGCGACCGCTGTACATCGTCGGCTACTCGACCGGCGCCGCCCTGGCGGTGAACTACGCGCTGGCGACGCTCGATGACGGGGCGCTGCCGAAGGTCGCCAGGATGATCCTCCTGTCACCGGCGATAGGGGTCAGCTCCGCGGCGGCCTTCGCCGTCTGGCAGGGGCGGCTGGGTCACCTGCTGGGCCTCGAAAAACTCGCCTGGACGTCCATTCTGCCCGAGTACGATCCGTACAAATACGGCTCTTTCGCGGTAAACGCGGGCGACGTGGTCTACCGCCTGACGCTGCACATCCAGAACCGCCTGGACGAGCTTGGCGGCCGCGGCAAGCTCGCCGCTTTCCCGCCAGTGTTGGCCTTTTCCTCGGTCATCGACGCCACGGTCTCGACCCCGGCACTGGTTCGCAACCTTTTCGACCGCTTGCCACAGGGAGGCCACGAGCTGGTGTTGTTCGACATCAACCGCATGGCCGAAATGGAACCGATCATGACCTCGGATCCGAGCGCTGCCGTGCAGGCTCTGCTGGACAATCCGCTGCGGCCCTTCGCGCTGGGCGTGGTGACCAACGAGAACGCCAGCAGCCGCCAGCTGGTGGTGCGCAGCGCGGGCCCCGGCGATGCGACACTCACCGAGACGCCGCTCGGCCTTGCCTGGCCGCCGGATCTCTACTCGCTGGCACACGTTGCGCTGCCGTTTGCTCCCGACGATCCCATCTACGGCGGGCAGGCTCTGCGCACCGGGCGCAGCGTCCATCTTGGCCAGCTCGCGTTGCGCGGCGAGCGCGGTGTGCTGCAGATCCCGGCGGCGGACATGCTGCGCCTGCGCTGGAACCCTTTCTTTCCCTACGTGGAAGCACTCGCGCTGGCGTTCACCGGGCTTGGCGGGGAATAGCGGGGAATAGCGGCAGGCGGCGCGAGAAGCCGGTGTGCTACTTGGGGCGCTCGCTGAAAGGCCGACGCTCGCGGCGTCGATCGGCCGGCCGTCGATCCACGACGCGGCTATAATCGGCCGCAGGACGTCCCGGCAAGCGACCGGCTACACGCTTTGGCCCGGCCTTCAGGCGGGGCGTAACTCGATGGTCGCCATGGCGACTCTGCCGCCGGAACGCTGCCGGCCGGAAAGCTGCTCATGAAATATCACGACCTGCGCGACTTCATCGCGCAACTTGAAGGAATTGGCGAACTCAGGCGCATCGGCGTCGAGGTCGACCCGCGCCTCGAAATGACCGAGATCTGCGACCGCGTGCTGCGCGCCGGGGGGCCGGCGCTGCTCTTCGAGAAGCCCAGGGGGCACAGCATACCGGTGCTGGCCAACCTCTTCGGGACGCCGCGACGGGTGGCGCTCGGGATGGGACAGGAATCGGTGCTCGCGCTGCGCGAAGTCGGCAAGCTGCTCGCCTACCTCAAGGAGCCCGAGCCGCCGAAGGGGCTCAAGGACGCCTGGGACAAGCTGCCGGTGCTCAAGCAGGTGCTCAACATGGCGCCGCGGGTACGCTCTTCCGCGCCGTGCCAGGAAGTGGTCTGGGAAGGCAAGGACGTCGATCTGTCGCGCCTGCCGATCCAGCTCTGCTGGCCGGGTGACGCCGCGCCGCTGATCACCTGGGGGTTGACGGTGACGCGCGGGCCGCACAAGACGCGCCAGAACCTCGGCATCTATCGCCAGCAGGTGCTCGGGCCGAACAAGGTGATCATGCGCTGGCTGGCGCATCGTGGCGGCGCACTCGATTTTCGCGAGCACTGCCTGCACCACCCCGGCCAGCCCTTTCCGGTGGCCGTCGCGCTCGGCGCCGACCCGGCAACCATTCTCGCGGCGGTGACGCCGGTCCCGGACAGCCTCTCCGAATATCAGTTCGCCGGTCTGCTGCGTGGCGCCAAGACCGAACTGGTGAAATGCCTGGGGTCCGATCTGCAGGTGCCGGCTTCCGCCGAGGTCGTCCTCGAAGGCTTCATCGACCCGGCGGAAAGCGCGCTCGAAGGGCCGTACGGCGACCATACCGGCTACTACAACGAAAAGTCGATGTTTCCGGTGTTCACCATCGAGCGCATCAGCACGCGCCGCGAGCCGATCTACCACAGCACCTACACCGGCAAGCCACCCGACGAGCCGGCGATGCTCGGCGTGGCGCTCAACGAGGTCTTCGTGCCGCTGTTGCAGAAGCAGTTTCCCGAGATCGTCGATTTCTACCTGCCACCCGAAGGCTGCTCGTACCGCCTGGCGACGGTAAGCATCAGGAAGCAGTATCCGGGGCACGCCAAGCGGGTGATGTTCGGCATCTGGAGTTTCCTGCGCCAGTTCATGTACACCAAGTTCATCATCGTCGTCGACGACGACGTCGATATCCGCGAGTGGAAGGAGGTGATCTGGGCGATGACCACGCGTGTCGATGCGGCGCGCGACACCCTGATCGCCGAGAATACGCCGATCGACTACCTCGACTTCGCCAGCCCGGTCGCCGGTCTGGGCAGCAAGATGGGTCTCGATGCGACCAACAAGTGGCCCGGCGAGACGAGTCGCGAGTGGGGAACACCGATCGTCATGGATGCCGCCGTGAAACAGCGCGTCGATGCCCTGTGGGCCGAACTCGGCTTGTGAGCGCGACTTGCCGTTACGCGACCCCTCCGCCACGTCATTTTTCCATCGCCCGGCTGGCGATTGATGGCCCTCGTCGCGCGGCAAGAGCGTGCCGGGACTGGAGAACGAAATGAGTAATGACCTGATCCCCGATTCCTACCTCGAGGGCGAACGTGCCTGGTGCCACGTCATCTACGGCCTGCATGCGCTGGCCGTGGTGATCGGCGTCGCCGGTGCGGCGAGCGTCGCCGGAGCCTTCGTCTTCGGCGTGCCATCGCTGATTGCCGTGGTTCTCAACTACGTCAAGCGCAGCGATGTCCGCGGCACCTGGCTCGAAAGTCACTATCGCTGGCAGATCCGGACCTTCTGGTTCACGGCCCTGTGGTTGCTGGTCTACGGCCTGCTGATCATCACCATCATCTTCATTCCGATCGCCTGGCTGTTGATCGTCGTCCTTGGCGTGTGGGTCGGCTATCGCGTCGTTCGCGGCTGGCTCGCCCTGTCCGGACGAAGAACGATCGACGCTGCCTGAACGGCTGCGCAGGCCCTGCCGGTCGCCGCGTCGGCCGGTATTGAGCCACCTATCCGCGGCTGGTCGGCTATGATTAAGTATCAGTCAAGTCAATGGCCCGCATTCATGCGCTTTCTTTGCTGCCTTTGCCAGTTTGTTCTCGTGCTGGCTGCCGGGTTGGCGTCGGGCGCTGCCACTGGCGGCGAACGGGTCTCCTCCAGTGCGGATGGCCGGGCGCTGACAGTGGTGACGGACGACAACTACCCGCCGTACGTTTTTCGCGATGGCGATGGCGCGCTCACCGGCTATCTGGTCGATAGCTGGCGACTGTGGGAGAAGAAGACCGGGGTGCGCGTCAAGTTACTCGGCAGCGACTGGGCGACGGCCCTGCAGCGGTTGGCCGATGGGCAGGCAGAGGTGATCGATACCATCTTCAAGACCGCCGAGCGCGAGCGCAGATTCGCTTTCACGCGGCCGTATGCGCAGATCCCGGTGGCCATCTACACCCATGCCGGTATCGGCGGGATCGTCGACCTGGCGACCTTGCGCGGCTTTCTCGTTGGCGTGAAGGCCGGCGACGCCTGCGTCGACGCGCTCGCCGACGCCGGGATTCACAGCGTGCAGCCCTTCAGCAGTTACCAGGCGCTGGTGCAGGGGGCCATCGCTGGCCGGGTGAGGGTCTTCTGCCTCGACGAGCCACCGGCCAACTACCTGCTCTACCGGAATGGCGCCGACGACGTGTTCAACAAGGCCTTCACCCTGTACACCGGCGAGTTCCATCGCGCCGTGAACGCTGGCGACGATGCGACGCTGGCGCTGGTGGAGCGTGGATTTGCCAGCATCACGCCGGCGGAAGAAAAGATCCTGCGCGACAAGTGGATGGGAACTCCGCTGCTGCGCTCGCCCTACGTCCGCTATCTTGCTTACGCTCTCGTGCTGGGTGCGCTGCTTGGCGCTGTGCTGCTGCTTTGGGTGATGAGTTTGCGACGGCTCGTCCGGCAGCGAACGGCGAAGCTCGCGGCAACGCTCGATGCCATTCCCGACCTGATGTTCGAGTTGGGACTCGACGGCAGCTACCACGACTATCATTCGCGGCGCGGTGACCTCCTGGCAGCGCCCGCCGAGTCCTTGCCGGGTCGGCGACTCAGCGATGTGCTGCCGCCCGCTGCCGCGGCGAGCTGCCTGGCCGCCTTGCAGGAGGCCAATGAAACAGGCTACTCGGGTGGCCGCCAGTACGAACTGCAGTTGCCACAGGGAAAATTCTGCTTCGAGCTGTCGGTTGCACGCAAGCCGGTCGACGGCGGTGAGGCGCCGCGCTTCGTGACGCTGGCGCGCGACATCACCGCCCGCAAGCACGTCGAAGCGGCGCTCTTGCGCCGTAGTGAGCAACTGGCGCTGATGGCTGCGGCGAGTCAGGAGATCAACAGCGAGCTCGATACGCCGCTGGTTCTGCGTCAGCTCGTCGTCGCCGCATTGAAGATCACCGGCGCCACCTCCGGGGCGGCGGCGCGAATGAGTGCCGGCGAACTGGTGTTCAGCGAGTACAACCAGGGCGGCGAACTGTTGCCGGTCGATTTCCGCTTTTCGTCGGGTCAGGGCGTACCGGGTCGGGTGATGGAGACCCGTCGCTTCCACCTCAGCAACGATGCCGAGAACGATCCGTACGTCATTGCCGAGATTCGCCAGGCGCTCGGCTTCGATAACCTGCTCGACACCCCGATCCTCAGTCGCCACGGCGACCTGCTCGGCTGTTTCGAAATCCACAACAAGCCCGGCGGATTCGACGACGACGACGTGCATCTCTTGCAGGGCCTGGCGGCAAGCGCCGCGGTGGCGCTGGAAAACACCGCGCTGCTCGCCGAACGAAGGCGAGCGGAAGAGGCTCTGCGGGAAAGTGAGGCGCTCAAGGCTTCGGTGCTCGCCAGCGCTGCCTGTGGGATCATCGCCACCGATCCGCAGGGGCTGATCACGGTCTTCAATCCGGTTGCTGAAGCGATCCTTGGCTACGCTGCGCAGGAAGTCGTCGGCAGGCTGACGCCGATCGCCTTTCACGATCCCGCCGAGGTCGCGGCGACGGCCAGGATGCGCAGCGAAGAGCTGCATTGCCAGGTCGATCCGGGCTTCGATGCGCTGGTCGTCAAGGCGCGTTGCAGTGGCGAAGCGGACGAGCGCGAAGTGGAGTATGTGCGCCGGGATGGCCGCCGGCTTGCCGTTCGTCTGGCGGTGACCGTTCTGCACAACGCCGCCGGCGACCTCACCGGCTACCTCGGGATAGTGGTCGACATCAGCCAGCAGAAGGAGGCCGAAGCGCGCATCCAGCATCTGGCTCATTTCGATTCGCTGACCTTTCTGCCCAACCGCAGCCTGCTTGAAGAGCGCGTCCACCATGATCTGAGCCGTGCCCAGCGGGGGCGCGAGTCGCTGGCGCTGATCTTCCTCGATATCGACCGTTTCAAGCAGGTCAACGATTCTCTCGGTCACCGGATCGGCGACGAACTGCTGATCCAGCTCGCCGAACGTCTCCGCCACACGGTGCGCGACGAAGATACGCTCTGCCGCCTGGGGGGCGACGAGTTCATCCTCGTCCTGCCGAATACCGACGCCGAAGGCGCAGCCCATGTCGCGGCCAAGTTGCTGGAGATCACCGCGCCCCCGTATCGCATCGCTCAACACGAGCTGAGCTGCACGGTGTCCGTCGGCATCGCCATGTACCCGGTTGACGGCGAGAATCTGGAACAGCTGTCGATGTGCGCCGATGCCGCGATGTATCGCGCCAAACAGGGTGGTCGCAATGCCTTCTGCTTTTTCACCGCCGAGATGCAGGAGCGCTCGGCACGCAGCCTGCAACTCGGGAATGACTTGCGGCGCGCGCTCGAGCGCGGCGAACTGGCCGTCTTCTACCAGCCGCAGCTGGCCCTTCCGGAGCGCCGGCTGATTGGCGCCGAAGCGCTGCTGCGCTGGCAGCACCCCGAATTCGGAATGGTTTCACCCGACGAGTTCATTCCACTGGCCGAAGAGTCGGGGCTTATTCTGCCGATCAGCGAATGGGCGCTGCGTTCGGCAGTACGCCAGATGCGCCGCTGGCACCAGGCCGGGCTGCCGCCGATGCGGGTCGCCGTCAATCTCTCGGCAGCGCAGTTCCGTCTGGCCAATCTGGTGCAGGTGGTGTCGCGCGTTCTTGATGAGGAGGCGCTGCCCGGGCAGTATCTCGAGCTCGAACTGACGGAAAGCGCGACCATGGACAACCCGCTGGCCGCCATCCCGATGATCGATCAACTACGCGCGCTTGGCGTACGTCTGGCCATCGACGACTTCGGCAGCGGCTATTCGTCGATGGGCTACCTCAAGCGTTTTCGCGTGCACACGCTGAAAATCCCGCGCTCGTTTGTTGCCGACCTGGCTGCCAATCCCGACGACGAAGCCGTCGTTGCGGCGGTCATCGGCCTGGCGCACAACCTTGGCCTGCGCACCACCGCCGGTGGTGTGGAAAGCGAAGCGCAGCTGGCGTACCTGTGCGCGAAGGGCTGCGACGAGGCGCAAGGCCATCTCTTTGGCGAGCCGCTGCCTGCGGCGCAGTTCGAGGATATGGTCCGCGAGCGTTATCAGTACGGCGAACGCTAGGCAACGATCAGCGCTCGGCAACCCACAGCAGCAGGGCATCGAGAGCGGCCTTGCCGAGGCGGGCATTCGGGTCGTTGATCAGGCCGACGACGATCCAGCGCTTGCCGCTGTTGTCGAGCACAAAACCGGCAATCGCCCGCACGCCTTCGAGATAGCCGGTCTTCAGGTGCGCCCGGCCAGCCGCCGAACCATTTTTCAAGCGCTTGCGCAAGGTGCCGTCGACGCCGGCGACCGGCAGCGAGGCGATCAGTTCGGCCATCACCGGACTTCGCCAGGCGGCGCTCAGGAGCTGCGCCAGGCCAGCCGCCGAGACGCGCGCCTGGCGCGACAGGCCGGAGCCATTGTCGATGAACAGTTCGGGTAGCTGCAGACCGCTGGCCAGCAGCCAGCCGGCAATCTGACGCCGCGCTCCTTCGATCGTCGCCGGCCGTTCGCTGTCCAGCGTCAGGAACAGCTGCCGGGCCATGACGTTGTTGCTGTACTTGTTGATGTCGCGCACGATCTCGCCGAGCGTCGGCGACTCCTGGACGACCAGCGGTGTGGCGCCAAGCGGCGTGCGGCCCTCGCGCACGCGGCCCCTGAAACTGCCTCCGAGTTCGCGCCACAGCACGCGAAACAGGTCTTCTACCTGCATATCGGCCGTCCATGGGGCCAGGCTCAGGCTGCGTTCGCCACAGGCTGCCGGGAAACTGCCGCTGAGTTCGATGCTCATCCCCCTGACCACTGGCGTCAGTTGCTCCCGCCAGTCGCCGCAGGCGCCACGCTCGAGGCGCAGGCGATTATCGATGCGCAGGCCCTCGCTCGGCGTCTCGGCGATCACGCGCACGGTGTTTCCCGTCGCGTCTGCCTGCAGGAGGAGGCGCAGGCTCCTGAAGTTCACCAGCAAGGCGTCGGGGCCAGCGTTGTACGGCCGCAGCGGCTGCTGGTCGAACTCACCCGGGTCGTGTGCCGGTAGCGCAAAGGCACTGCGATCGAGGATCAGGTCACCGTTGATTTCGCTCACCCCGCGCGTGCGCAATTGGCGCAGCAATAGCCAGAACTGTTCCAGCGCCAGCTTCGGGTCGCCGCTGCCGCGCAGGTAAAGGTTGCCGTTGATCCGGCCGTCGTGCGGGCTGGCGTCGGCGAGTACTTCGCTGCGCCAGGTATAGGCTGGCCCGAGCATTTCGAGGGCAGCGTAGGTGGTCACCAGCTTCATCGCCGACGCCGGGTTCATCGCTTTCCGGGCGTTGTGGCTGAGCAGCGGCGGTCCGCCGTCGACCGCCTGCACGACGATGCCGACCGAACTCGCCGGGATCCCGGCCTGCTGCAGCGCCTGGCTGACGACGCTCGGCAGCTCGGCCGCCCGGACCAGCGGCAGGCCGCCGAGCAGCCCGGCGAGCAAGACTGGAAAAAGCGCCCTTGCAGCGCCGCGTAGCGGTGAAGAGTGGGTCATCAGCGGAGGAAGTTGCCGTGCGAGGTGGGTGTCGGGGAAAGCGGCGGCCGCAGCGGCTGTCCTAGCTCATCCCTGGTCCCAGGGCGCCGGATGGCTGAGGAACTCGCTCAGCATCGCGTCGAGCTGAGCGAGCAAGAGATCGTTACGTCCGGCCAGCCAGGCGCGCACGAGGTCGCTGTGGTGGCCCGGCAGGGCCTGCGCCACCAGGTGTTCGGCAACGGTGAAGTCGTTCATCCGGCCGAGCAGGTCGAGCAGCCCGGCGGCGCTTTGATGATAGCGCTGCAGGCGGCGGGCCGGAATCAGCGGGGCAAAGAACTCCAGCGCATAACGCAGCCGCTTCAGGGCCTTGCGCAGGTCGTGCCGGGCCTCTGGATTCGAGTCCTTGGTTTCGGCGGCCAGTTCGGCGACCTTCTTGGCGCGTTTGTTCAGCGAACGTGGGGCAAACACGGTCAGCGCGGGCTTCTTTTTCTCCGCCAGGGCCACCGTTGCCGCAGTGAATTCGAGGAGCAGCTGCGAGTAGCTGGGAGATGCCATCGCCGCCTGCGCCGCCTTGCGACAGGCAGTCAGCTGGATCGCCGCCTGTTTGGCAACCGCCTTGACATCGCTGTGATCGGGAAACGCCTTGCTGATCGGTGGCAGGACCTCGGTGAGGAAAACGTCCCAGTTGCGGGTGTCGCCGAGTTGGCGGGCGAGTGTGCCCCAGCGGGGGTCAAATTCGGCGACGTAGTCGACCGGCAGGAGCGGTCTCCAGAGGCGAATCGCCGAGCGCAGGCGACGGATCGAGACCCGTGCCTGATGGACGAAGCCCGGATCGTCGCTTTCACGTGCGCCGCGCTCGTTGCCCTGCAACTGGGTCAGGCAGGCGAAGACCGAGCTACGGAAAACGCCGATGCTCGACATGCCCAACTGCAGTTGGGCGTCGGCAGCCTTGACCGGCGTCCGCTGCGTGTCGGCGGCCAGGCGGTAACCGCGCTCGGCCTTGCTCGGGCTCTCCGGGTGCAGTGGCAGATCCTTCTGCAGGGCGATGGCCAGCGCAAACAGATCGGCAACGCTTCCCTCGAGCAGTTCGAGCTCGACTTCGCAGATCGTCTCCTGCCGTCCGTTGGCGTCGATCTTTCCGCGATCCATGGCCACCTCGATGCGCGTCCCTTCCTGGGGGGCGAGAAGCCAGCTGAGGCGCGTGAAGTCGGTGCAGAACAGCGGTGCAAGTTCCGGCGTCGCGGCTTCGAGGAAGCGGCGCAGCTTCGGATTGTCGACGTGCGAAAAATCGAACTCGCCGGGTTGACCGGGGATCTCCCATTCGTTGCGCTGCGCCAGCCCCCCCGGTGACGGCAGGTCGCTCTTGACGGTCAGCAGCCACTCGGCGCCTTTCTGGCGATAGCGAACGGCCACTCGCTTGGCCTGGAGTCGTCGGTCGGGGGTGTCGTAGTAGGTGCTGACCAGTTTCTGTCGGTACGGCTTGGCGTCGGCCAGGAGCGGGTGTGTCGGCAGCCTTCGCGCTGAACTGGCCGGCACGCTCAGCTTGATCTCGGTTTCCAATGCCATTGATGGGGTCTCCTCGTGAAGTTGTTATGGGTGCGGCAAGTTTCAGAGATCATAGTTGCGCAGTTGGTCGACATCGGCGATGTGGATTCTGCGCCCATCGACGACGATCAGGCCTTTTTCCGAGAGCTCGTGCAGGATGCGCGAGAAATGCTCCTGCGTCAGATTGAGACGCGACGCGATGACGCCCTTGTTGGTCGGCAGCGTCACGATGATCGCGTTCTCGCAATCCTCGCTGTGTTCGCGCAACAGGTAGCCGATGATTCGCCGCCGGCCCGAATGCAGCGAATACGACTCGACGTCATTCATCAACTGGTGCAAGCGCATGGCCAGTCCGGCGATCATCTTGCGGCCGAGTCTGGGGTCGGCATCGAGTTCTTCGTTGATCGCCGCTTTCGAGATGTGCAGCACCAGCGAGTCGGCCAGCGCCTGCGCGCAGACCATGAACGGCTTGTCGGTGAACATCACCGCCTCGCCGAAGGTCTGCCCCTGCGGCAGGATGTCGACGACTTTCTCGCCGCCTTGCGGCGAGGTGAAAGCCAGCTTGACCTGGCCGTAGACGATCAGGTAGAAGCCGGTCGGGGTGTCGCCCTTGTGGAAGAGGATGTCGCCACGCGTCGCGTTGATTTCGCGGGTGCCGCGGGCGAGGCGGGCAATTTCTTCTTTCTCCAACTCATTGAACAGCGGTACGTGCGCCAGTAGCGCTTCAATATTGATGCCGTGATTGGACGAATGCATAAGCGGTTTCCGAAACAGTCAGCCGGCAGCAGGAATAGCGGGCGGCAGCAATATTCGCATTTGTACTCGCCGGGGGCAAGCGATCGGCCGCGCAGGCGCGGTCGGTCGCCTACGCCGAGGAGAGAAATGACGTGCGGATGGTTCGCGCAAAGCTCCGCTAGCGAGGGTCGTTTGGCATATACATCGTCTGGTCGTATACTCGGCCGATTTTTTGCGCGAGGCAGTTGTGGATCCGCACGTCGTGACGCTTGGTTCGGAAGCACCTCTGGTGCCGGAAATATCCGCAGGCACGCCCGCCCGTATGGCGCGCGCATGGTTGTGGTTGGGGGTAATGGCGCTGATTGGTTCGGGCCTGCTGGCGGTACTGCTGGTTCTCTCGCGCACACCGGGGATTCAGGATGTCTTTCCCCTCAAGGACATGTTTCGCGCTGCGCTGGTGGTGCACGTCGACCTGTCGGTGGCGGTGTGGTTCATGGCGTTTGCCGCCGTCATCTGGTCCGCGGTCGGCGCAAGGTCAATGGCTTGGCTGGGCTGGAGCGGCTTCGCGCTGGCCGCCCTGGGCACGGCGCTGATGACCGTCTCACCGTTTTTTCCGGGTGCCGAGCCGGTGCTCAACAACTACATTCCGGTGTTGAAGCAACCGCTGTTCTTCGCCTCCCTGTGGATCTTCGGCGCCGGCATCTCTTTGGCGGTGTTGCGCGCGCTGATCACCACCTGGCCGCAACGCTTTCTCGGCGAACCGCTGCGCCTTGGTGCTTTTCTCGCTGCCGTCGCCGCTTTCCTGGCCCTGGCCGCTTTCTACTGGTCGTGGTGGGCCGTGCCCGAAGTCGAGGGAACGATCTATTACGAGGTGATGTTCTGGGGCGGCGGGCACACCCTGCAGTTTCAGCACGCGCTGCTGATGGTCGTCGCCTGGCTGTGGATTGCCGCAGACCTCGGGCGCCCGTCCCTGGCGTCGCCGCGCGCGCTGTCGGTGCTCTTCCTGGTCGCCGCGCTGCCGCTGCTGGCGGTGCCGACGATCTATCTGCTGGTGCCGGCCGGCTCACTGCCGCATATGGAATTGTTTGCCAAGCTGATGGAGTGGGGCCATCCCTACATGGGGCCCCTGATCCTGCTTGGTGCGCTGTCCTTGTGGGGGGTGCGGACGCTGCCCGCGGCGCCCGCCAAGTCGGCGTTTGTCGCATCCTTCACGCTGTTTGCGCTCGGTGGCGTCCTTGGTTACATGATTCACGGCGTCAACGTCGTCATACCCGCGCACTACCACGGCTCGACGGTCGGCGTCACGCTGGCCTTCATGGGACTGGCCTACGTGCTGTTGCCGAAGCTCGGGTTCGGCACGGTCGATGGCCGCATGGCGCTCTGGCAGCCTTACGTCTACGGCGGCGGGCAGCTGATCCACGTGCTCGGCCTGGCCTGGTCGGGAGGCTACGGCGTGCAGCGCAAGGTCGCCGGTGCCGAGCAGATGCTGACCACCTTGCCGCAGAAGATCGGCATGGGGATGATGGGCCTTGGCGGCCTGATCGCGGTCATCGGCGGCCTGATGTTCGTTCTGGTGTGCCTGAAGGCGATGTCGCGGCGGCGGGCAAGATGAAGTCGCTGCTGCGTCAGCTCGGCCCATGAATCAGGAGCGTGCGCTATGGGTGGCGGTAGTCGCTGGCGTTCTCACCGTCGCCACCGTCGCGCTGCTCGCCTACCGTCTCCTGGTCCTCGGCGGCTTGCCGGCCGGCGATACGATCCCCGACAGCCTGCGTTCGGCGCCGCAGTTGTCGCCGGCAGAGGCACAGGCCGAGGTCGACGCGATCATGGCACTGACCCTGGACGATCTCGACGGCCGGCCGCAGCCCTTTGCCCAGTGGCGAGGCCAGGTGCTGGTGGTCAATTACTGGGCCAGTTGGTGCAAACCCTGCGTCGAGGAGATGCCGGCGTTCTCGCACCTGTACCGCCGCTATGCGGCGCAGGGCGTGCAGTTCGTCGGCATCGGCATCGACGAGGTCGACAACATGCGCGCCTTTGTCGACAAGACGCCGGTTTCCTACCCCTTGCTGGTCGGCGGCAAGGAAGCCACCCAGACGCCCGGGCTGCAGGTCAAGGCGCTGCCCTATACGGTGGTCATCGGGCGCGACGGGCGCTTCGCGAGCAGTCGCCTGGGGCGGCTCGACGAGGCAAGACTGGAGCCGCTGCTGAAAGAGCTGATCGGGCAGTGATCCGGCGGTCGGCGGTGACGAATGGCGGTCGTAAGCCTGGAAAACCCGCCTTAGCCGCGGCCGGATAGGGCGCGCTCGACGCTGGCCTGAGCGCGCTGAAGTCGCAGTTGCCCGTCGCAATGGGCCGCGCGCAGGGCAAAGTCGAAGCGATCGACCTGTGCGCAGAGCCTGAGGTCGCTGGCCGGCAGGTTGGCGTTGCTGTCGGCCTGAAAGCGTCGCCCGAAATCGGAGTTGCGCACGCGCGCAGCGTAGGGTTCAGGGTCGGGGTCCTCGCCGTGCAGTAGCGCTTCCATGTAGTCCGCGCAGGCGATGTCCTCGTCGCCATCGCGATCTACCCATTCGCCCGTGATGACGAAGCAGACCTCGGCCGGTCGCAAGGCGAGCAGCGCCTGCGCGGTGGCGCGCCCGAGAACCAGGCTGCCGGCGAACAGAGCGCGGCAGGAGCGGAAGCGCGCCAGGCCGCGAACTCCCGCGGCGGTGGTCTGGATCAGCGGTCGACCGGCGAGGTCGGCGCCCTGCATAGCCGACGGCGAATTGCCGAAGTCGAAACCGGGTATCGGGTCGCCGCCGCCGACCGCGCCGGTGGTCAGTGCGTTTGGCAGGGCGCGTTGCAGGTGGAATGCCCCGGCGATCGTTTCCACCGGGTAGATGGCACTGGCACCGGCGGCAAGAGCGTAGGCCGCCGTCGAGAAGGAACGCAGTACGTCAATCACCACCACGGCATCGTCGGGATCGTGTTCTTGCGGATCGAGGCGATTCAGGAAAACGCGGCGAGTGCGCATGCTTGCTTCAATACCCCTCTGGCATGGCCCATGCAGAGCTCAAGGCGAATCAATGAACTCGCGCAGGTCGCGAACGAAGCGGTCGCGTTGCCACTGGTGCGGGGAGTGGTCGCTCCCTTCGTAGATGTGCAGGATGGCGCCGGCGATGCGGTTCTTGACGTAGTGCGCGGTCTCGCTACGGTAGTAATTGCTGTCGCCACCGTAGACCAGTAGCGCCGGGATGTCGATGCGCTCGAGAGCGTTGCGGTAGTCGGCTTCGGCAAGACTCTCCCAGCACGCGATCAACGGCGCCGGATCCTGCGCGCTCAGCCATTGCCGGGCTTTCTCCAGACCGTGCGCGTTCTCGTGATACTTCTGCCGGGCGCGCTCGTTGAGCCCCATGCCGCCAAGGCGGAGAACCGATTCGGCGAAGTCGTCTTCCAGCTGGCGCAGGAAGGCTTCCGACTGCTCGCGGTCGAACTTGCCGTAGATGCCATCGGACCAGGTGTCATCGGTGAGCAGTTTGGGCGATTGATCGATGAACACGACCTTGCGCAGATTCCGGCATCCGTGTTCCTCGATGTACTGCCAGAGGGTCAGAGCGCCCATCGAGTGGCCGACGACCACCCACTCGTCGAGCCGGTAGTGCTCGATCAGGTTGCACATGTCTTGCGCCATGCGCTGGACGGTCGGTGCCGTGTCCTGCGCAAGGCGGTGGCCGCCATGGCCGCGGGCATCCCATCGGAATACCCGGTGGTGCGCTGTCAGTTGCTCGAGGAAGGGCTGCCATTCGCGGTGGCTGGCGGTCCACCCGTGCAGCATGAGAATCGGCGAGCCAGCGCCAGAAATCTGGACGTGGATCTTTTCGCCATCGTCGGCAAAGAAATGCGTCATCGCAACGGACAAGCAGAAAAAGAGTCAGGGTGTCACAAGCGTGTGACAACGGCAACCATAATCGCCGCCTGGCCGGGCGTTCGCTCAGCGCCTGGCGACGCGTCGCAAGAAGCGGCGGCGCGCGGGAAGCAACAGCTCGTCCGCCTCGGCCGCCGGCCTCGGGCAGTCCTCGTCCGGCATGCCGAACAGCGCATTCAGGGCAGCCATCGCCCCGGCACGGGCGGCCGCCTGCGAGGTGAACTGGCCAGGCGGCGCAAACAGCGGGCAATACTGGTAGGCAGGAACCTCGGCGCTGGCGTCATCGTCGGCGATAAATTCCAGCGGGCCGATCGGGAACACGAGTCGACAACGCTCGCCGGAAGGTCGATCCGACCACAGTTCGCCGCCGCCGGGCACGATGAAGAGATTGATGAACCAGGGCGTGATCACCGCGCCGACCCAATCGCCAAGCCTGCCGTCGCCACTGCTGCGTTCCCTGCTCGCGGCTGATCGCGGCGCGGCCTCGCCGTACGGCCCGGCGCCGCTGCTCGACGTGGGATCACTCGCCGCCTGCCAGCGACGGAAACCGACCGCTTCCACGGACAGGGCGAGATTGACGAAGGGCAGGTCGCGCATGCTGGCCAGCCAGATGCGACGGTACATGGCTTCGAGGCGCGCTGCCGGGTTGTCGCTGATCGGTTCTGCGGGAGCAGGCCGAGGGGCCTGGAAAGCTGCCTTGCGAATGCCGGTGGTCATTGAAGCGTTCTCCGTGTTGGTCGCGGCGTGGTCAGATCGGAAAAGTGCGCCGACGGGTCGTAGTCGCCGGCAAGGGACGCAGCGAGCGCGGCAAGGGCGTCTTCGATCAACGCCCGCTGGTGATCGTCAAGGACCTCCCTGGCCAGACCGAGCGAGGCCAGAATCCAGCTGCCGAGCGGTTGTCGTCCGATCAGCATCATGTTGACCCGCTCGCGCCGCAGCGCGTTTCCCTGCCGCCGCTCGGCGATGGCGAAGTCACCGTTTTCGTCCTCCAGGGCGACCAGTTGCAGCGGAATCGACAGGCACATCAGGCGACCTCGGCAGTCCGTCGCGAGGCGCGGATTCCCAGCCCTGCCAGTTCATCGACAACCATGCGCAGAAGAACCGGCATGACGCTTTCGACTTCCGCGCTGAGTTCCATTCCCAGCGCCAGCGACAATGGCTGCACACCGACAATAGCCGTGTATTTCGGCGCTCTGCCGAGAAGATCCAGCGTCGCCAGTACATCGCAAAGGCCGATCTGGTGTGGCGACAGCTTGCTCCTGAAGAACACCGGCAGCGCGTCGCCGGTGAGCCGGACCGGCGTCCCGGGCGGCTGGCCGGCACGAACGGCGTCAACCATGATCAAGGCGTCGAGGCCCTCAAGCTCGTCGAGCATTTCCATGCCGCAGGTGCCGGCGTCGATGATGTCGACGTCGCTGGGGAGCGAGTACGCCAGCGACAGGCGCTCGATGGCATGTACTCCCAGCCCTTCATCGCTGAGCAGGATATTGCCGGCCCCCAGTACGACGACGCGCATGCTCAGCCCGTCTGCGGCGAGTGATGGCAGCGGCGGGCGGGAGGGGCGCCGGCCTTTCGCCGCGCGCGGTGGCCGACGGCCGTCACGCCGCCCTGACCTTGACCAGAGGCCGCTGCTCGGTGTCGACGACATGTACGGCGCAGGCCAGGCAGGGATCGAAGGAGTGCACGGTGCGCAGCACTTCGAGCGGCTGATCGGGAATGGCCACCGGTGTTCCCGCCAGGCAGGCCTCGTAGGCGCCGGGGGCGTCGGCCTCGTTGCGCGGCGCGGCGTTCCAGGTGGTCGGTACGACGCACTGGTAGTTCCTGATCTTGCCGTCGTCGATGACCACCCAGTGCGAGAGGACGCCGCGCGGCGCTTCATGGATGCCGACGCCAGCGACTTCGTCCTTGGGGAAGAGCGGCTTGTTGAAAGTGGTCAGATCACCCTTGGCCATGTTCGCCAGCAGCAGATCCCATTGCCGCGCCAGTTCGTCGACCTGCACCGCGCAAGCGACGGCGCGTGCCGCGTGGCGGCCAATCGTCGAGTGCAGCGCGTCGAGACCGACCTTGGTCTTGGCGACCGTGGACACCAGGTCGAGCGCCTGCGTCGCGTAGGCGATGGTCGGCTGATGCTGGGCGGCGAGCATGGCCAGGACACGGGGCAGCGGACCAACCTGCATCGGCTTGTCGTAGAAGGTCGGTGATTTCAGCCACGAGTACTTGCCGTCGTCGTCGAAGTCGGTATATTGCGGTCGCGTTTCGCCCTTGTAGGGATGCAGGGGTCCCTTGCCACCCTCGTACCACGAGTGTTTCACCGATTCGGCAACGCCCTCCCTGAAATAGGCGTCGTCGTGGCTCGTTATTTCCTTGAAGCTGCTCAGGTCGCCGGCGGCGATATGCCCGCCGGGGAGGGCAAAGCGAGTGTTCTTGCCGTCAAGCGGGATGTCGGGTACCGAGACGTAATCGACGATGCCGCGTCCAATCGCCGTCCACTCCGGGTAGAAACCACCGATCACGGCGACGTCGATCAGGTACACGTTCTTCACGAAATCGCTGAGCTGGTCGATCCAGCCCTTGACCGCCAGCAGGCGTTCGACGGTGAGCACCGACTGCGAGTCGATCGACAGTGCGTTGGCCACGCCACCAACGGCGACGTTCTGGATGTGCGGCGTCTTGGCGCCGAGGATGCTGACGATCTTGTTGGCGTGACGCTGCACGTCGAGCGCTTGCAGATAGTGGGCGACGGCGATCAGGTTCACGTCCGGCGGCAGCTTCATCGCCGGGTGGCCCCAGTAGCCGTTGGTGAAAATCCCCAGTTGTCCGGTGCCGACAAAGCCGGCCAGGCGTTCCTTGACGCGGGTGAATTCGGCCTTGCTGTTGCCTGGCCAACTGGACAGGCTTTCGGCCAGCGCGGCCGCCTTGCCGGGGTCGGCTTGCAGGGCGCTGGTGACATCGACCCAGTCGAGCGCCGAGAGGTGGTAGAAATGCACGATGTGATCGTGCACCGCGTGCGCCAGGATGATCATGTTGCGGATGTACTGGGCGTTGAGCGGGATTTCCATCTGCAGTGCGTTCTCGACCGCGCGTACCGAGGCGATGGCGTGAACCGTCGTGCACACGCCGCAGATACGCTGGGTGATCGCCCAGGCGTCGCGCGGGTCACGACCGACGAGGATGGTTTCGACGCCGCGCCACATTTGTCCCGAAGCCCAGGCTTTCTTGACCTCGCCGCCGTCGACCTCGACATCGACACGCAGGTGACCTTCGATTCGCGTGACCGGATCAATCGTGACTCGTTGCGACATTTTCCTGTCTCCTGAAAGAGGGCTAGCGGTGTGCAGGCTGGGCGTACGATTCTTCGCGCGGTAGGACCGGGAAGCGGCGGGTGATGACGATGTAGCCGAGGACTTCGGCGGCGAAGATGCCGATGGTGACCAGCAATTCGGGGACCGATGGGAAATAGGTCCATCCAGGGCCGGTATCGAAGGCGATCAGAAAGCCGTTCAGGCGCAGCAGGATGCCGCCGAGCATGACGGCGATGCCGGCCAGGAAGAGGCGCGCCGGATTGCGTCGCGCGTCGACCGTGCGGATGAGCAGGAAGGGGGCGATGAAGCAGGCGTTCTCGATCCAGAAAGTCAGGGCGATGAAGCTGGGCTGGAAAGCCTGGCCGAGAACGCCGCGCGCGATGAGGTCGGCGAAACGGACCAGCAGATAGAAGGCCATGATGCCGAGCATCACGCGGGCCATCGGATTGAGCATCGACACCTCGACCTGACGGCGGTAGGCCGACGCGGCGACGCAGGACTCGAAGAGCACGACGCCGTAGCCGAGGATGATCGCCGAGAGCAGGTAGATCAGCGGCTGCATCGGCGTCTGCCAGAGCGCATTGACCTGTCCACCCATGACCACCAGCATCGTCCCCAGCGAAGCCTGGTGCATCATCGGCAGGACGATGCCGAGGGCGATGAAGAAGAAGAGCAGCTTGCCCAGCTTGCGGCGCGCGTCGTGCAGACCCAGCTTTTCGAGGAATACCGGCGAGAACTCGATCCACATGACGATGATGTACAGCGTGATGCACGCGGCGACTTCGAACATCACTGAATTGACGTTGAAATAGCCCGGCCAGAAGATGTGCCAGAAGTTCCACCAGCGGCCGAGGTCGAAGGTGATCGCCGCACCGGCCAGGGTGTAGCCGAAGAGGCTGCCGAGCAGGGCCGGGCGCACCAGCGGATGGTACTGGCCCTTGTTGAAGATGTAGACCAGCAAGGCGACCGAGAAGCCGCCGCAGGCCAGCGCCGACCCGATGAAGACGTCGACCACCACCCACGCGCCCCAGGAATAGCCATCGTTGAGGTTGGTGGTGGCGCCGAGGCCGAAGATCAGGCGCACCAGAATGATCGTCGCCATGACCGCGATCAGAACGCCGCAGACCAGGGTCGTGGCGTTGAACAGGCTGCCGCCGACCGGTGCCGGCCGGGCGTGTTGTTGACCGCTCATGACCACTCCCTCCCTGGTCCGGTCGTCGCTGCCGGCGAGTTGTGATCATCATCGTCGTCGTCATCTTCATCGTGATGGACGTTGCGCTTGGCGACGTAGGTCATTGCGCCGAGGACGGCAAAGGGCATCAGCAGGCCGCCGTAAAGCGTGTGCTGAATGGTCTCGGAAGTTGCCGCCGACGACTCGGGCGGCAGATTCGGCATGCCGACTTTTTCGAAGGGAACCGCCGAGAGCTTGAGCACCTGCGTACCGCCGTACTCGTGCTCGCCATAAACGTGCTGCTGGTAGGTGCCGACGTAGCCTTCGTAGCTTTGCTCCGGGCCGCCGTCGATGCTGCCGCGCGGGTAGCGGGTGAGGCTGCCGGCGGGAAGTGCCAGGCGGCGCCTGGCTTCGATCAACAGATCGCGGGTTCGGCCATGCAGGGTGGCGCCGGTCGGGCAGACTTCGGCGCAGGCCGAGAAGTGACCGTCGGCGACGCGATGCCGGCACAGTTCGCACTTGCCGATCTTCCCGGTTGGCGAGTCGTACTGGTACTTGGGAATTCCGAAGGGGCAGGCGACGACGCAGTAGCGGCAACCGACGCAGGCGTCGGGATCGTAGGCGACGACGCCGGTGACCGGATCCTTGGTCATCGCCGTCACCGGGCACGCCGAAACGCACGACGGGTCGGCGCAGTGCATGCACGAGGTCTTCATGAACGCGTAACCGTTGCTCTCGGCGTCCTTGGTGGTCATCGTCCCGTGGCGATACATCTTGATGATGTTGAAGGTGTGGCCGCTGGTATCGAGCGGCGTATCCCACAGCTTGTCCACCGTCGAAAACTCGGGCGGATTGTCGTTCGCCTGCTTGCACGCGGCGACACAGGCCTTGCAGCCAATGCACAGGGTCGCGTCGTAGAGCAGGCCAAGCGCCTCGGGCGGGCGGTGATGGGTGTCGCGCGCCGCCGCCGGCGTGCTCAGCGTGCCGATCGCTCCGCCGGCGACCGCCGTGCCGGCGGCGCCCAGGCATCCTTTCAGGAACTTGCGACGCGGGTTCTCGTCTCTAGCCGGTTCACGTGTCTCGGTACGCATCTCGGACCTCCGTTTTCTCGCCCTCCGCCCTCGCGCGTTGGGCTTCCTCTGCCTGGTGTGAAAGACCCAGGTTGCGCGCGACCATTGCCCCGGCCCCGGCGGCGGCTCCGGCGACGGCCGCCAGCAGCGATGCCGAGCCAAGCGTCGCGCCGACGCCTTGCTCTTCGACGATGCGCGGGTACTGTTGCGGTGGCTCGACGTTCTTTACTTTCGCGAGCATGTGAATCGGCTTGCTGAAACCGACGCCCTGTTCGGTACAGCCGATGCACGGATGGCCGCAGCCGACCGGCCAGGTGCCCGCCCCGGCGTCGCCAAAAAGTGCGGTCGGGCAGTTGGCGTAGGTTTCCGGGCCCTTGCAGCCGAGCTTGTAGAGGCAATAGCCCTTGCGGTGCCCCTCATCGCCGAATTGCATGGCAAAACGGCCGGCGTCGAAATGGGCGCGTCGCTCGCAGTTCTCATGGATCAGGCGCGAATAGGCGAACTTTGGCCGCCCCTGGTCGTCGAGCGGTGGCAAGGCGCCAAAGGTGAGGAAGTGAACCACCGTGGCCAGGAAGTTGTAGGGGTTGGGCGGGCAGCCGGGAATCGTCGCGACCGCTTTGCCGAGGACGTCGGCGACGCCGGAAGAACCGGTCGGGTTGGGGGCAGTCGAGGGCATGCCACCCCAGCTTGCGCAGGAGCCGATGGCGATCACCGCCGCGGCATCGGCGGCGCATTCCTTGGTCAGTTCAATCGCCGTCTGGCCGCCCACCTTGCAGTAGATGCCGCCGTCACGGGTCGGGATGGCGCCTTCGACGACCAGCAGGTAGGCACCCCTGTTCTCGGCCATGGCCGTTTTGCGCGCCTGCTCGACCTGATGGCCGGCGGCGGCAAAGAGCGTTTCGTGGTAGTCGAGCGAGATGACGTCGAGGATCAGCCGTTCCAGCGTCGGATGCTCGGCGCGCAGCAGCGATTCGGTGCACCCCGTACATTCCTGGAAGTGCAGCCAGATCACCGAAGGCCGCTTCTTGCTCGCCACCGCTTCGGCGACCGCCGCCTCGGCGCCGGGTGGCAGGCCGAGGCCGGCGGCGACGGTGGCGCAGAACTGCAGGAATTCGCGTCGCGGCATGCCGAGTCTCTTGCTCGCATTGGCGATCGTCGTCTCGTCCTCGAGCTGCAGCAGACGGGTGTTTGCCATTTTCCTCTCCCCTTGTCTCGCTATCTCGTTTTCGTCGCCCGACCGGTGCTCGGGAAGTCTCGCCGCGGCGCACCAGGAACGGCGGTGTAGCCGAAGCATTTACACGGGAGGTGCTTACAAGAAGCGTGCCAGTCCGAAATCAGCCAATAAAGCAGCGACATGTGCTTGCGCGGCCGGTACGAGAAGGTAATGCGGCTTTACGCCCGTGTAGAGAAGTGGAAACCTTCTTTCCACTTTGATGGCCGCCCGCCTCGCCTTGATGGTCGCCTTGCGCTCGCGGTCGTCGCGGCCGACGGCGTTGCTCTTCGAGTGAGCGTTGCAGCGCGTTTCGATTCGCCCTACGATCGGCGCATGAAACGATCGCTCATGGCCAGCAGCGCCAGCGTCCCGGAGCAGCCGCCGCTCGCGCAGGCGCTGACCGCCCCCGACTGCCTGCCGGGGACAGGGTCGGCGTTCGCGGGCGTCGACGAGGCGGTGTGGATCGAGGTGATCCACAAGATGGACGACGTGTATAACGACCTTCTGCAATACGAGGTGGTCCTCGAACAGAAGAATGCCGCACTCGAGGATTCGCAGCAGTTCATCGAGAGCGTGCTGGCGTCGATGTCGGACATCCTCATCGTCTGTAATCGCCACGGTGCGATCGACGAGGTCAACGACTCGCTGCGCCGCTTCATCGGCCAGGACGAAGGCGAATTGCGTGGCCGGCCGCTGTGCGATCTTTTTGCCGACGAGGCGTCGCGGCAACGCGCCCGTGATTTCTTCTCGGCGGCGCGCCCGGCGGCGGTGCAGGACTGCGAGCTGCGGATCATGGGGCGAGATGGCAGCCCGCTGCCGGTCTCGCTGAACTGCACGCCGCGTCTGTCGGGAACCGGCAAGCTGCTTGGCATGGTGCTCACCGGGCGCCCGGTTGGCGAGCTGCGCCGCGCTTACCATGCCTTGCGGCAGGCGCATGAAGACCTCAAGCGCACGCAGCAGCAGCTCCTGCAGGCCGAGAAGATGGCTTCGCTCGGCCGTCTGGTCGCCGGCGTCGCGCACGAACTGAACAACCCGATCAGTTTCGTTCTCGGCAACGTACTGGCCATCCGGCGGTACACGGCGCGCCTGCAGACCTATCTGGAAGCGGTGCACAGTGCCCCCGGCGGGCGCGCCGGCAAACTGGACGAGCTGCGTCAGGAGCTGCGCATCGACCGCATCATGGACGACCTCAACCCCTTGCTCGACGGGATGAGCGAAGGCGCCGAGCGCACCCGCGACATCGTCGATGGACTGAAGCGCTTCTCGGCCATCGATCGCCGTGCCGATCAGCGTTTCAATCTGGCCGCCGTGGTCGACCGTGCGGTGCGCTGGGTGGCGCGCTCGGGCGTGCACGATTTCTCCGTCAAGGTCGATCTACCGGGCGACTTGCCGGTCATCGGCTCGTCCGGGCAGATGCAGCAGGTGCTGATGAACATCGTCCAGAACGCCTGCGACGCGACTGCCGGCTGCGCCGCGCCGACGCTCGAGATCAGCGCCGAGCAGCGCGACGGGATGATCGTCCTGCACTTCGCCGACAATGGCCCGGGAATTACGCAGGGCAACCTGGCGCGATTGTTCGACCCCTTCTTCACCACCAAGCCGGTCGGGCAGGGGACGGGTCTCGGGCTGTCGATCAGCTACGGGATCGTCGAACGGCACGGTGGACGCCTGGCAGCGACGAACCGGGCGCAGGGCGGCGCCCTTTTCACCCTGACCTTGCCGCTGGCGCCGACCTAGATCGGGTCGCCGCCGCCGATCATCTCGTTCGGCCTGACCCAGCGGTCGAAGTCCTCGCCGCTGACCTGCCCCAGCGCCAATGCTGCCTCTCGTAGCGTACTGCCGTCATGGTGCGCGCGCTTGGCGATTTCCGCGGCGCGGTCGTAACCGATGTGCGGTGCCAGCGCGGTGACCAGCATCAGCGAGCGCTCGAGCAGCTCGCCGATGCGTTCGCGCCGGGCCTCGACGCCGCAAACGCAGTGCGCCTCGAAGCTGCTCATGCCATCGGCCAGCAAGCGCACACTCTGCAGAAAATTGTGGGCGATCAGCGGCTTGAAGACGTTCAGTTCGAAGTTGCCGGAGGCGCCGCCGATGCCGATCGCGACGTCGTTGCCCATCACCTGGCAACAGAGCATGGTCAGCGCCTCGCACTGCGTCGGGTTGACCTTGCCGGGCATGATCGAACTGCCCGGCTCGTTTTCCGGAATGCTGATCTCGCCGAGGCCGCAGCGCGGCCCCGACGCCAGCCAGCGGATGTCGTTGGCGATTTTCATCAGCGCCACGGCCAGCGTTCTGAGCGCGCCGTGCGCGGCGACCAGACCATCGTGTGCCGCCAGCGCCGCGAATTTGTTGTTCTCCTCGACAAACGGCAGGCCGCTTTCGCGCGCCAGTTCCTCGGCCACGCGAGCACCGAATCCCGGGGCAGTGTTGAGGCCGGTGCCGACCGCCGTGCCACCGATCGCCAGCGGGTACAGCGAGGGCAGGGCGTCGTCGATGACTGCTTCGGCGTGTTCGAGCTGGGCGACGTAGCCGGAGAACTCCTGGCCCAGGGTCAGTGGCGTCGCGTCCTGGAGGTGGGTGCGACCGATCTTGACGATGTCCGAAAAGGCGGCCGACTTGGCCGCCAGCGTGGTGCGCAGCCTGGCCAGCGCCGGCAACAGGGCGCGCGTGATGCCGAAAACGGCAGCGACATGCATGGCCGTCGGGAAGACATCGTTCGACGACTGTCCACGATTGACGTCGTCGTTGGCGTGCACGCAGCGCTTCTCGCCGCGTTCGCCGCCAAGGAGTTCCGAAGCACGGTTGGCGAGAACTTCGTTGATGTTCATGTTGCTCTGCGTACCAGAACCGGTCTGCCAGACGGAGAGCGGGAACTCGGCTCGATGGCGGCCGAGCAGGACTTCCTCGGCGGCGGCGGCGATCGCCCTGGCCTTGTTTTCCGGGAGCAGGCCGAGGTCACTGTTGACCCGCGCGCATGCCGCCTTGATGGCAGCCAGGGCGAGGACCAGCTCCTCGGGCATGCGCTCGCTGGAAATGTCGAAGTGCTCGAGCGAACGTTGCGTCTGTGCTCCCCAGAGGCGGTCGCTGGCGACCTCGATGCTGCCGAAGGAGTCGTGTTCCCAGCGCGTTGCGTTCATCGCCTGGGTCGCCGCTTGCGCTGGGGAGCTTCCGGGAATGGGCGCATGGGTCTTCTCCTGACTGTGGGCAGAGTCAATCATAACTTTCTGGCATCGTTACGGCCAGCCGTGGTTGTCGACGAGCGCTTCCGCCCGAGCTGCCTGAACAATAAATGTTTAGTTGGCACTTACTAAAAAAAGCCGTGCAAAGCGGCAGGGAGCGTGCTATCGTTCGGTCATGCTTAATCGACTGGCACGTTACGAATTCAGCGAGCGACTCGCCGACCTGCTCGGCGAGTCGCGGCGCGACCTGCGCTTCCGGGTCACCCTGATGGTGACCGGTGGGCTGGTTGCCCCTGGCCCGCGCGGCCGCGGCTCGCCGCCGGCGACGCCGCAGTACGCGGCGCAACTGCTGATCGGCGCGATGGCCGCACCGCAGCAGGCGCAGACCGTCGAAGCCATCCGCTGCTATGCAGACCTGCAGCCGGCGGCGGTAGCGCCGGGAGGGAATACGCCGCGCGTCCTCTTCGGTCCGGCGCTGGCGACCGCCGACGGCGACGAGCAACCGGCGGCGGCGATTCGCCTGGACGGAATGCGTTTCGGTGAGGCGCTCGCCCAACTCCTGGAGCTGGCCTGCGCCGAGGAGACGCGCCCGATCGTCGCCGGCGAACTCTTCGGCGTGTGGATCAATCGTGGCTGTCCGGTTGCCTCGCTGCAATTCAGCGCCTGGTGGCAGGGCCGTCGCGCCGTCTTCAGTCACACCTATGGCCTGGCCCCGGGCGCCGCTCCCCCGGCCTGGCTTGACCCTCAACGTGGTGGATTGGTCGATCCCGGTCTGTTCCACAGCGTTTTTCTGCCGGTCCGCAAGTTGATCGAGATCGGTTCGCTTACCACCTTGTCCGATGACAGGAGGAATCCAATGCTGAACAAACTGGGCCACAAGATGGCCGCCATTGCCAATATGGCAAAACTCGCCGCCAAGACACCGCACGGCAGTCGCTGGGAGAAGCTTCTTTCGACGCTGGCGTCGGTGAAAGCCTGGTCCGACCAGGTCGACACGCAGGAAAGCCGTTTGCGCGAAGTCAGCGCTTTCGGCAGCAATCCCGGCGAACTGACGATGTATACCTATCTCCCCGAGAGCCTGCCGGCGAACGCGCCGCTGGTCGTCGTCCTGCATGGCTGCACACAAAGTGCAGCCTCGTACAACAAGGGCAGCGGCTGGTCGACGGTCGCCGACCGGCACGGCTTCGCTCTTCTCTTTCCGCAGCAGCAATGGAACAACAATCCGCTGCGCTGCTTCAACTGGTTCCGGCCCGAAGACAACGAACGCGAACGCGGTGAGGCGCAGTCGATCGCGCAGATGGTGGACAGGATGGTCGCCGAGTACGGCATCGATCGGCGCCGGGTCTTCGTTACCGGAACGTCCTCCGGTGGGGCGATGACCAGCGTGATGCTGGCCAGCTATCCGGAGGTCTTTGCCGCTGGCGCGGTCATCGCCGGGGTTCCCTATCGTACGGCCAAGGGCTTGCAGGAAGGGCTGGAGAGCATCTTCCAGGGGCGTTCGCGTTCGGGCCCGGAATGGGGAGCGCTGGTGCGCGCCGCGTCCCCCCATCAGGGGCCGTGGCCGAGGTTGTCAGTGTGGCACGGTGACGCCGACACCGCGGTGAAGCCGGTCAATGCCGAAGAGCTGATCAAGCAGTGGGCCGATGTGCACGGACTGGATTCCAGGCCGAGCGTCGAAATGCGCGTCGATGGCTATCCGCGCCGCGTTTGGCAGGGCGCCGACGGCGAGGAGTTGATCGAGTCCTACACGATTACCGGCATGTCACACGGCGCAGCCCTCGACCCCGGCCCGGAACCGCACCAGTGCGGCACCGCGGCACCGTTCTTCAACGCAGTCGGCATTTCGTCGACACACCGCATCGCCGATTTCTGGGGCCTGCTCGCCGAGCGCCCGGCGGACGCCAGAGCGCCTGCGGCGGAGGCGGCCGCCGACGCGCAAAGTCGGGCGGGCAGCCCTGCGCAAGCGGCAGATGGGACGACTGGCGCAGCGGGTCCAGAACCCCATTCCGCTGGCTCGGCCAGCCCGGGTGACCGTGGCGAGCCGCTGCTGCGCAAAGAGCCCGCCCGGGAGGCAGGGAACGAGCACGCCGAAGCGGCGGACGGAGCGCAGGCTGCGGGCAGGCAGTCAATGGGTCTCGACGTGCATGGCATCATTTCGGCCTCGCTGCAGGCGGCGGGGCTGCTCAAGCCCGGCAGCCGGCCGCGCAGTTCGGCGCCACTGGGCATCGACGTTCCGGGGATCATTTCGACCGCCCTGGAAGCGGCGGGCGTACTCAAGGGTGGGGCGCAGCGCTCGAGTCCCTTCCACGCCGGTCGGTTCAGCCCGGAAACCCTGCGCAGCGCTGGCTGGGAAGGCGCCGGCTGGGATCTGCTGCACGACGATCCGCGCGCATTTCGCGGCGGCTCGATGCTCTACGGACACGCTTCGTCGGGCGATTCGGGCGCGGTTGGCGCGCGCGCGCAATCGATCTCGCGGCGCGTCACCCTCGGTCCGCGGCCGGAGCTTAGCTACGTGCGGCGGCTCGATCTCAGCGCGGCCGTCAACGACTACACCAGCGCCAGCTTTCGGGTTCTCGTCGATGGCATCGTCGTCGATGAAGTCACGGCGATCGGCATGGTGCACCAGGAGAACGAATGGCTGCGGCAGTCAGCGGTCGATCTGGCGCGCTTCGCCAATAGACAGGTGACTCTGACGCTTGAAGTGGCGGCCTATGCGAACATTTACAGCACGGTTTACGCCAAGGCCTGGGTCGATCAGGTGACGATCAGCAACGCCGTCGAAGCTGCCGCGCACTGCTGATTTCGCGGCGCAATTTCCGGGCAGCCGCAGCCGCTGCCCGGGGGATGCAGAGAGATCAGGCGCTCAGCGGTTGGTGAAAGCCGCTTTGCGTTTCTCGACGAAGGCGGTCATGCCTTCTTTCTGATCGTCGAGGGCGAATGCCGAGTGGAAAGCACGCCTTTCGAAGAGCAGGCCCTCGTTGAGCGAGCTCTCATACGAGCGATTGATACACTCCTTGATCATCATCACCACCGGTAGCGAGAATCCGGCGATGCGGGTGGCGGTCGACATCGCCTCGTCGAGCAGCCTGTCGGCCGGCACGACGCGCGAAACCAGACCCGAGCGCTCGGCTTCCTCGGCGTCGATATTGCGCGAGGCGAGGCACATTTCCATCGCCTTGGCCTTGGAAATGGCGCGAGGCAGACGCTGTGTGCCACCGGCACCGGGAAGAATGCCCAGACGGACTTCCGGTTGGCCAAACTGTGCCGTGTCGGCGGCGAGAATGATGTCGCACATCATCGCCAGTTCGCAGCCGCCACCCAGGGCGTAGCCGGCGACCGCCGCGATCACCGGTTTGCGGCAGTTCTTGACGCCTTCCCAGTTGCGGCTGATGAAGTCGCCCTTGTAGGCCTCCATGTAGGTCAGCGACTGCATGACCGTGATGTCGGCGCCGGCTGCGAAAGCCTTGTCCGAACCGGTGATGACGATCGCACCGATATTCTCGTCGGCTTCATAGGTGGCCAGCGCGCTGCCCAGTTCGTCCATCAGGTCATCGTTGAGGGCGTTCAGCTGCTTCGGACGATTGAGGGTGATCAGGCCGACTTTTCCACGGACTTCGGCGATGATGTTGACGTAGCTCATAAAGGAAATCTCCAGATTCAAAATGAAAGGTATTCGAGTATCCACGATGAGGTGGGCACTCCTGTTGCTGCGATTGGCGGGTGTCTGGCGCTTGGCGCGACCGCTATCATGAACGATTTGTGCCGCCGTCGCTTGCTTTGACGGTGCGCAACGCCAGTCCACAAACAACGCGGCCGACCTGGACGATTCTCGTCGGGCCGGCCGCGTGACTTGCAGAGGGTCAGAAGGCAATCGTCAGTTGCACGCTGCCGTCGTTTCCCGGGAGTCGTCCTGTGTTCAGGCCGAGATGTCCATCTGGAACTTCACCGGGCCGCGGGCGGCCTTGCCATTGGCGTCGGTGAACTCGCCGGTAACCGGCGCTTTCTTGCCGTAGGGGCTGGTCAGGATGGCGACGTGACCGCCGAAGAAAGCGACCGATTCAAGACCCTCCCAACCTTCGAGGTGCTTGTTGCCGGCGGTGGCGCAAGCCGGCGTGACCAGGTCGTCCTTGATCGCGTAGTTCTGGTACCACGGCACATTCAGGTCGATCAGGTGCTTGATGTTGAGCGCCTGGTCGAAGAGCTTCACGGGCAGCGTGCCATCTTCCGAAATCGCATCCTGGAAGGTGTGCGAGCTCATGTTGGCGATGGCCAGAGGCAGGTGAACGCGTTCCTTGAGCAGCCAGCGGAAGAGCGCGGCGGGGGTCTTGCCCGGGTTCATGCCGGTGGCGCGTTGCAGCGAAGCCTGGTCGAGCACCTTGACCAGCGGCGTTTCGCGGTCGATGGCCACGAAGCGCATGCCGAGGCTGAGCAGGTAGCCGTTGGCAACCTTGTTGCCACTCGGCAGCGTGGTGGTGACAAAGTCATGGTGCATCTGGGGCATGCCGCTGATGGCATCGCTGTAGGTCCCGTCAACCGGCGTCACGTTGGTGATCAGGGCGTCGCAGACATCGGTCAGCTTGCCCGAGAGGATGTTCATCATGCAGATGTAGCCACCCTGGCAGGTGCCGTTCAACGTCACTTTCTTGCCGTCGTTGAGCTCCATGACCTTGGCGCAGAGCTCACGCGTCTGCTCGCAGTCCTGCTCCGGGGTCATCGTCTGCACCTTCTCGGTGGTCATGATGTCCTTGACGACGCGGACGTAGGTCGGAATCCCCTCGTTGGCGAACGAGTGGCTGTAGCTCTTGTTCTCGAAAGGCAGGAAGGCCAGGATATGCACGCCGAGCATGTACGGCGGGACGAGAACGACAGGCTTCAGGTCCTTGCGGACCTCGACGCCTTCCTTGATCGGCAGCACCTGGTAAAGCTCGAAGGCGTCCGTTTCGGCCACCAGCTTGTAGTCCTTGGTGTTGAAATGGAAGCCGAACTCGTCGCCGATGGCTTCGATCTGTTCGTTGAAATTGGAGACCGCTTCCATGATTTCGGCTTCGCGGCGCATGTAACTGCCGAGCTTCTCACCGTCGGACTTGAGGATCGTGTTCAAGTAGGCGCGGGTACCTTCCTCGATCTGGTCGAAGGCATAGTCGGCCATCTTGTCCTGCATGCCGGCGGCTCCCTTGCGCGCCAGGCCGACGCTATGCTCCATGATCTCGAAGGTCTCCAGCATGCTCATCGGGTTGTCGCGGGCGGCGGTCATGGCGATGTGCGCGGCAATGAACATATTGTCGTTGAACTCGCCCACTTCGCGGTTCGAAGCGCGCATCATGGCCAGCATGTATCTCCACCAACTCGTGGTGAAATCCGGCATTTCCCGTAGCAGTGAATACATATCTTTACCTCCAACAAACAAAGTGAATCAAAACGGGCCGGCCCCCTGGAGGGCGACCCACGAGTAACTGGCCTTGCCGGCAGCCCGGATGTGGGCGGCGCGACAGACGAAAGCGCGCTGATGTTCTTTCTTGCCAAACCGGAACGACGCGCGGTGTATCCCGTTCGCGGCGGTCCTGGCCGCTGTGAAATGGTGCGGAAAGACCACCAAAACGATCGTCATTCCGCACCGCACAATTCATTCTACTCCTCTGGGCTGGAATTGTTCACCCCTCCCATGCTTATGGCCAAGATTATTCGATCGATGGCAAGAAAGGCCAAAATACGAGCGTTCCAGCCCCCATAGCGCCGCCGAGGCGGCCTTGTCAAAGGGCGACTTGGCAGCGGAAGTGGCGCCACAGGCGTCTCCGCCGCTGCACTCTCCGACGTTGTATAGTATGGGTATGTTGCGCTGCGATGCGGATGGTTGCTGCCGTGCTCGCAGCCACGCTGCTTACGTGCTGGCGCAGCCCGGGTCTTGCCGCCGCACGAGGCGGATGGTGCTCGCCGCGGGCGAGCGGCGAAGTCAGTTCAACGGGTGGGCTTGGCGTGCCGGGCCACGCACCCCCGGTCTCGTCAAAGGGAGGAAACATGCTGCAACTAGCGACGCTCATCAAACACCATGCGCAGTTTCGACCGGATCAGGTCGCTGTCGTTTTCGAGCAGGATCGGCTCACCTGGCGCGAATTCGAGGCACGCGTCAGCCAATGCGCCCGCGTTCTGACCTGGCTCGGCGTGCGCAAGGGCGATCGCGTGGCGACGGTCCTCGCGAACTGCCGGGAACTGCTCGAGGTTTACTGGGCGGTGCCGTCGATCGGCGCCGTACTGGTGCCGCTCAGTCCCTTGCTGATGCCTTCGGGCCTGACGAGTCTGCTGCGCGACTCGGGCGCCAACTGCCTGGTCACGCAGCGCTCGATGGCGCCGATGATCGATCAGGTGCGCGCCGAACTGCCTGAGCTTGCCGCCGATCACGTGCTGATGGTCGACGGTCCGGCGGGCGATTACCCCGACTATGGGTCGCTGTTCAAGACCTGTGCGGACGGTGCCAGCGAGCCGGTACGGGTGGGCTCCGACGATATTTTCAACATCATGTACACCAGCGGCACGACCGGCCTGCCGAAAGGGATCATCCACAGCCATTTCGTGCGCGCGATGTACGGCACGCTGTTTGCGTCCGCCTGGCGGATGAGCGCGGAGTCGGTGGTCCTGCACACCGGTGCAATCGTCTTCAACGGCGCTTTCGTGACCCTGATGCCGTGCTTCTACCTTGGCGCGCGCTACCTCCTGCAGCGACAGTTCGACGCCGAAGAGGCGATCGAAATCATCGCCCGCGAGCGCGTCACGCACACCATGATGGTGCCGGCGCAGATCATCGCCATCCTCAATGCGCCGAATTTCTCGCCCGAGAAGCTGGCCTCGCTGGAAATGATTCTCTCGCTCGGTGCGCCGCTGTACCAGGAGTACAAGGACCTCCTCAATCGCCTGCTCCCCGACCGTTTCTACGAACTGTACGGCCTCACGGAAGGATTCTGGACCATCCTCGACAAGACGCAGTCGCTGCGCAAGGCGGGTTCGGTCGGCGCGCCGCCCATTTTCTACGAAATGCGCATCGTCCGCGAAGACGGCAGTGACGCGCCAGCCGGAGAAGTCGGCGAGATCGTCGGTCGCGGACCCTCGCTGATGGGCGGCTACTACGGTCGCCCCGACCTCACTGAGCAGACGATTCGCGACGGCTGGCTGTTCACCGGAGACCTCGGCTATACCGACGGCGAGGGCTACCTCTATCTGGTCGACCGCAAGAAGGACATGATCGACAGCGGCGGCGTCAAGGTCTACCCGAAGGACGTCGAAGAGGTCGCTGCCCGTCACCCGGCGGTCAGGGAGGTCGCCGTATTCGGGGTGGCGCACGAAAAGTGGGGCGAGACACCGGTGGCCGCCGTCGTCCTCAATGCCGGCGCGTCGATCACCGCCGGCGAACTGCGCGACTGGATCAACGAACGCGTCGGCGCCCGCTACCAGCGCCTGCACGCCCTGCAGATCATGGACGACTTCCCGCGCAACGCCGCCGGCAAGACGCTGAAGCGGGAAATGCGCGACGCCTATCAGGTGGCGGCTGGCGAGGGTTGACTGGCGGCGCTCGCCGGTAACGCCGCGCTGACCCGCGGCGTTGTCGCCTACTGCTGCAGGACGTAGGTTCCCGGGCTGTCGCACAGCGGCTCGTAGCCCTTGTCCGGGGCGCCCATGCCCGGCGGCGCTTCGCTGCCCGACGAGTGCCGCGTCAGCCACTGCTGCCACACTGGCCACCACGAACCCTCGGTGGTTGGCGTGCGCTGCTTCCAGGTATCCGGGTCGATGCAGCGGTCGCCTTCGTGGCAGACGCTGAGCTGGAAGGAGCGGTGCGCGTGGCCCGGTTCGTTGACGATGCCGACGTTGTGGCCGCCGCTGGTCAGCACGAAGGTCAGCTCGGTGGCGTCGCTTTGCAGGTGCAGCTTGTACACCGAGTGCCAGGGGGCGACGTGGTCACCAGCCGCGGCAACGGCAAAGATCGGGCAGTGGATGTCGCTGATCGAGATGGCACGGCCTTCGACCATGTACTTGCCCTCGAAAAGCTCGTTGTTTACGTACAGCCGGCGCAGCAGCTCGGAGTGCTGGCGATACGGCATGCGCGTGCCGTCGGCGTTCCACGCCATCAGGTCGAACATCGGTTCGCGGTGTCCGAGGTAGTACTCGCGAACCATTTTCGACCAGATCAGGTCGGCCGACTTGAGGACCTGGAATCCCCCGGAGACCTGCTTGTGATCAAGGTAGCCTTTCTGCCACATCATGTCTTCGAGCAGCGTCACTTCGCTGGCATCCATGAAGACGTTGATCTCGCCGACTTCGGTAAAGTCGGTCATGGTGGTGAACAGGGTGACGCTGGCCAGGCGCTCGTCGCCGTCGCGGGCCATGGCTGCGGCGGTGATGGTCAGCAGGATGCCGCCCAGGCAATAACCGGCGGCGTGGATCTTGCGCCCCGGTTGCAACTCGGTGACGACGTCGATGGCGGCCAGCGTGCCGTGCCGGCGGTAGTCCTCCATGCCCAGGTTGCGGTGCTCGGGACCCGGGTTGAGCCAGGAGATCATGTACACGGTATGCCCGCTGTCGACCAGGTATTTGACCAGCGAGTTGTGCGGCGAGAGGTCGAGGATGTAGTACTTCATCATCCACGCCGATTGCATCAGGACGGGTTCGCGCTGGACGCTGTCGGTGCTCGGCGAATATTGAATCAGCTCGATCAGGTGGTTGCGGTAGACGACCTTGCCGGGGGTGATGGCCAGGTTTTCGCCGACGCGGAAGGCTTCGACGCCGGCGGGCGGTTCGTTGCGCAGTGAGCGCTTGAAGTCCTCGCGGTAGTTGCTCGCGCCGCGCGCCAGATTGGCGCCGCGCTCGTTGATCGTCGCTTCGGCGATCTCGGGGTTGAGGAAGGGAATGTTGCACGGCGCCGTCATGTCGAGGATCTGGCGGGCGGTGAATGAAACCGCCGCCTGGCTGTGCTTCGAGATGCCGCGCACGTCGGTGGTCGCGTTGTGCCACCACTGCTGATTGAGCAGGAAGCCCTGGTAGATGACGTTGTAGGGAAAGCGCTGCCAGCCGGGATGGTCGAAACGGTGGTCGCCGCGGAGCGGTTCGATGCACGGCTCGGCGTTGCCGGTGATTGCCGACGTCAGGGCGTAGCTGCCCAGGCGCATCGCTTTGCGCGTCGCCTTGGCAGCCAGTTGAAACTGTTTCCCGGGTGACGAGGCAAGGTGCACCATCCAGTCGAGGTAGGCCATGGCCAGCGATGCGGGTGAAACACCCCCACTCAGTTGGCCGAGCGCGACGTTGGTCATGCGATCGATCTCTTCCAGCGCGCTCGAATCGAGCGTGTGGCGGTCGCCGAGGCGGCGCGAGAAGCCTGCCTGCGCTGGCGGTGCGGTGGTCGCGTCGTCCGTCGTCCGTGTCCTGGTGTTGGCGGCAACGGGTGCCGCCGGGCCGACTCTTGTGGCCCTTGCGGTCGGTGCCTGGGGCGAAGTTGGACGGGGTTTGGCGGGTGCTTTTCCGGTCGCCGCGCGTGTCTCTGCTGGCGCGCTCGCCAGCGGCGCCGCAGCGGGCGACTGCGCCGGTTTCTCGCTCCTCTTCGTGGCTGCTCTGGTACGCCGTTTGGCAGCGGGCTTGGTCGTTGCCGCGGTGCTCGCTGCGGTCGTGGGCACGCTCGGCGATTCGCTCGCCGCCGCGGTTTCTGCTCCGCCGGTGGCGGCTATGGTCTTCTCGGGATTCTCGCTCATGGGGGGCCTTCAATGGATGTCGGAGTACCCGTCAGCCGGTGCTGACAAAGGCTTCGGCCAAAGCGGAAATGCTAAGGCATCGAGCCGCCGTCGGGCTGATCCAGGTCAACTTGCTGGGCTCCCGCGCCCTCACCGACTGAGTGTTGGCGAGCAGATTTCAGGTGGCCGGGGAGCCTTGCCAGCGTGTTGTTGCTGAAATGGCTCTACACTCTAAGTCCGGATTGGTTGTTTTTCCAGCCAATCAATACCCTAGGATCGGTTCTGACACGCCTGCCCGGGTCGCCCCCGCCGGCAGCGCGGAACCTAAGAGGGGGAACGACCCGTTATCCACGACCCGCAGCGCAGAAACCGGAGGGTTATGAGCCAAGCCGTTCGCAGTGCCAGAGCCGCCGGCGAGATGCCCCATGTCTCGTTTCGTGGCTCGAAGAAAACTGCGACCGTGGCCAGGTGATCGTCGCCTTCATCGGCGAACACGGGGTCCTGCGCGGCACTGTCGCCTCGGCAGCGGCGCCGAATCGACGGGAACGGCCGCCCTCTGCCGGTGCCCGGCACTGCGCCCCCTGCACTCAAACAGGGCGGAGGTGCCGCATAGCAGCGTCAAAACCCAAAAGGGTGGCGTCAGGGCGCTGCGCGCAAAGCCTCGCCAAACCGGGAAGTGAGGGCTTTCCGACAACAAGCGGAAATGGGCACGGACCCCTGTCGAGCCGGGCACACTACTTGCTTTCTCACACCTTTCTACGAGGAGAAGAATATGGCCAGGATTCCTTCCCCCGGTCGGCGAGTGGCTCTGCGCCGCCACAGACATCTCCAGCGATGGCCGCCGCGGCGCCATCCCGGGCATGAGCGCCGACTGCCTGCTGCGGACAGCGACGCCGGGACGGGCGGCACGGACATGGATCCGACAGTGATCACGACGATGGCAATAATCGGCATCATCTTTGGCGCCGAAGGCGGCCGCAGCGGCCTGATCGCAAAGCCCCTTGGGCTTCCGATTTTTCGCTTCAGTCGCGCCGGCATCCCCTCTATCAATCCTCGGTCAATTGGGTAGTAACGTATCAGTATCCGAATAGGTGTTCGTTCAATAATTTCATGAAGAGGGTAATTCCTAGTAGTAAATCAACAGTTAAATCGATTTAATGCTATTTACCATGGCTGCCTATTCATGCAAAGATGAATGGGTGGCTGAGCGGGAGGTTTGTATCCTGCCGACAACCGATCTAACAACACGGAGCAAGATGATATGATGAAATTTCGAAAGATAATTGCGAGTTTGGCACTGACAGCCACGTTGGTCTCCGGCGTTCTGGCGGCCGGCGTTTCCGCGGCTGAGTATAACTGGCGCTTCGCTAACCTCTACGGGCGCGGCACGGCGTTCGGCACGCTCTATGAAAAGCTGGGCAGCAATATCGAAACAATGTCCGGCGGTCGTATCAAGGTACAGGTGCTCTATTCGGGTGAAGGCGTCGGTACGACGGGCCTCTTGAGCGCGGTAAAATCAGGCCTGATCACCATGGGGGCACCTTTTCAGTCAATGCATGCGGGTGAACTGCCCGCCGGCATCGTGGAGATCGGGCTGCCGGGCGGAACCGATGATACGGCCGAACTGTACAAGCTGTTTCATGAGAAGGGCTGGGACAAAGTGCTGGAAAAAGCCTACGGCTCGCAGGGCTTGGTGTGGCTGGAGCCGTACATTCAGCCGCCAGTCTATGTAATCACCAAGAACCCGATCAATTCCATCGCCGATTTCAAAGGTCTCAAAATCCGAGCACCGGGTGCCTATGGAAAGTTCCTGCGCAATTTGGGCGCGTCCCCGGTATCGCTGGCGTGGAACGAGATCTACACGAGCATGGCAACCGGCGTCATCGACGGCTCCATCGGCAGCAACATGATTGACCACCGTGACGGCAACCATGTGGAAGTGGCCAAGTACATGTACCGTTTGCCGCTGGCAGGCGCACAGGTGCTGCCGATCATTGTAAACCGCGCTGCCTGGAAAAAACTGCCGGCAGATCTACAGGAGGTCGTGCGCAAGGCCACGGTCATACACGCTGAGGAGCAGCTGGCGATGTCCAAGAAGTGGGAATCAGAAGCGGTTGCCGAAATGGAGGCCAAAGGTCTGTTGTGGAGCCCGAAACCGTCCGAGGCAGATCGCAAGGCCTGGGCGGCCGCCGGCGCCAGTCTGTTGGCTGAATATGCGGCACAGGACAAATACAGCAAGCAACTGATTGATATCATGCAAAACAAGAAGTGACCGAGATCTCGGGCTTAAGCGCAGCCGTCATTGGCCAGTAGCAGGTGAAGGGTGAGTTGCGAATAATCCGAGCAGCAGGCACGTGGCGCTCTTCCTAGCGGTGTCCGAAGATCAGTGAGGAGACGGTGGGGAAAGAGCGCCACAACTTTACCAAGAGCTTGCAAGCGGTGTTGGAAAACGGGTGAACAGGAACGTCTTTTCCGGCAGGTTCGGGAATAACAGCAGTCCGGGCAGCGGGTGGCCAGCCAAGCAGCGTTAAGTCGCGCGGGCCTCAGGAGTTACCAGCGTGGCGGGTGTTTTCCGAGGGTCGTGGCTTCTTTGGATTCACTGAGGTTTGTCTCCTTAATGATCTTCGTCATGAAATATCAATGGGGTCTCTGAACAGCGTTGGCGACAGACGGCAGCTTCGCCGATCTCTCGATGCTGCTCGTACCCTCCTTTCGACTTATAACATCTGGCATTGCAGGTGTCTGAATGACTATAACTGCTTTGAAATGGATATGCCGCGGCATAGATCTTGTTGTCATGCTCATGGGCAAGGCAGCCTCTTACCTGATGCCGATGCTGGCATTTGTGGTCGCGTATGAAGTTTTCTCGCGCTACGTTCTCAACAGCCCTACCATCTGGGCTTTTGATTTGTCACTGTTCATGTTTGGCTATGTTGCCGCGCTCGGCGGTGCCTATGCGCAGCAGAAAAAAGCGCATATCAATGTGGACATTTTATATTTTAACGTCAGCCAAAAAACCCGGCGCGTTTTCGATTTGATTTCTTACGCGCTTGGGATATTTTTTCTGTGGATCGTTTTGGATATGAGTATCGGGAAGTTGCTGGAGGCGATTGAGTTCGATTATCGGCGGGAGAGCGAGTGGGCGCCGCCAATGTACCATTTCTGGATCATGTCGATAATCGCGTGTGGACTGTTCATCGCCCAGTTGGGTCGGGATATGCTGGTCGCCATCTACTACCTATTCACAGGCAAGGATCTCCTTGCGCAGGAGAATTCTGATGGGAATTGAAGCGCTTACCGGTGTATTGCTTCTTTGTGTTCTGATATTTTTCGCACTGGGTGCGCCTGTTGCACTGGCGCTCGGCGGCATTGCCATGGCGATTGGATACATGGTCTGGGGTGACGGTATTTTCAATGTCATACCTACCACGCTCGAGGCAACCTACTTCAGCTTTGTTCTGCTCGCAATTCCCCTCTATATCTATATGGGGCAACTGCTCACAAAATCCGGAATCGGTGACGCGATGTTCAACGCCACTCAGATGGTCATCGGAAAAGTGAGGGGTTCGCTGGCGATCAGCGTGATCGGCGTGTGCTCTATGATCGGCGCGATGGTGGGTATCATCGGTGCCGGAATCATGACCTCCGGCAGTATTGCGTTGAAACCTATGCTGGACCGCGGATACAACCGGCAACTGGCCCTGGGTGTGATCATGGCGGGTGGCGCGCTGGGGATTCTGATTCCACCCAGTATCCCGATGATCATGTTCGCTGCCACTACCCAGAACTCGGTTGGCAGGATGTTCCTGGGGGCGATGATGCCGGCCCTATTGACCATCTTCATGTTGATTATCTATGTGGTGATCAGTTGCCGACTGGATCCGACCAGGGCGCCATTGGACCATGAACAGGAGCATGTCCCCGAACTGAGCGCCAAAGAAAAATTCAGGATTGCGCGCGACGGATTTTTTGCAGTTCTATTGATCGTCGCGGTGCTTGGCAGCATTATCGCGGGGATTGCAACGCCAACCGAGTCGGGGGCCATCGGCGTGGTGGGCGCGATTCTTCTGGCTATTCTGTTCAAGCGTTTCAAGCTCGATATGTTTCGCGCGGCCGGGATGCAGACTGCGACCCTGGTCAGCGTCGCAATGTGGATCATCTTTGGTGCATCGGTGTTCAGCAATTTTCATCTGCTGATGGGCGTACAGGCGATGGTGGCCGATTTTACCGGCAGCCTCGATCTGCCTCCAATAGCGATCATCATCATGTTTCAGATAATTATGCTGCTGCTTGGCTTCATCATCGATGAATTCATTATCGTGCTGATGTGCGCGCCTCTCTTTACACCGATAGTCGTCTCCATGGGATATGACCCTATCTGGTTCGGGGTGCTGATGATCATCAATATCCTCGTCGCAGTGCAGACCCCCCCTTACGGATTTGCGCTTTTTTATCTGAAGGGAATAGCGCCGGTGGACGTCAGCATGGCGGATATTTACCGGTCGGTCACGCCGTTTATCATGGTCAACCTGGTGGTTCTCGTGCTCTGCATGATTTTCCCGCAGATCATTCTCTGGCTGCCCAATCTGGTGATGGGCTGACCAAGGTAAGTCGCTGGCCTCGGCCGGGGTGGTCCTTATCTGGCTCCATGTCGTTGCGTATGGAAGGGATCCCGGTGAGGCGATACAGGTGCCGAACCGTCCCCGCACGCCGTTTCGAGCCGGCCCCGGGCAGCCCACCCTGCCACGGCGACGCGGTGGCCGCCATCCTGACGCTCTTCGCGGCATCACGCTGCTGCCCCTCGAATGGGTGGTCGGAGGGCGTGCCGAACCCATGCGTAGCGGCGGCTAGCCGCAATGGGCACTGCTGATCACCGGCGGTTCTTGGCCCGCCGTCGCCTGGCGGGAGCGCGTCAGATTGCGCTCGATGATCGCTGCCAGCGTCGCCGCGGCCGGCGCGATACGTTCCACCGGGACGGCGGCAAAACCCAGGTTCAGTCCCGGTTGGCGTCGTTCCTGGTCGAGGTAATACATCGACAGCGGGCGGCAGATGATGCCTTCGGCCAGGGCCTCGGCGGCGACCCTTTCGTCGTCCACCGGTTGGCAGAAGCGATAGAGCAATTGCAGGCCACCATGACCTCCCGACGGTGCAACGGCGCCGCCGAGGCGGGCGCTCATCGTTTCCTTCAAGGCGTCGCGCCGCTCGGCGTAGATGCCGCGCATGCGCTTGATGTGCGAGGTGAAGTAGCCTTCGTCGATGAATTCGGCAAGGGCCGCCTGCTCCGGCAGCCGTCCGCCACGATGAAGCTCAGAATTACCGGTGACGAAGGCGTCGATCAGTCCCTCGGGAACGACCAGGTAGGCGAGGCGCATGCCGGGGAACATCACCTTGCTCAGCGTTCCCAGATAGATCACCCGCTGCTTGTCGGAAAGCCCGAACAGGGAAGCGAGCGGTCGTTCGTGGTAGCGAAGTTCGTTGTCGTAATCGTCCTCGATGATCCACGAGTCGGCAATGTCGGCACGTTCCAGCAGTTGCAGGCGGCGCTCGAGAGAGAGCACGGTACCGGTGGGATACTGGCTCGACGGCGAGGTGAAGATCAGGCGCGGCGGCAGTGACCAATCCTCGATCGTCGGAGCAATGCCTTTCTCGTCGACCGCGATCGGCGTCACCTGCAGGCCGGCGGCGGCAAGGACGTTGCGCGCTCCCCAGTAACCGGGATCCTCGATCCATGCCCGCTCGCCGTGGTCGGCGAGCATGCGCGCACAGAGGTCGATCGCCTGGTGGGAACCATTGACGATCACCACCTGCTTCGGATCGACGTGCATCATGCGTGTTACGCGCAGGTAGTTGGCCAGGGCCACTCTCAGCGGGCCGTAGGCGGTGTGCGAGTAATTGAGCAGGTGCGACTGCTCGACGCGCAGGTACTTGGCGAGCAGGCGGCGCCAGATGCTGAACGGAAATAGGTCGACGTCCGGAATTCCCGGCATGAAGGCACCGCGCTGGACGATGCTGCTGGTGACGCTGGCGGCAACCGCCTTGCCTCGGCGCGACAGCGTGTGCCGACCGGTGTCCAGCGGACGCTTCTGGGCCGGCGCTTTCAGTCCGCTGGAGACGGCCTCGGAAACGTAGGTGCCGTCACCGATGCGGCCTTCGAGATAGCCTTCCACGAGCAGTTGTTCGTAGGCCCGCACGACCGTATTGCGGCCCATGCCGAGTTCCTGGGCCAGGATTCTGGTCGACGGCAGCTTGGTGCCGGGAGACAGGCTGCGGTCCATGATCGCGTTCCGTAGCGCGAGGTACACGCGCACGCGCAGCTTTACGGTCGGCGCCTGACGGTCGACGTACTGCAACAGCAGTTCTGCGATCAAGCCTTGTTCCATGGGTCTCCCGGGCGGGAATTGGTTTTCTGAATGACGGGGAAAAGCGCCGGATATTATGACCAATTAGCAGCTTGTCATCAACTGCGCGTTGGCCCGTGTGGCGGCGCGGGCTCGTCGCCATATGATCTGGCGCCGGCGGCGAGCTTCGCCTTGTGGCCGAGGGGTGGCCAGCGCACGGCGGTAGCGACGCGAAGTATTCTCGATCATGAAATCCGGCGTCTGTCCGGAGCAGTGCTTGACTCGGTAGCACTCGGCATTCGACAATGCCAGAGTTGCTCGCCGCCGCTACCGGACAGCGAAGAACCGAACAGTGGACGCAGCGGGCGAGGGCGGGTCGCCAGACGGCCTTCTCGATACAGGGCAGCACTTCCTGCGCAACGGCACTCGTGTCACCAGGACGACCTCGGGTCAGCGGGTGGCTGAATTTTTCTGTGCCGATGTCGGGTCGCAACGATCGACGTCGGCATGGACCAGTAGCGCGACATCGCGTGATGTCGCGATATTTTTTTGGGGGTAAAAATGCAAATCAACGGTAGTGTGTTTGTGGTAACGGGAGCAGGTTCGGGACTTGGCGCGGAAACGGCCAGCAACTTGGTCAGTGCTGGCGGCAAAGTGGTGATCGTCGACATCGACGCCGCTGCCGGCGAGGCGCAGGCGGCGCAGCTGGGCGCCAGCGCGCGCTTCGTGAAGACCGACGTGACCGATGAGGCGAGCGCAACTGCCGCCATCGAAACCGCGGTCAAGGAATTCGGCGGGCTGCATGGCCTGGTTAACTGTGCCGGCGTTGCCCCCCCTAAGAAAGTACTTGGCCGCAACGGCCCGCATGATCTGGCGACCTTCGCGCGCGTGGTGAGCATCAATCTGGTCGGCACTTTCAACATGATTCGCCTGGCGGCCGATGCGATGAGCAAGAACGAGCCGAACGACAAGGGCGAGCGCGGCGTGATCGTCAATACCGCTTCGGTTGCCGCTTTCGATGGCCAGATCGGTCAGGCCGCCTATGCCTCTTCGAAGGCCGCGGTGGCTGGCTTGACGCTGCCGGTGGCGCGTGAACTGGCCGCGCACGGCATCCGGGTGATGTGCATCGCTCCAGGCATTTTCGAGACGCCGATGCTCAAGGGTCTGCCGCAAGCCGCTCAGGACTCCCTGGGCCAGATGGTTCCGTTCCCCTCGCGCCTCGGCAAGCCGGCCGAATACGCCGCTCTCGTTCAGCACATCTGCGAGAACTCGTACCTGAATGGCGAAGTGATCCGCATAGACGGTTCCATCCGCATGGCTCCGAAGTAATTACGGCCAGACGCGAACTTCGAGCGGTCGATGCCGCCAATCCCTATTGCATGAAAGGAGTGTTACATGAGTGAATCAGTTGTCATCGTGGGCGCCAAGCGTACCCCGGTCGGTTCTTTCCAGGGCCAGTTTTCGTCAGTCAGTGCGCCGGAACTCGGCGCCGTGGCGATCAAGGCCGCCGTCGCGCAGTCGGGCGTCAAGGTCGAGGATATCGACGAAGCGCTGATGGGCTGCTGCCTGATGGCCGGTGTGCGGCAGGCGCCGGCGCGCCAGGCCGTTCTCGGCGCCGGTCTCCCGACGTCGGTACCGTGCACCACGCTGACCAAGATGTGCAGCTCGGCGCAAAAAACGGTCATGATCGCGCACGACGAACTGCTTGCCGGCTCGGTCAATATCGCCATTGCCGGCGGTATGGAGTCGATGACCAACGCACCGCACGTCCTGACCACCGCTCGTTCGGGCTACCGGCTGGGCAACGGTGTGCTGCACGACCACATGTTCCTCGACGGTCTCGAGGATGCGTACGAGAAGGGCAAGCCGATGGGCGTGTTTGCCGAACTGTGCGTCGACAAGTACGCGTTCACGCGTGAAGAGATGGACGCCTTTGCCGTCGAATCGGTGACCCTGGCGCAGAATGCCGTCACCAGCGGCGTCTTCAAGGACGAAATCGCGCCGGTTACGGTCAGCACCCGCAAGGGTGACACCGTGGTTGAACTCGACGAAACCCCGATGAAGTGCGATGCATCGAAGATCTCGAAGCTGAAGCCGGTGTTCAAAAAGGACGGGGCCGTCACGCCAGCCAACTCGTCGTCGATTTCCGACGGCGCAGCCGCGTTCGTGATGATGCGTGAATCGGATGCCAAGGCCGCCGGCATCACGCCGCTGGCACGTATCGTCGGCCATTCGACCTTTGCGCACGAGCCGTCATGGTTCACCACGGCGCCGGTGTTTGCGTTCCAGAACCTGCTCAAGAAAGTTGGCTGGCAGACCGAGGACGTTGACCTCTGGGAGATCAACGAAGCCTTCGCGGCGGTGACCATGGCGTCGATGCGCGACCTGAAGCTGCCGCGCAACAAGGTCAATGTCAATGGCGGCGCCTGCGCCCTCGGCCATCCGATCGGGGCGACCGGTTCGCGCATCCTGGTGACCTTGCTCTACGCGCTCAAGGCGCGTGGCCTCAAGCGCGGTATCGCCGGTCTTTGTGCCGGTGGTGGTGAAGCAACAGCGATTGCCATCGAAGTTCTCTGATCGAGTCGCCAACGAGAATTCCCACCCCGCTCGGGTCAGCTTGCGGGGTGGGCGAGGAGTGAAGCAGATGTTGATTGACAAGAAACACATCGGCATGAAAGTGCCGCCACACTCGGTTACTCCGACGGCGTGGCAACTGAAGTGGTTCGCCAAGGCGACGGGAGAGACAAACCCGATCTACTTCGATGAGGCGGCTGCCGCGAAGGCAGGACTGCCCGGCGTTCTGGTGCCGCCGACCTTCTTCTTCTGCATGGACATGGACAAGGATGAGCCCTTCGACTACATCGCTGCCATGGGCTGTGACTTCGGGAAGATGTTGCACGGCGAACAGATTTTCACGTACCACAAGCCGGTCTATGCCGGCGATACGCTGGATTTTGACGGACAGGTGACCGATATCTACGACAAGAAGAACGGCGCTCTGCAGTTCATTGTCAAGGATGTCAAGGTCAGCCGGCAGGGCGAAGCGGTGTGCGATCTGCGCACCGTGATCGTCATCAGGGCATAGGGGAAAGGCGATGACAATACCGAATTTTGAGGCAATCAACGTGGGTGACGAGATTCCTTCGTTCACGACGGAGCCGGTGTCGCGTCTTACTCTGGCGCTGTACGCGACCGGCTCGGGCGATCACCATCCACTGCACCTCGACCAGGACTATGTCCGCTCGAAGGGGATGAAGGATGTCTTCGCGCATGGCATGCTGGGCATGGCCTACCTCGGCCGCCTGTTGACGCAATGGGTGCCGCAGGAGGCGATCCGCAGCTTCGGGGTACGCTTCACGGCGATCACCTGGGTCGGCGAAAGCATGGTCTGTACGGGAAAAGTGGTCGAGAAACTGGAGCAGAACGGCGAGAAATGTGCGCGTCTCGAGTTGACCTGCGCCAACGAGCAGGGCGAGGCCAAGCACAAGGCAGATGCGGTGGTGGCGCTGGCGTGACAACGCAAGTTGCCAGTACGACTGCATGATCGCGGCCGTCTTCGGACGGCCGCTGTTTAGTTGTAGAGCACCTTGTCTACCGATGGGCATCTGCCTGGCGTTTCGGTAGGCGTGTCCGACACACTGGAAGGAGATCAAACGAGTGGAAAGTAATAATCCGAATGAGCAACTAGGCGGCGTCGTCAACGCTTGGGCTGATATGCAGAAGCGCATGTGGAGCGACTGGTCCGGGCTGCTGCAGAATCTCCCAGGCAGCAACCAGGGTCCCGTCGAAGCCGCAAAAAAAGGCGTCGAAGCGGCGAGCAAGGGTACCAATGATGCAGCGCGCGTGTTGATGGATCGCATGACCAGCAGCCAGGCGTCAATGAACCGGGTCATGGATTTCTTTTTCCGGTCGATGAAAATCGTCGCGCCGAACCTCGAGGCGAGCAAGGACTGGCGTCCCGACCTCAAGGGCTTTGCCGAAAACTGGGCCAAGGAATCGACCGCCATGCTGCAGCGCAGCATGGGTATGGGTTCGCACCTCGGCGATCTCGGCCAGACGATGAGCAAGGACTTGCCGGGCGCCATGGGTCCCTGGATGACCTTCCTGATGCAGGCTGCCTCGACCGGTCACGTTGGCGAGGCGATGCTCGGTGGCACCGCCGGAATCAATCGCCTGCTGTCGATGGAAGGCGAGGCTAGCGCGCTCGGAGGTCTCGGAGAAATTCCGCTCTTCGGTGCATCGCGTGAGAAGAACGCCAAGCTGTTGCGCATGGTCGACGCCGGCGTTGACCTGCGCAAGACCAGTCTCGCGTTTCACCAGGCCTTCGCCGAGGCACTGGCCAAGGCCGTCGAGGCAACCGTGGACGAACTGGGCAAGCTGGCCGCCAAGGGTGAGAAGATCACCGCTGTTCGCGACCTCATGCGCCTCTGGTATCGCACTGCCGACAAATCGCTGCTGGTGACCTTCAACAAGCAGGAATTCCTCGACACGCAGAACGAGTTCACCAAGGCCCAGCAGCGCTTCACGCTCACCCAGCGTGCCGTCGTCGAGGACCTCCTGACGAAGTTCGACATCCCGACGCGTACCGAGATCGACCAGGCCTACCAGGTGATCCACGATCTCAAGAGAGAAGTGCGTGCTCTCAAGAAGGCCTTGCTTCCTGCGTCCGCCGCAGCACCCAAGCCTGCCGCCCGTACCACGGCGGCGCGTCGTGCCAAGAGCGAGTAAGCAGAGCGCCCGCATCTTGTTGATTCGGCTGACAAGCTAATAGACCTTTAGGAGGAAGCTATCCCTATGTTTTCATTCCCCATTCAGATTCTTCCCGCCGACGTCGCGGCTGAATCCGCAGCCCTGAACGCCAAGCTCACCAAAGGCGTGAGCAACCTCACCAACCTCACCGACGACGACATCGATATCGGCAGCACGCCGAAGGACATCGTCTTCGAGCAGGACGGAATCGAGGTGTACCACTACCACGCGCTGGTCGAGCAGGCGAAGGTCATGAAGACGCCGCTGCTCATCGTGCCGCCGCTGATCAACGGCTACGAAGTGGCCGACCTGCAACCCGATCGTTCTCTGGTGCGCAATCTGTTGAACGAAGGTATCGACGTCTACCTGAACAACTGGGGCTACCCGCGTCCGGTGGACAAGTACCGCAACATGGACGACTACATCAACGGCTACCTCGACGAAACCGTTGATTTCGTTCGCCAGCACCATGGTGTCGACAAAATCGCCCTGCTCGGAATCTGCCAGGGTGGCGCCATGTCGACCACCTACGCGACCCTGAATCCGGACAAGATCAGCCATCTGGTCCTGACCGTGACGCCGATCGACTTCGACGCCTACAAGGCGAATCACAAGCCGCACGAAGGCCTGATGTTTACCATGGGCGGTGAAGCGGACGTCGAGCAGCTGGTTGCCGTGCACGGCAACGTGCCCGCGACGGTGCTCAACGAGTCGTTCATGATGGCTTCGCCGTTCATCCTGAACTTTGGCAAGTATGCCGACGTGATCGATATCCTCGACGATCGTCAGGCGCTGCAGAATTTCCTGCGCATGGAAAAATGGCTGTTTGGTGGCCCGGACGCCGGTGGTCAGATGTTCAAGGAATTCGTCCGCGACTTCCTCAAGGGCAACAAACTGGTCAAGGGTACGCTCGAAGTCGGCGGTCGCAAGGTCGATCTCAAGAACCTGACGATTCCGATCCTCAACGTCTTCGCCGAGAAAGACCATATCGTGCCGCCTCCGTGCACGGTCGCCCTCGGCAAGCACGTGGGCAGCAAGGATTACACCGAAGTCCCGATCGCCACCGGCCACATCGGCATCTATACCGGTGGCCTGGCACAGAAGGTGCTGGCGCCGACGGTTGGCAAGTGGTTGCGCGACCACAGCGCCTGAGTCGCGTAGCCGTTCGCGTCGGCAACGGCGTGGCGTAGTCCGACTGGCCGCCAGGCGAGTCGGAGCAGTCTGCAGAAGGAGGAGCGCGGCTTGCCGCGCTCCTCCCACCACTTCCCCCAGCTTCCCTCGCCTGTCCGCACAGCGCTACCGTCCGCTGTCTGCGTCCCTATGCACGGCCTTGTCCGGGTTTCGCCAATCAGCGCCCGAAGTTCGCGTCTGCGGCGCCGGTCATCGGCACGAAGCGGACCGGCAGAACGGCCTCGCGCTGCAATTCGGCGCCGCGTTTCTTCAGCAGGTAGAGCATCTGATCGTTGCGCTCGCCGACCGGGATGATCATCCGCCCACCGTCGCGCAGCTGGTCGATCAGCGGCTGCGGCACATGATCGGGCGCGCAGGTGACGATGATCGCGTCGAAAGGCGCCGCTTCCGGCCAGCCCTTGTAGCCGTCCCCGTGGCGCAGCCTGACGTTGTCGTAACCGAGGCGGGCAAGGTCACCCTGCGCGCGGCGGGCCAGCGGTTCGACGATCTCGATGCTGTAGACCTCGTTCACCAGTGCCGACAGGATGGCCGCCTGATAACCCGAGCCGGTGCCGATTTCCAGGACCCGGTCGGTGCTTTTCGGCTGCAGCTTTTCGGTCATGAAGGCAACCACGTAGGGTTGCGAGATCGTCTGCGCGTAGCCGATCGGCAACGGTCGGTCGTCGTAGGCGTAGGGCTGCACTTCGGCAGGGACGAACTCGTGGCGCGGTACCGTGGCCATCGCCCTGAGCACGGCCGGATCGCTTATCCCCCGCCAGGGCGAGGCCAGTTGCTGCTCGACCATGCGCGTGCGCGCCGCGGCGTAATCAAGCTCAGTGGCTGCCACCGCGCCTCCCAACGGCGCCCACAGCCCGACCAGCAAGGACAGGAAACGGCACACACGCTGCTGCCGCGAGCGATGCGCCGGCCCGCATCCTGCCGGGCGAGACTGAAGGGGGTTTGCAGCGGGGCGAGGGTATGCTGGCATCGAGGCCTCCCGGTGCTGAGGGTGGCAGGACGGGGCGCTCAGCACCAGCGTTGCCGAGAAGCGCACCGCGCCCAATTAGGGTAGTCACCGACAGCTCCAGAGCTTCACTGGCCATACGCTGGCCACAGGTGGCATGAGAGAACGCCCAGCGGTGATCGCCTGAGCTAGGCAAGTCGCGTTCGCCGCAACGCCTGAAGTATAGGTTCTTCGTCCTTGGGGTGCCATCGGTCGATGACCGGGACAGCACTGCGCGGGGCCGCCGTAGCGCTCATGTTCGCGAGCGGGGCGCGCTTCCCTGACGGGGGTGCTGATCCGTTGACAGGGTGATGTCGGCCGGGTTGCTCATCGCGTCGCCCTCGGTGGCGACGACGGCGGGTAGTCCGTAGCGGTGGCGAGCGCGGGCGCACTGCAGGTCGCCTGCCCGAACTTCGCGGCACGGCGAGGGGCGTTGAGCATAGACGGTGCAGACCACAGCGCTGCCGATATCTCCGGCCAGCGCGTGACAGCGCGGCGAGGGATCGTTGCTGCCAGCCATGCACGCGTACCACGGTCCAATCTGCTCGACGAGAGCCGTGGGCAGGCCGAAAGAGTCGGCCTCGGCCCAATAGAACGAGACGCGAAAAGCGGCGCAGCAGGCGCCGCAGCGGCGGCAGTCGTAGTCACCGGCGTCGCTCGTGGCCGCCGCGTGTGGATCATGATCGAGTTCCTGAAACACTGGCTTGCCGGTGGACCCGTCGCTGGAGGCGTGCATCAGGGGCACGGTATTTGCGGTATTCACGGCACGGGCTCGAGTCGCGCAATGACGCCTTTCGGACTGTCGGTGAGCAGATAGACGAAGCCGTCCGGTCCGTTGCGCACGTCGCGAATGCGTCCGATCGCGCCTTCCAGCAGACGCTCTTCGTGGACCACGCGCGAACCGTCGAGCTCCAACCTTACCAGCATCTGGTCGCGCAGGGCGCCGACGAAGAGGTTGCCGCGCCAGGCCGGAAAGCGATCGCCAGTGTAGAAAGCCATTCCTGACGGCGCGATCGACGGCGTCCATTGGTACAGCGGCTGCGCCATGCCGGGCTTTGCCGTTCCCTCGCCGATCGCCGTTCCGGTGCCGTAGTTGCGGCCGAAGGTGATTACCGGCCAGCCGTAATTGATGCCCGCGCGGATGATGTTGATCTCGTCACCGCCCTGCGGTCCATGTTCGTGGGTCCACAGCTCGCCGCTTTGCGGATGTAGCGCAGCACCCTGCAGGTTGCGATTGCCGAGGGTGAACTTCTCTGGACGAGCGCCGGGATGATCACGGAAGGGATTGTCGGCCGGGACGCGGCCGTCGTCGTGCAGGCGGATCACCGACCCGGCATGATCGTCCAGGCGCTGCGCCCGCTGCTGCTCGCCGCGATCGCCGAGGGTGATGTACAGGTAGCCCTGGCGATCAAAGACCAGCCGCGAGCCGAAGTGTTGTCCGCGCGTCGACTTTGGCAGCATCCGGAACAGGACCTGCACGTCGACCAGCGTCCTGCCCTTGAGCCTGCCCCGGAGAACCTCGGTTCCGTAGCCGCCGGGTCCGCTGGCCACGTAGGATAGGTAGATCCAGCCGTTGTCGCGATAGTCGGGATGCAGCGCGACGTCGAGCAGCCCGCCCTGGCCGACGGCGGCGATCGGCGGCAAGCCGTGCAGCGGCTCCGGATCGACCCGGCCGTCAGCGCCCACCAGTCGCAACCGCCCGGGACGTTCGCTGACCAGCATCCGCCCGTCGGGCAGAAACGCCAGGCCCCAGGGGTGTTCGAGACCTTCGCTGACGATCGTTACGCGAAAGCGCTGCTGCTCGCTGGCGAACAGCAGCGCCACCGCGCTTGTCGAGTACAGCGCGCAACAAAGGGCGAGCACGGACGATAGTGCAGGCGGATTGTGCGAGCGGAGGAAAAGGCTGTTCAGCATCGCGATTCCTTGAAAAAGACACGCGGCGAAAAATCGACGCGAGCAAGCTTGGCAGTATCGGGCCACCGTGGCGCACATTCAACGCGGATGGAAAGCGCGGTAGACTTGGCGGCCCGATCCATCCACTACAGGTGCCCCCATGCATACCCATCCGTCCGACCTATTGTCCCTGGCAGCGCCTGCTGGCGGTCTGATTCTGACTCCCTGCCCGGGGAGCAAGGAGCTGGATACCGAGAACGCGCTCAAGCAACTCAAGGCCGCCGGCGCCAGCGCCGTGATCACCTTGATGCCGGAGGCCGAAATGGCGAGCAACGCGGTGACCGATCTGCCGACGCTCTGCGCGCAAAACGGGCTGCAATGGTTTCACCTGCCAATCGAGGACGATCACGCGCCGGCAGAGGATTTTGCGGCCTCCTGGCAGGCGCAGCGGGTGGCGGTGCATCGTCTGCTCGACGCTGGCAAGCGGATCGCCGTGCATTGCAAGGGCGGTTCGGGCCGGACGGGCCTGATGGCGGCGCAGATCCTCGTCGAACGCGGTTACACCAAAGAGGACGCTCTGGCAGCAGTCAAGGCGTTGCGTCCCAAGGCACTCAGCCTGGCTGCGCATCAGGATTACCTGGCACGACTTCCTGTCGCTGCTTAAGCCAGGGCGTCAGGGCCAGGGCAGCGGCAGCAGGTGGGGCCGGGGGGTGGGCACCCCCCGCTCCGGTGGGCCGCCGCACCGCTTCTACGGGGCGCCGATCATGCGCTTGTAGAGCGCTGAAACCTCGCCGACGATGCCGCGACGGAAGGCCAGTACGCAGACCACGAAGATCACCCCCATGATGACCGTGACCAGCGAGCCGACCTTGTCGGCCAACTCGTTCTGCAGAGTCACGATCACGCTTGATCCCACCACCGGCCCGAGTACCGTGCCCATGCCGCCCAGTATGGTCATCAGCACCACCTCGCCCGAGCCATGCCAGTGGGCGTCGGTGAGCGTGGCAAACTTGAATACCAGCATCTTGGTGGCGCCGGCCAGTCCGGACAGCCCGGCGGAAAGCACGAAGGCGAGCAGCTTGTACTTCGCCACGTCGTAGCCGAGCGATATCGCGCGCGGCTCATTCTCGCGGATGGCGGTCAGGACATGCCCGAAGGGCGAATGGATGGTGCGGTAGATCAGCCAGAAGGCGAAGACGAAGATCGCCAGTACGAAGTAATAGAGGTTGAGGTCGTCGGACAGGCTGATCAGCCCGAGGATCGTTCCCCTGGGGATTCCCTGGAGACCGTCCTCGCCGCCGGTAAACGGCGCCTGCAGGAAGATGAAATAGACCATTTGCGCCAGCGCCAGGGTCACCATGGCGAAATAGATGCCCGTGCGGCGGATGGCCAGGCTGCCGACCGCCCAGCCGAGGAGCGCCGACGCGGCGGTGCCGGCCAGCAGGCCCAGTTCGGTCGGGAATCCCCAGCCCTTGATGGCGTAGCCGGCGACGTAGGCGGCCGTCCCGAAGAACGCCGCATGACCGAAGGAAAGCAGGCCGGTATAGCCGAGCAGCAGGTTGAAGGCGCAGGCGAAGAGGGCGAAACACAGGATCTTCATCACCAGCACCGGGTAGACGAAGAAAGGCAAGGCGATCCCCACGGCCAGGAGCGCCAGGTAGGCGAAGGCGTTTCTGCTCATTTCTCTTTTCCGAACAATCCGGCCGGCCGTACCATCAGGACGATCGCCATGATGACGAAGACCACCGTGTTCGACGCCGCCGGGTAGAGCAGATTGGTTATCCCCTCGATTACCCCGAGGCCCAGGCCGGTGAGGATGGACCCCAGGATAGAGCCCATGCCACCGATCACCACCACCGCGAAGACGGTAATGATCAGGTGCGATCCCATCAAGGGGCTGACCTGGATGACCGGTGCCGCCAGCACGCCGGCAAAGCCGGCCAGGGCGGCGCCGAAGCCGTAGGTCAGCATGACCATCATTGGCACGTTGATGCCGAAGGCCTGGGTCAGTTGCGGATTCTCGGTGGCCGCACGCAGATAGGCTCCCAGGCGCGTTTTCTCGATTCCGAACCAGGTGGCGAAGCAAACCACGAGCGAGGCGACAATTACCCAGCCGCGATAGTAGGGCAGGAACATGAAGCCCAGGTTGAAGCCCCCCGACAGTTGCGCGGGTATCGAGTATGGTTGTCCGGAGACGCCATAGGCGTTGGTAAAGAAGCCCTCGATGACCAGCGCCAGGCCGAAGGTCAGCAGCAGTCCGTAAAGATGATCGAGCTTGTACAGCCAGCGCAGCATGCCGCGCTCGACGATGATACCGAACACGCCGACCGCCAGCGGTGCCAGGAGTAGCGTCGGCCAGTAGCCGATGCCGAGGTACTCGAGCCCCATCCAGGCCAGGAAGGCACCCATCATGTACAGGGCGCCGTGGGCGAAGTTGATGATGTTCAGCATGCCGAAGATCACCGCCAGGCCGAGGCTGAGCACGGCATAGAACGAGCCATTGACCAGACCCAGCATCAGCTGGGCCATCAACGCTTGCACGGGGATACCGAAGATTTCGCTCATCGCTTGTCGTCACGTCGGCACGGAGTAATTCTCCGCGCCGACGATCCCGATTACTTCTTCACCAGCGGGCACTTGGAGACCGACAGAGGCTGGAATGCCTCGTCGCCCGGGACGACGCTCTTGATGTCGTAATAGTCCCAGGGATATTTCGACTCGGACGGCTTCTTCACCTGCATCAGATACATGTCGTGGATCATGCGGCCGTCGACGCGGATCTTGCCGTTCTTGGCGAAGAAGTCGTTGATCGGCATGGCTTTCATTTTCGCCATCACCGCCTCCGCGTCGTCCGTACCGGCCGCTTGCACCGCCTTCAGGTAGGTGGTGACCGCCGAGTAGTCGCCGGCCTGCACCATCGTCGGGTTGCGCTTCGTCTTCTCGAAATAGCGCTTGCTGAACTTGCGCGTGTCTTCGTCCCTGTCCCAGTAGAAGCCGGCAGTCAGCAGCATGCCCTGCGTCGTTTGCAGGCCGAGGGCGTGGATGTCGGTGATGAACATCAGGAGGCCGGCAAGCTGCTGATTCTTCGTGATGCCGAATTCGCTGGCCGCCTTGATCGCATTGATGGTGTCGCCGCCGGCGTTGGCCAGGCCAATGATCTTGGCTTTCGAGGCCTGAGCCTGCAGCAGGTAGGAAGAGAAATCCGAGGCATTGAGCGGATGTCGCACCGAGCCCAGCACCTTGCCGCCGTTGGCCTTGATGACGTCTGTCGTATCCTTTTCGAGCGATTGACCGAAGGCATAATCGGCGGTGAGGAAGAACCAGGTGTCGCCACCGTTCTTGACGATCGCCTTGCCGGCGACATTGGCCAGAGAATAGGTGTCATAGGCGTAATGCACCGTGTTCGGCGTGCAGTCCTGGTCGGTCAGGCGCGTCGAAGCCGAGCCGACGAACATCACGATGCGCTTCTTTTCCTGCGTGACCTTGGCGACGGCCAGGGCGACCCCCGAGTTGAGCACGTCGGTGACCATGTCCACGCCCTCGGTGTCGTACCACTCGCGCACCTTGTTGGACCCGACGTCAGCCTTGTTCTGGTGGTCGGCATAGACCATCTCGATCTTGAACTTCGGCTTGTACTGCGCCTTGTAGTCGTCGATCGCCATCTGCACGGCGGTCACCGCGCCCTGTCCGCCGAGATCGGAATAAACGCCCGACATGTCGGTGAGCACGCCGATCTTGACCGTGTTGTCCGAGAGCTTCATGGTGCCGGGGCTGGTTTGTGCCGCGGCAATGTTGGCGGCCGGGATCAGCAGCAGGGCGAGCGCGAGCTTACGCAGTTCGTATCTCATATTGTTGTCTCCTCTGGTTATTGTTGCGCCGGATGGCGAATCCGACAGGTGGAACCCTTCAAACGCCAAGATACTCCTGTAACAGTTCCTGCTTGGTCTCGATCTCGTCCTGCGCAATTTCGGCAGCAATCTGGCCGTGTTCGACGATGTACATGCGATCCGCCAGAGGCGCCGCAAAATGGAAGTTCTGTTCGACCAGAATGATCGTAAACCCCTTGCTCTTCAGGTCGCCAATCACTGCAGCGAGCTGCTGCACGATCACCGGCGCGAGCCCTTCGGAAACCTCGTCGAGCAGCAACAACTGTGCACCGCTCCAGAGTATGCGCGCCATGGCCAGCATCTGCTGTTCTCCACCGGACAGGCGCGTCCCCGGACTGTGGCGACGCTCGGCAAGATTCGGGAACATTCGGTAGATTTCTTCCAGGCTCATTCCCCGGTTGCCAATACGCGGTGGAAGAAGCAGGTTCTCCTCGCAACTCAGGCTTGCGTAGATGCCGCGCTCTTCCGGGCAATAGCCGACGCCAAGCTGCGCGATGCGATGCGTCGTCATGGCTATGGTCTCGCGGCCATTGAGCATGATCGATCCCGTTCTTTTTCCGGTAAGGCCGAGGATGGCGCGCAGTGTGCTCGTACGGCCGGCGCCGTTCCGGCCGAGCAGCGATACGCACTCGCCGCGATTCACCCGCAGGTCCATTCCATGCAGGATGTGCGATTCGCCGTAGAAAGCATGCAAGTCGCGAATGCGCAGATATTCGACGGCCGCACTCACGCGCCGATCCCCTCGGGCTCGCGTTGGGCCGTGCCCATGTAGGCCTCGATCACCTGTGGATTGCTGGCCACCTCGGCGTACGGGCCTTCCGCCAACACCGCGCCGTGCGCCAGCACGGTGATCGTGTCCGAGATGCCGGCAACGACCTTCATATTGTGTTCGACCATCAGGATGGTGCGGTCGGCCGACACCTTCTTGATGAGTTGCATCACGCGGTCGACGTCTTCATGCCCCATTCCCTGGGTCGGCTCGTCGAGCAGAATCAGCTCGGGTTCAAGCGCCAGCGTCGTGGCGATTTCCAGCGCGCGTTTGTGACCATAGGGCAACTCGACGGCAAGCATCCGGCTGTAGGAATCGAGGCCGACGTCGGCAAGTAGCTCGACAGCGCGGTCGTCGAGCCGGCTCAGGGCCTTGTCCGAGCGCCAGAAATGGAAAGAAGATCCGAGCTTTCTCTGCAGGGCGATGCGGACGTTCTCGAGCACTGTCAGATGCGGGAAGACTGCCGAAATCTGGAAAGAACGAACAATGCCGCGTCGCGCGATCCTTGCCGGCTCGTCGCGGGTGATGTCGATATCGTTGAAACGGATGCTGCCACGGGTGGGTTGAAGAAACTTGGTGAGCAGGTTGAAGCAGGTGGTCTTGCCGGCGCCGTTGGGACCGATCATGGCGTGGATGTGCCCACGCCTGATCTTCAGACTGACGCCATCGACGGCGACAAATCCCTTGAATTCCTTGACCAGATCATTCGTTTGGAGAATGTAATCGTTCATGATCTTGGATTGCGCAAGTTCTCGATCGACGTCTCCATGCCCGTGGTGTGGGCGCATCGTGCGTTGAGCCTCTCGGGTGATTATCGGACAGGCTATTGCTTTAGGCAAGAAATTGCGTGCCGCAAGAAGTGCTGCTCCAAGAGCCGGATTCGAGCGCGCCGCTTGCAGTGCTCGATCGTCGCTTCCTCGCCAGGATTCCTGCGCGCGCCTGGAAGCGGGTGGATGACAGAACAGAAGCGTTGCCGGTGCAGGTATACTCGCAGCTTTCGTCGGTTCGCTGCCCATCGGCTTGCGGGCCGAAAAAGCGACCCTGTGAGATCTCCATCTTGGCCCTGACCCTTCTCGGACTTTCCGGCGCGCTGACCCACGATCCTTCGGCGGCGCTGTACATCGATGGCAAGCTGGTTGCCGCAGCGGAAGAGGAGCGCTTCGTTCGCGACAAGCACGCCAAGAACCGCATGCCCTACGAGGCGGCCAAGTTCTGCCTGGAATTTGCCGGCATCAGGCCGGCCGACGTCGACGCGGTGGCCATTCCCTTCGCGCCGATCAGCCTCGCCGAAGGTGCCCGCTGGCATTATGCCCGGCGCTACTGGTACGCGCCGGAGCGCGCGCTTGACGCGATCCTGACCGGCAACCGGCGCTTTTTCCGCTACCGCAAGCGCATCGAATGGTGCCTGCTGCAGCTTGGCTTCGATCTCAAGAAGACCGAGATCGTGCCGGTCGAGCACCATCTGGCGCATGCCTCCAGCGCCTACCATTGCTCGGGTTTCACCGAGAAGACGGCAATCCTCGGTATCGACGGCAAGGGCGAGTACGCGACGACCTTCTTCGGCTACGGAGAGAACGGCCGCATTCACAAGATCAAGGAGTTCTACGATCCCGACTCGCTCGGCGGCCTTTATGGCGCCTTGACCGAGTATCTCGGTTTCGAGATGCTCGACGGCGAGTACAAGGTGATGGGAATGGCGCCCTACGGCGACCCGCAACGCTACGATTTCTCGCGTCTGGCCAAATTCGAGAACGGCGAGCTGACGGTCAATACCGACTACGCCAACGTGATCGGTTTTCGCCGCTACAAGGAGCAGGGCAAGGGCTACTATTTTTCGCCGAAGCTGATCGAGTGGCTGGGCCCGAGGCGGGCCGGTGACAGCGCCGACGACCCCTACATCCATTACGCGGCGAGCATGCAGAAGCTGTTCGAGGATCTTTCGCTGCAGATGATCGAGCACTATCTGGGCGACATCCTGCGCGAAACCGGGCGGCTTGCTTTTTCGGGTGGCGGCGCGCTGAACGTCAAGCTCAATCAGAAGATCATCGCGCGTCCGGACGTCAGGGAGCTGTTCGTGCAACCGGCGTCGGGCGACGCCGGCACGGCAGTCGGCGCCGCCGGCTACGTCTCGGTACAAAGAGGCGTGCCGATCGAAAAGATGGCGCACGTCTTCCTCGGTCCGGCGTACAGCAACGAAGACGTCGTCGCTGCCTGTGCCCGTCATCCGGCAAGACCGCAATGGCGGCGGCTGCGCGCAGTGCCACAGGAAATTGCCGCGCTGCTGGTGGCCGGCAATCCGGTGGCCTGGTTCCAGGGGCGTATGGAGTTTGGTCCGCGCGCGCTCGGCGGCCGCTCGATCCTCGGCTGCCCGAGCGTTGCCGGTGTCGCCGACCGGATCAACGCGCAGATCAAGTTCCGCGAGCGCTGGCGTCCGTTCTGTCCGAGCATGCTCGACAGCGTCGGCCCGCAGATGCTCGGCAGCGATCACCCGGCGCCATTCATGACCTTCACCTTCAAGGTCGCCGACGGCTGGCAGGAACGCGTTCCGGAAGTGGTGCACGAAGACGGCACGTCGCGGGCACAGGTGCTGCAGCGCGAATACAACCCACGCTACTACGACCTGATGGTCGAATTGGAAAAGTTGACCGGCAATGGCGTCGTTCTCAACACCTCGCTCAACCGTCGCGGCGAAGCCATGATCTGTTCGCCGACCGATGCGCTGAATATGTTCTTCGGCTCGGACCTCGAGTATCTGGTGATGGAAGACGTGCTGGTCGTCAAGGCGGATGTTGCCGCCGATGCGCTGGCTCCGGCTGCTGCCTGAAGCCTGTCTTGCGCCAGAGATGGCTCGCCGCGCATTTTTCGTAACGACAAACAAATGGCCTTTGCGGCCACCTTCCCCGTGCGCCTGAAAAGCAGTTTCTGCGGACCAGAGGAAGACCCTGTCAGGGTATTCGAGACGCCGCTTGCATCGCTCACGGCACGGGCATTTGACTCGGGAAGCGGCGCCAAGGATACTTCGTCTGCGTGGTTAAAACGCTTTCCCCGATGTTCCCTGTTCTCAACGCAGTGGCTGAAAGGTGCTCTGTTGAGGGGTCGTTTTGTAGCCGAAACGGAGACGCCATGCCATTTTCGATTCTTAGTCCGCCTTCAATCAACCACCATTCTTTCTCGAGGAAACCATGTCCAAACTGTTCATCGAAGATCTCGCTCTCGACGGCAAGCGTGTCCTGATCCGCGTCGATTTCAACGTCCCTCAGGACAAGGTCACGGGAGCGATCACCAACACCAAGCGTATCGAAGCTGCCTTGCCGACGATCAAGTACGCGCTCGACAAGGGCGCCGCGGTGATTCTGATGTCGCACCTTGGACGTCCCGACGGCAAGGTCACGCCGCAATTCAGCCTGCAGCCCGTGGCCACCGCGCTGGAAGGCCTGATCGGGCGTCCGGTGGGCTTCCTTGCCGACTGCGTCGGCCCTGAAGTCGAAGCCGCGTGCGCGAAGATCAAACCCGGCGAAATCATCCTGCTCGAGAACCTGCGCTTCCATATCGAGGAAGAAGGCAAGGGCACGGTCAAGGGCGCCGACGGCAGTGTCAGCAAGATCAAGGCCGACCCCGAGAAGGTCAAGGCCTTCCGCGCATCGCTCACCAAACTGGCCGACGTCTACATCAACGACGCCTTCGGGACTGCCCACCGCGATCACTCGTCGATGACCGGCGTGCAGCTGCCGCAGCGTGCGGCGGGTTACCTGATGAACAAGGAACTGGCCGCTTTTTCGGCCGTGCTTGAATCGCCGCAACGGCCGCTGCTGGCGATCCTCGGCGGCGCCAAGGTTGCCGACAAGATCCAGCTGATCAACAACCTGCTCGACAAGGCAGACCAGATCATCATCGGTGGCGGCATGGCTTTCACCTTCAAGAAGGTCATCTCCGGAATGCCGATCGGCAACTCGCTGTTCGACGAAGAGGGCGCCAAGCTGGTCCCCGATCTGATGGCCAAGGCGAAGGCCAACGGCAAGCAGATTTTGCTGCCGACCGATTTCGTCATCGCCGACAAATTCGACGCCGACGCCAACACCGGCGTCGCCAATGATGTTGATGGCATTCCAGATGGCTGGCTGGGGCTTGACTGCGGACCCGAATCGACGAAGGTGTTCAGCGATGCCATCGTCAACGCCAGGACCGTCATCTGGAACGGCCCGGCCGGTGTTTTCGAATTCGCCAAGTTCGAAGCCGGCACCAAGGCGATGGCCGACGCCATCGTCGAGGCAACTGCCAGGGGCGCGACGACCGTGATCGGTGGTGGCGACACGGCCACCGCGGCCAAGAAGTATGGCGCCGAGAAGAAGGTCACGCACACCTCTACGGGTGGCGGTGCGTCGCTCGAGTACCTCGAAGGCAAGGTGCTGCCGGGCGTCGCGGCGCTCTCCGAGAAATAAGCCGAGCGGCCCGGGCAGCGTGCCGGGGCCGTTTCTCTCCCTGAATCCTGGACAACAGACAAAAGGAACACCATGCGTAAAATCGTTATCGCCGGCAACTGGAAGATGAACAAGAGCGTCGCCGAGTCAGTCAAGCTTGCCGCCGACGTGGTCGCCGCTGCCAAAGGCATCAAGAACGTCGTCGTCGCCATCGCGCCGACCTATCTCGCTCTGGCCAAAGTCGCCGACGTGGTCAAGGGCAGCAACGTCAAGCTCGCTGCGCAGGACGTGCACTGGGAAAACCAGGGGGCCTTCACCGGCAAGGTCAGCGCCGACATGCTCAAGGACATCGGTGTCGACATGGTCATCATCGGTCACTCCGAACAGCGCTCCTACTTCGGCGAGACCGACGAAACCGTCAACAAGAAGATCAAGAAGGTTCTTTCGCTGGACATGGGACCGATCGTCTGCATCGGCGAGACGCTCGAAGAGCGCAAGGCCGGCAAGCTCGAGAGCGTGCTCACCACGCAGGTGAATGGCGCCTACGCGGGTCTTTCCGCCGATGACGCGCTGCGCACCGTTGTCGCGTACGAGCCGGTGTGGGCCATCGGTACCGGTGTCACCGCCAGCGATGCCGAAGCGCAGGAGGCGCACGCGCTGGTGCGCGGCCTGCTCGCCAAGCTCTTCGGTGACGACGTCGCGCAGTCGATCAGCATCCAGTACGGTGGCTCGATGAAGCCGGAGAACGCCGCCGGCCTGCTCGCGCAGAAAGACATCGACGGTGGCCTGATCGGCGGTGCCGCGCTCAAGGCTGACAGCTTCCTGGGTATCGTGACCCCCGGCGAGTCGATCAGCAAGTAAGTCTTTCCAGGCTTGAGAAGCGCGGGCGCCGCATCGCGGCGCCCGTTTTTTTTCTTCGGGCGATCGCCACCGCGCTGCGGAAGGCGCCCATGCTGCAGCGTCTTTACAGGCCGAAAATCAACGCCGAGGCAAGAAAGCGCATATGGAATCATTTCATTGGGACGAGAACTTTGTGACCGGGCTTTCAGATGTCGATCAGCAACACCAGCATCTGGTCGGGATCATCAATCAGTTTGGCTACCTGCTGTCGGAAAACAAAGTCGCATTCAATGATATTGAAGAGGTTTTCAGGAAGCTCGCCGATTACGCAAGATACCATTTCCAGGAAGAGGAAGCCTTGATGGTCGAGGTCGGTATCGATCGGCGGCACCTGAGTCAGCACGTTGAAGGGCATCGCAGCTTTCTCAATGAGATACGCGCGATGCATTCCGGTGTTTCTCCTGATGATGTTGACCCGGCAAGGAGTCTCCTGGATTTTCTCACGCATTGGCTGGCCTATCACATTCTTGGTTCGGATCAGAATATGGCCCGGCAGATTACCGCGATCAGGAGCGGAATCGACTCGGCAAGGGCCTATGAGGAAGAGGAGAGATCCAGAGACAATGCCACCGAGCCTTTGCTCGTCGCCTTGAATGCCTTGTTCAAGCAGGTCTCGGCGAGGAATCGCGATTTGCTGGCCTTGAATCAGTCGCTGGAAGAGAAAGTCAGGCAACGCACCCGCGAGCTCTCGGAAGCGAATCTGCAACTCGTCGAGCTTTCCCTGACCGACGCCCTGACCGGGCTGCCCAACCGTCGCCACGCTCTGCGGGCGCTCGCCTCGCTCTGGGAGGAGTCGGTTGCGAACGATTCGCCGCTGGTTTGCATGATGATCGACGCGGATCACTTCAAGCAGGTCAATGATTCCTGTGGCCACGACGCCGGCGATGCCGTGCTCACCGAACTGGCCAAGACCTTGCAGCATTCCTTCCGCAGTGACGACGTCGTCTGCCGTCTCGGTGGCGACGAGTTTCTGGTGATCTGCCCGGATACGGAGGAAGCCGGTGGACTGCACATCGCCGAGTTGACCCGGAAAGCGGTCGCCGCACTGCGCGTGCCGACCGGTGGCGAGCCCTGGCACGGCAGCATCAGCGTTGGCCTTGCTGCCAGAACGCCGGCCATAAAGAGCTTCGACGAGCTGATCAAGGCGGCCGACCAGGCCGTCTATGTGGCCAAGCAGGATGGCAAGAACTGCGTCCGGACAGGGCGGTAGCGCCGCCGATCAGTGCCCGTCGCCTCCCCCGGGTGAGGAACTGCAAGGGCGGTAAGCGTCCGTTCGGCAAGCCATCCGAGCGGCTCATCGGCCGGCTTCGGCCGAGGCTTTCCCCGTCGCGAGCATCGTTTTGAGTCGCCCGCGCAGTGCGTCGATGCGCTGACGATTGGCGCCAAGGTCGCTGCGCCCGATGCGCGACGCCGAGCGTACCTGGATCACGTTATTGATCGGGTCGAACCAGAATTCGACGTCGTCGACGAATTTCAGCCATGGCGTCGTGTACTGCACGTAGAGGTAGTCGGTGCGACTGTCGACGATGGTGGCGCTCGCCTCACTGGCCAGGAGTGCCTTCAGGGCGGCAATGGTCGCTGGCCCGTCCTCGTGCAGCGCAAACGGCGCGATATCGGCATAGTCACGCTGCGGGTGATCGGGCCACAGCCTGGCCTGGCTGCTGACGCTGTTGGCGGTTGGCGACGGCGGCTTGAGCCTGCCGTCGTGCACGCCGAGGTCGCGCGGTGGCACTCCGGCGAGCAGGCCGATCCGGCCGGCGGACAACAGCAGCGCAGCGAGCAGCAGCAGGGTGATGGCGATCCGTTGCAAGAGTTTCATGTCAACGCTTGCGCGCAATGCCGCGGTTTCGCCGGCTTCCTTGCCCGTCGGCCGGTTCGTCGTGCTCGCCGCTCGCCGTACTGTCGAGATCGAGATCGTAGCGCAGCCTTTCTCCCCCCGCCAGAACGACGAAGCGCTGCCCCTTGGCGCGTCCGATCAGCGTCAGTCCGGCGCGCCTTGCCAGCTCCACGCCCCATGCCGTGAAACCGGAGCGCGAGACGAGAATCGGAATTTCCATGTGTACCGTCTTGATCACCATTTCGCTGGTCAGGCGTCCGGTGGTGTAGAAGATCTTGTCGCGCCCGCCAAGGCCCTGCTGCTGCATGTAGCCGGCGATCTTGTCGACGGCGTTGTGCCGGCCGACGTCCTCCATGTAGACCAGCGGCCGGTCACGCTGGCAGAGGACGCAGCCATGGATCGCGCCGGCCTTCTGGTACAGGCTCGGTTGCCGGCTGATTTGCTGCAAGAGGCTGTGCAGCCATGAACTGCGCAGCTCGGCGGCAGCGTCGAGGCGGATGTCGTCGAAACGCTCCATGAGGTCAGCGAAGATCGTTCCCTGCGCGCAGCCCGAGGTGCGAATCCTGCGCTTCAGCTTCTGTTCGTAGGTCGATTCGCTGCGCGTACGGACGACGACGACGTCAAGCTCGGCGTCGTGTTCGATGGCGGTGACGGCATCGTCGGCAGCGAGCATGTTCTGGTTGAGCAGGAAGCCCAGCGCGAGCAGCTCGGGGTGGTCGCCGATGGTCATCAGGGTGACCACTTCGGTACCGTTCAGGTACAGGGTCAGCGGCCGTTCGACGACCACGTTCAGGCTGAGCGGCTGGCCGTGCTGGTCGCAGCCTTCGACCCGGCGCGTGAGCCCTGGATCGTCGGGGTCGGGCGCGAGGACGAAGCCTGTGCCGCCTTCGCGACCTGCAGATTCCTGGCGATCGCTCATTCAGGCACGCTCCATGCGAACGGCGCAGTACTTGAACTCGGGGATCTTGCCGAAGGGGTCGAGCACCGGGTTGGTCAGGCGGTTGGCGGCGGCTTCGTGGAAGCAGAAGGGCAGCCACAAGGACCCCGCCGCGACCGCCGGGTCGGCGTGCGCCGTGGCCTCGATCTCGCCGCGCCGGGTGATCAGCCGCACGCGCTCGCCGTCGGCGATGCCGAGCCGGCGCAGGTCTTCGTCGCTGGCGGTCACCACTGCTGCCGGCTCGAGGGCGTCGAGTGCGGCGCTGCGGCGGGTCATCGCGCCGGTATGCCAGTGTTCGAGCAGTCGCCCGGTGGACAGGACCAGCGGGTAGTCCGTGCTGGGCTGCTCGTCGGGCGGCAGCAGCGCCGCGGCGACAAAGCCGGCACGGCCACTTGGCGTCGGGAAGCCGTCCGCGAAGACGACGTCTGCACCCGGCTGGTCGTCGCCGGCGCAGGGGTAGCTGACCGAGCCTTCCCGTTCGAGCCGATCACGGCTGATGTTGGCCAGCGACGGCATGGCCTGGCGCATTTCGGCGTAGACCGCCGCCGGCCCGTCGTATTGCCAGTCGAGATCGAGGCGGCGCGCCAGCTCCTGCATGATCCACCAGTCCGGGCGCGTATCGCCCGGCAGGGGCAGGGCCTGGCGGCCGAGCTGAACCTGGCGATTGGTGTTCGTCACCGTGCCTTCCTTCTCCGGCCAGGCCGATGCCGGCAGAATGACGTCCGCGTAGATCGCCGTTTCGGTGAGAAACAGGTCCTGCACCACCAGATGTTCGAGCGACGCCAGCGCCTGCCGCGCGTGCTTGAGGTCGGGGTCGGACATCGCCGGGTTTTCGCCAACGATGTACATGCCGCGGATGTCGCCGACCGCCGCGGCGTTCATGATCTCGACGACCGTCAGCCCCGGTTGCGGGTCGAGGGTGACACCCCACAGCTTTTCGAAGCGCGCGCGGTTGGCGGCCAGCGAGATCGGCAGGTAGTCGGGCAGGACCATCGGGATCAGGCCGGCGTCGGATGCGCCCTGGACGTTGTTCTGCCCGCGCAGCGGATGCAGGCCGGTGCCCGGGCGACCGATGTGCCCGGTCATCAGCGCCAGGGCGATCAGGCAGCGCGCGTTGTCGGTACCGTGCGCGTGTTGGGAAATTCCCATCCCCCAGAAGATCATCGACGCTTTGGAGCGCGCGTAGAGACGAGCCACCGCACGGATCTTGCCGGCGGCGATGCCGCAGACCTCGGCCATCGCTTCCGGGCTGTAGGTCGCCAGGTGTGCGCGCATCGCTTCGAAGCCGCTGGTGTGGCGGGCGACGTAGGCGGGGTCGAAGAGTTCCTCGTCGACGAGGGTATGCAGCATCGCGTTGAGCAGCGCGACGTCGCTGCCCGGGCGAAACTGCAGTGTTTCGTCGGCAAAGCGCGCCAGGCCGTGCCGGCGCGGATCGATGACGATCAGCCGCGTCCCCTTGCGCGCGGCGCGCTTGAAGAAGGTCGAGGCGACCGGGTGGTTGGCTTCCGGGTTGCAGCCGATGAGGATCGCCAGCTCGGCGTTGTCGATCTGCATGAACGACGCCGACACGGCGCCCGAACCGACGCCTTCGATCAGCGCCGCCACCGACGACGCGTGACACAGCCGCGTGCAATGGTCGACGTTGTTGGTCGTGAAGCCGGTGCGCACCAGCTTCTGGAACAGGTAGGCTTCCTCGTTGCTGCATTTCGCCGAACCGAAGCCGGCGAGCGCGTTGCCACCGTGTCCGTCGCGTAGCGAGCGCAGCCCTGCGGCGGCGCGTTGCAGCGCTTCGTCCCAGCTCGCCTCGCGAAAGTGCGTCGAAGGATTGGCCGGGTCGAAGGCTGCGTCGGGGATCTTGGGGGCGTCGTCACGGCGGATCAGCGGCTTCAACAGGCGCTGCGGCGAGTGCACGTAATCAAAGCCGAAGCGTCCCTTGACGCACAGGCGCTCGCGGTTGGCCGGACCGTTGCGGCCGGTCACGGCGACGATCTGCTCGTTGCGCACCTGATAGTCGATCTGGCAGCCGACGCCACAGTAGGGGCAGACGCTGGGTACGACGCGGTCGACGGTCTCTCCGGCGGCGAGCAGGCCGCTGCCGTCTGCCGCCAGCATCGTCGTCGCCATCAGCGCGCCGGTCGGGCAGGCCTGTACGCACTCGCCGCAGCCGACGCAGCTCGAGTCGCCCATGGCGTCGTCGACATCGAAGACGATCTTCGCCGCGGCGCCGCGACCGGCCATGCCGATGACGTCGTTGGCCTGGATGTCGCGGCAGGCCTGCACGCACAGCTGGCAGTGGATACAGGCGTCGAGCTGAACGGTCATCGCCGGGTGGCTGCGGTCGGCGGGGGGAGGGGGCACCCTGCTTGCGCGTTGCGGGAAGCGGCTTCCCTGCAATCCCAGCTGCTCGGCCCAGTGCCAGAACGACGCGTTGCGATCATGTGCCAGCGCGCGCGCTGGCTGCTCGGCAAGCAGCAGTTCAATCACCAGCCGCCGGCTGTTCAGCGCGCGCTCGGAAGTATCACTGCGCACGCCCATTCCTGCGCTGACCTGGCGGCTGCAACTCGGCGCCAGGTTGCGTTCGCCGTCGATCTCGACCATGCACGCGCGGCAGTTGCCGCCCGGCCGATAGTCCGGCGCCCCCCGCGTGCACAGATGAGGAATCGTCGTTCCGGCACGCCTGGCAGCCTGCCAGATCGTTTCGCCGGGCAGCGCCGTCAGCTCGCGACCGTCGAAAGTGAAGCGTACCTGCGCCACTTGCGTCGCGTCACTCATCGCGCTTCCTTGCCAGCTGGTGTTGCGGGAAATACTGCAGCGCCGTGGTCAGCGGATTGGGCGCCGCCTGGCCGAGCCCGCAGATCGATGCATCGCGCATCAGCGCGGCCAGCTCGTTGAGCAGGCTGACGTCGAGTTCGGGCGCTTCGAACAGCGCCAGCATCTTCTCGGTGCCGATTCGGCACGGCGTGCACTGGCCGCAACTCTCGTCGGCGAAGAATTCGAGCAGCGCCTGCACCGCGGCGCGCAGGTCGTCGCGGTCGGAAAGCACGATCAGCGCCGCCGATCCTATCAGCGCGCCGTGTTTCTCAAGTTCGCCGAAGTGCAGCGGCAGGTCGGCCAGGCTCGCCGGCAGAATCCCGCCCGAGGCACCGCCAGGCAGGTAGGCCAGCAGCTGATGCCCCTCGGCCATGCCGCCGCAGTAATCGTCAATCAGCTGGCGCGTGCTGATTCCCGCCGGTGCCTGCTTGACGCCCGGTTCGCGCACCCGACCGGAGACCGAGTAGCTGCGCAGGCCGGCAAAGCCCTCGCCGCCCAGTGCCCCGAAGCGCGCACCGCCGGCGGCGAGAATGGTCGGCACCAGCGCCAGCGTCTCGACGTTGTTGACCAGCGTCGGGCGTCCGAACAGCCCCGCTTCGGCGACGTAGGGCGGGCGTTGTCGCGGGTAGCCGCGCTTGCCCTCGATCGACTCGATCAGCGCCGATTCCTCGCCGCAGATGTAGGCGCCGGCACCGCGCCGCAAGTCGATGAAGCCCGGCTCGACGAGCTGCGCCGCTTCGAGCGCGGCGATCTCGCGGCGCAGCAGCGCGTGCGCAGCAGGGTACTCGTCGCGCAGGTAGATCCAGCAGCGGTCGGCGTCGATGCAGGCCGCCGCCAGCAGCAGGCCGTCAAGGAACGGGTGCGTTTGCTCCTCGAGAATCACGCGATCCTTGAAGGTGCCCGGCTCGCCCTCGTCGGCGTTGCAGACCAGGTAGCGCGGCGCCGGCGCGGCGCGCACCAGTCGCCACTTGCGCGCGGTCGGGAAACCGGCGCCGCCCATGCCGCGCAGCCCGGCCGCCTCGAGTTCGGCGAATACCGTTTCGACCGGCAAGGCACCGTCGCGCAGCGCCTGCAGTTGCCGGTAGCCGCCGCGTGCGCGGTAGGCATCCAGGCTCTCGCCGACGAGCGGCAGGGGCGTGAATGCACCCTCATCGATCAGCGCCAGCACGTCGGCGGCGCTGGCACGGTCGGCGTGGCGCTTGCCGACCTGCACCACCGGCGCCAGGTCGCAACGGCCCATGCACGGTGCGCGCAAGACTCTGGCGTCGGCCGGCGGCAGACGCGCACGCAAGGCCGAATCGAGTTGCAGCGCTCCCTGTAGTCGGCAGCTGAGGCCGTCGCAGACCCGGACGGCGAGCGCCGGCGCCGGCTCCTCGTCCTCGCGGATGTCGAAGTGGGCGTAGAACGTCGCCGTCTCGTAGACCTCGGCGACACCGATGCGCAGCAGATCAGCCAGCGCCAACAGGTCACCGGCACGCAGACAGCCGCGCGTATCCTGAAGTCGGTGCAGGTGTTCAATCAAGAGGTCGCGGCGCAGCGGCAAGTCGGCGAGAAGTCCGGCGACGGCGTCCCGCGTGGCGGCGTCGACGCGCCGTCCGCGGCGCTGCCCGCGTCCCTTGCGTCGTCCTGTTGCAGGCTGCTCGCTGCTGTGCATGCGCGGCTTTCCCGATTCGAAGTGGCCATGCTAACAAACGCTCACCGATTGTCGACACACTACCGATCATCGACGTCAGGACCGTTAGTACCCTCTCTATTACCCCTATTTGAGGGCAATTACCTCTTCTTCGCCCAGCTTGCCCCAGGACCGCGTCCCTTGCACTCGACTACGCCCGCCGCCTGCTGCTCGCGAAGAACCCGGCGCACCATGTCGCGGCCGACGCCCGGACAGCTTTGTTCCAGTGCGCTGATCGAGAAATCGCCGGCCTCGGTGGCGAGGCGCTCAATCCCGGCCAGCACCTGATCTCGCTTGGCGCCGCGCGGCGCTTTCGTTTCGCCGACGCGCTCGGCAAACTCGCGATAAGCCGTCTTCAGGATCGATAGCAGGTAGTTGATGTATGGCCACGGGTCGTGCCTGCCTTCATGCCAGCCCTGCGAACTTTGCTCGAGGGTCTCGTAGTACCGGTTCTTGTTTTGCTCGATGAGACGTTCCAGGCTGATGTAGCGCCCCACTTCGTAGCCCAGTTGATAGCTTTGCAGCAGGCACAGCAGGCGCGATACGCGGCCATTGCCGTCGCGGAACGGATGAATGCACAGGAAATCCAGATTGAACGCCGCCAGCGCGATCAGCGGATGCACCCAGCTTTCCTCCCGGCAAGCGTGCCAGGCGGTCAGCAGCGCCGCCATGCGGGCAGGTGTTTCCGCCGCCGCCACGGTGCGAAAGCGCACCCGTTCGCGACCATCCGGATAACGTTCGATGATGTCGGCGTCCCTTTCCTTGTAGCGCCCTGCGTCCCAGATCTCGCCACGCGCCAGAGCGTGCAGGCGCTGCACCGTAGCCCCGTCAATGCGGGGTGCTGCCTGATGTATCCAGGACAGGGCATCGCGATAGCCGCGTACTTCCTCCTCGTCGCGGTCGCGAAACAAGGGTCGGGCCGTCACCAACACATCGCGTACCCGCGCCGCTTCGATCGACACCCCCTCGATGCGGTTGCTCGCTAGCGCGCTTTCGATCAGCGCGTGTTCGCGCAAGGCCTTCAATCGCTGCGGCGATTGGCGAGTATATAGCTCCTGTTTGCCGCGAAACTCTCCGAGGTCGGCGAGATACCACGCCGCTGCGGGGTGGACGGGGAGGGTGCCTGCGGCGAAGAGGCAGAGGGTGTTCATGACTGGTTTTCCGTTGCGCTGATTCGGGTTCTATGCACAAGATCGCCTTCTTTTCACGGCCTTAACACCGCTGAACGATGAAGCGCCATGCGCTCGGCTTCCGTCGAGCGCGGCATCGACTTCGTCGCCAGATGGAACTGTGCCGCGACGCGATCTGGCATGGTTCGAGCAGTCGCTGCGGCCCGTTCGAGCACTGCGTACAGCGCCGGGATTCCTTCTGCGAGCTTCCAGCCATTTTGTGCAAGCGGCAGGGCTTCCAGCAAGCTCGCATCGCTCACACTCAGCTCGAAACGCGTGCCGCTCGTCACGCGTACCTCGACGGTTTCGGGAAACCTTGTTGATGCAAGGAGCAAGCCGCTTTCTCGCAGTGCCGGCGGGAGGTCGAAACCGCAGTCGGCGGCCTTCTCGATGCGGGTGCGGTCCAGTGGTCTCATCTCGGGTCGTCGACGTCGCTCATGTCGTCGGTTCGAGGTGATTCCAGACCAGTGCGTTACGGCGCCAGTGCTGGTCGATCTGCTGTGTAAAATCAGGTCGGACCAGTTTGGCGCGCTGGTGTAACCAGTGCTCGTCGTCAACGCGGATCACCACACCCTCCATGGGCCCGTCGCGGTAGCGGCTGCGATGCTCGTTCAGCGTGTCTTTCAAAGTTGCCAGGTCGGTCTGACCGCGCAACAGTGCGGGTGTTGTTGTCAGGCCGAGATCGTGCGCCCACTCGTCACGGCGGCGAGTGCACCAGAAGCGGCCCTCACGGCGGTCGTAGACATCGAACACCAGCCACCAGTCGGGCAGGGCGGTGTACTCCAGCGAATGCCTCGCTGTACACCATTCACCAAACGCAATTAGGTGCGTATCCAGGGCGTCAAACAAGGCGCCTTCGTGGGCTGTTAGCCACCCGTTCAAGCGGGCGAATTGGCCGCCAAACGGTGGTTGCAGGTACTGACCGCGGTTCTGTGCGCGCACCCGCCCGTCAGGCCCGACCGAGAGGCCCAGGTTGGCACCATCAAGTTTTTCCTCGACCACGACCGTGGCATCGAGCAGTGCCCTCGCCTCGGCCGCTGACAACACCTTGTCATCACGCGGCTCACCGGTGCCCAGCCAGGCGAGATGCGGGGTGTGGGGAAAGCGGAAGAAGTTGGTCATGCGCCGTCTGGCAGGCCCGGCGCTTCCCGGTTAGGGAATTTTGCCGCGTAGACCTGTTGCACGTCCAATGGGCAGAGGAACTCTACCTTGACACCGCAGGCCTGAAGTTGCGGCCACCACGCCAGCCACTTGCAGTCAGCCGCTTGCCAGATCGGAGGTTTGTCCGGGTGCGCGTGGGTCACGGCTGCGAATTTGCGATCGCTGGCGTCGAAATGTCGCTGCAGCCTCGCGTCGGGAAACTCCTGGAACTCTTCGGGCGGGTTTTCGGTGAGTGCGACCCGATGCACGCGCTTCGGATTGGCGGCATTTTGCAGCAACCACTTGAGGAATACGTCACCGGCACCCTTGGGCTGGTTGGGTTGCGTCTTTTTCTGGTACTCGCGCAGGATGCGGTAGGCATCGTCGATCACCACTTCGCCCCCTTTCATGCGTGCCGCTAGCCGGGTCACGCACTCGCTACGGCAGGCTGCGGAAACGTCGGGATGACTACCATTGGTGACCAGCAACACGTTGGTACCAATCACTACGGCGTTCACCCGAGTTCCCCATTCTTGTGGGTTGCGGCCTGGCGCCTTAATGCGGCCATTGTGCGGGCTGCGATATCACCCATCTCGTCCCCGAAGAAGTTATCGGGCCAGTTCTCGATCTCACCGAATATGTTCAGCTTCAGCGCGTCCATCTGGGCCGCAGCGCCGTCGCGCTTGACGAAATAGATCGCCACATCGTCGGCGCTGATCTGTTCTTCGGCCACACGCCGTTGGAGGCGCGCAAGAAAGTGTTCGGAATGCGTTTCGACGATCAGCTGCATGTTGCGCGGGACGCTGCCCTCGTAAGACTTCACTGCGCTGATGAACACGTCGGCCAGGTTGGACTGGGCCTGAGGGTGCAAGTGAATCTCGGGTTGCTCCATCCAGACTGTCGACCCAGGAGGGGCATAGAACGCCTGCACCAGTGCCGGCAAAACTTGTGAGACACCGAAGCCCACGTCGGTCAACCTGACCTGATGCGATTTCGGATGAGTCCTTACAAGGACCTCGTATTCCTTGCGGCCCTTGGCGACCGCTTGAACGGTAAAGCTGTGGATAACTCCCAGATCGGCCAGCCAGCGCGCGATGAACTCGTCGAATCGCAGAACGCGCTGCCGGTGTCCTCGAGTGAGCTTGCGTTCCTGCGCTGTTGCTGCCAACAGGGCAGGGATGGCGTATTCGCCCTGCGCGCCGACATCCGGGAGGGTGTCGCCCGACCATTGATAGACGCGGCGCGCGGGTCGACGCAGCGGTCCGAGGAAATACATTCGCTCCAGGATGCTCTCGGTCTGTAGTGCAAAGTCGGCAAGAAAGTCCGCATTCTGGTAGCGCAGCAGTGTACGGTCGGCGAAGCGGTAGAACTTTTCCGGCGGCTCTACGGGCCAACCGCGCCCGACCGCTCGTACCAGCTTCAAAGGGGCACATTCGAGTTTTGCCTGAGAGGTGCCGCGAGCATGATGCCCGACTGCGAGAACCTCGTTCTCCCCATCGAACAGTTCGTACCTGAAGGCGATCGTTTGTGGTTGTTCGGCTTTATCGGCGCGTAATGTGCTTGACAGCCGAAGTTCGTCGCCATGGTAGGATTTCGCAGGATCCAGGGAATTCTTCACGGTCAGTGCCGAAGGTAGACGCCAGCGCAGGGAGAACTCGAGCAACTGCTTCAGATCATGGGCAAAAAGACAGTCGGCAAAGGTGCCAAGATCGATCAGCGAGTTTTCGTCGCCCAGGTGAAGGGCGCGCTTTCGATCAGCTAACTGAACGGTCTGTTTCAAGGCGATCAGCAGGTGACCGAGGCTGGATTTGCCAGAGCTATTGGCGCCAAAGATCACTGTCAATGGCGCAAGCCGAATCGGTCCTGTATCCTGCCAGGCCTTGAAATTCTTGATGTGTAGCTCGGTCAGCATGCCGCGATCTCCATGGGAATCGTCATTTTGAGGCCTCGTCCCACGCTTGCACTACCAGCAGACTGGTGAGGTACTCGCCGTGAGCGCTTTCGTATCCAGCTTGCGAGCCGATACCGAAACCTGAAAGTTCCAATAGGTTGATGAATGAAGGTCGCCTATTAACTGGCAGTAGCATGTGTGCCCGCCGCCCCTCTGCCTTCGTAAGACATCAGGATCAGCGGCTTCGCCGTGTCCAGGTCGGCCTGACTGGTGAGCGACAGCTCCAGGTCGCCAGTCCCGAAATGCCCCTGTTGGCTGACATCGCGACCTATTGCCGGCAGTGGCGCGAGCAACTCGGGGTTCAGGTGCAGATAGAGCAATAGCCGGTTCTTCTGTGCCACCACCGTAGCGAAGTTCTTCAGGCGCTTGAACGCCAGGTAGATCTTCAGCTCCTTGCGCTGCACGTCGTCGCCAAGGGAAACCACATAGTCCTCCAGTGAGGCCAGTAATTCGGTCAGATGCGGCGGCAGTATTGGCAGCCAGTCGGCGAATGTTCTGCCGCCGGTAAGTGCTTTTGCCGCCGCCTTCGCTTTGGGTAGCTTCGCGATCTTGAGAGCACCGCCATGCCCGCTGTTGGCACTGGTGGCGTTGGCCAGCTCCAACAGCAACAGTTCCTCGCCAAAGCGACGGTAGCGAATCAGCTCGATATTGCGGTTGATCTGCTGCACCGCGTGCCCGTCGTACTTGGTGAAGTCTGCTGCGATGCACACCAGCCGGGGAGCAGTCCAGTCGATGCGGTCGGCGGCTGGCTTGCCCAGCTTGTCCATCGCCAGCAGCTTGAACTCGGCCTGGTGGTCCATCAACCAGTCGAGGTAGAACAAGCCCTGATTGATGACGTTTTCGCCAACCGAGCGCTTGTATTCGAGAATCACTGGGCAATCGTTCTCGTCCAGGCCCAGCGAGTCGATGCGGCCGGCGTGCGTCTTGCCGGTGGAGTATTCGGTCGCCAGAAAGCGGATGCCAAGCAGCGTTTCCAGGTTGGCCTCGATCAGCGATTGCAGTGGCCTTTCGAGATCCGAGGCATCGCCTTGCAGTTCGGTGGCTTTGCCTAACTGCACGTGGAAGAGTTTGATGTCGCTCATTGCTGGAGCCCCTCAGGCTAGCGCCTCTGGTTCGTCTTCGGGTCGTCCGCAAAGTAGCGCTCAGCCAGCAAGCCCAAGCGCTCGAGTTGCTCATCGAGTTCCTTGAGCGGTGTGAAGTTGCTCTGCGGACGAATGTCGATCATGGAAGCTCCCACCTCAGCTCATACCAGACGCCGCGCCCGCTGCCATGGAGGCTCAAATGCCCGTGTCCCACCAGCGCGCGAAAGTGCTGCTTTAGCGTGTTGCGGTTGCTGCCGGTGAGCCTGATCGCGTCGCCCATGGTGATGCGGCCATGCTCGCGTGCGAACTCGGCGATTTGCAGCGACAGCTCGGGCAGGGTGGCGAGCACCAGCTTCTCGCGTTCGATCTTGCGGCCGAGCCGCCGCATCTGTTCGGCCACGGCGCGCAGGAAGAAGTCGAGCCACGGCTGCCAGTCGGGCGTCTCGCTGCGAATGGTCCCCTGCGTCTGGCGCAAGGCGAGGTAATAGGCTTCCTTGCTTCGCTCGATGACACTTTCGAGTGAGCTGTAAGGGACGTAGGCATAGCCAGCCTGCAGCAACAACAGGGTGGTCAGCACACGGCTCAGGCGGCCGTTGCCGTCCTGGAACGGATGGATCTCCAGGAACACCACGCCCCACACGCCGATGAGCAACAAGGGGTGTAGCCGGCGTGTTCCGGAGACCGCGCGCTCGCAATTGAACCAGGTCACCAGTTCGCTCATCAGGCGAGGGGTGTCGAAGGGCGTCGCCGTTTCGAATACGACGCCGAGTTGCCTGCCATCGTCGTCGAACGCCGCCACGCTGTTGGAGGAGGTCTTGTAGCTTCCACGGTGCCACGCGTCTTTCTCGCTGTGCGTCAGCAAGTCGCGGTGCAACTGCTGGATGTGGTTCTCGGTCAGGGCAATGTCCGGCCCGGACGAGAGCACTCGCTCCATCACATCGGCGTAGCCGGCGACCTCCTGCTCATCGCGCGTGGTGAACGGCTTGATCTGCAGCCGGGAGAGCAAACGTTCGACCTCGCGGTCCGAAAGCTGGCTGCCCTCGATGCGCGTCGATGAGCCGATGCTTTCGATGGTCGCCACCCGCCGCAATGCCGAGAGCCGATCCGGCGCCAAGCTGCCGAGCGCGCGCCACGCACCCTTGAACTCATCGATTTCCGCGATGAGGCTCAGGATTTCTGGAGTGATCTGGACGGTGTCGGAGCGGATCATGAAGCCCAATACTACATCCATTTACACCCGTTTCGGTGGGCAGTGGATGGGGCACGAAACGCTGCCTGCTGGCGTTGCGAATGCCCGGCATGGTCCAGCAGACGTGCGCCGGGCGAAGCGTCATTCGCCGACACCCCCTGTCGGCGAGGACCCGGTTGGTGCCGATGATTACGGCCGGGCGGTGCACGTCTTACGCCGGCCGACCTCGACTTGTTCCGGCGCGCCTGCCAAGGCCTGATCTTCATTGAGCTTGCTGTGCCCCGGCACGCGGCGAAGCAGCTGCCGCGCGGGTTCATGCGACTTGATGGCAAAGAAATCGACACTTTCGTTGATCACTCGGCTCGGGCGCCCCGAGATGTCGCTGGCCAATGCTGATGTAGAATTAAGGTCTTTCCAGGCCAGTGGAAAGTCGAGCGACCGAACCAGGAGTGGGCTGCGGATTTCAAGGAACTGGCCATCCAGCGCCACCGATCGTCGGAGATCTGCGCAGGGGTTCCCCGAAGGAAACGATTGTTTTCACTCTCCGAAAGCGGTGAAGGAAAAATACGCGCTGATGGCCGAAGAAACCAACGACGAACACTACCTCAAGGCGGCCACCGAGCTTGGCGACACGCAAAACGTGGTCGCCCACCAGCCGATCCTTTCCAGCAACGGAATCAAGGTGGTCGAGCGCGGCGTGCGCGTTGATAGCCGGCTGTTCGAGCGCCTGCTCAATCACCGCTTGCAGGTGCCCATCGACGAAAGCCTCACGGCGGAGCAGGCGGTCACGCTGGACGAGTTACGCGATCTGGCCGAGAAGCTCATCGACGAGCGCCCTTTCTACGGGCAGCTCGCTGCCCAACTCAGTGATCGCGTCACCTTGCTCGGGGCCATCGGCAGCATTGCCCTTCCGAAGCCGATCGCCTTCAGGTTGACCGTCGCCCGTGATCGTCGCGGCGCCATCTTCGGCCACAGCCTGCAGGTGGCGCTGATTGCACTTCACCTGGGCATACGCCAGGAGTTCAAGGTGGCCGAGTTGCGGGCGCTGGCGGCGGCGGCCCTGCTCCAGGATGCCGGCATGTTGCATATCGACCCGGCGATGCTCCAGGCGGAACACAGGTTCGATGCCGCCGAACGGCGACAGCTGCATGCGCACCCGCTCACTTCCGCGATGATCGTCAAGCAGCAACCGGAATACCCGCAGGCAGTCGGCAGAGCCATTCTCGAGCACCATGAACGGCACGACGGGAGCGGCTATCCGCGCGGACTCAAGGGGGCCGAGATCAGCGTGATGGGCCGCATACTGCTGCTCGCGGAGGTCGTCGCTGGTGTTCTGGACAAGGACATCCGGGCACCCGAGAGACGCCTGTCGCTGATCCTGCGGCTGAACCACGTCAAGTTCGATGCCCGGATGTCGAAAGCGATATTGCGACTGCTCGAGCAAGGCGCCGTCGACGCGAGCGATGTCGAGCAGGACCGCCGCAACGCCGAGCGGCTCAAGCGCCTTGATGAGGACTTCGGCGAATGGAGCCAGGCCCGTTCAGAGTTGGTGAACTACGCTGCAGGCGCGCCGACGGTTGGCGCTTTTCTGACTGATCGCGTCGTGGCGTTGGAGCGTTCACTGGCCGACGCCGGTCTGCACCCTGATCAGCTCAAGTCGGTGTGCCTCGACATCGGTGACCAGCCGGACGCGCTTGGCGAAGTGGCCATGCTAGCGCGTGAAGCGGGTTGGCAGCTGAACGGGATCATCCAGGATGTTTTCTGCCGCTTTCCGACACTGGAGAGCAGCGAACAGCCAGGGGAAGTCGCGATCCGGGACTGGCTTCTGCGGCTGAGCGGGCGCTTGCAGTAAGGCGCCCGACATTGGTCAACGTTCGCGCTTGCTTCGGGCCGGCGCGACCTTGCCAGGCAGGTGCGCTTTCTTGCCCGGTCAGCCTTTGCCTTGCGGCAGGTCCACTTCCAGGGTGTTGCGGTTGACCTCGCCGTGGCGCTGATAGTCGAAGCGATCGACGCCCTGCAGGGCCAGGAAGACGCCCAGCCCGCCGATTTCCCGGTCGGACAGGGGTCTGCCGAGGTCTTCGGCAGTCGGCATGCCCTGCGCACGCGGATCGTAGGCCACTCCCGTATCCTCGAGAAGCACGCTCAGCCGCTGCTTGCTGGCGTCGATGGCGATGGCAATGTCGCCCGTCGTTCCCTGCTCCTGGTAGCCGTGGGTAATGATGTTGGTGGCAATCTCGTCAACCGCCAGAATCAGGCGATAGCTGGCTGCGTCGTCCAGGCCGGCCTCCCGGCAAGCCTGCGTGAGCAGTTGGCGGATGGTCGACAGCGCCGCCAGGTTGGCTGGGATGCTGTACCGTGTCATGAGCGATCAGGAGCGTACGTCCGCCGGGCTCAGGGGTAGCTTTCCTGGACGTACACAGACTGGTCGAAGCCGCTCATCTGCAGGGTGTTGAGGACCGGACCGCCGGCGCCAACGACGTAAATGCTGACGTCCCGTCCCATCTGCTGCTTGGCGAATACGAGTACCCGCAGGCCGGCGCTGGCCATGAACTGCAGCTTGCTGACGAAGAGGACGAGCTTCTCGGGTTTTTGCTCTGCGACCTGCTCGATGGCCTGGCGGAACTCGCCGGCCACGGCGGCGTCAAGTTCGCCTTCGAGGTTGATCCATGCCTCGCGGCCCTTCATTTCCACACGGGTGCTGAATGTCATGTTTGCTGTCTCCACGGATTGGTCTATTGGTCTATTGGTCTATTGGTCTATTGGTCTATTGGTCAGGCTGGCAGGCGCGGGCGCCCGATGAGTATGGCCACGGCGCGGCCGCCAACCAGGAAGCTCTGCAGATTCTCCTGCAGCGGTATTTCCTCGCCGGGTTCCCGAATGTCGTCGGGGGCCGCCAGGCTGGTATTGGCAAACAGGTGCCAGTGATAGCGACCGGGCAGTTCGGGTAGTTCGAAGGGCAGGGCGTCCCAGAAGCTGTTGATCGCCATGTACAGGACCGGCGTGGAATTCCCGCCTTGACCGGCCTGACGTTCGCGGAGCAGGAAAGCCAGGGCGCGCGAGTCTTCCGACCAGTCGGCTTTCCACGCTTGCGTACCGTGCCAGATGATGTCGGCCGGCGAGCGGCTGGTTCCGAAAAACTCGCCGGTACGCAGCAGCGGGTGTGCCTTGCGCAGGGCGATCATCTTGCGCGTGAAGTCGAACAGGTCGCTGTTGCGTTCGCGCAGCGTCCAGTCGAGCCAGTTCAGCTCGTTGTCATGGCAATAGGTATTGTTGTTGCCACGCTGCGTGCGGCCCAGTTCATCGCCCATCAGGAGCATGGGTACGCCGTGGCTCATGAGCAGGATGGCCAGGGCATTCCTGATCATGCGCTGGCGCAGGGCATTGACCTGCGCATCGTCGGTTTCGCCTTCGGCGCCACAATTCCAGCTATGGTTGTCGTTGCCGCCGTCGCGATTATGTTCGCCGTTGTCGTCGTTGTGCTTGTCGTTGTAGGTGAACAGATCGTGCAGCGTGAAGCCGTCGTGGCAGGTGATGAAGTTGATCGACGCGGTCGGACCGCGTTCGTTCCAGCCGTAGAGATCGGGCGAGCCCTGGATGCGCTCGGCCATCACCGGCACCATGCCTTCGTCTCCTTTCAGGAAACGGCGAATGTCGTCGCGGTACTTGCCGTTCCACTCGGCCCAGCGTCCGTAGGCCGGGAATGAGCCGACCTGATACAGGCCGCCGGCATCCCAGGCTTCGGCGATCAGCTTGCACTTGGCGAGCACCGGGTCGAAGGCCAGGCTTTCCAGCAAGGGCGGGTTGGGCAAGGGGGCGCCGCTCGGCGCACGGCCAAGGATCGAGGCCAGGTCGAAGCGGAAACCGTCGATGTGGTATTCGGCCGCCCAGTAGCGCAGGCAGTCGAGAACCATGTTGCGGACGACCGGGCTGTTGCAGTTCAGCGTGTTGCCGCAGCCGCTGAAGTTGTAGTAATAGCCTTCCGGAGTGAGCATGTAGAAGGTCTGGTTGTCGATTCCCCGGAACGACAGCGTCGGACCGTTCTCGTTGCCTTCGGCGGTGTGGTTGAAAACCACGTCGAGCATCACTTCGATACCGTTGCGATGCAACTCCTTGACCAGGTTCTTGAACTCGTCCACCTCCATGCCGAAGGGTCCGGTCGCGGCGAAGCCGGCCTTGGGCGCGAAGAAGCCAACCGTGCTGTAGCCCCAGTAGTTGAGCATCATCTCGCCGGTTTCCGGGTTGGCGCGGCTGTTCTCGAACTCGTCGAACTCGAAGATCGGCATCAGCTCGACGCAGTTCACTCCCAGCTCCTTGAGGTAGGGGATGCGCGCCGCGATGCCGGCATAGGTGCCGGGGTGCTTGACGTCGGCCGACGGATGAGCGGTGAAACTGCGCGTGTGCAGTTCGTAGATCACCAGGTCGGCGAGCGGCGTCTCCAGAGGACGATCGTCTTCCCAGTCGAAATCCTCGAAGATCAGTCGCGCACGCTGCGGGTATAGGTCGTTCCAGTCGGGTGGCTGGCCCCAGTGCGTCCGCCCGCCGATCGCCTTGGCGTAGGGGTCGAGGAGAACCTTCGAGCGGTCGAAGCGGTGTCCGGCGCCCGGGTCCCAGGGGCCATCCATGCGGTAGCCGTACTCGATGCGCTCGCATTCGAGGTCGAAGACGACCATGCACCAGACGTTGCCGACGCGAAAGGCCTCCGGGAAGGGGATCTCCACGAATGGCTCCGGCGCGCCTTTCTCGAAGAGCACCAGGGTGCACGCGGTGGCGTGGCCGGAGCTGATCGAAAAATTGACGCCGCCCGGCACCAGCGTCGTACCGAAGGGATACGCCCGCCCGGGACGCAGTTTGTAAGCGCCGTGCTGGTGTGTCGGGTAGAAATCGATACGCGTATCCATCTCACCCCTTCTTGAGCGTCTGCAGTGCCTCATCGACACTGTTGGCGACGGTGAAGAACTTCAGGAAGCCGGTGATCTCCATGGTGTCCCTGATCGATTCGGCGAGCCCGGCGATGGCCACCCGGCCATTGTGCGATGCCGCGTGGCGGTAGAGCAGGAGCAGCATGCGCAGACCGGCGCTGGACATGTAGCTGACCGCGCCGAGATCGAGGACCAGCGCGCTATCGTTCTGCAGCAGGGGCAGGATCTTCTCCTGCAACTTGGGCGCAGAGCTGCCGTCTATCTCGCCCTTGACGACGACGACGGTCATCCCGTCGCGGGGGAATGCTTCAAGCTCGATCGACATAGGCCGGAATCCTTCGTTGAATTTAGTGCGGGGCTACTTGACGGGGGTCAGAGTCACCTTGACGCGGACATCCTGGCGCGAGTCCGGCAATTGCACCGACAGTGCGTCGGCGTCGAATGCCGCGTACGGGCGACCGTCGACCTCGACCGCCGTCAGGCGGACGCTGCCCCTGGGCAGGATGTCCGGAGCCACGCGCAGGACGCGGCCGGGGAAACCATCGGGCCGCGGCTTGAAGTACAGGCACATCGGCTCTTTCTTGATCAGCAGGTTGATATAGGTTGCTGACAGATAGCATAACTCGGTCGAGTGATAGGCGCTCATCGAGTGGCTGCCCTTGAGTCGTTCGTTGCCGAGCAGATAGGGCAGGCCGTTGGCCAGGACGTTGAAGTAAACGCCGCCGTCGTCGTGATCGAGGAAGAAGGCGTTGTAGAAAGCGGCCGCTTCGCGGCCGTGCTTCTCGTAGTCCTTGTCGCCCAGGCAACCCTGCAGAATGAGGTAGGCGAGAATCGCCTGCTCCTGCTGCCACCAGGCCTTGCGATCATGCCAGACGAAGCGGTGCGCTTCCTCGCCGGGCGCCAGCGTGCGCTCAACGACATCGTACCAGCCGCCGCGCAGTCGGTCGGAACCGACGTCGGGCATCAGTTGGGCGATCTTCTCGGCCAGTTGCACGTAATCGTCATTCGGACGAATGCTGTGGATGCGCATCAGATTCCAGGCAATCTTCAGATTATGGCCAACCACTGCGCGGTCCTGCTGCCAGTTCCAGGTGCTGTCGTGGCTCCAGTCCTCGTGGAAACGCTCCTGGACAAACGGCGAATGCGCGTAGTCGGGGAAGTGCTTGACGATGGTGTCGGCGGTGTCTACCAGGAAGTCGAGGTGCTTTTCCTCGCCGGTGGCCAGCCACAGGTTGATCAGGTAGGCGGGCGCGTGGTCGCCGACCGAGTTCCAGTTCTTGCGCGCGCGGTTGTTGCCCTTGTCGAGCAGGGGCGAGCGGGGGTCGAGGCTGATCGGATCGATATGCGAGAAATAGCCACCTTTTTCGTCGTCCTTGTAGAACTTGTCGAAGAGTTCGATCGTCTTCTCGATGTCGTAGAGGATGCGCGGATCGCCAGTGAGACGATAGGTTTGGGTGGGTCCGGCGAGCGCGTAGATCTGCTCGTACATGGGCAGCGAATCGTAGTCGTCGCCGAATTCCGAAGTCAGCAGCTTGTGCTCGCGGTCGCCGGAAACCTGGACGCCGTGATACCAGTAGATGAGGTCCTCTTCGGCGTCGCGAAAGCGCATATGGCCACGCAGATACTCGGTGCCTTTTTCGGCGGCCTCGAGGAAGCTCTCTTCGCCGGTCAGCATATACGCCGAGGCCATGCCGTAGACCATCCGCGAAATGGTGTCCGTCTCCTGCAGGTAGTCGCCTTTCTTGCCGCCGGCCAGATGCAGGATGGTGCGATAGTTGCGGTAATCGATCGACTGGCTGGGGTAGTTGAACTGCCAGCGCAGGTAGCTATTGGCGATCGAGCGGATCTGCCTGATCCACCAGTCCGGCTCCTCGTGCCGGTACACCCCGGCGCCTTCGCCCGGGAAGACCATCGATTTCACCTCGGCGCGCAACTCTCCGGCTTGCGGATAGAAGACGCAGTAGGCAAAGACCTGCTGCCCCGGTTGCAGCATTTCAGCCATGCGCCCGGTGCAATCCTGGTACGAGTCCTCGAGGTTCTCGGCAATGCGCGCGTAGGTGTTCGGCGTGAGGTAGGCGCGGAACTCGCCTCCATTGCTGGTCTGAAGATCGAAACTGCGCGCGGCGCGATCGACTTGGGTGACGTAACCGGCAATGGTGTCCGAATAGGAATATGCTTGCGTCTTCATGACTGCTCCTCGCGATTGTAGAATTTGTTGTTCAGTCTGAATGCCGCAGCTACCTTAGCCGCGACCCCGATGGGCGGTCAACTGCTAATTGTCGATTGCCGGCCGCACTCGCTTGCATCTATAAATCATGATTTTCCCGATTCGCTGGCCGGGCGGCCGATCTGCCTGCCGGTGGCCACGAAGCGCATACTCGAGGACCTGCATGCCGCCTGAAGATAGCCAGAACCTGATCACCATGCTCGATGACCTGGGCATTGTGACCCGCAGCGTCGAGCATCCGCCGCTGCGAACGATAGACGACAGCAAGCGCCTGCGTGGCGATCTGCCGGGAGGTCACGCCAAGAGCCTGTTTCTGAAGGACAAGAAGGGTGGCTACTGGCTGCTGGTGGCCTTGGAGCAGACGCGCGTCGACCTGCGCAGCGCGGCGAGCCTGCTGCAGGCGCCGCGCTTCTCGTTTGCCGGAGAGCAGGCGCTGGCTCGCCTGCTCGGCGTCGTTCCCGGCGCCGTGTCGCCCTTCGCAGCCATCAACGACGTGCACGGCCAGGTCTGCGTGGTAATCGAGCAGCGTGTGCTGGCCTGCGGCCTGCTCAATTGTCACCCGCTCAGAAACGACCGCACGACGACCATCGCCACCAGCGACCTGCTGAAATTTCTCGAGCAGGTAGGGCATCCGCCGCGGATCATCGATCTTCCCGAGGTGGCGACGAGCGCGTAGCGAGCGCGGCGTGTGCGGTGTGTGTTGAGCCGCCCGCTTCGTCACGCGTTGCCGCCGAGAACGCTTGCCCTGGTGCCGTCGCCGGCGCCGGCAGGCAGCGTCTCCTCCGCCACCGCGGCAGGCTCGTTACCGGCCGCACCCTGCCAGCGCAGCGCGAGCAGGGTGATGTCATCGCTCTGCGGGTGGCCGCCGACGAAAGTGCGCACGGCATCGATCACCTTGGCGATGATCGTGCGCGCCGTGCAGGCGTCGGATATCGCGTCCAGCGTCGTGCCCAGGCGTTCTTCCTTGAACAGCTCGTGTTCGCTGTTCATCGCCTCGGTGACCCCGTCGGTATAGACCACCAGGGCCTCGCCCGGCTGCAGGCGGATGACGTCGTCGCGGTAGACCGAATCGGCGACGAAGCCGAGCACCAGCCCGCCCTTCTTCTTGGCGAGCATGTCTGAGCGGCCATTGCGTCGCAGGACGAAAGGCAACTCGTGGCCGCCGTCGCTGCACGTGATTTCACCGCTGTCCAGATCGAGGATGCCGGCAAAGACGGTGACGAACATGCCTTCCGGATTGTTCTCGCAGAGCGTTCGATTGACGCGCTCCATGATTCCGGCAACCGAGCTCGAATCGCGCTTGGCCTCGACCGTGAACAGCGTCTTGGTGACGGCCATGAACAGTGCCGCCGGCACGCCTTTGTCGGAGACGTCGCCAATCAGGAAGAACAGGCGCCGCTCGTCGAGCGGAAAGAAGTCGAAGAGGTCGCCGCCGACCGCTTTCGCCGGTACGAGAAGCGCATGCAGGTCGAAGCGGGCGTCCGGCGGCGAGCCGAAGACGCGCGGCAGCATTCCCATCTGGATGTCGCGCGCCGCCGACATCTCGCCTTCGATGCGTTCCTTGGCGGCGGTCGTCGCCTTGAGGTCGGCGATGTAGGTTTTCAGCGTGGTGACCATCGAGTACAGGGCATTGCCCAGATAGCCGACCTCGTCCTTGCGGTTTTCCGACACCTTGAGCAGTTCGGCGTGCATTTCCTGGTCGGGATCGAAATTGTGCTCCACCAGGCGATGGGTCTGCAGGGTCAGCTGCGACAGCGGCCGGACGATGCGGTTGAGGAAGGGCAGAGCCAGGGTCATGCCGAGCAGCAGCAGGGCGATGGTCACGCCGCCACCGACGCGCAGCAGCGAATTCATTTCCGCCGCCATGTTGACCGGCAGGCGCATCAACGCCGCGCCGTTCGGCAAGCCGTCGGCTCCGAAGATCGGCGCCGCAACGTACAGGAAGGCCTGCTGGAAGAGCGCATTGTGGAAGCCGCTGTTTTCGAGGTACGAAGCCGGCGCGCTGGTGCTGATGACCGCTTCGACGAAGCTGCGTTCCGCTTCGCTCAACCTGGTCGTCGTGTTCGTGCGCGGGTCCGAGGTGGCGGCCAGAGGCTCGAGCTGGCTATCGAAAATCCAGATCGTGTCGATCTGTGCCGCCGAGAGGACGGTCTCCACCATGCGCTTGAGGCCGACGCTGTGGATGATCCGGTTGGCGCGACTCGGCAGGCGGGCGATCAGCGCCATTCCCTGGCGATCCGGCGTCGCAACGGCGCCATAGTAGAGTTCCCGATGGTCGAGGTCGCGGATCTGCAGATCGCTCGATACGCTGAATTGCTGCCCCTGCAGGAGCGGCTTGAACACTGGTAGCAGGGTCAGCCCGGAGTCGACGGCGATGCGCGCATCGATGTCGTCGAGCGACCAGAAGAGGGGGTTGCCGCGGGCGTCGCTGACCCAGATTTCCGGAATGCCATTATTCGCCGCGATCGTCCGCAGGGTGCGGTTGATATCCTCGGCGGACGCATTTTTCCGGCGGGCAAGCTGCGTCAGCTGGGCCACCATGTCGGCCTGCGTGCGCACCTCCTTGTCGACGATCTGGTTGATCACCGCCGGCACCTGCTGGATGAAGGTGACTGACTGGGCGAGGGTCTGGGCGATCAGCGTTCCCTCGCTCTCGGTCCGTTGCAGGACGGACTGCCACGAGACATAGGCGAACACCCCGGCGGTACTGGGCAGGCCGATGACGAGGATCGTCGTGACGAGGAGGAAAAGGCGGCGGCGCAGGGTCATGGCGAAGGGCCTACTTCAGCCAGATGATCGACGCGGACAGGCGTTGGGCGACGACGTAATCGAGCGGGAAATAGACGACGCCGCGTGGTCCGAACCATTTGTCGTAGATCTCGAAATAGCCGCCACGGTACTGGTCGACGCCCTCCAGGAGGTCGGCAAAGACCTCGTTGACGAAGGCGCGCCACTCGGAGTCGTTCTGCGGCAGGCTGCAGGCCATCGCTTCGTAGGACAGCTCTTCGGTGCGTGGCAGCAGGGTGACCTTGCTCTTCAGCGGGCTCTTCTCGACCATCGCGCGCAGCACGATGCCGATGTTGGCCAGGCCGTCGAGTTCGCCGCGGGCGAACATCTCGAAGCCGGTGGCCATGTCCGGCACCTCGACAATCAGCGCATCCGGCACGTGCTGCTTGAGAATTCCTTCGGTCGTCGTTCCGGCGGCGACGCCGATGCGTCGGCCATGCAGACTGCCCAGGCCCTGGCCACTCGTGCGCAGGACCATGATGCGCGTGCCGTTGCCGAAGAAGGGAATCGAGAAATCGACGGTTTTCTGGCGTTCCCAGGTGGGGGTGGTGATTCCGCACTCGATGTCGATGGCTTGGCTGGCGACCAGCTCCATGCGGTCGCTGGCGGTGGTCGTGCGCAACCGGGTTTCGATTTCGCGACCCAATTTCTTGCTCAGTTTCTTGCGGATTTCGTCGATCAGGTCGACCGAGAAGCCGACCAGGCGCTCCTTGTTTTCACCGGCCGCCTTGACCCGGTAGCCAAAGGGAACGGCGTCGGCGCGGGTGCCGGCGTTGAGGACGCCGCTGTTCCGGATGCGTTCGAGGACCGGCTCGGCGTGGGCCGGGCCCTGCACGGCGAATGCCAGCAGCGCTGCCCCGGCAAGGGCTGGCAGGCGAACAGTGGCAGCGCGAAGAGTGGCAGCAATCCGTTTCAATGTGTTCCCCAGAAGTCGCTGGCGATTCAAGACGCTGCCGCCTCGATGCGTGCCAGCAGGCGCTTTCGCGCGTAGCCCATTGCCCAGTTCAGCGGCAGGCAGAAGAGCAGGAAGTAGGCGATCGCGTAAGTGTACACCCAGAGCATCGTTTCATCGCCGCCGACCGCGGCGATGACCACATTGCAGCGCGAGACGATTTCCCCGACGCCGATCACCGAAGCCGTGCTCGAGGCCATGACGATGATCAGCAGATAGGTCGTCCAGCTGGGAATGAAGAGCAGCGCCGCCGCGTGGTTCCGGTTTTGCCGGTGCTGCAGGGCGACGAAGAGATTGTCGGAGACGAAGCCGATGACGGCCACCGAGAGCGCCAGCGACGCCTTGAGCCAGACCGGAAAGGCATACAGGTCGCCGGCCATGGCGAACTCTGCCGGAATCAGGAAGGCGAGATAGAACAGAAATACGAAGGTCGGGATGTTGCGCGTCAGTTCGGTGAGCAGCAGGCTGGCGTGCGCCAGCGGCCCTGGCCCGGAAAGGCGCAGGCGGGCAAGAACGGCGCCGAACAGCGTGCCGATGAGCATGGCGACCAGTGAAATGAGGATGTTCCACGCGAAGCCGCCGGCCAGGAAGGGCGTCCACGTCCACAGCAGGTCGACGATCTCAGTGCTCGCCACGGCGCAGAATCCTTCGTTCGAGGAGGTTGAAGAACTGGACGACGGCCAGCACGAGCAGGAAATAGGTGATCATCAAGACGTTCATCATCACCGCCGCGTTGCCGCGTTCGGCGACGATCGCCGTCGCTGCCGAAACCAGTTCCGGGACCGCGATGACGCTGGCCATGCCGGTTGCCTTGACGACGTTGATCAGCGAGGCGACGACCGGCGCGTAGGCCAGGCGCAGGGACTGCGCCAGCGTCCGCCAGCGCAGCGCGAAGCCGGCCTGCTGTTGCCTGAGGACTGCCGTCGCGTCGAGCAGCGCCGAGACGATGGCGCAGCCGGTGTACGTCGACAGGCAGACGATGGCGATCGCCGCGCCGTCGAAGGTCCAGCCGAAGCGACTGACGATGACGTGGCCGACGCCGAAGAAGACCAGGTAGATCAACAGCAGCGGCGGTGTCATGCGGGCGAGCGCGGCGAACGAACGGACCAGGCCGCGCAGCCAGGGCAGGCCGGCTTCCGCCGCCAGGGCGCCGAGGCAACCGACGGCGAGGCTGCCGGCAATGCACGCCACCATCAGCTGCAGCGTCACCCACAGGCCATGCAGGAAGAGGCTGCGGTCGTAGGCGTCGTGGATGATGCTCACGTCGAAGCCCGCCCGTTCCTTGAGCAACAGGCCGAAGCGCTGGATGCCGTCGACGTCGGCCGAGCTGAGCAGGAACCTGTTGCGGCATTCCGCCGGCCATTGGTCGCCGTCGGCCTTGCTCTGGCGGGTGCAGAGCGGGCGACCGTCCGGCTGTAGCCGTGTCCACAGTTCGCGCATGTCGACCAGGAAGCGGCTGGGTTTGATCGCCCAGCGCTGCTCGGCGGCAATCAGCCAGCCGCTGCGGTGCCAGTCGGCGATGGTATCCGAGATGACCTGCTCGAGTCGGGAGCCGCGCTCGCTGGCGGCCAGCGCAATCGCCCACGGCGAGACCATCATCGACGGCAGCGGCGTCTCGTAGTTTGCCAGGTCGCTGTCGGCGAGCAGGCCGACGATGCCGGTGTCGTCGTAAAGCCAGGCGTCGCAGCGCCCGTCGCGCAGCGCCAGGCGGGTGTCGCGCGTTCCGTTGAAGACCTGCAGTTCGAGCAGAAAGCGCTGCGCCATCGGTCGATTGAAGTAAGCGCCCTGCGTGGCGCAGACCTTTCTGCCGCGCAGGTCGGCCCAGGTCGACAGGTGGCTATTGGGCGGCGCGACGACGGTCGCACCGCTGGCGTAGTAGCTGGGCTCGACCAGGGTGGCGATCTCGCGGCGTTGTGGGGTGTCGCCGAGCGTGGCGATGACCACGTCGATGGCGCCTTCCTCGAGCTTCTGCAGGCGGTTGGTCGATGTCACGGCAACCAGTTGCAGGCGCACGCCGAGACGACGCGCGAGTTCGCCGGCGAGGTCGGCCTCGAAGCCGATCAGGCGGCCGTTGCCGTCGCGCATGCCGAACGGCGGGTAGTCCGATTTGACGCCGGCAATCAGGGCGCCGCGCTTCTCGATCAGATCGAGCCGGTCGGCCGGCGTTGGTGGCGCTGCCAGTGCGGTGCGTCCGCAGGCGAGGGCCAGCAAGGGAAACAGCCAGACGGCAAGAAGCAGCAGACGGCGGGCCATCACCGCGGCTTTACTGCCGTTGGCCGGGTGCGGGTGGCTGCGCCATCCGGGTGCTCTCATCGCCGTCGCCGCTTGCTTCGGCGACGGCGAGAAAGCCGTAGGCGTAGCGCAGCGGCAGGAGCCTGGTCAGCAGGCGGTCGAGCTTGTGCAGCACCTTCGAGCGCACGACGCCACTTTCCGGAAGAACGCTTTCGGCGCCGACGTGAAGGATGCGAAATCCCTGTTCCTCGAGCTCCTGCACGAATTCATCGAGGCCGTACAGGTGGTAGTACATCTCGACCACCCCGTCATCGGAAGTCCGTTCGTAGAGAACGTCGCCCAGCTCGAGGTGTCCCGCTTCGACCAGTTTCCGCGACGCCACCTGTTGGCGGGGAAAACGCCGCCCGGCGTTCGGCACGCTGACCACGATCCGCCCGCCTGGCCGGAGCAGCACCCGGATGGCGGCCAGGGTCTGGCGGCGCAGTGCGCGCGAATAGATGTGAGCGAGCACGCCGAAAAGCATGATCGCCAGGTCGAACCTCTCGTCCGGATCGATGCTCTTCGCCACCACCGACAGGTCGCCGAGCAGCGGGCGCAAGCGTCCGCTCGCCACGTGCCCGGCGTATCGAGAAGACAGCTCGTCGATGGCTTCCCGGCTGACGTCGCAGGCGACGACCGACAGCGGCGTGCGTTCGAGCAGTGCTTCGGCATAGCGGCCGCTGCCGCAGCCGATGTCGAGAACGCTTCCGCCCTGCGCACCGAGCTGGTCAAGCACAATGGCCAGCGTCGACGGGTTGGCTTGCGGATAGCGCTGCTCGTAGAGCCGGCTGGCGAAGTACCGGTCGTAGCTTTCTACGAGCGAGACGGGCGGCGGCATCGATCGCTTTCGTGGGCCGGACCTGCGCCGTCGGCCGCCCTGCGCCCGGCGCGGCCGCGGTCGCTCGCGACGAGAACGACGGCGAGCGGGTGCGACAGGAAGCGGGTCAATCCGCTTTCTCGATTTCGCTCAGAAAGCGGCTGATGAACTGTTCGGTGATCCCCGGATGCTTGCCGGTGATCAGGTTGCCATCGACGACGAGATCGACGGTTCCCTCGGGGCCATAGATGACTTCCGCGCCGGCGTTTTCGACGTCACAGATGATGTTGTGGGCGCAGGTGACGCGGCGGTTCTGGAGCAGCGCGCGGTCGGCGCAGAGCAGCCACAGGCTGTGGCAGATGGTGCCGAGCTTGACCTTCGGCGCGGCCATCGCCTGGCGCAGGAAAACGACCGCCGGCGCCTGATTCGGTTCGCCCTTGCGCGGCGTGACCTGATAGCGCAGGCGGTCGCTGGCGTAAGCACCGATGATGATGATGCCCTTGAACTCGTCCGCCTTGACCGAATTGATTTCGGTCTCCACCAGCACGTGCTCTTCGACCCAACCGTTGTCGGGATTGGAACCGAAGGTCAGGTTGGCGTTGCCCCACAGGTGCGAGAGATAGACGACCTGGTAGCCGTGCCTGGGGAACAGGTCGTTGAAAAGGCGGTACTCGGTCATGTCGAAGTGTTCTTCGACGAGGACGCCGATCCTGCCTTTTGTCGCTTCGCCAACGATGCCGCGCAGGGGAGGGAGGGGGGAGGTTTCGGTCATGGCACGATTCCTTGAGTAGGTTGGAACTCAGTCATGGATGGCAAACAAAAATTCTGCCGCGCTTGGCAGCCACGCGCGCCCCTTTGCAGTTGCCCTTGACGCCAGGCACTGCGATGTCGCTGCGGGTGCGATGCGATCCGAAGGTGGCAGCGGGATGGCGGCGTGGCGTGATAGCTGTCATGTCACAGTCAAACGGCCGCTCGGGCTTCCCGGAACACCAGGTGGCGATGGACAACGAGAACGGCGGTCAACAGCCAGCCGGCACGAGAACGGCTGAGTATGCCGCGTGGCAGCCCCGTTCCAGGAATGGCTCAGACAGCGTGCGACGCCGACCGATGGTACGCGCTGGTTCCCTGTTCTGCAAATGCCGCGCGGGCAGCGGGCAGACCGACTGACGGGGCGAACACCGGTTCCCTGCAGGCACGCCGAGCGCTTCAGCCCGCCAGTCGGCGGGCGCCCGTCTCGTGGTTACAACGGAGGAAGGCCACCCTGCGGCTTAGTCGCCGTCCGTCGCGTCGCGGCCTTCCGGTGCCGTGCTGGCGCTAGCAGCCTGTCGGACTTGACCTCGGTCAAGTCCGCGAATTTCACTATGCGGAACAAAAAAGCCGGATTTCCTTGATTTGCTGGCTTTTCCGAGGGTTTCCCCCTCCTTTTCCCTACTGTGGACGCAACACGGCCAGGCGCTTTAAATTCCATGCCATGCAAACCAGCGTCCACTCACCGGTGACCTTCTTCAAACCGCGCAGTGAGAAGCGGCGAAATCCCATCACCGACTTGATGATCCCGAACACCGGTTCGATGGTCTGCTTGCGTAGCGCGTAACGCGCTCGCCCTTCCTTGGTCTTCAGCCGATGGGACATGGCCTGCACGGGTGTGGCACCCTCAGGCAACGACGCCGGCTCACTGTGGCGCTCCCGCCAGCCCGGGTGGTGCTCGTCGCGAGCGACAGCGATCAGGGGATCAATGTCGGCCGCCTGACACGCCTTGATGTTCTTCTCGCTGCAGTAACCGCTGTCGGCGATTAGACATTCCACGGTGCCGAGTACGCCGGCCGGCGCCTTGAGGGTGGCCAGCATCGGCTCGACCTGCTCTTTATCGTTGGGCGCCTGCGAGACCCCGGTGGCGACGATCAGCATCGTTGCCGCATCAGCCGCCGCCTGGGCGTTGTACGCTTGTTTGAAGCCGCCACCGGCCACCGGCATGATGCGCGACTCTTCGTCCGTGAGGTTGACCTGATCACTGGCCCGTGCGCCAGGCTCGGGGGGCTTGGGTGGCTTGCCTCCCAGCTTCTTACCGGTCGCCTTTTCCTTGGCTGCGCGGCGGGCGATCTTCTCCTCGTACTCGGCCTTCTCTCGCTGATAGCGCTCCTTGGCCCGAGCAGCAATCGTGGCCTTGGCGGCGGCCATGGCCGCCAAGCGATCTTCCCGACGCTTCAGCTCCTCGGGCAGGTCGACACCCGTCGGAAGGTCGGCCTGATCCGCTTTTTCAGCCAGCGCCAGCAATTCCTGAACCTCGGCCTTGAGCTGAACTTCCAGCTTTTCGATATGCCCGTGTGACAGCGCCGTGTGCCGTGAGGCATTGGCCTCCATCTTCGTCCCATCGAGACAGATGTTACCCACCTTGAGCACCTTCATTTCCTTGGCCATTTCGAGAATCTGTAGAAACAGGTCGCTCAGTTCGTCAAGGAAACGGCGACGGAAGGCCGCCAGACTGTCGTGATCCGGATGAAGATTGGCGGCGATGAAGCGGAAGGCCACCGAGTCGTAGGTCGCCTGTTCCAGCCGGCGGCTGGAGAAGACACCCGTGGCGTAGCCATACACCAGGATCCCCAGCAGGGTCGCCGGATGATAGGCTTTCGATCCGCGCCCGGCGTACTGCTGAATGAGCCTGGAAAGATCAAGCTGGTCGATCACGTCAACAATGAACCGGGCCAGATGATCCTGGTTCAGCCAATCGTCAACTGACGGCGGGAGGAGATAGTCGGTCTTGCGGTCAGCGACAATGAACTTGGCCATGTGACGACTCGGTAGCTCGAACAAAGTATGATTTTATCATGTGCGGTTCACGACACCGGGAAAGTCCGACAGGCTGCTAGGACTTGGCGTCAAGCAAGTCGTTGAGGGCGGCAAAGCAGCCAACCATCTTGTTGAAACCCGCATAAACGGTCAGGAACAAGAACAACTCTTCGATCTCCTCGCGGCTGGCTCCCTGCGCCATGGCAATATGGACGTGCGCGGCGAAGGCGCTGCCAGAACCGCCCAGCGGACTCTGGTTGACGACGTCCGTCGTCAGGGCGATCAAGGCCTTGGTCTTCTGGTCGAGCAGCGGAAGGCCCCACACTTCGCCAGCCACCCGGGTCACCCAGGGACCGTACTTCGGGTTGATTGCGGCGAGTTTTTCCTGGAGATCCTTGTCATCGAGAACGGCGTTCGGGTAGGGCGTGGTCATGGTCGTTTCCTTTTCGTGATCAGCTTGGGCAATTCTTCGGAGGTCAAGGCGTCGCGCACAAGGTCCACTATCCGCTCGCCAGAAGCGGGCTCCCTCGGAATCGGAAGTCCAGCCGGCCAGGCCGGACTCTATGGAGTCCGGCCGTCGGAAGTTAGTTCCTGGTGATCAGTTGCAGCAATTCTGGAGATGAAAAGACGTCTCTATAGAACGTCAACTGCTCACCCTTGAAATAGCAGCCGCCTCGATGGCCTCGCCTGACCCAGGAAACGCTTCCTTTGGCAAGCGTTTCACTCGTCTGATCGTCGATGCAGTTCCATTCGAACCATACGAATTCCCCATGAAACATGACGATCGGCCAGGCCATGCACACGCCCGGTTGCGCGATTAACGCCCACCAGTGCTGTTCTCTGACTTTCTGTTCTTCAATGCCGTAGAACGGTCCGTCCTGGCAGAAATAGACCAGCTCCTGCCGGTATTCCCCGGTGAGGATATCCCCTCTGCCCTGTCTCAATGCCTCGCAATGAGTCGGCCACCACTCCCTGTTTTCCTGTTCGATTCTGGCCATCGTATAGTCTTCGTCGATTGCCGGTAGCGACTTTTCCTGCATCTTGTTGATATTCACGGCAAGTGCGATCAAGTCACTTTTCAACGGCTCCTCTACGAGACCGGGTCTTGAATAGTCGGCCGCGAGACCCTGGTAATAATTCGTCCTCTTTTTCATGCTGGCTCCGGGGTGTCTTGGAAAACGTGCAGAACGACTACAGGTCGTTGGCGATTATATTTTCGATCGAGCGCTCGGCAAAGGCTGCGATGGTCAGGGCGGGATTTGTTGCAGCGGTTGACCCGGGAATGAATGCGCCATCCATTACATACAGGCCGTCATAGCCCATGACTCGCCCGTAGTAGTCGCACGCCTTGCCCATCACGACTCCGCCGAGTGGATGGGCGGTGATCCCGTTCACGGCCTGCGTCGTCGGGTGTGTGCGGCCGTTGCTCGTCTGTCCGGAGTCCTGCGAATCGGGTGCCTCGGCCTCGATATCGATACAGGCATCCATCAACGAATAGGTATGATTTACGCCGTCAAGTACCTTCCTTACGCCTGGTGAGTCGATCGGCCAGAATAACTTCACGGATTCGTCACGATCATCGTATCTGAACTCGCCATGGTCCTGCGGAATGCTCATTCCAAGCGAAGTCAGCGTGCCCTCTGGCGCATCCCATTGCGGGTAGACGATTATTGTCTGCGGTGAAATCGGGTTGTCGTGGTGTTTGATGACCACGCTTGCCGGTCCCCCCTGGCCAGGGTTGGTCTCCGTGCCGACGTTTCTCGTGGCAAACGTGTCGCCATTGTCGCCCCAGAATTTGCCGACAAAATCGTTCAGTTTCGGCAGCGTTCCCTTGCCCTTTGCTTTGATCAATAGCCTGGAAGTGCCAATGGACCCGGCGCCAAGAAAAAGACGTCGGGTGGTGATCGTTCCTTCTTCGAGCGATTTGCCGCTGCTGTCGATTCGCTGATAGTGAACAGCAAAGCCATCGGAATCATCTTCGCGAATTCCGGTCACGTTGTGCAGCGGGCGAATTTCCAGGTTGCCGGTTCTCAAGCCGATGTCGAGATAATTCCTGTCGAGACTTTTCTTCATCCCGCTGTTTATTCCGTACCAGATTTCCCCGTCTATCGCGGAGGGCCTCTTTTCGCCGCTTATTTCCTGTTTCGCAATATCCCAACTCGAGGCGATGAAAAGTTTTTCGGTATGAAGCCCCGCCTTTGCTGCCTGCTCGAGGAAGACCCGCGAGGACAGATAGTAGTGCGTGTTCAATACTTCATCGGGTATCTGTTCCGGTTGCATGACCGCATAGACCCGGTCGAAGTACTTCACGAAATCGGAATATGAAACCTCACTGGCGAAGACTTTCTCGAAGTTTTCCTGGGAGGGGCGTAGCAGGACGGTATTGTAGACCAGCGACCCGCCACCCACTCCGGCGGCCACCCATACCGTTACTCCGTCCTCGACACATCTTTCTACCAGCCCGGTGAACCTGGGAATGGGCTGCGGTTCAAAGAGGACGGTTTCGTCGCTCAGCCAGGCCGAACGACCATCTGGATGACGATAGCTCGAAAAGGTGTCCTGTTCGTCGCTTGTCTTCCACTCCTTTCCCCTTTCCAGGAGGACGACTTTTTTTCCCGCCGAGGAAAGTCTTGACGCCGCAACGGATCCCCCAAACCCACTTCCTATTACAAGGCAATCCACTTGTTCGCTTTGCAGCATCATCGACTCCTCAAACGGCAGATGAAATCCGCCAAGGCCCATCTCGGAAAATTGACCGGGGAGCAAGGGCTTCTTGGCTTGTCACCCATGACCCGGCCAGGACCAGGACGTGACGATATGACAAAACGGGCGCTCGGCGGCGCCCACCAGAGTATCGTTGAACACCGTAGCGCGGTCAACGCATGCTCCGGGGCAGGCACGGGATGCTTATACAAGAACAAGACCCGGCCACCTGGCGCGCCAGTCACCTTGCCGGACATCGCGCCAGCGAGCGGCAGCCGTCAGGTCGTCGGGCCGCTTGGCGAGGGACTGGCGCCGTTGCCGTTCGACAGCCTGCTGACCAGCTTTTCGTAGCCGTTTACGCCGGCACGGCGGTAGATGTCCTTCACGTAGTCGCGCACCGTGTGCGGCGAGAGGGCGAGGATTTCGGCGATCTGACGCGGCTCGTAACGCTTGAGCAGGAGGATCGCCACACGCTTCTGCTGCGGCGACAGATGGAGCCCGAAAACCTCGCCGCGCACGGCGTCGTTGACGTCGAGCTTCTCCAGGGTCACGGCAAACTCTCGGCGCTGCTCGCCTTCGGATACCCTCAGCCGCTGCGCGAGTCGGTCGATGGCGACAGAATGTGGCACACGAATGGCATGGCCCAGGCCAATGAGGCTGGCCGGGTCGACGCGCCGGGTGCTGACGACGAAGACCTCGCTGCCACAGCGCCAGATGCGCGAAGCATCGCATCGTCCGGGCAGAATCTGCGGCTCTTTCTCAGGCAGGGATTCGACGATACGTTGTGCTTCCGCGCTCAGCGCCTGGATCTTGCCTTCGCGGCTCATCACCAGTACCGCCGGGGGCCGCTGATCATCGCGTTGGCGCCGTAGCGAGAGGTAGTCGATTGCCGTCGTGGCATGGCCCACGAACCACTGAAACAGCGCCATCTCGCGCGGGTCGAAGTCGCGTTGCCGACGCTGGCGGTGCACCGAAAAAGCGCCCAGCGGCACGCCGTTCAGCTGTGGAATCACGGCCAGCGCGTGGAAATAGGGGATGCGGTTCATGAACTGGCCGAACTCGCCGCGTACCGTTCTGCCGATATCGGTGACGTCCGACAGGCGCACCACGGCGTCCGGGTTGTTGAGTGCCGGTTGCCAGATAACGTAGGGATCCAGGATCTGGTAATGCGTGAGGTAGTCGCGCATGTCGTGCTGATCGCAGTCATGCGTATAGCCCTGGCACAGCGCGCCGCCAACCGGGTCGATGGGCATGAAGACACCCGACGAGAAGGGGAGCAGGCGGCGCAACGCGTCAAACCACTCGGGCATGAGTGCTAGTGGGTCGCGATTCGGCGTCTGCCGCCTGTAGATGATATCGATCAGCGCACACAGACCGCTGTCGAGCCTGTCCGTCGTCATCTCCCCTCCGACAGCAATGCTATCACCACGGCGGCGGTATCCGATACCCCCCAAAACGGGGGGGTTGCGCTACTGACCGAATTAATTAGGGTTTGGGCCGACCAATTGATGTCGTCATACCAGGTGTGCTTCAGGGGCAAGGGCCAGCGAAATGACGGAGGGCCAAGTCCTCACTCTTGCCTTGGCTAAGGTAGGGTTTCACGCAGTAGGGACCATAGGAATGCCAGCGGCGGCATGGTTTCAAGCGACTGTCAGGGTCGCTGAAAGTCTCATCAGGAATGCAGCGCAGCGATGGCTGCCCTGTTCTCGGCCAGCCATTCTTCGCGCTGCCGTTGCTTGAGGGCCATGAGTAACGCCTGCGGGAGGGTGGCGGCGTCCATTTCGGGCGCCCTGCTCGTGATGCGCATGGTCTGTACGCATCACGATGTGCAAGAGGAGGGAAGTGGCCGAGTTCCAGCGCGGCCTCGTCCCTTGCGTCAGACGTTGAACAGGAAGTTCAGCACATCGCCGTCCTTGACGACGTATTCCTTGCCTTCGGCGCGCATCTTCCCGGCTTCCTTGGCGCCCTGTTCACCCTTGTAGGTGATGAAGTCGGCGAGGGCGATGGTCTGGGCGCGGATGAAGCCCCTCTCGAAGTCGGTGTGGATGACGCCGGCCGCCTGCGGGGCGGTGTCGCCGACGTGGATGGTCCAGGCGCGGACTTCCTTGACGCCGGCGGTGAAGTAGGTCTGCAGCCCGAGCAGCTGGTAGCCAACGCGGATCAGGCGGTTGAGGCCGGGCTCTTCGAGTCCGAGGTCGGCGAGGAAAGCGTGCTTGTCTTCGTCGTCGAGATCGGCGAGCTCGGCTTCTATCTTGGCGCAGAGGGCGACCACCGGCGCGCCTTCTTTGACCGCGTGGGCGCGCAGGCTATCGAGATGGGGGTTGTTCTCGAATCCGTCTTCGAGGACATTGCCGACGTACATCGTCGGTTTGATGGTCAGTAGGCAGAGCGGCTTGAGCAGCGCTTTTTCGTCGCTGGAAAGCGTCAGCGTTCGCGCCGGGTGGCCTTCGTTGAGGTGCGGCAGCAGGCGTTCGAGAACGGCGACCAGCTGCTGCGCTTCCTTGTCGCCCGAGCGCGCTTTCTTGCTGTCGCGGTTGAGGGTGCGTTCGACGGCGGCGAGGTCGGCGAGCGCCAGCTCGGTCATGATCGTTTCGATGTCCGAGAGCGGGTCGACGCGGCCCGAAACATGGACGACGTTTTCGTCGTCGAAGCAGCGCACGACATTGACGATGGCGTCGGTCTCGCGGATGTTGGCCAGGAACTGGTTGCCCAGGCCTTCGCCTTTCGAGGCGCCGGCAACCAGCCCGGCAATATCGACAAACTCGACGATCGCCGGCTGTACCCGCTGCGGCTTGACGATGGCGGTCAGCTGCGCGAGGCGTGGATCGGGCACTTCGACGATGCCGACGTTGGGCTCGATGGTGCAGAAGGGGTAGTTCTCGGCGGCGATTCCCGCTTTGGTCAGAGCGTTGAAGAGGGTCGATTTGCCGACGTTGGGCAGGCCGACGATACCGCATTTGAGGCTCATGCTCGGATTCCTATGGTGAGACGGTCTTGACGTGCAGCTGTCGTTGCGCGGCCGCGTAATCGCCGGCGGCGAGGTCGGGCCAGGCGAGCAGACAGCGGTCGAGGGCGCGGTCGATCAGCTCCTGCTCTTCGCGCCGGGGTGCCTTGAGGACGTAGCTGACGACTTCGGCGCGCTCGCCGGGATGACCGATGCCCAGTCGCAGGCGCCAGAAATCCGCCGTCGCCAGTCGCGCCTGGATGTCTTTCAGACCATTGTGCCCGCCGTTGCCGCCGCCCTGCTTGAGGCGGATGCTGCCCGGTTCGAGATCCAGGTCGTCGTGGACGACCAGCGTTTCGTCGGCGGCGATCTTGTAGAAGCGCGCCAGCGCAGCAACCGCCTGGCCGGAGAGGTTCATGTAGGTCATCGGTTGCAGCAACCACAATTCTCCCCGGCGGGCGACGCGGCCGAGGAACTTCCCCTGCGCCGTCAGCGGTGCCTGTAGGCGAGCAGCGAGCTGGTCGACGAACCAGAAGCCGACATTGTGCCGGTTATCCTCGTATTGGCCGCCGGGGTTGCCTAGGCCGACAATCAGGCGGGGTGGGGGCATGACATCAATGGCATGGGTCAAAGAAAAGACCGCCGTGGGCAGCGAGTGCCGGACGGCGGCCTGGGTCTGGCTGGACGCCGGGCTGCTGGCCTAGTCGTCCTTCTCGTCCTTCTCGTCCTTCTCGTCCTTCTCGTCCGTGGCAGCTGCCTCGGCGCCTTCCACTTCTTCGCCTTCGACCTCCTCCTCCTCGACGACCTTCGGAGCGATGATCGAGACGACGACCTGGTCGTCGCCGGAAACCACCGGAGTGACCTTGTCCGGGAAGACGAGTTCGGAAACGTGGATCATGTCGCCGAGCGCGAGTTCCTTCAGGTCGACTTCGATGAACGCCGGCAGGTGCTGCGGCAGGCAGCTGACTTCGATGTCGTTCAGCGCCGCGGCGACGGCACCGCCTTCAAGCTTGACGCCCGGAGCGATTTCGCCGTTCAGGAAGTGCAGCGGAATGCGCTGATGGATGGCATGGGTGGCATCGACGCGCAGGAAGTCGCAGTGCAGAACGAGCGGCTTCCAGGGGTGCACCTGGGCGTCACGCAGCAAGGCCTGCTGGCGCTGGCCATCGAGCTTGAGCGTCAGAACCGACGAGCGAAAGCCTTCCTTGCGCAGGTTGAGCAGGATTTCGTTGTGGTCGATGTCGATCATCTGCGGACCGGCCGTGCCACCGTAGACGATGGCCGGGACCCGGTTTTCGCGGCGCAGGCGGCGGCTCGCTCCGGACCCCTGCAAAGTGCGCTTGCGCGCTTCAATTTCAAACTTCATGGACAGCTCCTGGTTGTTGCAAAAGCCCCGCCCGCGACCAGGCGAGGGGTTGGAAAATGTTTCTGATGCTTCTGATGCTTCGTTCGCAAGGCGTTGGCTGCGCCGCGTCCGCTGCCCTATTCGATGAACAGGGACGAAACCGAATCCTCGTTGCTGATGCGGCGAATCGTCTCGGCCATCACTTCGGCGACCGACAGCTGCCGTATGCGCGGTGAATTCTTTGCGTCGTCACGCAGGGGAATGGTGTCGGTGACCACCAGTTCATCGAGATCGGAAGCGTTGATCCGCGCCACGGCCTGGCCGGAAAGGACCGGGTGGACGCAGTAGGCGAGGACGTGCCGGGCGCCGTGCTCCTTGAGCGCGGTCGCCGCTTTGCACAGCGTCCCGGCGGTGTCGACCAGGTCGTCCATGATCACGCAGGTTCGTCCCTGGACTTCGCCGATGATGTTCATCACTTCCGAAACGTTGGCCTTCGGGCGCCGCTTGTCGATGATCGCCAGGTCGCACTCGAGACGCTTGGCCAGCGCGCGCGCGCGCACCACGCCGCCGACATCGGGCGAGACGACCATCAGGTGGTCGAAGTCCTTCTTCCAGACGTCGCCGAGCATGATCGGCAGCGAATAGATGTTATCGACCGGGATGTTGAAAAAGCCCTGGATCTGCTCGGTGTGCAGGTCCATGGTCAAAACGCGGTGTACGCCGGCAGCGGCGAGCAGGTCGGCGACCAGCTTGGCGGCGATGGGCACCCGCGCCGAGCGCACGCGGCGATCCTGGCGGGCATAGCCGAAATACGGGATGGCGGCGGTGATGCGGGCCGCCGAGGCGCGCTTGAGCGCGTCGACCATCACCAGCAGCTCCATCAGGTTCTCGTTGGTCGGCGCGCAGGTCGATTGCAGGATGAACACGTCCATTCCGCGCACGTGCTCCTGAATCTCGACGCTGATTTCACCGTCGGAAAAGCGACCAACCTGTGCTCGGCCGAGCGATATGTTGAGGCGCTTGACAACGTCGGCAGCCAATGCGGGGTTGGCGTTGCCGGTGAAAACCATCAGGCTGTCGTAGGCCATGGTGCGCTTTCCAGAGGCGCCGCAGGAGCGGCGCCGTATAAAGCAAGACGGGCAGGTGAGGCAGCCTGCCCGCTTTGACAGAAATGGAGTGGCTGGGGAAGAAGGATTCGAACCTTCGAATGCCGGAATCAAAATCCGGTGCCTTGACCAACTTGGCGACTCCCCAGCTGTCGCTCGCATCGCCTGGCTGGCGAACGAGGCGCGCATTATACCCAGGATTGCTCAGGAAAAGAAGCGCGAAAGCAATAATTCTCCTGACCTGGTGTCGCCTACCCGCTCGCCAGTGCGCGCAGGGGATGCTCGTCGAGGCCTGCAGCCACCCAGCCACGGAGCTTGGCGGGAATTTTCCGCAGTGCCGCCTGGGCCTGTTCGGCGCTTTCGAATTCAGCGAAAACGCAGGCGCCCGAGCCGCTCATGCGCGCCGGGGCGAAGGCCGACAGGCAGGCGAGGTGCTCGGCAACGACCGGGAAGCGGGCCGCCACGACGGTCTGCAGGTCATTGCCGCCGAACCCCGGGTGCCATTGCTCGGCGCGGATCGGCAAGGAATCGCGTTTCAGCTCCGGGGCGCCAAAGATGGCTGCCGTGGCCACCGCCAGTGGCGGCTCGAGGACCAGGTAGCCGCACGCCGGCAGTTCGACGGCCTGCAATGCTTCGCCGACGCCCTCGGCAAACGCGTTGCGCCCGAAAATGAAGAAGGGCACGTCGGCACCCAGCTGCAGGCCGATTTCCTGCAGCTGCCGGCGAGGCAAATCGAGTTTCCAGAGGTGGTTGAGCGCCAGCAGGACGGTGGCCGCATCCGAACTGCCGCCGCCCAGGCCGCCGCCCATCGGCAGGCGCTTGTCGATACTGATGTCGACGCCCTGGCGGCAAGCGCTCGCCGCCTGCAGCAGGCGCGCGGCGCGAAGCGTAAGGTCGCTCTCCGGCGGCACGCCCGGCAGCGGCGTTGCCAGGTGTATGGCGCCGTCGGCGCGCGGGGCGAAGTGCAGGCGGTCGCCGTGGTCGAGGAAACGAAACAGCGTTTGCAGCAGATGGTAGCCATCGGCTCGCTGACCGACGACGTGCAGGAAGAGGTTGAGCTTGGCCGGCGCGGGATAGACGCTTTGCCAATCCCAAATCTGGCGGCTGGCGGTCATCGCGGCGATGGCGTCGATGGCCTGGCCAGGGGCAGCCATTGGTCGATGCGCAGGCGAAGTTCGAGGAGCGTCTCGCGCTCGACGAGGAGACGGCCAGGAAGCGCCTGCGGGTCGTCGCTGTCGTACTCGTAGGCGATTCGCCAGTCTTCGTAGTGCAGGCGCGAAGGGCGGCCCCAGGCGTCGACGGCCATCACCCCGCCCTGCGGGCTGCGCCCGCGTACCCAGTCGGCCAGCTTGTCCAGGGGCAGCGGGTAACCGAGGACAGCCTGCAGCAGTTCGTCGGCACTGGCTGCGCCTTGCGTCCTTCCGTCAGCGCTGGTCAGGCGGGCGCCGGCAGCGTTGCTGACGATTTCGGCCATGCCTTGTCCGAGCGGGGACGAAAGGAGCAGCTCGTCGCCGTCGTCGGCGTGTCGCCAATCGAGCCGGCCGGTGTAGCTTTGCCCTTCCTGGCGCAGAGAGAAGCGGCCGGCGAGCGAGAAGTCCTGCAGCTCGTCGCGCTGGGCAGGCGAGGGCAGGCTGGCAGGCGCGGGCGCGGTGCTGCACGCGGTCAGTGCGAGCAGCGCGAGAAGCAGCATCGCGGAGAGCAGCGAGCGACGAGGGTCGAGCCTGGGTGCGCCCACCGCCGGATAGAGCGAAGTCAGGGTCAGGGCGCGAACCTCTGCAGCACTTCCTTGATCTCCTCGCTATCCGGATGCCGCTTGAGTGCCTCATTCCAGGTGCGCAGCGCCTCGTCCCGGCGCTCGAGCACCCACAGGACTTCCCCGATGTGGGCGGCAATCTCGGCGTCGGGGCGCTGCGCGTAAGCGCGCTCCAGATGGCTCAGCGCGCCATTGAGGTCCCCCTGGCGAAACAGTACCCAGCCCATGCTGTCGAGAATGAAGGGGTCGTTGGGCGCCAGCTTGAGCGCCGTTTCGATCAATTGACGTGCTTCGGCCAGCCGTGTGTTGCGATCGGCGTATGAGTAACCGAGCGCGTTGTAAGCCTGCGCACTGTCCGGTTGCAGGGCGATCAGCCTGCGCAGACGGCTTTCCATGACTTCCAGGCGGCCGAGTCGCTCGGCCAGCAACGCCGACTCGTAGAGCAACTCGGGCTGATCGGTTTGCTCGCTCAGCTCGTGCTCCAGCAAAGCCAGGGCCGCTGCTGTCTGTTTGGCGTCACGCAGCAGTGTCGCTTCGGCGATCAACATCTGCACGCGCACTTGCGGCTCTCTCGCCGCCGCCGCGTGGAGCTGGCTTCTCGCCTCGTCGAGTTTGCCCTGCCGGGCAAGAATGGCAGCGCTGCGGATCTGCGCCGGGAGATAGTGTTCGCCAGGGCCAACATGCTGATAGTAGGCCAGCGCCTGATCGCCACGCCGGCCTTCCTCGGCGATCTGGCCAAGGTAATAGAAAGGCGCGCTCTTGTCCGGGAAGTCAAGCGTTATCAGATGCTTGAGTTGCTCTTCGGCAAGCTTCGTGTCGTCTTCCTGGAGGGCAAGGATAGCCACCGGGAAGACCACGTCCGGGTTGTTCGGGTAGGCCTGCAGCAACTGCTCGAAGATGCGCTTGGCCTCGGCATAGCGCTTTTCGCCAACCAGGGCTCGTGCCAGGTGAAGCTGTGCGTCGCGCGCTTCCGGATTCCTGTCGACAAAGCTCTGCAGCGAAGCGATGCCTTCGGCCGGTGATTGGCGCGTCAGCAACTGCGCTTCCAGCATCGCGCCGATCTGCCAATCCCGACGCAGCGCCATCGCCTGCCGTACCTCGGCCAGCGCGCGTTCGTTTTCACCCGCAGAACTGGCCGCGACGGCGATCGCGTAGTGCGCTTCGGGAAGGTCCGGGAAATGGCTGCCGATCTGGGTGATCAATTGCAGGACGGCCTTGCGATCCGGGCTGCGGGCAAACATCCGATTGAGCGCCAGCAGATTGCCGGGAAGTGCGGGCTGGTCGGCCTCGAGCATGTTGATCAATTGGGGTGCCAGCCCGGCGAGCTGATTGGTCAGCACCAGTACGCCGACGAGGACCTGCTGCGCACGTTTCGAGTCCGGCTCGATCTGCACCCACAGGCGTGCGAGTTCGAGGACGCGATCGAAACGGCGCGCGTAACCGGCTACCTCGATGGCTCTTTCGAGGATTCCGGGGTCGCGCGTGCGCACTGCCAGGTCGGCGTAGGCCTGGCTGGCGAACTCGCTGCGACCGCGCTGCAAGGCGACTTCGGCGAGCAGAACCTGGTAGACGATCTGGCCGGTCAGCTCGCTGTTGTCGGTGGCCTCGGGATGCGGTGCGAGTGCCGGTGGCAAAGCACTCTTCGGCGCACGCTTGCCCGCCTTGTTCTGCTTCGTCGCCTTGTTCTGCTTCGTCGCCTTGTTCTGCTCGGCGGGCGCTGCCTCGTTGGCCGCCTGGGCGGGCATGCCGAGGGCGAGCGACAGCGAGACGCAGAGGAGAGTGCTGATGATCGGTTTCATGGTTTCCTTGCTTGCTGCCAACGGTTGCAGGAGCTGACGGGGGAGATTGCGTCATAATTCCTGCTGCGCATGTTATGGACTTTTCGGGGTAGCAGCAATGCCGGAACTGCCTGAAGTCGAAGTGAGTCGCCAGGGTTTGCTTCCCTATTTGCCCGGGCGACGCCTGGTCGGTGCGGTCGTGCGCACGCCGGCCTTGCGTCACGCGATCCCGCTCGGTCTCGATGCGCGGCTCGCCGGCCTGCGTGTTGACGCCATTCTACGGCGCGGCAAGTATCTGCTGCTCGACTGCGCCAGCAGTCGCGGCGGCGGTTGGCTGCTGATCCACCTCGGCATGTCGGGCAGTCTGCGCCTCGTGCCGCCGGCGACGCCGGCGCAGAAGCACGACCACGTGGACCTGGTTTTCAAGCATACCGTCCTGCGCCTGCGCGACCCACGTCGCTTCGGTGCGCTGCTCTGGCACGAAGGTGTCGACGTCGAAACCCATCCGGCGCTCGCTGTGCTGGGTAGGGAACCGCTGGCCGATGGCTTCTCCGGCGAGTGGCTTTATGCGGCCACGCGCGGGCGGCGGATGCCGGTGAAGCCGCTGCTGATGGACAGCCATCTGGTCGTCGGCATCGGTAACATCTATGCCGCCGAAAGCCTTTTTCGCGCCGGTATTTCACCCCTGCGTCGTGCCGGCAGGATCAGCCTGCAGCGCTACCGGCTGCTGGCGCAGGCGATTCGTGCGACGCTCGTCGCGTCGATCGCCGCCGGCGGCAGCACGGTTCGCGACTACGTGCACAGCGATGGCGGTGCCGGTTGCTTCCAGCTTTCTTGCGCAGTCTATGATCGCCAGGGCGAGCCTTGCCCGGTTTGTGCGACGCCGATACGGGTGCTTCGTCAGGCCGGTCGTTCGACTTTCTACTGTCCGGCGTGCCAGCGTTGACCGCCGGCGCGACCGGCCTTTCGCGGTCACTATGCCATGTCACTGATTGCTCTGCCTTTTGTGATAGAGTCGAGACCTTCTTCCTGAGCTGGAACTGGTCATGACGCTTGCTCAACATCTTGCCGCCTATAGCGAATGGCGTGGCGAGCTCTCCACTGCCCTGGCGAATTTTTCTGGCTGGCTCGTCGAGAACGAGCTTACCGATGCCCAGACTGATCGACGAATTTCGCAACTGCTCGACAAGCTGCGTGAAGATCGCTTGCATGTGGCATTTGTCGCGGAGTTCTCGCGCGGCAAGTCGGAACTGATCAACGCCATTTTTTTTGCCGATTACGGTAACCGAATTCTGCCTTCGACCGCAGGTCGCACGACGATGTGTCCGACCGAACTGATGTTCGACGCCAGCAAGGCGCCGTCGATCGAGTTGTTGCCGATCGAGTGTCGTGAGTCGAACACCAGTATCAGCGAGTACAAGCGCTTTCCCGACGAATGGACCGTTCTCCCGCTTGATACCGCTTCGGCGGGTTCGATGCAGGAGGCGCTTCGGCACGTCGGCGAAGTCATCCGGGTCGACCGCAAGGTCGCGGAAGGTCTCGGTTTCACGATTGTAGACGGCGATACGGCCGTTTTCCGCGTCGATCACGACGGCAGCGTCGAGATTCCCCGCTGGCGGCACGCCATCATCAATTTCCCGCACCCCCTGTTGCAGCAAGGGCTGGTGATTCTCGATACGCCGGGCCTCAATGCGATCGGTACCGAGCCGGAACTGACCTTGTCGCTGCTTCCCAACGCGCATGCCGTGCTCTTCATCCTGGCCGCCGAAACTGGCGTCACGCAGTCCGATCTGACCGTCTGGCGAGACCACATTGGCAGCGCGGGTCGGCGCAAGAAAGGCCGTATCGTCGTTCTCAACAAGATCGACAGCCTGTGGGACGAACTCAAGTCCGTGCAGGAGATCGACGCTGAAGTGGCCCGGCAGGTCGACAGCTGCGCGTGGACACTGGACCTGCCGGAAAGCCAGATCTTTCCCGTTTCGGCGCAGAAGGCGCTGCTCGCCAAGATCAACGACGATCAGCCGCTGCTCGCGCGCAGTCGGCTGCTAGAGCTTGAGCGCGCGCTTACCGACGAGCTGATCCCGGCCAAGCAGGAAATCGTTCGCGACAACACCGACAGCGAGTTCTCCGACTGCTACTTGCGCACGCGCAGCCTGCTCGACTCGCGCCTGCTGGGCTTGCGCGAGCAACTCGTCGAGCTCACCGAACTGCGCGGCAAGAACAAGGGTGTTGTCGAATACATGATGGGCAAGGTGCGTCTCGAGAAGGAGGAGTTCGAGACGGGCTTGCAGCGCTACTATGCGGTGCGCAGCGTCTTTTCGCAGCTGACCAACAAGCTGTTTGCGCATCTCGGCCTCGACTCCCTGCGCCTGCTGACCAACAGCACGCGTGAAGCGATGGTTGCGGCGACCTTCTCGAAGACGCTATCCACGGCGATGGCGCAGTTTTTCGCCAGTGCGCGTGGCAACCTCCGCAGATCGCACGCCGAGGTCACCGAAATCATGACCATGATGGAGGTCATCTACAAGAAGTTCTCCGTCGAGCACGGCCTGAAGCTGGGTACGCCGATCGCATTTTCGCTGCGGCGCTACGAAACGGAGATCGATCGCCTCGACCAGTGGTGCGACACGCATATCAACACCATGTTCCAGTTATTGACTCACGAAAAGTCGCAGCTCACGCAGCGCTTCTTCGAGGAGGTTACGGTGCAGGTGCGCAAGACTTTCGAGCACGCCAACCGTGATGCGGAGTCATGGCTGAAGGCGATCATGGCGCCGATGGAGATTCAGATTCGCGAGCATCATATCCAGCTGAAGCGCCGCCTGGAGAGCATCAAGCGCATTCACCAGGCGACCGATACGCTGGAAGAGCGTATCGAAGAGCTGGTGCACGTCGAGAACAACCTGCTGTCGCAAATGAAGGTGCTGACGGAAATCGGCAATGGGGTTCGTGAGGTCCTGCAGCAAACGGTGAGTATCGAGGAAGTGCGCAGCGCCGCCTGAGGTCGGCCCGCCGACTTGGCCGTTGGTGTTGCATTTTTGATGGTGCTTTCCGCGGACATGACATCAGCGTGAAAGCTGCTGGGTGACTGGATTTCACCTGCGCCATGGCGCCACCCTGGTCGCCAAATCGGGGCAAGAATCCCCCAGCCCCCGTCGTGGGGCCAGGAAGTGCCTACTATTTCACGTCGCGTTTTTTTACACGTCGCGGTCGCCGAGCATTGCTCAATGGACGGCTGGTGCGTCGAGCAGAAAGGCAAGTATCTGAATTGCAAGCCGCCGTTTGCGATGGACTGTATGGTGGCACGCGTTTTGCTTTCGGTTTCCCAGGAGTGGCGCGAGAACCCTTGCAGCGGTCAAGGGATCTACGCGAACCCTGGCCGACCAGACCCCTGGTTGCGGCCCAATCCAATTATTCGTCAAGGAACAGAAATGCAAGGATTCCTGCTGCGTCCGCAGCTTCTCGCTCGCAAGCAACTCGCAATCATACTGGCCAGCCTGGGAATGCTGACCTCGCTGCCGGCAGCGGCGACCGTCGTCGACGGGCTCAGCGCCCAGGGCATGGCCCAAGTGGGCGTCACTCCGGTGCAAGTTTCGGGGCCAAATACGAGTCTTCCCTATGCGAGTGCCAATGCCACTGCCAGCGACGCCGATTCGAATGCCAGCGGTGATGCCTGGGGTCACGCCAACGGACCCTACCGCGCGAGCGCCGACGGCGTCGGAGTATTTGACAGCACCGGCCACTTCATCCGCTCGTGGAGCATTACCAACGACAGCGGCGTCGCGCAGCACTATGCTTTCAATTTCTTCATCTACTACGGAAGCATGTCTACCGATCCGGGAGCGGGTGGTACGGGCTACGCCGAATACGCGGTCAATATCAATCGCGACGGTTCGAGCACCCCGCTGTTCAGCAGTAGCGCCCGGATCGCAAGCAATGGCGATCTGACGCGGGGTGGGAGCGAACTGGACGGAGCATCGCATTCGGGTACCTCCTATTCCTGGGGCGGCACCTATGTGAACATTGATCTCGGCATTCTGGGCATTGGCGAGTCGACTAGCGTCGTTTATGATCTGGTCAGTCACGCCTACGGTGATTTCACCATTGGCACCGGCTGCAGTGGTGGCGACGGCTATGGCGACGGTTACGGCGACGGTTACGGCGATGGTGTCGCTCTCGCTCTCGCAGTCTCCCCCTGTACCTATACCGGTTCGTCGTATTCGTCGCTGGGCGATCCGGACAACCTAAATACCACGCCGCTCCCCGGCCCGCCTGCCATTGTGCTTACCGCGGTGCAGGTACCCGAACCTGCCACCCTTGGTTTGCTGGGCATGGGGCTGGCAGCGCTTGGCTTGCGGCGGCGCAGACAGCGCGGCTAGGCGAGCAGGTCTTGAAACGCAACGGGCGCCAGGCGCCCGTTGTTTCCGTGAGGAGTAGCGGCTGAATGGCGACCATCGTCTTGAACTGGGAGCTCGGAGCTGCCCTGGGGCACGTCGGGCGCTATCTGACAATCGCTCTCCAGCTCAGGGCGCAGGGACATCGGCCGGTACTGGTTCTGCGCGATATTTCACGTGCAGAGGCGGTTCTTGGTCCGCATGCCATCGAGTTCCTGCAGGCGCCGGTGTGGCTCACTCCCGTACAGGGTCTGCCGCCGGACCTCAACTTCACCGAGACGCTTTACCGATTCGGCTTCCTCAAAGCGGACGGGCTGTTGTCCATCGCTCGCGCCTGGCGCTCGCTGTGGACGCTGCTGCGGCCCGACCTGATGCTCTTCGACCACGCCCCGACGGCGCTGCTCGCGGCCCGGGGCTTTGACGTTGCACGCGTGATTGTCGGCAACAGCTTTGCCGTTCCGCCGCGTGTTCGCCCCTTGCCGCGTTACCGCTGGTGGGCCAATGGCGCGGGCGACCATCATCGTCTGGCGGAGACCGAGGAACGCACGACCCGCAACTGTAACGCGGTACTCAAGGAGCTCGGCGCGCCGCTGATCGCGCAGGTCGCGGATCTCTTCGAAGCGGAGGCGACTTACCTTTGTGCGCGACCGAGACTCGATGTCTATGGCGAGCGAGCCGACGCCAACTATATTGGGCCGGTCAACAGTCTGAGCATGGGCAGCGGGCCGGTTTGGCCTGCGGGCGACGCGCCGCCGGTCTTCGCCTATCTCAAATCGGACTACAAGCACCTCGACGCCGTTCTCGGTGCCATCGGCAAGAGCAGGGCGCGCTATCTGATCTACGCCGCGGGCCTGCCCGAACAATTGCGCAAGCGTCATGAATCCGCGCGTGTCGCCTTCAGTGCCACGCCGCTGCAGATGAGCGAAGTGGTCAAGCAGTGCGCAGCGATCATCTGTCACGCTGGGGGCATGAGCGACATTGCGCTCGACCATGGCAAGCCCTTGCTGCTCCTGCCGACGCAGATGGAGCAGACGATGACCAGCCATCGCGTCGAAGCGCTCGGCGCCGGCGTCCTGCTGGCGCCCGACGGCAATCCGGCCCTGCTTCCGAAACTGCTCAGGCGGCTGCTGGACGACGAGAGCCTCGCGGCGCGCGCGGTTGAGTACGCGGCGCAGTTGTCCAGCATTGATCAGTCGCTTGCCGTCGGCCGGCTGGTCGAGGGCTGCGAGGCCTTACTTTCCGGTGGCGCCAACGCCGACGCGAAGGCGCGCGCTCAATAGGCGAAGCAGGCCGGCGGCACACTTCCCGCCAGCCCATCAAGGCGACGGAAAACCCGTTCAGCGCAGGACGTCGCCGAGCAGGCGGGCGACGCGCTCATCGGCATCGGCGGCGAGGCAGTCGACGACCACCTGCGGGCGCAGCGTGTTCTTGAGCCAGGTGAGCTGCCGCTTGGCCAGCTGGCGGGTCGCGTAGATGCCGCGCTCGCGCAATTCGTGCTGCGGCAGCAGGCCATCCTGCACTTCCCACACCTGCCGGTAGCCGACGCAACGCATCGCCGGCAGCGCAGCGTGCAGCGGGTAGCGTTCGCGCAGCATGGCTACCTCCGCTTCCAGGCCGGCGGCGAGCATGGCGGTAAAGCGCTCGGCGATACACTGGTGCAGGACTGCGCGGTCGGACGGCAGCAGGCCGATGGCCGTGAAGGCGTACGCGGCTGCCTGCGCCTTGCCAGCAGCAAGTAGGGCCGACAGTGGTCGACCGCTCAGGCGGAACACCTCAAGGGCTCGCTGGATGCGTTGCGCATCGGTGCTGTGCAGACGCGCTGCCGTTTCCGGGTCGATCTGCGCCAGCTCGGCGTGCAGCGCCGGCCAGCCGCGCATCGCGGCTTCGCCGTCAATCGCCGCACGTGTCGCCGGATCGGCCTGCGGCAGCTCGGCGAGGCCTTCGAGCAGCGCCTTGAAGTAGAGCATGGTGCCGCCGACGAGCAGAGGCACGTGGCCACGCGCGCTGATTTCGGCCATCACCGCCAGCGCGTCGGCGCGAAAACGCGCCGCCGAATAGGCCTCGGTCGGTGGCAGTACGTCGATCAGGTGATGCGGGAATTCGGCCAGCGTCGCGGCGTCGGGCTTGGCCGTGCCGATGTCCATGTCGCGAAAGACCTGCGCCGAATCGACGCTGATCAGCTCGACGGGAAAACGGCGGGCCAGCGCCATGGCCAGCGCCGTCTTGCCGCTGGCCGTCGGCCCCATGAGCAGGATTGCCGGTGGCAGCGCTGCGTGACTCTCGACGGACACGCTCAGCGGCCGCGCAGGAAGTGGCGGTCGAGGTCGGCCATGCTCAGCTGCGTCCAGGTCGGACGGCCATGGTTGCACTGGTCGCCACGTTCGGTTTCCTCCATCTGGCGGAGCAGCGCATTCATCTCGGCGATGGACAGCAGGCGGCGGGCGCGCACCGCGCCGTGGCAGGCCATGCCGGCGAGGAACTCGTTGCGGCGCGCGGTGAGCAGCTGGCTGACACCGTGCTCGCGTAGCTCGTCGAGCAGCGAGCGCGCCAGGCTTTCCGGGTCGGCGGCCTGTAGCAGTACCGGGACCCGTCGCACGGCGAGTTGGCACGGGCCCATCGGCGCCAGATCGAAGCCGAGCTGCTGCAGCACTTCGGCATACTCCTCGGCAGCGGCGACGTCGACCGCTTCGGCGCTGAAAACGGCTGGGATCAACAGCGCCTGGGTGGCCACTTGCTGATCGGCGAGCGCCTGCTTGAGCTTTTCGTAGAGGATGCGCTCGTGCGCTGCGTGCATGTCGACGACGACCATGCCCTGGCTGTTCTGCGCCAGGATATAGACGCCGTGAAGCTGCGCGAGTGCGTAACCGAGCGGCGGCACGCCGGTCGCTGGCGGGGCCGAGTCGGGCAGTGCGCCGGGCTGGCCGCCATCCGCTGCCTGGACCCCGCCGACGAAGGCGAGGTACGCAGCGGTGCTGCTGGCGGCACCCGGATTGCCGACGCGCAGCGACCCCTGGTACGGCACACGAGAGGCGTACGAGGATTCGTCGCTCGCCGGCGCCGATGGGGCAGTGGGGCCTTGCGGCCAGCGCGTCTGCTCGGCCCCGGGCTCTGGCCGCGCTGCAGCACCGGTCGTGGCCAGGAGCGGACTGGCGAGCAGACGCTGTACGGCGTGAAAGACAAACTGGTGCACGGCGCGCGCATCGCGAAAGCGGACTTCGGTTTTCTGGGGATGCACATTGACGTCGACGGTCGCCGGGTCGATCTCGAGGAATACGCAGTAAGCCGGGTAGCGGCTGCCGTGCAGCTGGTCCTGGTAGGCCTCGCGCAGCGCATGCACGAGCAGCTTGTCGCGTACGAAGCGACCGTTGACGTAGCAGTACTGGGCGTCATTGCGCGCTCGCGAGTAGGCCGGTAGCGCGCAGAAACCGAAGACGCGCAGCGGCCCGGCGAGCGCGTCGAGTGGCCGCGACTCGGCCAGGAAGTCGTCGCCGATGATGGCGCCGACACGAGCGCGGGCGTCGCTCTTCTTCAGGTGCAGGCTGACGCGGCCGTTGTGGGTCAGCGTGAAGGCGACTGCGGGGTGCGCCAGAGCAATGCGCCTGACGGCTTCGGCACAGTGCGCGAACTCGGTCGCGTCGGACTTGAGGAATTTTCGGCGCGCGGGCGTGTTGTAGTAGAGGTCGCGCATTTCGACCACCGTGCCGGCGAGCAGGGCGGCTGGCTCGGGCGTCGCTTCTCGCTCCGCGCCGAGCCGCCAGGCGTGCCCTGGCGCGCCGCTGTCGCCGCGCTCGCCACGCGGGCGACTGGTCAGCGTGACCCGCGCGACGCCGGCGACCGAGGCCAGCGCTTCGCCACGAAAGCCGAGCGTGCCGACACGTTCGAGATCCTCAAGCGAGCCGATCTTCGAGGTCGCGTGGCGGGTGAGGGCGAGCGCCAGTTCGTCGCGCGCGATTCCGCAACCGTCGTCGCTGACGCGGATCAGTTTGACGCCCCCTTCCTCGAGCTGGATCTGGATCGTCGAGCTGCCCGCGTCGAGGGCGTTTTCGAGCAGCTCCTTGAGCACTGAAGCGGGTCGGTCGACGACTTCGCCAGCAGCGATCTGGCTGATCAGCAGATCGGGCAGCAGGTGGATGGTGGTCATGGTGGGCGTAACGGGGGTTGCAGGCATCGGCGGATTATCCCACGCTCGTCAGGAGGGAAGTGAATGGCCCGCTCGCCGCGGCCTGCACGCGGCGAGCGGGCCAACCGGTTGGCTTCTACTTCGGCAGTTTGTCCGGGGCGATAGCGAGCGCCTTGGCGACGCCTGCGCCGTAGGCCGGATCGGCTTTGCAACAGTTGCCGACGTGGCGCAGCTTGATCTCCTCGGGTACGTCGCCCATGGCCCTGGCCGTGTTGTCGAAGAGCAGCTGTTGCTGCTCGGCGTTCATCAGGCGGAACAAGGCCCCAGGCTGCGAGTAATAGTCGCCGTCGTCGCGATGATTCCAGTGCTCGGCCGCCCCTTCGATCGACAGTGGCGGCTCGCGGTAGTCGGGTTGCTCCTGCCATTCGCCGAAGCTGTTCGGCTCGTAGCCCAGGGTGCCGCCCTGGTTGCCATCGACGCGCATGGCACCGTCGCGGTGATAGCTGTGGAACGGGCAGCGTGGAGCGTTCACCGGGATCTGGTGGTGATTGACGCCGAGCCGGTAGCGTTGCGCGTCGCCGTAGGAGAAGAGGCGCGCCTGCAGCATCTTGTCGGGCGAGAAGCTGATGCCGGGAACGACCGCCGCCGGGTTGAAAGCCGATTGCTCGACTTCGGCGAAGAAGTTCTCCGGATTGCGATTCAACTCCATGACCCCGACTTCGAGCAGTGGATAGTCCTTGTGCGGCCAGACCTTGGTCAGGTCGAAAGGATGATAGGGAACGTTTGCCGCGTCTTGCTCGGGCATGATCTGCACAGAGAGCGTCCATTTCGGGAAGTCGCCTTTCTCGATGCTTTCGAAGAGGTCGCGCTGGTGGCTCTCGCGATCCTTGCCGATCATCGCTTCGGCTTCGGCGTCACTGAGGTTCCTGATCCCCTGCTGGCTGTGGAAATGGAACTTGACCCAGTAACGCTGGTTGGCAGCGTTGATGAAGCTGAAGGTGTGCGAACCGAAGCCGTGCATGTGGCGGTAGCTGGCGGGGATGCCGCGATCGCTCATGACAATGGTCACCTGATGCAGGGCTTCGGGCAGCGACGTCCAGAAATCCCAGTTGTTGGTGGCGCTGCGCATGTTCGTGCGCGGATCGCGCTTCACGGCGTGGTTGAGGTCGGGGAACTTGAGAGGGTCGCGCAGAAAGAAGACGGGCGTGTTGTTGCCGACCAGGTCCCAATTGCCTTCCTCGGTGTAGAACTTGACTGCGAAGCCACGGATGTCGCGTTCGGCGTCGGCGGCGCCACGCTCGCCGGCAACGGTCGTGAAGCGTGCGAAGAGCTCGGTCGTCTTGCCTACCGCCGAGAAAATCCTGGCGCGAGTGTATTCGCTGATGTCGTGGGTGACGGTAAAGCGGCCGTAGGCGGCCGAACCCTTGGCATGCATGCGACGCTCAGGGATCACTTCGCGATCAAAATGGGCGAGCTTTTCGAGCAGCCAGATATCCTGCATCAGGACCGGGCCACGCGGGCCGGCGGTCATCGTGTTCTGGTTGTCGACTACCGGCGCACCGGCAGCGGTGGTGAGTTTCTTGATGCTCATCAGTCGGACTCCTTTGGGTTGGTTCAAGCTGGACCGGGCGGCGGCATGTGAGCGTGTACCGGGGCCCGATGAAGCCAGTCTAGGCTCTGGCGAACCATTGGGCCAATTGATTGTGGGTATATTCGCGATTGTTAATGGCTATGGATAGGCCGCAGCCAGCGGCGGCCATCGGGAGCCGGGATCGTTGCCGGGCGGCCGCTGATCGCCGTCGGGCGACCTTCTCCAGTAGAATGTGCCGCCAGACAACCCCAACCGGATGAAGAGCAAAGCGCATGGAACTCGCGGGAAAACGCATCGTCCTCGGCGTCAGTGGTGGCATTGCTGCCTACAAGGCGGCGGAACTGGTCCGCCTGCTGGTCAAGGACGGCGCCAGCGTGCAGGTGGTGATGAGCGAAGCGGCAACGCATTTCGTGACGCCGGTCACTTTCCAGGCGCTCTCCGGTCAGTCGGTGTTCACCGACCAATGGGATCCGCGGGTGGCTAACAACATGGCGCACATCGATCTCTCGCGGACCGCCGATGCGCTGCTGGTCGCCCCCGCGTCGGCAGACTTTCTCGCCAAGCTGGCCAACGGGCTGGCCGACGATCTGCTCACCACCCTGGTGCTGGCGCGCGACTGCCCCTTGCTGGTGGCGCCGGCGATGAACCGGCAAATGTGGGAGAACCCGGCCACTGCGCGTAACGTCGCCACTTTGCGTGGCGACGGCGTTTTCATCGTCGGTCCGGGCCGTGGGGATCAGGCCTGTGGCGAAAGCGGCCCCGGGCGAATGCTGGAAGCGGAAGAAATTCGCGACACCCTGGTGGCGTACTTTCAGCCGAAGCTGCTCGCCGGAAAACGCGTATTGCTCACCGCCGGGCCGACTTTTGAAGCGATTGATCCGGTGCGGGGAATCACCAACCTGTCGAGTGGCAAGATGGGCTATGCGATCAGCCGCGCGGCATACGAGGCGGGTGCTCAGGTAACGCTGGTCTCCGGGCCCGTGAGCCTGCCTTGCCCGGTCGGTGTCAGGCGCATCGCCGTGACCAGCGCCTTGCAGATGCACGCAACCGTTCACCAGCAGGTTGCTGCGCACGACGTTTTCATCGCCGTTGCTGCGGTCGCCGATTACCGGCCGGCTCAGGTCGTCGAACAGAAAATCAAGAAGCGCCTGCAGGCATCGCCGCCGTCCATCGAACTGGTCGCCAACCCGGATATCCTCGGCGAAGTCGCTGCGCTACCTAGTCCGCCGCTGTGCGTCGGCTTCGCGGCCGAAAGCGAAAACCTGTCCGAGTACGCGGAAAGCAAGCGGCGCAGCAAGAAGATCCCGCTGATCGTTGGCAACCTCATTCAGGACGGTTTTTCCGGCGACTGCAACACGCTGATTCTGTTTGACGATGACGGTGCGCATCCGCTCCCACCTGCACCCAAGATCGATCTGGCGCGGCAACTCGTGGCCCGCGTCGCGCTGTTGCTGGAGAAAGTCTGATGAACGGGGCTGGAGTGGTGTCGATCGACGTCAAGCTGCTCGACTCGCGCCTGGGCGACAGGCCGCCGCAATACGCCAGCGCCGGTTCAGCCGGACTGGATCTGCGCGCCTGCATCGCCACCGCGATGGAAATCGGGCCGGGCGAAACGGTGCTCATTCCGACCGGAATGGCGATCCACCTTGCCGATCCCGGTCTGGCGGCGATGATCCTGCCGCGCTCGGGTCTTGGCCACAAGCACGGCATCGTCCTCGGCAATCTGGTCGGCTTGATCGATTCCGACTACCAGGGCGAGCTGATGGTATCGACCTGGAATCGCGGCCGCAACGCATTCACCGTGCAACCGCTCGAGCGTCTGGCGCAACTGGTCGTGGTCCCGGTCTTGCGGGTGGCGTTCAACGTCGTAGACGATTTTGCCGCGAGCTCGCGCGGCGACGGCGGTTTTGGCAGTACCGGCCGCTCCTGAACGAGCGGCGCAGCGGTCAGGGCCGCTGGCCCTTTACGACCAGTTGCGCGGCAGCAACCATGAAGGCCAGGAAGCAGACAATCGACCAGTTGGCCATCGACAGGCCAAGAAAGACCCAGTCCTTGCTCGAACAGAAACCCGTCGCCAGGAAGAGGTCGGGCCAGCGCACGCCAAACCAGTTTACGATCTGCTCGATAACGGTTGGCTCGCCGAAACCGCATGCCAGGCTGCTCTCGGGATTTTGCTGCAGCCAGGTCTGGTAGCTGGCGGTGGCCAGCCCGCCGGCCGCGCTCAGGCCCATCAGTACTCCCCAGATGCGCCACCAGCCGGGCAGCAGCGCGCCGCACAGGGCAAGGCCGGCGATCAGCAGATACAGCAGACGCTGAAAGATGCACAAGGGGCACGGCTGCAGCTGCAGGAGCTCGCCAATCAGCCAGCCGGTGCCGGTCAAGCCAAGGGCAAGCAGCGCCAGTACGCCGAAACAGGCACGCAGCGAGAGGCGCACTGGGCTCTTCGTCAGGCCGGAACGTAGCTGCGCAGGCGCATCGACAGTTCCTGCAACTGGCGGACGCCCGAGTTTTCGGCACGCTCGCACCAGTCCTGCAGGGTCTTGAGCAAATGCTCGCGCGAAGCGTTCGAGCGCTCCCAGATTGCCACCAGCTCCTGGCGCATGGCGTAGAGGGTGTGCAGCGCTCGGCTCTCGCCGCGCAGCAACTCGAGCCGCCCGCGCAATTCCTGCGGGACGTCACCGGCGTGTTCCGCCAGCCAGGGCTTGAGGCCCTTGAAACGACTGCCGTCCTGGCGCTTGCCGATTTCCTCGCGATAGACCTGCTTCAGCGAGTGGGTGTAGCGCGAGAGGACATCGTAGCGGTTGGCGATCACCGCGTGCAGGGTGTCGAGGTCGACCACCGGCCGCAGCGTTCCCAGGCGCGGTCTTGGTGCGACCTTTTTGACCTGTGCCAGGCCCAGCGCCGCAAGGATGCGAATATAGAGCCAGCCGATGTCGAATTCGTACCAGCGATTCGAGAGCTTGGCCGAGGTCGGGAAGGCGTGATGATTGTTGTGCAGCTCCTCGCCGCCGATCAGTATGCCGAGCGGCGAGAGGTTGGTGCTGGCGTCGTCGGTGCTGAAATTCCGGTAGCCCCAGAAATGGCCGAGGCCGTTGATCACGCCGGCTGCCCAGAACGGAATCCAGGCCACTTGCACGGCCCAGATCAGTGGTCCGGCAAGAACGCCGAAGACGGCGATGTCGATGGCCAGCATGACCACCACGCCGAGCTTGTGCCACGGACTGTAGAGGTGATTCTCGATCCAGTCGTTCGGCGTTCCATGACCGTAACGTTGCAGGGTCTCGGTATTTCTGGCCTCCTTGACGTACAGAAAGACGCCCGCCCAGAGGACGCGATGGATGCCGTACACCTGGGGGCTGTGTGGGTCCTCGGCAGTTTCGCACTTGCCGTGGTGCTTGCGATGGATAGCCGCCCATTCCTTGGTCACCATTCCGGTGGTCAGCCAGAGCCAGCAACGGAAGAAATGCGCCACGAGTGGATGCAGTTCGAGCGCACGATGCGCCTGATACCGGTGCAGGAAGATGGTTACCGAGGCGATGGTCACGTGGGTCAAAGCCAGCGTTGCAAGCACGTAGCCCCACCAAGGCCAGTCGACTAATCCAGCGTACATAGATCACCCTCTCAAGATCGAACCTGCAATTCTAAGCCAATAGTGACGCCGCGCCAAACAGCCCGCGAAGGTGCAGCCAGCGCTCTGCGCGCAGTGACGCTGGCCCTGTTTCTCGCGGCCCGCAGGCCTTGCCGGTGCCGATCGTCGACGGGCAGGTTCATCCGCGGCCGACAAGCCGTTATCATTGGCGGATGAAAACACGAATCCTGTTGGTCGAGGACGACGAGCGCCTCGCCGAGCTGACCGCCGAGTACCTGCGCAAGAACGACCTCGAGGTCCTGGTCGAGGGGCACGGCAGCAAGGCCGAGGCCCGCATTCTTGTCGAGCGGCCCGACCTGGTCATTCTCGACGTCATGCTGCCGGGCAAGGACGGCTTCGAGATCTGCCGTGCCGTGCGGGCGCGTTACCAGGGGGTGATCCTGATGCTCACCGCCCGTGACGAAGACTTCGACCAGATCCTCGGCCTGGAACTGGGCGCCGACGATTACATTGCCAAGCCGGTACAGCCCCGTCTCTTGCTGGCCAGGATCAAGGCCCTGTTGCGCCGTTCGCCAAGCAGCGCTGGCGGCACCGGTGAGCGTGCGGAAACGGGCAGACCCGCCGAACTTGCCTTTGGCAGCTTCCACATCAGCCAGGCAACGCGCACCGCCTGTCTGGGCGCGGACTGTATCGACCTGACCACCGCCGAGTTCGATCTGCTTTGGCTGCTTGCCCGTCACGCCGGCAGCGTTCTGTCACGCGACGACTTGCTGCAGGAGCTGCGTGGCATCGGTTTTGACGGCCTCGACCGGTCGATCGATGCACGGATTTCGCGCTTGCGCCGCAAGCTTGGCGACGACTCCGAGAACCCGACCCGGATCAAGACCGTCCGTGGCAAGGGCTATCTGTTCAGCAAGCATGATTGGCAATAGCCGCAAACTGCTGTCGATCCTCGGGCCGTACACGCCGGCGCCCTGGCGCGAGCACTACAGCCTGTCGCGGCTGTTCTTCAACTTCTACCTGCTGGTCATGGGTTCTTTCGTGGCCATCGCCATTTTTGCCGATTTCGTGATTTCGACGGCGGTCAAGGGCATCACCGACGATTACACCAGCCGCTTCATGCACGGCACCATCGTGCTCATCGAAGACGAACTGTTCCGAAAGCCGCGTTCGAAGTGGCCACAGGCGGTCGCCGCTCTCGACCAGAAGTTTGCCTATCGGCTCGATATCGTCGACCGCTGGACCTTGCATCTGCCGCCGAAACAGGCCGAGAAGCTCGACAACGGCGAGCTGGCCATCGACGCCAAGGGTGACGTTCTCTATCATCGACTCAAGCAGACCTCGCAGGTCCTGGTCGTTGGCCCGATCTCGCCCGACCGCAACCCCGAGTACCACCGGGGCATGCCGCTCGATCTGCGCATCAGCCTGCTGACCTGGAGCCTGATCGGAGTCTGCCTGGCGATTGCAGTCTGGCTCTGGGTCCATCCCGTCTGGCGAGACCTCGAAGCCATGCGCCAGACCACTCGCGCGCTGGGGGAGGGGCTGTTCGACGCGCGCGCGCCAGCGATGCGCAGCAACGCCTTCGGACCACTCGCCGAGACACTCAACGGGATGGCGGAACGCATCCAGCGGCTGATTGCCACGCAGAAGGAGCTGTCGAGCGCCATTTCGCACGAGTTGCGCACGCCCATCGCGCGCATCCGCTTTGCGCTCGAAATGCTGGCCGACTCCGAAGTGCCAGCCGATCGCGAGCGCCTGTGGCGCTTGATGGAAGGCGACCTCGACGAACTCGACGGCCTGATCGACGCCAGTCTGACCTACGCGCGCTTCGGCCGCGAACAACCGGACCTGCAGCTCACCGCCGTCGAGCTGGCGGCATGGCTTGACGAACAGGTCGAGGCCAGCCGCCTGCTCGAAGGCAAGCTAGACCTGCAGGTCGATACCGCGACCCTGCCGTCGATGCTCTACGTCGAGCTCGATCGCCGGACGATGCCGCACGCGATCACCAATCTGCTGCGCAACGCCATGAAATATGCGCAAGGGAAGATCCGCGTCAGCGCGCAGGTCGACGACGAGCAAATCCTGGTGCACGTCGACGACGACGGAATCGGTATCCCGGCCGACGAACGAGAAAGGATCTTCTCGCCGTTCACGCGCCTCGATCGATCGCGCGACCGCTCGACCGGCGGTTACGGTCTCGGGCTGGCGATCGTGCAATTGGTCATGGAACAGCACCACGGCACAGCCAGCGCCGCCGAGTCTCCGCTTGGCGGCGCCCGTTTCACCCTCGCCTGGCCACTGTCACAAAGCGTCACCGAAAGCTGACGCAATGACTGCAGACGAGCCGGCTGCGCGTCACTATCATCGGCCGCTGTTGCTAAATCTGCCGAGAAAGACAAGAAAATGAACGAATTCAAGCTCAGCTGCGAGCAGTTCTTTGCCGCGACGCGCCGACATTTCTTCGCTCGAGAAGCCGCTTGCGCTTGCCCGGGGGGCCCTGAGCAGGAGGACTTTCATTGCGCTGGCTGCGGCGAGGCAGGGCAGCACGCGCCCTTCGCCAACTGAACGTCTTGGCTGAACCGCCCGCCTCTGTACCGATCGCCGAAGGCGTCGGTATTTTCGTCGGGATCGTCGCCTGGGATCTGCTCAGCGCCGGCGAAATGGAACTGCTCAAGGCATTGCTGGTTTCCGCCGGAGGTGCTGCGGTCTGGTATGGCGCGCGCTGCTGGCAGTGCAGTCGCCGCAAGGATCGTTGAAGGCCCGTCGTCGAACGCTTGATGAAGTGGCAGCGCTGGCCCGGTCAAGCACCCGCGTCTCTGTCGCGTCGGCCGGCAAACAAGTCACCCTCGCTGACCGCCCATCGACGACGATGGGCGGTGCATCCCGCAGTATTCAAGCTGCGGGTTTTTTTCGTGCCCGGTTCATGCGCCTTGCTCGCCGGGCTCAATCGGCCGCTGCCGCTGCCGCCGCCGCTGCTGGCAAGCCACCCACCAGTCGCACTTCGCGTTGCGGGAACGGAATCTGGATGCCGTGATCGCGAAATGACCGCCAGATCGCCAGGTTGATCGCTGAGCGGATACTGCCGGTGCCGTTCTGTGGGTCCGAGATCCAGAAATTCAGATCAAGATTGATGCCGCTTTCCGCGAAAGCCATCAACAGCACCTGTGGCGGCGGGTCGGCGAGGACTCTCTGATTTGCCAGCGCGGCATCGTGCATCAGGCGCATGGCAATGTCGAGATCCGTGCCATAGGCGACCTGAACGCTGAGAATGAAGCGCACGCGTGAATCGGTGAACGATTCATTGCGCACGATGTTCGAAACGAGGTACTCGTTGGGGATGATCACTTCGGTTCCGGTCAGCGTGCGCACCACCGTGTAGCGGGAGGTGATCTGGGTCACGACGCCGGTGGTCAGCGGGTCGATGGCCACCACATTGCCGAGGCGTATCGAGCGGTCGAGCAGGATGATGAAGCCGCTGACGTAGTTGCTGGCGATCTTCTGCAGACCCAGGCCGAGACCGACGGCCAGCGCACCGCTGAACACCGACAGGGCGGTGATGTCGATGCCGACGATCGACAGGCTGAGCAACAGGGCGAGTACCGACAGCAGCGCCTTGACCAGTCGGCCAAGAACCACTCTGATGCTGGCGTCGAGGGTTTCCCGAGCCATCAGGCGTGCTTCGATGATCCCGGAAATCCAGAGCGCGACCAGCACGGTCACGCAAATCGTCACCAGGCCGTTGGTCAGCGTCCACAAATCGAGCTTCTGCTTGCCGACGTTGAAGCTTACCTGTTCGAGCATGTCGATCAGTGGTGCCGAAAGTCCGCTGAGATAGAGCGCCAGGCCGATCCAGATGCTGGTGGCGATGAGGCGCTCGGAAGTGGCCAGGAAACTGCTCGGCGCGAAGGCGTGGTGCACGACGTAGATCGCTGCGCGTACCAGCGCCATCGACAGCAGAAGGGGCACCGCCAGATCGAGCAGGCTGACCGGTCCGAGTTCCCAGTGGCGGAAAATCTTGCGCACGATCAGGACCAGCAGCAGCGACAGCAGGGGGAAGGCGATGCGCTTCAGGCTGCCGGTCCCGAATGTTCGCAGCACGCCGTGATCGGCGCTCGAACGCGCGTGTTTCTGCCGCAGCCAGTAGCGCGACAAGCCCCAGGCGACGAGCAGGCAGAGGGCCAGGGCCAGGATTTGCCAGAGGAATCCCGGTTCCTGGATGTCCCGCCAGAGATCCCGAAAAAGCCGCGCAAAAGCAGCCGTGCCGTCGGCAGCCTGTTTTATCGCTTCGCTGGTCGCCTGCTTGGTCGTTTCGTTCATCGCCGCTCCATTGCTGCCGCGTAGAAAGCGTCGGTTCCGTGGCGGTGCGGCAGCAAGCGTAGCTGCTCGCCACAGTCGATGGCAATAGCCTGTTTGGCGAATATTTCCTGCGCCGAGCAGAGGGTAAACTCCGAGTGCTGCTCCAGGAAAGCGCGCACGACGGCCTCGTTCTCCTCCTCGAGCAGGCTGCAGGTTGCGTAGACCAGCCGGCCGCCAGCCTTCACCAGGCTGGCGGCGGCGGACAGAATGGCCGCTTGTCTGGTGCTCAGCTCGGCGATGCTTGCCGCCGTCTGCCGCCACTTCAGGGAGGGGTTGCGGCGCAGGGTGCCGAGGCCGGAACAGGGCGCGTCGACCAGGACGCGATCGAGCTTGCCTGCCAGGCGCCGGATCTTGATGTCGCGCTCGGAATCGATGCGTACCGGATGAACGTTCGACAGCCCGGAACGCGCCAGGCGGGGTTTCAGGCGGGCCAGTCTTTGTTCGGCAACGTCGAAGGCATAGAGCCTTCCCTGCGAGCGCATCAGGGCGCCAAGCAGCAAAGTCTTGCCACCCGCCCCGGCGCAGAAGTCGGCGACCATTTCGCCGCGTCGGGGCTGCACCAGGAACGCGAGCAGCTGGCTTCCTTCGTCCTGTACTTCGATGCTGCCGTCGACGAACAGGGGGTGCTTTGACAGGGCAGGCTTGCCGGCCAGGCGGATGCCGAGCGGTGAATGGCGGCACGCTTCGGCCCTCAGTCCGCCGGCCTGCAGTCGTTCAAGGACCTCCTCGCGTCCGACTTTCAGTGGATTGACGCGCAGGTCCAGAGGCGCGGGCTGGTTCAGCGCGGCGACCAGCGCTTCCATGTCTTCGCCGGCGAACTGTTCGCTGAGCAGCCCATGCAGCCAGTCGGGCAGATCCAGGCGCACAGCCGCCGGCAGCTCGCTGACCTGCACGCCCTTGGCGTGTGCCAGCCAGTGGCTTTCGGCCTCGCTCAGCACGGCGCCAAGTTCGCGCCGGTTCATGCCCTGCAGGCAGGCCAGCGCAGCGAGCAACAAGCGGCGCGAGGTCAGCTCGCCGGCACAGCGCGCTGATAGCGAGCGTTTGCGGCGCAGGACGGTGAACACTGCATCGGCGACGAAGCCACGATCGGCGTGGCCGAGTTCGCGGTGTTGGCGGAAATAGTCGGCAACGACGCGGTCGGCGGCAAGGTCCGAGCGCAACACTTCGGAGAGCAGCTTCTGGCCATGGTGGAAAAGGGCAGGGGTGAAACGGGTCGCGGTAAGTCGGGTCGGGTTGATTCGGGTTTCGGTATGACGCGCGCTCATGGTTCCTCGCTCAATTCGATGGCCGTCGCAGTTTCGACGAAAACGGCGCCCTTATGGTCGGTATGCAGAATTTTCACCGGCAGCAGCGAACGATCGTAGGCCAGCCACACTTCCGTCGGTGAGACGCCAGCTACCCGCAGGTGCAGCGAGCGGAAGTTTCCGGCAGGGGTCTCGACGTCCTCGTCGCCGAGGACTTCGAATCGGTACTGCTCGTATTTCTTGCCCGTGGCCACGGGCATGACCGTGCCGCTGGCCAGGTCGGGGAGCAGTCCCAGCTGGTAATGCAGCGAGAGGAGATCCTGGGCGCCAGCGTCAAGCGCTTGTAGTGGCCGTTGGCCGACGCGCACCTGCATCTGCAGCCAGTCGAATTCGGCCTGCTCGCCCGTTGCGCGACCCTCGCGGCGGGTGGAGAAGCGTTCCGGCACCAGCCCCGCAGCGGTCAGCTTGCCGCGGCTTTCGAGTTCGATGCGCAAGGGCTTGAACAGCGCCACCAGACCCTTGGTTTCGGTCACCGCGGTAATCCGGTAAACGTCGTCGACGACCACCCAATCGTGCGTCGACTCGCCAATCATGAAGCCCTGATCGCCGCGGTCAACGCGATAGCGAATCATCCCGCGCGCCGGCAGCCGCGACGAACTTGGCGCGCCTTCGGCGGTAGTCGAGGGCGTCGCCAGCGCGAGCGGGCCGATCGGCACCGCTGCCGGCCCGGTACTTGGGTTCGCTATCGTCGGCGTGGCGACCGCAGTCGACGAATCGTCTACGTTCAACACGGGTGTGGCCGTCGGTGGTGGAGTGGCGTGCGCTTTGCTGCGCTTCGCCGGTCGCTTTCTCGCCGCCGTCGTCGCGGGTTTCGCTGGCGGCTCGACGGGCGGTTCGATCAGCGGCGCTGGCTTGAGCTCGGCGAGCAGCGGCGGTGGCTCAAGGAAGGGGGGCAAATCGAACTCCGGACCGAAGAGCAACAGGGCATGCGCGCCGAGCGAGGCTGCGACGGCGATGAGCAGGGCGATCGGCATCGGCTGGCCGACTCACCTCGTCGACGTCTGGGGTGCGATCAGTGCGCCGCTGTCAAGCTGTGGCGAGTCGAGGACGACGCGTCCGGCGCACAGACGCAGACGGCCTTCGGAAAACCAGCGTACCGCGAGCGGATAGAGCTGATGCTCCTGCGCCAGGACGCGCGCGGCGAGGGTCTCTTCGCTGTCGCCGTCGAGGACTGGCACGGCGGCCTGGACAATGATCGGGCCGTGATCAAGATCGGGGGTCACGAAATGTACCGTACAGCCGTGAATACGGACGCCTTCGGCCAGCGCTCGGGCGTGCGTGTGCAGGCCCGGAAAGCTCGGCAGCAGCGAGGGATGGATATTGATCAGGCGGCCGTGGTAGTTGCTGACAAAGGCAGCGCCGAGAATGCGCATGAAGCCGGCAAGAACGACCAGGTCGGGGGAAAACGCGTCGATCGCCGTCGCCATGGCGGCGTCGAAGTCGTCGCGCGTAGCGAACTGGCGGTGGTCAACAACGCGGGTAGGTACGCCGCATGCGGCGGCTGTTTCCAGCCCGCCCGCGTCGGAGCGGTTGGCGAGGACGCCAGCGACGCGCACCGGCAGCGTTCCCGCGTCGGCGGCGGCGAGCAGCGACGCCATGTTGCTGCCGCGTCCAGAGATCAGAATGACGACCGATAGCATGCGCAGATCCTAGGCCTGGGCCTCGGTCTTGCGGTGCTGCAGCCAGCCGATGAACAGGGGGATAAGCGAAATGGCGATGATCGCCAGAATTACCAGCGTCAGGTTCTTCTGAATCCACGGCAGATTGCCGAACAGGTAGCCGGCCAGCGTCAGCGAACCGACCCAGCTGATACCGCCGACCAGGTTGAAGAAAGTGAAACGCGCGTAGGTCATGGCGCCAATTCCGGCGACAAATGGAGCGAAGGTGCGAAAGAGCGGCAGGAAACGCGAGATGACCAGAGTCTTGCCGCCGTGCTTCTCGTAGAAGGCGTGCGTCTTGTCGAGCGCCGCCCGGTTGAAGAATCGCGTTTGCTCCCAGTGGAAGACCTTGGGGCCGAGATAGCGGCCAATCTGGTAGTTGAGGGTGTTGCCGAGGATCGCCGCCGCCATCAGGACAGCCATCAGTACGCCAAGGTCCATGCCGCCGACCGCGGCCAGCGCGCCGGCGACGAAAAGCAGCGAATCTCCGGGCAGGAACGGTGTGACGACGAACCCGGTTTCGCTAAAGATGATCACGAAGAGGATGACGTAGATCCACTGCCCGTATTGTTGAACGAGCATCGCCAGGTGCTTGTCGAGGTGCAGGACGATGTCGATGAAGTAAGCGAGGTATTCCATTGGCGGCAGGGGTGGTGGACGGTAAGGCGCGATTCTACCGGAAGCCAGAGCGCATGGCTGTGCAGCTTGCCGCACTTCAGCGTGTCTGGCGGTCGGACGAGGCTCTCTTGCGTTTGCCGCGGCACGCCCCGGCCTGTCGCCGCCCGCACCACTCAGTAGGGGCGCGGCTCGCCCGGCGGCCGGGTCTTGAAACGGCGATGGACCCAGTAGTACTGCTCGGGCATAGTGCGCACGGCGGCTTCGATCCAGGCGTTCATGCGGCGGGTATCGGCCTCGACGTCGGCGCTCGGGAAATCCGCCCACGGTTCGCCGACCTCGACCGCGTAGCCGGCGCCACCGGGCAGGATGCGCGTCACGCAGGGAACGACGGCGGCCCCCGCCAGCCGCGCCAGACGGGACAGGCCGCTGATCGTCGCCGTCTGGACGCCGAAAAAAGGGACAAAAATCGACTCCTTGCTGCCGAAATCCATATCCGGCAGGTAGTAGAGCGGCCGGCCCGACTTCATCGCCCTGACGCTGGCGCGCACGCTATCCTGGCGCGTGAGCAGCAGTTGATCGCCAAAACGCAGCCGGCCACGGTGCAGGAGGCGGTCGAAGACCGGGTCGGATTGCACGGCGTAGATACTCGCGCTGTCGAAGCGCATGGCGATGGCGGCGCCGCCCGCGTCGAGCCCGACAAAGTGCGGCGTCAGCATCAGCACCGGGTGGCCGGCGTCGAGCAGTTGGCGTATCCGCTCCTCGCCTTTGACCTGCAGAAGCGGCGCCAGCCGCTGCGTACTTGCCCACCACAGGAGCGAGCGTTCGAGCATGCTGCGGCCGAGGACCTTGAAGTGCTCCCTGGCCAGGCGTCGTCGCTGTGCATCGTCGAGTTCCGGGAAGCACAGGCGCAGGTTGACCAGCACGATGTGCCGGCGCCGGCCGGCAAGGCCAAACAGCAGCAGGCCAAGTGTCTGGCCGACGAAGGCCAGCGCCGGCAGCGGCAGGAAGTGCAGCAGCCACAGCACGGCGACCAGCAATCGACTCAGCATCGGCGTGCTGCTCGCCAGTCTCTTGCCGGGTGCGGGTGGTCTTGGGCGAAGTGGATCATCAGATGAGCGGTGACGCAGCGGGTCGCCGGTCAGATCGGCAGGAGAACAATGGGAGCAGACCGTGTATTGTACTTTCATTCGCTCCCTGTCTGGCCGTCTGGCGCGCTCATGGCGCCCGCGCACTGGCTTGCCCATGGAATTTGGCCGGACGGACCCGGTCGAAGGTACTTCGTAATGGAGATTCTCATGCCCGCTTCGGCGCGCCGTCGCTTCCTGCTCGCCTCCGCCCCGGTCAGCGGCCCCTCGTTTGCCGATCGCCCCTGCGCCCGTCGGTGCTTCGCCGCCGCGCCGCCGCCGGGGCCTGTGCCCCCGGCGGCCTGAGCCGTGCCCTGGCGGCGGCTGGTCGATTGTCGTGCGGGCGAAGGGCGAGCGCTGTTCTGGTCCTTTGCCGCTTTCTTTCTGCTCCTGGCCGGGTATTACGTGCTGCGTCCCGTGCGCGAGGAGATGGGCGTCCAGATCGGGCCGGACAAACTGCAGTGGGCATTCACGCTGACCCTGGTCGGCATGCTGGTGATCGTGCCGCTTTATGGCTGGGCGGCCGCCCGCTTGCCACGGCGTGCCTTGCTGGCCGCCGTTTTCGGCATCACGGCGCTGCTTCTGACCGGCTTTCGCGCCTGGATAGCCGGCGGCGCCTCGCCCGCGGCAGCGCTTGCCCTCTTCGTCTGGGTAAGCGTTTTCAACCTGGTCGTCGTCTCGCTGTTCTGGACGGCGATGGCCGACAGCTTTACGCACGCGCAGGCGCGGCGCCTGTTCGGCGTGATTGCCGCCGGCGGCAGCAGCGGGGCCTTGGTCGGCCCGGCGATCACTGCCCTGTCGGTGCACGCGGTTGGCGTGCATGGCCTGTTGCTGGTTTCGGCGGCCTTGATGATGCTTTCCCTGCTCTGCATCCTGCGTGTGCTGGACGACCATCTCCAGGCCGAACTGCTGCAGCCGCTCGGCGGCAGGGTTCTGGCCGGCCTGGCGGAGATCGCCTCGTCCCCTTTTCTGGCCATGATTGCGCTGCTGATCGTGTTGCAAAGCGTGCTCGCCACCTTTGTCTATTTCGAGCAGGCGCGTCTGGTCAAGGAGGCCGCCCTGAGTACCGAGGCACGCACGCAGCTCTTCGCGCTCATCGACCTGACGGTGAACCTGATCGCCCTTGGGCTGCAGGCGATGGTCGCCGGTCGTCTGATGCAGCGCTTGGGCGTCGGCATCACGCTGGCGGCGGTACCCGTATTGCTGGTCGTTCCGCTGGCCGCGTTGGCCGCCATTCCGCTGCTGATCACGGTGCTGCTGATCCAGGTGATTTCGCGCGCCGGTGGCCACGGGTTGCTGCGCCCGGCGCGTGAGGCGTTGTTTACGGCGGTCGGGAGGGAATCCCGCTACAAGGCCAAGAACGTCCTCGATACCGTGGTCACCCGGGCTGGCGATGCCTTTGGTGGCTGGTTGCACGCCGCCGCCGGGATGGGCACCTCGGGCGTCGCCCTGGCGGCAATTCCCGCTTCTCTGGCGCTGGCCTGGTTGGGAATTAGACTTGGCACGCGTTGTCAGCAACAGGTGGCGGAAGCGGCGCCCGAAGCGGGTGCGGAGACGGCGCAGCGGGGCGCGTGGTGAGCGCGCAGCGTCGCCCGCGGCAAAACGAAAGGAGACGGTGATGAAAGCCAGGGATCGAGGTGCGGTTGTTTTCGGGCGGCGCGCGGTGCTCAGGGCGATCGCCGCCAGCGGCGCGGCGGTGGTCGGAAGCGCATTCGGTGCGCCATCCGGCACGCCGGAGGGCGGCCTGCTCCGGCGACGCATCCCGTCGTCCGGCGAATTGATCGCCGCCGTCGGGCTGGGTACCTACCAGACCTTCGATGTCGCCGATTCCGCCAGCACGGCCCTGGAACCGGTCTTGGCGCGTTTCGTGGCGCTCGGCGGGCAGCTGGTCGACAGTTCGCCGATGTACGGGCGTTCCGAATCGGTGCTCGGAGAACTGGCGGCGAAGCTCGGCGTGCGCGACCGGCTGTTCCTGGCGACCAAGGTATGGACCAGCGGGCGCGGTGAGGGCATTCGACAAATGGAGGCATCACTCAGCCGGTTGCGTACGCAACAGCTTGATTTGATGCAGGTTCACAATCTGCTCGACTGGCAGGCGCAGCTGCCGACCCTGCGCGAGTGGAAGGAGCAGGGAAGAATTCGCTACCTCGGCGTCACGCACTATCACGAGGGTGCCTACCGCGAGGTTGAAGCGCTGCTGCTCGCCGAAAACCCGGATTTCGTGCAGATCAACTACAGCATGGCCGAACGCGACGCCGAAGAGCGCGTGCTGCCGCTGGCGCAGGATCTGGGGATCGCCGTCATCATCAACCGCCCCTTCGCCAAGGCCTCGCTGTTCTCGCGCGTGCGCGGCAAGCCCCTGCCCGAATGGGCGGCGGAATTCGACTGCGCCAGCTGGGCCCAGTTCTTCCTCAAGTTCATCCTCGCCCAGCCGGCAGTAAGCTGCGTCATCCCGGCGACCAGCAAGGTCAAACACCTGGAAGACAACCTAGCCGCAGCGCGTGGCCGGCTGCCCGATGGCCGACAAAGAGCGAGGATGGCTGAGTACCTCGCGCGGATTTGAACGCCGGCCTTTCTGGCAATCACGGGAAGGGGTCTTGCGTGTGCCGCGACAACAAGGCACCGTGGCCTGAATCCGCGATTGACTGTAGCGGCTTGCGTCAGTGATACTTGTCAATGGTGTCAGTGAGTTTGACTCTTCGCAGGTTCATTCAGGCCGAAAAGCAGAGGACTATCAACATGTACAAGACTGTTCTGGTACCCATCGACATGGCACACCTCGCCGAAGGCAAGGCCAACGTCACTCTTGCCGCAAGCTACGGTGCGCAGGGTTCGAAGATCATTTTGCTCAACGTCGTGGAGGACATTCCGAACTGGGCGGCGGTCGACCTGCCGGCAGGCCTGCTCCACAAATCCGTCGAAGCGACAAAAGCGGAACTGACCGCGATAGCCAAAGCCAGTGGCATGCACATGGATGTCGATGTAAGGACCGGCCATTCCTACGATACGATTCTCGATGTGGCCAAGGAAAGCAATGTCGATTTGATCATCATCGCCTCCCATCGTCCCGGCCTGCAGGATTATTTCCTCGGCTCGACCGCGGCCAAAGTGGTGCGCCACGCCAACTGTTCCGTATTGGTGGTTCGCTAGCAAGCTGACTTCCGGCTTTCGCCCGATTCGTCGGGCGGTCGCGCGGGCTGAGGTAGACCGATACCCGTTGCACCCGCGCCACGCGGCGCTGCGCTAGCTCAACACCCATGGAACGAGCACCGGAAGCAGGAGTGCCGTGACCAGGCCATTGAGCCCCATCGCCAGGGCCGCGAAGGCGCCCATTTGTTCGCTCTCCTGGAAGGCGCGTGCGGTACCGATGCCGTGCGCGGCGATACCCATGGCGAAGCCGCGCACGCCGTCGTCTTCGATATGCAGGGCGCGGAAGACGTAGCGCGCGCCAATCGCGCCGATGATGCCGGTGGTGATCACCAATACGGCGGTCAGCGACGGCAGGCCACCAATGCGTTCGGCGATGCCCATGGCAATCGGGGTGGTCACCGACTTGGGTGCCAGCGACAGCAGCGTCGCCTTGCTGGCGCCGAGCACGCCGCCGATGGCCACGGCCGAGAGCGCGGCGCTCAGCGAGCCAACGAGCAGGGCGCCGAGCAACGGGATGGCCAGGCGTTTCAGGCGGGCGAGCTGAGCGTAGAGCGGAATGGCGAGGGCTACGGTCGCCGGCCCGAGCAGGAAGTGCACGAACTGCGCGCCGTCGAAGTAGGTGCCGTACGGGGTGTCGGTAATCCACAGCAGGCTGACCAGCGTGGCCACCGCCAGTAGAACGGGATTGGCCAGCGGATGGCCATGGCAGCGCCTGCTGACGTAGACCGCGCCTTGATAGGCGAGCAGCGTTAGGGTCAGGCCGAGCAGCGGCGAAGCGGACAGGTAGACCCAGATCTCGTCAAGGCGGGCGTTCATGGCGCGTCACTCTGCAGGTCTCGGCGCCGGGAAAGGACGCGTAGCGTCAGCGCGGTGACCGCGATGGTGATCAACGTGCTGCCGAGCAGGGAGAGTGCCAGCGCCAGCCATTCGTCTGACATGCGCTGGAAGTGCAGCATGACGCCGGTACCGGCAGGGACGAAGAGTAGCGAGAGGTGCTGCAGCAGTCCCTGCGCAGCATTGCGCAGTTCGCCGGAGGGGCCGCCGCGGGCGACGAGAGCGGCAAATAGCAACGCCATGCCGATCACCGGCCCCGGGATCGGCAAGGCCAGTGTTCTGGCAAAGATCTCGCCGATCAGCTGAAAAACGAGGAGCAGGGTGATGGCACCGATCATGCTGGCGGCTCGGGCGTAGAGGTGGCGTGGTCGCCAGTATAGCGGAAGCGCCCGCGCGGGCATCCGCTATGCTCGGGCAGGAGCGGGTAGAAGCGAGGGCGCGCACGGGCGAGCGATCATGCGAACGCGCCGCGCCGGACGATCTACTTGCCTTCGCTCTCGTTCTCCAGCGTCTCCTCCAGGCTCTCGAGATCCTTGCGATTCTGTCGAAAAAAGAGGCGCAGGCCCCAGACTAGGCCTGCGGCGATGACCGCCAGCAGGGCTATGGCTCCCCAGTTGATGCCGACCGCCGACTCCGGATCCATCAGTTTCTCCTTTGGGTGACGAAAACCCGTGGCGTTTAGGTGCGCGCCGCTCCTCCGGGCCTGGAGTCGGCGTTGGCGGACAGCCGGGCAGCCCCTACCGCGGCATCATCGTCGGAATGCCGGCAAGCGGACCCCGGGAATCCGGGCGCGAATACTGCTTTGACCTTGATATGGCAAACGGCAGTAAAATCAATTATGCTGGTCTTTCCAAAACACGAATAAATACGGAGTTCGACGTATGACTAATAAAGGGCAACTTTTACAAGACCCGTTTCTCAACACATTGCGGCGTGAACGAGTTCCCGTTTCGATTTACCTGGTCAATGGTATCAAACTGCAGGGTCAGGTTGAATCCTTTGATCAGTACGTCGTCCTGCTCAAGAACACGGTCACGCAGATGGTCTACAAGCATGCCATTTCGACGGTCGTGCCGTCGCGTCCGATCACCATCCAGCAGGATGCCAACGGCGAGGGCTGATCGATTACCGTCCGGCTGCTGCGGCGCGAGTTTGCGCGCCAATTTCCCTCTTCCGACCTTCTGACCCGCTCCGATCTCTTCACGGCGGAGCCAATTCTCCCGGAATATCTGCATGCATGAGCGTCCCTCAGTCGAGGAAAGGGCGGTCATCGTCCAGCTCGACTTCGGCCACGACGACCTCGCCGAGCAACTTGAAGAAGTCCGTTTGCTGGCGCTTTCTGCCGGTGCGTCGATTTGCGCGGTGGTCCATGGTCGTCGCCACAGCCCGGACGCGGCGACTTACGCCGGCAAGGGAAAGGTCGGGGAGGTGGCCGCCGAGGTGCTCGCGCACGAGGCCGACCTGGTGATCTTCAATCACGAACTGAGCGCTGGCCAGGAACGCAATCTCGAGCAGGCGCTGCAGTGTCGCGTCATCGATCGGACCAGTCTGATTCTTGACATCTTCGCGCAGCGGGCAAAGAGCGCCGAAGGTAAGTTGCAGGTCGAACTGGCGCAGCTCGAACATCTGTCCACGCGGCTGGTTCGTGGCTGGACACACCTGGAGCGGCAGAAAGGGGGTATTGGTCTGCGCGGTCCGGGGGAGACGCAGCTGGAAACCGACCGTCGCTTGCTCGGTATTCGGGTCAAGTCGCTCAAGGAGCGCTTGGTCAAGCTCGAGCGTCAGCGTGGCGTTCAGCGCAAGGCGCGTGGACGGGGCGAATTGCTCAACGTGTCGCTGGTTGGCTATACCAACGCCGGCAAATCGACCCTCTTCAATGCGCTGACCCATGCCGGCGTTCTTGCGGCCGACCGGCTTTTCGCGACGCTGGATACGACCACGCGCAAGCTGTGGCTGGCCGAGGCCGGGCATATCGTGCTCTCCGATACCGTCGGCTTCATTCGCGACCTGCCGCACTCGCTGGTGGCCGCTTTTCACGCCACGCTGGAAGCGACGGCCGAGGCGGATCTCCTGCTGCATGTGGTTGACTCGGCTAGTCCGGCGCGCGACGAGCAGGTGGGCGATGTCAACAAGGTACTGGCCGAGATCGGCGCGGCCGGGGTTCCGCAACTGATGGTACTCAACAAGCTCGATCTTACCGGCCTGCCGCCGACAGTCGAGCGGGATGAATATGGTACACTCCTGCGGGTTCGCGTCAGCGCCAGACGTGGCGACGGCTTGTCGCTGCTGCGCGAGGCGCTGGCCGAGGTGGCTTTGGCCAAGAACCGGAATCTGCGCCAGCAGTCATCCGGTGAGGCTGACTTACAGGATATCGATATGGTTTTTGATTCAGATGGTTCGGCATGATTTCAATCCCTGGAGTGCGTATGTCGTTGAATGATCCGCAGTGGGGAAATCGCGGCAACGATAACAACGATGGCGGTGGTGGACGGCGTCCCAATCAGGGGCCGCCGGACCTCGATCAGTTGTGGCGCGACCTCAATCGTCGTTTGTCGGGAATTTTCGACAAGAAGCGGGGCGGCGGCGACCGCGGTGGCGACGGTGATGGCGGCGATCGCCCACCGGTCCAGTTCAGTCCAAAATTCCTCGGTGGCGGCATCGGTATGCTGCTCGTCCTGGTGCTCATCGTCTGGTTGGCGAGCGGCTTCTACATCGTCGACGCCGGGCAACGTGGTCTCGTGCTCCAGTTCGGTCGCTACAAGGAAAGCTCTGATCCGGGTCTGAGGTGGCGCCTGCCGTACCCGATCCAGTCGCATGAGCTGGTCAACCTTTCCGGCGTGCGCACGCTCGAAGTCGGTTATCGCGGCACCGAGAGGAACAAGGTTCTGAAAGAGGCGCTGATGCTCACGGATGATGAAAACATCATCAATATTCAGTTTGCCGTGCAATACATACTCAAGGACCCCTTTGACTACGTCTTTGCCAACAGAAATCCGGACGAGGCGGTGATGCAGGTGGCTGAGACGGCCATTCGCCAGATCGTCGGCAAGAACAAGATGGACTTTGTTCTCTACGAAGGTCGCGAACAGGTGGCGGTCACGGCCTCGCAGCTGATGCAGGAGATCCTTGATCGCTACAAGACCGGGATTCTCATTTCGAAGGTCACCATGCAGAACGCGCAGCCGCCAGAGCAGGTTCAGGCGGCGTTCGATGACGCGGTCAAGGCTTCGCAGGATCGCGCTCGGCAGAAGAATGAGGGCCAGGCCTACGCCAATGATGTGATTCCGCGAGCGCGCGGAACGGCGGCACGCCTGTTCGAGGAGTCCGAAGGTTACAAGCAGCGCGTCATCGCCAGGGCCGAGGGTGATGCCAGCCGCTTCACACAGATCTACACCGAGTACGCCAAGGCGCCCGAAGTGACCCGCAGCCGCATGTACCTGGACACCATGCAGGAGGTCTATGCGAATACCAGCAAGGTGCTGGTCGATAGCAAGGGGCAGGGCAATCTGCTCTATCTGCCGCTCGACAAGCTGATCCAGGCCGCCGGGGCGGTTGCGGCGTCGCCTGGTGGCGCTGCCAGCAGCCCGGAAACGCCTGCTGCGGTGGCTCGTTCGTCGCCGCCGATATCCAACGAGGTGCCGCCGCAAATGAGCGAAGGCCGTTCGCGCGAAAACCTGCGCCAGCGTGATCGGGAGGCCCGTTGATGAGAGCGAGCGTGAATTTTCTTGCGGCCGTCGTGGTGACTGCACTGGTCGTTCTCGGCGCGACGATCTTCACCGTTGACCAGCGCCAGCACGCCATCGTCTTCCAGCTTGGCGAGGTGCGCGATGTCATCGACGAACCGGGTCTCTATTTCAAGTGGCCGCTGATCCAGAACGTGCGCTATTTCGACAAGCGCATTCTCACCCTGGACGCTGCCGAACCCGAGCGCTTCATCACGTCAGAGAAGACGAACGTCCTGGTTGATTCATTCACCAAGTGGCGGATCATCGACCCAAAGCTTTACTACATCTCGGTGGCCGGTGACGAATCGCGTGCCAAGACACGACTGTCGCAAACGGTCAATGCCGGCCTGCGCGAAGAGTTCGGCAAGCGAACCGTGCATGATGTGGTTTCCGGTGAGCGTGATCAACTGATGGAGTTGATGCGCGAGAAAGCCGATCTCGATGCGCGCAAGATCGGTGTGCAGATTGTCGACGTGCGTGTCAAGCGCGTTGAACTGCCAAGTGACGTCAGCGAATCGGTCTATCGGCGGATGGACGCCGAACGCAAGCGGGTGGCCAATGAGCTGCGTTCGCAGGGTGCTGCCGACGCCGAGAAAATTCGCGCCGACGCCGACAAGCAACGCGAGGTGATCGTTGCCGAAGCGTATCGCGACGCGCAGAAGATGAAGGGTGAGGGCGACGCCAAGGCGGCCGCGACCTATGCCCAGGCGTTTCAGCGGAATCCTGAGTTCTATGCCTTCTATCGCAGTCTGGAGGCCTATCGCAACAGCTTCAACGGCAAGAGCGACGTGATCGTCGTCGAGCCGAGTTCGGATTTCTTCAAGTACATGAAGAGCATCGGCCGAGGCGGCGACAACACCGCCAAATGACCGACAATCTGTTGCTTGCTCTTGCCCTCATGCTGGTGCTTGAAGGACTGGTCCCGTTCGTGGCGCCAAACGCCTGGCGTGAGACATTTCGTCGCCTGATCCGTTGTTCGGACGGGCAAATCCGTTTCGTTGGCCTGACGTCGATGTTGATCGGCCTGGTCCTGTTGATGGTCTTCCGATGAACTGGCTGCTTCCCGAACATATCGCCGACGCGCTGCCGTCCGAAGCCGCGCAGATCGAACGGCTGCGGCGGGCGCTGCTCGACCTTTTCCGCGTCCATGGCTACGAGCTGGTTCTGCCGCCGCTGCTCGAGCATCTCGATTCCCTGCTCACCGGTTCGGGGCAGGATCTGAAGCTGCGCACGTTCAAGCTGGTCGACCAATTGTCGGGCCGCACGCTCGGCGTGCGCGCCGACATTACGCCGCAGGTCGCCCGCATCGACGCCCATTTGCTCAATCGCCAGGGGGTCACCCGGCTTTGCTATTGCGACAGCGTTCTCCACACCCTGCCGGCGTCGCTGGCCGCGAGTCGCGAACCGATACAGCTCGGCGCAGAGGTTTTCGGGTATGCCGGCCTGGCCGCTGATCGCGAAGTGATTCGCTTGATGGCCGATGCCTTGAACGCCGCTGGCGTTCCGGCTGCGCGCATCGACCTCGGTCATGTCGGCGTGTTTCGCGCGCTGGTGGACGCCGCTGGCCTCGATGGAGAACTCGAGGGGGCTCTGCTGCAGTTGCTGCAAGCCAAGGACGTGCCAAGGCTGCGCGAGCGGTGCAGTAGCATGGACGAGCCCTGGCGCTCGGCACTGCTCGCCTTGCCCGAACTTTACGGCGACGTCACGACGCTTGCCGTTGCTGCTCGCGCCTTGCCGGCCCTGCCACCAATCACGACGGCTCTCAACGCCTTGCGCGAACTGCAGGCGGCGCTGCCGGACCTGCCCCTGTCGTTCGACCTGGCCGATTTGCGTGGCTATCGTTATCACAATGGCGTTGTCTTCGCCGCCTATCACGCAGCCTTCCCGAGTGCTGTCGCGCTCGGCGGCCGTTATGACGGCGTCGGCAAGAGCTTTGGTCGAGAACGGCCAGCGACCGGTTTTTCGCTCGACCTGCGCGAGCTGGCACGGCTGACGAGCGCGCGCGGCGAGCGGGAGGGGGCAGTGTTGGCACCTTACGTGGCCGACTGCAGCGCCCTGGCCGAAGCGATCGCGGCTTTGCGGGCGCAGGGTGAGGTCGTCGTCGAACTGCTGCCCGACGAACAGGGCGGCGCCGGACCGTTGTGCGACCGGCAACTGGTCGACGCCGACGGGCAATGGGTAATCAGGGCAATCAACAGGGACGGATAACAAGCATGGCCAAGAACGTCGTAGTCGTGGGCACGCAATGGGGCGACGAAGGCAAGGGCAAGATCGTCGACTGGCTGACTGATCGCGCCAAGGGGGTCGTTCGCTTCCAGGGAGGGCATAACGCTGGCCACACCCTGGTTGTCGGCGAGAAGGTATTCAAGCTCAACCTGGTACCCTCGGGAATCGTTCGCGAAGGCGTCGACTGCTTCATTGGCAACGGAGTGGTGCTCGACATTCACCACCTGATCAGCGAGATGGAAGTGCTCGAGTCGGGAAATATCGACGTGCGCTCGCGCCTGAAGATCAGTCCCGGTTGCCCGATCATCCTCGGCTACCATTCGGCACTCGATCATGCTCGCGAGGCAGCCAAGTGTGCGGATCTGAAAATCGGCACCACCGGCAAGGGTATTGGCCCGGCCTATGAAGACAAGGTGGCACGCCGCGCGCTGCGCGTTTACGACCTGTTCTATCCGGCACGCTTCGCCGAGCGCTTGCGCGAGAACCTGGACTACCACAATTTCGTCCTGACCCACTATCTGGGCGCCCAGGCCGTCGATTTCGACGCTGTTCTGGCGCAGGCAATGGCTGACGCCGAAGTGATCAAGCCTCTGGTGAGCGACGTCTCGGCGGCGCTGCATGCGCTCAACAAAGCCGGCCACAATCTGCTTTTCGAAGGTGCCCAGGGTGCCTTGCTCGACATCGATCACGGCACCTACCCCTTCGTGACCTCGTCGAACTGCGTCGCCGGCCAGGCGGCTGCCGGGTCCGGCGTCGGCCCGGGGATGCTGCATTACGTTCTCGGAATTACCAAGGCGTATTGCACACGCGTTGGCGGCGGTCCGTTTCCGAGTGAGCTGGATATCGAGAAAGAAGGGCTGCCGGGCTACCAGATGTCGCAGAAGGGTCGTGAATTCGGCACTGTTACCGGGCGCAAGCGCCGCTGTGGATGGCTCGACGTGGCGGCGCTCAGACGTTCGATCCAGATCAACGGCGTGACCGGGCTGTGCATCACCAAGCTCGACGTCCTCGACGGCTTGTCCGAGCTGAAGATTTGCACCGGTTATCTGCTCGACGGAAAGCCCGTCGACCTGCTGCCGATGGGGGCCGACGACGTTGCGGCGTGCGAGCCGGTGCTCGAGACCTTGCCCGGCTGGTCGGGGTCGACGGTCGGTGCGAATACGATGGCCGCGCTGCCAGCCTCGGCGCGCGCTTACCTGGCGCGCATCGAGGAACTGTGCGAAGTGCCGATCGATATTGTGTCGACCGGTCCGGAGCGCGGCGAGACCGTCGTTCACCGCCACCCGCTAGGCTGATTTCGCCTCCGATCTGAGCTCGGCGCGCGTCGGCGTCGGGGCCCTCCGCAAGCGCTGCAAGGCCCGCCAGGATGGCGTTCAAGCGGCTGCGGGAGGGGCCGGTGGCGCAGCGAGGGCGCTTCGTTCGAAGCGCCTGGCTTTTTCTCGCCGTCGGCTTCGTCAGCGCCGTCTGGACATCGCTTGCGTCCTTGATATCATGCCGCCAGGTTTCGCTACCGCAGGAGGCAGGCATGGGAATTCTCGACTGGTTCATGAACCGGCCGGCGCAATTCGATACCGATCGAGTATCGGAGGCAATGATTCGCGGGGCGACCGAGAAAGCGATCACGCTGACCAACCCGCGCCTGAGCGTACTGCCCTCCTGCCACGCGCGCCTGGCGCCGGCGGTCGACACGACGATCAGGTATCTCCGGGCGATGGTCGAGGAACTGCCCGGTGCCACGCTTGTGTCGTCGGCCACCTGGTCTTCCGATCGCGCCTTGCGGGCGTTTTTTGTCGCGCCGTCGGATATCCCGACGGTTCTCGGGCGTTCGGAAAACCTGCGCACGCTGTTTGACAAGTATCCCGCCCTCGACGAGGCCTGCGTCCTTCTGGGCATGAGCTTCAACGAGCAGCGCGTTTTCGGGGTGGCCTTGCACGGCGAAGTCGTCCGCCGTGACGTGGTGCAAACGAGGGTCAGCTTCTCGGACCATCGCGCGCATGTCTGTGCGCAGGACGAGGGCGAACTGCGCCGCCTGATCGGAGTGCAAGCCTTCGAGTATCTGCTCGCGCAGGCCTTGTCGGAGATCGGCGAGGACAGGGCCGAGCGGCAGGAGTTGGAGGGTAATCGCGCACTGATCCGGGCGCGTCTGCGCCTGCTTCGCAGGCAGGGGCCGGGCCTGGGGTCAATGTTCGGTGGTGCTCCGGGCGAAGTGTCCGAGCAAGCCGAGCTGCAGGCGAAGCTACTGGAAAACGGGCGCCAGCTGGAGGTCGTCGGAGATAGTCAGACGGCGCTCGAAATGGAGCTTGAGTGCCTGAAGGAGGTGCTTGAGCATCCACAGCGCTGCCTGTGCGTGGCGCAGAAGACCTTGCGCCTGAACACGATGAACGTGCTGTGCGACGAAGCGAGCGCGGACCTTGTCGCCGATGTCGCCTTTTCGCTGGCGGAGTTGACGGGTGAGCCGCCGGTGCAGCGAGCGTTCGTGCTGGCGCGCTTCGCGCGCGCAGATCTTCCCTCCCAGACAATCAATTTCGACGCCGCCGCGCGTTATCTCTAGCGCGTGGACGCCGTCGTCGGCAGCGGAAGGCCGCGCAGCCCGCTTCGATTTCTCTGTTCATCGCGCTGGCGACCTGTACAATCGGCCGAGCAGGGATATGCCGTCGCATATCTGCCAAGCAACCAGGAGGATCAGGCATGAATCGAGAGGAACTTCGTGACCAGCTGCTGGCGCCGGTTCTCCAGTGGACCCGCCTGGGGCGGCAGACCAGCCGCCTGATGACGGCGAGTACCGCGGTTATCAGTTATCGCAGTCGTCGCCTGCTGCGCGCGGGCGCGCTCACCCGACGGGCAGACTGGGCCGAGGCGGCCCAGATGGCTCGCGAGAAGGTCGAAGTGCCTCTGGAATCTGCGACCGCGATGGCCGCGGCGATGCTTCCTGTCATGCAACAGTTCTGGACGCACGCCGGGCAGTCGATGCTCGCCTGCACCAGCGACAGCCTGTTGCTGGCCTGCAGTCGCAATTCCGAACAGTTCCGCGAGCGGCAGGCGGAACTGGGCACGACCTTGATCAATGTCACGGTCGGCTGGTTTCGGCTGCTTGGCAGCGTCGCCGACGTGGCGAGCCAGGGCGTGGCGCCGGTGCTTCGGCAGGTGCAGGCGAACGCGGCGAGGCTCGAAAAGCGCTGAATTGTCGATCGCCGCTGGTCTGCCGGGTTTCCCGGCGCGCTCGCCTGTCGTGTCCGCGCCGGGATGCCATCCGCTTGTATCTCGTCCCGACCTGGCCGGGTTGCGCAAAAACCTCTGCTAATCAGCCACTCGCCGAGCCTTGGGAAGGGGCTGGCGTGCTAGAATCACGGGCTTGATCAAGACGATGACATTCCTCCGGAAGTCACGTTGCCAGCGGAAAAAAGATGGAAGCCTTCGCCAAAGAAACCCTGCCCATCAGTCTCGAAGACGAGATGCGTCGATCGTATCTCGACTACGCCATGAGCGTGATTGTCGGGCGTGCCCTGCCCGACGCGCGCGATGGTCTGAAGCCGGTGCATCGCCGTGTGCTGTTCGCCATGCACGAGTTGTCGAACGACTGGAACAAGCCTTACAAGAAGTCGGCACGGATCGTCGGTGACGTCATCGGTAAGTATCATCCGCATGGCGATACCGCGGTTTATTACACCATTGTGCGCATGGCACAGAATTTTTCCTTGCGCTACATGCTCGTCGACGGGCAAGGAAACTTCGGTTCGGTAGACGGCGACAACGCCGCGGCGATGCGCTACACCGAAGTGCGCATGGCGCGAATCGGCCACGAGCTGCTCGCCGATATCGACAAGGAAACGGTCGATTTCGGGCCCAACTACGACGGCTCGGAGCAGGAGCCGCTGGTCATGCCGGCGCGCATTCCGAATCTGCTGATCAACGGTTCCTCGGGTATCGCGGTGGGCATGGCGACGAACATCCCGCCGCACAACCTCGGCGAAGTGGTGGATGCGTGTCTGCTCCTGCTGGCGAACGCAGAGGCGACGATCGACGAACTGATCGCCATCATGCCCGCCCCGGATTTTCCGACGGCCGGCATCATCTACGGCATCGCCGGTGTCTGTGAGGGCTATCGCACCGGGCGCGGGCGGGTGGTGATGCGTGGCCGGACGCACTTCGAGGATCTCGAAAAGGGCAACCGGCAGGCGATCATCATCGACGAACTGCCGTACCAGGTGAACAAGCGGACCTTGCTCGAAAAGATCGGCGAACTCGTCAACGACAAGCGCATCGAGGGTATTTCCGATCTGCGCGACGAGTCCGACAAGTCGGGTATGCGCGTGGTGATCGAACTCAAGCGCGGCGAAGTCGCCGAGGTGGTCCTCAACTGCCTGTACAAGCAGACCCAGCTGCAGGACACCTTTGGCATGAACATGGTGGCGCTGGTCGATGGTCAGCCGCGGCTATTGAACCTCAAGCAGATGCTCGAGTGCTTCCTCTGGCATCGCCGTGAAGTTCTCACCCGGCGTACGGTTTTCGAGTTGCGCAAGGCGCGCGAGCGGGCACACATCCAGGAAGGTCTGGCGGTGGCCCTCGACAATGTCGACGAGATCATCGCCCTGATCAAGGCGTCGCCGACGCCGGCCGATGCCCGCCGAGGCCTGATGGCGCGGCCGTGGAAGTCGCCGACGGTGGCCGAGATGCTCCGCCGCGCCAAGCTCGACGCGACCCGGCCGGACGGAACGGGGCTCGAATTCGGCCTGTCGGAGAGCGGTTACCAGCTTTCGGAGGCGCAGGCGCAGGCGATCCTGGAACTACGTCTGCAACGCCTGACCGGCCTCGAGCGCGACAAGATCGTTGCCGACTTTGGCGAACTGCTGGCGCGTATTGCCGATCTGATGGATATCCTGGCGCGACCCGAGCGTATCACCGAGATGATCGTCGAAGAGCTGACCGGGATCCGCGCCCAGTTTGGTGACAAGCGGCGCTCGGAGATCGTCATCAGCACGCAGGACCTCGGCATTGCCGATTTCATCACCCCGGTGGACATGGTGGTGACGCTCTCGCATACCGGCTACATCAAGTCGCAGCCATTGGCCGACTATCGTGCGCAACGGCGCGGCGGGCGCGGCAAGCAGGCAGCGGCGATGAAGACCGACGATTTTGTCGATCGCCTGTTCGTGGCCAATACTCACGACTCGATTCTCTGCTTCACCAACCGCGGCCGGGTGTATTGGCTGAAGGTCTACGAAGTGCCGCAGGGAACGCGCACCAGCCGGGGCAAGCCGGTGGTCAATGTCTTCCCCTTCGAGGATGGCGAAAAGATCAGTGCCATCCTGCCGATCAAGGAGTTTGCCGACGATCGCTACATTTTCATGGCCACGTCGCAGGGAACGGTGAAGAAGACGCCACTGTCCGATTTCTCCAATCCGCGCAAGAACGGGATCATTGCCGTCGCCCTCGACGATGAGGATTTCCTGATCGGCGCCGAGGTCACCAATGGCAGTCAGGACGTGATTCTTGTCTCCGATGCCGGCAAGGCGGTGTGGTTCGACGAGGAAGACGTGCGGCCGATGGGGCGCACTGCGCGCGGCGTGCGCGGCATGCGGCTGGCGGACAGGCAGCAGGTCCTGTCGCTACTGATCGCCGATAGCGACCAGCAAACGGTTCTCGTGGCGACCGAGAACGGCTTCGGAAAACGCACCGCGCTGGCCGATTTCCGCCATTCGGGACGGGGTACGCAAGGCGTCATCGCCATTTCCGCCAGCGAACGCAACGGCAAGGTGGTTGCCGCTCGCCTGGTCTCCGACGACGACGAAATCATGTTGATCACCACCGGCGGCGTGCTGATCCGCACCCGAGTACGCGAAATCCGTGAACTCGGCAGGGCAACGCAGGGTGTCACCCTGATCGCGCTTGACCCCGGTGAAAAGCTTGCCGGTCTGGAGAAGGTGGTCGAGAGCGAAGATGAGGCCGACGTTGGTGAACTGGACGAGCACAACAGTGCGCCGGGGGAGCAGGACGCCCCCGCTGATCCAGAAGAGGAGTGATACGCATGGACCGCGTGCCTGATCGCCGGTGTCGAGCTCTCGCCCGGCAGTTCGCGTCGGTCGTGCGGCTGCCGCTGGCGCTGGCTGGGCACGCGGCGGCGTGATGAGCGACGACCTGCAGCGCGAACTCGCGCTTGTCCGGCAGCAGATCGATAGCGTCGACGGGCAGTTGCTCGGACTGCTCAATCAGCGTGCGCGCTTTGCCCAGCAGGTTGGCGAGATCAAGGCGCGTCACGGTGAGGCGGGTTTCATTTATCGCCCCGAACGTGAAGCGCAGGTCTTGCATCGCATTCAGGAAGAGAACTCGGGGCCGCTGTCGAACGAGACCGTGACCTGGTTCTTCCGCGAGGTGATGTCCGCCTGCCTGTCGCTCGAGCAGCCCCTGGGAATTGCTTTCCTGGGCCCGCTCGGGACCTTTTCGGAAAGCGCCGCGACCAAGCACTTCGGCCACGCCGCGCGTCTGATGCCGCAGATTTCGATTGATGACGTCTTTCGGGAAGTCGAGGCCAGCCATGCCGATTACGCAGTGGTCCCGATCGAAAACTCAACCGAGGGGGCCATCGGGCGCACGCTCGACCTGTTGTTGACCACGCCGCTGAAGATCTGTGGCGAGGTGGTCTTGCGCATTCATCAGCATTTGCTGTCGAACGAGGCTTCGCTCGGCGAGGTCAAGAAAGTGTATTCCCACGCCCAGTCGCTGGCGCAGTGCCACGAGTGGCTGAATCGCTCGCTGCCGAAGGCGCAGCGCATTTCGGTGGGCAGCAATGCGCAGGCGGCGCAGCTGGCGGCCGCCGAAGCGGGCGCGGCGGCGCTCGCCGGCCAGGCTGCTGCCGAGCGCTACTCTCTGCCGCAGCTGGCGAGTAACGTCGAGGACGAACCGAACAACACGACGCGTTTCGTCGTTCTTGGCCGCCAGGACGCCGGGCCTTCGGGGCGCGACCGGACGTCGCTGATCATGTCGGCGCATAATCAGACCGGCGCGCTGAGCAAGCTGCTCGCGCCGTTCTCCGATGCCGGCGTGTCGATGACCCGGCTCGAGTCGCGGCCGGCACGGCATACCCTGTGGGCCTACGTCTTCTTCGTCGATCTCGAAGGTCACCGTGCCGACGCGGCGGTCAGGACGGCGCTTGCCGAGCTTGCGCGGCGTGCGCCCTACCTGAAGATTCTCGGCTCGTACCCGATGGCCGCCACTTAGGCCGATCGACTTTTCGCGGAACGCAGATGCCACTCGACGAACAATCATTGCCGTACATTCGCTCGATTTCACCGTACCAGCCGGGCAAACCGATAACCCAGCTGGCCCGGGACCTGGGCCTGCCTGTCGACAGGATCGTCAAGCTGGCGTCGAACGAGAATCCGCTCGGTATGAGTCCCAAGGCGCAGGCAGCGGTGGGCGTGGCGATCGCTGGCTTGTCGCGCTACCCGGATGACTTCGCCTTGAAGCAGGCGCTCGCTGAGCGTAGCGGTCTGGGAATGGAGCGCATCGTTCTCGGTAACGGGTCGAATGACGTGCTCGATCTGGTCGCTCGTGTTTTTCTCGCCCCGGGCCGCTCGGCGATCTTCGCTCAGTATGCTTTTGCCGTCTATCCGCTGGCGACGATTTCCACTGGCGGCGAGCCCATTGCCGTCGCGGCCAGCGACTACGGCCATGACCTGGAGGCGATGCTGGCGGCGATCAGGCCCAACACGCGATTGATCTGGATTGCCAACCCGAACAACCCAACCGGCACTTTTCTGCCCTATGCGCAGCTCAAGACGTTTCTGCAAGCGGTGCCGTCGAACATCGTGGTGGTCCTCGACGAAGCCTATAACGAATACCTGCCGCCTGCAGAGCGCGTTGATACAACCGCCTGGCTGGCCAGGCACGGGAACCTGGTAATTACGCGCACTTTCTCGAAGATCTACGGTTTGGCCGGTCTGCGCATCGGCTACGCCCTGTGCTCGGCGGAAATTGCCGACCTGATGAATCGCGTTCGCCAGCCGTTCAATTGCAACAACCTGGCTTTGGCGGCGGCTGTGGCGGCGCTCGATGACCATGAATTCGTCGCCAGGAGCTACGCGCTGAACCGGGCGGGCATGGAGCAGATCATTGCCGGGCTGAAGCGACTCGCTTGTCGCCATATACCGTCACACGGAAATTTCCTGACTTTCTACGTCCCGGAGGCGGCAGCGGTAAACCAGAAGCTGCTCAGCAACGGGGTGATCGTCCGCCCGATTGCGGCTTACGGGATGCCCGACTGGCTGCGCGTCACGATCGGCACCGAGAGCGAAAACAGCCGTTTCCTGGAAGCTTTGGAGGTGTCCTTGTGAGTGATCCCGGCGTGGTTTTCCTGCCATGAGCGACACGGCTCCGTTGGGCAAGGTCGTCGTCTTTGGCGTTGGTCTGATTGGTGGCTCCTTTGCGCTGGCGCTGAAGGCCGCCGGACAGGCCGCCGAGGTGGTCGGTTTCGGGCGGACGCTTGGCTCGCTGACACAGGCGCTGGAACTGGGCATCGTCGATCGGGCCGGGTTCAACGTCGGTCAGGAAGTGTCGAATGCCGACCTGGTGCTCATCGCCACCCCGGTCGGGACGACGCCGGAGGTCATGGCGCGCATCGCGCCATGCCTGGGGTCGCAGACCGTCGTAACCGACGCCGGCAGCACCAAGGAAGACGTGGTCGAGGCCGCGCGCGCCTGTTTTGGCGAGCGCATCGGACAATTCGTCCCGGCGCACCCGATCGCCGGCGCCGAGAATAGTGGCGCACTCGCTGCGCGGCCTGATCTCTATCGTGGAAAGCAGGTGGTGCTGACACCCTTGGCAGAGAGCAGCGAGCTGAGCATTGCGCGCGTACGTTCAGCGTGGGAAGCTTGCGGAGGCGAGATCCGGGAGCTTGCTCCGGCCGAACACGATCGGGTATTCGCGGCCGTCAGCCACCTGCCGCACCTGCTGTCGTTTGCGTTGGTGCACGATCTGGCGCGTCGTGACAACCGCGAGCTTCTCTTCGCTTACGCGGCCAGCGGTTTTCGTGACTTCACGCGCATTGCCGCCAGCCATCCCGAAATGTGGCGCGACATCTGTCTGGCCAACCAGAAGGCCCTGCTCGAGGAACTCGATCGTTATCGGGAGCAGCTAGACGAGCTGCGCGACGCCCTGCAACGCGGCGACGGCGCCAGCCTCGAGGCCACCTTCGACGTCGCCCGCACGGCGCGGCGCGAGTGGGCGGAGAGCAAAACAAGGACGTGAACGTGGATTTCATCGATCTGCCGCAGCTGCTCGCTGCCCGGGGCACGCTGCGCCTGCCCGGTTCGAAGAGCATTTCCAATCGCGTCTTGCTCCTCGCTGCGCTGGCCAGCGGCGACACCGAGCTTCGCGACCTGCTGCAGTCGGACGATACCGCACGAATGATCGACGCGCTGCGAAAACTTGGCGTCAAGGTAGAGGCGCTGGCCGACAAGGGCTTTCGGGTCAGCGGCGTCGGCGGCGTTTTTCCGCTTCGCCAAGCCGATCTTTTTCTTGGCAACGCGGGAACGGCCTTCCGTTCGTTGACCGCGGTACTCGCTCTGGCTGGCGGCGATTATCGACTCTCGGGCGTCGCGCGCATGCACGAACGACCGATCGCCGACCTCGTCGATGCCTTGCGCCAGCTCGGGGCCGAGATTACTTACGCTGAGCAGGGCGGTTTTCCGCCACTGCTGATCTCGGCACCGACGCCGTGCCCGGTCGATCTGGTGAGAGTGCGCGGTGACGTGTCGAGCCAGTTTCTCAGCGGTTTGCTGATGGCCTTGCCACTGCGCGGCGTGGCGACGACGGTCGAAGTCGTTGGCGAGCTTATTTCCCGACCCTACGTAGATATCACGCTGGCCAGCATGGCGCGCTTTGGCGTCGAGGTGCTGCGCGAGGGCTGGCAGCGCTTCACGGTCGCCGCCGGTAGCGCTTATCGCTCGCCGGGGGTGGTGGAAGTTGAGGGCGATGCCTCGTCAGCGTCATATTTTCTTGCCTTGGGAGCGCTGGGCGGTGGTCCGCTACGCGTCGAGGGCGTTGGTCGCGACTCGCTTCAGGGCGATGTGCGCTTCGCCGATGCTCTGGCCGGGATGGGGGCTAAAATCACCGTTGGCGATAGCTGGATCGAGGCTGCCGCCGCAGACAACGGCAGGCTTCGGGGTGTAGATCTGGACTGTAATCACATTCCCGACGCGGCCATGACGCTGGCCACCGTCGCGCTGTTCGCCGAAGGGCCGACGATTTTGCGCAACGTCGCCAGCTGGCGGGTCAAGGAAACCGACCGCATCGCGGCCATGGCCTGCGAGTTGCAGAAGCTGGGTGCAAGCGTCGAAACCGGCGACGACTTCATCCGCATCGTGCCGCCGGCCCGAGATCGGGGCCTTCGCCCGGCGGCAATTGATACCTACGACGACCATCGCATGGCGATGTGCTTTTCGCTGGCGGCGCTGGGTACGCCCTTGCGAATCAATGACCCGGCGGCCGTCGGCAAGACTTTCCCGGACTACTTCACGCGTTTCGCCGCAGTCACCCAGCCTGTGCCGGTGGTGGCTATCGATGGCACTTCGGCTTCCGGCAAGGGGACAGTCGCTTCGCGAGTGGCCGCGGCGCTCGGCTGGCATTATCTGGATTCCGGGGCGCTCTATCGCCTTACTGCACTGGCTGCCCGCAGGGCCGCCGTCGGCTGGGACGATGAAGCGGCTGTGGCGGGGATTGCCGCCAATCTCGACGTCGACTTCGCAGGCGGGGTAACCAGGCTCTCCGGTGAAGATGTCGGCGACGCCATACGCAGCGAGGAAATCTCGGGCGGCGCGTCACGGGTCGCGGCGCTGCCTGCCGTACGTGCCGCGCTGCTCTTCCGGCAGCGGGCTTTCCGCCGCCCGCCTGGACTGGTGGCCGACGGGCGCGATATGGGCGCGGTGGTATTCCCCGATTCAATGACCAAGGTCTTCCTCACGGCGAGCGTCGAGATACGCGCCGAGAGGCGCCATAAGCAGTTGATCGAAAAAGGAATCGCTGCTAGTATTGCAGCCCTCTTGCTGGATCTGCGCGAACGTGACGAACGGGATAGCCAACGGTGCGTCGCGCCGATGCAGCAAAGTGCGGATGCTGAATTGCTCGACACGACAAACCTGACCATAGCCACCGCGGTGGCGCAGGTGCTGGACTGGGTCAACAAGGTCTCCGAAAGAGGGTGAAACGGTTTTGCCGTTCGCCAAAGGTGTTGTCAGTTCCACACGTCATTCCGTCGGCACAGTGGCCGTTCCCTCCAGGGTCTGCCAGTGCAGTGTTCGTGCTCACCGCTCTGGTGCGCGATGCGGAGTGCTCGGAACTGGTGATCGTTTTTTAACTCACCCCGCAGCTCTGCGGTTAGGTAACTCAATTCATATGTCAGACAATCCCACCATGGAAGAAAGCTTTGCCGACCTTTTCGAGGAAAGCCTCGGCCGTCAGGAGATGCGCCCCGGCGAGGTCATCACGGCCGAAGTCGTGCGTATTGACCAGAATTTCGTCGTGGTCAATGCCGGTCTCAAGTCGGAAAGCTACATTGACCTCGAAGAATTCCTGAGCGATCAGGGCGAACTGGAAGTCGGCGTTGGTGACTTCGTGCAGGTCGCCATCGAGCAGCTCGAGAACGGTTTTGGCGAAACGCGGCTGTCGCGCGACCGCGCCAAGCGGGTCGCGGCGTGGAACGCGCTTGAACAGGCCTTGAACGACGGTAGCCTGGTGTCCGGTACGATCACCGGCAAGGTCAAGGGTGGCCTGACGGTCATGACCAACGGCGTGCGTGCCTTCCTGCCCGGCTCGCTGGTCGATATGCGTCCAGTCAAGGACACCACCCCGTACGAAGGCAAGACCTACGAATTCAAAGTCATCAAGCTCGACCGCAAGCGCAACAACGTCGTCGTTTCGCGGCGTGCCGTTCTCGAGGCGAGTGTCGGAGAAGAGCGCGATGCACTCCTTGCTGCGCTCAAGGAAGGAAGTATCGTCAAGGGTGTGGTCAAGAACATCACCGACTACGGCGCTTTCGTCGACCTCGGTGGTATCGACGGCCTGCTGCACATTACCGATCTGGCCTGGCGCCGCGTGCGTCACCCCTCCGAAGTTCTCGCCGTGGGCGACGAATTGCAGGCCAAGATTCTCAAGTTCGACCAGGAAAAGAACCGCGTTTCGCTCGGTCTCAAGCAGCTGGGCGAAGATCCCTGGGTCGGTATTTCCCGCCGTTACCCGGCGACGACTCGCCTCTTCGGCAAGGTTACCAACCTCACCGATTACGGTGCCTTCGTCGAGATCGAGCAGGGCATCGAAGGGCTGGTCCACGTCTCCGAAATGGACTGGACCAATAAGAACGTTCACCCGTCCAAGGTCGTTCAGCTGGGTGATGAAGTCGAAGTGATGATCCTCGAGATCGATGAAGATCGGCGCCGTATTTCGCTGGGTATGAAGCAGTGTGCTGCCAACCCGTGGGACGATTTCTCGATGAACTACAAGAAGGGTGACCGCGTGCGCGGCGCCATCAAGTCGATCACCGATTTCGGCGTGTTCATTGGTCTGCCCGGTGGCATCGACGGCCTGGTTCACCTCTCCGACCTCTCGTGGTCGCAGCCAGGTGACGAAGCGATTCGCAACTTCAAGAAGGGCGACGAGGTGGACGCGGTGGTGCTGGCGATCGATACCGACAAGGAGCGGATTTCCCTGGGTATCAAGCAGCTCGATGGCGACCCCTACACCAGCTATATCGCCACCCACGAGAAGAACAGCGTTGTCCGCGGAATCGTCAAGTCGGTTGACGCACGGGGCGCGGTGGTGATGCTCGACGGCGACATGGAAGCCTATCTGCGCGCCTCCGAAGTTTCACGCGATCGCATCGACGATCTGACCAAGGTGTACAAGGACGGTGACACCGTCGAAGCGATGATCATCAATGTGGATCGCAAGACGCGTTCGATCAGCTTGTCGATCAAAGCCAAGGATCAGGCCGAGCAGCACGAGGCGATGCAGAAGTTTTCTGCGGACAGCAGTGCCAGTTCGGGTACCACCAACCTTGGCGCCTTGCTGAAGGCCAAGCTCAACAACCCCCAGTAGGGTTAGAGAATGACCAAGTCGGATCTTATCGGTCAATTGGCCGGGCGCTTTCCCCAACTGGTCGCAAAGGACGCTGATTTGTCGGTGAAAACGATTCTCGATGCGATGTCCGAAGCCCTGTCCAGGGGCGATCGCATCGAGATTCGTGGCTTCGGGAGTTTTGCGCTGAATTACCGGCCACCGCGTGTTGGCCGAAACCCAAAGTCCGGTGAGAAAGTTGACGTTCCGGAAAAATGGGTGCCGCATTTCAAGGCCGGGAAGGAATTGCGGGAGCGCGTCGATGGCTCGCTGGAAGTGATCTGAATGGTCAGGCTATGTCGTATTGCGGGCGGCAACGAGTGTTGCCGCCCGTTTCCTATGGGAAGCTGATGATGCGTTGGTTGTTGTGGATCCTGAGATTTGCCCTGTTTCTCTTTCTTCTTGCGTTTGCGCTCAGAAACACGGATCCAGTCGGCGTCCGTTTCTTTCTTGACGCCGCATGGCAAGCGCCTCTGGCGATCGTTCTGTTCGTTTTTTTCGCTGCTGGTGTCGCTTCGGGGATGCTCTTTCTGCTCGCTTCCCTGCTTGGTCGGCGTCGCGAGGTGGCCAGATTGAAGCGCGAGTTGGGCCAGGCCCGGGCTCGCCTCGTCGGCCATCGCGAGAGCCAGATGTGAGTCTGTTCGGGAAGCTGGCACAGGGGGATCTGGCGATCGCCAGGCGCCTCCTGAATCTGATAAGCGGTACGCAGTGCTGCTCGCCGGATGGCGTCGACAGCGCATGCGCGACCTTCACTCCCGGCTTCAGTGGCGGGTGTGCGCCGCCGCTGCGTTCCCCAAATGATTGAGTTCGAGTATTGGCAGCTACTTCTCTTTCCGCTCTTCTTCGGGCTCGGATGGGCCGCGGCGCGTGTTGATATCCGGCACCTGGTCAAGGAGTCGCGTACCCTTCCACGTTCTTATTTCGAGGGCCTCAACTTCCTGCTCAACGAGCAGCCCGATCGTGCGATCGAGGCCTTTGTCGAAGCCGTCAAGGTCGACCCCCAAACCATCGAAATTCACTTTGCGCTGGGTAGCCTGTTTCGTCGCCGCGGCGAGACCGAGCGCGCTATTCGCATGCACCAGAATCTCGTCGAGCGCGACGACCTGCCGCAGGATCTGAAACTGCAGGCGCTGGCCGAACTGGGCCAGGACTATCTGAAAGCCGGGCTGCTCGACGGCGCAGAATCGGTGTTCGAGAAGCTGCGCGACTCGGCGCTGGCTGAGGACGCCAAGCGCAATCTGCTCGAGATTTACCAGCTGGAGAAGGACTGGGAGAAGGCGATCGCGATCGCCTCGGAACTGCCGGATTTTGCGTCGCACAAGGAAGTCGCCGAGTACTACTGCGAGCTGGCGGCTGCCGAGATGATGCGTTCGCGCCCGGATCTGGCGGCAAGCTTTCTGCAGACGGCGCTCGAACGCAACCGCAAGTGCGTCCGAGCCAGTCTTCTCCTGGGCGATCTGCAGTTCCAGCAGGAAGAGTTCGCCGCCGCCATTGCGTCATGGCAGCGCATTGAACAGCAGGATCCTGTCTATCTGGCGCTGGTCGCCAAACGCTTGCTCGACGCCTTTCGCAAGCTGGATCGGCGTGAGGCGGGCCTGCAGCTGTTGCGCGGCTATCTTGATCACTACCCGTCGCTCGACCTGCTCGACGTCGTCTTCCAGCTGGAGCTCGAGAGCGGCGGCCCAGAAGCCGCTTACCGGCTGGTTCGCGATGAGTTGAGGCGCAATCCGACCCTGCTTGGTTTTGACAAGCTCCTCGAGGCGAGGCTGCTTTTTGCGTCGCCCGACATTCGCCCCGACCTGGATCTGGCGAAAGGCATCGTGCATGGCTACACGCGTCGCCTGGCGCGCTATCGGTGCGATAATTGCGGCTTCAAGGCACGTCAGTTCTACTGGCGCTGTCCGGCCTGCGGCGGTTGGGAGACCTACTCGCCGAAGCGCACCGAAGAGTTCGATCTGACACCCTAGGAGTTCTATGTTGCCTGCCACCGTGCTGGCTACCGGGCAAGCCAGTTCGGCGAGCCCAGTTTGTCTTGCCGATAGGGACCGTGATGCCATTTGCTAGCGTGGCGTGCGCACGCTTGCTGATCGTCGGCGATGTGATGCTCGATCGTTACTGGTTTGGTGAGGTCGCTCGCATCTCTCCCGAGGCACCTGTGCCGGTGGTCAAAGTGTCGCGTAGCGAGGAGCGTCCGGGGGGCGCTGCCAACGTTGCCCGCAATGTGGCCGCGCTGGGGGCACGGGTCAGCCTGTTGTCGGTCGTCGGTGACGACGAAGCCGGGCGGCAGCTGCAGCGCCTGCTCGAAGCCAGCGCCATCGACGTCAGCTTGCATGTCGACGCGGCGATCAGCACGACTGTCAAGTTGCGCGTCATTGGCCGCCAGCAGCAGCTCCTGCGTATTGATTTCGAGACCTGGCCGTCACACGAGGTGTTGCGCGCCAAGCTGGTCGAGTTTGAGTCGCGTCTGGCCGATTGCGACGCGGTGATTCTCTCCGACTACGGCAAGGGCGGGCTGGCGCATATTGCCGAGATGATCCGCATGGCACGTGCTGCCGGCAAGAAAGTTCTCGTCGATCCTAAAGGTGACGATTTCTCGAAGTATGCCGGGGCCACCATCGTTACCCCGAATCGTGCCGAATTGCGTGAAGTTGTCGGTCGCTGGCAGGACGATGACGGCCTTGCCCGGAAGGCCGAGGCGCTGCGCAGCGAGCTGGGCCTTGAGGCCTTGCTGGTGACACGCAGCGAGGAGGGTATGTCGCTCTTCCACGCGGCAGGGGCGGTTCACGAGCCGGCAGTGGCGAGGGAGGTCTTCGACGTTTCCGGCGCCGGTGACACGGTCATCGCGACGCTCGCCGTGATGTTGGCGGGAGGGGCTGGCTGGGCGGATGCGGTGCATGCGGCGAATGTCGCCGCCGGCGTGGTCGTGGGCAAACTCGGGACGGCGGTGGTCGGCCGTGACGAGCTTGATGCTGCATTGAAGTGAGGTAGAACCATGTACACCATCGTCACCGGCGCTGCCGGTTTCATCGGCGCCAATCTGGTCAAGGCGCTCAACGAGCGCGGCGTGCGCAGCATTATTGCGGTCGACAATCTCAGCAAGGCCGACAAGTTCAGGAATCTCGTCGATTGCGAGATTGCCGATTACATCGACAAGAACGAGTTCATTGACCGTCTGATTGCCGGCGATTTCGATGGCGATGTCGATGCCATCCTCCACCAGGGCGCGTGTTCCGACACCATGGAGAGCGACGGTCGCTACATGATGGAGAACAACTACCGCTACTCGCTGGCGATTCTCGACTGGTGCCTCGATCAGGAAGTCCAGTTTCTCTACGCCTCGAGTGCGGCGACCTATGGCGGCGGCAGCGTGTTCAGGGAAGAGCGGCAGTATGAGGCGCCGCTGAACGTCTATGGCTATTCGAAGTTCCTTTTCGACCAGATCGTCCGCCAGCGCCTCGCGGCGACCGACGCGTGCAGCTCGCAGGTGGTCGGCTTTCGCTATTTCAACGTCTACGGACCACGCGAAGCGCACAAGGGGCGGATGGCGTCGGTCGCCTTCCATCACTTTCACCAATACCAGCGCGAGGGTCGGGTGAAGCTTTTCGCAGGTTGCGATGGTTACGCCGACGGCGAGCAGCGGCGAGATTTCGTCTACATCGGCGACATCGTGCGCGTGAATCTGCACTTCCTTGATCATCCGGACAGGTCGGGAATCTACAACGTCGGCAGCGGTCGTGCGCAGACTTTCAACGAGCTGGCCGTGGCCAACGTCAATGCCTGCCGGGCGCTGGCTGGACACGAAGCGCTGCCGCTCGCCGAACTGGTCGGGCGAGGCCTGATCGAGTACATCCCGTTTCCGGCGGATCTGCGCGGCAAGTACCAGAACTTTACCGAGGCCGATCTCTCGCTCCTGCACAAGGCCGGCTACAAGCACCGCTTTTCCAGCGTCGAAGAAGCGGTTCCGCAGTACGTCAAATGGCTGGGCGACCGTGTATAAGACGCTCGAGAACAGCGTCGGCGACACCCCTCTGGTGCGCCTGAAGCGTTTGCCGGGCGCCGCTTGCGACGCGCGCGGGAACGTCGTGCTGGCGAAGCTTGAGGGCAACAACCCGGCGGGTTCGGTCAAGGATAGGCCGGCGCTGTCAATGATCGTCCACGCCGAGCAGCGTGGCGATATCAAGCCCGGTGATACGCTGATCGAGGCGACTTCCGGCAATACCGGAATTGCGCTGGCGATGGCGGCTGCCATGCGCGGCTACCGCATGATTCTGGTCATGCCCGAGAACCAGAGCGTCGAACGTCGGCAAACGATGCGCGCTTTTGGTGCCGAACTGGTGTTGACGCCGCGCGATGGGGGCATGGAAGTGGCACGCGACGTGGCCGAAAGCATGCGCAACGAGGGACGCGGAATCATCCTTGACCAGTTCGCCAACCCGGACAACCCGCTCGCCCACTACACGGGGACAGGGCCCGAGATCTGGCGCCAGACGGAAGGTCGAATCAGTCATTTCGTAAGCAGCATGGGGACCACGGGAACGATCATGGGCGTCTCGCGCTTTCTCAAGGAGCAAGACCCGGGCATCTGCATCGTCGGTTGCCAGCCCGAGGATGGTTCGCAGATCCCGGGTATTCGTAAATGGCCGGAAGCTTATCTGCCAAAGATTTTCGACCGCGCTCGCGTCGACCGTATCGAGTCGGTTGCGCAAGGTGATGCTGAGGAGATGACCCGGCGGCTGGCGCGCGAGGAAGGAATTTTCGCGGGCATTTCCTCCGGTGGCGCGCTGGCCGTTGCCTTGCGCCTGGCTGGCGAACTCGAGAACGCGACCATCGTCAGTATCGTCTGCGATCGCGGTGATCGCTACCTGTCGACGGGCGTCTTTCCCGCGTGACGGCGGTAGTCGGCGGTGAACGCAATGGCCGCCTGGTGGCGTGTGTTTGGGTGGCTCGCCGGTCACGGCGTACGCCTCGCTGCGGCGCCGAACCTGCTGAATGCGCTGACTGTGTGAGATGAAACCCGTTCTCGCCTTTGATATCGAAACCATCCCGGACGTCGCAGGTCTGCGGAGGCTGCACGGTCTCGACGCGGCACTGTCCGATGACGAGGTCGCCGAACTGGCTTTCCAGCACCGTCGCGCCACGCACGGCAACGACTTCCTGCCGCTGCATTTGCAGCGGGTGGTGGTGATTTCGTGTGCGCTGCGCGCCGGCAGGGACTTCCGCGTCTGGTCTCTGGCCGAGCCCGAGCAGGGCGAGGGCGAGATCATCCAGCGTTTCTTTGACGGCGTCGAGAAGTTCACGCCGCAGATCGTTTCCTGGAATGGGGGCGGCTTCGACCTGCCGGTGCTCCACTATCGGGGGCTCATCCATGGCGTCATGGCGCCGCGCTACTGGGACCTCGGTGACGGCGATTACGCCGATAGCCGCGACTTCAAGTGGAACAACTACATCAGCCGTTACCACTCGCGCCATCTCGACCTGATGGATCTGCTGGCCATGTATCAGCCGCGGGCCAGCGTTCGTCTGGATGAACTTGCCAAGCTGATCGGTTTTCCCGGCAAATTGGGCATGGACGGCGGCAAGGTGTGGCAGGCGTGGCTGACGGGTGGAATGTCTGGCGTGCGCGACTACTGCGAGACAGACGTGCTCAATACCTACCTTGTTTCGGTCCGCTTTCGTCTGCTGCGCGGCGAGTTGTCTCGCGCCGAGTACGATGCCGAGATATCTTTCGTGCGCGGCGAACTGGCGAAGATCGGCAAGCCGCACTGGCAGGAGTTCCTCGCCGCCTGGGAGTAGCGGCGGGGACGCGTGGGCAGCACCAGCACCATTCAAGCGGCGGCCGCTGCCCCCTGTTCGTCCTCTTCAGGGGCGACGATATCCCGATACGCGTACCACGTGGAGTGTCCGACCAGCGGCATGGTGATGATCAGGCCGACAAAAAAGGTCGCGAAGCCGATGATGCCAAGGATTCCGATGCACGTTCCCCAAAGCAGCAGCGGGCCCGGGTTGCGACCGCAGGCGACGAGGCTGGCGATGGTCGCGGTGACGGCGTCTGTCTTGCGGTCGAACATCAGGGGTACGGCGATGACGCTGATGGCAAAAACGAACATCGCGAAGAAACCGCCGACGGCAAAGTAGACCAGCGCGAAGTCGAGTTGCTCGAAAGTCAGAACGGTATGCACGACATTGCCGAAGGTCGGAAACCCGCCGGTAAAGAAGAGGGCAAAAACGATGATCGATGCGCGTGCCCAGACGAGCAAGACGATGGCCAGAAGGGCGGCAAAGAGACCGACATTGGGCAGGTTCGGACGCCAGGCGGCGAGCGTCGGTAACAGTCGCGGGGGCATGCCGAATTCGATCTGCCGACTGAGGTCGTAGAGTCCCAGCGTAAGGAACGGGCCGACCAGCAGGAAGCCTGTCGTCAGGCCTGCGAAGAGCGCGTAGGCTTCGGCAAAAACGATCTGCATCAGCCAACCGGCGATAGCGAAGCAACTGCCGTAGAACAGGCTGGCCCGGCCTCCTCGGCGAAGGTCATGCCAGCCGCCACGCATCCAGCCGATGACGGCGCCGGTTTTTACGCTGCGGATGACCGGGAAGCGGCTGGCACGGTTCTCGCTGGCTGGCGGTTCATTTTCGCTCATCGACGGGTCTCCTCTGGCTTGTTCCTGGTTCGTGCTCCCCTGCAGCGATGGCGCTCCGGCTTCTCTGGCCGAATCGCCCCAACATCCTCGGGCTGGCGGCCACTCCTTACAGGATTTCGCGGGAACCGCCCAAGGGGCTGCCGAAGGATTGAATGCTGCGTATACCGTGACGCAATGAACGGTGCGTCGTTTATATAGCACACTGTGCAGCGTTCGTAACCTTTTGCCGAGACCAGCGCCGCAGTGGCCGATCGTCGCGCTGCTGGGGGTCGGCGAGCAGTGGGGCACGCCGTCGCGTGCTTCTCTCCTTGACTCCGGATGGGCCTCGCTTACAATCGGGCCGGTCGGCGTCCTCTCTCGGCGTCGTTCATGGTGCTTTCTCGGTCAGCGAATCGCGTCGCTTGTTCCTCTCATGACGGAGCAACACGATTCGTTCTCGATGCAAAAAGGGTAAAAAAATGGATGCTCTTCTGTTGTTGTTGGGACGCGTTGTCGGCTTTGCTGGCCTGCTGCTGTGCGTCGTAGCTGCTGTCGCGCGTCTGCTCGGCAATTACTGGTTGGCGGGCATCCAGCTGGGGACGCTGATGCAGGCAGGCATTGCCGCGGTCGTCATCGGCTGTTTCCTGCTGCTCGTCGCACAAGGCTGCGCAGACGGTTCCGGGCGCTCGCGCCGGTGATCCTGGCAATCATTTGCGGGGATTGGCGCCGGACGACCGCGCGCATCGCGTAAGACCTGAATCGCCTCGGGCTGACGGTATACTGGCGAGCTACTTAACATCACTGGTATGCCATGTCAAAGCCGAAAAACATCGGTTTCGTTTCGCTGGGTTGTCCGAAAGCTCTCGTCGATTCCGAACAGATTCTCACCAAGCTGCGGGCCGAAGGTTATCTGATCTCGCCTTCGTATGAAGGCGCCGATCTGGTCGTCGTCAATACCTGCGGTTTCATCGACGCCGCCGTCGAGGAGTCGCTCGACGCCATTGGCGAGGCGCTGACCGAGAATGGCAAGGTGATCGTCACCGGTTGCCTGGGGGCCCGGGAAGAGGTGATTCGCAAGGCGCATCCGCAGGTTCTGGCGGTGACCGGTCCGCATGCCGCCGACGAGGTCTTGCAGCATGTGCATGCGCACTTGCCACAGCCGCACGACCCCTTCGTCAGCCTGGTCCCGCCACAGGGCATCAAGCTGACGCCGCAGCATTTCGCCTACCTGAAGATTTCAGAGGGTTGCAATCACAGTTGTACCTTCTGCATCATTCCGTCCATGCGCGGCCCGCTGCTCAGCCGACCGATTGGCGACGTGTTGCAGGAGGCAAGAAATCTTGCAGACGCGGGTGTTCGGGAGTTGCTGGTCATCTCGCAGGACACCAGCGCCTACGGCGTCGATGTCAAGTATCGAACGGGGTTTGCCAGCGGTCGGCCGCTGCGCACCCGACTGCGCGAGCTCTGCGAAGCACTGGGGGAACTCGGGATCTGGGTGCGTTTGCACTACGTTTATCCTTACCCGAGCGTCGACGCGTTGCTGCCGCTGATGGCCGAAGGAAAAATCCTGCCCTATCTCGACGTGCCTTTCCAGCACGCCAGTGCGCGCGTGCTGAAGGCGATGAAACGACCGGCGAGTGCCGAGAACAATCTTGAGCGGCTGCGGGCGTGGCGGGCGGTTTGTCCGGACATCACGGTGCGCAGCACTTTCATTACCGGTTTTCCTGGTGAGAGCGAAGCCGAGTTCGAGGAATTGCTGGCTTTCATCGCCGAGGCTCGCCTGGATCGCGTCGGTTGCTTTGCCTATTCGGCGGTCGACGGCGCGGCGGCCAATGCGCTTCCCGGCGCGGTGGCGGAGGAGGTTCGCGAGGAGCGCAAGCGACGGTTGATGGAACTGCAGGAGGATATCTCGGCCGAGTTGCTGGCAGCGAAGATCGGGCGCGAGATCGAGGTCCTGGTCGACGAGGTCGATGACGACGGAACGATTGCCCGTTCGGCGGCGGACGCGCCGGAAATCGACGGCCTGGTTTTCGTCAACGAGTACTTCGACGCCGAACCCGGCGACTTCCTGCGCGTGCGTGTGGTCGACGCCGACGAGCACGACCTGTACGCCGAGATCGTTGCTCGCGCTGCCTGACAATCTGGCCGTCCGCTCGTCCTGGCGGTCAATGAAAATTGCGACTCGCGGTTGGCAGGCGGCCAAGCAAGGAAGACAGGTCAACAAGCCGTTTGGCCACCAGATGGACGACCTGACCTTCGCGCTGTACCTGCCCGAGAACGCCGAGCAGGCGGGCGCCGAGCAGTTCGTGGCGCTGCTGCTCGACCAGCCGTGAGTGCACGACGATGTTGGCCAGCCCGGTTTCATCTTCCAGGGTGACAAAAACAATGCCGCTGGCGGTGCCTGGCCGTTGCCGGCAGGTGACGATTCCGGCGGCGCGAGCGAGCTGGCGGTCGGGCGCATTCTGCAGCTCGCTGGCGGAAACGAAGCGCTGCGCACTGAGTCGGCTGCGCAGCAGCGTCAGGGGGTGGCGACCGAGGGTGAAGCCGGTTGCGGCGTAGTCGGCAATCAGCTCCTCGGCCTCGGATGGCGTGGCGAGCTCGGCAGCCTCTTCCGGCGGCGGTACGCTGCCCAGCAGGTCGCGCTGCAGCTTGGCGCCGGCGGCCAACCAAGCGGCTTGCCGACGATGGCCGGCAAGGCTGGCCAGGGCGCCGGCGGCGGCGAGCAGTGCGAGATCCTTGTCGGTCAGCTGGGCGCGTGTGGCGAGCTCGGCAACGCTGCGCAGCGGGTGCTGCCGACGGGCTTCGAGCAGACGCGCGGCAGCGGCTTGCGGCAGGCCGGAAATACTGCCCAGACCGAGGCGGACGGCAGGCCTGCCGGCCACCGTTCCCGCCTCGCCGCCGGCGCTTTCGAGTCGCGCTTCCCAGGTGCTGTCATTGACTGTCACCGGCCGCACATCGACGCCATGCCGGCGCGCGTCCTGCAGCAATTGGGAAGGGGAGTAGAAGCCCATCGGCTGGCTGTTGAGCAGTGCGCAGAGAAAGGCCGCCGGATGATGGCGCTTGAGCCAGGCCGAGACGTACACCAGCAAGGCGAACGAGGCGGCGTGTGATTCGGGGAAACCGTATTCGCCGAAACCGCGAATCTGCGCAAAGACACGCTGCGCGAAGGCTTCGTCATGGCCGCGCTGGCGCATACCGGTGATCAGCTTCTCTTCGAAAGGTTCGAGCCCCCCCTTGCGTCGCCAGGCGGCCATCGCCCGCCGCAGTTGATCGGCCTCGCCGGGAGTGAAGCCGCCGGCGACGACCGCCAGTTGCATCACCTGTTCCTGGAAAATCGGCACGCCGCAGGTGCGCCCGAGGACGGCGGCAATTTCCGGACGCATCGGCTCGATGGCTTCCTGGCCGTGCCGGCGACGCAGGTAGGGATGGACCATGTCGCCCTGGATCGGCCCCGGCCTGACCAACGCCACTTCGATGACCAGGTCGTAGAAATTGCGCGGTCTGAGGCGCGGCAACATGGCCATCTGTGCACGCGATTCGATCTGAAAGACGCCGATCGTGTCGGCAGCGCAAAGCATGTCATAGACTGCCGGGTCTTCGGGCGGTACATCCGGCAAGTGAATGCCGACCAGATCCAGCGCCCGGTGGATCGCCGAGAGCATGCCGAGGGCCAGGATGTCGACTTTCAACAGTCCGAGCGTGTCGAGATCGTCCTTGTCCCACTGGATCACCGTACGCTCGGGCATGGTGGCATTCTCTAGCGGCACCAGCTGTGCCAGTGGGCCGCGCGAGATGACGAAGCCACCGACGTGTTGCGAGAGATGGCGGGGAAAACCGCGCAGCGCTTCGGCCAGTGTCAGCCACTTGGCGACGCGCGGCGCCGCCGGGTCGAGGCCGACTGCGCGCAGGCGTTCGGGCAGTTGCTCGCGCTTGTCCCACCACGCCAGCGAGGCGGTCAGTGCGTCGATCTGGGCGCTGCCGAAACCGAGGGCGCGGCCGGTGTCGCGCAAAGCGCCGCGTGTCCGGTAAGTGATCACCGTTGCCGTCAGCGCGGCGCGTTCACGCCCGTAGCGCTGGTAGAGGTACTGAATCACCTCTTCGCGCCGCTGGTGTTCGAAATCGACGTCGATGTCCGGCGGCTCACCACGTTCCCGCGAAATGAAGCGCTCGAAAAGGAGCCGCGAACGTGCCGGGTCGACTTCGGTGATCCCCAGGCAGTAGCAGACCGCCGAGTTGGCGGCCGAGCCGCGTCCCTGGCAAAGAATGTTCCGGCTGCGGGCGAAATTGACCAGGTCGTAGACGGTCAGGAAATAGGCTTCGTAGGAGAGTTCGCCGATCAGCGCGAGTTCGTGTTCGACGCGCTCGCGCACCGCTGCTGCTTCCCCGCCCGGATAGCGTCGGCGCAGCCCTTTTTCGACTTCGGCGCGCAGGAAAGCCGGCGCCGTCTGCCCGGCAGGTACCACTTCGTCAGGGTATTCGTAGCGCAGTTCGGCCAGCGAGAATTGGCAGCGTGCGGCGATGGTCAGCGTTTCGGCGAGAAGCCCGGGCGGGTAAAGCCGTGCCAGTCGCAGACGGCTGCGCAGGTGGCGCTCGCCATTGGCAAAGAGTGCGTGACCGGCGGCAAAGAGCGTGCTCTTCAGGCGGATCGCGGTCAGCGTATCCTGCAACGGGCGGCGCGCGCGCCGGTGCATGTGCACGTCGCCAGCAGCGACTGCCGGCAGGCCGCTGGCCGTGGCCAGTTCGAGCAGCATGGTCAGGCGTGTCCTGTCATCGGGCCCCGCATGCAGTTCGACGGCCAGCCAGGAGCGGGCCGGGAAGCGGGCTGCCAGCCAACGACCGTCGGCCACACTGGCGCCAGCGCCCGGGATCCACAGCGCCAGGCAGTCGGGCAGGGCGCTGCTGCTGCCGGCAAAATCGCCGGCGCTCTCGAGGTCGCCACGGTAGAGGCGGTATTGGCCCTTGGGTGAGCGTCGCCGCGCCAGGGTGATCAGCGTCGAGAGCCTGCCGTAACCGGCTCGGTTCTGTGCCAGCAGGACCAGCCGGAGACCGGCGCCGGCATCATCGGCAAGATGAAATTCGGCGCCGATGAGCAGCGGCAGGCCATGCGCGCTGGCTGCCCGGTGCGCCCGCACGACACCGGCCAGCGATGCTTCATCGGTGATGGCCAGCGCGCTGTAGCCGAGAGCCTGCGCGTGTTTGACCAGTTCTTCCGGATGCGAGGCACCGCGCAGGAAGGAAAAATTGGAGCAGCAGTGAAGTTCGGCGTAGGCAGGAAGGCAATCAGACATGGCTGGACATGGCACGAAACTGTATAAATAAACAGTATATCGTCTGTCCGGCGTCTTTCCGCAGGCGCTTACTCGCTCTGCTGTCGGAGCGTTATCCGTGCTCGCCAGGCGCGCATGCTTTTGTGGGCAATTTGACGAACGAGCAAGCCAGGCGGCAGGCGCAGCCATTGGTGGCGGAGCGAGCCCAGGCGCGCAGCGGTGCGTCGCGAAATACCCGCTGGCTGATCCGGAATTCGCGGCAGGGTGCAGCGTGGGAAGACCCAGTCAAACAGTCGAATCACTGCTGCCGGCGGGGTCGCCAATGGCAGATCCTCGGGAACCGGCGTTGTCAGCCAGGCGCGACAGTAACGCAGCGCGTACCACAACGGACGCTCGACCCGGTGCTGCACGGCGCGTGCCGCGAGCGCCTGCCAATCGTCGTGCGAATGCACATGGGCGCGAAGCAGTCCGTCGATATCGACCAGGTCGCGCAGATGTGCCTGCAAGTCGGAATCCTGGAACAGATGAACCACCGCATGCAGGATCTGATCGAGCGGGTGCAGGACCAGGAAGCGCTCGCCGGGGAGCGCTTGCAGGTCGGCAAACAGCAGCGTCGTGTCCGGCTTCAGTCGACCGGTCACCGGGGTGATCGTGTGGTGCAGGTCGACTTCGAGCGGATGTCCGGGAACACGCAGCGGCGGCAGTTCGTGGCTCCATTGGCGATAGTAGCGCTCGGTATAGGCGTCGATTTCTTCGAACTCCCAGCCCGCATTGCGCAGCGCCGCCTCGGCCGGGTCGAGGTCGCTGTGAGCGACCATCAGGTCGACGTCGCTGGGCAGGCGGCCGCGTGCCAGGTCAAGCTTCTGCAGCATGTAGGCGGCCCCCTTGAGGACGACCACCGGCAGTTCCGGGGGCAGTGCCTTGGCCAGGGCCGTCAACTCCATGCGCAGCAGGTGTCCGCGATGCGCCGAATAGACCGTCGCCGAGCGCAGGTGGCCGAGGACGCACTCGGGCACCGCCGAGCGAAGTTCGTCGTGCGGCTGGATGCGCTGCGCGAGGACGCCAAGCAGTCGTGCCTGGCGAGCAAGACGAATCGTCTTGTCCCATTCCGGTAGGCCAATACTGAGCACGTGGTGCGGGTCGGCGAGCAACGCCAGCAGCGTATGCACGCAGGGGTCGGCGGGCCCCAGAGCGATCATGCGGCCACCGCATCGCTGGTCGACTCGGCGATCATCGTGCGTATCGCTTCGATGGCTTCGTCAAGCCTGCTGTACTCCAGCGCAAAGGCCGGACAGGCCGCGACGACTTCAGCGACGGCAGCGAAGGAGATCTGGCCGAGAAGGGCGTAGTTGAAGCTGTTGAACGCCACGCGCGCGAAAGCTTCTTCGCCGGGCAGACGTCGGATGTTCAGCGTGGCGCCGTCGCGAAAGCTTGGGAAGAGCAGCAGGCACGGTCGAGCGGGCCGCTGTCGCGCGTCCACGCTGGCCGCCAGCGGGGCCAGATGCGCGACGTCACCTTTGCGCGTTCCCTTGTAGAGAGGGCCAAGAATCGCGTTATCGGCGAAATCACGGATCACGTCGACCGCCCGGTTCTTCAGCGCCACCGGCTTGAGCATCGGCCACAGCTTGCCGGTGCGCGGGCAGAGTACGCCAAACTCGTCGGACAGCATGCGAAACCCGCGCAGCATCATCGCCGCGGTCAGCGTGCTCTTGCCGGCACCTGGCGGCGCGGCCATGATCACCGCGCGATCGCCCAGGGCCAGGGCGCCGGCGTGGAGCAGTACGTGCTGGTTGAAGCGTTGCGCAAAGCACCAGTTCACGCCCCATTCAAAGTGCGGCAGCGCCTGCGCCTTGGGGAAGGGGTCAAAAGGCTGAATGCCGTCGATCAGGAAACGGGATTGCGGTCTGAGGAAGGAACGCAGTCCCTGGCCGCCGCAGACTTCGGTATGGAAATCCGCGAAGGGGGGGGCGTCGGCCACTGCAAACGCGCCATAGACCTGCTGGAAATCACGCACGAAGACGCCGAGGCGTGAGCGAACCCTGACGATTGCGGCGCCGTAGTCGAGCGCCAGAGAGGCCGTTGAAAAACGCTTTTCGAGCAGGGTAAGGGGCAGATCTCTGATGCGGGTGGGCTGTGTGTGCTGCGGTTCCTGCGGTTGCTGGCTGGTCATCCAGCAAGCATGCCCATCTCCTGAAGAGAACGCAACACCTGTTGCATTTCCGGGCTGCCGGGGTCTACATCGAGCTCTTCGCGAAGCAGTTCGAGCGCACGGCTTTCTGCTATTGCATCACCATTACCCGCTTCAGCAAACACTTCGAAAATGACCGCGGCCGCCGGGGTGAGAATATGGGTATGCCAATTCGCCGTATCGAATACGACGGCACCGTCGCCCAACTGGCGGTAGAGCAGGCGCGTCATCGACCCGGTTTGTTGATGCAGAAAATCGTCGGGTTGCTCAGCGAATCAGGTTTTGGCCGTCGGCGAACGGTCCGCCCGGGTGGACCGAGTTCCAACATGAAGCGGTAGCCACCGGTTTGCCGTCGACGAATTGCAGATAGTTTCCTGCCGGAGGGTTGTCGTTCGGACCGGCGGGCTGAAAACTCCGTACCCACTGGTCGTGGCTGGTCGCCGGGATCGGGTTCGCTGGAGTTTGAGTGCCCGGCGGGAAACCCCGGGCAACGCACGCGTTCAGGCTGCTGTTCGCGACTTCTGCGCCGGCAGGAAGGACGAAAATTGCAGGTACCGCAGCCGCACTCTTGAGCAAGCGCCGCCGCCGTAGCTTGGTTCGTTCCGATTCGGTCATTGACATGTGCTTTCCTTGAGATCGATTTCTGCTCTGACGCTCGTATGTTAGCTTTCGTGCTCCGGAAGCCTTGCGGACAAAATCACACAGTTGCCAGAGAAGCGGTCTTTCTCCGACCTTGGCATTCAAGCTTCCATCGCTTTAAGGCGCTTGAATAATGTTTAAGCAAATTCTATACCAGGGCTTTGTGGGCGCCCAAATAATCTTTTAAAGCATTGAATTGGAACAAAGGCTCGGTTTCATGGCATGGTTCAGAATGGTCATGTGTAAAAAAAACCGACAGTCGACCCGCCCCCGATGTCGAGGCGGTCGTTGCTTTTCTTGTTTCGGGATGATTTGCGACACGTGTCTTTTCTCCACGCGCCGAGGACGAGCGCTGTTAGAGTTTCAAACGCTCCAGCAACTCGGTTTCCAGCTTGATGCGGCTGGCCGTCATGCCGAGGTCGCCGCCGCTGATCAGAAAGGTGTCCTCAACCCGTTCGCCGAGAGTGGAAATCTTTGCTGTGTGTAGATTAGCACCGTGTGCGGCCAAAGTCATGGCGATTGTGTACAGCAGGCCGGGGCGGTCGGCAGCGCTCACCGATAGCACGTAATGCGCGCCTTTCTCGTCCGGTTCGATGGTCACCAGCGGGTGTATCGGGAAGTGCTTTACCTGGCGCGAGATACGCCCGTTGCCTGGGCCCTCGGGCGGAGCAGGGCGACTCAGCCGTTCTTGCAGTTCGTGCTCGATGTAGCTGATCATCGCGCGATCGCTGCCAAGTTCGCCAAGGTTGAGCAGCATGAAGCTGTCCAGCGCGTAGCCGTGACGGGTGGTGTGGATCTTGGCGTCAACGATGGTGTAACCGGCGCGACCAAAAAAACCAACTAGGCGCGCGAAAAGGTCGGGTTGGTCCTGCGCGTAGATCATCACTTCCAGGCCTGCGCCCTGCGGGTTGATGCGCGCTTTGACGACCGCTTGTTCGACCACCGGCCGATAGTGCAGGGCGCGCGTATGCCAGGCCACCTCTTCCGCGGAGTGGCGCAGGAAGTACACGGTGTCGAGCTGTTTCCACAGGCGTTCGTGTACCGCGTCGGGAAGTGCAAAATAGCGCAGCAGGCGCAACGCCTCTTGCTGGCGTTCCTCGATCAGGCCCTGCCTGACGGGCGCTTCACCGCCGGCCAGCAGCGCCCGGCAGGTGCACCTGAACAGTTGCTCAAGGAGTTGGCCCTTCCAGCTGTTCCAGACTTTCGGGCTGGTGCCGCGAATGTCGGCGACGGTGAATAGGTAGAGCGCAGTGAGATGGCGCGGGTCCTTTACCGTCGTCGCGAACGCGCCGATGACTTCGGGGTCTCCGATGTCCTGCTTCTGGGCGACGGTGGACATCAGCAGATGCTGCTCTACCAGCCAGACGATGAGTTCACTGTCGGCTGCAGCGAGGCCGTGGTCGGCGCAGAACCGGGCCGCATCAACGGCGCCGAGACGCGAGTGGTCGCCCCCGCGTCCCTTGGCGATGTCGTGGAACAGGGCCGCGACGTAGAGCACCCACGGACGGCGAAAATCGCTCATCAACTCGCTGCACAGCGGATACTCGTGGGTGAACTCATCGGCGAGAAAGCGTCGCAGGTTGCGCAGGACGCGCAGGATGTGCTGGTCTACGGTATAGACGTGGAACAGGTCGTGCTGCATCTGGCCGACGATCTTGCCGAAATTTGGCAGGTAACGGCCGAGAATGCCGAACTGGTTCATGCGCCGTAGTTCATGCAGCACGCCGCGTCGCTGCTGCATGATCTCCAGAAAGCGCGCGCGATTGCCGGGATCGCGGCGAAACTCGTCGTCGATCAGCGTGCGCGCGTGCCACAGCGCGCGCAGTGTGCGCGCTGTCATGCCCTGCAGTGCTGGATTCTTTTCCATCAGCAGGAAGGCTTCGAGGATGGCGGCCGGTTCGCGGTGGAAGATCTGGTCATCCGCGACGTCGAGAAAGTCGTGCGTATTCTGGAAGCGTTCGTTGATTGGCTGTGGTGGTTGATCCGGCAGCGGCGATATGGCGGCACCGATATTCAGGAGCAGGATGGCGTTGATCTGAGTGACTTCTTTCGCCGTCCGGTAGTACTTCTGCATCAGAAGTTCGCTGGCCCGCCGGGTTGCCGTTGCCCGGTAGCCAAGCTGCTCCGCGAGGGCGGTCTGGTAGTCGAAGAGAAGTCGATCTTCGCGGCGGCCGACATGAACGTGCAGACGGGTCCGCAACTGCTGCAGGAACCTGATGCTGCGTTGCAGCTGTGCTTCTTCTTCGTGGGTCAGGAAACCGTATCTCGCCAGTTCGGCCCAGGTAGAACCGTAACCCGCTGCACTGGCAATCCACAGTATCGTCTGCAGGTCACGCAGCCCGCCCGGACCTTCCTTGCAGTTGGGTTCCAGGCTGTAGGGGGTATCGTCATAGCGCAGGTGGCGCTCGTCCTGTTCGCTACGTTTGGCTTCGAAAAAAGTGAGTGGATCAAGGACCTCTTCGAGTCCGGTCGAGAATTTCTCGAAGAGCTGGTTGCTGCCAATCAGCAGGCGCGCTTCGAGGAGCGCCGTCTGAATCGTGAGGTCGCTTGCCGCGGCCTGTGCGCACTCGTCGACGGTGCGCACGCTGGGGGCGATTTCCAGGCCGATGTCGTAGCAAAGGGTGACCGCCTGTTCCAGTTGCGTCGTCAAATTGCCGTCGGGCGGTGCGGGGAGCAGCAGCAGCAGGTCTACGTCCGACGCTGGGTAGAGCTCGCCACGCCCGTAGCCACCGACGGCGAGCAGAGCCAGGGACGCCGGCAGGTGCAGCGATTGCCACAGGTCGCAGAGAACTTCATCGATCAGAGCGCAACGCTCGTGCAACAGGTGCGGCGCGTCGCTGCTGGCGAGGTAGCGTTCGCGAATCGCTGCTTGACCCAGTTGCAGGCGTGAGCGGTAGTGCGCGACCAGCGCCAGCGGGTCGACGATGTCAGCGTTCACTGCCGATGCCCGGGGATTCCGTCGGGTGGCGGGCGCGTAGCCGCGGATACGGTGAGTACTTCGTAACCCGTTTCCGTCACCAGGATGGTGTGCTCCCATTGTGCGGACAGGCTGTGATCCTTGGTCACGATGGTCCAGCCATCGGCCATGGTCCTGATCGGCGCCTTGCCGGCATTGATCATCGGTTCGATGGTGAAAACCATTCCCGCCTGCAACTCGAGACCCGTGTGCGGGCGACCATAGTGAACTACCTGCGGTTCTTCGTGAAACTTGGCGCCAATGCCGTGACCACAGAACTCGCGGACGACCGAGTAGCCCGATTTTTCGGCATGCTGCTGAATGGCATGGCCGATATCGCCGAGATGCGCGCCGGCGCGTACCTGCGCGATGCCGAGCCACAGGCATTCAAAGGTGATCTCGCACAGCCGCCGCGCCTGAACCGAGGTTTCTCCAATCTGAAACATGCGGCTGCTGTCACCGTGATAGCCGTCCTTGATTACCGTGACATCAAGATTGACGATGTCGCCGTTCTTCAGCTGGCGATCGCCGGGAACGCCGTGGCAAACCTGGTGGTTTACCGAGGTGCAGATCGACTTCGGATAGGGCTGGTAGCCCGGCGGAGCGTAGTTGAGTGGCGCCGGAATGCTGCCCTGAACATCGACCATGTAGTCGTGGCAGAGGCGATCAAGCTCGCCGGTCGTGATTCCCGCTTTGAGGTACGGCGTGATGAAGTCGAGCACTTCGGCCGTGAGCCGGCCCGCGACGCGCATTTTTTCTATTTCCAGGGGAGTTTTCAGTGTGACGCTCATGCGTTTTGGTCGCCGCCAAGTGTAAGAGGAGCAAGGATAAAGGAAGCCACCCGCTTAGGCAATTTGCCGAGCGCTGACCGTGCGGCGTGAACTTCTCGTCGGCGTGGCAGATCCGCGACCGGCGAACGACCTACGACGTCAATTGAACTACAGGTGCCATTGATGGTAGTATCGCCCGGTTTTGCTGGCTGCGGTCAGCAAGGCAGGAAGGCGTGCCGCTGTGCTACGCCGGGTGTGCCGACCGCGGCACGCTTCATTTCGCACATTCGCCTGTTCAAGGGTGTCTGCCAACACAACACGGCAGGCTGTAGCTGGGCGAATGGTGGTCCAACCCTGATAGTGAGAGTAAAAACATATGTCTACAACGATGCGTCAGATGCTCGAGGCCGGCGTTCACTTCGGCCACCAGACACGATTCTGGAACCCCAAGATGGCGCCCTACATATTTGGCGCCCGCAACAAGATCCATATCGTCAACCTGGAAAGGACGCTGGCCAAGTACAACGAAGCCATGACTTTCGTTCGCAAGCTGTCCGCGAACAAGGGCAACATTCTGTTTGTCGGGACCAAGCGCCAGGCGCGCGAAATTATGGCCGAGGAAGCCTCTCGTTGCACTTCGCCGTACGTTGACCAGCGATGGTTGGGTGGAATGCTGACCAACTTCAAGACGATCAAGCAGTCGATCAAGCGCCTCAAAGAGATGGAAGGCATGGTCGAAGATGGTTCTCTGGAGCGCCTGGGCAAGAAAGAGGCACTGATGACCACGCGCGAACTGGACAAGATGCTCAAGTCCATCGGTGGTATCAAGGATATGGCGACCTTGCCCGATGCGCTGTTCGTGATTGACGTCGGCTACCACAAGATCGCCATAACCGAGGCCAGCAAGCTGGGTATTCCGGTGGTGGCGGTTGTCGATACCAACCATTCGCCGGACGGTGTCGACTACGTCATCCCGGGTAACGATGATTCTTCGCGCGCCATCCGTCTGTACGCGCGCGGTGTCGCCGATGCCGTTCTTGAGGGGCGCAGCCAGTTTGTCGAGGAGATCATCGAAGCGGTTTCTGGCGATGAGTTCATTGAAGAGGCCAGCGACGACTGATCGTCGCCTGCTGCGGCCGTGCGGCGTGCTGTCGCCCCCGGCCTGTTTGTCCTGAACTGTTCAGTGAGGCGCGGCCGGCACTTCCGGCCGTGTCCACAAGTGGAGATTGCAATGGCGGAAATTACCGCAAGTATGGTGAAAGAGTTGCGCGAGAGAACCGACGCGCCGATGATGGAGTGCAAACGGGCGCTGACCGAGGCTGCTGGTGACCTTGGCAAGGCTGAAGAAATTCTGCGCGTCAAGCTTGGTTCGAAAGCGAGCAAGGCCGCAAGTCGAATTACCGCCGAGGGTGTGGTGGCAGTTTATCTGTCGGACGACGGCAAGGTTGGTGTTCTGATCGAAGTCAATTCTGAGACCGATTTCGTCGCCAAGAACGACGAGTTTCTGAAACTCGCCAGCGATAGTGCGGCGCTGGTCGCCAGCCACGACCCGGCCGACGTGGCTGCCTTGTCGGCCTTGCCGCTGGGTGACGGGACCGTCGAGTCGACGCGTACTGCCTTGGTCGGAAAAATTGGCGAAAACATGTCGATTCGGCGCTTCGTGCGCATGCAGGCCAAGGGCAGGCTCGCTACCTACATTCATGGTGGCGCCAAGATCGGCGTCCTGCTCGATTTTCAGGGTGGTGACGAGCAACTGGGCAAGGATCTGGCCATGCAGATCGCTGCCGGCAAGCCGAAGGCGCTGGATTCGACGGGGGTCGCCGCTGATCTGATCGAGAGCGAGCGGCGCATCGCTATCGAAAAAGCAAAAGAAGCCGGCAAGCCGGAAGCGATGCTGGAAAAAATTGCCGAGGGCACGGTGCAGAAATTCCTCAATGAGGTGACCCTGCTTGGCCAGGTCTTTGTCAAGGCCGAAGACGGCAAGCAGACGATCGCCCAGTTACTCAAGGCCAAAGGGGCATCGGTTGAGGGTTTCACGCTGTTTGTCGTTGGCGAAGGCATTGCCAAGAGGAGCAACGATTTCGCGGCCGAGGTGGCTGCCCAGGCCGCTGCGGCCCAGAAGTAAGCGAAGACCCGTCGCCACACCGACCATGGAGCTAGACGCCAATGTCCAATAAATCGCCAAGATACAAGCGCATCCTGCTCAAACTCTCCGGTGAGGCCCTCATGGGCTCTGATGCTTACGGCATCAACCGGCAGACGATTTCCGGAATCGTTGCGGAAATCAAGGTGATCGTCGACATGGGCGTTCAGGTCGGCGTGGTGATCGGCGGGGGCAACATCTTTCGCGGTGTTGCCCCCGCCGCGTCGGGCATGGACCGGGCTCAGGCAGACTACATGGGGATGCTGGCGACGGTGATGAACGGCTTGGCCCTGCACGATGCCATGCGCTCAGCCGGAATGGCCTCGCGCGTTCAGTCGGCACTGAACATTGAGCAGGTCGTCGAGCCGTACATCCGTGCCAAGGCCATTCGCTACCTGGAACAGGGTCGGACGGTGATCTTTTCCGGTGGGACGGGAAACCCCTTCTTCACGACCGATACGGCCGCCGCCTTGCGTGGTGCAGAAATCGGTGCTGAAATCGTGCTTAAGGCGACCAAGGTAGATGGCATCTACTCGGCAGACCCGAAGAAGGATCCCCTGGCCATTCGCTACGACCGGATCAGCTTCGACGAGGCGATTGCCCAGAACCTGGCGGTGATGGATGCCACTGCTTTCGCGCTCTGTCGAGACCAGAAGTTGCCGATCAACGTCTTCTCGATTTTCAAGAAGGGCGCTTTGCAGCGGGTTACGATGGGCGAGCATGAAGGCACCCTGGTGTATTGCTGACGGAGACCAAGATGTCCATAGCAGATGTAAAAAAGGCTACAGAGAAGAAGATGCAGAAGTCCCTGGACGCGCTCCGGGTGGACCTCGCCAAGGTGCGCACCGGGCGTGCTCATATTGGGCTACTCGACCACGTCCAGGTCGAATACTATGGTTCGATGGTGCCGATCAATACTGTCGCCAACGTGACCTTGATCGATGCCCGTGCGCTAGGGGTTCAGGCCTGGGAAAAAGGCATGGCGGCGAAGGTCGAGAAGGCCATTCGTGACTGTGACCTGGGGCTCAATCCGTCGTCGCAAGGGGATCTGATCCGGGTGCCGATGCCGGCGCTGACCGAGGATCGGCGGCGCGACTTGATCAAGGTGGTGAAAGCCGAGGCCGAAGGTGCCAAGGTGGCGATTCGCAATTTGCGGCGGGACGCCATTGCAACACTGAAAGAAATGCTCAAGAACAAGGAGTGCTCCGAAGATGAAGAGCACCGCGCTCAGGACGACATTCAGAAACTCACCGACCGTCACGTTGCGGAAATCGATCAGCAACTCAGCCACAAGGAAACCGAGTTGATGGCTATCTAGGGCTAGGGGACCAGTTATAGCAATGGCACTTTTCGCCAGTTCCACTCGCGGAGTTCCGGCAACTTCGGCGGTGCCGCGGCATGTGGCGATCATCATGGACGGCAATGGGCGATGGGCCAGGAAGCGTCTGTTGCCGCGCTTTGCGGGCCATCATCGTGGCGTCGAAACCGTGCGTGCGACGGTCAAGACCTGTCTTGAGCGGGGTGTCGAGTTTCTGACCCTATTTGCATTCAGCTCGGAGAACTGGCGTCGTCCGCAAGAGGAAGTTTCCCTCTTGATGCAGCTCTTCGTAAGGGCGCTGAAGGATGAAGTCAGCAAGCTGCATCGCAACGGCGTTCGCCTGCGGGTGGTCGGCGATCTGTCACGCTTCGATGTGGACCTGCAGGCGCTAATCCGCAGCTCCGAGGAGCGGACGGCAGGCAACACTCGGCTGATCCTGACCGTGGCTGCGAACTACGGTGGGCGCTGGGACATTCTTCAGGCCGTCAACCGCATGGTGCTTAGTGAGCCGGAAAAGATTGGCGAGTGGGCCGAGAGCGATCTCGCGCCACACCTGGCGATGAGCTACGCGCCGGAGCCCGATCTGTTCATCCGCACGGGTGGCGAACAGCGGATCAGCAATTTCCTGCTCTGGCAGCTGGCCTATTCCGAGTTCTACTTCACCGAAATGCTCTGGCCGGAGTTTGATGCAGCCGCTTTCGATGCCGCGCTGGCGTCTTTTCAGAAGCGCGAACGCCGTTTCGGACGAACCAGCGAGCAACTGGTTGACGGTTCTCCGGCGACCAGTGCAGCAGCGACGGGCCGGCGTATAGATGCTTAGGACGCGGGTAATCACCGCGGTCGTCCTGTTCGCCGCTTTCTTTACCGCCCTTTTCTACCTGCCGCCCGCGGGTTGGCTGGTCTTCGTCACGGCGATAGCCGCCGTCGCCGCCTGGGAGTGGGGGGCGTTGATGCGCCTTGCTGCGGTCGCACGGATCGCGCTTGGGGTTCTGGTCGTCGCGCTGTGCGCCTTGCTGAGTGCCGTCGAACCGGCTGCTGTCGGGCTTGGCGCGGGTTTTTCGCAGCCGGCAGCGTGGCGCCTGGGTGCCTTCCTCTATTTGCCCGCGGCCGCTTTCTGGCTCCTCGCGGTACCGATCTGGCTGGGCCGCCGTTGGCTTTTGTCGAACGCGCTGCTTGGCCTGCTGACCGGCATGGTCTTGATCCTGCCGACGTGGCTGGCCCTGGTGCAGCTAAGGCAAGCGGGGGCGCTGGCCTTGCTGGCGATCATGGTCGTCGTCTGGCTGGCGGACATTGGTGCCTACTTTGCCGGTCGCCGTTTCGGGAAACACAAGCTGGCGCCCAATATCAGCCCGGGAAAAACCTGGGAGGGGGCCGTTGGCGGTGGCATCGCAGTCCTCGCGTATGGCTTTCTGTTGTCGTCGAAACTGCCGGTGGCGCTGGCCGAGAAGCCATTTCTGCTGCTCGTGGTACTGGTCGCTCTGACCTCGATCAGCGTCGTCGGCGATCTCTTTGAGTCCTTGCTCAAACGCCAGGCAGGCCTGAAAGATAGCAGTAACGTCTTGCCCGGGCATGGGGGGGTTCTTGATCGTATCGACAGTCTCACTTCGACGCTGCCACTGGTTGCCCTGGTCTGGCTGGTGACTTTTCCATGAATGCGGGCAGCGCCGTGCAACGCTTGACGATCCTCGGATCGACCGGGTCGATCGGGGTCAATACCCTGGACGTCGTTCGTCGCCATCCGCAGCGCTATCAAATGGTGGCCCTGTGTGCGCATCGGCAGATCGATCGCCTGTTCGAGCAGTGCGTCGAGTTTGAGCCGCGCCATGCCGTTGTCGGCGAGGCCGCCCTGGCTGCCGAACTCGCGGCGCGCTTGCTCGCCGTCGGCTCCAGGACCGAGGTTGGCTACGGCCCTGATGCGCTGTTGCGCATGGCGGCGCTGCCCGAGGTTGACACCGTCATGGCGGCCATCGTCGGTGCGGCCGGCTTGCCGCCGACCTTGGCAGCGGCCGTCGCCGGCAAGAAGATTCTGCTCGCCAACAAGGAAGCATTGGTCATGGCTGGCGCGGTTTTCATGCGCGCCATTCGTCAGAGTGCCTCCATCCTGTTGCCGATCGATAGCGAGCACAATGCGATCTTTCAGTCGTTGCCGAGTGGTTATTCGGGTGATCCTGACGACGGCGGGGTGCTGGGTCTGTATCTCACGGCCTCGGGCGGTCCGTTTCGTCTGACGCCGGTCGCTGACCTTGCTTCGGTCAGTCCGGAGCAGGCCTGTGCGCATCCGAACTGGGTGATGGGACGGAAGATTTCGGTGGACTCGGCGACGATGATGAACAAGGGTCTCGAGGTGATCGAGGCGCATTGGCTGTTCAACGTCCCGGCCGAGCGCATCGAAGTGGTGATCCACCCGGAAAGCATTGTCCATTCGCTGGTTCAGTATGCTGACGGCTCGGTGATTGCCGAACTGGGCAATCCGGACATGCGTACGCCGATCGCGCATGCGCTGGCCTACCCGCAGCGTATTTCTGCCGGTGTCGAACCGCTGGACCTGTTCAAGGTGGCGGCGCTGCATTTCGAGCGCCCCGACTTGCAGCGCTTTCCCTGCCTTGCCCTTGCCTATCGTGCTCTCAAGGAGGGCGGTTGCGCGCCAACGACGCTGAATGCGGCCAACGAAGTAGCAGTCGAGGCTTTCCTCGACGGGCGCATCGGCTTCACGGCAATTCCCCGGGTGATTGCCGGCGCCATGGACGAGTTGCCGGCAAGCTGCGTGCCAGGCTCGCTGGCCGAAGTCCTGGTCGCCGATCGAATGGCACGCATCGCCGCCGAGCAGTTGGTCGTCGTGCTAGGCCGTCAATGAGTGGCTTTCTGTACTACCTGGCGGCGTTTGCCCTGGTCCTCGGAATTCTGGTCGTGGTGCATGAGTTCGGCCACTATCTCGTCGCCCGTTGGGTCGGCGTGAAGGTGCTGCGTTTCTCGGTCGGTTTCGGCCGGCCGCTGTGGTCGAAGCGCTTGGGGGCGGACGGCACCGAGTGGGCGATTGCCGCCTTTCCCCTGGGCGGTTATGTCAAGATGGTCGACGAGCGCGAAGGCGAGGTTGCTGTCGAAGACTTGCCGCGCAGCTTCAACCGGCAGCCGGTGCTGTCGCGAATTCTCGTCGTTGCAGCGGGACCCGCAGCCAACTTCCTGCTCGCTATCGTGCTCTATTGGGGGCTCTTCTGGCACGGTACCGAGGAGTTCAAGCCACTGCTGGGAGCGCCGGTGGCGGCCAGTGCTGCCGCTGCAGCCGGACTGGAAGACGGCGAGTTGGTGCTCAAGGTCGCCGGGGAAAAGGTTCAGACCTGGCAGGACATGCGTTGGTTGTTGCTGCAGCGGGCGGTCGATCAGGACCTGATCGACCTTGAAGTGATCAATGCCCGCAACGAGATCAGCATCCGTCGTCTCGACGTGTCGCCCGTCCGGCAATCGGGCTGGGACGGTGACGCCCTGGCACGCCTCGGTTTGGGCCTCTACCGTCCGCAACTGCCCGCGGTTTTCGGCACGATCAGTGGCAACAGCGCTGCAGCCGACGCCGGTTTGCGTTCCGGAGACACGGTGCTGGGTGTTGATGGCCAGGCCATCGACAGCTGGGCAGACTTCGTGCGCATCGTGCGCCGCTCGCCGGGGAAGCCTCTTGCGCTCGATCTTCTGCGTGACGGCAAGCAAATGGCGATCACCGTGACTCCGGTCGCGGTCGACGAACAGGGGAAGGAGATCGGCCGCATTGGCGTCGCCGTCAGCGATGGCGACCGGTCGCACGCCGCGTTGATGGTCACCATCAGCTACGGCCCTCTCGTGGCATTGACCAAGGCGGTCGTGGAGACTTGGGAGAAGTCGACCTTCACCCTGTTGATGATCGGCAAGATGATCACTGGCGAAGTATCGTGGCGAAATATCAGCGGCCCGGTGACCATTGCTGACTACGCCGGCCGATCGGCGAGGCTGGGGCTGGACTACTACATCAAGTTCCTGGCGCTGGTCAGCATCAGCCTCGGCGTCCTGAATCTCTTGCCAATCCCGATTCTGGATGGGGGCCATTTGTTGTATTATCTCGTCGAAATCATCAAGCGTGGGCCAGTTTCCGAGCGCAGCATGGAAGTCGGTCAGAAGATCGGCATGGCGCTCCTGTTCATGTTGATGGCTTTCGCTTTCTACAACGATATCAATCGACTGTTTTCCGGCTGAGCTCATGAACAAATCCCTGCTTGCAGGTCTGGTTGCCACCTTGTTTGCGACTGGCGCCACGGCCATGCAACCGTTTACGGTCAAGGACGTTCGTGTCGAAGGCATTCAACGCGTCGAAGCCGGCACCGTCTTCAGCTACCTGCCGGTCAAGGTCGGCGAAACAATGAACGACGACAAAGCGGCGCAGGTCATCAAGACCCTGTTTGCGACCGGATTTTTCAACGACGTCCGCATAGAAGTCGATGGTGACGTGCTCATCGTCGTCGTTCAGGAGCGACCGGCAATTGCGCAGATCGACTTCGTCGGCCTGAAGGAGTTCGATAAGGAGCAGTTGCTCAAGGGCCTTAAGGAAGTCGGCATCGCCGTATCACGCACCTTCGATCGAGCGACACTCGAGAAAGCCGAGCAGGAACTGAAACGCCAGTATCTGTCGCGTGGCAGGTATGCGGTGACCATAACCACGACCATCACGCCGCTGGACCGCAATCGCGTGGCAATCAACTTCGATGTCGACGAAGGTGACGCCGCCAAGATCAGACAGATCAACATTGTCGGCGCGCATGCCCTCAAGGAAAAGGATCTTCTCGGCGTGCTGGAGCTGAAAACGCCAAGCTGGATCAGTTGGTACACCAAGAGCGACCAGTACTCGAAGCAGAAGCTTGCCGCCGATCTCGAAACGCTGCGTTCCTACTACCTCGACCGTGGCTTTCTCGAGTTCAACGTCGAGTCCACCCAGGTTTCGATCAGTCCCGACAAGCAGGACATCTACATCACGATCAGCATCAACGAGGGGGATCGTTATCTTGTCTCATCGGTGAAGCTGGCCGGTGACCTGACCCTGCCGGAAGAAGAGTTCCGGGCGTCGGTCAAGATCAAGCCGGGCGACGTTTTCTCCCGCGAAAAGCTCAACGAGAGTACCAAATCGATCAGCGACAAACTCGGTGCGCAAGGCTACGCGTTTGCCAACGTCAACGCGGCGCCGGATGTCGACAAGGAAAAGCATCTGGTTGCCTTCACGATTTTCGTCGATCCCGGCAAGCGTGCCTACGTCCGGCGGATCAACGTTACGGGAAACACCAAGACGCGCGACGAGGTCGTTCGGCAGGAAGTGCGCCAGATGGAAGGCGCCTGGTACGACGCAAGCCGGGTTGTTGCATCCCGTGAAAGAATCGATCGGACCGGTTACTTCAGCGAGGTTAACGTCGAGACGCCGCCTGTACCTGGCACCATTGATCAGGTTGACGTCAACATCAATGTGGCCGAGAAGTCGACCGGCAATATCTCCCTCGGAGCCGGCTACTCGAGTGCGGAGAAAGTGATTCTCTCGGGCTCGATCTCGCAATCAAATATTTTTGGTAGCGGCAAGTTCCTTGCCCTGCAACTGAACACCGGCAAGTTGAACCGAACTCTCGGAATCAACTACACCAATCCTTACTTTACCGTCGACGGTATCAGTCAGGGTTTCGATCTCTATTACCGCACGCTCAACCCGACCTCTCTCGGCTACGCATTTCAGTCAACGTCATACGGAGGCGGCATCCGCTTTGGTTATCCGATCAATGAAAAGGAAACGATCAATTTAGGCCTGGCGGTCGATCAAACGACGATCGACATTACGCCGATTACCGCTGCAACGCCGATCCAGTATATCCAGTTCCAGGCCGAGCACGGCGACTCCAATGTCACGTTGCCGGCGACGGTGGCCTGGGTCAGCGACACTCGGGACAGCGCCATCTATCCGACCAAAGGGGGAACCCAACGCGCCGGAATAGAGGTGGCAATTCCCGGGGCAGACCTGACTTTCTACCGAGCAACCTATCAGCATCAGCGCTACTTCCAGATCGTCAAGGATATGGTGCTGATGGTCAATTTCGACTTCGGCTACGGGGGCGGTCTCTCGGGCCAGACCCTGCCGTTCTACAAGAACTACTTTGCCGGTGGCGTCAGTTCGGTACGTGGCTACGACACAGCCAGCCTCGGCCCGGTCGATCCGCAATATCCGGATACGCGCCTTGGCGGTACGCGCAAGGCGGTGTTCAATACGGAGATCCTGATGCCGTTTCCGGGCGTCGACAAGTCGTTCCGCTTCGGTCCATTTTTTGACGCCGGCAACGTTTTTACCGACAACTATACCTATGCCGAAGAAGGATTACGGAGTTCGGTCGGGCTGGCTGCAGCCTGGATTTCGCCCCTCGGGCCGCTGAAATTCAGCTACGGTCAGCCGATCAACGAGCAAAGTAGTGATAAACTCCAAAAGTTCCAGTTCCAGTTTGGAACGACTTTTTAACTCAGGAGAATAAGCTTGAAGAAGACGATTGCCAGACTGCTGGTTGCGTTGATGGCTTCGCTGCCGGTGTCCTACGCGTCGGCGGTGGAACAACTCAAGGTCGGGTACGTCAATACCCAGCGTCTTTTCCGTGATGCACCGGCAGCGGTGCGAGCGGCCAAAAAGATCGAGCAGGAATTCTCCAAGCGCGACCAGGATTTGCAGCGTCTGGCGAAGCAGGTGCAGGGCTTGCAGGAGACCCTCGAGAAAAATGGTGTGACCATGGCCGAACCTGATCGTCGCGCAAAGGAGAAGGACCTTGGCGAGTTGTCGAGGGAGTTCCAGCGCAAGCAACGCGAGTTCCGTGAAGATCTGAACCTGCGCCAGAACGAGGAGAACGCGGCGATCATTGAAAAGGCCAACAAGGCGATCAAGCAGCTTGCCGAGAATGAGAAATACGACCTGATCGTTCAGGACGTCGTCTGGGTCAGCCCGCGACTCGACATCACCGACAAGGTGATCAAGGCCTTGTCCGATCCCAAGGACGGGAAGTAAGCCTAAGCTCGCCGAGCCACGGAGTTGAGGTGTCAGGAGGCCTGCGGCTAGACGAGATCGTTGCCTGTCTCGGCGGCGTCCTTGTAGGCGATGGCTCGGTCGTCGTCTCGCAGGTTGGTAGCCTGCTTTCGGCAGGCGAGGGGCGCATCGCCTTTCTCGCCAATTCCAGATACCGCCAGCAACTGAAAGCAACGCGCGCGGCGGCGGTGATCGTGCCGCCGCAGTTCTCGCAAGAGACCTCGCTACCGCGAATCGTTCATCCCAATGCCTACGCCTACTACGCGCGCGTTGTTGCCCTGCTCAATCCGATCCGGCAACGTTGCCCGGGCGTCCATCGCGGCGCCGTGGTCAAGTCGGACCTGCCGCCATCGGCGAGTGTTGGCGAGAACGTCGTCATCGGCGAGCGCGTTCGCCTTGGCGACAATGTGACCCTCTACCCCGGTTGTGTGATCGGTGATGATGCCGCGATCGGCGACGATTCCGTGCTCTACCCGAACGTCGTGCTCTATGACGCCTGCGTGATTGGCAAGCGGGCGATTATCCACGCCGGCGCGGTTCTCGGTGGCGATGGCTTTGGCTTTGCCAAGGAGGGTGAGCGCTGGGTCAAAATCCCGCAGATCGGTCGGGTCGTGATTGGTGACGATGTCGAAATCGGGGTCAATACTTCAATCGACCGTGGTGCGCTGGACGATACGGTCATCGGCGACGGCGTCAAACTCGACAACCAGATTCAGATTGGCCACAACGTCAGTATCGGCGAGCATGTGGCGATGGCAGGCTGTGTCGGGATCGCCGGCAGCACCCGAATAGGGCGTCGCTGCACGGTCGGTGGGGCGGGCATGATCATCGGTCATCTCGAACTCGCCGACGATGTGCACATCTCGGCGGGTAGTATGGTGACCAAGAGCCTGTCTAGAGCGGGACAATACACCAGCATATTTCCGCTCGAAGGGCACCAGGAATGGTTGCACAATGCAGCACAGATCAGGCGTCTGGCAAGACTCGCCGAGCGGGTCGCCGACCTTGAAAAGAAACTCGAACTGAGGGAGAACGCGCCTTGAACACAATGGATATACACGAAATCCTCGAGCATCTGCCGCATCGCTATCCCTTTCTCCTGGTCGACCGCGTGCTCGATTTCGAGCTCGGCAAGTCTATCCATGCTTACAAGAACGTGACGGTCAACGAACCGTTTTTTGTCGGTCACTTTCCGCATCACCCGGTGATGCCGGGCGTGTTGATCATGGAGGCTCTGGCGCAGGCGGCCGGAATCCTGTCTTTCAAGACCATGGGCGCCAAGCCGGACGCCAATTCCGTCTTCTATTTCGTCGGCATCGACGGCGCACGCTTCAAGAAACCGGTGACAGCGGGTGACCAGTTGCACTTGCACGTACTCATTCAACGTCAAATGCGCGGCATCTGGAAATACAAGGCGGAAGCCCGCGTCGACGGTGAAATCGTCGCCGAGGCCGAGCTCATGTGCGCCAAGCGCGATGTCGGCGGAGTCGGCGGATGACGGGTGCCATGATTCATCAAAGTGCACTCGTCGAGCGCGGCGCGCAACTGGGCAGCAAGGTTTCTATCGGCGCGTATTCAATCATCGGCGAGCATGTTGAAATTGGCGACAACACGGTGATCGGTCCGCATGTGGTGATTTCCGGGAGGACGCGCATTGGTCGGGATAACCGCATCTTTCAGTTCAATTCGCTCGGCGAGGTACCGCAGGACAAGAAATACGATGGCGAGCCGACGCGACTCGAGATTGGCGACCGCAACACGATTCGTGAATTCTGCACTTTCAACCTCGGCACTGCCCAGGATGTCGGCATCACCCGCATTGGCAACGACAACTGGATTATGGCCTACGTCCATGTTGCGCACGATTGCCAAGTGGGCAGCCATACCGTATTCGCCAACAATGCACAGCTGGCCGGCCATGTGCACATCGACGACTGGGCAATTCTCGGCGGCTACACCGGGGTGCATCAGTTCTGCCGGGTCGGCGCGCACACCATGACCGCCGTCGGGACGGTGGTTCTGCAGGACATCCCGCCTTTCGTGATGGCGGCTGGCAACACGGCCAGTCCCTTTGGGATTAACGCCGAGGGACTCAAGCGGCGAGGCTTTTCTCCCGAGGCGCTACTGGCCTTGAAGCGTGCCTACCGGACGCTCTACAAATCCGGGCTGATGCTTGACGAAGCGCGCGCCAAACTGGCTGAAGAGGTGCTCGTTCATCCAGAGATCCAGCCGCTGCTGGATTTCCTCGCGGCATCGAAGCGCGGCATCATACGATGAGCGTAGCAGCGCCGCTGCGGATCGCCATGGTCGCTGGCGAGGCCTCGGGCGACCTCCTCGCCGGTCAGTTGATCCAGGCCTTGCAGGCGAGACTTCCTGGGGCCGTGTTTTTTGGTGTCGGTGGCCCGAAGATGCTTGCCATGGGGTTCCAGGCCTGGCATCCGCTCGAGAAGCTGGCCGTCCGCGGTTATGTCGAAGTGCTCAGGCACTATCGCGAGATTGCCGGTATCCGCCGCGATCTCAAGCGCCGCTTGCTCGCCGATCCACCGGACGTGTTCATCGGCGTAGACGCGCCGGACTTCAACCTGTCCCTGGAAAAGGCCCTCAAGCGGCACGGCGTTGCCAGCATTCATTATGTCAGCCCGTCGATCTGGGCCTGGCGCGGCGAACGCATCCACGCCATCGGTGCAGCCGTTTCGCGGGTGCTGACGCTTTTTCCTTTCGAGACGGCGCTCTACGAGGCGCAGCGCATTCCGGTGACCTATGTTGGCCATCCGCTCGCCGACATGCTGCCTCTTGAGGACGGCCGCAATACGGCGCGGGCGCTGCTCGGCATTTCGCCAAGCGTACCGGTCTTCGCGCTCTTGCCCGGCAGTCGCCAGTCGGAACTGCAGTACATGGCGGAGACCTTTATCGAAACCGCCCGCCGGATGCACGAGCAGATTCCCGAGGCGCTTTTCCTCGCCCCGCTGACGACGCGCGAGACGCGCGTACTGTTCGAAGCCGCGTTGCATCGCCGGGGCGCGAAGCAGTTGCCTATTCGATTGCTGTTTGGGCACGCGCATCAAGCGATGACGGCTGCCGATGCGGTGCTGGTCGCCAGCGGCACTGCTACCCTTGAGGCGGCACTGCTCAAGAGACCGATGGCCATTGTCTACAAGATGGCGCCGCTCTCCTACCGGATGATGCGTCGCATGGGTTACCTGCCCTATGTCGGTCTGCCGAACGTGCTCGCCGGAAGATTCGTCGTTCCGGAGTTCATCCAGGATGAAGCGACCCCCGAGAACCTGGCGCAGGCACTGCTCAATCTCTATGCCGACAAGGCGGCGTGCGAACGGATCAAGGCCGTGTTCACGGATATCCATCGGCAGCTGCGACAGAATGCTGCCGAAAAGGCGGCGGTAGCAATCATTGCCTGCTTGCCAACGGTACTGCGCGGCGATGCCGTTCCTGCTGCCGGCTGAGGGTCTCGTCTGCGGCGTCGACGAGGCTGGCCGCGGGCCGCTGGCGGGGCCGGTGGTCGCCGCCGCAGTGATTCTCGATCCCGGCCGGCCGATCGCCGGCCTGAACGACTCGAAAAAACTTTCGGCCCGCAAACGGGAAGCGCTCGCCGAGCAGATTCGCGGCACGGCGCTGGCCTGGGGCGTCGCCGAAGCAACCGCCGCCGAGATCGATCAGATCAATATCCTGCAAGCCAGCCTGCTGGCCATGCAGCGGGCTGTCGCGGCGCTCACTGGCGCGCAGGGTCGTGTGTCGCCGAGCCGTGTCCTGGTAGACGGCACACATTGTCCCTCGCTGTCGTGTCCTGTCGAAGCCATTCTCGGCGGCGACGGCAAGGTCGCATCAATCGCTGCCGCGTCGATTCTCGCCAAGACATTCCGCGACGCTGGCATGCTCGTGTTGCATGCCAGCCATCCACAGTATGGCTTCGATCGCCACAAGGGCTACCCGACCGCGATGCACCTGCAGGCACTGCGCGAATACGGTGCAAGCGTGCAGCACCGCCGCAGTTACGCGCCGGTGGCGCGGCTCGGCCAGCCATGAGACGGATCGCCTCGCGCGACAATGCCCATTACAAAGCGCTGCTGAAACTTGCGCGCAGCAGCCGTGAGCGGCGCAAGAGCGGGCGCGTGCTGCTCGACGGCATGCACCTGATCGCGGCCTACGAGCAGCACTACGGGACCCCTGAAGAGGTGCTGGTCAGCGAAAGCGGCGCCGAGCGGACAGAAAACGCCCGCTATCTCGAGAGCCGGGCGTCGCTTGCCGTTACCCGAATGGGCGACGCGCTGTTCGACGCCCTGGCCGTGGTGGACACACCGAGCGGGATCATGGCCATCGTCGCCCCGCCGCAGCCGGCCTGCAGTCTTGATCATGATCGGGATGCGGTCCTCCTCGACGGCATTCAGGATCCGGGCAATCTTGGTTCGATTCTGCGCAGCGCCGCCGCCGCCGGTTTCCGCCAGATCCTGCTGTCGGATGATTGCGCGCAGGTTTGGTCGCCGAAAACCTTGCGGGCAGCGATGGGCGCTCATTTCCAGCTTGAACTCCATGAGCACGGCGATCTGCCGGGTTTCCTCACTGCCTTTCGCGGCCAGTCAGTCGCCACCGTGCTCGCCGGATCGAGCAGCCTTTATTCGGCCGCTCTTCGACAACCGCTGGCCTGGGTGTTTGGTAGCGAGGGGCTCGGCGTGAGGCCGGCAGTCGCCGCTGCAGCCGATCTACGATTGTGCATCCCGATGCCCGGTAGCAGTGAATCGCTGAATGTTGCCGCAGCTGCTGCGGTCTGCCTGTTCGAGACGCTGCGCCGCCGCCAGGCCGCTCAGCCATGAGCGGAGGAAAGCCGACCCAAAACAGCATTTCCTGTTGTCCGACCGAGCACGACGCGTTTGGTGTTGGCGTTGCCTTCTGCTAGAATTCGCGGTCTTCCGGAGAGATGGATGAGTGGTTTAAGTCGCACGCCTGGAAAGCGTGTTTAGGATAATATCCTAACGCGGGTTCGAATCCCGCTCTCTCCGCCAGTGAAAAAACCGCAGGCCCTGCTTCCCAGGGCCTGCGGTTTTTTTTTGCCTGATGTGTCCGCTTCGTAGCCGCTTCGCTGCTTTTCCGCTCTTTCAACCCCCTGTCGGACTACTGCTCGGTGACCAGTTCGCGCCAGGACACGCGACGGGTATCGAGTGGGGTCGCCGCTGTTGGTACGGGCGTGCTGACGGTGCTCGGCGCGTCGGTGCGGACCAGGGCCCTGATTGTGCCGTCCAGCAGGCGGACGATGCTTGGCGAGGCGCTGAGGTAGTCGCCAAGGCGCCGAGCCGCCAGGCCATCCGTTCCTTCGACGGCTGCCCCGCTGCGGTAGTCAAGGTAGTAGGCGAAGCTCACGCCGACCGGTCTGCAGGCCCCTACGGTTGGCGTGTTGGTGTTGAACGCCAGGGTGCCAAGCTGCAGGCGCATTTCGGTATTCACGCGTTCGCCGAACACCGGAAAGTCGATGTACCAGCCGTCGTGAGTGTTGAAGTCAACGGCGTTGTTCGAGCTGGTCACGATTGAATCGCCACTGGTGCAGTAGGCGTTGCCTTCCGGACAGGTGCCTGAGGTCAGGGTTTGGGCAACGAAAGTTCCCGGCGTGGGTATCGTCTGGGCAGGCGTCAGGGGCCGTGGGCTGCCATAGTCACTATCCAGGAGCCGGTCCTTGATCGCGTACATCGACTGCTTCTGGGTGGTCCCCAAATCATCCGAGCCGAGAAGCTGTCCGGTGGCGACAAACACGACCGGGTGGCTACTGACCTTGCCCAGTTCCGGTTTGGTGGTGATCGGCTGCGCTACGCCGTCCGCATCCTTCAGCGTAGCCAATCGCTGGGCGTCGTAGACCGGTGGGTCGGCGACCAGCGGTATGTCGCCATTCACATCAAAGCGCCACAGGTTGCCGAACTGGTCGCCACCATAGATACGCTGGGTCGTGTTGTTGTTGTCCGGGAAGTTGGCCCAGGCGCTGATTCGCGACAAGCCGCTCGGCGTCGTCGTATCGCCGACACCGGTGCTGATCGTGCGGATCAAGGCGCCGGTACTGGCGTTCAGAACGAACAAATGTCCGCCGCCGTCGCCGGGGGAGATGTTGTTGTACCCGGAGGTCACCATGACTACCCAGGTTCCATCCTTGAGCTTGCTGATCACCGGGTTGCCATAGCTGTAGCCGAGGTTCTCGTTGCTATCCTGGGTGAACTCCCACAGGGCTTTTGGCGCGACCGGATCGGTGACGTCCAGGGCGTAGTAGCCACGGCCACCATTGTTCAGGCCGCCGACCAGGATCGTCTTCCACACTGCGCTCGAGGTCCCACAGTCGCTGATGCAGATATCGCCCATCACCGGCGTGCCATCGACGGTAAATTGGTGCGCGCCCTCGAGGTGGTAGCTCTTGTCAGCCAGTTTGGCAAGCCTGGGGATGACCACGGCAGGGATGTACGCCCATTCTTCGGCACCGCTTGTGGCATTGAAGGCGTGCAGCATGCCGTCGTTGGCGCCGATATAGATCATCCCCGTCCGCGTGTGGTTGGCGGTCCGGAAGGCACCGTACTGCGCGTCGGCGTAGTTCCACGGCGAAGCCTGCACGTACGCGGCCTCGGAGCCGACGATGTCGCCGAGAATGTGCGTTCGCTGCCGGTAGTAAGCGGACGTGTCGATAGCTGATCCCTGGTTGCTGGTGTCGCCACGCAGGAAGTTCACCAGAGGTTCACCGCTGGCAGCGGTTTGTGTCGTCGCCGTCAGGCAGATCGTGCCGGTCGAACAGAACTGCGACAGGTTGCCGGCCAGCGCGTCGGTCGCAAAGTAGGCCCGTTGCGCAGTAGTGAGGTTGGCCCAGGTGAAGAATTTCAAGTTGTTGGCCGCGTCGGCGACGCTTTCGCCACCCGGATTGTAGGTGTAGATCTTGCGGCTGGCATAGCCGTCGGTGGCCACCTTGTTATCCAGCCTTTCCCTGGCAGACCAGCCCGGAGAGACGTGAGCTTCTCCTTCTGCGGGGAGCGCCGAGAGGGCGCCGGTGCTGCCGTTGATCGTTCTCTTGACCACGTCTCCGGACCACTCCCCGACCTTGAATGACACCTCGAAGAAGCCATTGGCGTCGGCGACGAGGTTGGGGCTGACGACCGCAACGGCGGCCAGCGCACCGGCCTGGATTTCGATGTTGGACAGGGCGTCGCTGATCCCGGCGGCCAGAGTCGAAGGGTCGGAGGCACTGAAGTAAATGCCTCGACCATTGACGGCGGCGTGCCACAGGTCGTCGATGTTGGTCTGCTTGTCGCTCTCCGGCTTTGGCCAGTTGCAGGGGCCACTTCGTTGCCACGGGCAGACGCCGGTGCTGGGGTCGGCGGTAAGTCCTTCCCGGATGCTGTAGAAGTCACCCGATGTTTCAGCCCGCGACAGGTAGTTCGGGTTGTACTGCATCAGCCCGGAGGCGCCCAGGCCCAGCGTATAGGTGGTCATGTGCTGGCCGGTCGGTTGTGCGTCGGGATCGTTGTAGCAGACGTCGTTGTAGGTGGTCACCCCACCCGCGACGACGGGCCCGCCGGAGCAGCTGCCGGGGATCGTGACGCTATCGCGCAAGTCGGTTTTCCAGTAGTACTCGGCGACGTCGGCGAGCGTGTCCGGGGTGGGACCCAGCGATGCCACATCGCAGGCGATCTGCAGGTAGTTGTTGCCGGCAACGGGATCCTGGCGGGTGCATTGCGCAACGTTGGTGGGACCGCTCCTCTCGGTGTGGCAGGTAACGCCGACGCCGCCGTTGGTTGCCGCGTCAGGCAGCTCTTCAACGCAGGTGTCGGGCGGGACGAAGTCCACCTGCGGGGGGGGAACGGTGAGGGCGCCGCAAAGGGTGATCAGACCGGTGTTGCTGGTGCCTGGCGTACATCCGTTGGTGTCCGTCCAGTTGCTGATCAATCGCGTTGAACACTGGACCGCGACAGCGGGCCGACCCGACCGCGGAGCCTCGGTGCAGGAATTCGCATCGGCATAGGCGCTCCAAGCGGTGTATTGACACTGCCTGGCATTCGGGACCAAAGGCGAAGCAGGAGTCGTGGCCGTGCAGCTGGAGGTGGCCGTCCAGTCCGTAAAGACGTACTGACAGAGCGTCGTGGCGCTGGGGACGCAGGTCGCGGCGTTGTTGTAGCCGGTCCAGACCTGCTGACACTCCCTGGCAACCCCTTGCCCGGCTGATTGAGGGACCGGCGTGCACGAGCCGACCTCGGTCCAGGGACCCCAGTCGGTGTAGGAACACTGCGTCTGGATTGCGCCGCTGCTCACCGGGGTGCAAGAGGAAACCGTTTGCAGGGTGCCGTTGACCTGGCACTCCACGGGGGCCGGGGTGGCTGAGGAGACGTCTCCGGTGGGTGCCGCCACGGGGACGCAGGAAGGGTTATCGGTCCACGCGGTCCAGGCGCCGAATTGACAGAGGACCGAGTTTGGGACCGGTGTGCAGCCCGAAGCGTCGGCGGTCTGCCAGGCCTGGGCCCAACTCGTCTGGCAGTTCCGGGCGACGACCTGGGTGAAGCTTGGCCCGGTCGATTGTGGCTGGTCCGTACAGCTTCCGGGTCCGGACCAGGCTGTCCACCCGCTCCAACCGCTATACCAGCAGATCTCGGTGGCCGATTCGTTGCACGTGGTGGTCGCGTCCTGCCCCTGGGACCAAACCATCGAGCAGGTAACGAGGTTGCCGGTGTAGTTCGGGCCGCTGGACGCCGTCCCGCTGGCGGTGCAGCTAGTCACGTTGGTGGTAGACGGTGAACTGTAGCGACACTGTGAATCAGTGGTATAGGTGGTCGTCTGGCTATCCGTTCCCGGGTTGTTGATGCGCGTGCCGCCGTTAATCGTGGAGCAGGCGGATACGCCCGTCCAGCCGGTCTGGGCCAGCGTCTGGCAATCGACACGGTTGGTGCCGTTGGTGACGGGTGTACAGGAAGCGACATCGCTCCACGCGCCGTACGAGGTTCCGCCATTGCTCGAGGTACGTTGCTGGACCTGCGTCAGCTGCTGCTGGAGGAGGGAGGTCGCCATCTGGAGCTGGCCGGTCGCGCGCCGAAGCTGCGAGGTCTGCACCTCGACCCGGTCCCTGCGGATGATTTCGAGAGGCCTCGTTCTGCTCTGTAGCGGACCGGTCCTGCGCTGCAGAAGGGAGGTCCTTTCCTGCCAGACGTAGTTGTTGGCTTGCAGGATGCTGTTGGTGCGCGTCTGCAGTTCGGAGGTCCGGGCGCGCGTCTGCTCGATTCTGGTGTGTGACTGGGTGGCCAGGGTTGGCGTCCGGGTCCGCGTCGTCTGGGTTCTCGTTTCCTGATCCTGCGGACCGCCACCGTCGAGTTGTGGCCGCTCCTCGAGTCCCGGACCGTCCTGGTCGCCGATCGCGGAAGCCCCGTCCCAGCGGAAGCCGGCGCCCTCGTTCCAGTAGCCGTCGGTTGACAGGATGGTGACGTTCTTCTGACAGTAGTACTGAACCGGATCGACCACGCTCACCCCGTTGAACGTGCTGCCGTTCAGCTGCCCCGAATAGAGGCGGCCTGCGTTCGACAAGGCGACGCGCAGAGGCGTGTTGCGGTTGGGAACGGCGGCAAACAACTTGTCGTACCAGGCTTTTTTCTGGGCGGCGGTGAACGATTCGACGTTCTGAAAGTCCGAACCGGTATTGTTGTTGATCGACATGTAGCCGATGCGCTGCCGCTGGTCGGTGGGCTCAAAGGACAGGCTGGTGGCCGTTTTCATCGTTTGCATGCGCGTGCGGTAATACGCCCACCAGTTCGCGTAGTTGGTCATTTCTTCCGCATAGGTGCAGGTGGTGTCCCCCGCGCAGTCGGTGCGCTTGTCGCCCTTGGGATAGCTGGTGACGGTCGGGTAGATGATCGTCAGCAGGTTTTCGCCGGGTGCCAGATTGCTGCCGGGTCGGGCAAAACTGGTGGTCGTGAACGACATCGCGTTCGCGTTACTCTGGGTAATTACCGGTGCTGTGCTGTTGTTCAGGGGCGAGGTGACGGTTACGACTCTGCCCGCGGAGACTGCGCGGTAGCCCGCGACTTGACAGGCGCCACTGAGCGCGAAGGAGCAGTCGTTGATTCTGCTCGCGATGTTGGCGGCCATCGTCGTCGAGTTGCTGGTCCCCGTGGTCGCCGCCGAGAGGATGATCCGGCCGTCGACGGTAACGTTGGTGACCGACGTGTTGCTGTTGCCGCTGATGGTGATCGTACTCGTGCGCGGCGACGGCATGCGCGGGAAATCGTACGAGACATTGGTCGCCGTCGCCGGCGGCGGCGGGCTGGGTTCGATCTGCGTTGCCTGGCACGTGCCGTCAGCGGGAGCGGCGGCGACGGCATCGGCGGCGGTCCGGCACCAGCGAAGCCGCGCCGGAAACGGATAGGCGTCGCTCGCCGCGCTGGCGGCGACGCACACCCTGAGGCTTCGATTGGTGCAGTATTCACCGACCACGGTGGTGAAGTAGTAGGCGTTACCGATCAGGTTGACCATGGCGGCGCTTTGCACGCCGTAGCCATCGTCCTTGACGGCTGTCCAGGCGCCGCTTTGCGCAGAGGTCTGGCTGGGGTAGGTCGTGGTGTCGGCTGCTCCGTCGACGGCGAAATACTTCGGCGGTATGTAACGGACGGCGGGATTGTAGGCGATGCCGTTGAAACCTGGGTTGCGGGTCCAGGAGAGAGGGAGGGGGCGTGCCGCCGTCGGCTCGGCCCAGTCCGGAAGATATTCCTTGGTCATGCTCAGCGAGTCATCGAGGACGAACAGGATGTTGGTCGAGATCTCGATTGACGAGGCGCTGGACATCGGCGCGTTGGCGAGTTGAGTGGGCTGGGCCTGCGCACCGCGGGCAAGGATCAGCAGCGCTGCAGCGGCTATCGCACGCCATTTCAGTGAGTCGGATCGCATGGCAAACTCCTCGTGGGATCTCTGGTAGACCTACAGCGCAACGATGGTCTGGATGTAGGCGACGGTGTTGCGCGGCCCGCGAACGCGGGTGGTGATTCGGTAATAGACCTGGTTGTTGGTGATGGCGGTGACACTGCCTGCGCCGAAGCTTCCGCCGCTGTTGATCGCCGACGGTTGCGTCGCGCAGTTGGCCAGGTGCGGGGCCGTGTTGGCGAGCTCACACAGTCTGTGGATGACATAGGACACGGTGTTGCCGGCGGCATCCTCGGCGAGGTTGGCTGCCTGCGCGCCCAGCGTATCGGTCCAGAACTGGTCCCAGGAATTACCCGCAGGCGGGTCCTGACGGTTGGAACGGTAGCCGTTGGCGGCACTGTCGTTGTGGAGATTCACGTCGCCCAGGGCGTTATGTAGCTGCAGCCAGCCGGTGAGCGCCTGTTCGGTACTGCGCTCGCCGGCATGCACGGCTGCTTGATGAAAGGACTGGTTGCCGGCAATCAGGTTGGCGGTATCGACCGAGCGGATGAGCGCCACTCCGGCCAGGGTCAGGGCAACCAGGATGATCAGCGCGACGAGCAGAACGACGCCGCGCTGGCTGCCGCGGGGGGCGCCGGCGAAGGCCTGGCGGAGGCGGGGGATTGGCCTTAGCATGTTCCCATCCAGGGCAGGTTGCGAATCGGGATGATGGTTTCAAAGACCTTGTAGCGGTAGTTCTGCCAGTTCCCGGCTGCGCTCAGGTCGATCGCCGCACCCGCGCTACCCACCCAGGTCGGCGCCGCGGCGGTGATCTGGTCGCGATCGACCTGGCTGTTGCGGGCGACGATGGCGATACGCAGCGCCGAAGTTCTCGCCCAGAGACAGGCCAGAGTCGCCTGGTTGGCGTTCGCCGGGGTCGTTTGATCCCACGAATCGACACCGCTCACCGCCGTCGAGGCGTGCCCGTACTGCGCGCGCAGGCTGACGATGTTGTTGGCGATGGCGACGTAGTTGGTCGCCACGCTGCAATTGGCGGCGAGGTAATCACAGACCGTAAGGTTGCCGCCGCGCACGGCGTAGGCGAGGAATCTCGGGTTGGCGCCGAGATTGAACAGCGTGCCGCCATCGACGGCACCGCTCGCGTCGTTGACCGTGACGTTGGGCGCAGTGACGGCACCCACCGCCGCCAGGGTGAAGGTGCAGCCCGCCGTGGGAGCTGACGGCGCAGCCACCACGCGCTGCCCGACAGCGTAATTCAAGGCCGTCTGTACCGCCAGTTGCAGGCCGTTGACCGCGGTGATCACGTCGCCCTCCGGCGGGCCCTCGTTGCTTCCGTAGGCGATCAGCAAGGTATCCGTGTTGGCGTCGCCGGCCGGGACGTCGGCGACCGGCGGATTGATGATGACCGGCGCCAGTTGGCCAAGCGTACGGCTGGCCGGAGCCGGAAGGACGAGAGGGCAGCCGAAGGCGTTGACCGCGTTGAAGCCGTAGCCGCCCTGGCGTATGTCGCGCTGTAGCGCATAGAGCGCCATGGCGCCATTGCTTTGCGCGTCGCCGCTACCGGTCGTGGCGCGCCGCTGGCCCTCGGCGGCGGCGAAGACCTGCATCATGATGATCAGGCCGAGCATGCCGATGACCATGGCGACCATCACTTCAACCAGCGTGAAGCCTTGCTCGCGCGGCATTGTCGTGGGCGGGAGAGGTGATTGCGCTTTCATGATCGGCTAGGGGTTCCTGACGACTTGCGAAACGACGACGTGACGGTGCCCGGGTACGTCGGTGGCCATCTCCGGGGTGCGCCAGAAGAGAGTGATCTCGACCACTCCGGCACCGTCGACGGTCACCGTCGGCAGGGTCGAGACGACGCCCGACGAGGCGGCGACCACGCCGGGCAGGCCTTCGGTGCCTGCCACATCGCTGAGCCATGCCGTGTAGGCAGCGCCGGGGCCCGCACTCGCAAAATTGTTGGTGAGCGTTGCCAGGTCACCGCCGCTGACCCACATCTGCCCAATCAGCCGGTTGGCCAGCAGCGTGGCGTCGGTACGGTACTTTGCGTCGCCAGTGAGCTTGATCGACGTGGCCTGCAGGGCGACCAGTGACAGGATGCCCAGCGAGAAGACCAGGATCGCAATCAAGGCTTCAAGCAGCATCACGCCGGTCTGTTCGTGGCGAAGTTTCGAGTGTTTGTTCATCAGCATGCCTGAGCGTCGCCAGCGGGCAAGGCCGGATCGCACATGCGTATCTGGCCGCCGATCGAGACCTCGACGCGCAGGCAGCGCACGGGACCGCCGGCAGCGGCGCAGGCTTCGCCGGCAGCGCTGGTGAAGTTGATGGCAATGTTGCCGCCGGGCAGGGGAGTAGGACGACCGAGGCCATTGAAAACCACCGAAGACTGCCCTGCGGCCACCGTCGTCGCTGCGCCGCCGCTTTCAGCGCCCCGACGCAACTGGATGATGCGTGGCGCGGTGGCGTCGGACGGATCGACGTTGCACTGGCCGACCGGTGAGTCGACACTGACGATCCAGTTGGGGCCGGCGGTGCTCAGCGCGCAGGCGCCGGTGGTGGTATCCACCAGATAGAAACCGACCGTCGTATTGCGGCGCACGGCCTCGGCGCGGGCCAGCTGAAGGCCGTTCAGCGCCGATTCGGCCGTCGTGCGTACCCTGGCGTTGCGCATCCAGTCGCTGAACGCCGGAATGCCGAGACTCATCAGTATGCCGAGAATGGCCATGCCGACGATCAGTTCGATCAGGCTGAAACCGCGCATGGCGTTCAACAGCCACCTCTACCGGTGACCCAACAGGCCAACGGAGCCGTTCCCCAGCCGCTCTGGACGGCGGTCGTCGCCTTGACGTTGGCGTGAGTGAGTGTGTAGGTGAAGCCGGTCATCGAACTCTTGCCGGTAGCGGTCAAGGTATAGGTCGAGGCGGTGAGCGTCGGGCAGGAGAAGTCGAAATAGCGGCTGGAGGTGGTGTCGTTGGCGCAAGCGGGCGAACTGATCTCCGGGTTGCCACCGGCCGCGGCGCGGAAATACGTATGATTGTCCTGAAAGAACTGTTCCATGCGTACCCTCTTTTCGGAAAGCCCGGAGGTGGCCTGGGTGATCCGCGAGCGGGTCAGGTAATCGGCGTAGTTGGGAATGGCGATGGCAGCCAGGATGCCGATGATGATCACGACGATCATGATCTCGATCAGGGTGAAGCCAGCGTGTCTTTTCACAGCGTTTTCTTTCCTCAAGGACGGCAAGATCGGGCGGGCGGAACGCAAAGGCAACTGCTGCCATGATAGTCGAGGGTCAGCGAGGTGCCAACGCGGGGCGATATACGGCGTCTGGCAGCGGACGAGTGGCAGCGCTGCTCTCGCGTCGGGCGCCTAGAATCCTGCTGCTGCCAGCTTCGGCATCCTCTTGCAGAGAGTGGATTTCTTGACATCGGTCTTCTCAGACAGCCTGGCAGGGTGGCCAGGACGGCGCCAGCTGCCCCTGGCGCTGGGCACGTCCCTGCTCCTTCATTTGGGCGCGCTGGCGGTCCTGCAACGCACGCTCGGTCCGGCAGCCGACGTGGCGCCGGCGTTGGGCAGTGCAGCGGCGGTGACGAGCGGCGTGCTGGTCACCCTGCGCGGGTCGGCAAAGGAGGGCACGCAGGACATCGCTGGAGCGCCTGACGGCAGCCCAGGCAACGAAGCGACCGCGGCCGGCGCCACCCGTGCAGCGGGCGAAGAAGGAACGATGGCTGGTGAGGGCAGCGAGCAGCCGGCGGCGACGCCGTCGGTCGAGTCGCCGGTCGCCGCGTCCGCAGCACGGCTCGTGGCGCGGGGCCAGCGCCGGCTGGCCGAGTCCTTGCCGCCGTACCCTGCGCAGCCGTTCTTGCCAGCCTTGCCAACCGGTCCTGCGTATTTCCGAGCTTCCGAACTGACGGTTGCGGCGGCACTGCTTGACGAGCCCTTGATCAATCCCCCCGCTGACGGCGCTGGCGATGCGCTTCTTGGCGGCAAGGTGGTGCTGAGCGTCTTTCTTGCTGCCAATGGCGCGGTGGCGCGCGTGGAAGTGGCGAGCAGCAGCCTGCCGCCGGCTTATGGCGACGCGGCGGTCGCCGCTTTTTCCCGCCTGCGCTTTCGCCCGGGTGAAATTCAAGGGGTTGCGGTCAGCAGCGAGAGCCGCTACGAGGTCGAGTTCAAAGGTGGCGAAGCCGGCAGCAGCCATGCCAGCGACCGCAAGGCCATCCCTTCGTCGGCTATTGCGGCGAAGCCTCAGTAGCGGGTGCCCGTCCGCTTATCACGGCGCGCAGGCCAGGCTCACTCCTGCAGCTCGCGCGGCAGCGCGAAAGTGACATTTTCCTCGGCGCCGTCAAGTTGTTCGAGTTTGCTGCTGTCGCCCGCCGAGAGTCGATCGACGACGCTTTGCACCAATACTTCCGGTGCCGATGCGCCAGCGGTGACGCCGACACGGTTGGCGCCACTGAGCCAGGCGTCGTCGATATGTTCGGCGTGGTCGACCAGGTAGGCACGACTGCCGATCAGTTCCGCCACTTCGCGCAGGCGGTTCGAGTTGGAACTCGACTCGCTGCCGACGACGACCACCACGTCGCTCTCCCGGGCCAGTTGCTTGACGGCGTCCTGGCGGTTTTGCGTGGCGTAACAGATGTCGTCTTTCTTCGGGCCGATGATCGCCGGGAAGCGTTCCCTGAGCGCGGCGATGACCTGTGCGGCGTCGTCGATCGAGAGGGTGGTCTGGGTGACATAGGCGAGCCGGGCAGGCGTTCTTACTTGCAGTTGCCGCGCGTCGGCGACGGTTTCCACGAGGTACATGCCGTCACCGCTTTGCCCCATCGTTCCTTCGACTTCGGGGTGTCCCTTGTGGCCGATCATGACGATTTCCCGGCCATCGTTGCGCATCCGCGCGACTTCCAGGTGCACCTTGGTGACCAGCGGACAGGTGGCGTCGAAAACCTTGAGGCCACGCCCTTCCGCCTCCGCGCGAACCGCCTTGGAGACGCCGTGAGCGCTGAAAATCACCGTGCTGCCGCTGGGTACGTCGGCCAGCTCGTCGACGAACACGGCGCCCTTGCTGCGCAGATCGTCGCAGACGAACTTGTTGTGTACCACTTCGTGGCGAACGTAAATCGGCGCACCAAATTTTTCGAGGGCGCGCTCGACAATGGCGATGGCGCGGTCCACTCCGGCGCAGAAGCCGCGGGGATTGGCGAGAATGATCTGCATGCTGGGCCTCACATGATGGCGATAATCAGGACTTCGAAGCGCACCGGTTTGCCGGCCAGCGGATGGTTGAAGTCGAAGATCGCGCTGCTGTCGGTGAGTTCGCGCAGGAAGCCGGCAAAGTCGCCGGCGCCGTCGGGCGAGCTGAACTCGATCAGCGAGTTTACCTTGAGTTCGACCTCGGGAGGCAGCGCGCTGCGCGCGATACGTTCGATAAGGCGTGGATTATGGGGGCCGAAAGCGCCTTCCGCAGGCAGCTCGAATACCCGGCGCTCGCCCGCTGCCAGGCCGATCAGACAGTTCTCGAGGGTCTCGGCAAGCTGGCCGCTGCCCATCTGCAGGGTCGCCGGCGAGAGATCGAAAGTGCTCACGTAATCGGTGTTTTCCAGGTCGGAGAGGCGGTAGTGCAGCGTCAGATAGCTGTCGTGGCCGACGCTGAGCGCACTTTCCGGCGCGATTGGCGAGTGTTTCATGGGCTTCCTGTCGTCGTTGCGGCAGCGCCGCGGTCACGGTCGTGCCTCAAGTGCGTTTGCCGTGTCCTGATCGCGCGGCACGGTCGTCACTGTCGTGCTTGCCGAACAGCTGGTCGATAATCATCAACACGGCGCCGATGCTGATCGCCGCGTCAGCGATGTTGAAGGCCGGCCAGTAGAAGCCGGCGGCGTGCCATTGAACGAAGTCGACGACCGCGCCGAAGCGCAGCCGGTCGATGACGTTGCCGAGCGCACCGCCAAGGATCAGGGTGAGGGCCAGCGAAATCCTGAACTCACCGCTGTGGCGTGGCAGGATGCTGACGATCCATGCCGAGATGGCCAGCGCCATGAGCGTGAAGAACCAGCGCTGCCAGCCGCCGGCATCGGAGAGGAAACTGAACGCCGCGCCGGCGTTGAAGGTCAGCACCCAGTTAAAGAACGGTGCGACGTAGATCGAATCGCCAGGCTGCATCCGGGCCAGGACCAGCCACTTGCTGAGCTGATCGAGGACGATGATGACGCCGGCCAGCCATAGCCAGCGGTCGACGTTACGCGAAGGCACGTACTTCACCCTCGCCGTCAAGGTTGCTGACGCAGCGGCCGCAGAGGCCGGGCCGCTCGGTGTGGCTCCCGACGTCGTCGCGGACGTGCCAGCAGCGTTCGCATTTGGCGGCCGCCAGTGGGGCGCAATGCAAGCCCTCGTCGGCGCTGTCGCTGACCTCGATCGCCGTGGCCTGCGAACAGATCAGGACAAAGCGCAGGTCGTCGCCGAGCGAGGCGAGGATCTCGTACTTCTCGCCGGCGCAGTGCAGGCGTACCTCGGCCTGCAGCGACGAGCCGATCTTTCCGGCGCTGCGCAGCTCCTCGAGGGCACGCATGACGTCAGCGCGATAGGCACGGATTTTCCGCCACTTGTCGAGTAGCTCGCCTTCGTCCGCCGGCTCCGGCAGCGCTTCCCAGGTCTGCAGCATCACCGACTGCGCGGCGTCGCCGGTCTGAATCTGCCAGATCTCTTCGGCGGTGAAGGAGAGAACCGGGGCCATCAATTTGACGAAGCTTTGCAGGATATGCCAGAGAGCGCTTTGCGCTGAGCGCCGCGCCGGCGAACTGGCGGCGGTCGTGTACAGACGGTCCTTGAGGATGTCGAGGTAGAAGCCGCCAAGATCTTCGGAACAGAAGGTCTGCAGCGACTGGACGACGCGGTGGAACTCGAAGCGAGCGTAATCGGCTTCGCATTGCGCCTGCATTTCGCGCGTCATGGCCAGCGCGTAGCGGTCGATTTCGAGCCACTGTTCGACCGGCAGCAGGTCGCGCGGGGCGTCGAAGTCGGCGGTGTTGGCGAGCAGGAAGCGCAGCGTGTTGCGGATTCGCCGGTAGGACTCGACGACCCGTTTGAGAATCTCGTCGGAGATCGACAACTCGCCAGAGTAGTCTGTGGCGGCGACCCACAGGCGGAGGATTTCGGTGCCCAGGGTGTCGGCGATCTTCTGCGGGGCAATCACGTTGCCTTTCGACTTGGACATTTTCAGGCCCTTGCCGTCGACCACGAAGCCGTGCGTGAGCAGGGCGTCGTAGGGTGCACGGCCGTCCATCGCACAGCCGATGAGTAGCGAACTCTGGAACCAGCCGCGATGCTGATCGGACCCTTCGAGGTAGAGATCGGCGGGGTAGGCGAGTTGCGTACGATGCGATCCGCGCAGGACGCTGGAGTGCGTCGCGCCGGAGTCGAACCAGACGTCGAGGGTGTCGCTCATCTTGCGATAGTGATCGGCTTCGGCGCCAAGCAGTTCGTTCGCGTCGAGCGCGAACCAGGCTTCGATGCCGGATTCCTCGACGCGCAGGGCGACGGCTTCGACCAGTTCGGCGGTGCGCGGATGCGGTGCGCCGGTTTCGCGATGCAGGAAAAAGGGGATCGGAACTCCCCAGTTGCGCTGCCGCGAAACGCACCAGTCGGGGCGTGTCTTGATCATCGCTTCGAGGCGCGCTCGGCCCCAGCTCGGGAAGAACTGTGTTTCGTCGACGGCGCGCTCGGCGCGCCAGCGCAAGCTCGCTTCCTCTTCGTTGGCTGCGCCATGTGCGCCATCCGCCGTCGGCGAAGGGTCGCCTGAGTTTGCCCGCTGCTCCATGCCGACGAACCACTGCGTCGTGGCCCGGAATATGATCGGCGTCTTGTGGCGCCAGCAGTGCGGGTAACTGTGCTGAATCGTTTCCGAGCACAGCAGGTGGCCGCTGGTGGCGAGTTCATTGAGGACCAGCGGGTTGGCTTCCCAGACGCTTCTGCCGACCAGTTCGCCGACCGACAGCGCCGGGGTTCCGGCCACGAAGCGGCCGTCGTCTCCGACCGGGTTGTTCACCGGCAGGCCATAGACCTTGCCGATCAGGTAATCGTCGGTGCCGTGCGCCGGCGCCGTGTGCACCAGTCCGGTTCCGGCTTCGACGGTGACGTGCCGACCGCAGATGATCGCCACGTCGCGCGTTTGGAAAGGGTGACGCAGGAGTACCTGTTCGAGCGCTGCGCCCTTGGCGGAACCCAGCACCGTACCGCTCAGCGCATAGCGTTGCAGGCAGGCGTCGGCGAGTTCGCGAACCAGAATCAGCGCCCCTTTCGGAGTGTCGATCAGCTGGTAGTCGAAGTCCGGGTGCGCGCTGACCGCCTCGTTGGCCGGCAGGGTCCAGGGAGTGGTCGTCCAGATGACGGCGAAAGCGGGGCCGCGCAGGTGCGTCAGGCCGAACGCCCTGGCCACCTTGTCGGCGTGATTGGGGTGTACCTCGAAGGCGACGTCGATCGCCGCCGAGCTCTTGTCCTCATACTCGACTTCGGCTTCGGCCAGTGCCGAGCCACAGTCGAGACACCAGTTGACCGGTTTCAGACCCTGGTAGAGGAAGCCTTTTTCCAGGATCGCCCCGAGCGCGCGGATTTCGTCGGCCTCGGTCTTGAAGTCCATGGTCAGGTATGGATTGTTCCACTCGCCGAGAATGCCGAGGCGGATGAAGTCCTTCTTTTGCCGTTCGACCTGCTCGCCGGCGAAGGCGCGGCAGAGGGCGCGCACCTGGTCGGCAGGAACGTGTTTGCCGTGCAGCTTTTCGATCTGATGCTCGATCGGCAGGCCGTGGCAGTCCCAGCCCGGCACGTAGGGGGCATCGAAGCCGGCCAGCGTCTTGGATCGAACGATGATGTCCTTGAGGATCTTGTTGACCGCGTGACCGATGTGGATGTCGCCGTTGGCGTAGGGTGGGCCATCGTGCAGAACGAAGCGTGGCCGTCCCTGCGCCAGCTCTCGGATGCGCTCGTAGAGCCTGCTCTCCTGCCAGGCGGCGACCCACTGCGGTTCGCGGCTGGGGAGGTTGCCACGCATCGGAAACGGCGTGTCGGTCAGGTTGAGGGTTTGCTTGTAGTCAGCCATGGCGGTTCTCAGAACTGGAAGTAGGCTTTCGCGGTTTCGACGTCGTTGGCGATTTGCCCTTTCAGGGCGTTGAAGTCGGGAAATTTCATTTCGTCGCGCAGCTTGTGCAGGAAACGAACGTTCAGGTGCGCGCCGTAGATGTCCGCGCAGAAATCGAAGAGGTGCACTTCCAGCAGCGGTCGCGTTACCCGGTTGGCGCTCGGGCGGTAGCCAAGATTGGCCGCACCGCGGTGCGGGCCGCCAGGAAGTCCCTTCACCTCGACCGCGAAGACGCCTTGCAGCGGCGGTTTCTGGTGTTTGATGCGGATATTCGCGGTGGCGAAGCCCAGTTGCCGGCCGATCTTGTCGCCATGCACCACCCGCCCGTCGATCGAATAGGGGCGGCCGAGCAGGCGCGCGGCGTGCTCCAGCCGCCCGTCCTCCAGTGCATTGCGGACCGCCGAACTGGAGGCGCGTTCGCCTTCGAGGGTGACGCTGGGCATGGATTCGACCTGAAAGCCGAGGCGCGCGCCGGCCTCGCGTAGCAGCGCGAAGTCACCGCTGCGGCGAGCGCCAAAACGGAAGTCGTCGCCGACGATCAGATGGCGGACACGCAGCGCGTCAACCAGTACCGTGGCAATGAAGTCGTCGGCGCTCAAAGCGGCGAAGCCGCCGTTGAAATGGCAGACGTAGGTCAGGTCGACGCCGTCGTCGGCGAGCAGTTCGAGCTTCTCGCGCAGCGTGGACAGTCGCGACGGCGCCGATTGCGGCGCGAAGAACTCGCGCGGGTGCGGCTCGAAGGTGAGCACTGCCGCCGGCAGGCCGGCGTCCGCCGCCACGGCCGTCAGGCGGGCGAGAAGCGCACGATGACCAAGGTGCACGCCATCGAAGTTGCCAATGGTCAGTACAGTGGCGCTGTGCGCTTTGCGAGAGTAACCGCGATAGACGAGCATCGGCAGCAGGCGGGGACGAAAAAACGTGCAATTATAACCAGTTTCATGCACCGTCAGCGCCTATCGAGCGGCATGCGACGGTGGGTAGTGCGGCTGTGCGGGCGTTCTGGCAGTGCCTCGCGGTGAATCGTTCGTCGCTTGCCCGCAGCCTTCGCGTGCCGGCCGTTGTCCGTGCTGCGGCGCGATTGGCGGTAAGATGCCGGCAGTTTCCGGGCTGCGCCCTGGATGCACAGGCTGCCTGCGAGGCAGCGATCCTTCGCTTCATGCGGGCGCCGGGCGGCGTCCTTTTCTTGTCCCTGGCGGTGATGAACAACAGCAATTGCTACCATTGCGGCCAGCCTGTGCCGGTCGGCGTTGATCTGGAGGTCGGCATCGACGGTCAGCCGCGCGCGATGTGCTGTGGCGGCTGCCAGGCGGTGGCGCAGGCGATCGTCGGCAACGGGCTCGCCGAGTACTACCGCAACCGCGACCAGCTGCCCGATTCGCCGCGCGAGGCGCTGCCGAGCGTCGTCGATGGCCTGCAGATTTACGATCACCCTGATTTCCAGAAAGGCTTCGTGCGCGTTCTCGCCGCGGCGGGCGAAGCCGGTCGCGACGGTGTCGGAGGCAGCGAGCGGGAAGCGTCGCTGATCCTCGAAGGGATCACCTGTTCGGCGTGTATCTGGCTTAACGAGCAGCATCTTTCGCGCCTTGCCGGGGTCACCGCGGTGGACATCAACTACGCCACGCGACGTGCCCGAATCCGTTGGGATGATCAACGCATCAAGCTCTCCGACATTCTGGCGGCGATCGCCGCGATCGGTTATCACGCGCATCCGTACGATCCGGCGAAGAGCGAGGAGCTGGCGGGCAAGGAGCGGCGCAGTGCGTTGTGGCGGGTGTTCGTCGCCGGCTTCGGCATGATGCAGGTGATGATGTACGCGCTGCCACTGTACCTGGCCGGCGACGGCGAGATGACCGCGGACATAGAGCAACTGCTGCGCTGGGCGAGCCTGCTGCTGACCACGCCGGTGGTCTTCTATTCGGCTGCCCCGTTCTTCCGCAACTCGTGGCGCGACCTGCGTTTGCGGCGGGTCGGCATGGACGTGCCGGTTGCCCTCGGCGTCGGCGCCGCCTTTGCGGCCAGCGTCTGGGCAACGCTGACGGCGAGCGGCGAGGTCTATTTCGACTCGGTGACGATGTTCGTCTTCTTTCTGCTCAGCGGGCGTTTCCTGGAGATGAGCGCGCGGCAACGCGCGGTGAGCGTCACCGAAGCACTGGCCAGGCTGATGCCGGCGGTGGCTGGCCGCATTGCCGGCTATCCGGAGAAGCGCGAGGTGGAGCAGGTGATGGCCGCCGACCTGCAGCCCGGTGACGTCATCCTGGTCCGGCCCGGCGAGACGATTCCCGCCGACGGGCGGGTGATCGAAGGCGCGAGCAGTACCGACGAGGCGCTGCTCACCGGCGAAAGTGCGCCGGTGCGAAAAGGGCCAGGACTGGTCGTGACCGGCGGTGCGGTCAATGTCGAGAGCCCTTTGCTGGTCGAGGTGCTGCAGGTTGGCGAGGGAACGCGGCTATCGGCGATCGTCCGCCTTATGGAGCGGGCAGCAGCCGAGAAGCCGCGCATCGTCGAGTTGGCCGACCGGATTGCCAGTCGCTTCATCGTCAGCCTGCTGCTCGTGGCGGCGGCGGTCGCCGCCGTCTGGTGGACCATCGACCCGGCGCAGGTGCTGTGGATTACGGTGTCGGTACTGGTCGTCACTTGCCCCTGCGCGCTGTCGCTGGCGACGCCGGTGGCTCTGACCGTGGCCAGCGGGGCGATGGCTCGGGCTGGCCTGCTGGTGACGCGCAGCCACGCGGTCGAGACCCTGGCTCGCGCCAGCCATTTCGTTTTCGACAAGACCGGGACGCTGACCAGCGGGCGCATGCGTTTGCTTGAAGTCATGCCGCTGAACGACCGTTCGTCGGCATTCTGCCTGGCTCTCGCCGCGGCGCTGGAGCAGGCGTCCGAGCACCCGATCGGCGCCGCCTTGCGCGCGGCAAGCAGCGGCCAGGCCGTGCCGGTTGTCGACGCACCGAGCAACGAGCCGGGGCGGGGAATCAGCGCCCGCTACGCTGGCTGCCGAGTGCGTCTGGGCCAACCGGACTACGTTCTCGCCTTGCACGGAGAGCCTCTGCCGCCGTCGGCCGACGCCTTGCTGGCCGGGGGAGATACGGTCGTCGCTCTCGGTGACGAGAGTGGCTGGATGGCGCTCTTCCGTCTCGGTGACGAGCTGCGGCCCGAAGCGGCGGCGATGGTCGCCGCCTTGCAGGCGCAGGGCCGGCAGGTGATCCTGCTCAGCGGCGACGCGGCACCGGCGGTTCAGCGAGTGGCGCAGGCCCTGGCCATCGACGAGGTGGTGGCGGGGGCGTCACCGCAGGCAAAACACGACTTCGTTCGGCAATTGCAGGACAGTGGTGCGGTGGTGGCGATGATTGGTGACGGTGTCAACGATGCGCCGGTGCTGGCCCAGGCGCAGGTTTCGGTGGCCATGGGCGGGGGCGCGCAGCTGGCGCGCACGCAGGCCGACCTGGTGCTGCTCTCCGAGAATCTGGATCACCTGCGTCGTGGCGTGCTTGTTGCGCGTCGTTCGCTGGCGGTGATCCGGCAGAATCTGCTATGGTCTTTCGCTTACAACGCGGTTGCCTTGCCGCTGGCGATGGGCGGTTACATCACTCCGTGGATGGCCGGTATCGGCATGTCGGGGAGTTCGCTGCTGGTGGTCTTGAATTCTATGCGGCTGCAGCAAGTCGCCGCGAGATGAGCGCTGATGGAAACGCTATACCTGCTGATTCCGATATCTGTCGTCCTGGTCTTCCTGATCGCGATCGCTTTTTGGTGGTCATTGCGCAACGGTCAGTTTGATGACCTCGAAGGCCCGGCCTACCGCATCCTTATGGACGACGATAAGGCCACCAGACCCGTTGCGAGCGACCCCGATTCGTCGCCAGGCGATGCTGGGCGCGCGCCCAGTCGAGAGAAATCGTCGGCGGCCAATCTCCACCACTCTTGACACAAATCAAGACGACCGCGTTTGCGGTCACGATAATTGATCTCATGACGGGTGCCAATGCGCTGGCATTGTGCGCTGCAGGATGCGAAGGGCTTTTTCTCTGTTGGGGTTCGGGTGCGTTTCGGCGCACCCTTTTTTTGTATATTAGGCTTTGATGATCGAGCGGCTGGAGTTTGAGCGGTGTCAAGTTGCGCCGCAAGAGGTTAGAATAGCATCCGGAAAGCTAGTGCCCATGCGGCTGGTGAGGGCATTAAGGGCGGTGAGAACCGGTTTACAGTCATAAACGAGGTGAGTCCATGTCGGAAGCTCAGTCAACATACAACTACAAGGTGGTGCGGCAGTTTGCCGTGATGACCGTCGTCTGGGGCATTGTCGGGATGCTGGTCGGGGTGATCATCGCCGCTCAGCTGGTCTGGCCTGACCTTAACATGGGCTTTCTGCATTTCGGTCGTCTGCGTCCGCTGCACACCAACGCGGTGATCTTCGCGTTCGGCGGCAGCGCACTTTTCGCCACCTCGTATTACGTCGTTCAACGTACCTGCCACACGCGAATCTTCTCGGATGGGCTGGCGGCCTTCACTTTCTGGGGCTGGCAAGCAGTGATCGTTCTGGCGGCTATCACCCTGCCGCTGGGGATGACCCAGGGGAAAGAGTATGCCGAACTCGAGTGGCCGATCGATATCCTGATCGCGCTGGTCTGGGTCGCCTACGCGGTCGTTTTTTTCGGCACCATCGCGAAGCGCAAGGTCAGCCACATTTACGTCGCCAACTGGTTCTATGGCGGCTTCATCCTTGCCGTGGCCTTGCTGCACATTGTCAACAGCGCTGCCATTCCGGTTTCGCTGACCAAGTCCTACTCGGCCTACGCGGGCGTGCAGGACGCGATGGTGCAGTGGTGGTACGGCCACAACGCGGTCGGCTTTTTCCTGACCGCCGGCTTCCTCGGGATGATGTACTACTTCGTCCCCAAGCAGGCCGGTCGCCCGGTGTATTCGTATCGCCTGTCGGTGGTGCACTTCTGGGCGCTGATCTTCACCTACATGTGGGCCGGTCCGCACCATCTGCATTACACGGCGCTTCCCGACTGGACACAATCGGTAGGCATGCTCTTCTCGCTGATTCTCCTGGCACCGTCCTGGGGCGGCATGATCAACGGCGTGATGACCCTCTCGGGGGCCTGGCACAAGCTGCGCGACGATCCCATTCTCAAGTTCCTGATCACCTCCCTGTCGTTCTACGGGATGTCCACTTTCGAAGGCCCGATGATGGCCATCAAGACGGTCAACGCGCTGTCGCACTACACGGACTGGACGGTCGGGCATGTGCACTCCGGCGCGCTTGGCTGGGTGGCGATGATCTCGATTGGTTCGATCTACTACCTGTTGCCGCGTTTGTACGGCAAGCCGGAAATGTTCAGCGTCAGATTGATCACCGTACATTTCTGGGTGGCAACGATCGGCGTCGTGTTGTACATCGCTTCCATGTGGATCGCCGGCGTAATGCAGGGCTTGATGTGGCGCGCGGTCAATGCGGACGGTACCCTGACCTACAGCTTTGTCGAATCGGTCAAAGCCTCGTATCCGTTCTGGGCGATCCGCTTTGTCGGTGGCGTTCTCTTCCTTTCCGGCATGCTGATCATGGCCTACAACATGGTCAAGACTATGGCTGGCGGGCGCACGGTGGACGATGCGCTGGTTCTGCAACCGGCTGCCCAGCACGCCTAAGAGAGGATCGAAATGAAACTTACGCATGACAGTATCGAACGTAATGTCTGGCTGATGGTGGTGCTGACCATCCTCGTGGTCAGTGTCGGTGGCCTGGTCGAAATCGTGCCGCTCTTTTTCCAGAAGTCGACCACCGAGCCCGTGGCCGGGCTGAAGCCTTACGATCCGCTGCGCCTGACCGGGCGCGATGTCTATATCCGCGAGGGCTGCTTCCTCTGTCACTCGCAGATGATTCGTCCGTTCCGGGCTGAAACTGAGCGCTATGGCCACTATTCGGTCGCCGGCGAGTTTGTCTACGACCATCCCTTCCAGTGGGGCTCGAAGCGTACCGGCCCGGATCTGCATCGGGTCGGCGGGCGCTATTCGGACGAGTGGCACCGTGCGCACCTGATCAATCCGCGCGACGTGGTCCCCGAGTCGAACATGCCTGCCTTCGCTTTCCTCGAAGGTGCGCCCGCCGATGCTGCACTGATCGAGACCAAGATGCGTGCCTTGCGCAAGGTGGGGGTTCCCTACAGCGATGAGGAAATTGCCGGCGCCAAGGCACAACTTGAGGGCAAGAGCGAGTTGGACGCCGTCATCGCCTATCTGCAGGGAATGGGCCTCGAACTGAAGAACGCGAAGTAAGCGCATGGACATCAACGACTTACGAGCCATCGTCACCGTCGTCTCGCTGCTGACCTTCCTTGGAATAGTGTGGTGGGCGTACGGCGTGAAGGGCAACAAGAAGCGCTTCGAGGAAGCGGCCATGCTGCCGTTCATCGATGAGGAAGCGGATTGGGCCGAGCTCGGCCTGGATCGCCACGGAAAAAGGAAAGCATCATGAGTGATTTTGTCAATCAGTTCTGGAACTGGTACGTCATTCTCCTGACGGCCGTCAGTATCATTGCCTGTAGCGTCGTGCTCTGGTCGCAGAACATCACGCCGGTTTCCGGCAAGGCGGATACTACCGGTCACGTCTGGGACGAGACGCTCGAGGAGTACAACAACCCGCTGCCGAAGTGGTGGATGTGGCTTTTCCACATTACCGTGGTTTTTTCGCTGGTTTACTGTGTTCTCTATCCGACGCTGGGCAGTTTTCAGGGTGTATTGGGGTGGTCGTCCGACGGGCAGTACGCCAAGGAAGTGGCCAAGGCCGACGCCGAGACCAAGCCACTCTACGACAAGTACCTGGCGATGGATCTGTCGGCCCTGGCAGCCGACAAGGAGGGCGTCGAAACCGGCAAGCGCTTGTACCTGACCTACTGCATGCAGTGTCACGGTGCCGACGCGCGCGGCGGGAAGGGCTTCCCGAACCTCGCCGACAACGATTGGCAGTGGGGCGGCGAACCGGCCGAGATCGTCGAGACGATCAGCAATGGTCGGATGGGAGTGATGCCCGCGCACGCTCAACTGGGTGCCGAAACGATCAAGGACCTCGCGAACTATGTGCGTTCGCTGTCCGGTCTGCCGGCCGATTCGCTGCGCGCTGCCAAAGGCCAGGAGGCTTTCAACAGCGTCGGTTGCTCGGGCTGTCACGGGCCCGATGCGAAGGGAATGCATGCCCTGGGGGCGCCCAACCTGACCGACTCCATCTGGCTGTACGGCGGTTCGGAGCCGACGATCATCGAGACCATCACCAAGGGCCGCAACAACCAGATGCCGGCCTGGCAGCAGTTTCTCGGCGATGCCAAGGTGCACGTTTTGTCCGCCTACGTGCTGAGCCTCAACAAGGGCACCGAAAGCAAGTAGCTCGAGTGCTGCCTGGCCTCGCGAGAGCGGCCCCTTGGCCGCTCTTTTTTGATGGCTGGCCGAGATTCGTCGCCAGTCGTCGCTCCGCTGTCGCAATGGATGCGCTGGCAACGCGAATGCGTCATACTCACGTCCTTTCAGGGGAACACGATGAAGAAATCCACAGCCGTTGTACCTGTATTTCGTCAGCGCAGCATTGCGCTTGCCGGACTTGCCGCCGTCCTCCTTCTGGCTGGCTGCGCGAGCGATACCGCCATCATGGGAAGTGGCGCGACGGTCACCGCCAGCGACAAGACGCGCATGACACGAAGCGGTTTCCTGTCCGACTACGCGCGCCTGAAGCCAGCCCCCGGAGCTGAGGGGGTCGAGTGCTGGCGGGATACCAAGCTCGACGCCAGGAAGTACGACAAGGTGCTTATCTCGCGCATCGTCGTCTCGCTCGTCCCCCCCAAGGACCAGAGCGAGCCGCCGACCATCGATCCTAGTGACCTCAAGACGCTCACCGACTACTTCCACAATTCGCTGGTCACGGCCTTGAAGCCTCAAATGCAGGTGGTCGATAAAGCCGGCCCCGGGGTGCTCGTGATGCGCATCGCACTCACCGATCTGGTGCCGACCAAGGTCAGCGACAGCGTCGCCGGGACTCTGATTCCTTACGGTTTTGTCGTCGAAGCGGGTTCCGGTGCGGCGACCGGAAGGCCGGCGGGTTCAACGCCCTACATGGGCGAGACGGGCATGGAAATGCAGTTCCGTGATGGGGGAACGGGCACCGTCGTCGGCGAGTGCAGAGACACCGAGATCGGACGCAAATACGCGGCGGACGTCGACGGGAGCACGGTCGGCGCAGCACAAACCTGGGCCAGCGGCTATCTGAACTCCTTCCAGGCCTGGTCGTACGCCAAGAACGCTTTCGACAAATGGTCGCTGCTGGTGGCCAAGCGTCTCGGCGAACTGCGCGGCGTCAGTCCGTAAGCGAGCCAAGGCGCTGTCGCGCAGCCGGCGAGCGGCGACAGCGAGCGCCGCGATTCGTTGGCGTGCATTGGCGGCAGTCGCTTTCGGAAGGTTTCGTTCAGCCAGCTTCCGGTCCTGCCTAACGGGCCTGCGGCGCCAGCCGCAGGGCGGCTGCGCCGCTTTTCCGGTACGCGGACGCTGGCCTCCGGGTCCAGAGAAGAGTCACGAGCGCTGCCTCGGCGCCCCCTGTGCCGAGCGCCCGAATCGCTGGCGGCGCTGATGCATATCAAACCCACTTCGGCCGCCGATCGGTAATATTAGCGTTTGGTGTAATTCTGAAATTGATCGGAGCTCAGATGATGAATGAGGCGGCACGCGGAAAGGCCAAGGCCATTCCCATCAACGTCGAAGGTTTTTACGAGAAGCACAGGACGGTTCACGCCCGCACGGTGACCGGGACGTTCAACAACTGGCGCTGGGCGATGGTTTTCTTTACCCAGGCCTTGTTCTACGGGCTGTGCTGGTTCGAATGGAATGGCCGGCAGGCGGTACTTTTCCACATCGTCGAACGCAAGTTTTACATTTTTGGCATGGTTTTCTGGCCGCAGGACGTGATCTACTTGGCGATTCTGCTGGTGATTTCGGCCTATGGGCTGTTCCTCGTCACTGCCGTCGGGGGGCGCCTGTTCTGCGGCTACGCGTGTCCACAAACCGTATACACGGAAATCCTGACGTGGATTGAACGCAAGATCGAAGGCGAACGTCCGGCGCGAATCAAGCTCGATGCACAGCCGATGAATCCGCGCAAGTTCCGGCTCAAGTTCATCAAGCATTCACTGTGGCTGTTGGTTGCGCTATGGACGGGGATTACCTTTGTCGGCTATTTCACGCCGATCAAGGAGCTGCTCGCCGAAATGGCGTCGTTCCGGATCGGGCCATGGGAAGGTTTCTGGGTGTTCTTCTACGCCTTTTTCCTGTACATGATGGCCGGTTTCCTGCGCGAACAGGTGTGCAAGTACATGTGCCCGTACGCACGCTTCCAGGGCGTGATGTTCGACCCGGACACCTTGATCATCAGTTACGATCCCGAGCGCGGCGAGCCGCGCGGGCTGCGCAAGAAGAAGGGGGGGGCGGATACGCCGCCATTGGGTGACTGTGTCGACTGCAGCATCTGTGTGCAGGTGTGCCCGACCGGTATCGATATTCGCAATGGTCTGCAGCTCGAGTGTATCGCCTGTGCGGCCTGTATCGATGCCTGCGATCAGGTGATGGACAAGGTTGGCTCGCCACGCGGGCTGATTCGCTACTCGACAGAGAATGCTCTGGCCCAACACTATACGGCGCGCGAGATCGTCGCCCACCTGTGGCGCTTCAGGACGCTGCTGTATACCGGCATCCTGCTGGCCATTGTCGTGGCCGCGGCGTGGAGTCTCAGCCAGCGCGTGCCGCTGAAGCTGGACGTGCTGCGCGATCGCTCGAGCTTGTCACGCGAGGCCACCGACGGACGTATCGAGAACGTGTTTACCCTGCGCATTTCGAATACCGACGAGGCGGCGCACCGCTATGTGATCAGCGTCAGTGGCATCGACGGTATCGATATCGTCGGCGAGCGCTTCGTTGACCTTCCGGCCGCGTCATCGGATACCGTTTCTCTCTCGGCGCGGGTCGAGCCGGGGCGCGCGAAGAAGGGCTCCAACCAGATCTTCTTCGAGGTTCGCTCCGAGACTGACGATCAAGTCTCGGTTCGTGAAAAAGCAAGTTTCTTCATGCCATGAAGAGTACGCGCGCGACCGATAGCGGCCCATGGTACCGCGAGCCCTGGCCCTGGCTAATCATGCTCGGACCGGCGGTGGTCATTGTCGCTGGTGTCGCGACGGCCTATCTGGCGGTGATCAGCAATGACGGCCTGGTGGCCGACGACTACTACAAGCAGGGACTGGCGATCAATCAACGTGGCGAGCGTGACCAGCGCGCGGCTGAATTGGGGTTGCAGGCCGAGCTGATTCTAGGCGGCAATGGCGATCGCCTGCGGGTCCTGCTGCGCGCCAACGACGGTACGGCATTGCCGGCGACGCTCGCCTTGCGCATCACGCACCCGACACGGCCGGGGTTCGATCAGAGCGTTTCATTGCGCTCCGAAGGGGGCGGCGTCTATGGAGCTGAGCTGGCGCCGATACATGGTCGCTGGCGCCTCGTTCTTGAGGACGAGCGGCAGGAATGGTTGCTGGCGGGCGACTGGGAGAGCGATAAGCAGCCCACGCTGAGGCTGACGCCGTCGGCGCGAGCGGCGGCGCCGGAAGAAAAGAATTCAGCACACAACGAAAGGTAAGTAAGCAATGGCTTGGGATCTGCTGTTTTCGAGCGACTTCGGTCTGTTCAGTGTTTTTGTGATTGTCTTCCTCCTCGGTATGTCGGTCTGGTTCCCCTATTTCTTCCGCAAGAAGATGCGCGAGGACGAAAAAAGGAAGGTGCAATAGATCGCGTAACGTAGTCACTCTTGCCGGCCGTACGAGCTAGGCCTTTGTCTGCTCAGGGTCAGGCGCTTGCCTCGCCGCTGGCCGCAGATCGTCGTCATGGAGAACGAAGCGACCAGCCTTGCGGTCCGCAAAATAGGCCCGCAAGCATAGCGTGACGCTCTGGAAAGCGAGTTCCTGCCACGGTACGGTGTGCTCGGCGAAGAGTGCCGTGTCGAGGGTTTCGAGGCCGGCTGCGAAGCCGGTATCGAGCAGTCGGGCACGGTAGAAGAGGTGCACCTGGTTGATGTGCGGAATGTTGACCAGTGAGAATAGCCCGCCGAGCTCGACGCGGGCACAGGCTTCTTCAAGCGTCTCGCGTGTGGCCGCCTGGCGGGTCGTTTCGCCGTTCTCCATGAAGCCCGCGGGCAGCGTCCACAAGCCATAGCGCGGGGCGATAGAACGCCGGCAAAGGAGGATTTGATCCTGCCATTCGGCGATGCAGCCGACAACCAGCTTCGGGTTTTGGTAATGGATCGCGCCACAGCACTGGCATACGTGCCGTGGCAGGTTGTCTCCTTCCGGAATCACCAGACTGACCGTCTTGCCGCATTGACTGCAGAAATTCATTTCTCGGAGTCCCCGCGCTGCTTTCGCTGACGCCGCAAGTTTATACGATTCCGGTAGGCGGGACCTTGCCTGCGGCGAAGGCAGCGATCTTGCCCGTACGGGGAGGGGAGGCGCGCGTTGCGCGCGGCGCGAGCGGGCATTGGTCGCGATGCCCGAAACGCGGCAATCTTTCGCCGAATAGGGGCGGCCTTGCCGCGCGAGACGTGTCTGCAACGTGCAATCTGGCTACAATGCGCGACAATGCTGTGTTAAGTCAGCGACGCGCTTTGAAGCGCGATGACAAAGGGGGGCTGGATGTTTCTGATTGTTGGCTACGTAATCATTCTGGTGTCAGCGCTAGGGACCTACGCGGTTCACGGCAGCCTGGCGGCACTGTGGGTGCCCCTTGAGTATATTGCGATCGTTGGCTTGACGATCGGTGGCTTTGTCGCCAGCAACGATCTGAAGATCATCAAATCGACGATTGGCGCCTTGCCGGGAATCTTCAAGGGTTCGAAGTTCACCAAGGTTCTCTACGTCGACCTGCTGGCAATGCTCTTCGAGGTCTTGGCAAAGGTGCGCAAGGAAGGGCTGATGTCGATCGAAAACGACGTCGAGAACCCGCACGACAGCCCGATCTTCAGCAAGTATCCAACGCTCGCCAAGGATCATCATGTGATGGAGTTTATCACCGACTATTTGCGCATGATGGTCGGTGGCAACCTCAACGCCATCGAGATCGAGAATCTGATGGATATCGAGATCGAAACCCACCACCACGAGGTGGAGACGCCGGGACACGTCGTCTCCAAGGTGGCCGACGCGGTTCCGGCGTTTGGTATCATCGTCGCCGTGATGGGCGTGGTGAACGTCATGGGCTCGGTTGGCGAGCCGCCGGCAGTGCTCGGAAAAATGATCGGTGGCGCGCTGGTCGGCACCTTTCTCGGTATTCTCATCGCGTACGGTTTCGTTTCGCCAGTGGCCAGTCTGCTGGAGCAGAAGGCACAGGATGGTTCGAAGATCTATCAGGTGATCAAGGTCGTCCTGCTGGCGTCGATGTCCGGCTACGCGCCGCAGGTGGCCGTCGAGTTCGGTCGCAAGACCCTGGCCTCCGGGGTACGTCCGACGTTTGGCGAGCTTGAGGAAGAACTCAAGAACCGCAAAGGCAAATAGGGCATGCCGATGCGGCTGACGGGAGGCGATGAATGACTGACGATGTACGCCCGATAGTCATCAAGCGGATCAAGAAGGTGGCTGGCGGTCACCATGGCGGCGCCTGGAAGATCGCCTACGCCGACTTCGTTACGGCGATGATGGCGTTTTTCCTGCTCATGTGGCTCCTTGGCTCGACGGCCAGCGGCGATCTGCAGGGAATCGCCGACTATTTCCAGAACCCACTGAAGATCGCTTCGCAGGGAGGCTCGGGGACAGGCGACAGTTCGAGCGTTCTCAAGGGTGGCGGGCAGGACTTGACACGCAGCGCCGGCCAGGTCAAGAAGGGCGACATCGACGCCAAGAGCAAGACCATCAACCTCAAGGAAACCAACGCCGAACACGCGCGCAAGGTCTTCGAAGAGCGCGAGGCGCAGATGCTGGGGAAGCTCAAGGAGAACATCGAAAAGCTGATTGAAAGCAATCCCGCGCTCAGGCAGTTCAAGAGCCAGCTGTTGATCGACATTACCAGCGAGGGTTTGCGCATCCAAATCGTCGATGAGCAGAATCGCCCGATGTTCGATACCAGCAGCGCCGAGCTGAAGAGTTATACGCGCACAATTCTGCATGAAATCGGCAAGGCGCTGAATGCCGTACCGAACAAGTTGAGCCTCTCCGGGCACACCGACGCCGCGCAGTTCAGTGGCGGCGACAGGGGTTTCTCGAACTGGGAGTTATCGGCCAATCGTGCCAACGCGTCCCGGCGCGAGCTGATCGCCGGTGGCATGGATGAACACAAGGTGTTGCGCGTTGTCGGTCTTGCGTCCACAGTGCTCTTTGACAAGAACGATCCGCTCAGCTCGATCAATCGCCGGATCAGTATCATCGTCCTCAACAGGCGGGCGGAAGAATCCCTGTTGCAGGAAGACGGCAAGGCGGATGCGGTCGAGGTCGGTGGCGAGGGAATCGATGCCGGTGCCATCGCGGCGCCGCCGGGGAGTGGGCGCGGGGGGTAGCGTCCTAGAGCGGGCGATGGCTTGAGCGGTCGCTCACGAAAAGCACGGTCACTCTCGTGAGGAGGACTCGAATGAGAAGGCGTGAACTCCGCAACGGTGTGCTGACCGTTGCACTGCTGGCAGCGAGTGCGGCTTTTTCCTGGGCGGGTAAGGAATTGGCGGCGGTAGCTGCGGAGAATTCGCCGAAGGTGTCAAGTGCGCCGAGCGCGGCGAGCGGCCAGGAAGCTCGCTACGGTGCGCATGTGGGCGCTGACGGATGGGTGGATTTCGTCGTCCATGCGCCTGCGGCGACGGCGGTAGACCTCCTGCTGTACGACGATCCAAGGGCACGCACGCCGCAGCGGCGGGTGGCCATGACCCCTGCCGGTGACGACTGGAAGGCCCGGGTTCGCGGCAGCAGGCACGGGCCTGCCCTGTTCTATATGTATCAGGCCAGTGGTCCGCGTGAGGTCTCGCCAGAACGGCCCTTCGGCGCCTTGTTCAACCCCGCGTACGTGCTCAACGACCCGTACGCGTATCGTACCGAAAACGTCAACTACGACGCCTTCTTCGCCACTGTCCCGTTCACGGACATGACCACCCCGGTCTATGCCGGCGGTGGCAAGAGCGTGGTCTACGACCATTCCGGCGACGGTTTTCCGGGGCACGTGCGCATTGCACCCGAGGATCTGATCGTCTACGAACTGCACGTGCAGGACTACACCGCCACCCTCGAAGGACTTCCGGCGGCGCGGCGCGGGACCTATCTCGGGCTGGCTCGCGGCGGACTCAAGACCCCGGGCGGCCTTGCCGCCGGGATCGATCATCTGGTCGAACTGGGCGTGAACGCGGTCGAACTGATGCCGGTCATGGAGTACGACGAGCAGAGCGGCAACCAGAGCGGCCGCCTCAATCACTGGGGCTACATGACCAGCAATTTCTTTGCTCCGGAGGCGCGTTATGCGGCTTCTCCGGGTCGCCAGGTCGTCGAGCTCAAGCAGCTGGTGAGGGCTTTGCATCAACGCGGCATCGCGGTGTTCTTGGACGTGGTCTATAACCATACGGCCGAGCAATCCCCCTGGGTCAGCGACGGCCGCCTGGCGGCCAAGTGCTTCAACCTGATGTGCCTGGCGGCGGATCGCGTTTACCGTCCGACGTCGGACGGGCGTTATTACCTGAACAACACCGGTACCGGCAACGACGTCGATTTCTCCGGCGGCAAGCGCTACAGCAAGCAGCTGGTTCGCGATTCTCTCGCCATGTGGCACCAGATCTACGGGATCGACGGTTTCCGCTTCGATCTGGCGAGGATTCTCGCCGAGGGTTCGCACGACGCTGCGGATTGGGTGGACAACGATCCTCGCTATGCGACCGCGCATCTGCATGCCGAACCATGGGACATGGGTGGGCAGTGGTGGGACTTCATGGACAGCGACGGCTGGAGTGCCGACAACAACCGCTGGGCGAAATGGCTCGGTCACTACCGCGACAAGGTCCGGCGCTTCTCGCAATCCAGCCTGAATGACCCGGACGCTTTCAAGCAGCTCATCGAAGGGCGTGGCTCGGTGAGCCGTGGCGCTGGACCGGCAGCGTCGAGCAGGCCATGGCGGTCCATTAACCTGCTCGCCGTTCATGACGGCTATACGTTGCGCGATTGCACCTGGTTCAACGATTCCGATGGCTCGCAGAATTGCTGGGACAGCAACCAGGACGAGGATCTGCGCCGCCAGCGCGAGAAGCTGTTGCTCGGCATTCTGCTCACTTCGCAGGGAGTGCCGGTAATTCTCCAGGGTGACGAATTCGGGCGTAGCAAGGCGGGAGCCGCTGCGCAGGAGGGCGCGCGCAATAGCTATAACTACGAGTCCAGTACCGGCGACCTGGCGGTGAACCGGGTGAACTGGATCGACTGGCGGCTGAAGGACGGCGACAACAGCGCTTCGCCCACTGGACCAGCGTACGGCAAGGAGCTGTTCGAGTGGACTCGCGGCCTGATCACTCTGCGCAAGAAGTGGAGTCATTTCCGCCGCCACGACTTTGCGCGCTACGTGCATGCGGCCACTGACGACCGCGCCGGGCCGATCAACGATGGTGGGTTCAGCTACGTCTGGGAGGGTCCCCGCAGCGGCGAGCCGACGCAACTGGCTGTCGTCTGGTGGGGCAAGGCCGGCGAACCTGACCTGATGGTCATCTACAACGAGGGTTGGGAACCGTTCAAGGTCGACAACCTGTCGCACTGGTCGCGGGGAAACTGGAAAATCCTCGCGCGTTCATGGCACGGTCCCGGCCAGGACATGTGTCGTGGCAAGTGGAAGCAATGCCCCGCCGCGGGCAGCGCGGTGACTGTCGCCGGGCGCTCTATGGCGATCCTCGTCAGCGACAATGACTGATGCCATGAGCGGCGACCGATTGCCAGCGTTCTGCCGCCGGCCGAAAGGCGCGTGCAGACAGCAAGGAGGCCGCTCTGCGGCGGCCTCTCCGGCGTTCAAAAGGCGGCGCCTTCAGTCGTGCGGAACGGTCTCGGCGAAGGCGGAGCGCGCCAGCAGTTTGTCGTAGAGGCGGCCCAGCTTGGGGTGCTGTTCCTGCCATGTGATGTCCGGGAAGCGGAAGGCAAGGTAGCCAAGGGCACAGCCCACGGCGACGTCGGCGAGCGAAAAATGCATGCCCATGCAGAACGCCTTGTCACCGAGCTCGCCGGCCATGAACTCCAGGCTGCGGGCGATCTTCTCTTCCTGGCGGCTAATCCAGTCGGCGCCCTGCTGAGCGGCCGGGCGCTTCTTTTCGAGGAAGGTCAGCGCGGCGGCATCGCAGACGCCGTCAGCCAGCGCCTCCCAGCGCTTGACTTCAATGCGTTCACGATTCTGGCTCGGCATTAATTTGTTGTTCGGGGCGACATTGTCGAGGTACTCGACAATCACTCGCGAATCGAACAGGCTGGTGTTGTCGTCGAGGAGAAGGACCGGAATCTTGCCCAGTGGGTTGACGTTGGTTACCTGGGTTGCCGGAGTCCACGGCGAGTCGAGCTCAAACTCATAGTCGATTTTCTTTTCTGCCAGAACGACGCGCGCCTTGCGGACGTAGGGGCTGGTCAGTGATCCGATGAGTTTCATTTGCTTCCTGATGGTAAATATTTGCGCACAATTATAGCATCGCAGCCGTATCCCGATGACGAGCGCCTGCCGCGGACAGGTAAAATAGCGGGCTACCCTGCATACGCCTCAAGGACGCCCGCCATGCCCGCCGATTCCGCACTTGTTTCCCTTTCGCCGCTTGACGGCCGCTACGCGGGCAAGCTCGATTCGCTGCGCCCCCAATTTTCCGAATACGGCCTGATCCATCGTCGTTTGCAGGTCGAGATCGAGTGGTTGAAGGCCTTGGCTGCCGAGCCACACTTCGCCGAGATTCCGCCCTTTTCGCCGGGGACGCAGCACGTGCTTGACTCTCTGATCAGCGATTTCGATCCGCAGCAGGCGGGCGAGGTGAAAGCGATCGAGGCGGTGACCAATCACGATGTCAAGGCGCTCGAGTACTGGATCAAGAAGCGCCTGGCGGGCAACGCGGAAGTGATGGCCGTCGCCGAGTTCATTCATTTCGCGTGTACTTCCGAGGACATCAACAACCTGGCGCACGCGCTGATGTTGCAGACGGCGCGTGACGAAACGCTGTTGCCGATGCTCGACCGGATTGTCGCGCGGCTTCGCCATCTGGCGCACGAATTTGCCGAATTGCCGATGATGTCGCGTACGCACGGCCAGCCGGCGACGCCGACGACGCTGGGCAAGGAAATGGCCAACGTCGTCCATCGCCTCGCCCGTGCCCGCGCCGGGATCGCCCGGGTTTCGCTGCTCGGCAAGATCAACGGTGCGGTGGGCAACTACAACGCCCATCTTGCGGCTTACCCGGATTTCGACTGGGAGAATCTGGCGCGCGGCTTCGTCGAATCACTGGGTCTGGAGTTCAATCCCTACACCATTCAGATCGAGCCGCACGACGCCATGTCGGAGCTGTTCGATGCCTTTGCGCGCGCCAACCTGATTCTTGTCGATCTCAACCGCGATATCTGGGGCTATATCTCGCTCGGCTTCTTCAGGCAGAAGCTCAAGGCTGGCGAGATTGGTTCGTCGACGATGCCGCACAAGGTCAACCCGATCGATTTCGAGAACTCGGAAGGAAACCTCGGCCTCGCCAATGCGCTACTGCGCCATCTTGCCGAGAAGCTGCCGATCTCGCGCTGGCAGCGCGACCTTACCGATTCGACAGTGTTGCGCAATATGGGCGTGGCGCTTGGCTATACGCTGCTCGCCTACGACTCGCTGCTGCGCGGCCTGAACAAGCTCGAAGCCGACGCGGCGCGGCTACACGCAGATCTCGACGCCAACTGGGAACTGCTCGCCGAGCCGGTACAGACGGTAATGCGGCGCTATGCGGTCGCCAATCCCTACGAAAAGCTCAAGGAACTGACCCGCGGCAAACGCGTTTCGCGGCAGGCGATGCACGACTTCGTCGAGTCGCTGGAGATTCCGCCGGCAGCCAAGGCCGAACTGCTTGCGCTGACGCCCTGGGACTACACCGGCAAGGCCGCCGAACTGGCGAGGAGAATCTGATGCGCCCCGATGCCAACGCCGCACCTGCGCCGACGACCCCCGGCGAAGCGCTCGAGCCGATCGTTTGCGGGAGCTGCCAGCGGACGCTGCCAGGCGACTCACGCTACTGCCCCCACTGCTGCGGCCTGGACGGTCGGCGTGGAGCAACCGAAGCGGGAATCTTTCTCGGCGCCGTGCTGGGTGTGCTCGCCGGCGGTCTGATCACTGCCGTCTGGTCTTCTGTCGTCGGCACTGAACAAACACGCTGGAGCCACGTGCTGGCGACACTCGCGACGTGCATCATCGTCGGCGTGGTGATCGGTGTCGTGCGCACGCGCAAGCGCTGAAGATGGCGCAATTTGCCGAGAATCTGAAAAAGCTGCCGGGAGTGTCGCATGTCGCGGCGATCAAGCTCCTCGACGCTGCCGGCGAAGTGCTGGCAGTGATCGAGAACAAGCCCGGCAGTCAGGGCTCACTGGCGGTCTACAACCACCTCGCCCAGACCTATGGGGCGATCACCCCGGAGGCGGCGAGGAAGGGCCTGGAGATGTTTGCCGAGCACACCGAGGACGCGCGTGCGAACCCGGGAAAGCATGCCAATATCGATCGTCTGTTGGCGCTCGTCGAGGAGCGCAAGACTTTGCGCACCAAGCACATTTTCGCCGTCTGATTGAGACCGGGCAGTGTGCGCGCAGCCGCGCGCAAGCAAAACTTTCCGAGTTCGGAAAGTTCACACCACGGCGCCGTCCTCGTTGGCGCCTTCGATCTTCTTCTTCGGCCTGACGAACTGCTCGCGTGAGACACCGAGCCACATCACCAGCGGGCTGGCGACCAGTACCGACGAGTAGATGCCGAAACAGATGCCGATGGTCAGAGCCAGGGCGAAGTAATAGAGCGTCTCGCCGCCGAAGATGAGCATCGAGAGAACCATTATCTGGGTCGATCCGTGGGTGATCATGGTGCGCGAGATGGTGCTGGTGATCGCGTGGTCGAGAACCTGTGGCGTGGTCAGGCCGCGAGTTTTCTTGAAGGTCTCGCGGACACGGTCGAAGACCACGACTGACTCGTTGACCGAGTAGCCAAGGACGGCGAGCACCGCCGCCAGGACTGACAGCGAGAACTCCCACTGGAAGAAGGCGAAGAAACCCAGGATGATGACCACGTCGTGCAGGTTGGCAATGATCGCCGATATCGAGAATCGCCATTCAAAACGAAACGACAGGTAGAGGACGATACCGATGATCACCACCAGCAGCGCCAGGGCACCGTTCTCTGCCAGTTCTCTACCGACCTGCGGGCCAACGAATTCGACGCGGCGCAGGGTGGCGCCGGGCGCCTCGACGGCGAGGGCCTCGATCACCGCTTCACCGATCCTGGCCGTGTTCTGATCGGCCCTCAGTGGCAGGCGAACCAGAACGTCCTGGCTGGAGCCGAAATGCTGTACTGAGAGGTCGGTATAGCCCGCTTTGCCGAGTCCGTCACGGACTTTTTCCAGGTCGGCTGTCTGCGTGTAGTGAAGCTCGACGAGCGTTCCGCCAGTGAACTCGACGGAGAGATGCAGACCGCGGGTGAACAGGAAGGCCACCGCCAGCAGGAAGGTGAGCAACGAAATGACGTTGAACACCAGCGCATGGCGCATGAACGGGATGTCTTTGCTGATCCGGAAGAATTCCATCGTGGTGCGTCCCTAGTTGACGGCGGCCGAGCCGGCGTTGGCCGGTTTCCACACCTGGCCGATGGCCAGTGCTTCGAGCTTGCGGCGCCGGCCGTAGATCAGGTTGATCAGGGCGCGCGAGACGACCACCGCCGAGAACAGCGAAGTCATGATGCCCAGACAGTGCACCACCGCGAAGCCGCGTACCGGGCCCGAGCCGAACATCAGCAAGGCCAGGCCGGCAATCAGCGTCGTGATGTTGGAGTCAAGAATGGTGCCGAAGGCTCGTTCGTAACCGGTGTGGATCGCCGCTTGCGGCGATGAGCCATTGCGCAGCTCTTCGCGGATACGTTCGTTGATCAGCACGTTGGCGTCGATGGCCATGCCCAGGGTCAGTGCGATGGCGGCGATACCCGGCAAGGTCAGCGTCGCCTGCAGCATCGAGAGCAGGGCAACCAGGAACAGCAGGTTGGACGCCAGGGCGATCACCGACACGACGCCGAACAACAGGTAGTAGGCGATCATGAAGACGGCGATGGCGACAAAACCCCACATCGTCGACTGGAAGCCCTTCTTGATATTTTCGGCACCGAGGCTTGGGCCGATGGTGCGCTCTTCGATGATCTCCATGGGCGCGGCCAACGAACCAGCGCGGAGCAGCAGCGCGGTGTCGTTGGCTTCTGTGGTGGTCATGCGCCCGGAGATCTGTACACGACCACCGCCAATCTCTGCCCGAATGACCGGCGCGGTGACCACCTCGCCCTTGTTTTTCTCGATCAGCAGGATGGCCATTCTCTTGCCGACGTTATCGCGGGTGATGTCCTTGAAAATGCGTGCGCCCGGCGAATCGAGCGTCAGGTGCACGGCCGGTTCTCTGGTCTGGCTGTCGAAGCCCGGTTGTGCGTCGGTCAGTCGATCGCCAGTCAGTACCACCTGCTTCTTGACCAGCAGTGGTGCACCACCCCGTTCGACATACAACTCGCTGCCGAAGGGTACCTGGCCGGCGAGTGCCGCTTCGACTGCGCCGGGGTTTTCCTCGACCATGCGGATTTCCAGCGTCGCGGTGCGTCCTAGGATGTCCTTGGCTTTGGCGGTGTCCTGCACGCCCGGCAACTGCACGACGATGCGATCGGCACCCTGCTGGGCGATGACCGGCTCGGCAACACCGAGTTCGTTGATGCGGTTGTTCAGGGTGGTGATGTTCTGCTTGAGCGCGAAGTCCTGAATGCGCTTGATGGCCTCCGGCCGTAGCGTGGCGACCAGCTTGAGGTCGCTGCCTTCGCCCTGTTCGACGAGGAGCAGGTCGGGCTGGTTCTCTTCGAGCGTCAGGCGTCCCTTGCTGAGCTTTTCCTGGTCACGAAAACGGATCACCACGCGCTCGCCTTCGCGGTCGATACCGGCGTGGCGGACGTTGTTGTCGCGCAACAGGGTACGCAGGTCAGCGCCGATCGAGTCCAGACGTTTGGTCAGTGCGCCCGGCATGTCCACCTGCAGCAGGAAATGCACGCCGCCACGCAGGTCGAGTCCGAGGTACATCGGTAGCGCGTGCAGCTTGGTCAGCCATTGCGGCGAACTCGACAGGAGATTCAGGGCAATTACGTACTGCGGGTCACTGCTGTCCGGGTTGAATTTCTTTTCCAGGATATCCTTGGCCTGCAGTTGGGTATCGTTGGTCAGCAGGCGAACCTTGACGCCATTGCTGTCGAGAAAGATGCCGCTGTTGGCTATCCCGGCTGCCTGCAGCGTGCTGGCAACGCGTTCACGAGTGCTGGCGTCGATCTTCAGCGTCGCCTTGGCGCTCGAAACCTGCACGGCAGGTGATTCGCCAAAGAAGTTCGGCAAGGTGTAAACCAGGCCGAACAGCAATGCCAGGCCGACGAGGACGTACTTCCAGAGCGGATAGCGATTCATGAATGCTTTTCGTGCCGTCAGAGGACGCGGATGCCGCCCGTAGGGCAGGCACCCGGCAGGGGGTTAGAGTGTCTTCAGCGTGCCTTTTGGCAGAAGCAGCGTGACGGCCTGCTTCTGAACCTGGATTTCGACGGCCGTGGCAACCTCGATGGCGACAAAATTCTCGCTGACCTTGGTGATGCGGCCGGCAATGCCGCCGCCGGTAACCACTTCATCGCCTTTGGCAAGGGCTTCGATCAGCGCCTTGTGCTCCTTGGTCCGCTTCATTTGTGGCCGGATCATCAGGAAGTAGAGGACGACGAACATCAGAATGATCGGCAGGAGCTGCATGAAGCCACCCGTCGGGTCGGCAGAAGCAGCGGTTTGGGCGTGGGCGGTACTGATCAACACATCAGTCTCCTAGGATAGAAGGTTTAAATTGAACCCGAAATTATAGCACTATCATTCGGGCTGCTGACAGCGGGCACTGTGGAAGCGGCGCACGCTTTCGGCGAGCGCGCCAGCGGCAATCGCCGTGCGCAGTTCGTGCATCAGCCGGTGGTAGTAATGCAGGTTGTGCAGGGTGCCGAGCTGTGCGCCGAGGATTTCGCCAACGCGGTGCAGGTGGTGGAGATAGGCGCGCGAAAAGTTCTGGCAGGTATAGCAGTCGCAGCTGTCGTCGAGTGGCCGGGGGTCGGTCTTGTGCTTCGCGTTCCTGATGCGAACGTCGCCGTGACGGGTAAAGAAGTGGCCGTTGCGAGCGTTGCGCGTCGGCATGACGCAGTCAAACATGTCGATGCCGGCGTGCACCGCGGCCACCAGATCCTCGGGCGTGCCGACGCCCATCAGGTAGCGTGGCTTGTCCTGCGGCAGACGCGGCGCAGTGTGGGCGAGGATTCTCGCCATGTCGTCCTTCGGCTCGCCGACCGACAATCCGCCGATGGCGAAGCCGTCGAAGCCGATCTCGGCCAGTGCGGCAAGCGACTCGTCGCGCAGGTCCTCGTACATGCCGCCCTGGACGATTCCGAACAGCGCATTGGGGTTGTCGAGCTTGTCGTGTGTCGCGCGCGAGCGCTGCGCCCAGCGCAGCGAGAGGCGCATGGACGCGGCCGCATCGGCGTGGCTGGCGGGGTGGGGCGTGCATTCGTCGAGAATCATGACGATGTCCGAGTCGAGCACGTGCTGGATACGCATTGACTCTTCCGGCGTCAGAAAAAGTCGGTCGCCGTTGATCGGCGACTGGAATTTGACCCCTTCTTCGGTGATCTTGCGCAGTGCCCCGAGCGAAAACACCTGAAAACCACCCGAATCGGTGAGGATCGGGCCATCCCAGGACATGAAGCGGTGCAATCCGCCATGTGCGGCAATGACTTCCAGACCCGGTCGCAGCCAAAGGTGGAAAGTGTTGCCGAGGCAGATCTGTGCGCCGCTTTCGATCAGGTCGCGCGGCGTCATCGCCTTCACGGTGCCGTAGGTGCCGACAGGCATGAAAGCGGGCGTTTCGACTATGCCGTGGGCAAGGCTGATGCGGCCTCGCCGGGCGGCGCCATCGCTGGCGAGGAGTTCGAACTTCATCTTTGGCGTAAGACCTGCGGGCGGGCTTGACGACTCTCGCCGGCGCTAAGGCGCGCAACGCGACTGGTCGCCTGGCGTGAGCGGGAGAATGGGGAGAAATCGTGCTGTTTCTTGTCGATTCCCCGAAAGAAAACACCGCCGGGTTCCGGCGGTGTATTTCCCTGGTCAGGCGGTCTGTTTCGGCCTGACCGAAAGCCGGCCCCGTCCCCGGCATTCCTGGCGCTGCGCAGGAGTCGTCCGGGAACGAAAGCCGTCTCGTGAGCTAGCTGCAAAGACGCTCAGCTTCCCGCGTCAAGGGCCGCCTGCGCCGCTGCCAGGCGCGCGATCGGCACGCGGAATGGCGAGCAGCTGACGTAGTCGAGGCCGGTGCGATGGAAGAAGCCGATCGAGGCGGGGTCGCCACCGTGCTCTCCACAGACACCCAGCTTGATTCCCGGGCGCGCCGCACGACCTTTCTCGACGGCCATCTGGACCAGGAGTCCAACGCCTTTCTGATCGATCGACTCGAACGGATCGCGCTCGTACATACCGTCTTTCAGATAGCTGGGCAGGAACTTGCCGGCGTCGTCGCGCGAGAAACCCATTGCCATCTGCGTCAGGTCGTTGGTTCCGAACGAGAAGAATTCGGCCTGCTGACCGATACTGTCGGCGATCAAGGCGGCACGCGGCGTCTCGATCATCGTCCCGACCATGTAGTCGATCTTCTCGCCGCGCTCAGCGAATACGGCATCCGCAGTCTTGCGAATGACCTTGGCCTGGGCATTGAACTCACGGACAGTACCCACCAGCGGCACCATGATCTCGGCCTTGACGTCGACCCCCTTGGCTTTCATGTTCAGCGCAGCCTCGATGATCGCACGCGTCTGCATCTCGGTGATTTCCGGATAGGTAATACCGAGGCGGCAGCCGCGGTGGCCCATCATCGGGTTGAACTCATGCAGGTCGTCGACCCGCATCTTGATCACCCCCAGCGGAACATTCATCTCGTGGGCCATGATCTTCTGGTTGGCTTCGTCGTGCGGGACGAACTCGTGCAGTGGCGGGTCGAGGAGGCGGATGGTCACCGCCAGTCCGCTCATTTCGCGGAACAGGCCCTCGAAGTCGCCGCGCTGCATCGGCAGCAGTTTGGCCAGTGCCTTGCGGCGTCCGGTTTCGTCCTCGGAGAGGATCATCTCGCGGACGGCCTTGATGCGGTCGCCTTCGAAGAACATGTGCTCGGTACGGCACAGGCCGATTCCCTTGGCACCGAACGTACGCGCAACCTTGGCGTCGTCCGGCGTGTCCGCATTGGCGCGGATGCCCAGCCGCTTGTACTTGTCGGTGAGCTCCATCAAGGCGCCGAAGTCGCCGGTCAGTTCGGCTTCCTTGGTTGGCACCTGGCCTTCAAAGACATCGCCGGTCGAGCCGTCGAGGGAGATCCAGTCGCCTTCCTTGTACGTCTCGCCACCGACCGACATGGTACGGGCATGGTAATCGACACGCACCGCGCCGGCACCCGAGATACAGCACTTGCCCATGCCCCGCGCGACGACTGCCGCGTGCGAGGTCATGCCGCCACGCGCGGTCAGAATACCGGTGGCGACGCTCATTCCGCGCAGGTCCTCGGGCGAGGTTTCCTGGCGCACCAGGATGACCGCCTTGCCCTTCCTGACCCATTCTTCGGCTTCGTCGGCGAAGAAGACGATCTGGCCGGTGGCGGCGCCCGGCGAAGCCGGAAGGCCGTGGGCGATCGAACGTGCCTTCTTGATCGCTGCCGGGTCGAAGACCGGGTGCAGGAGTTCGTTGAGGCGATCCGGACCGACTCGCCGCAGGGCTTCCTTCTCATCGATCATGCCCTGGCGCAGCATTTCCATCGCGATGCGGACCATTGCCGCGCCGGTACGCTTGCCGCCGCGCGTCTGGAGCATCCACAGGCGGCCTTCCTGGATGGTGAACTCGACGTCCTGCATGTCCTTGTAGTGATTCTCGAGCTTGGTCTCGGCCTCCAGCAGCTGGCGGTAGATGTCGGGCATCAGCTCTTCGAGCGACGGGAAGCGGCTGCGGCGATCTTCTTCGCTGACCATCGCCAGCTGTGCCCAACGCTGGGAACCTTCAAGGGTGATCTGTTGCGGCGTACGCGTGCCGGCGACGACGTCTTCGCCCTGGGCATTGATCAGGAACTCGCCGTTGAACAGATCTTCTCCGGTACCTGCATCGCGCGTGAAGGCGACGCCAGTGCCGCTGTTGTCGCCAAGGTTGCCGAAGACCATGGCCTGAACGTTCACGGCCGTTCCCCAGGCGTCGGGGATGTCGTTCAGTTCGCGGTATACCTTGGCTCGGTCATTGTTCCAGCTCTGGAAAACGGCCATCACCGAACCCCACAGCTGCTCCCACGGATCGGTCGGGAACTCGCGGCCGATGCGGGCACGAATCAGTCCCTTGAAGCGCTGTACCAGTTCTTTCAGATCGTCGGTCGTGAGGTCGGTATCGAGCTCGACGCCTTTCTTTTCCTTGAGCATGTCGATGACCACTTCGAAGGGATCATGCTCCTCCTTCGACACCGGCTTGAGGCCCATCACCACGTCGCCGTACATCTGGATGAAGCGGCGGTACGAGTCCCAGGCGAATCGTTCGTTGTTGGCCTTGATGGCCAGACCGGCAACCGCCTCGTCGTTGAGGCCGAGGTTCAGAATGGTGTCCATCATGCCCGGCATGGAAGCGCGCGACCCCGAGCGTACGGAGAGCAGCAGGGGATCGGACGAGTCGCCGAATTTCTTGCCCATTTCCTTTTCGATGAACGCGACGCTCTCCCGCACTTCCGCCTCGATCAGCTTGGCGACGGCGTCCTGCCCTTGCTCGGTGTAGACCGTGCAGACTTCGGTACTGATGGTCAAACCGGGTGGAACGACGATTCCCAGGCGGCACATTTCGGCCAGGTTGGCGCCCTTGCCACCGAGAAGGTTCTTCATCGTGGCATCACCGTCAGTGCGGCTGGCACCAAATACGTACACGTTCTTTGTTTTGTTTGACATAAATACCTCGCGTAAAGGGGAAGAAGGAAAGGCGCTTCGAGCCGCGTGCCCGAAGGGTACCCAGAGTGCATGACTGCGGCAGCTTGCGCGCGGTCACTGAATTGCAGTGCTCCCGGTCCTTGAGGGGAGCGGGAGCGGTAGAGCGGGTGCTGCGCAAGCGATCAGATTTCTTCTGCCTCCATCTTGATCGCGCCGCATGGACATTCGGCGACACACATGCCACAGCCCTTGCAATAGTCATAGTTGAATTCAAAGCGCTTGCCCGGACCGAGCTTGATCACCGCATTGTCCGGGCAGACCCCGTAGCAGTTGTCGCACTCGAAGCAGTTGCCGCAGGAAAGGCATCGACGCGCCTCGAAGAGGGCGGTGCTTTCGTCGAGGCCGCCCTGGACTTCGTCGAAGGTCGACTGGCGACGGATGATGTCCAGCATTGGCCGCACCGTTTTCGGCGCGTCGGCGTAGTACCAGGGGTTGAGCTTCTCGAAGACCGCAACCTCGTGCTGCGGTGCCGGAACGTGTTCCTCGCCACGCAGCCAGGCGTCGATATGCCGCGCCGCCTGCTTGCCGTGGCCGATGCCGACAGTGACATTACGCTCGGCGGGAACCATGTCGCCGCCGGCAAAGATTCCCGGATGGCCGGTCATCATGTTCGGCGCAACCTTGACCACGCCGTCGCTGACCTCGAGGCCGGGAACCCCTTCGAGGAGTCCGAGATCGACATCCTGTCCCAGCGCGAGCACCAGCGAATCGGCCTCGATGGTCTCGAACTCGCCGGTCGGCTGCGGGAAACCCTTGTCGTCGAGAGCCATCTTTTCGATGGTCAACGACGACTCCTCGGCCTGGGTGATGGTCGACAGCCACTTGACCATGATCCCTTCCTGAATCGCTTCCTCCATCTCGAAGTCATGCGCCGGCATCTTGTCGCGGGTGCGGCGGTAGACGATCAGCGGTTCAGCACCCATGCGCTTGGCGGTGCGCGCCACGTCGATGGCCGTATTGCCGCCGCCATAGACGACGACACGGCGGCCGAGCATCGGCTTCTCCTCGCCTTCCATGCTGCGCAGCACCGAGATGGCATCGACGATCTTCGCCGCGTCACCTGCGGGGATGCGCGCGCGCTTGCCGATGTGCGCTCCAACGGCCAGGAATGCGGCGTCGAACTTGCCCTCCTGCATAGTCGTCAGGATGTTGTCGACCTTGCTGTTCAGTTTCACGGTCACGCCGAGGTCGACTACGCGCTGCATTTCCGCTTCCAGGACGTCGCGCGGCAGGCGGTATTTCGGAATGCCAAAGCGCATCATGCCGCCGAGCAGCGGACCCGCCTCATACACCGTGACGCTGTGGCCGAGGCGGCGCAGGTGGTACGCCGCCGACATGCCGGACGGACCAGCGCCGACGACGAGCACGTTCTTGCCCGATTCGCTGGCCGGTGCGGTGAGCTTCCAGCCGAGCTTGAGCGCCTCGTCACCAAGGAAATGCTCGACCGAATTGATCCCCACCGCCTCGTCGATCTGGCCGCGGTTGCACGCCCCTTCGCAGGTGTGGTAGCAGACGCGGCCCATGATCGCCGGAAACGGGTTATCGCGGGTCAGGTGCCGCCAGGCGCTTTCGTAGTCGCCAGACTCGGCATGAAACAGCCAGCCCTGGATGTCTTCGCCGGCGGGGCATTGCTTGTTGCACGGCGGCAGGCGGTCAATATAGACCGGCCGCGAAGTACGCCACGAGCCGGTGTGGTTGGCCAGCGAGGAGCCGGGGTCTAGGGTAATGGCAAAGGGTTTGTCCATCAGTTCGCCTCCTGGTCGAGCAGTCCGTATTTGCGAATATTTTTGTCTGCCGCCGCTTGCAGGCGGGCGATCGTTTCCACTGCCGGCTTCTTGCCGAAGAGGTGCGCGTAGCGCTTCTGCCGTTTGAGGTAGGCCTCGACGGGCTGTTTCCGGCGAATCTTCAGCACGTCGGTGACTTCACCGTTCTCCGCCTCGAAAACCGGGAAAATGCCGGTTTCCTTGGCCAGGCGCGCAAGCAGGATGGTGTCTTCCGAAGCCGCACCCCAGCCCAGCGGACAGGGGACGAGAATGTGGATGTAGCGGGCGCCGCGCATGCCCATGGCCTTGGTCACCTTGTACTCCAGGTCGCGGAGGTCGGCGACCGTGGCCGTCGCGACGTAAGGAATCTCGTGTGCCATGGCGATTGCCGGGACGAACTTGCCCTGGCCGAACTGGTTGCCCGGTTCCGGGCCAACCGGCATGGTTGTCGCCGTGCGGGCTGCCGGTGGCGTTGCCGAACTGCGCTGCACGCCGGTGTTCATGTAGCCGCCGTTGTCATAACAAATATACAGAACGTCGTCATTGCGCTCGAACATCCCGGAGAGGCAGCCGAAACCGATGTCGGTGGTGCCACCGTCGCCCCCCTGGGCGACGACGCGGACGTCACCCATCTGGCCTTTTTGTCGTTTTACCTTGATCGCTGCGGCAATGCCGGTGGCGACCGCTGCGGTATTACCGAACAGTGAGTGTATCCAGGGGATTTGCCACGAGGTCTCAGGGTAGGGGGTTGAGAAAACCTCGAGGCAACCGGTCGCGTTGGCCGCAATCAAACGGCCGCGAGCAGCGTTCATGGCGGCGTCGATGGCGTAGCGTGCGCCGAGCGCTTCACCGCAACCCTGGCAGGCGCGGTGCCCGGAGTTCAGCGAGTTGGTACGTTGAATGTTGGCCTGGACACTGCGTTCCGATGGTTCCAGGAGGCGATTGCCGACGGTGAAGGTGCCGGTCTGGTAAAAATGGACGGGTTGAAAGCTCATCTTGGTTCTCCTCAGCCAATGCGCGCGGCAACGACGCCGACGTCGCGCAGCATGCTTTCCGCTGCCGGACCCGAACGTCGCGTCGTGCGCTCGCGTTCGAGTTGCTTGTTGATCACGTCCCAGTCGAGGTCGAGGAAGGTGAGGCGCTCAAGCTCGCCGCGGACGGCCTTGGCAAACAACGCGTGCAGTGACTTCATGGTGATCGCCCGCCCGCCGAGTCCGGCGACGACCGTGTGTCCTTCGAGCTGCAGCCCGGACATCGCCATGCGCACATCGGTGGACACGACGCCGCCAATGCCAACCGCCAGGCTCTTTTCGAGCACCACGACGCGCTTGGCGTTCTGCAGTGCGGCGCGAACGTTCTCGAGCGGGAAAGGACGGTAGGAAGTAATTCCCAGGACGCCGATCTTCTCGCCAGCCTGGCGCATCTCGTCGACGACGTCCTTGATCGTGCCCAGGATCGAACCCATCGCCACGACGATGGTTTCCGCATCGTCGGTGAGATAGGAATGCGTCAAACCACCGGAATCGCGACCGAATATCGCCTTGAACTCCTTGGTCAAGCGCGGGATCAGCTCGAGAGCCTGCATCTGCTTGGCGTGTGCCAGGTAGCGCACTTCGGAAAACGCTTCCGGGCCGACCATCGCCCCAATCGATACTGGATCGGTCGGGTCAAGGACCTGACGCGGTTCGTACGGCGGCAGGAAGCTGTCGACCTGTTCCTGCGTCGGCACGTCTACCCGCTCGTACGCGTGCGTGAGAATGAAGCCGTCCATGCATACCATCACTGGCAGGCTGACTTCCTCAGCCAGCTTGAACGCCAGAATGTGCAGGTCGAGTGCCTCCTGGTTGGTTTCGGCGAAAAGCTGGATCCAGCCGCTGTCTCTTTGCGAGAGCGCGTCCGTGTGGTCGTTCCAGATGTTGATTGGCGCTCCGATGGCCCGGTTGGCGACGGTCATCACGATCGGCAGGCCGAGGCCGGAAGCGTTATAGACCGCTTCGCACATGAACAGGATGCCCTGCGAAGCGGTGGCCGTATAGGTGCGCGCACCGGTCGCCGACGAGCCAATGGCGACGCTCATTGCGGCAAACTCGGATTCGACGTTGATGTACTCGCAGTTGCTGATCTCGCCGCCTTTGACCATTTCGCCGAGACCTTCGACGATGTGTGTCTGGGGTGAAATCGGATAGGCGCAAATGACCTCGGGGCGGCAAAGACCGACCGCTTCGGCAACGGCGTGTGAACCTTCAGTCTGCTTAAGCATGTGCGGCCTCCTGGTGACTTGCGCCGGCAATCTCGTCAGCGACGAAGCGATAGGCTTCGCTCGCGGCAGCGATGTTGTTGCTGGCTATCTTCTCCGAAAACTTGGCATTGATGGCCTTGATCACCGACTCCAGGCGGATGATTCCCGAGGCTGCAGCGAATCCGGCAAGCAAGGGGACATTGGGCATTGGGCGGCCGACATGCTTTCGACTGAGATCGGTGGCGGGGACCGTGAGCAGCCGTTCTGCCGGCCAGTCGCGGACAAAATCGCCAAGGCCGAGTTCGTCGAAGCTGCGACTGGTGTTGATCAGGATGTAGCCGTCCTTCTTCAGGCCCGAAAAGACATCGACCTGGAAGAGCAGCGTCGGATCCTGAATGATCAGGGCGTCGGGCTCCATGATCGGCTCACGCAGCCGGATCTCCTGGTCGGCGATGCGGCAGAAGGCGACGACGGGGGCGCCGGTGCGCTCCGATCCGAAACTGGGGAAGGCCTGCGCGTGGCGTCCTTCCTCAAAGGCAGCAATCGACAACATTTCCGCAGCGGTAACCACGCCCTGGCCACCGCGACCATGTATTCGGACTTGGAACATGTTTTCTCCAGTGTTGAACTTTCGGTTGTACATCGGTGTCGTTTTTCAGCTTGCGCAGCATAGCTCAGTTCGAGTTCATTGAAAACAACGCCCCGGTCTCGATCACTGGCCTTCCGTGATCGTCCCGGAGGAGCGTGGAATCCACTGCTGACAGCCGGGATCACATTCTCTTTCGTCTGCCGCAGCGCGCTCTGGCGCCGGTGATCCAGCCATGCTGCATGCGTTTTTGGTGTTGCCGATGCTGGCGGCGATGCCACCGGCTTTCTGGAGCGAGTTCACCCCGCAGATTACTCCGGTGGTGGGCTCTTTCCCGGTCTTTTCGGCATCAGGACCGTATAGTCGAAGTCAAGGAGTACGCTCGGATCGTAGCTGCCGTCGGCCCCACGGTACGGGAAGTCAGCACAGTTGCGGTCCTTGGTGGCCACCGTCCGCAAACGGAGTGCGCCAAGGTCGTGGCGGCCAGGCAAGGACATCTGTTCGATGATTTCCGACCACGCGTACACCGTATCGCCTGCGAATGCCGGCGATACGTGCCTGCCGGCGTTGATCGCCACGACGCTGAAGGCATTGGCCAGACCGTTGAAGGACAGTGCGCGCGCCAAGCCGATAATGTAGCCGCCGTAGACGATTCGGCGTCCGAAGCGCCCACTCTTTTCCGCATGCTGGTTGAAGTGTACCCGCGCAGTATTCTGGTATAAGCGGGTGGCCATCATGTGCTCGCTTTCTTCGATGGTCATCCCGTCCACGTGATCGATTCTCTCGCCGACCCGGTAGTCGTCCCATAGATCGGTGCTGCCCGAGAGGGTGGTGTCATAGCCTTCCACTCTGATCCCAGCGGGAATGACCAGGTCGCTCGCGGCAACGGCCTCGTGCAGCGCGGGAACTACGGTTTCGGGCGCCGGCGACGCCGGATCGCGCTTGCGAACCATTACCCAGCGGCAGTAATCGAGCGCTATCTGCCCGCGCTGGTTGACACCGCACGAGCGCACGTAGACGATGCCCGTTTTTCCGTCGCTGTTTTCCTTGAGCCCGATCACCGTCGAATCCGCGGTGAGCGTGTCGCCCGGATAGACGCGGTGGCCAAAGCGCCCGGCGGCGTAGCCGAGGTTGGCGATGGCATTGAGCGAAATGTCAGGCACCGTCTTGCCGAAGACGATGTTGAAGGCCAGCAGGTTATCCACTGGTGCGCGCGGGAACGAGAGGCTGTGGGCGAAGGTATCCGCCGAGGTCAGCGCAAAGCGCGAGCCGGTCAGCGCGGTGTACAGCGCCACATCGCCCTCGGTGATCGTTCGCGGCGTCGCATGGGCGATCGTCTGGCCGACGCGAAAGTCCTCGAAAAAGTTACCCCATTTGGTTTTCTCGCTCATTGCCGCTTCTCCCCGCGGTTCTGGATCGCTGCGCTATAGTCCATAGGCTGCCGCCAGGTCCGGATCACGTCGGGCCACCAGTCTGGCCAGGTCGACAATCACCCGCGCCTGTTTCCAGGTCGCGTCGTCCTGCATCTTGCCGTCTATGGTCGCCACGCCACTGCCGTCGGGCATCGCTTCGAGGATGCGTTTGGCGAACAGGACTTCCTTGACATCGGGGCTGAAGACGCGTTTGGCAATGGCGATCTGGTTCGGTGCCAGCGACCAGGCCCCGGAGCAGCCCATCAGGAAAGCATTGCGGAACTGCGCCTCGCAGGCGGCTTCGTCCTTGAGGTCGCCGAAGGGACCATAGAAGGAGTGCAGGCCGTGCGCCACAGCCGCGTCAACCATGCGCGCAACCGTGTAATGCCACAGATCCTGCTGGAAGAAGGCACGCTGCGTCTGGCCTTCTTCGGGATCCGCGAGAACCCCGTAACCGGGGTGCCCGCCGCCGACGCGGGTGGTCTTCATGCCCCGCGAAGCCGCCAGATCGGCCGGGCCGAGGCTCAGGCCGTGCATGCGCGGACTGGCGCCGCAGATCGCCTCGACGTTGGTCACCCCCTGCGCGGTTTCGAGCAGCGCGTGCAGCAGAATCGGCTTGCCGATCGCGTACTTAGCCTCGAGCAGGGCAACGTACTGATCGACGAAGTGGATATCCCACGGTCCCTCCACTTTCGGAATCATGATCACGTCGAGCTTGTTGCCGACGTGCTTGATGATCTCGCTGAGGTCGTCAAGAACCCACGGACTGTTCAGGGCGTTGATGCGCACCCACATCCCGGTGTCACCAAAGTCGTTGTCTTGCAGCAGCTCGATGAAGCCGGCGCGGGCGGCGTCCTTTGACTCGATCGGAATGGCGTCCTCGAGGTTGCCGCACATCACGTCACACTTGCGCGCCGTCTCCGGTGCCTTGGCACGGATTTTTTCAATATGCGGGGGAAAGAAATGGATCATTCGCTCCGGCCGTACCGGCAATTCACGCAGAGGTTGTGGCGCACCAATGGCGAGCGGCTTGTAGAAATGGACGGGGAGCTTCATGGCATTTTTCCTGGTAATCATTTGTTTGGCATACAAGAGCCGTCAGCGTCTTGCTGGCGAAAGCTTCAGGCCGGTCCGGCGACCACGCCGGCGTCATGGAGGCGGCCAACTTCCGCTTCGCTCATGCCGAGAACTTCGAGCAGAATCTGGTCCGTATGCTGGCCCAGAACCGGCGCCGGCGCCGCCGGCAGGCGGGGCGAGGCAGTAAAGTCGAGCGGCGTTGTGGGCATCAGGTAGGTGCCGACGCCGGGCTGCTCGGTCATCGTAAACATAGGATTGTCGATCGAGCAATCGGGATCGTTGGCCAAGGCCTCGCGCACGCTGCGATAGGGGCCCCAGGTCACGCGGTGTGCATCGAGGATCGCCGCCGTTTCGGCCAGCGTGCGTGCCTGGCACCATGCTTCGATCAATGCAGCGATCTGCTGGCGGGCGCGAAAGCGATTGCCTTCGTCGGCGAGGTCGAGGCCGAGGCGGATGCCGAGCGCGTCGAGCGGTTCCTTCAGGCCGGTCGCTTTGACCAGGCAGCGCCACTGCCTGCCGGTCAGCCCGACGATCATCAGGCGCTTGCCGTCCAGGGTCTCGAAGTCGCGACCAAAAGCGCCGTACAGATAGTTGCCCTGTTTGGGTCGATCGGTGTCGTTGACCATCACCTCGGCGATCATTCCGATGTTGCCGACCATCGCCAGCGCGACGTCCTTCAGCGCCAGGCGTACCAACTGTCCCTCGCCGGTCAGGCGCCGGTGCCGTTCAGCGGCGAGCATGCCGATTGCAATCATCTGGCCGCTGATGAAATCCCACGCCGGAAAGACATGGTTGACCACCTCCGGGGAATTGGTCGGCCCGGTCATGAACGGCAGGCCGACCTGCGGGTTTACCGTGTAATCGACTTCGGAACTGCCGTCGCGCCGACCGGTCAGGTTGACCATGATCAGGTCCTGACGATGCGCTTTCAGCGCCGCGTAGCTCAGCCAGCCCTCGGCCGGGAAGTTGGTGCTGAACAGGCCGGCGTTGTCGCCGGGCGCGCAGATCAGCTGGGTCAGCAAGGCCTGTCCCCGGGGGTTGCGCAGATTTACCGCGATCGAACGCTTGCCCTTGTTCATGCCGGCCCAGAAAAGGCTCTGCTGCCCGTCACGGCTGAGTGGCCAGCGACCGTAATCGAGGCCCCCTCCGATGGGGTCGAAGCGAATGACGTCGGCGCCGAGTTGGGCCAGCGTCATGCCGCCTAGCGGCGCCGCGACGAAAGCGGATCCTTCGATGACCCGCAAGCCCTTGAGAATTCCGTCCATTCTGGTCAGCTATCCTGTTTGCGTCGCGTGCGACCGCAAACGAATGCGCCCGCTGCCCCACCGCTCGCCGACCGCAGTGCTTCCTTGATCGTCGACACGTCTCTCCCTACCATGCCCACTCCTCCCGACAGCAGAGCCAGAAAGCGACTCGATCCCTGCATCGCGGGTCATCCCCTTGTCAACGCAGAGCGCACAGTATATGGGAAAAGGGGCGTCCGGGCGCACAGATGCGACATTGTTGGCGGTGCCGTGCGAGCATCGTGCACCGGCTTGAGTTTGGCGGGGCGCTATGCTGTACTTGGCGGACGCCCGCGCGCGAAGCGCTCAACAGGATGAAATCAATGACGGATGCGGCAGCAGACTACTCGGCCTGGATCGGTCGCCGGGAAATAAGCGACGATGAACTGGCTCTGGCGCCGGCTTTGGCAGCGGCGGCGACGCTGGACGACACGCTGACGCATTTTGAGAAAGGCAGCCCGTTGCCGCCGCTGTGGCACTGGTTCTACTTCCTCCCGCGGGCGCCGCAGGCGCAGCTCGACGTCGATGGGCATCCGCAGCGTGGCGGCTTCATGCCGCCGATCCCCTATCCGCGCCGCATGTTCGCCGGTGCCCGGCTGCGTTTCCACCGGCCGCTGCTGATCGGTCAGCCGGCGCGGCGCGAGGCGCTGATTCGCGATATTCGACAGAAATCGGGACGTTCCGGATCGCTGGCCTTCGTTTCGCTGCTCTGCAGCTTCTATCAGGATGGCGTGTTGTGCATCGAGGAGGAGCAGGACATCGTTTATCGCGAGCCGGGCCCGGCGGTCGCTCGCCCGCGAGTGATCGACTGGCCGCCCGTGGACAACGCGACATGGTCGCGCATTGTGACGCCCGACCCGACGCTGCTGTTCCGCTTCTCGGCGCTGACTTTCAACGCCCATCGCATTCACTACGACCGGCCGTACGCGGTCGACGAGGAGGGCTATCCGGGGCTGGTGGTGCATGGCCCCCTGACTGCCGTCTTGCTGATGGAGCTGCTGCGCAAGAATGCACCACGACCGGTAGCCAGCTTCAGCTTCCGCGGCCTGGCGCCGCTGTTTGATCTGGCCCCCTTTCGCCTGCTGTGCTCCGGCAACGACGGCCGGATGTCTCTTGAGGCGCTGGCGCCCGACGGGGTGGCGGCAATGAGCGCCAGCGCGGATCTCATGCCGGCGTAGTTTCACCGTCATCTGCTCTGCACCCCAGGGAGCGGCAGCGGCCCATGAAGTTGCCGCCGTTCCGTTGCGTGGGCGGGTTACGGGCGCTTTCCGCTGATAATCAGAAGTCATCAAATTTGTTCGTATTATCGCGAACGGCCATGCCCGACAAAAAGCGATTAATAAGCAAATAACGACAGCGTGTCGCGTGCACAGCCGATGCCACGTCTGAAAGAAGTCATCGCGTCGTCGCAGGCCCGCGTTCGTAGGGGGCGGCGATCGGGAATCCACGGTTGCGACCTCGAGCAGTCGCGGTTTGTAGCGATTACTTCCGGGCGTCGTGGCTTGGAATAGGCGCTTGCACGTATTTATCGTAAGTACATTTTGTGCAAGGTGAGTAGTCGAGTGCGCTGCAGGGGCGGAATCACATGTGAATATCGTTGCAGCCGCAGAGAGCCGCCCACGCTCGGCCCGCACCGGGGTTGGCGCAGCGACAAGGCGTTGTGATCGCCAATTGGCGCCGTTTCGGCTCTTTTGTCTTTAAACTTCTATAAGACTAAAGATATTGCTCTGCCGTCGTTCAGCGTGTTGCCTTGTGCCACAATCGCCGATAGAATCATTATCAGCAACGGGGAGTAATTGATCACTACAACCGCATAATGCTGTTGGATGTGTATTGTGCGCAATTAGGGAGGATAAGCATGAAACTCAGCCTCACCCATGACGAAATGGCTGCCTATTGTGGCGAGTTGCGCGCTTCAAATCAGGCGTTCGAGTCCCATTATCCGGCAGATTCCTTCGACCGGCAGCCGGTGCACACGGTTTATGGCGGGGCCAATTTGCTCAAGGCCGGGTTTGCCGCGAAGTTGGGTGAGGTGGCGCTCAAGACTCTGGAAACCTATGCGCCCAGCTACAGTGTTTTCGCTCGCGCGCTCGGTCTGCCGCGCGCCGATACCCTGCCAACGAACGCCATGGAACTGGCCAGTCTGACGCGGGCGCTGGAAGCGAATCCCGACCAGGTGCGCGAGACCAAGCAAGCGGCCTGGCTGGCTTTTACGGTTTACAAGCGGGTGGTGAAGAAGTTGCAGACTGAGCCGGTTGAGGACAACCGCATTGATTTCGAGGATGGCTACGGCAATCGCCCGGACGATGAAGAGGATGGCCATGCCGCCTCGGCGGCAGACGAGGTGGCGAAAGGGATGCGCGAGGGCCTGCTGCCACCGTTCATTGGTATTCGCGTGAAGACCTTTTCGGAAGAGTGCAAGCAACGCTCGATTCGCACCCTGGACATTTTCCTGACTCGCCTCGCCGAGCAGACGGGGGGCAAACTGCCGCCGAACTTCATCGTCACGCTGCCCAAGGTCACGACGCCCGGCCAGGTGTCGACCTGCGCGAGGATTCTCGAGAATCTCGAAGCCCGGCTGGGTTTTCCCAAAGAGTCGCTGAAGATGGAGATCATGATCGAAACGACGCAGGCGATCATCAATCACCAGGGCGAAAACACGGTGCCGCTACTGGTGGCCGCCGCAGGTAGCCGCTGCCGCTCGGCGATTTTCGGGACTTACGATTACACGGCGTCGTGCAACATCACCGCCGCACACCAGAACCACACCCATCCGGCCTGCGATTTTGCCCGCCATGTGATGCAGGTCAGCCTGGCCGGAACCGGCATCACGATCAGCGACGGCGCGACCACCAGTATGCCGATCGGGCCCCACAAGGCAGCCAAGGACGCGCTGCTGAGCGCCCAGCAGATGGACGAGAACCGCGTCGTCGTGCATGGCGCGTGGAAGCTTCATTACGACAACATCATGCATTCGCTGCGGCACGGCTACTATCAGGGATGGGACTTGAATCCCGGCCAGTTGCCGGTGCGCTACGCGGCGATGGACACCTTCTTCCTCAGCAGCCTGCAGGATGCCTCGGCGCGCCTGAACGCTTTTCTGAACAAGGCTGCACAGGCGACACTGGTGGGCAACACCTTTGACGATGCGGCGACGGGTCAGGGCCTGCTGAACTTTTTCCTGCGCGGAATGGCGTGCGGAGCGATCACCGAACAGGAAGTCCTGGCAACGGGAATTACTCTCGACGAGTTGCGCTCCCGGTCGTTTGTGCAGATTGTTAATAACCGGACCAGCAAGTAAGGGTTGCAAGATCCGATCGGGTACGAAGAAAGGGATGAGCCATGACTGAGGTCAACAGCGGGACGCAGGAAGCCGTTCAGCATCTGCAGGCAGCTGATGCACTGATCGAGAAATCGCTGCGCTGGATGAAGCAGCAATGCGCCGGTGGAAAGGGGGTCTCGAACGAGAAACTCGATGCCCATCAGATGGCCAGCTTCGACCTTGCGTGGTGCGCCGCAGAATCGACCGCCGCGCGCTTTGCCGCGGAATATGCCGACAAGGTTGCCGCGGCGGCGACGGGCGACGGCCCCTGCGTGGAACAGCGCATGGCCCTGGCCTTTTGTGCCGAGGCCTTGCAGAATATCCACAATCGTTTCTGGGCACGACCGCAGAGTTTCGGGGTGAACGCGGCCGACCTGGCCGCTTTCGCGTCAACCGCACTCGCCGGGTTTTGCCAGACGCAGCTGGATGCCGACAATCTCGCTGCTTTGGGCAGGGAGGTCGTGGCCCTGGATGGCGATAGCGGCGCCTATATGCTCGGCGACGACGCCCTGATGATGCAGGACGCCTTTCGCAAGCTGGCCAGCAACGTGGTCATGCCCCTAGCCGAGGACATTCATCGCCACGACCGCATCATCCCGCAGGAAATCCTCGATCCGCTGACCGAAATGGGCTGCTTCGGGCTGTCGATCCCCGAGCGCTACGGTGGCATCCAGAGCGACGATCATGAAGACAACATGGGCATGATCGTGGTCACCGAGGAGCTTTCACGCGGCTCGCTCGGCGCAGCGGGCAGCCTGATCACCCGTCCGGAAATCCTCAGTCGCGCGCTGCAGAAGGGGGGGACGGAAGAGCAGCGGCAGAAATGGTTGCCCCGGGTGGCGATGGGCGACCCCTTGTGCGCCATCGCCGTCACCGAACCGGATACCGGTTCGGACGTCGCGGCGATGCGCCTCAAGGCAAGCAAGTGTGAGGGTGGCTGGCTGCTCGATGGCGTCAAGACCTGGTGCACCATGGCCGGGAAGGCGGGCGTCCTCCTGGTTCTGGCCCGCTCCAACCCCGATCGCTCGCTTGGTCACAAAGGCCTGAGCATGTTCCTGGTCGAAAAGGACTCGTATGACGGCCATGATTTCGAGTATCGCCAGGCACAGGGTGGCGTACTGACCGGCCGGGCCATTTCGACCATCGGCTATCGCGGCATGCATTCCTACGAGGTCTTCTTCGACGGTGTCTTCGTCCCGGACGAAAACCTGGTCGGCGGGCCGGCCGGTGAAGGGAAAGGCTTCTACTTCACGATGGCCGGATTTGCCGGCGGGCGCATTCAGACGGCCGCACGGGCCATCGGTGTGATGCAGGCCGCTTTCGAACGCGCTGTTTCCTATGCTGGCGAGCGCAAGGCATTCGGCAAACCTATCGGCGAGTATCAACTGACGCTGGTCAAGCTGGCGCGCATGGCGACTCTGCTGACCGTTTCCCGCCAATTCACCTACGCCGTCGGGCGTTTGATGGACCAGGGTTCGGGACAGATGGAAGCGAGCATGGTGAAGCTCTTTACCTGCCGGACTGCGGAATGGCTGACCCGCGAAGCGGTGCAGATTCACGGTGGCATGGGTTATGCCGAGGAGTCGCCGGTCAGCCGTTACTTCCTGGATGCCCGTGTGCTGTCGATTTTCGAGGGCGCCGAAGAAACGCTGGCGCTCAAGGTCATCGCCCGCTCGCTGGTCGAAGCGGTGTAGTTCCGTCCACTTTCAGACTGCACGTAGTCACGCCAAAAGGAAGATCCCATGATGCAAGCGATTCGCTTTCGTGCGCAGGCAGAACTGGCTGGAAAAGTGAAAGTGAACCTGCAGCAAGTGCGCTATCCCCACTACGGCCGCTATCTGGAGGAGTTCGTACCGGGGCAGGTGTTTGTTCACCCGCGTGCCTTCACCTTCTTTCCTGCCCAGATGGAGGCCTTTGCCCGCACCTACATGCAGTGCAATCCCCTGTATCTCAACGACCAGTACGCCCGCTCCAGCGGCTTCGCCGGCCTGCTGGCTTCGCCGCAGATGGTGTTCAACGTCGTGCTCTCGCTGGGCGTGCAGAACGATTCGGAAAAGGCGATGGCCAATCTCGGCTATTACGATGCCCAGTACCTGCGGCCGGTCTATCCGATGGATACGATTCGCTCGTTGACCAAGGTCATCGAGCGCAAGGAGCGTGGCGCCGGCAAGCCGGGCATCGTTACCATCCGAACGCTGGGCATCAATCAGGACGACCAGGTCGTTCTGCAGTACGAGCGCAAGATCATGGTCGCCGGCCAGGGCGATCGTCCGCCGACGACGCCATTGCCGAAGGCGACGGCGATGGCGGCCTTCCCCTGGGTCGACGAGGCCGAGGTCGCCCTGCCGGATTTCCCGGAGTCGTTCGCTTCCGGCCTGACCGGCCCCAACTCCTACTTCGAGGACTTCGCCGTCGGCGAGATCATTGTCCATGCCAATGGCCGAACCATCACCGATGAACATCTATCGCTGACCTACGCGGTGGGCAATACGCATCCGCTGCACTTCGATCGCGTCTTCAGTTCCGGCCTCTCCGGAAAAATGAGCGGTGATCCGATCGTCTATGGCGGTCTGGTCTTCGCCTGGCTGGAAGGCCTGGCCAGTCGCGATGTCAGCGAGAACAGCGTTTGGGAGCTGGGTTTTACCGAGGGTTACCACACTCAGCCGTGCATCGGCGGTGATACCGTCGCCGCCCTGTCGCGCGTATTGGCTGCCGAAGATGCGCCGGGCGGGCTGGGCAGCAAGCTCGGTATCGTCACCTTTCAGTTGATCGGCGTCAAGAACCTCAGCGCCGCCAACGCCTTGGCCGAATACGGCGAGGACCTGTTCGGCAAGGAAAACGACAAGAAGGCGATGGACAAGGAGAAGATCGATGCGAAGATTTTTGAGATCGAGAGACGTCTCCTGATCAGGAAAAGGGGTTAGTCATGGATTCTCGCCAAACGAAACGCGATCGCCCCTGGTTGATGCGCACCTATAGTGGACACAGCTCGGCCAGGGCGTCGAACGCGCTCTATCGAACCAATCTGGCGAAAGGCCAGACCGGACTGTCGGTGGCCTTCGATCTGCCGACACAGACCGGCTACGACGCCGACAATCCGCTGGCGCGAGGCGAAGTCGGCAAGGTCGGGGTGCCGATCTCGCATATCGAGGACATGGATCAGCTGTTCGACCAGATCCCGCTCGATCAGATGAACACGGCGATGACCATCAATGCCACGGCGCCATGGCTGTTGTCGTTGTATATCGGCCTGGCGCAACGACGGGGGATCGATCCCGGGCAGCTGAGCGGCACGACCCAGAACGACATCATCAAGGAATATCTGTCGCGCGGCACCTACATCTATCCGCCGGGTCCGTCGATGCGGTTGATCGCCGACACCATCACCTACACCATCAAGCACGTGCCCAAGTGGAATCCGACCAATATCTGCAGTTACCACTTGCAGGAGGCGGGGGCAACACCGGTCCAGGAGCTGGCCTATGCGTTGTGCGCGGCGATGGCGGTTCTGGACCGGGTCCAGGCGTCGGGAGAAATCAAGACGGACGAGTTTTCGCAGGTCGTCGAGCGCATCTCGTTCTTTGTCAACGCCGGTATCCGATTCGTCGAGGAGTGCTGCAAGCTGCGCGCATTCGGCGAGATGTGGGACGAATTGACGCTGGGTCGCTACAGGGTCGACGATCCGAAGCTGCGCCGATTCCGCTACGGCGTGCAGGTGAACTCGCTGGGGCTTACCGAGCCGCAGCCGGAAAACAATGTGCAGAGAATCGTTCTGGAAATGCTGGCGGTGGTTCTTTCCAAAGGCGCGCGGGCGCGCGCAATCCAGCTTCCCGCCTGGAACGAGGCGATGGGGCTGCCGCGCCCCTGGGATCAGCAATGGGCGCTGCGCATGCAACAGGTGATGGCTTTCGAAACCGACCTTCTCGAGTACGAGGATATTCTCGACGGCTCGCCGGTGATTGCCGCCAAGGTCAAGCAACTGGTTGAGGGCGCCAGAAAGGAGATCGCCAATGTCGAAGCGCAGGGCGGGATCATTGCCGCGATCGAATCGGGCTACGTCAAGCGCGAACTGGTCGCCAGCCATATGCAGCGCTTGCGCGCCATCGAGTCGGGCGAACTGAAAATCATCGGCGTCAACTGCTTCCAGGAATGCGCCGAATCGCCGCTGACTCTGGGCAGCGACGGTGGCATCATGAAGACCGATCCGTCCGCCGAGCGCGAGCAGATCGAACGGCTGCAGGCGCATCGGAAAAATCGCAACGACGCCGACGTACAGGCCGCCTTGCAGGGGCTCAGCGACGCCGCCAAGAGCGGTGAAAATATCATGCCCAGTTCGATTCGCTGCGCCATGGCGGGGGTCAGTACCGGCGAATGGGGCGATTCGCTGCGTGCCGTGTTCGGCGAGTTCAGGCCGCCGACGGGTATCGATATTGCCATCGACAACCGCGCCGTACTCGGCAAGAAGGATGAGGTCACCGAGTTGCGCGCCAGAGTCGCCAGTACCGGTGCGGCCGTGGGCCGTCCCTTGAAGCTATTGGTCGGCAAACCCGGGCTCGACGGACACTCCAACGGCGCGGAACAGGTTGCCGTCAAGGCCAGGGACGTCGGCTTCGAGGTGGTCTACGACGGCATACGGCTGACGCCGCAGGAGATCGCTCAGGCGGCCGAGGAGGAGGGCGTACATATGGTCGGCCTGTCGATTCTTTCGGGAAGTCATATGGAACTGGTGACTTCGGTTCTCGAGGAGCTGCGCGCGCGCGACCTGGCGACCGTTCCGGTGATCGCCGGTGGGATCATCCCGCAGGAGGACGCCAAGAAACTCGCCGCGCAGGGCGTCAGCGCCGTCTATACGCCCAAGGATTTCAATCTCAATACGATCATGGCCGACATGGTCGACGTGATCCGCGAAGCCAATGGTCTGGCGCGGCTGGGTCCGCTGCCCTGACCAGCAGATGACCCCGGCAGCGCTTCCCGATCCCGAACAGTTGGCTTTACGCATCCTGCGCCGGGAGCGTGCGGCGGTGGCCCGAGGCTTGAATCTGCTCGACAACAAGTTGGCGGAAGCGCGCCAGTGCTCGGTACGCTTGCTGGCAGCGCTTTCCGGCGAGCATTCGCTGAATGGGGGCCATCTTATCGGTATCACCGGCCCGCCGGGCGCCGGCAAGTCGTCACTTGTCTCGGCGATGATTCGCGAATGGCGTCGCGCGGGCAGGACGGTCGGAGTGCTTGCCGTCGACCCGTCGAGTCGGCCCGAGTTGGGTGGCGGCGCCTTGCTTGGCGATCGAATTCGGATCAAGAACGCGGCGCACGACGAGGGCCTGTTCATTCGCTCGCTGGCCAATCGCAACCAGTTGGGTGGCGTGGCGACCGAGGTCTGGCCGATGAGCTGGTTGATGCTGGCCGCGTTCGATATCGTCGTCGTCGAGACGGTTGGCGTTGGGCAAACGGAAATCGATATTGCCGAGATCGGCGATACCGTCTGTTATGTGGCGCAGCCGGCCTCGGGGGATACGATCCAGTATCTGAAGTCGGGAATCATCGAGATTCCGGATATTTTCGCCGTCAATAAGTCCGACCTTGGCGCTGCGGCGTACAAGACGGCCGGCGAAATTGGCCGCAGCGCTTCCCGGCAGGATCGCCGGGACGATTGGGATTATCCCGTGTGCCTGGTGAGCGCGACGATGAATACGGGGATCACCGAGCTGCATGGAAATTTTGATAGACACCGAAGCTTTCTCGCGCATGCGGGCCTGCTGCAAAAGTTGCGCACCCGCCACCAGAGCGCCTGGGTAGTGCGTGTGTTGAAAGAGGAATTCGGGACTTTTGGCGTCGAGCTTATCGGTGGCTATGCTGAAATCGGCAAGCGCCTGGAGGCGCAGTGTGGCAATCAATTCGAAGAATGCGAGCGAATGCGGCAGCAGATTATTTCCAGATTCAAGTCGTCAGATTGATCGAGTAGTTCAACCAACGAAGGAGCATCCTGATGAGCAAGAAACTCTATGAAATAGGTGATATGCCTCCCCTGGGCGAAGTTCCGGAACAAATGCACGCCTGGCTGATTCGCGCCGAGCGCTTTGGCCAGCCAACGGCGGCGTTTCAGAAGGAAGTGGTGACGACGCCGTCGATTGCCGACGATGAGGTTCTCGTTTACGTGATGGCGGCAGGAATCAACTACAACAACGTCTGGGCGGGAATGGGAGTTCCCGTCAATGTGATCGGCGCTCGCAACAAGGCTGGCGAAACGGAGGACTTCCACATCGGCGGCAGTGATGCATCCGGAATCGTCTACGCGGTGGGAAAGGACGTGACCAACGTCAAGGTGGGCGACGAGGTGGTCATGCATTGCGGCATCTATGACCGCAGCTGCCCGTGGGTCAAGAAAGGCGGCGATCCGATGTACTCGCCTTCCTTCAAGATCTGGGGTTACGAGACCAATTGGGGCAGCTTTGCCCAATTCACGAAAGTGCAGGCGCAGCAGTGCATGCCCAAGCCAAAGCACATGAACTGGGAAGAGGCCGCTGCCTATACCCTGGTCGCGGCAACTGCCTGGCGGATGCTGCACGGCTGGGAAAGCAGTTCAGTCAAGAAGGGCGACGTGGCCTTGATCTGGGGTGGCGCGGGAGGCCTGGGCTCGATGGCCATTCAGATCGCCAAGGCGGTCGGCGCGACTTCGGTGGCCATCGTCTCGGGCGAGGACAAGTTCGACTACTGCACGAAGTTGGGCGCCAAAGGCTGCATCAACCGCAATGACTTCGATCACTGGGGCATGCTGCCGCACTGGAAGGACAGCGCCGGCTACGCCAAGTGGCTGAAGGGAGTGCGCGGCTTCGGCGCGAAGATCTGGGAAGTGCTGGGTGAGAAGAGGGCGCCGAACATCGTCTTCGAGCATCCCGGCGAAACGACCATTCCGACGTCGATTTTCGTTTGCGAAACCGGTGGCATGGTGGTGGTCTGCGCCGGTACCACTGGTTACAATGCGACGGTCGATTTGCGCTATCTGTGGATGCGGCAGAAGCGTTTGCAGGGTTCGCACTTCGCCAATACCGTGCAGTGCAACGAGATGAACGAGTTGGCACTGAGCGGGCAACTTGATCCCTGTATGTCGCGGGCGTTCACCTATGAAGAACTGCCGATTGCCCATCAGCTGATGGCCGACAACAAACACCCGCACGGCAACATGTCGGTGCTCGTCGGTGCCGCCGAGTTCGGTCTCGGGGCCAGCGGCAAGCCGGCAGTGGCGATGGTCCATCCGACGCTGCCCAAGGGCGACGTGCACACCTCGCCGGCGCCTTACCCGATGTCCACCCCGCTGCCTGGCATTGCCGAGGGCGAGCCGATCACCATTGCCGACGACGGCAGCAAGGTTCGCGACTTGATGCATCGTGGCATTATTTCCTGCGCGCCGGACGAGACTGTCGGAGCGGTGGCCAAGATCATGGTCGGCAACGAGATTCATGCGGTGGTGGTCATGGATGCGCAGGGCGCTGCCGTCGGCGTCGTGTCGCAGACGGATATGGTGCTCGCGCGGCAGGGCCGGACTCCGGACCAGGCACGCTCGCTGCGGGCCAGCGAAGTCATGACACCGGGTTGCGCGACCTGCGATGCCGATATGCTCCTGAGCGACGCTGTCAGCCTGATGACCGGCCGGCGCATGCATCGTCTGGTGGTCACCGAGAAGGGTCAGCCGGTCGGGGTCATTTCCATGACCGACGTGGTACGCAAGATCATCGGCGACTAGTGGATGGTCGGTCGTCAGTAGTCAGCAGCCACGGCTGGGCGCCAGCTCGATCCACCCCGGCGCCTGGCCTCGTCTCTCCCTGCCCAGGCAGGGAAATCGGCAAAGACCCTTCTCGTCCTTGGCGACGGGGAGGGGCTTTTCCCTGCAACGACGGAGGGGTTCCAACGTGCGAGCCATCGTCTGCCATGAACTGACCGGTCCTGCCTCCTTGCGCCTTGAGGAGCTTGCCGAACCTCGCCCCGGTCCTGGTCAGGTGCGCATCGGCGTGCGCGCCTGCGGCGTGAATTTTGCCGATAGCCTGATTACCCGCGGCCAGTATCAGAAGCAGCCACAGCTTCCCTTCAGTCCGGGCTTTGAAGTATCCGGCGAGGTGCTGGAATTGGCTGCCGGTGTGGAAGGTGTCGCCCGTGGCGATCGGGTCCTGGCCATGACGCCGTGTGGCGGTTACGCCGAGCAGGTCGTCGCCGATGCGAACCGCTGCCTGCAGATCCCCGCGGAAATGTCCTGGGAGCATGCGGCGGCGTTCCCGGTGGTGTTTGGCACGTCGCATATCGCCCTGTGGCGTCGGGCACGCCTGCAGTCCGGCGAGACTCTGGTGGTGCATGGCGCCTCGGGCGGCGTTGGCTTGACCGCCGTCGCCATTGGCAAGCAATTGGGCGCGACGGTCATTGCCACCGCGAGCAGCCCGGAAAAACTCGCGCTGGCTGCTGCGCACGGCGCCGATCACCTGCTTGATTCCAGCTGTGAGGATGTTCGCGAGCGGATCAGGGAACTGACGGCCGGTCGCGGTGCAGACGTGGTCTACGATCCGGTCGGCGGTGAGCTATTTACCGCCTCGCTGCGCAGCATGGCTCTTGAAGGACGCATCCTGGTCATCGGTTTTGCCGGTGGAGGCGTGCCGCAGATTCCCGCAAATCACCTGCTCGTCAAGAATGTGGACGTCATCGGCGTCAACTGGCCGGCTTATGCCGAGCTCAATCCACGGGTGATGACCGAGAGTCTTCAGACGCTTGTTCGCTGGTATGTCGAAGGCGCCATCAAGCCGCATGTCTCGGCAAGCTATCCGCTGGAAGAGGCGCTTGCGGCGCTCGATCAGGTGGTGACCAGAAAATCGACGGGCAAGGTCGTTATCACGACCGCGTGAGCTGCGCCGCCCTTCGCGGAAGTCACAATCCTCGAGAGATATGACGATGGAGGCTGCGGTTTGACCAAGGTTCGCGTATCAAGGATACTCGTTTTCGTGTCATCAATATTCCCCTTCCTCGCCACATTCCTGTTCGACCTGTCGGGAATGCTCGAAGAAACTCACACTGGCGCAGGCGATAGCAAGCGCCATTTTCCCTGGGCACGGCGATCACCGTGCTGATAATCACCCTGAAAGGCCTATCATGAATCCCCAGAACGGTTACGATATTGAAGACTTGTCCGTCGGCATGAGCGCAGAAATCGCCAAAACGATTACTGATGCGGACCTGGTCCTGTTTGCCGGCGTGTCCACCGACGTAAATGCCGTGCATATGGACGAAGATTTTGCGCGCACGACGATGTTTGGCGGCCGTATCGCGCACGGCATGTTGTCGGCCAGCCTGATCTCCGCGGTGCTTGGCAATCGCCTGCCCGGCCCCGGCTGTATTTACATGAGCCAGTCCCTGCGTTTCCGCGCGCCGGTGCGTCCCGGTGATACGGTGCACGCCAAGGTGACCGTCAAGGAGGTTTTCGCCGACAAGGGCCGGGTGGCGCTCGAGACTGTGTGCACGGTGGGCGACAAGGTGGTCATCGACGGCGATGCGATGTTGATGCCCACCTCACGCAGCAAGCGCGAAGCGGCCGGCAAGTAAGTCGTCTGGCGGCGCCGGATGCCTGGTATGGCGCGCTGGCGAACTGCCTGCGGGTCCTTACCAGTACTTCTCGAAAGCCATCTGCCCGGTCACTCCGCGACGACCGGTGGCAAAGCCGCGCTTGCTCAGCAATTGCCGCAGCGTAAGCGCCATAGCCGGGTTGCCGCAGATCATCAGGCGCGACGTTTCGACACGGAGCGGCGTGCCCGCGGCTTCCTCGAGGTGCCCGTCTGCGAAAAGCTCCGGGATGCGCGTGGAAAGAGCCGTCGCGCCCGCTTCACGCGTGACCACGGGAAGATAGGTCATTCTCGCCCTGCCGCGGGCGGAAGTGTCGTCGGCGGCCAGCGCGTCAAGTTCCTCGCGATACGCAAGTTCAGCCGATCGGCGCACGCTATGGACGACGATCAGCCGCTCGAAGGCGCGCCAGACGGCGGCATCGCGGACGATGGAAACGAATGGCCCAATTCCGGTTCCGGTGGCCAGCATCCAGAGCTGGCGACCGGCGGCCAGTTGCGCGGTGGTCAGAAAACCGAAGCTGGAGCGCTCGACATCGATCGCATCGCCCACGCGCAGCCGTTCGAGGGGGCCTGAAAAGGCGCCTCCAGGGACCAGTACGGCGAGGAACTCGAGGCTGTCGTCGGCAATTGCCGAGACCATCGAAAAGGGTCGCCAAACGATACCGCCGTCGGTGCTGAGGCCGAGCCGCGCGTATTGTCCCGGCGTGAACCGGAAGCCTTCGTCGCGAGAGGTGCGAAACGAGAGCAAGGTCGGCGTCCAGTAGCGCACTTCCAGTACCCGTTCTGTGGTCCATTTCTGCGTGTCGGCGGCCGCGGGACGGATCGGTGTTTGCGGGTCTAGGGACAGGTTCATGGCGTACCTCCGGGAGCTTCCACCTCAGGCGACAACGACTTTTGCGGCGACCGACGCCGCCGGTCGCCGCTTCGTCATCGCTCGGATCTCGATTCGGCGTGCCGCGTGACGCGGGCCTGACTGCGCGCTCACAGGCTATGGCATCGCTGAAGATACAGAGTTCATGCGACTTCGGTGGCGAACTTTCAAGCTCATCTTCCGGCCATATCGCTTACAGGTCGCCGCAGTCACTGCCGATCCTCGGGTCGAAGTCCCTTTCCAGCTGCGGTAATGGTCGAGGGTTGAGAAATGGCTAATCAGAGCGGTGCCATGCTTTTCGCAATGCTTCTCGGTGTGCTGCTTGCCGCAGCGGTGGCCTGGGGGGTGGCCGGTGCCTATCGGCGGCACATGCTTGCACTGATGCGCAAGGGCGCGCCCCCGGACGCAGCACATGCGATCTTCACCGAGCGGGGGACGTTGCCGGCGCGGCACCCGCCAGCACGGCTCGATCTCGCTGCCAATCGGCGTGCCGCACTGCGCTTCCTGCTGCTGCTTTCCACGCTCAGTCTGCTGATCGGCGTCAGCCAGTCGTGGCTGGCCCTGCTTTTCGTCTACGATCGCGGCGGCGCCTTCTCGCTGAATCGCTTGCTGGTGCTGGGCGCCGTCTATGCGTGGCCAATGGTCATGGGCTGGGGGCTGGTGCTGCGCTGGTCGTGGGCGAGGGTGGTCGCCGGCATTGCCGCGTACATGCTGGCTATGAGCGTGCTGGTGATGTTGACGTCGAACGCGGCGCAGACGATTGCCGGCGTCGGTGCCTGGCTTGCCGGGGTGGTCGCCATCCCCATGCTGGTGACCCTGGCCATTGCTGCCAGTGGACGGATTCGGGCCGTTGCTCCCTACCTGCTGCCGTTCTTTCTCCTGCTTTCCGGCGCGTCGGTTGCCGCCGTGCAGGCGCTGGCGATCGGCGTCGAATCCGCGCCCGCCTGGCTGACCGGCATGGTCGAAATTGTCGGGGCCTGGGGAACGCTGCTCACTTTCGTCCTCGCGCCGTGGCTACTGCTCGCCTGGCCGGTGTATGCCCTGGGCCGCTGGCTGGCGCGTGCCTACCGGGGAAAGCGCTTTTCAGATCTCGGCTACCTCTTCGCCGCCTATTGGTTCGTCATCCTGGCCGCCAGTGCTCTACCCGCCCTGCAGACTGTCGGCCTGGTCGGGCTGACGCAGCTGTTGCCCTGGCTATGGCTGCCGATCGCCTGGCGCGTGCTGCCGCGCTGGCTGGCGCAAGCGGCGCCACCCTCGCCACCGACGCTGCTGGTGCTGCGCGTCTTTCAGCGCGACGCGCAGGTCGAGCGCCTCTTCGACCGCATCGTCGAACGCTGGCGGCTGAGCGGCAACACGCTTCTCATCGCCGGCACCGACCTGATCAGCCGCACGCTGGATCCGGATGACCTCTTCGCCTTCCTCAATGGCCAGTTGGCCGGCCGCTTCATCGCCAGCGAAGCGGAGATTCCCGTGCGCCTGGCGGGCCTGGACCTGCAACCCGATCCCGATGGCCGTTACCGGGTCAACGAATGCTATTGCTTCGACAGTACCTGGCAGCCCGCGCTGCGCGCGCTGGTGCAGGCCAGCGACGTGGTGTTGATGGACCTGCGCGGCTTCACGCCGGAAAACCAGGGCTGCCGCTTCGAACTGCGCGTGCTCGCCGCGGCTTCCCACCTGCGCCGAGTGCTGCTCCTGCACGATGGCCAGACCGCCGGCGCGGCGGCGGCGGCCGAATTCGCCGCTGCGCCGGCCGATCGTTTCGTCTGGCTGGAGGCCGGCCGTTTGAACAGCCGCAAGACCGGCGAGGTGCTGGCGGCCCTATTCGGCGCCGCTCCGCCGCCACTCAGCCACCACTCAGCGCCTGCACGATGATCAATTCGCCGCTCGCGGGCAGCGGCTGCGCGAGGTCGCGTAGCTGCTCGCCGTTGAGGAAGAAGCGGATGTGCCGTCGTATTTCCTGCTGCTCGTCGATCATGCGGAAGCGAATCCCCGGGTAGCGGCGCTCGAGGTCGGCGAGCACGGCGGCCAGCGTCGCACCGCCGGCCTCGACCTCGCCGTGTCCGGTGTACGAGCGCAATGCGCTGGGGATCAAGACTTTCACGGGTGCTCGGCCCTACGCCAGGAGTGCGCTTTCGACGGCGTAGATTTCCGGCAGGTGGCGGGCGATGCATTGCCAGTGCAGTCCTTCGTCGCGGCTCATCCACAGCTCGCCGCTGGTGGTCCCGAAGTAGAGGCCCACCGGGTCGAGGCCGTCGGCGCTCATCGCCTGGCGCTTGACGGTCCACCACGCCTGGCTGCTCGGCAGGCCGGCATCGAGACGTCGCCAGCTCTGGCCACCGTCGCGTGTCGCATAGACCGCCGGCTTGCCGTCCGGACTGGTGCGCGGCCAGACCGAGGTGCCGTCCATCGGGAAGACCCAGGCGGTGTCGGCATCGCGCGGGTGTACGACGAGCGGAAAGCCGACGTCGCCGACCTCTGCCGGCAGGTTCCTGCCAATGTCCAGCCATTGCTCGGACGGTCGGTCGAGGCGGAAGACGCCGCAGTGGTTCTGCTGATAGAGGCGGTCCGGCTGGCTCGGGCAAAGGCGGACGCAATGCGGGTCGTGGAAAGTCGGGTCGGCGCGATCGAAGCCTTCGACGACCTTGAGCTGGTCGAGCAGCGGCTTGAAACTGAGGCCTCCGTCGACGCTCTCGTGCACGCCGCCACCCGACATCGCCAGGTAGAGGTGCGCGGCGTCGCGCGGGTCGACGATGATCGAGTGCAGCTTTGGCCCGTCGGGAGTGCCGTCCTGTACGCTACCCATCCACCGCCGGTATTGCGGGTCGTCGTTGATGCACGAGAACGGCGCCCAGCTGACGCCGCCGTCCCGTGAACGGAACAGTCCCTGCGGCGAGGTGCCGGCGTACCAGACCTCGGGCTGGTCAGGATTTCCCGGCGTCAGCCAGAAAGTGTGATCGACCGTGCGCCCGGGAAGCCCTTCACCATCCTTCGCTGCGGAAGCGAAAGCTGGCGGGTGCCTCGCTTCGCTCCAGCTGCGCCCGAGGTCGGTCGAGCGGAAGATCGTCGGACCGAGGTGGCCGGTCTTGGCCGCCGCGAGCAGCGTCCTCCCGTCGCGCGGGTCGAGCACCAGGTGGCTGATGATGTGGCCGAGGAAATGCGGGCCGTCGACTCGCCAGCGTTCGCGGGCGGCGTCGGAGTGATAGAGCCAGGCGCCCTTGCGCGTGGCGACGAGCAGGACCACCGCGCGCTCGCCGGGCGCAGAGGCGGCCGGCTCGTCGGCGGGAGTTGAGAGGGCGGTGTTGTCATGGGTCATTGGCGATCACTCCTGGTTGGCTGTTGCGGCCGGCGGCCGCCATTCGTTCAGCGCGAGAACGCCGTCTGCGAGGTGGACTCACGGCTCGAAAACCCCGCTGGCAGCGGCTCTGCCGAGAGCAGCGCGGCGACGATTGCCTGGCGACTGCGCGCGTTCTGGAAGTACGAAAAATGGTCAACTTCCTGGCCACGGTCGACAAACTCCGCGCCGCTCGCCGCGCGCCGCACGCCGCCGCGCGCCGACTCGAGGCTGACGATGCGGTCGTTGTCGGCATGGCCGAAAGCCACCGCCGTCGTCGCCGCGCCGACCAGGCGAGAGAGCAGTCCGCCGGCCTCGGTGACGCCGCCGATGACCGTCAGCGGCGCCGCGCTGACCACGTCCGGGCGGTTGAGCATCTGGACCAGTGGAGAACCCGGGTCCTGGACCGCGAAACCGGGGGTCACTTCCGGATCCTGCAGGGCCTGGAACACCGACGACAGGGCGCTGCCGGCCAGGCCGGCCAGCGGACTGAGCAGGCTCATCACCCCGCGCATGGCCGCCAAGGCCTGCGCCGGCGTTTCACTGAAAATGCGCGTGCCGCGAGCCGGACAGGCGACGCGCACGAAACGCTCGACGCGGAAGCGTTTGTCGGCGAATACGCTCGACAACTGCTCGAGCATGGCGCGCTCGGCGGCGCCGACGGTCCCTCCCTGGAACAGCGCGAGGTCGCGCTCGTCGAACGCCGGCTGGCCGTCGACGCGCAGCCCGCGCGCAAACAACTCGCCAATCAGGCCGCCGGCGCTGTGGGTCAGGAAATGCAGGGTGGCGCCTGCAGGGAGCGCCAGCGCGAGTTGCAGCGCGTTGTGGATCGGGCTGTGGCTGACGGCGTGGTGCTCGAAGGCATACACGCGTTCGCCGTAGGACCGCAACAGCGCCCGGCGTTGCACGTCCGCGGGCGGTTGCCACAAGGCGCCGAAGGTCGCCTCGCTATTCGTCGCCAGGCTGTGCACCAGGATCAGCAAGGGTGCCGACCCGCGTGGCGTGAGGAAAGCGCGCAGCGCGAAATCGCCGTGCAGCGATACCTCGAACAGCCCGGGTCGGGGTACGTCCTTTTCCAGCTGCCGGCACAAGCGCGTACGGAAACCGGTGGCCAGCGAATCGAGCACCCCGGCGTCGCCGGCGCGCGCCGCCGCAGACCCTGGCGTTTCGCCGGCATCGACCGCTCCCGGCAGGCGAAAGGCGGCGATGTGCTCGACGATGCGGCGCAGGCTGTGGTCGTCGAGCGCCTCCGGGCCGGGCAGGGTGACCACCTCATCAGGCTGCATGCCCGCCACGTCATCCCGAACGCCTGTGTCGGCGGGCACGACGAGCAGCAGCGCCCTGCCGAGGCGGCGCGCGAGCGCGAGTTGGGCGTTCAGCGCTTCCAACTTGCTGCGGCGCCAGACTCCGACCACGATCAACAGTTCACAGCGGCCGATGGCCTCGCGCAGCCCATCCATTGCATCCACCGCATACTCCGCGAGCACGGCAGACGATGCCCGTGGCCGACCCTCGGTCGTGTCCTCGACCTGCGGCAGGACCCGCCACGGTCCGAGCTGCTTCACCAGATGCGCGTGGAGCTCTGCAGCGACCGCGGGCAGGCGCGCGTCGGCGACGATCACGCAGGCTCGCCAACGCCCGGCGGCGAGTGATGCGGCGGCGGCGAGCGCAGCAGCGACGGGTACCGCCAGAAGCTCGCCGTCCAGGCGCGGCAATGCTTTCTTGCTCATCGCAGGTGCGCGGCTCGCCGGGAAGAGCAGTGCCCAGTGGTCGACCGCGCCCGCCGGCATCACCAGTCCGCCCTGGCTGCGCAAGCGCGATTCGACGGAATCCCGAGAACGCTGGTCGACCTCCTCCGAGTAGAATTTTCCGTGCACCGCGCGCAGCGCGCTGTACTCGAAGCGGCCCGGATGCGGCCAGCTGATGGCGGGCTGCAAGTCCGGGGCCTTGCCCGGCAGCGATGGATCGAGCAGGCGCGCGCTGGCGTCGAGGGCGACCCAGGGCAGCTTGTCGACGCCCACGCTGTAGCGGTCCAGGCGCAAAACCGTAGCGCCGACACGCACGTCTTTCTCGCTGAAGTCGATGCGCCCGACGCGCAGCGCGCGAGTGCTGCGGCCTTGGCCATCAAGCAGGTCAAGCGCTTCGCCGTCAGGCCCGTCGTCGGGCCAGGCGATCGCCAGGTCGTGCGCGACGAGAGCCACGTTGGGCGCCGGGCGCGCCTCGCCGCTGGACTTTTCTGCGCGCGCGGAGAGCGCCAGCACGCTGCGGGAAAGTGCCTGCTCGACGGAACCGGCGACGCGCAAGGCGTACTCGTCACCGGCCAGCGTGCGCAGCACAACGCCGTTGCTGCTCTGCAGCGCGGCGGCGTCGAGGGGTACGGACGGGGCACCAGCGGCGGCAGCGAAGGCCACAGCACGAACCGTGCCCGATGGGTCGACCAGCTGCAGCCATAGTGGCGTGGTGTCCGGCAGGCGCAGGCGATGGCGGGCGTTGCTGGCCACCGTCGCTTCATGAAAGGCGAGCTCGAAGCTGCCGTCGTCGCCGTGCTTCAGCTCGATGGCCAGTTCGCGTGCCGGGCGCTTGCGGGCGCGCAGCAACCAGCCGATATCGATCGGAAAGGCGGGCGCGCTGGTCTCGCCCGGCGGCAGCATCCAGCTCGCGCCTTGCAGACGCGCGGCGCTGGCGAAGGCCAGCTGCCGTGCAGCGTCGGTGCCACGCAGCGCCGACGAGAAACGTCCCCAGGCGTGTGCCGCCCAGATCGCGACATCGTCGGCTGCCGCGTCGCTGCCGGCGAGTGCCTTCAGCGCCGGGCGCAAGGCAAGCTCTACCGCGTGTTCAGCGAGCGGCTGCCCCGGCGCCTGTTCGAGCTCGATACGCAGCAGTTGCTCCTCGAGACGCAGGGTCGCCGGGTAGTGCGCGTGCGCAGCCTCGACCAGCGCGACTGCCGCGCCGAGCACGGCCGGCCCCTGCTCGCGCAGACCGGCGCGCAGCTCGGGCAGCAACGCGCTCTCGAGAACGATGCCGTCGGCGCCGCGTGACGCCACCAGCGGACCGAACCACAGCGCCGCCTCCAGCTCGGCGCCGTAGCGCGGCAGGAAGCGGCGCCGCGCGGCGCGCAACAACCACGGGTCAATGCGCACCGCCGGGCTGAGTACGCGGGCAAGGGCGAGCAGCGCCTGGTCGTCGAGCGGCAGCTCCGGCGAGCGGTCAGCCGGCGCGCCACTGCGCAGGCGGGCGGCGTCGCGCACGGTGGTCCGTTCGTTCCACGGCAGGGAGGCCAGTTCGCGAATGGCAGTGGCCACTCGCGCCGTCGGCGGCAGCGGCAGCAGGGCGACGGCGACGCGTTGCTGGCGTGCAAACTGGCGCGCCTGGCGCCGCCAGTCGGCCGCCGCCGGCGGCGGCACACCGAGCGGACGGTAGCCGGCGCCGAAATCGGTCAGCAGCAGCGCCGCTGCTCGCGAGTCTGGCCGCTCGCCGCCGGGTGCGCTGCTGCCGCGGCGGCGGGGGCGGATCTCCTGCGGCGAACCCTTGCAGCGGCGCAGCACGACGCGATCGGATGGAAACAGCGTGCGCAGATAGGTGACCAATGCCTGCTGGTCGGCGTGGAAAGGCTCGAGCCAGGGCGCCCGATCAAGCCAGACTTCCACGCCGTAGCGCAGCGTACGGCGCGGCCGGCGCGGGAGGCCGCACAGCGGCAGGCCGTGGCTCAGGGTGTGTACGACGCGATCGAGGTCGAGCCCGCCGTCGGCGACGTCCACGCCGAGCGCGGTGGCGAGGATGGCGCGACGCTGCAGCGTCGGCAGCAGTGGATCGGGCGCGCGTGGCGGCGGACTGGCTTCGCTGCGCAAGGCCTCGGTCGACCCGAGCCAGGCGGGACCCCCGGTGTCGCTCTCGGTTGTTTCCCCGGCGGCGTCGGCGATCGGCTCGAATTCGCTGAAGACGGGCCACAGCGCCGCTTTGCCCGCTGCCGCCGTCGGTGGCGCGGGTGGCGTCTGATCGGCGTCGGCTGGGGCAGCGTCGGCGCCAATGTCGATGTCCGCCACCGGTGTGGCCATCGAGCGGCGGCCGGCGAGCGCGGTCGGCAGGCGAGCGTCGACGTCAAGCTGGGCGCAGATCTCGCGCAGGGCCTCGTCGTCGGGGGCGAGATCCGCGCTCGCCCGCAGCAGGTCGGCCAGCCAGATGGCGCTTGAACGTGCCATGCGCGCGTCGTCGTTGCGCTGCGTCAGCGGCCGCCCGGCGCCGAGTCGAGGGCCATCGCCTTGTCGAAGACGCAGTGCTCGACCTCCCGCCACTCCGCGCTGTCGACGGTCAGGCCGAGGTCGGCGAAGGCGTGCAGCGCGTCGAGGTATTCGGCGGTGCCCGGCATTCGCTGTCCCGCCGCTCGCGCGCGATCGCGCGCCGCGATCAGGCGCTCGGCGACGTCGTGGTGGTGCTGCGGGTTGCCTTCCGGCAGCCAGCGCATGGCCACCTCCTCGAACCAGGCGGCATCGGCCTCGGGGAAGCGGTAGGTGACGCAGCGGCGGAGAAACGCGCCGGGCAGTTCGCGCTCGCCGTTGGTGGTCAGGACGACGAGCGTCTTCTCGCGCGTCGCCCTGATCGGCACGTTCTTGACGCTGAAGCTGCGCGTGTCGAGTATCTCGAGCAAATCATTGGGAACGTCGGGTTCGGCCTTGTCGATTTCGTCGAGCAGGATCAGCGCATGATTGTGCTCGCCCGCTTCGCCGGGGTCGCCAAGCCTGTGCTTGAGCGGCATCCGCGCCCAGCCGCGCAGCGCCGCGGTGTCCGGCGCCAGCGCCCACCACAGCGGGCCGGGTTCCACGTAACAGTGATCAGGCAGTACATTGCGGTTGCGCACGTAGGCGTCGTTGAGTCGGCGCAGGGCGTCGTACTCCCAGAGCAGGTCGGAGGCCTGGGTGCGTGAACTGACCGTCTGCTGGTAGTACCACCAGCCGAGGACCTTGGCCACATTGCGCGCCAGCGAGGTCTTGCCGCAGCCCGGCTCGCCGGCAAGCAGCAGCGGTCGCTTTGCCGCCAGCGCCACGTTGATGGCCAGGGTCAGGCGCGGGTCGTAGACGTAGAGCGAGAGCCGACCGCGCGCATCGGCGAAGCGGCAGGAAACACGGTCGCCGGCGAGGGGTTCCCCCTTGCTGGCCGGATCGAAATGCTTGCGTGTGAATTGCATCGGGGTCTCCAGTGAGCCAGGGTCGGGGTCAGGCGATCAGCCTTGTCGCCCGGGTGAGTTCAGCGCTGCGCCGCAGTTCGTCGCTGTGCTCGAGGGCGGGCTCGACGCAGCGAGCGACGCTCCATTCGCTCGCCAGGACATTCGCGTCGGCGACGCTGACGACGAAGACCAGCATCGGGAAAGCCTTTGCCAGTTCCAGCGCCAGTGCGGGAACGACCAGGCCAGGCAGGAGCACGAAGATGCGTGGCGGCAGCGCTGCGTCGCTTGCTTGCGCGCTGCGTTCGGCCTCGTCCTCTTCGAGCAGCGCAAAGAGATCTTCGTCGCTCAGGTCTCCCTCATCGTAGCCGAGAACGTCCTTGAGCTTGCGTACCAGCTGCGCCTCGAGTTCGACCCGGTTTTCGTTGCCACCGCACAGTGGAACGATTTCGGGAACGATGGCGTAGGGACGGTAGACCCGTTCCAGGTGGCGCAGGGGCAGGAAGTCGGGCTTGCTCGCCCGCATGGCGATCAAGCGCGGTGGTGCGGCTGCGCAGGCGGTGGGAAAGAAGGCCGCGGCAGCGGGCACCACCCAATACGAGGACAACATCGTCAACAGGCGCTGCAGGAGGTCCTTGTCGCCGACTGACTGCAGCGCAGCGAGCAAATCGCGCAGTTCGCCATAACCGCCCAGGTCGCCGCGACAGAGTCGTCGCGCGATCAGGTCCACCAGCGTGTCGTTGCCGCCGACGATCGCCGTCCATTCGGCGTCGCGGATCGCCAGATGGTCGGAAACGTCGGCCAGCGTGTGGGGTTTGTCGACCAGGTCGCGCAGAATGTCACCGAGAACGCCGCTCAGCCGGTCGAACAGCGTCTGGCGACGGGCGTCGATCATCGCCTGCAGGGCCGGACGGATCTTTGCCGCGATCGTCGCCGCGTCGTCGGAGCGCACGCCCTGGATCTCGTCGAGCGCCAGCGGCTCGAATAGTTTCCAGCGCGCGGGGTAAGCCGCCTTGACCGCAGGTGGCACGACGACGAAGACGCGAAATCCGGGCTCGAGCGCCTGGCGTGCGCGCAGGACGGTCGCCTCCTGAAGCACCCAGTTGGACTGTACGGCTTCGTCGGTGAGCAGGATCAAGGCCGCGTGACAGCGCGCCATCCACTGGAAGAGCTGCGGTCGCCAGGCGTCGCCCTGTTCGAGATGGAGCAGGTCGAGTACCGACTTGAACTCGCCGCCGACGTCAACCAAATGCGCGACGTCCTCGGCGAGCTGGCTGTCTCGCGACGAGTGGCTGACGAAGAGGACCAGACTCACGTGCGCGCGCCGAGGTGGCTTGCGTGCGCTTCCTGGCGCGCGGGGATGTGGCGAGTGCCGCCGTGGCGAGGGCGCGGCCGGCGGCGTTCGCGGCCGGTCGCCGGAGGTCGGGGGAAGTGGTCGATCGCGTCGAACAAAGCGAACCAAGCGAACATAGGGGGCCGTCTTTCGCCCAAGCTGCGGCAGGTCGTGGGTATTCTGGACGCGTGTGGCGCTTTATTTCAAGCCTGCCGCCGACCTGACTTAAGCGGTCGGCAGGAATTTCAGCGCTGCCGTCGCGAGTATAGGAGTGCCCGGCAAATGCCGTCAATCGCCTGCCGGCGCCTGCCAGCCTTCTTGCCCTCTGCATGCGATGTGCGGTGATTGGCCCGCGCGTCCTGCTCCGCCCAGTGCTCGGTCTTCAGCTGCGCAGCAGCGCTCTGGCGAGCATGTAGACGCCGAGGGCGGACAGGCCGACAAAGAACCAGCGGCGAAACGCCTCGGGTTCGAGCCGATCCCTGACGCGTTGGCCGATGACCATGCCGAGCAGCGCCGGCCCAATGGCCAGCAGCGAGGTGCCGGCAGTGACCCACTGGTATTTGCCCGTTAGCGCAAGCGCCGCAGCCAGCGCCAGGGTGGAGACGGAGAAGAATAGCCCGAGCGCCTGCACCAGCTCGTCCTTGGCGAGTCCCAGCGCGCTGAGATACGGCACGGCAGGGATGGCGAACAGACCCGTGGCCCCGGCGATCAGACCGGTCATCAGGCCGACGAGTGGAGACAGCCAGCGTTCGGCATTCGCCGGCACGGAAAAGCGGCGCGCGGCGAGAGCAAAGACACCGTATAACGCGAGAAGCGCACCGAGCGCGCCACTGGCCAGGGAAGCCGAACTCCCGGTCAGCACGTCGATGCTCAGCAAGGTGCCGATGACGGCCGTGAGCAGCATGCTGGCCAGACGGCGGACGAGCGTCGTGAACTTGGCACCGGCAAAGCTCTGCCAGACGTTGGTGACCAGCGAGGGAGCGATCAACAGCGCGGCGGCGGAAGCTGGCGCCATGACCAGGCTGAGCAAGCCAATGGCGACCGTCGGCAGCCCCATGCCGACAACGCCCTTGACGAATCCGGCGGCGACGAAAGTGAGGGCGATGAGGGCGGTGATGGCAAGCGGGTCGCTCATGGTCTCCTGGCAGCGGCTTGTCGAGGCGCCACTGTACCCCAGCAAGCCCTCGCCAGATAGCCGCCGCTGCCGTCGCTGCACCATGCGCCGCGGCCCCGCCCGCCGCCATCCATTGGTAGAATTGCGGCCGGCAGCGCTGCGCGATGAAATCCGTGAACAGGCGCATCTGCACGGCCTGGGCCGCCGCGCCTCCGGCCGTGCTGCCGTCCCGCCGTCACCACGCCACTGCGCCAGACTTCCTGGTCGCCAACAAGGCCAGAATATGCCCACGCCAGCACCGCCACCCGCAGCCATTCCAGCAAGCACTCCCGCAGGCACCGCTAGCGAGACAACCGCCGTAGCTGCCGGGGCTGCCGAGGCTGCCAGCGTCGGCGAGGACCTGCTCAGCACGGGCAGCTTCTTCCGCGCCCTGTGGCTGGGTCCGCGCGCATGGGGGCGGTGGTGGCGGACGCTGGTGCGCGAGATCGACCACCGGGGGATTCTCGAGCAGGTCGAGCAGGACGCCAATTTCTCGTTCAATTTCTGCTTCATGATTGTCGTTGCCGGTGGCATTGCGACCATCGGCCTGCTGCTCAACTCGCCGGCGGTGATCATCGGCGCGATGCTCATCTCGCCGCTGATGGGCCCGATCGTCGGCAGCGGCATGGCCATCGCCACTCTCGACTTCGAACTGGCGCGAAAAAGCCTGCGTACCCTGGCCCTGGGTACTGCAGCAGCGGTCGCTTTCACTTCGCTGATCGTGCTGCTGTCGCCAGTCAAGGAACTGACGCCGGAGTTGCTGGCGCGTACCCGCCCGAATCTTTTCGACCTGGTGGTGGCCATCCTCTCGGGCGCCGCGGGCGGCTACGCCCTGATCCGCGGTCGCGGTGGCGCTATCGTCGGGGTGGCCATTGCCACCGCCTTGATGCCACCGCTGGCGACCATCGGCTACGGCCTGGTCACCGAACGCTGGCCGGTGGCGCGCGGCGCGCTGCTGCTCTTCTTCACCAACATGGCGGCGATCAGCCTTTCGGTGGCCGCGGTTGCGGAGTGGTATGGCTTCGGCCGCGGTGGCTTGCGCAAGCGCTTCGCCCGCCAGGCGGCAATTTCGCTGCTCGTGCTGGTTCCCCTTGGCGTGCCGCTGTTCATTTCCCTGAAAGCGATTGCTTTCGAGAGCTTTGCGCAGATTCGCATTCGCAACATTCTTGAGGCCGGCGCGGCGTCGCTGCCGGCCGGCCAGCTTGGCGCGGTGGAGGTGCTGTTCATGGACGGTAAGCCACCGCGGGTGCGGGCCATGGTCTTGAGCGCAGAACCGGACAGAGAGCTTTCGGCGCGGCTCGACGAGGAGATCGAACGGCAACTTCGCCAGCCCGTCGACCTGCAGCTGACGCAGCTGCGCACTTCTGAAAAGGTATCGCCGCAGGTGCTTGCCCTCGCTCTTCCCGAGCGCCCGCTCAGGGTCGGCAGCAGCGTCGCCGACAGCTTGCGCAGTGCCTTTCCCTTGCCGCTGGTCGCTTTCGAAGCTGATCCCGCGCTGCGCAGCGCGACACTCGTCCCGGAGGCGCAAGCGGGAATCGATCTCGCCGCCTGGCGGGCAATGGAAAGTGATCTTGGCAAGCGTCATCCGGAGTGGAGCATTCGCCTGCTGCCGCCGCCGCAGGCACTGCCGCCGATCTATTTCGAACCCGGCAGCAAGGACCTCGATGGCGCCGCTCGGGCGCGCGTCGAGACCATCGTCTGGGCGGCGCAACGCTGGAACATCGATCGCGTCGAAGTCGTCGGGCACGCCAGCAGCGATCGTGGCGGGCCGCCGCGCCTCGCCGGCGTGCGCGCCGAACGCGTTGCCGAGGCATTGCGCGCCGGCGGGCTCACGGTCGGGTCGGTGGCTCGTTTTCCGTTACCAAATCAGTTGGCCGCCGAACGAGAACTGGGTGAAGCCGCGTTTCGAGCGGTCTCGGTGCTGCTGCCGGTCTCCACCAACCAAGCACGCAAGGAGTAATCATGGACGCTAGTTTTCTTGGCCAGCTACTTGACTGGAGCACTCGCCCCTGGTTTCGCCTGGGCAATACCGACATCACTCTGCTACGCGTCGTCGGTCTGGTGGTCATCCTGTTTTTTTTCTGGTGGTTTGCCTCGCTGCTCGAACGTGCGCTGCGGCAGATGGCGCGTGTCGGCAAGCTGGTCAAGCTCTCCGAGTCGGCGGTTTACGCGCTGACGCGCATCGTTCGCTATCTGGTATGGATTCTGGGCAGTATCGTCGGTCTGGCCTACCTCGGCTTCGATATGGCCAGTCTGGCGATCGTTGGCGGCGCGATGGGCGTCGGTATCGGTTTCGGCTTGCAGAACATCTTCAGCAACCTGGTTTCGGGGATCCTGATCCTGGTCGAGAAGACGCTCAAGCTCGGCGACTTTGTCGACCTGCAGTCAGGCGTCGTCGGCAAGGTGACCGAGATCGGTCTGCGCTACACGCGCGTGACGACCAACGATAATGTCGACGTGATCGTCCCCAACTCGGAGTTCATCAACGGGCGGGTGACCAACTGGACGCTCGACGACCACCTGCGCCGCATCCATGTGCCTTTCGGCGTTGCTTACGGCTCGGACAAGGAGCAGGTGCGCGCGGCGGTGATCGCTGCCGCGCGCGAGGTGGTCGGGACCATCGATTTACCGGGGCGTGGGCCGGACGTGTGGCTGGTGAACTTCGGCGACAGCAGTCTGGACTTTGAACTGGTGGTCTGGGTCAGCCATGACCTGGCGATGTCACCGGGTCGCACGCATGCGCGCTACCTGTGGGAGATCGAAACCGCGCTTGGCAGGGCCGGCATCGAGATTCCTTTCCCGCAACGCGACCTGCATGTGCGCTCGGGGCGGTTGACGGTCGATCTGGCCGGCAGCACGCCGGCGGCGTCGCAGCTTGGCGCGGCCGACCGGGAATAGCGGGAACAGCGGGAACAGGCGCGACGGGACGCGCCCGGCGTCGCACTGCGTGCTCAAGCCTGGCGGACGAGCGCGCCGCTGTGCCGCCGGCTTACTTCCACATCGCCCGCATCCGCGCCGCCAGGTCCAGCGCCTGCTGCTTCGCCGCCGGGTTGGCGACTGGCGTTTCTGCCGGCGGCGGCCACGAGCGCTGCTCGAAGTAAGGCAGCAGGGCGTTGCTGATGAAGCGCGTGCGGCTGGCGTAGAGGTGGCGGTCACCGAAACCTGCTTGATGGGTGACGTAGAAGCGCTGCGGAACGATGATTTCCAGCTGCTCCCTGGCGCGGGTCATGGCCACGTAGAGCAGGCGTCGCTCCTCCTCGATTTCGGCCGCCGAGCCGGTGGCCATGTCCGACGGAATGCAGCCATCGACGGCGTTGAGAACACTGACCGCGGTCCATTCCTGCCCCTTCGCCGAGTGAATCGTCGACAGGATCAGGTAGTCCTCATCGAGCAGCGGCGGGCCGGCCTGGTCGCTGGTGGCGTCCGGCGGGTCGAGCGTCAGTTCGGTGAGAAAGCTTTCGGCGCTGGCGTAGGTGCTGGCGATGCGGCCGAGCTGGTCGACGTCGGCCTGGCGCATCTGCGCGTCGCCGTGCAGGCGGTCGATCTGCGTCTCGTACCAGCGGCAGATGCGGTCGAAGGCGGCTGGCCAGACCGCGCCCGCGGCTCCACAGTCTTCGATCAGCGCGGCAAATTCAAGCCACGTCGCGCGGGCGCCTTCGGGAACCGGCTGTTCGCCGAGCAGGGCGCGGGCCGGAGCGGCTGCAAAGATATTGCGCAGCACCCGGCTGGCGGTCTTCTGGCCGATACCGGAGACCAGTTGCAGGGCCCGGAAACCGGCGATCCGGTCGCGCGGGTTCTGCGCCCAGCGCAGCACCGCCAGGACGTCCTTGACGTGTGCCGCTTCAAGAAACTTGAGGCCGCCGAACTTGACGAAAGGGATGTTGCGCCGGGTCAGTTCGAGCTCCAGGCGAACGCTGTGCTGCGCGGTTCGGAAGAGGACCGCCTGGGCCTTCAGTTTGACGCCCGCCTCGCGCCGGGCGAGCACCTGTTCGACGACATAGTTGGCCTGATCGGCGTCGTCGCGCAGCGACACCAGCGTCGGCTTCTGCGCTGACGGGCGCTCGCTCCACAGGTCCTTGCTGAAGCGCTCGGCGGCGAGCGCGATGACCTGGTTGGCGGCGGCGAGGATCGGCTGCGTCGAGCGGTAGTTGCGCTCGAGCGTCACCCGCTGCGCCGGCGGGTCGAAGTGCGCCGGGAAATCGAGGATGTTGCGCACCGTCGCGCCGCGAAACGCGTAGATCGACTGCGCGTCGTCGCCGACGACGGTGAGGCCGCGGCCATCGGGTTTCATGGCCAGCAGAATCGCCGCCTGCAGGCGGTTGGTGTCCTGATACTCGTCGACCAGCACGTGCCCGAAGCGCTCGCCGAGCTCGCCGCCGAGGGCCGGGTCGCTGACCATCTGTGCCCAGTAGAGGAGCAGGTCGTCGTAGTCGAGCACCTGCTGCGCCTGCTTGGCTTCGACGTAGGCAAGAAAGAGTCGCTTCAGGTCGCTCTCCCATTCGGCACACCAGGGAAAGCTCGTCTGCAGCACCTCGCGCAGCGGCGACTGGGTATTGACCGTCGCCGAGTAGATGGCCAGGCAGGTTGCCTTGAGGGGAAAGCGCTTGCTCTTCACCGAGAAACCGAGCTCGTGGCGCACCAGGTTGATCAGGTCGCCCGAGTCCTGGCGGTCGTGGATGGTGAAGGTCGGGTCGAGGCCGATGCGTCCTGCATACTCGCGCAGCAGGCGTGCGCCGACGCCGTGAAAGGTGCCCGACCAGCTCAGTGACGGCGCTGCGTTGCGCGCGCCGGCCGCCGCGCGGCGCGTCAGAAGGCGCTCGACGCGGCGGCTCATTTCGCTCGCCGCTCGCCGCGAGAACGTCAGCAGCAGGATTCGCCCGGGGTCGGCGCCGTGTGCGACGAGCTGTGCGACGCGCTGCGCCAGCGTTGCCGTCTTGCCCGATCCCGCACCGGCGATGACCAGCAGCGGCCGATGCGCAGCAACGCCGGCGGCAGCGCGCAAGCCGCCGATGCCAAAGGTCGCTGCCTGGCGCTGCGCGTCGTTGAGCTGTGCCAGCGGGTCGGCAGCGCGCGCAGCTTCCGCCTTCGGTGCGGCTGCTCTATCGGGCTGAGCGGGTTCAACGGCTTGCGGCGCACGCACCGGCAGCTCCTTGCTTACTGTGATTATCGACAGTATATCCGAGTCGCCTGCTTCGCCACGTCACGGCAGCGATCAGCCGCCGAGCAGTTTCAGATCGAAAGCGCGCTCGATCAGCCAGATCAGGGCGATGGCCAGCGTCGCCAGCGAACCGCCAATGAACACGCCGCGGCGATAAAAGCGGGTGTCGCGCAGCGCGAAGGCCAGCGGCAGGAAGACGGCGACGATGGCCAGCTGGCCCACCTCGACGCCGAGGTTGAAGCCGAGCAGGGAGAGCACCAGCGCCTGTTGCGGCAGGCCCAGCTCGGCGAGCACGCTGGCGAAACCGAAGCCGTGGATCAGGCCGAAAGCGAAGGCGACCAGCCAGCGCCGGCCCTCGACCAGCGGTTTGAGATTGTTGGCCGCGGCGAGCACCACCGAGGCGGCGATTGCCGATTCGACCAGCCGCGACGGCAGCTCGATCAGGCCGAGCGCCGCCAGCGAGAGGGTGATCGAGTGGGCGGCGGTGAACGCCGTGACTACCCACAGGACCTCGTGCAGCGCGTCACGGAAACGCGCCACGCCGTGCCAGCCTCCCTTCTCGTGCACCAGCACGGCGGGGAGCAGGAGGGCGAGCAGGAAGAGGATGTGATCGAAGCCGATCCAGATGTGCCAGATGCCTTCGACCAGATACTGGCCGAACTGCGCCAGGCGCGAGCTCTGGCCGGCGACAAAGTGCTGTTCGGCGCGCTCCGGGGCGAGGACGGCGGAATGCGACGTGCCGTCGAGTGTCAAGTGCAGCAGGCCACGGTGCAGGGCGTCGAGCTCGAAGAGCAGGCGGTAGCTGACGCTCAGCTCCGCGTCGGCGCGCGGGCACGCGCCAGTCAGCTGCAGCACCGCGTAGGCGCCGTCGGTGTGCGTGTCGACGAGATGGTCGGCGACCCGTATCCGGCAGGCGCCACCGCGCTGCAGACCAAGGCGGCCGAGCGCCCAGGCGTCGATGTCGGCGTGGCGCGCGCGCAGCTCGCCCCAGGTGATCTCGCCGTTGCCGTCGACATCGAGTCCGAGTGCGAAGTCGATGTCGCGCAGGGCGATGTCCCATTGTCCGCTGACTTCGCTGCCGTTGACCTCGAGGATCAGGTAGCTGTCGCTGGCCTTGTGCGCGAGCGCCGGCGGCGCGAGGCAGAGCAGCGAGGAGAGCAGGCACAGCATGGCGAAAAGACCACGGCGGCAAGTGATCGAAGGCGGCAATCTCATCGCTGCGCCGACGCCGGTGGCTTGCCTTGTACGCTTGCCAGCGCGGACCTCTGGCCCAGATCGCGCAGCCGCCGATCCTCGAAGCCGCTGTTGTGCAACCAGTCGCGCGCCGGCTGTGCAGCGATCGGGTCGCCGGCAGCAATCGCCGCTTCGAGCAGGACGCGCGCGTCGCGCGGTTCGCGCTGGACGGCGTAGTTTTCTGCAGCCAGGCGCAGGGCGCGTGCGGGATCATGGCGCAGATGCAGGGCGAAGCGCGCCTCTTCGGCGCGGTGTGTCGTATCGCCGCGCTGCCGGGCAGCCGCGAAGCGATCGTCGAGCGTTTGCGCCAGCCTTGCGGCCTCGGGCGCGTTTGCCAGCGCTGCGGCTTCGGCGAGGCGCAACAGCAGGGTGTCCGACGATTCCCAGGTGGCCAGTTCGCGGAGTACGTCGGCCGGCCGGCCGCTGTCGAGCAGGAAATCGCTCCACGCGGCGAGCAGGTAGCCGTCGTCGCGGCCGATACGCAAGGCTTCGCGATAGTGCCGTTCGGCAACGTCCGGCTGGCCGCGCCAGGCGGCGACTTCGCCCATGCGCGTAAGCAGCCAGAGGCGATTGTCGGGGTCATGGCTGCTCGTCAGCGCCTGCTGCAAGGCGTGGTAGCCGGCTGCGAGCTGTCCGCCGTAGGCCTGGGCGAGGCCGCTACAACTTCCGTAGAGAACGCCTTTGCCCAGCGCCAGCAGGGCCCTGCATTCCTGTTGCGCGGCGGGGTAGTTCGCCTGGACGAGAAAGATCGCCGCCCGCCAGGCGTGCGCCTGCGCGAGTTGCGGATCGAGCGCCAGGGCCGCTGCGAAATCGTCCAGCGCGGCCTGGAAGTCGTGCCGATACTGGCGCAGCATCCCGCGTATGGAAAGCAGCTCTGCCGGCAGCGGTTCCGGGAAGCGGGCAAGCACGGCTTCGGCATAGCCGACGTAGCGCGGATCGCCGCGGGCCATGGCCAAGTCGAAATAGTGCTGGGCGAGCCGTCCGGCAGGCCGTGGGTCGTTCTCGGCGGCAGCCATGGCCGCGCGCAAGGCGAGCAGTTCGCGGGCACCGGCGTCGCCGGCACGCGTCGGCAGGCGTTCGAGCACTTCGGAATCGTCACTCGGCTTGCGCGGCGCGGCGTTCGCGGACAGCGTCAGACCGGTCGCCAGCGCCACCAGCAACAGGCTCAGGATTCGCAAGTGCGTGAAGCAGGTCAACTTGAACACAGCCATTCGCGTTAGTATTTCCGTGCGTGCCAGATCGGCCGTCACATTTTCCAACAAATCGCGAGGAGTTTCCTATGAGCAAACTACTTTCCCTACTGATTGCAGCGACCTTCGCCACGGTTTCGGCTGGCGCCTTCGCCATGTCGCATGGCGGCGCTCCCAAAGACGAGAAGAAGATGGAAGAGAAGAAAGCCGACACCAAGGACATGAAGGCGGACGAGAAGAAGATGGACGAGAAGAAGATGGACGAGAAGAAAGACATGAAGGGCGAGAAGAAGACGACGTACTGATCGCAGGGCCTCACCAAAAAAGCGGGCGTCGGCCCGCTTTTTTGTTTCCCTTGCCGGGAGGGAGGATTCCCCGCGCCTCGTTTGAGCTCCTTAACGCATGCCGCCGCGCATGCCGGTGATCACTTCGATTTCCTCGACGATCTCTTCCTGCCGTAGCCGGTTGCGCCGCCGGGCGAGTTCGTCGCTGCCTTGTTCCAGGTGGTGCAGGGCGTTTTCCATCTGCATCAGGCGCTGCCGGTTCTCGATACGAATCGAGCGCAGCACCAGGGCGAGCAGTTGGTGGAAAAGGAAATGCTCGCTCACGCCCGCGGCGACGACGAGCGGCTGCTCGTACATCAGCGGCGGTGCGCCGGCGGGAGCCGTCTTGACCGGCAGCGGCAGCAAGCGCTGCCAGCGCACGCCATCCTCGTCGCGCAGGCAGGCGAGCAGGCCGCAGGTCTGCCCGACGTTACGCCGGGCCGCGTCGAAAGCCGCGAGAATGCGGTCGATGGCCGCGGCGGCATCGAGTCCGCCGTCGGCGCCGGCTACCGGGAACAGGCTCGCCTGTTCCGGCATCGTCGCTGCCAGCCTTTCGCCGACGACGATCAGCGGCTGCCGTTGGCCGCCCTTCGCTCGCCACGCGCGCACGACATCTTCGTTGAAACTGCCGCAAAAACCGCGTACCGAACCGAGCAAGAGCCAGACGTCGACAAGCGCTGGTTCCGGCGGCGGCTGGAAGGGAGCGACGTCCTGCAGCGCCTGCGCGAGCACGCGTACGACCTCTTGCTGCGCCTCCTCCCGGCGGCTGATGCGGTGCAGCTCGGCGAGCGCAAAGCTGCGCATGGCGCCGAGAATCCCGGAAAGATCGTCGTAGAGCGCGAGTTGGGCCTCGATCTCGCGTCGCTGACTCATGTCTGCCTAGCCAGGCTCGTTGCGAGGGTCGCCAGCCAGTGTTCCTTGGCGTCGTCGAGCGTCAGGCCAGCGGCGGCAACCGCGGCGCAGAGCTTCGGCAGGAGGGCTGCGGCAGCCTGCGGCGGGTACGCGTCGAGAAGTCCTTCGCCGTAGGCCAGCAACCAGGCGTGATGAGCCTGCTCGGGCAGCGGCGCCAAGCGGTCCTGTTTGAGGAGCGCACGCAGAAGACGACCACGACGTAGCTTGTCCTCGACGGCTGCATCAAGCCGGGTGCCAAAGCGGGCGAAGAGTTCGAGATCGAGGAACTGCAGATAGTCGAGGCGAATGCGCGCGGCCGCGGTCTTGATCGCCGGGTGCTGGGCCTTGCCGCCGATGCGGGATACCGAACGGCCGATGTCGATAGCGGGCAGCGTGCCGGCGGCGAAGAGCTTGGCGTCGAAATAGATCTGGCCGTCGGTGATCGATATCAGGTTGGTCGGGATGTAGGCGGCCAGCTCGCCCTGGCGGGTTTCGATGATCGGCAGTGCGGTCATGCTGCCGCCGCCGAATTTTGGCCGCAGCACGGTCGACCGCTCGAGTAGCCGAGAATGCAGATAGAAGATATCGCCGGGATAGGCCTCGCGCCCCGGCGGGCGCCGAAGCAGCAGCGAGAGCTCGCGGTACGACTGCGCATGCCGCGTGAGGTCGTCGTAGACCACCAGCACGTCACGTCCGCAACGCATCCAGTGTTCGGCGAGCGCGCAACCGGCGAAGGGCGCGAGGTAGCGAAAACCGGGCAGGGCGTTGGCCTCGGCGACGACGACCACCGTGTAGTCGAGTGCACCGGCATTGCGCAGGGCGTCGACCGTTGCGGCGACTGCCGAGCGCGGTTGACCGATCAGCACCATCACGCATATCAGCTTCCGACCCGCCTGGTTGATCACCGCATCGAGCGCCAGCGAAGACTTGCCCAGGCCATCGTCGCCGATGATCAGTTGGCGCTGCCCCTTGCCGATCGGGATCAGCGCGTCGACGATCTTGCAGCCGGTATACAGCGGTTCGCTGACGAAGTCGCGCTCGATGAGCGGTGGCGCAGGCGCCTCGAGATTGCGAACTTCACGGGCCGTGTGCGGGGGCAGGCCGTCGAGCGGGTTGGCGAGCGGATCGACCACCCGCCCGAGGAGGGCGTCGCCGGCAGCGATCGCCAGCTTGCGACCGACGTGGGTGACCGCCATGCCCGCCGTGATGCCGTGCTTTTCGGTGAGCAGAATGGCGCCAAGCAGGTCGCGGCCGAGTTGGAAGACGAGGCCGGTGCTGCCGTCGGCAAAGCCGATCAGCTCGTCGAGCTGCACCGATGGCAGCCCGCGTATCCAGGCGATGCCGTCGCCAATGCCGACTACCTCGCCGCGTTCGGAAACGCGCAGGGCAAATCGGTAGTCGTCTTTGGGCGAGCGCATACGGTTCTCAGCTCTGTTCATCCCGTCGCCTGAAGAATGCCAGTTCGTCAAGCAGATTGGCGTGCAGCAGGCATTCGCCAACGGCGATGCGTACGCCGGCGATCAGCGCCGGGTCGGGCCTGATCGCGAGTGCTAGCCTGCGCCCGGCAGCGGCTGCCAGGCCGCGTGCGATCTCCTGCTGAGCAGCATCGTCCAGCGGGTGTGCCGAGGCGATGTCGACCGCTTCGGTGGCGATTTTCTTGGCGGCAGTGCGCAGCGCCTGCTGCTGTTCATCCGGCAACGCCGCCAGATCTTCGACCAGCAGTCGCACGATCCCTGCTGTCAGCGTCGGCGACGCCAGGCGCCTGAGCATCGCCGCGACGTTTTCGTAGGCCTCATCGGCCGCTTGCCGGATCAGCTCGGCTTCGTGGCTGGCTGTCGTGGCGGCGTTGCGCACGCGCGCCTTGGCCTCTTCGTCGGTCAGCGACTGGCGAATCTTCTCCATGCCGCTGGCCCGCTGCTGCGCGAGGTCCTGCTGCAGTTGTTGACGCAGTTGCTCGCGTTCCTGCGTCCAGTGCGCCAAGCGTTCCTGGTACTGCTGTCCAAGCGCTGCCGCCTCGTTCTGCAACTTCTCTGCCTGTGCCATCTCGGCCTTTACACGCGCCTGGCGCGCGTCGAGGACGTCGAGCACCGGCTGGTAGAGGAAGCGTTTGAGAATCCACAGCAGCACCAGGAAATTGAGGACTTCGAGAACAAAGGTCGTCCAGTCGAATTGCATGGCAGTTACCTATTTCAGGAAGTATTCCAGCAATGGGTTGCGGAACAGCACGATGAGCGCGATTACCAGGCAATAGATGGCGAGCGACTCGATCATCGCCAGGCCGATGAACAGCGTTCGGGTGATGGTCTTTTCGGCTTCCGGTTGGCGCGACAAGGCTTCCAGCGCGCTGGCGATGGCGCGACCCATGGCGATCGCCGGCAGCATCGTGCCGAGGGCGATCACCACGCCGGCGACGATCGTCGACAGCGTGCTGAACTGCTGCAGTTCGTTCATGATTCCTCCTTGTTTTTCGACTTCGCAAGAGTGGGCGTCGGCGGTGCTGCGGGCGATTCGTCCGTGGCTATCGGTTCGATCGCGCCGGCGATGTAGATCAGGGCGAGGATGCCGAAGATGTAGGCCTGCACCACCGCTTCAATGACATGCAGCATCAGTAGCGGCACCGGCACCAGGAAGCCGGCGATGAGCAGCACCAGCAGCGCCGCCATTTCCAGGCTCATGATGTTGCCGAAGAGGCGGATGGCGAGCGCCAGGGTGCGCGTCAGCTCGCTGATGATGTGGAAGGGCAGGAGCAGCGGGCTGGGTTCAGCATAGTGCCGGAGATAGGCGCGCAGACCCTTGCTGCGGATACCGTACCAGTGGGTCGAGGCGAAGACCAGCGCCGCCAGTGCCGCGGTAGCAGAGAGATCGCGGGTCGGCGCGTGCAGGCCGGGGATCAATCCGGCGAGATTGGCGGTTAGGACGAAGAGCCACAGGGTGGCAATGAAGGGCAGCACGTGGCGCACCGCGTCGGCTGGCACGACTTCCCCGATGGCGCGCTCGATCACCACGACAATGCCCTCGGCAATCGTCTGCCGGCGCGTCGGCAGTGGCGCCAGCCGGTAGCGAAGCAACAGGGCCACGCCTGCCAGGCAGAGCATGACGCCCCAGGTAGTGACCACCGTATCGGTGATCGCCAATGGCCCGAGATGGAACAGGACGCCGCCGCCCAATTCGCCAGCGTTCATGAGCGACCCTTCATGAAGCGATAGGCGTTGTACGCGCCGAGCGCGATGCCAAGAACGATCAGGCTCACCGTCCAGCGTACCGAGTAGCCGGATGCCAGGGAATCCAGCCAGCGGCCGAGGTAGGCGCCGCCGACGATGGGCACGACGAACAGCAGTCCGACGGTGCCACCGTAGAAGGCGATACCGGCCCAGGTCGCCGGCGCCCGCTCGCGTTCCTTCAGTCGCCGTACATCCGTGGTGGTGTCGTCGAGCAGCTTTTGCCGATTGCTCATGCGCCCGCCTCCTTCTGCATACGGCCGGACAGGTCGCCGAGACGGCGTACCAATGCGTGTTCGATCTCGGTCAAGGTGGCGCGTGAGGTATGCACGTCGGAATCGACGCGCGCCAGTTCATCCGCCAGTTGCTGGCAGATGGCGGCTCGTTCGTCGCCGAGGAAGTAATGAACCGTCGCCAGCGTCAGCCGGTTTTCGGCAAAGGCCAGCACGCCACCCGGCAGCGCGATAAAACGCCAGTGGCCGGCACTATCGACGAAGCGCGCCAGCCCATAGCGCAGCACGGCAAGCATGCGCGCATGCCCGGCCAGGACGCCGAAGCTGCCGCTGCCGTCGGCGGCAATGAACTGCACGACATCGTCGAAGCGGTCAGCGCCATGGCTGTCGTGCAGGTGCAGGGCGAAGCTGTTCATGTTGGCATCGCGCCGCGCATATAGCAATCATTCTCGGCGAGGCTGTCGTAGCGGCCGTCAATGATCGCCTGGCAATCGGCGATCGTCTGTTGCAGGGGGACGCGCGCGCCGGGAATTCCAGTGTGCTCGGCAACGACGCTGAAGGGTTGTGTCAGATAGCGCTGCAGTCGGCGCGCCCGCTCGACGATGCGGCGGTTCTCCTGTGAGAGTTCTTCGATACCGAGCATGGCGATGATGTCCTCCAGTTCGTGGTAACGCGCCAGATGCTCGCGTACTGCGCGAGCCGTCTGGTAGTGGCGCTCGCCAAGAACGCGGTGGTCCATCATCCGACTGCCCGAGCGCAAGGGGTCGACTGCCGGGTAGATGCCCTTGGCGGCCTGCTGCCGCGACAGGATGACGGTGCTGTCGAGGTGGCCAAGCACAGTGGCCACTGCCGGATCGGACATGTCGTCGGCCGGCACATAGACCGCCTGCACCGCCGTGATCGACCCCTTGCGGGTCGACACGATGCGTTCCTGCAGCGATGCCACCTCGGTCAACAGCGTTGGCTGGTAGCCCACCGTCGCCGGCATTCGCCCGAGCAGGCCGGAGATTTCGCTGCCCGCCTGGACGAAGCGGAAAATATTGTCCATCAGGAACAGCACCTCGTTGGCCAGGGTGTCGCGCAGGTATTCGGCGTAGGTCAGGGCCGTGTAGCCAACGTGGAAACGCACGCCCGGGGATTCGTCCATTTGCCCGTAGACCAGCAGCGCCCGCTGCAGCACTCCGGCATCCTGCATTTCATGCCACATCTCGTGCCCTTCACGCATACGCTCGCCAACGCCGGCAAAGACGGAGACGCCGTGCATCGCGGTACTGACGGCGTGCATGAACTCCATCATCAGCACGGTCTTGCCGACCCCGGCGCCGCCGAAGAGGCCGGTCTTGCCACCGCGCACGAACGGGCACAGCAGGTCGATGACCTTGATGCCGGTTTCGAGGATCTGCGTCGGCGGCAGGGTGTCGGCCAGGGCCGGCGGTGCCGCGAGCACGTTGCGGAAGTCATGCTCGGGCAGCGCAGCCCCGCCATCGAGTGCTTCGCCAAAGACGTTGAGAACGCGACCGAGGCAGCCGGGATCGACCGGCACATGCAGCGGCGCGCCGCGGTCGAGGACCGGCATGCCGCGGTACAGGCCGGCGACGGCATGCAGGGCGATGGCGCGTATCAGCGTCGGTTCCAGGTGCTGGTAGACGACGAGCACATAGCGCCCGCCGCCATTGCTCACGTCAAGGGCCTGACCGATCGGTGGCAGGTACTTGCAGCGAACGTCGATGACCGGTCCTTGCGCGGCCTCGATGCGGCCGACGGGAGCTGTATCCATAGACATTTCTTGAAGCGCTTCCTGGCGGCTTGTTTCTTCTCGCTTACCCGAGTCAGTGTAGGCGCTGGCCATCCCCGGCGCAGGGCAAATTGCCCTTTACGTCTGCAGGATCTTTTCCACTTCGGCGGCGGACAGTACCTTGCCGACGGAGACGACCTTGTCGCCTATCGCCAGCGCCGGCGTCGACATCACGCCATGCGCAGCGATCTGCGCGAAGTCGGTCACTTTCACCACCTCCGCCGACAGGCCGAGCTTGGCGAGTGCCGTCTGTGTGTTTTCCGTCAGGGCGCTGCACTTCCTGCAGCCTGATCCAAGAATCTTGATGATCATCTTGCGCTCCATGGTCAGATAAGGAGATAGGCATAGGCGTTGAACAGGTAGCCAACGAGGATGATGCCCAGCGAAAACCGATAGGTCGAGGCGTTGTTTCTTTGCGGAACCGTGACGCCGTTCAAGTGCCGTAGACAGGATTGCGGCAAAGCCTGAAGCAGTGGTGCGCGGATGCACCTGAGCGAAGTCGTCTGCCGGGCGGGTTTCGCGCGGCCCTTGGAGCGCGTTCTTACTGAGCAGAGGATGGAGCAGGCGATGGTTCGCGGTAACCCAGAATTACGAAACTGGCTGATTAAGGCGTTCGCCTTCGTCGCGGTGCTCGAAATTGCCTATCTGTTAGCGGGGAACCTGCTGCTCAATGGCCGTTTCCTGCCGCAGATGCTTAGCCGCGACCCCGATCGCTTGAGCATTGAATGGGTATCCGCATGGACCCTCGTGCCGGGTCATCTACGGGTCACGGGGTTGACGCTGCGCGGTCAGACAGCGCAGCAGCAATGGTGGCTCTCCATGGATTACGGTGAGGCCCGCCTGGCGCTGGGCAGTCTCTTCGCCAGGACATTTCGGCTGCAAGGCGTCCAAGTTGACAATATGACGGCGGGGGTGCGCGATCGGCTTGCCCCTGCGCCAGCTACGGACCCTGCTTCAACGCCTGCAACTGCCGGTGAGCTGCCGAGTGCCTCTGTGGCGGCGCAAGCGGATGCCACGCCGCCGCTCCCGACACGACCAGCAAGCACGATGTCGCAGCCGGACGCGGCGGCGCAGACGCTGACCCCGCCAGCAGCCGAAGCGGCCAGTGAATGGTCTGGCTGGAGCATTGCGGTGAGCAATGCGGAGATGGCACAAATCCAGGAACTCGAAGTCAATGGCTACCACTTCAGCGGCCAGGCAAGGCTGCGGATCGATGATTTCACTTACCGCCTCGATGGGCCCCTGGCCATGGCGCGTGGGCGGGTTCAGCTGGAGTCCGGCAAACTTCTGCGCGCTTCCGAGTTGCTCGCATCCGATCTGCAGGGCGATGTCGACATTGGCGTTGATGGGTTTGTCCCCGGGGACAACCCGGGAGCCGGAGCGGCCAGGTTCGTTTCGGGGCGCATCGGCGTGACCGGCGATCTGACATCGTTTGGCTTCATCGACGCCTATCTCAGCAGCAGCCAATGGCTACAGCTGGATGGCAGCGGTCGCCTTCAGGCAAGCCTGCGCATCGAACACGGCACCTTGATGGAGGGCAGCGAACTGTCCATCGAATCACCGGATTTGACGCTCGTTCTGGATGAGCGCCTCGCGTCCGGTGCCGGCGAGCGCCACCTTGTCCAGGGGGCGGGCAGGGTGCACGGAGATGTCCGGGTTGAGCAAGGTACCGGGCAGACGCGGCTGCAGGTGGACTTGCGCGATGTGGCGATGCGCAGGCTTCCGCAAAAGCAGCTTTTTCTGCACGCCGAGGGCTTTCACCTCGGCTTGACCGCGGCTCCCGTGAATCTGAGCGAGAGGCCGGGCGAAGCGTCGGTGTCCATGCAGTGGCGGGAAGCCGTGATGCCCGATATCGCGCTCTTGAACAGCTATCTTCCCGGCGGACTCCCTTTCCGACTGACGTCGGGGAAGGCGCGGCTGAACGGACAGCTCACCTATGCCCAGCAGCAGGTTTTCGGCAGCTTCGAGCTGGCCGGGGAGAAAATCTCAGGAATCGTCTTCGATAAGTCAGTAGTCGGTACGCTGGCTGTCGATCTGACGATCAAACAGGCCGATTTCAAGAACCGGCTCCTGGATCTTTCCGGTACCCGGATCAGGATGCAGGCATCCGAGCAAGGCACTGCCGGCGCGGCGGGCCCGGCCGCTTTGCAGACCGAGCTCAAGCTCGTGCGCGCGCAACTGGTATCGGCCTTGTCGCTCGACGAGCTCAGGCAATATTCCGGACAGCCGCCGCTCAGCGGCGAAGTCAAGCTGGAGGGAACGGTGGCGAATATCGATTTCCTCAACGCTTTCCTCGCCCAGCGTCACGCCCTCGAGTTCGGTGGTGGCGGCCGCCTGCAAGCGGACCTTCTCCTGAACGACGGGCAGCTGGCGTCCCCCAGCAGCGTGACGGTCGAGTCGGATCGGCTTGTCAGCCGGTTTTCCGGCTTCGAGGCAAGCGGTGCCGGTGGCGTATCGGCCGGGATTCGGACGCGGGCCGGTGCGGAGGAGATGCGCATCGATATGGCGTTGCGGGAGATGCAGATACGGCAGCTGAAAGGGGGCGCGGTTTTCTTGCGAGGAAAGGGTCTGCAGCTGACCGCGACAAGCCCGCCACCGGATGGTCGCACAAGGCGCATCGAGCCGACCGCCGTGCTCACCTGGCAGGACGCGCTGATGCCCGATGTCGCGCTGCTGAACAGCTACTTTCCGGGCCAACCGCCATTCAGTCTGGGGTCGGGTACGGCCCGTTCGAGTGGCCGCCTCGACTACGCCGGTCGGAAACTGTCGGGACGTGTCAATCTGGCCGGCGAGAACATTGCCGGCGTGCTGTTCATGGAGCCGGTCGTCGGACAGCTGGCCGTCGATCTGGTGATCAGGAAGGCTGATCCGGCGGGCGGTCTCCTGGACCTCTCGGGGAGCAGCGTGCAGATGCAGGCAGCGACGGCAGAGGCGGCAGCGGGCGGGGGCGCGCCGCTACAGACCCGCATCACCGTCACCGAGGCACGCTTCAAATCAAGCCCGCTATCGGCCAAGATGGCCCGCTTGGCCCCGCTCAGCGGGGTGGTGAAACTCGAAGGGTCGGTGGCAAATATCGCTTTTCTCAACAGCTTTCTTCACGGCGACCAGGGGCTGGCATTTTCTGGCGATGCGCGCATGACCGCCGAACTGCGGCTCAGCGAAGGAAAGGTCGCCCCGGGCAGCAATCTCAACGCCGAGTCGGACCATCTGGTCAGCCGCTTTCTCGATTTCGAGGCCAGTGGCAGCGGCGTGTTGAAGGCCGCAATACAGGGTGATCGGGGAGCGCCCGAGGCCAGGATGGAGGGATTTCTGAAGCGCTTCGGGCTGCGCAGGATCGACGACCAGGTGCCGTACGTGAAGGGGCGTGATTTTCGCATCACGACCGTCGGCAAACGCTTCGATTCAGTACACGGGCTGCGTGATCTGGAGACGGTGATAACGCTCGGGTCTGCGGAAATACCCGACATTTCGATCTACAACACTTATCTGCCGAAAGAGGGCGGTGTCTCGATTGGTGCCGGAAAAGCGACGCTGGCCGCAGACTTCAGGCTGAGCGGCGTCACCGGTAGCGCCAAGCTGGAGATGCAGGCCAGTGGCGTCGAGGTGCACGTCAAGGAGCAGACGATCAAGGGCGACCTGCGCATCAGTACCCGTCTCAGTGAAGGGAATCTGGAGAAGATGAGCTTCGATGCGGCGGGCACACAGCTGCGCATCGATAACGGCTCGCTGGAGAGCGAAGGGAGCGCGCACGACAACTTGTGGTGGGGACAGATCGACATCGACCGCGGCCGCATGACCTGGAAGCGGCCACTGAAACTGGACGCGCAGATCAGCCTGCGCCTGCGGGACAGCGGTCTGCTGGTGCATCTCTTCGTCAAGCAAACGAAGGAGCAGCAGTGGCTGAATGAATTGCTGACCATCCGCGACGTCAGCGGGCACAGTGAAGTTCACCTCAACGACAAGGCCATTGTGCTCAGCAATGCCCGGATCAGCGGCGAGAAGCTGCTCGTGCTCGCCAATCTGCGCCTGCGAGAAGAGAAGATGCGCGGCGGCCTCTATGCGAGCTATGGAATACTCGGTGTGGGCATCGAACTCAAGGGCGATGAGCGAAGCTGGAAAGTCCTGAATCCACGTCAATGGTATGACCGCTACTCCGCAGCGTTCTCGGCAGAGTAGCCTTGCTGCACCGCTGCTGCGGATCACGGTTCAGCCAAGCGAAGGCAACGGTTTGCAAAAGCCTTCTCAGGTGATGGGGGACAAGTTCATGACGGTGAGGCGAGACAAGCTGGGAGAGGCATTCGGGCGAATCGACGCCGATGCGATGCTGGCGACCGAGCGTTGCCTGGCCGTGTTCCTGGGCATCGTAAAATGATGCCACCGCTACCCTCGGCGCCGGTAACACTGTCCGTGCCGGGCTCTGCCGCAAGTTTTCCCTTCTTTCCGAGGGTCCCACCCTGATGGACGCGACAAGCGATCAAACCCTTGAGCAGTGGCAGAAGAAACTCAGCTTCCTTCCCTATAACCGGGAGCTCGACCTGCGCTTCGGCGAACTGACCGAGCGCGGCTGCATCCTGCGCCTTCCTTACCGGCCCGAGCTGATTGGCGATCCGGAAAGCGGTGCCCTGCACGTCGGCGCGATCGCCGCGCTGGTCGACACCACTTTCGGCTACGCGGTCCATCGCCGGCTCAGCGAGCGACGCGGCTTCGCCACCCTCGATCTGCGTATCGAGCATCTGCAGCGCTCCACTGCCGGGCAGGACATTCTTTGCGTCGGCGATTGTCACAAGCTCACCGCCAATGTCGCCTTCGTCAGGGGCAGCGTGTATCACGATGACCCTGGCGCGGCGATAGCCACTGGCGTCGGCATCTACATGTTCACCGGCGGCGCGACACCCATGGCGGCAAGGGAAACGGAATGAAACTGTCCGATGCAGTTCGCGCTGCGCGCGAAAATGACGACTGGGATCGCCTGATCCAGGCTATCCCCTTCGCCGTTTTCCTGCGCGTGCGCATGGAAGTCAAAGGCGAGCGCCTGACCTGTGTTCTCCCGGGCGACGATCGGCTGGTGGGAAACCCCTGGCTGCCCGCCTTGCACGGTGGTGCGACCGCCGGTTTCATGGAATGTGCGGCGATCCTGTTCCTGCTCTGGCACCGGGATTCGGAGGCCATTCCCAAGACGGTCGATTTCACCATCGACTACCTGCGCAGCGGCAAGCTGCAGGACACCCGGGCGACAATGCAGATGGTCAAGCTGGGCAGCCGCGTGGCCAATATCCGCGTCACCGCCTATCAGGCGGATCCCGACAAGCCGATCGCCGTCGGCTATGGTAATTTCCTGCTCCCGTCCTGAACGGTGGGAGTGCTCGCGAGCAAGGGCCAACAAACACGGAGGGCAGCATGAGCACCCACAGAATCGCCGTCATCGCCGGCGACGGCATCGGCAGGGAAGTCATGCCCGAAGGCCTGCGCGTGCTCGCCGCGGCCGCCGACAGGTTTGACCTCGACCTGCAGTTCACGACGATCGACTGGGCGAACTGCGACTACTACCTGCAGCACGGCGAGATGATGCCGGCCGACTGGTTCGAGCAACTCAAGGGCTTCGACGCCCTCTACTTCGGCGCCGCCGGCTGGCCCGACAAGGTGCCCGACCACATCTCGCTGTGGGGCTCGCTGCTCAAGTTCAGGCGCGGTTTCGACCAGTACGTGAATTTGCGCCCGGTCCGGCTGATGCCCGGCGTTCCCTGTCCCCTGGCCAACCGCAAGGTCGGCGACATCGACTTTTACGTCGTTCGTGAAAACACCGAAGGCGAGTACTCGGCGGTCGGCGGGCGGATGTTCGAAGGTACGGAACGGGAAACCGTCGTGCAGGAATCGATCTTTACCCGCAAGGGAGTGGACCGCATCCTCAAGTATGCCTTCGATCTCGCGCAGCGGCGCCCGAAGAAGCACCTGACTTCCGCCACCAAGTCGAACGGCATGGCGATCAGCATGCCGTACTGGGACGAACGGGTCGAGGCGATGGCGGCGAGCTACCCGGAGGTGCGCTGCGACAAGTACCACATCGACATCCTCTGCGCGCGTTTTGTGCTCAGCCCGGAGCGTTTTGACGTGGTCGTGGCGTCCAACCTTTTCGGTGACATTCTCTCCGATCTCGGCCCCGCCTGCGCCGGCACCATCGGCATCGCGCCGTCGGCGAACCTCAATCCCGAGCGCGACTTCCCCTCGCTGTTCGAACCCGTGCACGGTTCGGCGCCGGACATCTACGGACGCAACATCGCCAACCCGATTGGCATGATCTGGTCCGGGGCGATGATGCTCGACTTCCTGGGGCAGGGCGACGCCGCCCATGGCGCCGCGCACGATGCCATTCTCCGCGCCATCGAGAGAGTACTCGTCGACGGCCCACTTACGCCGGACATGGGTGGCGCCGCGAGTACCAGTGACGTTGGCCTGGCCATCGTCGACGCGCTCTGATGCTTGCCTGGCGTCGCCTTCATGACCATGCTCACGGTGCGCCATTTAAGTAGTTTGAAACGGTCGTCGTGCCTGGAATTCATGGCTTCCACACGGCGTGCAACCCTAGCTTAGACGACTGTCTGAGCGCGCAGGGCCTTTCCTGCCGCCCCATGCACCAGTTGGCTGAGAGAGTCGAGCGCTGACGAGGCTATCCGCCAGCGATGCCAGAAAAGTGGAACGTCCAGGCAATGCTGCGGCGCGAGCTCAATGAGCTGGCCCGCCTTGAGCTGCGTCTCGGCCAGCTGTTCGGGGATCATTCCCCAGGTCATTCCGCGCCGTACTGCCTCAGCAAACGATCGCGTGGTCGGCAGGTAGTGAGTCGGCGGCTTGATCACGGCGTCACCGATCAGGCGGGCCAGAAAAAGCTGCTGCAGGCCATCCTTCTTGTTGAACATCAGCATCGGGGCCGCATTCAGCGTTTCGGCGTCGACCCCGGCGGCGAAGTAGCGCTCGACATAGGGCGGCGACGCCAGGGCCAGATAGCGCATCACGCCGAGCGGTTCGACCCGGCAGCCCTGAACCGCTTTCGGGCTGGCACTGACCCCGGCCATAACGGCGCCTTTGCGCAGCAGGAGCAGCGAGTGATCCTGATCCTCGACGCGCAGGTCGAGCGTAATGGCCGCACTGGCGGCGAGATCATCGAAGACGTCGAGGAACCAGCTATCCAGGGAATCGGCGTTGATCACCATCGGAATACGCACGCCGGACGCAGCGCCGCCTTCGGCATCGAGCACCCCCAGTGCGGTGAGAGCCTCGGCTTCGAGCAGGGCGAGTTCTTCCGCGTAGCGTAGCAGAGGGCGTCCGGCAGCAGTCGCCTGGCAGGGCGTGGAGCGCTGGATGAGTACCTGCCCGATGCGCTCTTCCAGCAACTTGACGCGCTGGCTGATCGCCGACGGCGTCACGTTCAACTTCCGCGCGGCGAGGTCGAAACTGCCTTCGCGGATGGCTTCGGCGAAGGCAGCCAACTGGGCGTTGTCGATCTTCATGGATTAGCAATTCTAATGAATGATAATGAACTTTAACTGGTGTCGTGTTGTGGCGCAGCCTAAGCTGACCGCCTTGCCCACTTCACCGACCCATTCACCGACCCATCATGCCCGCTGATCTGATCGCCGGATTCCTTTCCGGCGCCGTGCTCATCGTCGCCATAGGGGCGCAGAACTCCTATGTGCTTCGCCAGGGCGTCCGTCGCGAACACGTCCTGCCGCTGGTGCTCGTCTGCGCCAGCGCCGACGCGCTGCTGATCGCCGCCGGCGTTGCCGGGTTGGGGGCGTTGATCCAGGCCCAGCCCACCTTTCTCAGCCTTGCTCGCTACGGCGGAGCGGCGTTCCTGTTCGTTTACGCACTGGCATCGGCCCGGCGCGCGCTAAAAGCGGAACAGCTCATCGTCGACGCCGGGAGCGCAGCACCGCTCGGCGTTGCCCTGGCGAGCTGTCTCGGCTTTACCTTCCTGAACCCGCACGTCTATCTGGATACCGTGATCCTTCTCGGCTCTCTCGCCAGTCAAAGGGAAGAAGGAAGGTGGCTGTTTGGTACGGGAGCGGTTGGGGCGAGCTTCGTCTGGTTCTTTGCCCTCGGTTACGGAGCGCGTTTTCTGGCCCCGCTGTTCGCGAAACCCGTCTCGTGGCGCATTCTCGACTCGCTGGTCGGCATGACGATGTTTGCGCTCGGGGGCATGTTGATTCTCGAGTAGCCGCGATGGGTGGCGCATCGACGCTCGCCGTGACGGGTGGTGAGAAAGCCCGGCGCGAAGGGCACTGCAAGCGCAGCTTGCAGGCCTTCAGTGTCGACCGCTGCTTCCGGCAGCGATCAGGCATGGATTTCCCGCTATTCGACGGTCAGTTCGGCGTAGGTCCCCTGCAAGTCATTGGCGTCAACCATCTTGAAGTTCTCACCCGCGGCCAATATCGCAACACATCGATCCTGGGATCGGCCTCGCCACTTCACACACAACTGGCCTTGGTCGTTCACTAACCAGGTGCCACTGTCGCTGTTGTTCTTGCTCAGGTTGTTGCCATAGAACGCGCCGCCACTGCGGATGTCCCAGACGACCTTGTCTTGATCCATCACGCGGATGTGAATCCATTTCTTGTCGGTGGCAAGCGCTTCGACTTCGGGTTTCGGCAAGAACTGCCGGTCTTGAGCCAATACAGGCGTCAAGACGGATAGGGCCAATACCGCTGCAAGCATCTTTTTCATTTGCCGAGCCTCCTTGTGGTGTGGAAGAGCTAATTTACAGTGGCCCAAGATTGAAGCTGATCCATCCGCACTGGCCAGGCGCGGCAAGTCGGGAATGAAACGACGGCGTGTGGAACGTCACTGCGTGTGCGTCAAACGCCGCCATGGCAGGGCTCGTGAGATCTGCCATCGGTTTCGTCGGCCGAGTTTAACCCGTTTATCGGAAAACCCCCTGCTCCATATGAATCGACCGCCGGATTCGTGACCTGGTGTCATGCGACATCGTCGAAGCACTCCCGGAGCAGGCTTTTCGCGCGAGGTTGGCGGATTCTATACAGCATCAAGGAAGCGTGTAAATGCGCGTCTTGCAAACGACGCGGATGGGCGACAGCCAGGTCACTTCAATGACTGCGCTGGGCCGATAGCTTCGCTCTCCGTTCCTGGGCATCAAGGTTTCCGGCGAGTGCAGACACTGTCTGCGCCGCTCCGGCCGCCGGCGCCGAGCTTGGCGCCGGCGAAGGTCCCCAGGTTCGAGCTTCTGGCGGTCGTGACGCGCGGCAGAATTGCGAATAGTTGACTAGAGTCAACCACTATTCGGCAGGCCGGGCGTAAAACGTCTCCGCGGCTTGGCGTTTTGTCGGCTGCACGGCTCAAAAGGAGGATCTTAAGAAATGACCAACTATCGTGGATTGCGTACGGCCGCAGTGTTGATTGCGGCGACGTTGCCCCTGGCGGTGGGTAGCGCGTTTGCCCAGGAGACCGCCAAGAAGAACGTGTCACAGGAGGAACAGAAGTACCAGGCGTCCGGCTCTTCGCCAGTCGGTCAGGCAGAAATGCACCAGAACATCAACCCGAAAGCGCCTCCAATGACCAAGGAGGAGTTTGACAAAGCCAAGAACATTTACTTCCAGCGTTGCGCCGGTTGCCACGGCGTGTTGCGCAAGGGGGCCACCGGAAAGCCGCTGACTACCGACACGACGCTGGACAAGGGAACGGAATACCTCAAGGTTTTCATCACCTACGGTTCGCCCGGCGGGATGCCGAACTGGGGCACTTCCGGGGAACTGACCGAGGCCGAAGTCGACATGATGGCCCGCTACGTCCAGCAGGAGCCGCCGGTGCCGCCGGAATGGGGAATGAAGGAGATGATGGCGTCGCTGAAGGTCAACGTCCCGCCCGAGCAGCGCCCGACGAAGAAGATGAACAAGCTGGACCTGGACAACCTCTTCTCGGTGACGCTGCGTGACGCCGGGAAGATCGCCCTGATCGACGGCAAGACCAAGAAGATCGTCAAGATTCTGCCGACCGGCTACGCCGTACACATTTCGCGGATGTCGAAGTCGGGGCGCTACCTGTACGTGATCGGTCGCGATGCGCGCATCAACCTGATCGACCTGTGGATGCCCGAGCCGACCAACGTCGCCGAGATCAAGGTCGGTCTCGAGGCGCGCTCGGTCGAGACGTCGAAGTACAAGGGTTACGAGGACAAGTACGCGATCGCCGGCACCTACTGGCCGCCGCAGTTCGTGATCATGGACGGTGACACGCTGAACCCGCTGAAGATCGTATCGACACGCGGTTCGACGGTCGATACGCAGGAATACCATCCCGAGCCGCGCGTGGCGTCGATCGTCGGTTCGCACTACAAGCCCGAGTTCATTGTCAATGCCAAGGAAACCGGCAAGATCATGGCCGTCAACTACTCGGACCTCAAGAATCTGAAGATGACGATCATCGACGCCGCACGTTTCCTGCATGACGGGGGCTTCGATTCGACGGGCCGCTATTTCATGGTCGCTGCCAACGCCTCGAACAAGATCGCCGTGGTCGACACCAAGGAAGACAAGCTGGCGGCGCTGGTCGACGTCGGCAAGATCCCGCACCCTGGACGCGGCGCCAATTTCGTCCATCCGAAGTTTGGTCCGGTATGGGCGACCAGCGATCTCGGCGACGAGTCTATCACCCTGATCGGCACCGATCCGGTCAAGCACAAGGCGCAGGCGTGGAAGGTCGTGCAAACGCTTACGGGTCAGGGGAGCGGTTCATTGTTCATCAAGACGCATCCAAAATCGACCAACCTGTGGGTCGATACACCGCTCAATCCGGAAGCCAAGATCAGCCAGTCGGTTGCCGTCTTCGACATCAAGAACCTGGACAAGGGCTTTGAAATCCTGCCGATCGGTGACTGGGCCGACCTTGGCGACGATGGCGCCAGGCGCATCGTTCAACCCGAGTACAACGTGGCCGGCGACGAGGTCTGGTTCTCGGTCTGGAGTGCCAAGGACAAGAAGTCGGCACTGGTCGTCGTCGATGACAAGACGCGTAAGCTGAAAGCGGTGATCAAGGACCCGGAGCTGATCACGCCGACCGGCAAGTTCAACGTCTTCAACACCCAGCACGACGTCTATTGAAGAACTGACCACGAGCAACGGAAGGAACGGGGGCGCAAGCCCCCGTTCCTGCGTCCGGGCGTTGGGCGGGCGTTGCTTGCCGGTCGATCGTTTCGCGAGCTGGTGTGGTGTTGCACGCAGAGTAAAACATATACATCCCAGCCACCACAGGGGTCGCGCGCTGCCGTCGGGCTTGCTGAAAGTCTCGTCGGGAAGGCGGCAACACGCCAGCCCGCTCGTCATTGCGAGGCGGCGCAGCCGACGCGGCAATCCAGTTCCACCCTCTTACTATCTTCCGCCGCATCGACCACGCGAAGCGCAAAACCTCTGGATTGCCGCGTCGGCTTCGCCGCCTCGCAATGAAGGTGTCTGGGGCATGATTTTCGCCCTGCTTTCAGCTGTCGCCAAAAGCCTCATCAAGAATGCCGCATTACACTAGCGTTCCGACGGCGCGCGGTCGTGGCCGCTGGTGACATGCAGGGTACGTGTCGGGAAGGCGATCTCGGCACCGTGGCGGGCGACGATCTCGGCGATCTTCAGCATCACGTCCTGCTTGATCTCGTGGAATTCGACCCACACCGTCGTCCTGGTGAAGGTGTAGACGAGGATGTCCAGAGAGCTCGCCGAGAACTGCTCGAGGTTGACGATCATCGTCTGCTGCTGATCGATCTCCGGGTGGCTGCGCAACATGGCCTTGATGTCGGCGGTGATGGCGGCGACCTTGGCGACGTCGTCGTAGCGCACGCCCACGGTTTCCCTGATGCGGCGATTGCTCATGCGCGACGGATTTTCCACGGCAATCTGCGCGAAGATGCCGTTCGGCACGTAAAGCGGGCGCTTGTCGAAGGTGCGGATGCGGGTCAGACGCCAGCCGATCTCTTCGACGGTACCTTCGATGTCCTTGTCCGGTGAGCGGATCCAGTCGCCGACGGCAAAGGGGCGATCGAGGTACACCATCAGGCCGCCGAAGAAGTTGGCGAGCAAATCCTTGGCCGCAAAGCCGACGGCAATGCCGCCGATGCCGCCGAAGGCAAGGACACCGGAAATCGAGAATCCCAGACTTTGCAGGCCGACGAGCGCGGCGGTGATGAGCACCGATATGCGCAGCAGCTTGCCGATCGCGTCGACGGTGGTACGGTCGATCGACTCGCCCCGTGCCAGACGCTGGGCGATTATGGCCTCCTGGACATTGCCGATGAAGCGCACGAGAAACCAGGCGATGCAGGCGATTACGCCGATGACCCGCAGCGGGTCGATGATCTCGAAGACGGTCGCATCGGTCCCCTTCTCGACGATGCGCGCGGCAAAGGACAGGCCGAGCACCCAGGCGACGACCGTGAGAGGCTGGCGCGCCGCCGAGACCAGGGCGTTGTCCCAGGGGGTCGAGGTCTGCTGTGTGCGAGCCTCCAGGCGGGCAAGCACTCGGCGCAGGATGAAGTTCGCCACCACCACGCCGAGAACGACCAGAAACACCTGCAGAACCAGCAGCAGGGTTGCGTCGTTTCCGACCACACGGGTGAGCAGTGTCTCCAGCCAATCGACTTTCATTTCTTCCTTCCGGGGTTGTTCAGGCAGCGCATTCTAACGTGCCGGGCGGCAGGCCATCGTTCGAGCCCTTGGGCGCATCGGCTACAATGCTCGCAAACTGGCGACAGGCGATTGCCTGATCGCTGCCTCGCGCACCGGCGCCCGTCAATACCGGAGACATCGCATGCGACTCCCCAGTAGCCGCCCTGTCCGCAGCCTGTTTTTCGTCGCCATGGCCTTGCTCGGCAGCCTTCACGCCATGCCGGCCGCGGATGCTGCCACGATCAGCATCGCCTGCTCGGGTGTGGGCCAGGAACTGGAACTTTGCAAAGGCGCAGCCGACGCGTGGGCCAGGAAGACCGGCCACACGCTGAAGATCGTCACGCCGCCCAACGACGCCAGCGAGCGGCTGGCGCTGTATCAGCAGTTACTCGCCGCGCGTTCCGACAGGATCGATGTCCTGCAGGTCGACGTCATCTGGCCGGGGCTGCTGGGCAGGCATCTGCTCGACCTGCGGCCCTACGCCAAAGGCGTCGAGACGCAGCACTTTCCCGGCTTCGTCGCCAACAACACCCGCCACGGCCAGCTGCTGGCGATGCCCTGGTTTGCCAACGCCGGTCTGCTCTTCTACCGCAGCGACCTGCTGCACAAATACGGGCGGCAGGTGCCTGTGACCTGGGAGGATCTGACGGCCAGCGCCCGCGCGATCCAGGATGGCGAGCGCACGGCCGGCAACGAGCGCATGTGGGGCTACGTCTGGCAGGGCCGCGCTTACGAAGGCCTGACCTGCAATGCGCTGGAGTGGGTGGCCAGCCACGACGGCGGCAGCATCGTCGAAGCGAGTGGCAAGATCGGCATCGACAACCCGCGCGCTGCGCTGGCGCTGAAGACGGCGTCGGCGTGGGTCGGCAGCATCTCGCCGACGGCGGTGCTCAACTACGCCGAAGAGGAGTCGCGCGGCGTCTTCCAGGCCGGCAACGCGGTGTTCATGCGCAACTGGCCGTACGCCTGGGCGCTGGCGCAGGCCGAGGGCAGCGTCATCCGCGGCCGGGTCGGCGTGGCGGTGTTGCCGAAGGGCGCTGGCGCTGGACGGCACGCGGCGACGCTCGGCGGCGAATCGCTGGCTGTCTCCAAATACTCGCGGCATCCCGCCGCGGCGGCTGATCTGGTGCTGTACATGACCAGCGCCGCGGTGCAGAAGGATCGTGCGCTACGTGGCTCGTTCAACCCGACGATCACCGCGCTCTACCAGGATGGCGAGATCCTGCAGGCCAACCCGTTCATGGGTGAGCTGTTGGGGGCGTTCACCAGCGCCGTTGCACGCCCGACCACGGTTACCGGCGTGCGCTACAACCAGGTCAGCCACCAGTTCTGGAACGCCGTCCACGACACCCTGTCGGGCAAGGCGACGCCCGAGCAGGCGCTGGCCCGGCTCGAACAGGCGTTGCAGCGGCTCAGCCGGCGCGGCAAGTGGCGGTAATTGCCGACCTGCCGCGTCGCGGCATGCGCCCGCGCGGCGGGCTCGCCGCGCAGCGCGTGCGCCATGCCTGGTGGATGGCGGCACCGATGCTGGTCGTTCTGGCTGCGGTCGGCGGCTGGCCGCTGCTGCGCACGATCTGGTTCAGCGTGACCGACAGCGACTTGTCGAGCCTTGGCGACTACGCGTTCATCGGTCTGGAAAACTACGTCGGCGAGTACGGCCTGTTGGCCAGCCCGGACTGGTGGCAGGCGGTCGGCAACACCCTGCTGTTCACCGCTCTTTCGGTCGCGCTCGAAACGCTGCTTGGACTGGGCGTCGCGTTGCTGCTCAACCAGCCTTCGCGCCTGCGTACGCTCCTGCGTGCGGCGCTGCTGGTGCCCTGGGCGATACCGACGGTGGTCTCGGCGAAGATGTGGAGCTGGATGCTGCACGACCAGTTCGGCATCGTGAACCATCACCTTCTGGCGCTTGGCGTGATCGCCGTGCCGCTGGCGTGGACCGCCGACCCGCAGCTGTCGCTGTTCAGCGTCGTGCTGGTCGACGTCTGGAAGGCCACCCCCTACATGGCGCTGCTGATTCTGGCGGCGCTGCAGATGGTACCGGTGGACTGCTACGAAGCGGCGCGGGTGGACGGCGTGCCGCGCTGGCAGGTCTTCCGCCGCATCACGCTGCCGCTGATCATGCCCGGCCTGCTGGTGGCGATGATTTTCCGCACCCTCGACGCGCTGCGTGTCTTCGACCTGATCTACGTCATGACTTCCAACAGCCGCGATACGCAGAGCATGTCGGTCTTCGTGCGCGAGCAGTTGATCGATTTCGGCCTGGTCGGCTACGGCTCGGCCGCCGCGACCTGCCTGTTCTTCATGATCGCGCTGCTCAGCATCGTCGCCATGGGCTTGCTGGGCAAGACGGTCGAGCGGGCGGCGCGATGAGTGCAGTGAACGCAGCGGAGGGGTCAGCGAGGACCTCGCAGCGCCGTGCAGCGCCGGGCCGGCGTCGCTTTCCCTGCGGTCCAATCGTCTACTGGGCCGCCTCGCTGCTGTTCATCTTCGTCTCGATCTTTCCGCTGCTCTACGCGCTGTCGACCTCGTTCAAGCAGGGCAGCGCGCTCTTCTCTCCGACGCTGTGGCCCGAGGCGCCGACCTTTGCCAACTACAGCGGCGTTTTCACCGAGCAGCCGTTTGCGCAGAACCTGCTCAACTCGCTGCTCGTTGCCGGCAGCGTCGTGACGCTGTCGCTGGTCCTCAGCCTGATGGCCGCGTGGGCGTTCGGGCGGGTCGAGTTTCGCGGTCGCGGGCTGCTGTTGATGCTCATCCTTTCGGCGTCGATGTTGCCGCAGGTGGCGGTACTGTCGGGAATGTTCGAGTTGGTGCGCGCCTTGGCCATGTACGACACGCTCGGCGCGCTGGTCGTCGCCGACCTGGTGCTGACCCTGCCGTTCACCGTCTGGGTGCTGGTAACCTTCATGCGCCAGTTGCCCAAAGAGCTCGAAGAGGCTGCGGCGATGGACGGCGTCGGCGTGCTGACACTGGTTTTCCGGGTCTTCATGCCGCTGCTCTGGCCGGCGATGGTGGCCACCGGACTGCTCGCCTTCATCGCTGCGTGGAACGAATTTCTCTTTGCGCTGACTTTCACGCTGTCGACCGAGGCACGCACGGTGCCGGTGGCGATCGCGCTGATCAGCACGGCGAGCGGCTTCGAGTTGCCCTGGGGCAAGATCATGGCCGCGTCGGTGATCGTCACGCTGCCGCTGGTGGCGCTGGTGGTGGTCTTTCAGCGGCGCATCGTCGCCGGCCTCTCGGCCGGGGCAGTGAAGGGGTGAGGGTCATGAGCTGGCGACGAGGGACGAGGCGATGAGCCGCATCGAACTGCGCGGTGTCAGCAAGGACTTCGGCAACACGCCGGTGTTGAACGACATCGACCTGAGCATCTCGCCAGGCGAGTTCTGCGTCTTCGTCGGCCCTTCGGGTTGCGGCAAGTCGACGCTGCTGCGTCTGCTCGCCGGCCTGGAAGACCCCAGCGCAGGCGAGATCGAGATCGACGGCGTGCTGGTCAATCACCTGCCGCCGGCACGGCGCAACGTGGCGATGGTCTTCCAGAGCTACGCCTTGTACCCGCACATGAGCGTCCATCAGAACATGGCTTTCGGTCTGCAACACCGCAAGCTGCCGTCCGACGAGATCGAGCGGCGCATCGCCGACGCCGTGCGCATTCTGCAACTCGACAGCCTGCTGCAGCGCCGGCCGAGGGAGTTGTCGGGTGGCCAGCGGCAGCGGGTGGCGATCGCTCGCGCCATCGTCCGCCAGCCGAAGGTTTTTCTGTTCGACGAGCCCTTGTCCAATCTCGACGCCGCACTACGCGTGCACACGCGCCTCGAGATCGCCCGGCTGCACCGTGCGCTGGGCTCGGCGAGCATGGTCTATGTGACGCACGACCAGGTCGAGGCGATGACGCTGGCCGATCGCATTGTCCTCCTGCAGCCTCTGGCTGGTCGCAGGGGTGCGCCGAGCGTGGCGCAGGCGGGTCCGCCACTGGACCTCTACCACCATCCGGCCAATCGTTTCGTTGCCGGCTTCATCGGCTCGCCGGCGATGAACTTTGTCGACGCCAGGGTGAAGTCGCTGGGCGACGAGCAGGTCGTTGCCGACGCGAGTGGCATGCTCTGCGCAGCGCGGCTGTCGTCGCAGGGCCTGACCCCCGGCGAGCCGGTGACCCTGGGTATCCGGCCCGAGCATGTGGTGCTCGGGCAGGGGCCGCAGCGCGCGCGGGTCAGCCACGTCGAGCGCCTTGGCGAACTCAGCCACGTCTATCTCGATCTGCCCGGCGCCAGCACGCCGCTGCTCGCCAAGAGCCCGCGCGACGACATCGCCATCGGTGAGCTGTTGGCGTTTGATTTTCCCGCCCAGGTCATGCATCTGTTCCGCTCCGATGGCGTCGCGCAAGCGCGCGGAGCGGCCTGCACCGCGACCCGCAGCGGGCGCGTAAAATCACAGTGGTACGAACCGTCATGAATTGGCTCAATTGCAATGGAGAGAGGTCTCGATGAATGATTTGTCACGTTCGCTGATCGCCGGAGTGGTCGTTCTGGTCGTCGCCGGAAGCGCTTATCTGTGGTGGCAGGAGCGGCAGGAAAAGCAGGGCGCAGAACCGGTTCCGCTCAGGGCAGCAAATACCAGCGTGCTCGAGCCGGCGGCGCCCGGGCCGGCGCCCGTTCACCACCCTATCGAAGCGGTCGTGCCGCCGGTTGCGCAGCCTTTGCCACCCTTGACCGACGGCAGCGAAGTGAGCGACGCGTTGGTGGGACTGCTTGGCCGCGAGCAGTTGTTGTCTTTTGTCGAGGCGAGTGGTTTTCCGCGGCGCGTCGTGGCGACGGTCGATAACCTTGCGCGTGGCCATGCTGCTTCACGCCTGTGGCCCGTGCTCCCTGCACCGGGGCGCTTTCAGGTCGTCGAGCGTGACGGGGCGACCTACATCGCCGACGACAACCGCGATCGTTACACCGCTTTCGTCCGTTTTGCGTCGGCGGTCGATACCGACGCTGCGGTGGCTTTGTACGTACGCATGTACCCGATGCTGCAACAGGCGTACGAAGAGCTGGGTTATCCGGGGAAATACTTCAACAACCGGCTGATCGAGGTCATCGACCAGTTGCTGGCGACTCCCGACCTGCTCAAGCCGATTCCGCTGACGCTGGTCGACGTCAAGGGCGCGGGCGAGACGCCGCGCCCCTGGGTCCGCTACGAGTACGCCGACCCGTCGCTCGAGGCGCGTCCGGCGGGCCAGAAAATCCTCCTGCGCATGGGAGCGGGGAACGCCGGACAGTTGAAGGCCAAGTTGCGCCAGTTCCGCCAGCGCATCGCCAGCAGCGGCGTGACCGGCTGACGCCTGGCGCCGGCACGGGTGGCCGGCGGACGCCGGACACAGCCTCACCCCGGCGCCCGCCGCGCGAGCGGCGAAAACACGATTCCCCGATGGGGCGCGAAGCCCAGGCCGGCCGTGGACGGCAAGAGCAGGCGACCGTTGACGACTGCCGGCGGCGGGCCGGTGTCGGCGGCCAGCCACGTCGAGGTCGCCAGCCCGTGCGCCAGCCGATTGTCGATCGCGGCGGCCAGATGGGCCGTTGCGATGACGCCGCAGGCGCTTTCGATGCTGCTGGTGGTCACGCACTCGAGGCCGGCGCCGAGCGCCCGCTGGGCCAGCGCAAGGGCGGCTAACAGGCCGCCGCAGCGCGTCGGCTTGATCACCAGCCGGCGCACCGGCCTTGCGTCCATGAGGCGCTCGGCGTCGAACAGCGACGCCGATTCGTCGATCCCGATGGCGATCTTCGTTTGCGCCTGCAGGCGGTGCAACTGCTGTAGCGTTGGCTGGGCCAGCGGCTCTTCGAGCATCTCGATCGGCAGGTCAGCGCAGGCGTGCAGGAAGCTTTCGGCGGCAGCAAGGTTCCAGGCGCAGTTGGCGTCGAGTCGCAATTGAACGCCGGGCGGCAGCAGCGCCGCGACGCGTCGCAGGCGTGCGATTTCGTCGTCGATCGAAGCCACGCCGAGCTTGAGTTTGAGGACCCGGAAGCCCGCAGCACAGGCGGTGCGTACGCTCTCGTCGGCAAGCCAGGCGAGGCTGCCCAGGGCGGCATTCACCGCCACGTCGGTCGGCAACGGGGGCTGCCCAAGTCCTGGCTGATTGGCGCGCAGGCCGGCGGCAAGTGACCGTCCGGCGGCCTGCGCGGCGAGATCGAGAAGCGCGGTTTCGACCGCCAGTCGTGCCGCCGGAGCGTCGCCCGGATCGCCGAAGTCAGTGCTGATGAGTTGCAGAGCGTCTTCTGGCGACATGCCGATCAGACGTCGCGCCTGCGCGCCGAGTCGCGACCTGGCGTGCACGGGCGTTTCCGCTGGCTTCCCCGGTAGCGGCGCACAATCGCCGTAACCCCTCGCGCCACTCTCGCCATCGAGGCGCAGAAGCCAGCCTTGGCGCTTGCCGAAGCCGCCGGTCGCGGTCAGCCAGCTGGCGCGCAAGGGCAGGCGGTAGGGATGGATCGCGGCGGCAGTGATGTTCATCGAGCGAAGGAGGCAGTGACCAGGCGCAGGCGCTGCACGCGCACTTCGCGCTCCCTCCAGCCTACGGGCGGCGTCGATATTTCGAGAAATCCGGCGGCCGTTTCTCGAGCCAGGCGTTGCGTCCTTCCTGGCCTTCCTCGGTCATGTAGAAGAGGCCGGTGGCATTGCCGGCGAGTTCCTGGATTCCGGCCAGGCCGTCGGTGTCGGCGTTGAAGCCGGCCTTGATCATGCGCAGCGCCATGGGTGACAGGCGCAGCATGTCGCGACACCAGCGCACGGTTTCCTCCTCGACTTCGGGCAGCGGCACGACGATATTCACCAGACCCATGGCCAGCGCCGCGGCGGCGTCGTACTGGCGGCAGAGCAGCCAGATTTCCTTGGCCCTCTTCATGCCGATGGTGCGGGCCATGAGGCCGGCACCGAGACCGGCGTCGAAGCTGCCGACGCGCGGGCCGGTCTGCCCGAAACGGGCGTTGTCGGCGGCAATCGTCAGGTCGCAGACCAGGTGCAGGACGTGCCCGCCGCCGATGGCGTAGCCGGCGACCATCGCCACCACCGGTTTCGGGCAACGGCGAATCTGCATCTGCAGGTCGAGGACGTTGAGATGCGGCATGCCCGCCTCGTCGTGGTAGCCGCCATCGTCGCCGCGCACTGTCTGGTCACCGCCCGAGCAGAAAGCCTCGTGTCCGGCACCGCAGAGGACGATCACCCCGACCTCGGGATCGAACTGCGCCTGGTGGGTGGCGTCGATCAGCTGGGCAACGGTTTCCGGTCGAAAGGCATTGCGTCGCTCGGGCCGATTGATGACAATGCGGGCAATGCCTTCGGCAAAATCGTAGCGAATATCGGAGTAGGCCTTGCTGGCGGCGCGGGGCTGCCAGTCGAGAGCGGGGCGGATCATGGCGGCAGTTTCCTCGGCAAAGGGGGGACGGCGGGCAGTATAGCCGTTGCAGATCGTCAATCGACGATGACGCACGGCGGGGCTCGGGGACCTGTGTCCCGGATGGCGCCAAGTGCTTTCTACGCGGGAGGGTGGCATGCAGCGAAGAATCCTGGCGGGTGATCGACTGATAGCGGCCTTCCTGGCCGGCTGCGTCCTGTTCAATTATCCGCTGCTGGCGGTGTTCGACCGGCCCACGGAGGTGTTCAACATTCCCCTCCTTTATGTCTATATCTTTATCGCGTGGGCCTTCGTCATTGCCCTGATGGCCTGGGCCGTCGAACGTCGCCTCAAGTAGCTGGCGGCCATGCTTGAACCCCCCGTAGTCATCGCCGTCGCGCTGCTCTATCTCGGGCTGCTTTTCGCGGTGGCGTGGTGGGGCGACAAGCGCGCCGATCAGGGGCGTTCGATCATTGCCAGTCCGACCATCTACGCCCTGTCGATGGCCGTTTACTGCACCACCTGGACCTTCTACGGCAGCGTCGGTCGCGCTGCCGTGTCGGGAATCGGCTTCCTGCCGGTCTACCTCGGTCCGACGCTGGTCATGGCGCTCGGCTGGATCGTGCTGCTGAAGATGATTCGCATCGTCAAGGCCAACCGCATCACGTCGATTGCCGACTTCATTTCCTCGCGCTACGGCAAGAGCCACGGCCTCGGCGGTCTGGTGACGATCATCGCCGTCGTCGGCATCATTCCGTACATCTCGCTGCAACTCAAGGCGGTTTCCAATACCGTCAGCCTGCTGCTCAGCTATCCGGAAATCGTCATGCCACATCGCAGCGCGACGATGTCGGTGGGCGCGGACATCAGCTTCTACATTGCCTTGATCCTGGCCGCGTTCACCATCGTCTTCGGGACCCGGCATCTCGACGCCACCGAACGTCACGAAGGAATGGTCGCGGCGATTGCGCTGGAATCGGTGGTCAAGCTGGTCGCCTTCATGGCCGTCGGCGTGTTCGTCACTTACGGCATCTACAACGGCTTCGGGGACATCTTCGATCACGTCGAGGCCCACGACGAGCTGCGCCGTTTGCTGACGGCCATTCCCTCGGGGGCAGGCTATACGGGCTGGTTTTCGCTGATCGTCCTGTCCGGGCTGGCCATTCTCTTCCTGCCGCGACAGTTTCAGGTGGCCGTCGTCGAGAACGTCAACGAGGCACACCTGAAGCGGGCGGCGTGGATGTTCCCGCTGTACCTGCTGTTGATCAACGTTTTCGTCCTGCCGATCGCCGTCGGCGGGCAGCTGCATTTCGCCGGGCAGGGCGTCGATGCCGATACCTTCGTTCTGACCTTGCCGATGTCACAGCGCCAGGAGGGTCTGACGCTACTGGTCTTCATCGGGGGTTTGTCGTCGGCCACCGGCATGGTCATCGTCGAGACCATTGCCTTGTCGACGATGGTCTGCAACGACCTGGTGATGCCCATGCTGCTGCGCCACAAGCGTGCCGCGCTCGCCGAGTCGAAGGACCTCTCCGGGCTGCTGCTCGGTATCCGGCGCGGCGCCATCGTCGTCATCCTGCTCCTTGGTTACCTCTACTTTCGGCTGGCGGGCGAGGCCTACGCGCTGGTCGCCATCGGCCTGATCAGTTTCTCGGCCGTGGCGCAGTTTGCGCCGGCGCTGATCGGCGGCATGTACTGGCGCGGCGGAACGCGTGGTGGCGCGCTGGCCGGTCTGAGCGCCGGCTTTGCGGTCTGGGCCTACACCCTGCTGCTGCCGTCGTTCGCAAAATCCGGCTGGCTTCCCGGTGATTTTCTCGCCCAGGGATTTTTCGGGGTCGACCTCCTGCGGCCGCAGCAACTGTTCGGTCTGACCGGCATCGACGAGATTTCGCACTGCCTGTTCTGGAGCTTCCTTGCCAATATCGGCGCCTACGTCGGGGTGTCGCTGCTGCGCCCGCCCATGGTTGCCGAGGCGACGCAGGCGACCCTGTTCGTCGACGCGCTGTCGGATCCCGGGCAGGGCGGGGCGATACTCTGGCGCGGGCGGGCGCAGGTCAGCGACCTGCAGGAACTGGTCGGGCGCTTCCTTGGCCCGACGCGCGCGCAGGCGGCGTTTGCCGCTTTCGCCCGCCGTCATGGACGCGACGGCAACTCGACGCCGGAGGCCGATGCCAAGCTGGTGCAGTTCGCCGAATCCCTGCTCGCCGGAGCGATCGGTAGCGCTTCGGCGCGGGTGATGGTCGCCTCGGTGGCCAAGGAGGAGCCGCTGAGCATCGAGGAAGTGATGCACATCCTCGACGAAGCGTCGCAGCTGCGCACCTACAGCCGCGAACTCGAGCGCAAGTCACGCGAGCTGACCGCAGCGACGCTGGAACTGCAGGAGGCCAACGAGCGCCTCCAGGAGCTCGATCGCGTCAAGGACGACATCATGTCCTCGGTGACGCACGAGCTACGCACACCGCTGACGTCGATCCGCGCTTTTTCGGAGCTGCTGCGCGACGATCCGAAGATGCACCTTGCCGACCGCGAGCGTTTTCTTGGCTTGATCGTCAGCGAGGCCGAGCGTTTGACACGCTTGATCAACCAGACCCTCGATCTCGCGAAAATCGAGTCCGGCAGAGCCGACTGGAACGGCTGCGAGCTCGACCTGAAAGAAGTCGTCGAACAGTCGATCGCTGCCACCAGCCAGCTGGTGCGCGAGAAAGAGGCGCACGTCGAGGTCGATCTGCCCGATAATCTACCGCTGATTCTCGCCGATCGGGATCGCTTGATTCAGGTCATGCTGAATCTGCTCTCCAATGCGGTGAAGTTCCTGACGCCGGGTAGTGGTCGCATTCGCGTCACCTTGAGTCGGCGGGACGATGGCCTGGAAGTCAGCGTTGCCGACAACGGTCCCGGGATTCGCCCGGAAGATCAGCAACTGGTTTTCGAAAAGTTCCGCCAGGTAGGCGATACGATGACCGCCAAGCCGTCCGGCACGGGTCTTGGGCTGCCGATCAGCCGGCGCATCGTCGAACACTTCGGTGGCCAGTTGTGGGTCGAGAGCGTCCCCGGCGAGGGCGCGACATTTCGTTTCACCCTGCCATTTGCGCCGGCGCAGCCGCCAGCGGATGCGTCGCCAGCCGCGTAGTTCGTTTAGCGTTTTCATTCATGAGCGGAGTGTTGATGAGCAAGAAGATACTGATTGCCGACGACGAGCAAAACATTGTCATTTCGATCGAGTTCCTGCTGCGCCGGGAGGGTTTCGAGGTGCTGGTGGCCGGCGATGGGGAAGAAGCGCTGGCCAGGGTGCGCGCCGAAAAACCTGATCTCGTCCTGCTCGACGTGATGATGCCCAAGATGAACGGCTTCGACGTCTGCCAGGCATTGCGCGCCGACCCCGAGCTCAGCGCCACGCGCATCCTGATGTTGACCGCCAAGGGGCGGGACACCGAAGTCAGCAAGGGTCTCGGACTCGGTGCCGACGGTTACATGACCAAGCCCTTCTCGACCAAGGAGCTGCTCGCCGAGGTGCGCAAGCTCCTGGAGACCTAGGTGCAGGCCAGGCGCAAGCTGTACCTGGCAGCGGCGTGTGCCGGTCTGTTTGTGCTTGTCGTGGTGGTTGCGACGGCAGCCGTAGTGTGGGCCACCGGGGCCGATGCGAGCGGCGGCGGCTGGTCGACCGAGGGCAGGATCTTTGTCCTCGTGATGTTTACGCTGGCGGCGAGTGGCGGCGCTTACCTGGTCATCGCCGCCTCGTATGCGCGCTACGTCAACGCGCCACTGCGCATGGCCGAGGACCTGGCGGCAATGACCGCCCACAGCGGCCTGCGCCTGGCCGAGCCAGCGACGCCCGAACTGCGCGCCCTCGGGCAGGCGGCGAACCAACTGCTCGCCGCACGCGACGCGCTGGAGCACGATGTCGCCGAGCGCGTGCGCGAAGCCCGCGCGTCGCTTGAAGAGGAGCGCAGCCGTCTCGCCGCACTGATGGCCGATCTCAGCCAGAGCGTCGTGGTCTGCAACCTGGATGGTCGCGTGCTGCTCTACAACCAGCGCGCCAAGCAGGAACTTTCTGCCGGATCCGACGGCAGCCATGGCGAATTGCTGGGCCTCGGGCGTTCAATCTATACGGTATTTGATCGGGCGCTGCTCGAGCATGCGCTGGAGCGCCTGCAGTCGGCGAGTCGCGACGAGTCGGGCGCCGAGCGCAAGAAGCTGCTCGGCTCGGCGCAGTTCGTCACTGCCACCCGCGCCGGCCGCTTGATGCGCGCCCACATGTCGCCGGTGCTGGGCCGTGACGGGCAGCCCGGGGCGCAGGTTGCCGGCCTTTCGATCACCGGTTTCGTGCTCGTTCTCGACGACGTGACGAGCACCAACGAGCGGCATGCACGCCGCGATGCGCTGATCCAGTCGCTGATCGAAGGCGGGCGCGGACCGTTGGGGAGCTTGCGCGCGGCGTCCGAAATGCTTTCCGACTTCTCGGACATGCAGCCGCAGCAGCGTGATCGCTTCCTCGGCGTGATCCGCGACGAGGCGAGGGCGCTTTCTGACCAGTTCGAGAAAGCGGCGGCAGCCTTCTCCAACGATCTGCGCGAGCGCTGGCTGCTCGAGGAGATACTGGGCGCCGAGCTCGTCGAAGTGGCTGCCCGGCGGATTGCCGAGCGCGGCAACGGCGGGCAGCGCAAGCTGGCGGTCAAGCCCGAGAATATCGATGAAGGCCTTTGGCTGCGCGTCGACAGTTTCGGACTTCTGCAAGCACTGAGCTATCTGGCGCTGCGTCTGCAGGACGAGTACGAGGTGCGCGAAGTGCGCCTGTCTCTGAAGCGCAGCGGTCACCTGGCACAGCTCGATCTGTACTGGATGGGTACCTTCCTGAACAATGAATCGGCGATGGTCTGGCTGCAGGACCCGATGAACATCGGCGGCGAAAACTCGCCACTGAGCGTCGTTGACGTCATCGAACGCTGCAACGGCGAGATCTGGTTTCAGCGCGAGCGCGTCTCGCATCGGGCTTTCTTCCGCACCATGCTACCGGCGGCCGAGGCGCCCAGCGACCGGCCGCAGACGATCGTTTCCGCGGCCGAAGGCGAACGCCCGGAATTCTACGACTTCGATATCTTTCGCTGGTCGGCAGGCAGCCACGAGCTCGACGATCGGCCGCTCGCCGAGCTCTCGTACACCGTTTTCGATACCGAAACGACCGGCCTGGAGCCTTCCGCCGGCGACGAGATCATCCAGATCGGTGCGACGCGCATCGTCAATCGTCGCTTGCTCCGTCACGAGTACTTCGATCAGCTGGTTGACCCGAAGCGCCCGCTGTCGCAGCAATCAGTGAAGGTTCACGGCATCACCCGCGAACTGCTCAGCGGACAGCCGGTGATCACGACCGTCCTGCCGACCTTCCACGCTTTTTGTGCGGACACCGTTCTGGTTGGTCACAACGCCGCCTTCGACATGCGTTTCCTGCAGATGAAGGAGCGCCAGACCGGCCTGCGCTTCGATCATCCTGTCCTCGATACCCTGCTGCTTTCGGCGGTTCTGCAGCCCAACCAGAATACTCACCGCCTGGAGGCTATCGCCGAGCGCCTCGGGGTCTCGGTTTTCGGACGTCATACGGCGCTTGGCGATGCGATGGTCACCGGGGAAGTCTTTCTGAAGATGTTGCCCCTGCTCGCCGACATGGGGATCACGACGCTGCGGCAGGCGCGCGAAGCCAGTGAGAGAACCTACCATGCCCGACTCCGATATTGAGCACAGCGCACGCGTAAGCCCCTTCTCGCCCTATGTCGGGCTGCGCCATCTGGTGCGCGGCTTGCCGTTGATGGTCGGACCATCGACCAGTGTGCGCGAGACGCTGCAACTGCTCGACAGAACGCATGGCGATGCGGTGGTGGTGGTCGACGAAGGCAGCCGGGTACCGCTGGGCATCATCACCCTGCACGACGTTGTGCGCCGTGTGGCCATTGAAGCCTGTGACCTGCAGGCGCCGATCGCGGCGGTGATGACCAGCGGCCTGATTACCATGCCGGCCAACAGTACGGCGCACCAGGCCAGTGTGGTGATGGTGCGGCGCGGCGTGCGCCATCTCGTGCTGACCGAAGCGGATGGCAGCTACTTCAACGTCGTTTCGCAGACCGATCTGTATACCCTGCCGGGTGCGCAGAGCACCGATCTCGTCAAAGCGATCCTCGCCGCGCGCGATTTGCCGACATTGGTCCTCCTGGCTGCCGAGATCCGCGCGCTGGTCGGCCGCCTGGTCGCCGAGCGGGTGAGCGCCGACGCGCTCTGCAACCGCCTCTCGTCGCTCAACGATCTGCTCACCCTGCAGGTCATCGAACTGGTCGCCGGCCAGTTCGAGCTGCCCTACGTTCAGTGGTGCTGGCTGGTGTTCGGTTCCGAAGGGCGGCTGGAGCAGACCCTGGCCACCGACCAGGACAATGGCCTGATCTTCGCCGCCGACTCGGACGAGCACGCGGCGCGGCTGCGCAACGCCTTCCTGCCTTTTGCCCGCGCCGTGAACGAGGCCCTCGACGCCTGCGGTTTTCCGCTGTGCAAGGGCGAGATCATGGCCAGCAATCCGCAGTGGTGTCTTTCTGCCAGCGAATGGCGAGCCGCGTTTTCAGGCTGGCTGGAAAGCCCGCAACCGGAAGCCTTGCTCAATGCGAGCATCTTCTTCGATCTGCGCGGCCTGTATGGGCAGGAGTCGCTGGCCGACGACCTGCGCAGCTGGCTTCTGGAGCGTGCGCACAGCTACCCGATTTTCCTGCGCGCGATGGTCGAGAACACGCTCAACTGGGAGTCGCCGCTGAACTGGTGGAAGGGATTTCGCACCGATCTCGACAAGGAGTTCCCGCACACCATCGACCTCAAGAAGCACGGCTCCCGCCCCTTCGTCGACGCCGCACGGGTCTACGCCCTGGCCCGGCAGATCCCGGATACGAATACCGTCGAGCGGCTGCGCGTGACCGGTGAACAGACCGGTGTTGGCGCCTTCGACATGACGGCGCTGATCGACGCTTTTCAGCATATCCAGCGTCTTCGCCTGCAACGGCAGGCGAGCAGCGCGGCGGACGCCATTTCCAACCGCGTCGATCCCGACGAACTGCATGAACTGGATCGCCTGATCCTGAAGGAAGCGCTAAAACAGATTGCCTATCTGCAGAAGCGCCTGGTACGCGAGTACGCCCCGGCATAGATGAGCTGGGGCGCCGGCGGCGTTCAGCCGCCGGCGCGGGAGCGGAAGCTGGCCGGTACGGGCGCGACTTTGCGTGCTGCGTAGTCGAAGAAGACGATGCCCGTCTTGCCGCGCGCGACTTCACGCTGGCTGAGCTTCTCGTGCATGCGCCAGGGCAGGTCGCAGCCCTTGCCGGAAAAATCGCTGGCCGCCATGTCGACGACCATCACTTCGCCGTGAAAGGCCTCGGACCTGTACTGCACTGCCGCGTCGGCGATGACGATGCCGACGCCCTCGACGTTCAGCTCGGTATAGCCCAGGCTCATGAAAAACCGCGCGCGCGCCTCTGAAACGAGCGCTAACAGCAAGGCATTGTCGAGGTGCCCGGCATAGTTCATGTGGCTGAGATAGAGTGTCATCTCGGTCGAGTAGGCGAAATGCTCGGGGAGGTCGATCTGGATTCTGGGCATCCTGGGGTCCGTGGCGGCTGGCTGTATCCGGGGGGATCGTACGTCACGCGCCACTTCCTGTCACGGCCCGCACGTCATTGCCAGGAGGGTAGCGCTATGGAGCCGGTGAAATCCTGCCACCAGGCAGGTTTCGCGCTTCGCGCTGCTGTCTGGATCGCTGATGAAAGTCGCATCAGGATTGCAGCACTACAACCGCGCCGCACTCTCCCCGAGCCTCGTCGGCGAGGGGAGAGCGCGGCGCGTGGGGGGAGAGGTGGCCGGCTGGGTCAGCTTCAGAGGCCGCTCTTGGCATCCACCAGCAGGGTCCGGAAAAACCGCTCGAAGCCACTGGCTGCGAAATCAAGCACCTTGCCGGGGAAGGTGGTGAAGAGTTCGCGAATCGCGGCGTTGCGCTCGCGATGAGCACGCTCCGTGATCATGGTCATCTGCTCGTAGCTGAGGGGGGTTTTCATTTTGTCTTGTGTTCCTGTACTGTCGCGAAGTGCTGAGGGTTCTGCTTCAAGAGCACTGTAAGCAGTGCTCTTGCTTGCTCGGTGGCCGAAGGTCAAACGAAGGCCGAGGTGTCGAAAGTGTTCGGGCGGCTGCCTTCGCTGCTCAGGTGGTATCCGTGCTGCTTCTCTGCTTGCCGGGTGTTCGGGCTGCCTTTTTCCATCCAGTCGAGCACCTTGTGCATGGCGGTGGCAATCGCTCTGCCAGCGGCGATGCTACGTTCCCTGCGGGCGCGCTCGATGATCATTGCGATCCGGTCATGGTTGAGGTCGGTTTTCATTTGGGTTTCCTTCTGTCCTTGCGTTGTTCCCGGTTCTCCGAGAGTTCGCCGTCACTGTATTTGTTGGCCGCCGTGCCGGCAAACGATCAAATGTCAGCCGATGCATGAGAATATCTCATTCATATGACTTACCGTCTGCCGCCCCTAAGTTCGCTGCGCGCTTTCGAAGCGGCTGCCCGCCACCTCAGCTTCAAGGACGCCGCTGCCGAGCTTTCGGTGACGCCAACGGCGATCAGCCACCAGATCCGTGGCCTCGAGGAATACCTGGACTTTCCGCTCTTCAAGCGGCTGACGCGTGCCCTGGAACTGACGCGCGAAGGTCGGGTCATGCTCCCCAAGGTGCGCGAGGGGCTGGAGTGTTTCGCTGCCGCCATCGAGAGCACGCGCCAGGTCGTCTTCGGTGGGCGTCTGGTGGTGACCTCGCCGCCGGCTTTCGCCGCGCGCTGGCTGATTCGGCGTCTGCCCGATTTCACTGCCACGCATCCCGAGATCCGACTGCGCATGGCCACTTCGCTCGACACCATCGATAGCGTCGACGCAGCACATGTCTCGGGCCTCGCGCGCGTCGATGTCCGCGACGACAAGACCGAGACCTTTATCCGCTACGGTAGTGGGCACTACGACGGCTGCCGCGTCGACCGGCTCTTTGCGCCTGCGTATACGGCCGTCTGCAGCCCGCTCCTGCTGAAAGGAATGCGGCCCCTGAACGTGCCGGCCGATCTGCGCCGTCACAATCTTCTCCACAACCAGGCCGACTCGGGCACTGACCAGCACGACCTCGCGACCTGGGACCAGTGGCTGCAGGTGGCCGGCGTTACCGGCATCGATGCCGATGGCGGCACCCAGATCAGCGACCCTGGGCTGCTCCTCTCGGCGGCCATCGACGGCGTTGGCGTTGCTCTGGCGTCGAAACAGCTGATTGAGGGCGAAGTGGCTGCCGGTCGCCTGGCCATGCCTTTCGACATCGTCATCCGCCCGGCGCAGGCCTATTACCTGGTCGTTCCTGAAGCCGTCGCCGAGCGTACGGTGGTCAGCGCCTTCCGCAAATGGTTGCTCGCCGAGGCCGCGAAGGTGCGCGAGGGGTAGCGCGACGCCAGCCGCGTAGCAGCTGGCGTCGTTTCGCTTTCGGCGCTGCCTGAATGCTGCGCAGCGACGATGCGAGGACTTGCCGGCCCAGCGGGCAGCCGCCGGACGTTGGTGCTCAGGAAGCGCCGAGCATGGTCGCTGCGTCTTCGCTGACCGGCGCTGACCCGGCCGCCGGCCTGACGGCTGGCTTGGCGCTTGTTTTTGCGACGCTCTTGTTCACCGCTGGCGCGTCATCGCTGCGGGTCAGCTTGCGCACCTCGGTGGTCAGCTGGCCAAGGCGGGCGGCGAGATGCTGGACATCGCGCTTGCTGGCCAGAACCATGAAATTCAGTGGCTGCAGCAAGCGATCCCTGAACAGCCGTTCGCCACGATCAAAGCTCTCGTTGGCCGTGCTCACCAGTTCAGCCGAGGTTTGCTTGATCTGCCGACGAGCTTTCGGGCGCAGGGCCTTGCCTTCCTCGACCAGCGTTGCAAACGCCCGGGCGCTGGTCCTGGTGGCCAGCGAGTAGGCGCCAAGGCCACACAGCCACAACTTGCGCACCGATTCCTGAGCGCCGGCAAGAAATTGCTCGTTGCCAGGGCGATCGACCAATGTCGTCTGTCTCTTGCTCATTTCGTTTCTCCTTTGTCCGACTGGACGTGAAATTTCCTGCAACTGCCAGTGCAGCTGACAAAAGCGAGTCTAGCGACGATCGCTAGAGGGCACACACTAAATCCCTGGGTGTTTTCCTCTAAAGTGGCGGCTGTTCGATGTTGTATGCTTGCCGCTTGCAGGCGCCGAAGGTGGCCATCGGGGCCGCCGCCCATTGGTGTCTCGGCGCAGAGCACACGAAGGAAGAAGAGTGCCTCGATGAACAAACTGTCATTGCTCGATCTCGCCTTCTTCGTCGCCGAATCGGCGGCCAGCCCGAAACATGTCGGCGGCTTGATGATCTACAAGCGGCCCGCCAGGTCGCCGGCCAGCTTTGTCTCGGATCTGTACCGGGAGCTGCTCAGCTGCAGCGACGTCCAGGCGCCGTTCAACCGCATCGTCCACTTCTCGCTTACCGGCATGCCGACCTGGCGGGAGAGCGACGCCGTCGACCTCGATCAACACCTCTTCCAACACCGGCTGCGGCGCGGCCACAATGGCCGGCCGGAACTCTATCGGCTGGTTTCCGAGCTGCATCAACCGATGCTCGACCGTTCGCGACCGCTATGGGAAGTGCACCTTATCGACGGCCTGAGCGAACGGCGTTTTGCCATTTACGTCAAGATGCATCATGCCAGCGCCGATGGCGTCACGATGGTGCGCTGGGCCGCCGATTCGCTGGCCTTGACGGCGAGCGATCTTGAACTGCGGCCGCTGTGGTCGGTTCGCCACGGGGCCGCCGACAGCAAGCGGAATCGGCTCAAGGCGAAGGTGACGCAGTCCCTGCTCGGCGACCTCGCGGGTGCCGGCCAGCGCCTGCTGGGAATCGCTCGCCTGGCCGCGATGCTCGCGCTGGAAGGCGCCAAGCTGACCAAGAACGCCATTTCTCTGCCTTTTGTCGCCGACGGTAACACGCCGCTGACCGGGCAGGTGACCGCAGGTCGGCAGTTTGCGACGGCCAGCGTCGCCATGGTGCGCGTCAAGGAGGTCTGTGCCCGGACGCGGTCGACGCTGAACCATGTCGCACTGACCTGTCTCGATGGCGCCTTGCACCGCTATCTGCACGACGAAGGCGTCGCGCTGGCCAGACCGATCACCATCCAGATGCCGGTCAATCTGCGCAAGGTCGGCGAACACGGCACCGGCAACAAGATCGGCATCATCCCGGTCGAATTGTCGGCGCCCACCGACGACCCCTATGTGCGCCTGCGCAACATCGGTTTTTCCCTGCGCAATGTGCGCTCGATGATCGACAGCGTCGCACCCGACGCGATCGAGTCCTACACGCTGATCACCGGCGTCGTTGCACAGCTCGCCGAGATGCTGAGGCTCAGCGAACGGCTGCCGCCGATCGGCAACACGCTGGTCTCCAATATTCCCGGGCCGCCCGAGTTTCTCTACCTCAAGGGCGCCCGCATGGAGGAATTGCACCCGATCAGCACGCTACCGGCCGGAAATCTCCTCAACATCACCCTCTTCAGCTACGCCGGCCAGCTCGTCTTCGGCCTGATTGCCAGCGACGAACTGCCCAACCTCGAGCGCCTGGGTCTCTACGTGGGCGAAGCATTCAGCGAACTCGAAGAAGCGGTTTTCGACGCCCACCGGCCCGTTTCCTGACGACATGTCGTTGCCCGAAATCCGGGCAAAAAAAAGACCGGGCATTGCACCCGGTCAAATGCTCGGCTTTCATCTTGCGCGAGGGCCAGTTGCGGCCCTCACGATGCCCTTGCTACAGCGCAGCAGCAAGGTGTCGCGCGATTCCGAGCATGACACCAGCGACGTGGTGTCACTTCACCCACTGGAAGAAATACGTAAGAACAAGGAAGCCTGTTTGCCCAGCACCGCCAGTTCCGCCTCGAACTCTTCGAAGGGCATGTCCGTGAGTTCCGGCAAGCGTCGCTCGGCCTTGTGCCGGCGTTCCGGCGTTTTCCCGGGCGGACCGATATCGTGCTTGCGGCGGTCTGCTTTGCTGCGTGTTTTCTGTTCGCTCATCCGATGAGTCCCTGCTGTGCGTGCTCTGGAAGTGATGGACGAAAGATAGCGCTGCCCCGCCATGGCTTCCGTGCGCAATTTCACGGCCTCAATAAATCAGTGATTTCGAGCTGCCGCGTGGGCGCCGCGAGCGCGATCCGGAAAAGCTGCTAGCATGCGTCGGTCGTCGGCATGGGCGTTGCCCGCAGGCCGACGCACGCCCGTGAACGACGTGAAAAGAGAAATGAACGACCTGTTTGCCGAGAAGCGTTCCGACGCACCGCTGGCCGAGCGTCTGCGTCCACGCAGCCTGTCCGAGGTCATCGGACAGGCGCATCTGCTGGCCGCCGGCAAGCCGCTGGAGATGGCCTTTCGTTCCGGGCAATTGCACAGCATGATCCTCTGGGGCCCGCCCGGGGTCGGCAAGACGACGCTGGCGCGACTGATGGCCGACGCCTTCGACGCCGACTTCATCGCACTCTCGGCGGTCTTCTCGGGGGTCAAGGAGATTCGCGAGGCCGTCGCCCGCGCCGAGCTGACGCGCGCGCACAACGGCCGGCGCACGATTCTCTTCGTCGATGAAGTGCATCGCTTCAACAAGGCACAGCAGGACGCTTTCCTGCCCTATGTCGAAGGCGGGCTGCTGACTTTTGTCGGTGCCACGACCGAGAACCCGTCCTTCGAGGTCAACTCGGCGCTCCTCTCACGCGCCGCGGTCTACGTGCTGCAGCCGCTCTCCAGCGAGGAGATCGGGCAGCTCCTCGAACGCGCCCGGGCACGGGTTCTGCCCGAGCACCGTTTCGACGAAGACGCGCGCGCGCGTCTGATCGGCCTCGCCGATGGCGACGCGCGACGCCTGCTCAACCACCTCGAACAGCTCGCCACCGCCGCCTCGACGGCCGCCGTGACGACGATCGACGGCGCTTTCGTCGACACCACCATGGCCCAGAATCTGCGGCGTTTCGACAAGGGTGGCGACGCTTTCTACGAGCAGATTTCGGCATTGCACAAGGCGGTGCGCGGTTCGTCTCCCGACGCCGCGCTGTACTGGTTCTGCCGCATGCTCGACGGTGGCGCCGACCCGCGCTACCTGGCGCGCCGCGTCGTGCGCATGGCCTGGGAAGACATCGGCCTGGCCGACCCGCGCGCGGCGCGCATCGCCCTCGACGCCGCCGAGACTTTCGAACGCTTAGGCTCGCCGGAAGGCGAGCTGGCGCTTGCCGAAGCGGTGCTCTACCTGGCCATGGCCGCCAAGTCAAACGCCGCCTACCTCGCGTATAATGCGGCGCGGAGTTTCATCGCCGCAGACGCTTCGCGGCCGGTACCGGTTCACCTGCGCAACGCGCCGACGCGGCTGATGAAGACGCTCGGCTACGGCAAGGACTACCGCTACGCGCACGACCAGGCCGACGCCTACGCCGCCGGCGAGAACTATTTCCCGGAAGGCATGCCGGTCGTCGAGTGGTACCGACCGGTCGAGCGTGGGCTTGAAATCCGGATCGGTGAAAAGCTTGCGCAGTTGCGCGCGCTCGATCGCCGGGCGAAGGAAAAGAGAGACGACACCGATCTGGCCTAGCGGCCGACCACAACATCATTTCGCTCGCGCGCAGCCGTTCCGGCGACCTGCGCGAGCAGCGGAAGAGGGCGGAAGCGCGCAGCGCGATCGCCAAGCTGAGGACTGAGCATGCTCGACATCCAACACCTGCGCAGCGACATCGACGCCCTCGCCGAGCGCCTGGCAACCCGCGGTTTCGTACTCGACAGGACGACTTTCCAGAATCTGGAAAGCGAGCGCAAGACGCTGCAGACCCGGACCCAGGATCTGCAGGCCAGCCGCAACAGCCTCTCCAAGCAGGTCGGCATGCTCAAGGGCCGCGGCGAGGACGCCGCGCCGGTGATGGCCCAGGTGGCGGCGCTGAAGAGCGAACTGGAAGCCAACGAGCTTCGTCTCGGCGAACTGCTCCAGGAACTCGACGCCTTCCTGGCCGTGCTCCCCAACCTGCCGGACGAGAGCGTGCCGATCGGCAAATCGGAAGCCGACAACGTCGAAGTCAGGAGCTGGGGCGCGCCGCGCGCCTTTGACTTTGCCGTCAAGGATCACGTCGATCTCGGTGAAGCGCTCGGCGAGCTTGATTTCGCCACCGCGGCGAAGATCGCCGGCACGCGCTTTTCATTGCTGCGCGGGCAACTGGCGCGCCTGCATCGTGCGCTTGCCCAGTTCATGCTCGACACGCATACCGTCGAGCATGGGTATACCGAGGTGTACGCGCCGTATCTGGTCAACGCCGCCAGCCTGCACGGTACCGGACAGCTGCCAAAATTCGAGGAAGACCTGTTCAAGATCATGCGCGCCGACGCCGAGCCGCTGTATCTGATCCCGACCGCCGAAGTGCCGGTGACGAACATCGTTCGTGGCGAGATTCTCGCCGCCGACGCGCTGCCGCTCAAACTCGTCTGCCATACGCCGTGTTTTCGCTCCGAGGCCGGTTCCTACGGTCGCGATACGCGCGGCATGATCCGCCAGCACCAGTTCGACAAGGTCGAGCTGGTGCAAATCGTTGCTCCCGAAGCCTCGCTGGCGGCGCACGAAGAACTCACCGGCCACGCCGAAACCATCCTCGAAATGCTCGAACTGCCGTACCGGCGCGTCACCCTGTGCAGCGGCGACATGGGATTCTCGGCGACCAAGACCTACGATCTGGAAGTCTGGTTGCCGGCGCAGAACGCCTATCGCGAGATCTCTTCATGTTCCAACTTCGGCGCCTTCCAGGCCCGCCGCATGCAGGCACGCTATCGCAACGAGCGCAATCGGACCGAACTGGTGCATACCCTCAACGGTTCGGGCCTGGCCGTCGGACGGACGCTGGTGGCGATCATGGAAAACTTCCAGCACCCCGATGGCAGCGTCAGCGTCCCGGCTGTCCTGCGTCCCTACATGGGGGGGCTGGAGCGCATCGGCGCTTCGTGAGCAGGCCGCCTGGCGAGCGCTGACAGCGCGTTTCGGGCAGCGCGAAGAATATCGCCGCCGGCGCATCATGCGGCGCTTCTTGTGCTAACATTGCGCCCCGTCGGAGAGGTGGCAGAGTGGCCGAATGTACCTGACTCGAAATCAGGCGTAGGTGTGAGCCTACCGCGGGTTCGAATCCCGCCCTCTCCGCCAGAAATCAAGCACTTAGCCCGATTTAAAAGATCGGGCTTTTTCTTGTCTGGTGCTTGTGTAGCCACCATGTAGCCAGATGTGATCAATCCGCATCAATCCCGCCCAAGAAAGTCTGGCGTGTGGTCTTGCCGCCAGCACCCCGGCTAGCGGCTTTTCCTATGCTATCGGTTGGCTGGTAAGCTCGTCGGTAAGCTCCGCTTTGCCAAGCAGCATCAAAAGCTCGGCCTTCCCCAGCACTATCGGATAACGCTACCAATTAACGCCTTCTGACCGTTTCGACAAACGCGCGCGCTGACAGCCACGGCCTGCGTGGAAACCTTGCTGGAAACCTCGACTGTGGAAAGCTCCGGCTCGATTACTGCCGGTCCAAACTTTGCCGCGAAATAGCCCCAGATTGAAGGCGGATCGCGCTCGACTTTCGCTGATGTAGCTACAGAGAACTTTCGCCCGGCTGGCGCTCTTGCGGCGCTGGTTTGCAAGCATCCTTGACGACCCGTTGCCTGGTGACAGTTCGTGCGCGTCGCCTGTTTTTTATCTGCTCTCAGGTACTGCCGCAGGCCGTCCCTCGCTGCTGTTTTCTCGCGCTACCAGTGGCTGCACGCGACTGTTCTTGACGTATTTCACCGGCGGTCTTCCTGTTAACGTCCTGTTCTCAGGGGTGAAGCTCTCCGTTTAGAGACCTGGCCCGTTTGCCGCAACGACGCGCTAGAGCATGACAGGTGCGATGTGATCGGATCGCATCCTTGCGGAACGCCAGCACGTCGACAACCACGGTTCGCTGGCAAACTCTTCTGAAATTTCCTATTTTGTCATCCACGTTCCAGCTCGGTTCGGTTCGGTGTCAGCCAGCGCTTCGATTTTGCCGTCCGCGAGTGGTGTCGCCGCATGGAATGCTGGACGAACGATGCGTTTTGCGCGATTCTCTTACATGCGACGAAGCGCATGGACTACCCCGGTATGCTCTACGGGCCGTCGGCGCCAGATCAAGGGCACCACTCGACTATTGGATTTCATCACATTCTCATGATCTCGACCTTGCGCGTCCTCGTTTTGGCGGCTGCTTGTGCCATTCCGGCTGTATGCCAATCGGAATCGATTTTTGGAACGGTTGTCGCTGTTGCTGACGGCGATACCGTCACTGTGGTCGACGTGGCCAAAGAGCAGTACAAAATCCGAGTGGCTGGCATTGATGCTCCAGAAAAAAAACAAGCCTTTGGTGCGCGATCTAAGCAGAGCATGGCTCAAATGGTGTTTGGCAAGCCGGTTCATATCGAATGGAGAAAGAAGGATCGGTACGGGCGTGTTATTGGAAAAGTCTTCGTCGCTCAAGAACAATGCTCAAAAAGGCCTTGTCCACAGACTTTAGATGCAGGTTTGGCGCAACTTTCACGGGGCCTTGCTTGGCATTACAAAAAATACGAACGGGAGCAGTCACCAGAAGATAGAGTTATTTATGCCGAAGTGGAAGTTGAAGCACAAAAGAACGCACTTGGCCTATGGTCAGAAACGAATCCAATAGCTCCTTGGGATTTTCGGCGTCGGAAATAGAATGGGCTATTACGGAAGGGGACGCTATAGAAGTTGGCGCTCAAGAGGCTGGAGCGGCTCCTCGCGCCCGACAGAATATACTCACTTACAAAGTATTTTTGGTGCCGCTGTCGGCGAAATCCGTCACGCTTTTATGCATCTTGATGAAGAAGCACGCGATGGGCTGTTTTCAGATTACGGAGCAATTCACGGTAGTTCGGCTGAAAGGTATGCACGTAATACTTTTCCAAAGTGGAAGAGTGGCTTAACTGGGCTTTCCGGGCAGACAATGCGAAGGCTTGTGGAGCTTGTTCCGCCTTATCTCTCGTCAGAGCAGCGTTTTTCAATATTGCAGTCAGTCCTGAAACTGCATAAAAAATCTGCGTCATCACAAACCATAAGAATTGACGTAAAAGCACCATCTGATGGGTTTTCGAAGTTGCAGGTTGCTTTGGCGTCAATGTCGCGCGAGGATGTTCTAGCTCACCTCCCAGAACATGTGATGAAGGCCGCGTCATGGCTCTACGATGATGACGTTACCGCCGCCAGAGCGATGTTGGCAGAGGCTGAGCGCCTAGAAAACGACGTAATTCTTACGCAAGCATCTCGTGACATTGAGCTGCTGAAAAGAACAATATCAACGGGGCAGGTACAAACGGCCAATTACTCTGTGGAAATGCCGGCTGGAAGATTGAATGTCGTGGCGTTTACCCCGCCTATCCCGTCGAAGTGTTTTGTTTCATCGGTTTGTTTTGGTGAAGATGCGCCAGAAACGCTGGCTTTAAGAGCTTGGCGAGACCGCTATTTGATTGAGAAATGGTGGGGTCGAGAATTCATCCTTTGGTATTACAAGAACGGTGAACATATTGCTGAATCCATTTCTAGATCAGCGATGTGTAAAGCAGTAGCGAAAACGTGCATTAAAGCATTTGCAATGGCAGTTGCCCGCAACATGAATGGGAGGGGTAAATGAGTGACGAAAATAATGTTCCGGCAAGAGCGCAAAACACACGCGCTGCTCAATTGCACGATACGGGTGCGCGCGCTGGCTCATTGATCGAGCAGTCGTTGACAAGACTTAACCCACAGCAGCTTGAAGCTTTGATGGCGAAGGCTGGCGAGGAGGCTTTGCGGTTGGAGGTAAAGAGCCGGGAACAAAACATGGATTACGTTACGGGGAAAAAAGCGGCTGAGGATCATGTCGAGACCTTCAATATGCTTGAAAAGGGCGGCCGAATGACCCGCCAGGCACTTACGTCAGACATTAAAACTGGTGCAGGGAACATGCGGATTGAAAGCAAATCGGGGGCTACCTGTTTCGTCGCTTCTGTCGCATATGACGATCCAAACCATCCAGACGTGATGTTCTTACGTGACTTTCGCGACCGTGTCTTGAGCAAATATGAATCTGGGCGGTATTTTATTGATTGGTACTGGGAAAATGGGCCTAAACTTGCACGGTGCGTTCGTACGTCAGCCGCCTTGCAGGTTGCTGCAAGAGCACTTATCTCCAGAGCGGTGAAGGTCCTAAGGCATTTGACGTAACCATGCGCCGGCCGATGGCTCACCACTCGACACGAATCGTACCTTAGGTCCGCCTTGACACCTGTCGCATACAGAAATGTGTTTTTCGTTGCAACGAAGAGGCAGCTCTCACTTCTCGAATTTTGACGGTCGCCGCGAAGACGAAAGCTGCGCCATCACCTTAATTGTTCTCAACTCCAAAAGTAAGGTTCTGGCAGGTCCCACAGCTCCGGTTTCTACGCTGACTGAGCAAGTGGAACGAAGGCAATCCGCCAGAAATGAGGGTGACCATCAACCCCAATTGAATTTTCAGGAGAGTGCGGGCGGCGAGGATGAGCGGCGCTGACCGATTCCTGAAGACGGTATCAAAGCCAATGCGCGCATCAGCGCGGGAGGAGATGGGCCAATGAGCAAGGAAGACGATGATCGAAACAACGAATGGCGGTGGGGCGACCTCGACATGAATGGCATTGGATTGCTGGTGATGCTGGCAATCTGTGTCATTGTCTTGGTCGGGGCGGCGCTGTCTTGATAGGCCGAATTATCTGGCCGTCAAGACGACGGCCGTATTATTGTATGAGGAACCACCTTCTTTCCTAGCAAGTGCCTCGATCTCTGCCACGTTTCTGCGCGAGCGGTAGCCCGCGTCGCCTGTTTTGTATCTGCTAGCAGGTACTGCGGAAGACTGACCATCGCCGCTGTTTTCGCGCTGCTAGCCGTGGCGGCGGGGCCTGTTAGTGGCGTATTCGCCCTACGGCTTGCCTGTTAACGCTCTGTTCTCAGTAAGTGTATATCCAATGCTCGCAACCTAACGCGCCATTGTCATAAATTCATCGATGAAGTGTGAAGTGGGCTGCGCCCTGCCCAAGTACCGGGCACAATCGGTATCCCCTTGATACGGATGTAAAATTTTATATGCCGCGACCTTTATGTCAACGTCGTTGACTCGTTTTCTACCTACCTGTTTTCGCAAGTCTTTTTCGCCAAGGCGCGGCTGACAGAAAAAGCGTTCTCACGAACCGGCTTTCTCAGTTTCCCCCGCCTGATCGCCTGCCTGCTCGGCGGCTGCACCTCCAAAGTGCAATCTGAACTGGACGCCTTCTTCGCCAACTTGGCGAATCGCGCCGACCTAGTCCGAGAAGTCTCCGCGCAGGCCTTTGCCAAAGCTCGGATGCAAGTGTCGGCCGCCGCCTTCACGCTCCTCAACGATCATTTCCTCGCCTTGGTCGAGGCGCAGTTCGGCTTTCCCCTGTGGCATGGTCTGCGCGTCGTCGCCGGTGACGCGACCGTCCTGCGCCTAACGCTGTTTGGCAAGACCCATGACGGCAAGCCATTCGCCCGCCACATCGTCGACGCCATCGGCTTTGCGCTCTATCTGCCGGGCATCGAGATGACCCTAGCGGCGAAACTCTATTCTCCCAACGTCGGCGAGCGTCAGATGCTCTTCGAACACCTCGACAAACTCCGCCACAATGACATCCTGGTGCTCGACCGCGGGTACCCGGCCTGCTGGCTCTTCGCCGCCCTGATACAGCGAGAACGCCATTTCTGCATGCGCACCGATAGCCTCAATTTCAGTGCCATTCATGCCTTCCGTCGATCTGGTCTGGCCGAGCAAATCGTAACGCTGCCCGCTCCCTGCAAGCAGGACGCGATCGATTACGAAACGGCCGCTACGCCTTGCAAAGTTCGACTCATCCGCCAAGTCTTCGGCCACAAGGTCCGCATTCTCGTCACCTCGCTCCTCGACATGGCGGCCTACCCCGCCGCCGACTTCGGCGCGCTTTATCACTCCCGGTGGCGAATCGAGGAGGCCTTCAAACGGATCAAGCACCGCCTGGCCCTCGAACATCTGTCCGGCATGTCCTGGCTGGCCGCACAACAGGACTTCGGCGCAAAAATCCTCTGCGACAACATCAACGCCCTGGCCGTCCATGCCGCCAGTGAATCCCTCGATCCCGACGCTCACTACGCCATCAACCGCGGCGACACCTTCTCTCACATCAAGCGCACCCTCGGACGCTGGCTCCTCCAGGGCATCGAGGCGCTCGACAATATCGACTCCGTCCTCGAGGAACTGATCAAGAACCTCGTCAAGATAAAACCAAACCGCTCATACCCCAGAAACTTTACACAAAAGCCCCATCTATCACATGCTTACAAAACCGGCGTATGACCATGGTCTGGTAGGTTGAGAGCATTGAGTGTATATCCCGCTCCGAGGACCGGCCCCGTTGCCGGCAGAGGTCCGCCGAAATATCACAAATGTGGGGTGAGCGGATCGCGTGGCTGATACCATTGCCATTCTCGCGAACGCGCCCCGGAAGCGGTAGCTCGGCACCGTGAATCCCGCGACAATGGCCGAGCCAGCCCGATCGAGAAGGTGAACGTTTCTTGCGAGGTTGGACGGTGAAACACGTGGACTTCCAAGGCGGATGAACGAATCGACTGACGGCCAACAAGAGTCGTAGCGACGTCAATTTGGGGAGCGGGCGCTGGAGCTATTCAGGAAAACTGCTCAGGATGACAAACTAGGGGAACATACTTATGGCCTTGCCTACCGCCAAGAGTATAGAGATGGGGCTGCGCCTCCGCGCGCGGCGCAAAGCTCTTGGCTTCACTCTCGATCAGGTCGCAGGGTGTGTTGGCGTTACAAAAGGAGCAGTGAGCCAATGGGAGACCGGCCAAGCACCAAACATCAGCGCTGAAAATCTTCTCAAGGCATCTCTTGTGCTTGGATGCAACCCATATGAGCTTTTAGGGATAGACAGCTCGGCCGTCGCCGTCTCAAGCGTCAATGTAGCTCGCCTGTCGCAGGCCATAGAATTCATCGACACTATGGTCTCAAGGCATAAGATTAAGCTCTCTCCTATGTCAAAGGCAAAATTTCTTCTTTATCTGTCTGATGTAGATCGCGGATTTCCCTCAGACATGGAAGCTCTGCGCTTGATTGAGTTAATCAAATGAGCTACAAATTTTCTATATCGTCCAACGAATTGCTCAGATCGTGGCTTCGCACGATCTATCCCTTTTCGTTAGAAAGCCTCCTTTCGGAAAGCTGGATTCCTGCCCTCTCGGATTTGCCTCGTGGAGCGGATGGGAAAAAGCCGTTTCAACCTTCGCTTCCGATTAGTAACTTGCTTTGGTAGACCGTCCGAGGGGTAGGATTAGGGGTTCTTCTTGGCGCGTTTCGCATAGCTGCTGAGAGCCGCGCGGGCGATGCTCATCATGGCTTCTCGCATTCCAGCGTTAGCTACCCGGTAGCCTTCTCGCAGTTGCTGTTCGCTTGCATCCGAAATGGGCTCTGGTTCTGGACCGAGAACAGGCGACTCCGCGGCTATCGGTTGGGTAGGAGTGGCTACATCTAAGGTGCCGCGCGATAGCCCCAATCCCTGCTCGATCTTGTCAGCGGACTTGTTGCCAATTGGCCGGTTACCACTCTTCAACTGCGAAAAGTGCGCAGGGGAGAACCCGAGCGCTTCCGCCATTGTCCGCGCATTGGCAAATCTCGCGGGCACACATATAGTTATCAGATCGAGTAGCGCGAGGCGCCTTGTTTCCATTCGGTCAGATGCCTGCGACGCGCAGTCGCGCGCAGTGACTTCGCTGACGACGGTCGGTGGTGCTCCGTGAGGGAGTCCCGCGAGCCATGTTGCATCGACCCCCAGAAGCACAGCAGCTTTGATGATTCCCTGCTTTGATACCCCGCGATACTTCCAGTTTGTCATCGTTTGATCGGTGGCGTCGATGGCGCGCGCAATTTCGGCAAAGTCTCGGTAGCCCTTTTTTTGCCCGGCTTCCAGCAGTCGTTTGGCGGTTTCATCCATAATGACAAAGTAGTGTGTTGGTGGGGTGTGGCTCACCCCGACGAGAAGGAGTAAATATACACGTTATGTGTAACGCCGCCATCCGGCCTCCGCGCCTACTCACTCGGCTCCTTGCCGGTCGATGTCGGTGCGGGACTGCTGCTCAAGGGCAAACCCTTCGCCGCTCGCCGCTTCTTGATCGCCTTCAACAGCATCGCGTCCGCTACCAAGTCCCGTATCTCCTGGTCCGTCGTCGAGCCAGGGTGGGTCGACGTTGAATTCGGGAATTTTTCCTCGGGGTCCGGCTCCCCGTACATCGCCTGATACCTCGCTTCCATTCTCGCCAGTTCCTCCCGGCTCTCTTGGCCGGAAGTCGGCAGAAACTCGGCGCACACTTCCTGCCAAATCTCCATTCGCTCCGTCCTGAACTGCCGGGTTCCGTCTTCCGTTCCCCACAGCCCCTCTTTCGTCAGCCGATCCATTACCCCGTCCTCGCGAGCCTCGAACGTCTCGATCATTTGGTCGTCCAGTCCTGTAGCGCGTTGCGACAGCGCCTCTGGCGGTGGCGTAGCTTCGCCCTGGCTGTTGCCCTTGAGCCAGCGGCTGATCGACCGGATTCTGACTTCCTTCATTGGCGGAATCATTGCTGCTCTCCGTAGGGGATTCTTCATCATAGTTCACGCGGCCGGCTGTTCGATGGTCCAAGCCACTTCGGCCCCGTTTTGATGCGGCTCTCCAGAACCTTCCTTGAGCCTTACCGAGCGCGGCCTTCTCGTGTGGAAAGTACTACCGTTCGCCCATTTTTTTCCGCGGCTTCCCGCTCGAAACCCCAATTACTGCCCCACCAAGGGAGTCGAGCAGCTCCCGCAGCGGATTTGCCTGCTGATCGTTGTCCTTCTCGTACAAGCCAAGGTGCTTCATCGCCTTTTCCAGCGCGTCGAGCTTGTTCCAGCAGCGATACTTGACGACGCCACCCTTGTCGACCTCGAACAAGGCTACCGCCCGGCGCAGCTCACAGGGGACCTCGTGCAGCAGCCTGAACGACCCATCGTCGCTCACGAGACCGCCGATATCGGCCAGCGCAATGGCCTTGATCTCTCGCAGCACGTCGGCGGCCTTCAGGACTGCGATCTCTGCCGCAGTCGCCTGCATAGCGCGAATCCTTGTGGCTACCTTGGGGTTCGCAGCCAGCCTGCTCGCCTCTTCGTGAATCTGCTTCGCTGTCATGCGGGCAGTTTTGTACGACGCCCGATAGGCGTCGGAAAGCGTCTCGCCGCTTACGACTTCCTGTGCGAAGTTCTCTTGCTGCGGAGTTAGTTCATACTGATTCGTCATGCTCATCTTGTTGCCTCTTGCCTTTCGCGCAGTTGCTGCGCCTGTTTGTCAAATCGTTGGAAGTTGGTTCATTGCGCCCCGGCATTCATCGCACCACGGGGGCAGAAAATCACGCCAGCGGCCCGCGGCGGGCGGCTTGCCGTAAGCATTGTGCAATGCGATACAAGCAAGTTGCGAGCCAATAGCACTCTATACCCACAAAATACCATACAAAATAAGGCGGGGCACACTTCATGCTTGCGGTTGCCAGCGGCATTGTGCGATGCGGTTTTTTCCGTTCTCAGCATGGCACGTCGACCGACTTCCCGGCGCCTGTTTTTGCGTCATCACCCGCGGTGGCCGGCACGTCGCGCCATGTCGTCGAGTACCCGCCGATAGTTGGCAGCTCTCGCAGCACGTCACGGCAATTCCCTGCGCCTCGTGGCCCAGCCCCCGCGCAGAGCTGGTCAAGCCAATCACCCGCCGTCGACGGAATCTCTACCGTCACGACCAAGCCTCTCCGCTTCAGCCGATGTGCTGCCGCGTACGCTGCCGCCTGCCCGACGAAGTTTTTGTCGCTGTCGCCGAATACGATCAGCTCGCGCACGCCCACGGGAGGCTCGAAGCTCTGGATGCCTGCCGCGCTGATACAGGACCAGACCGGAACGCCGAAGAGCTGCGAGGCCGCCAGCGCCGTTTCTATTCCCTCGGCGATACCCAGACATTCCGCCGCCGGGAAAAGGCGCACAGCGGCCCCTGCAACAGCCTTGCCGGCCATCAATTTCTTTGGCGAACTGACCGGCGCCTTGTGCCCGCCCTGCAGGTACGTCCGATGCAGCGTGGCGCCCCGGCCGTCGGGCGCAACGACGCGCGCCAGCATTGCCGGGAACTTGCCCGCGAGCACGCGATTGTCGTAGTAGGGCAGCGCCGGGTGTAGGCGCAGGCAGTCGGGCGCCGTCTCGATGTCCAACCCTCTCCCAGCCAAGTAGGTCATGGCCTCGTCGCCGCGCGTCAGCTTGTCGCCTTCCGCCCAGGTCTGAAGCAACTTGTGGACCTTCGCCGCTTCATCCTGCTCCGGCTGCCTCACGCGCGGCTGAACGACGCCGGCAGCACGCTCGATCTCCAGAGCAGCGGCCCGGAAATCCTGGCCCGTCACCAGCATCGCCAGCTTGACGCCATCGCCGGCACCGCACTGCGAGCAGAACCAGGTGCCGCGGCCTTCCTTGTCGTCAAAGCGGAATCGGTCTCTTCCCCCGCAGATCGGACACGGCCCGTGCTTTCCTGACAGCGCACGATCACTCAAGCCCATTCCGGCGAGGATGCCCGGCCACTTGCCGGCGGCCGCCTCCCGCACGCTATGCCGCTGCATGGCCGGCCTCCTTGCGCTTGGCGAAGGCGATCGCATTCGCTTGAACCTTGTTGATGACCTCCTGCGTCGGCGTTGCCGCGACTTCTGCCAACCCCTTCGGCCAGACATCGAAGAAGCTCCGGTACTGGTTCGCGGCCCACCCGCGACGATAGGAACGCTTCTGCTGAAGAAACAGAAGCTGCGAAAAAACGTGTTGCTTGACGACCTTCGTCACCGGCTTCTTGCGCGACTGCTTGACCAGCGTGCCGTCGATCGTTTCGACTTTGTTCTGCCGCTCGGGAGCGAATCCGCAAGCCGGGCACTCGTGGACCTTGGCCGGCTTCATGAGGCTGCATTTCGCGCACTTCGTCGGCAGCGATTCCCGGCGCTCGGTGCTCTTGCTGCCGGATACTCTGGGCTTCCCGTCGTCAAGCGTCAGCGGCAAGTCATCGCACGGATGCCCAAGACGGGCAGTGCTGCCGCTGTGGTCGATCAGCAATGCACGCTCTTTGCCGGGCGCCGGCCTGAGCACTCGCCCCACCATCTGGATGTAGCGAATCAAGGAACGTGTCGGGCGCGCCAGGAGCATCACCTCGGCAGTCGGGCAGTCCCAGCCTTCTGAGAGCAGGGCGCAGTTGCTGAGCACCGTTGTGGCGCCGCTGGCGAAGCTCTTCAGAATGGCCGCGCGTTCCTCGTCGTCCATGCGGTAGTCGATGTGCTCGGCGGCGACGCCAGCAGCTTGAAACGTCTCGACGATGTGCCTGCTGTGCGGGATGTCGGTGGCGAAGACGACCGTTTGCTTGCCCCTGGCCAGCCGGAACCAGTGGTCTCGAATGTCGCCGATCAGGCTCGGCTTATCGACTGCTCTGGCCAGATCGCTCTGGCGGAAGTCTGTTTCGCCGTCGATGGCTTTCGAGCTGCGCACGCCTTTCAGATCGGGTTCGCTCGGCGCGTAGATGTCGCAATCGACCAGGTGGCCGTCAGCGATCAGATCGGCCACCGTCGCGCCGATCACCAAATCCTCGAACAGCGCGCCGCCAAGCTCCTTGTAGGGCTTGGCCATGCCGGCGGCGAACGGGGTCGCCGTCAGGCCGATCACCGGCACCAGATTGCGCGAGAACATGATCTGCTTGAGCTTCAAGCTCCCAGCGACGGAATGACACTCGTCGATGATGATCAGGCCGATGTCGTCGGGCAGACCACGCAGGTGCACCGTGTCGATCGACGCCACCAGCACGCGAGCGTCCAGGTTGCGCGTGTTGTCCGCCTGCAGGATGCCATGCTCGATGCCCAGGCCATGAAGCACCCCGGACGTTTGCAGAATAAGCTGCTTGCGGTTGGCGACGAACACGACCTTGCGGCCCTTGGCCAGCGCCATGCAGATGATTGCGGCGGCGGTGCGCGTCTTGCCCGCGCCCGTGGGCAGATAGAGGACCACGCGGCGATTTCCCCCAGCCAAGGAAAGGCGGGTGTTGTCGACCAGGGAGGATTGGTAGGGGCGGAGGTCAATAGACATGGCAACCCTCCCACCCCGGCAAGGAATCGCCGGCCGAATGATCCCCGTCTGAGTCAGTAGCAACGGGCGCAGAAACAGGCTCTCGCTTGGCTAGGGGCCTTTGGGGTGCGCCCTTAAAGTCTTGGTGAACGTCGACGTTATCGTCAAGGACATCGCTACGGACATCGTTACGTTCTCCGTTACGGATACCGTTACGCTGACCCTTCGACCGTCTGGCCTTTGTCGCGGCAGCCGTGCGTGCTCGGTTCTTCTGCCTCGCCGCGTACATGATTTCCATGTCTGCGTCGATCTGCGGATGCACCCACTGTCTGCCAGCGACGACAAACAGGGGTTCGATTGCCGGCCGAATCCTGCGCCACTCGGCAATCGACAGGCCAGTGATACGGGCGAGCAGATTGTTATCGTCGTCGGGTGGCCCGGCCATCCAGTAGGCGCGCTCCAGGAGCATGTAGGCGCCGTATTCGAGAGTCGAAAGTCTGGCCGTCTTGCGCGAATTTTCGTCCAGCCAGACTTTCATCCATTGCAAGGGCTGCGTCGATTTAGTGGCCATCAGAAAAGCCCCCTTTGGCGCTCCGGTGCCGGTGTTGCAAGAAAGCCCGGCGCCGGCCATTCCGGCACGCCCATCGAGTAGGTCGCCGCATTCCGTCTGATGCTGCCGCGAAACTCGATCGCTGAATGAATCTGCGTGACGATGTTGAAGCCCTTGGCCCGAAGGTCGTGGACTCGGGCAGCCGCCTCGGGAATGGCGTAGTCGGCCGTCATGGTGAAACTCAAGACCGGGCCTTGTTCGCTGATGATTTTGTAGACCTGCGCGCATTGGCCGGTGACCATCGGCGGCCGTGAATCGGTGCGAAGGCTTTGCGGGGTATAATCGGGGCGCTTGTCCATGGCGCTCTCGATTGCTTTGCGGTCGGGGTCGTTTTTCATTTTGCCGCCTCGCCGGCCAGTAGCGCTTGCAGGTCAGATACCCGCCACGCTAAACGCCCATTGATACGGACCGGGCGAATCGGGCCGTTTTCGAGGCACGCCCACTTTCTGAGCGTCTGAGGCCTTCGATTAAGGTGATACGCGGCGTTGTCGGTGGGAACCGCAGCGCGGGTTTCAAGCGCCAGTGTTGGGAATGCTCCCTGCGACCGGCGCGGGTCTTCAGCAGTTGGCTGAGTAATGCTGGGTGAAAAGCTCATCGTCAATGCTCCTGATCGCGAGTCCAGCGACGCGAGCGAGCATTGATGACTTGCCGAATCGTCTCAATGCCCTTCGCATTCGCCAAGACAAGCGAAATTGAATCGGCATTGACATTTTGCCCCTAGTGTTGCGGTGTTGCCATCGCTGTTGCTACAAATTCACCTGCAGAAACAGGGTGTTGAACCTTATCCGTACATTCGAGTGCGTTAAATGTCCTTATCTGTTTTCATCGCTTTCAGCATTCTGCCTAACGCGCGCGAGAGGCCCGCCTTTTGGTATCTCTTGCCGTCATCATCGGTGGCGGTGGTGGCTGATGCTGTTGCAAATGGGAAGCCCTCTTTGCCGCGGTTTCGCATGATGTGCAGCCAAATGGAATCGATATCCGCATGGACTCCATCGTCAATTAACAACTGCAGAAGGGCGCGCACCTTGCTGCTGCGGTTGCGTCTTTGTGTTGTTGTGCGCTGGCTGCCTCTCTCTGGCTCTCCAGAATGCGCAGCTTCGGCCGGATCTTGCCGGTCGGCTTGCTCGGTGTCATCGGCGGGGGTTACGGGCAGAGCAGTATCTTCGGTCGCTGCAGAAAGAATGGCCTGCTCTAGTGATTCATCTGGTGCCTGCGGCGTGGTGGCTGTCGCCTGAGCGTTCTCGGTAGCAGCAACCGCCTGCCGAAACGCATCCGGTACGCTGAAGGCATGGACTCCTGCATGCAACGTATCGACGAACAGCAGAAGCTCCTTGGGGGTACACGGAAACGAAAGGGGTGGCGTATCGTTGTCACGGAGCATGAAGGGCTGCCAGCTTCTGGGGGAGAGCGTGATGGTGTCATTATCGAAGCCAATAAATCTGACGCCCGATTGCCCGACCAGGCAAAGAGAGTACTCGCCAGAATTAACGCCGGTAAGCTCAATCCAGTCTGCCGCTTCGAGGAAAGGAGAGCGCGCTAGCAGCCTGTCGGACTTTCCCGGCGCCAGATCCGAACATGCTATAATCATACTTCTTCGAGCAACCGAGTCATCGCATGTCCAACTTTATCGTTGCTGACCGCCAGACGGACTATCTGCTGCCGC